>Ga0315338_1000071_pt1 | contig 481577 bp, 340 predicted proteins | sample ASW8metaG_FD_204518 | JGI IMG/M metagenome (GOLD analysis project Ga0315338, IMG submission 204518) | Ammonia-oxidizing marine archaeal communities from Monterey Bay, California, United States - ASW #8 | ecosystem: Environmental > Aquatic > Marine > Coastal | place: USA: California | collected...
CCAAGAAGGTAGCCAAGAAAACTCCCAAGAAGGTAGCCAAGAAAACTCCCAAGAAGGTAGCCAAGAAAACTCCCAAGAAGGTAGCCAAGAAAACTCCCAAGAAGGTAGCCAAGAAAGCTCCCAAGAAGGTAGCCAAGAAAGCTCCCAAGAAGGCAGCCAAGAAAGCTCCTAAGAAGGCAGCCAAGAAAGCAGCCAAGAAAGCAGCCAAGAAGGCAGCCAAGAAAGACAGCCAGAAGAAACAGAAGGCCCTCCCTGCTGAAGAGAAGGCCGCCTCCAAGAAGAAGCCAAAGGGAAAGAGCCGCATCGACACCCCGGAAATCCAGGAGAAGATGCGCGAGCTCATCAAGCTCGCCAAGGAGCAGGACTATCTCACCTACGATGACATCCACGAGATTCTTCCCAAGGACCTCGTCGATCCGGCCGATGTGGCGGCGATCCTGGATCGTCTTCGTAACATGGAGTTCAATATCATTGACTCCTCAGAGGTCGATCGATTCAAGGACAAGAAATCCTCCGACGATGCTGCCGAGGAGACCAAGGACCAGAAACTCGACATCCTCGACGACCCGGTCCGCATGTATCTCAAGCAGATGGGGCAGGTGCCCCTTCTGACCCGCGAACAGGAAGTGGAGATCTCCAAACGCATCGAGGACGCGGAGATCTGCGTGCAGCAGTTCCTCCACAGGTTCGGGTTCACCGCAAACAGTTACCTCGCGCTCGCCGACAAACTGCAACGCGGCAAGGAGCGCTTCGACCGCGTCATTCTCGACAAGAAAATTGAGAGCCGGGAGCGCTACATGAAAACGATGCCCAAGCTCTGCGACCAAGTGCGCAATCTGCATGAAGACACCAGCAAGGTCTTCAAGAAACTCAGCGCCAAATCGGTGCGTGGCAAGAAGAAGCTCCTCGCCAATCTTGACAAGAACCTCACCACCCTGGCCCGCCTCTACAATCGCTTCTACTACAAACAGAAGGTCATCGAGGATTTCTGCGAAGAGGTCCGGGAAACCCAGGACAAGATCTGGCGCTATCAGCGCAAGCTGAGCTCACGCATCAAGGATAAGAAGGAATTCGAAACCAAGCTCAAGGAACTACAGCTCTATTCCTGGCACGACCAGGAGCAGTTTGAGTCCACGACCGGCGATCTCAATCACTGGCTGCGGGAAGCGCACAAGGCCAAGACTGAAATGGTGGAAGCCAACCTACGCCTCGTGATCTCCATTGCGAAAAAGTACACCAACCGCGGACTCTCCTTCCTCGATCTCATTCAGGAAGGCAACATGGGCCTCATGAAGGCGGTCGAGAAATTCGAGTACCGTCGCGGATACAAGTTCTCGACCTATGCAACTTGGTGGATCCGCCAGGCCATCACCCGCTCGATTGCAGACCAGGCCCGCACCATCCGCATCCCGGTCCACATGATCGAAACGATCAACAAGCTCATGCGGGTGCAGAAGCAGCTGGTCCAGGAATACGGCCGCGAGCCCACCCCTGACGAGATCGCGGAGGAAATCCACCTCCCGGTTGAGCGCGTGCGCGCGGTCCTCAAGATGGCTCAGCAGCCTATCTCCCTGCAGGCGCCCGTGGGCGACAGCGACGACACCAGCTTCGGCGACTTCATCGAAGACAAGACCGCGGAGAACCCCATGGAGGAAGCGGGTTTCTCCATGCTCAAGGAAAAGATCAACGAGGTCCTTGATACCCTCACCGAACGCGAACGCGAGGTGCTTGAGCAACGCTTCGGCCTCAAGGATGGATACAGCCGGACGCTTGAGGAAGTGGGGCGCCAGTTCCAGGTCACCCGCGAGCGCATCCGCCAGATTGAAGCCAAGGCTCTCCGCAAGATGCGTCACCCGACACGCATCCGGAAACTTGAAGGATTCATCGAACTGCCCAACATGTAAGAGATCCGCAAGGACTCTCCCTCGCACCAAGAGCGTTGCTGTGTCCTGCACAGGATCAGCTGCCCCGGATATCATTGGTCCCGGGGACCCGACCTGACCTTGACGGCACGGACATATCCTGCCCCCGCCACTACGTTCTGGATTCTCCTTCTCTTAACGCTTAACAGTTCCCCCTCAGTCGTCTTAACTCCAACCGGCCATGAGCGGCTACAATGTCAGTGCCCTGCGCTCCCAGTTTCCCATCCTCGGGCATGAGGTCCACGGGCACCCGCTCGTCTACCTTGACAACGCAGCCACTTCGCAGAAACCGCAAGCGGTCCTGGACGCCAGCCGCAACTACTACGAGCTGCTGAATTCCAACATTCATCGCGGCACACATTATCTGGCGCAGGAAGCTACCGCCGCCCACGAGCGAGCCCGCGATACGGTAGCCGCCCACCTCCATGCCGAATCCCGGGAAGAGATCATCTTCACCAGCGGCACCACTGATGGCATCAACCTCGTTGCCTCTGTTCTCGGCTACTCGGGCAGAATCGGCCCCGGTGACACCATTGTTATCAGTAACCTTGAGCATCACTCCAACATCGTCCCCTGGCAGATGCTCTGTGAGCGCTCGGGAGCTTCGCTGGAGGTGATTTCCGTTCAGGAGGACGGAACGCTCGACCTGGAATACTTCCACCGCCTTCTCGATGCGCACCAGGACACCCTGAAACTGGTAGCTCTCACACACGTCTCAAATGCCTTCGGCACGGTCCTGCCGGTCCAGGCCGTCATCAAGTCCGCTCATGAGGCGGGGGCCCTCGTGCTCATCGATGGCGCACAGGCCGTACCGCACCTCGCGCTGGACCTGCAGGCGCTGGACGTCGACTTCTATGTCTTTTCCGGTCACAAGGTTTACGCCCCAACCGGCATTGGCGTCCTCTACGGCAAACGCGCCCTCCTCGAAAGCCTTCCTCCCTGGAGGGGGGGCGGCGAAATGATCAAGAAGGTCTCCTACGACGGCACCACCTACAATGATCTCCCCTATAAGTTTGAGGCGGGCACGCCCAATATCGAGGGCGCTATCGCTCTCGCGGCCGCCCTTGACTTCCTGAATGACCTGGGGCTCGACGACCTCCACGAACACGAGCATGCCCTCATCGGGCATGCCGCCAGCGCTCTCTCAGGCATCGAGGGTGTCAAACTCCATGGTCCCCGTGATCGTGCCGGGTCTCTCTCCTTCAACGTGGAGGGCATCCACCACTACGACCTCGGTACTCTCATCGATAAATTGGGCGTGGCCGTCCGCACCGGCCACCATTGCTGCCAACCACTCATGGCCCGCTTTGGCATCACCGGAACCCTCCGGGCCTCCTTTGCCTGTTTTAACGATGAAGGAGATGTCCAGCGTCTCGCACAGGCTGTGGAGAAGAGTGCGGGTATGCTGCGCTGAGAATGCCAGCGCATTCCGGACCATGATTCCCAAATGCGAACTTTCGGCGTGCATCCTGCCGCATCCGCGGTTTTCTTCCTCCCCGGATGACCATTGTGGAAAGACAGGAGCAGTTACTGCAGAATCTTAATATCCTGCAGGACTGGACCGAACGCTATGAATACGTCATTGGCCTCGGTCGCAAACTTCCTGAGATGCCCGCAGACCAGAAGACCGATGACAAGCTCATCGAAGGCTGCCAGTCCCAGGTCTGGCTGGACGCCCGCCTCGAAAATGGAGTGGTGCATTACGTGGCTGATTCCGATTCGCAGATAACCAAGGGGATGATCGCCCTCTTCATCCTCCTTCTGAATGGCGAATCACCAGACAGCATTCTGACCGCCGATTTCTCCTTCATCGAGAATACCGGCCTCAAGGAGCATCTGGCCCCCACCCGTGCCAACGCCCTGAACCTGATGGTCACGCTGATGAAGCGACGCGCGCTGGATTTCGCGAGCCCCGCCAATTGAACCCTCCCGAACGTGACTCCACCACGGTATCCAGCAGGATGCCTTGAGCGCATCCGGATTCAGCGTTCCAAAGTGGATCCCGCCTTCTCACTCCCGGTTCAGCCACTGCAGCATGGCCTCCGCCGAACGCACCGAAATACCGGGGATTTCCGCAATCTCTTCCGCGCTCTTCCTGCGGATGCGATCCACTGAACCAAACCTGGAGAGAAGGGCGGCCTTGCGTTTCGGGGAGACCCCGGGGCAGTCGTCGAGGAGGGACTCCTTCATGCGCTTGCGGAGGAGGAGCTCATTGTAGTTGTTGGCGCAGCGGTGGGCCTCGTCCCGAATCCTCTGGAGAAGTTTGAGAGCGCCGGTATCGTGGCTCAGGACGAGGGGATCGCTCTCTCCCGGGCGAAAGATCTCCTCCCGTTTCTTGGCCAGCCCGATAATGGGCAGTTCGTGCAGTCCGAGACGCTGCAACTCGCCGGTCGCCGAACTGAGCTGGCCCTTCCCGCCATCCACGATGACGAGATCGGGCAGGGTGATGGGTGCCCGACCCTCCTGCGCGAGACGGCGCATCGTCTCGACCACACTCTCCTGGCTGTCCCCTGCATCCGGATTGACCGTCGCACCTTCCTTCAGGATGCGCGCGTAGCGACGCCGGATGACTTCCGCCATGCTGGCAAAGTCATCCTGTCCCTCCACTGTCCTGATGCGATAGCGGCGGTAGTTCTGGTTGTCGGGCACGCCATCTACGAATCGCACCATGGAGGCCACGTTGTGGTTGCTGCTCACATTCGAGATGTCGAAACACTCCATGGTGGTGGGCGGCGCGGCAAGCTGCAGAAGATCGGCCAACTCGGTGAGATCGTCGAGAGGCTTCACGGTGGTGGGCACGCCCCGGCCACGGGAGAACTGCCGGGTTGGATTAAGGGTGCGTTCGAGATTCTGCACGATGTCCCGCAGGCGGCCCGCCCGTTCAAAGTCCATGCGCGTCGATGCCTTCTCCATTTCCTCATGCAGCGACTTGAGGCGTCCGCGCCGCCCCTTCCCTTCCAGTAACGCGCTGGCCTGGTCGACCTGCTCAAGATAGGCCTCGCGCGTGATCTTGCCGATGCAGGGAGCGGTGCAGTTGCGGATCACATCCGCGCTGCAGTGCTTGTAATCCTTTTCTCCAGGTTCTCTGGCACGACAACTGCGAAGACCGAACTCCTTGTTGAGCCACGCAATCGTTCCGCGCAACGCCCCCGAGTGAGCAAAGGGGCCGAAGTAGCGCGCGCCATCATCCTTTCTGAGGCGGGTGAGGACGAAGCGTGGCCAGAGATCGCCTGGATTGATCTTGGCCAGGAGGAAGCGTTTGTCGTCCCGAAAGCTCACATTATAACGCGGGCGGTACTGCTTGATGAGCTTGCCCTCAAGGAGGAGCGCTTCCTGCTCGTTGCGTACGAGGTGGATCTCAAAATCCCAGATCGCCTCGAGGAGAGCCCGTGTCTTGAGGTCGGCCTGCTGCTTGCGCGAAGGCATGAAATAGCTGGCCAGCCGCTTTCGCAGGTCGCGGGCCTTCCCCACGTAAATCACCGAGCCAAGGCGATCGAGCATGAGATAGACTCCCGGCTGGTGCGGGATCTCCCCCAGACGGGATCTCAAGTCAGGACGCTCTGTCATCTCTGGACGAAATTTTAACGCATGGGACCGAGGACGGAAAGAGGCGACCTGTGGTCGCTCCCAGAAGTAGTTGTGCTCCACAAAAAGAATTACGGGCACCTTGACAGAGGAAGGCCGGCTCATGCCCGATTTGAGGCATTAATTTGAAATCCGGGCTACGGCTCCGGTGCTTGAACGTTCTCAAACAAGGGTTACACTTCCCACAGTTCATGAATCGCCTTTTGCTCTCCGCACTGGCCTTGCTGGCCATTACAGGCGCCGCCCTTGGGGCGGAAACGTCGGAAAATACGACCAAGGTCAACCTGCTGGAAATCATCCAGGAGGGCGGCATCATGATGTGGCCACTCGGGGCCCTCTCTATCGCGGCAGTGGTTCTCATCCTCCTCTTCTTCATCACTATTCGCCCCGCCACGGTGGTGAGTGACCGCTTCATGCGGGTGGCCGAGAGTCTCATCCGCAAGCGGGACTACCTCGGGCTGGTGGGCTACGCGCATCGGCGGGGCGAGTGCATAGCACGCATTACGCAGAAGACCCTCGATTTTGCCACCAAGAACTCGGAAGCAAAATTCACTGAGATCCGCGAGGTGGCGGAGGCGGAGGGCTCGCGGCAATCGAGCATGCTCAACCAGCGTATCAGTTACCTGGCAGACATAGGGGCAATTGCCCCCATGGTGGGCCTGCTCGGAACGGTGCTGGGGATGATCCGTGCTTTCCTCGAGATTAATACCGGCAACGTGGAAGTGGTGCGCCAGATGAAACTGGCGGGTGGGGTGGCTGAAGCCCTGGTAACCACCGCCAGCGGGCTGACTATTGGCATCGTTGCCATGATCTTTTACTCCGTGTTCCGCGGTCGGGTGCAGCGTTCCCTCTCGGAACTGGAGGCTGCTGCCACCCACCTGCTCGCTCTTCTCGGTTCTCAATTCCAGCAGTCGGGACGTTACCAGCCTGAGAACCAGACCCTGCCTCCCGATCCGGCGGACGGTTACAAAGTGCCCCGCAGCCAGCGGCCGGCACCCTCGCGAGCCAGTCAAGCCGATGTCCCCGGCGCCTGATCACGAAAGGAGTGACGCAGGATGAAATTCAAGTCCCCAAAGCCTTCCGAAAGCGTCATTCAGCTGGCGCCCATGATCGACATCGTCTTCCTCCTCCTGATCTTCTTCCTGGTCACCTGGCAATTCTCGCGCTCGGAGCAGGACAGCAAGGTCAAGGTTCCTACCTCAAGCCAGGGCAAGGAGGAAACCCGTGCCATCAGCGAGATCAACGTGAACATCCGCCAGGGGGGCGAGCTTGTTATCAATGGCGAAACCCTTACCGAGAACCAGCTCCTTGCCAAACTGCGCGCTATCGTTGACGTCCACCAGAACCAGCCGGTGCGCCTGCGGGGCGACGGGGACATCTCCTACCAGACCCTGATGGAAGTGATCGACATCTGCCAGCAGGCGGGGATCTGGAATATCTCCTTCGCCACCCGCAAGCCGAAATGACCTTGTGGATGGGCCGCTCAGGAGCATTTAGTGCTTAAAAATCAGCATTTTTTCCCGCGACCTTTGATGATTGTAGGGTAATCTAGACCCTAGGAATGGGGATTCACGACAACCTGCCGGTGACGCTGGGGGCGGCGCTGGCTGTCACGCTCGGGCTTTCAGGCCACGCGTGGACCCAGGGGGAAAATCCGCCGGAGCAAGGTGCCCCTACCCCCGCAGACAAGCCGCTGCGGGCGGACCCCGCCAACGATCTTTTTCAACTGGCCCTCCACTCCTACCGGGAAGCTGGCGAAGTGAAGGATGCCCAGCGCATGAAGGAGACCTATCTCGCCGCCATCCGGCAGTTCGACCGCTTCCGCGCCAGGTTTCCGGCCCACCCTAATGCCATCAAGGCACGATACTACAAGGCCATCTGCCACCGGAAAGTGGGCGACATGAAGGGCTTCCGGGAATGCCTGGCGGAGGTGGTCAACATCCACGAGAAGGGTGTGTTGGTGGGAGCGGCAGCTTACCAACTGGCCTTCGAACACTATCAGGCAAAGGGGTTCGCCGAGGCCGAGCCCTTCTTCCGGATTGCAGCGGCTGAAACAGATAACGCAGATTACCGCCACCGGGCGCTTTACAGCAGGGCTCTCTGTTTTGAGAAACTGGGAAAGAGAAAGGAGGCCATTGCGGCTCTCAAGGACATCCTGGCGGATGCAGGATCGCCTTTCAAGATCCAGGCCGAACGCGTCCTGGCCCACTACTACGCCAAGGCCGACATGGAAGAGGAGGCCCTCGCGCATTTCATGCACCTGGCCAAGTCCCAGGACAACACCACCCGGGCCGATGCCATCCTGCAATGCGCCCAGATTGCACGTAAACTCGGCAAGAAGGATTTCGCGCGAACATATTTCGAGCAGATCCTCATCACTCCGGGACTGGAACAGTGGCAGGGGGAAGCCCAGCTCGCCCTGATGAGCGAAGCCTCCCTCGCCAGCAGGCACCAGGACGTGATCAACTACTTTAAGCGCGGCGACTACCCGCTGGACAAGGAGCCCCTGAGCCGGCGATTGCAGATTGCAGCCACGTCCTACGAAGCACTTGGACAGGAGGAGCAGGCAACCACCCTCTTCAAAGAACTCGCCAGGATCGCTCCCGACAACATGACTGCCCTGGAGGCCAGCTATCTGGTCCTCTCGCGCGATTACAAGACCGGCAGCCGGAACCTGATCCAGCAGGCCGGGGAGTTCCTCAAGAGATTTGAGAAGGAGCACCCCGATGACGCCCGCATCCATAATGCCCGGCTCATGCTGGCCGAGAGCTACCACCAGTCCACCCGTTACGAACTGGCGGCCCGGGCCTACGCCGCCATCGATCTCCAGCACATTGCCACCGGGAATCATGCCGGGCTGCGCTACCGCCTGGCCAATGCCCAGCTCAAGGCGGGAGACCAGCAGAGAGCTCTCGCCTCCTTCAACAACTTCATCGAAAAGCATTCAAACCATCCGCAGGTGAACAACGCGATCGTGAACCGGGCCGAGATCTTCCTGGAACTCAAGAACTCCTCCCAGGCTCACCTCGAATTCGACCGGCTCATCAGACAGACCAGTAAGCCCACCCTTAAAGAGTACGCCTGGGCACAGAAGGCCATCCTCTACAAGGAGGTCATCGATACCACCGGGGACGAGAAGGTCCGCCTCGAAAACCTGGATAAATTCGCTGACTGTCATGCCCGGCTCCTCACCGACTTTCCCCGACGCGAGACCGCCAAGAAGGCCACCTCCGAGTTTTGGCGCGGCTGGGCCCTCTACCGACAGAACAAGTTCGCGGATTGCATTACCCCCTTCCAGCAGGCCCGCACGGCCGACGCAAGCGCCCTCGGACGCACCTCCACCCTGCACCTTGCCCTCGCCCATTACCACCTTCAGCAACGGGAGGAACTGCGAAAGGAGCTGGATACCCTCCTGGAAAACTACCGGGACGAGAAGGTCCCCCGTCCCGTCTTCGCCTGGCTGGGCAATGCCTACTACAAGGACGAGCTCTACGCCGATGCCTGGACCTACCTGAGCCACGCCATTACTCCCGACAAGCCCACCGAAACAAAAGTGGTGATCTGGCGCGCCGCCGGTCGCAGTGCTCTTGAGGCGGGCGCCTACGAGGCGGCCCTCCGCCCGCTGGAGATCGTCCTCCAGGTTGAGGACAACCAGTACCGCAGGGCGGAAACCCATTTCTTCCTGGGACGGGCCCATCTGGCCCTCAAGGACACTGAGCGGGCCCACAAGGATACCGAGGACTGCCTCTCTCTGAAGCCCCAGGGCAGCCTCAATTCCAGGGCGCGACTCCAGCTGGGCGATATCGCAATGGCGCAGGGCGACCCCAATACCGCGGCTCAATCCTACGTGCCCGTGGTCGAACTCTACAGCAAGGATCCGATCATTGCCGAAAAGGCACTCCAAGGAGCCATCCGTGCTCTCGATTTCAGGGACACCGAGGGATCCCGCCGGGCTGCCAAGCGCTACCGGGAGCGCCTCCAGGAGCTCAGGAACGCCACCAAGCCTCCTTCCCGTGATTGAACATTCCCGGCCGCCATGGCAAGAATCCCCTCAGCTTCGCTGTGCAAGTTTTGAACCATGCTGCTAAGTGGCCGCTGCTGGCGGCCCTGGCATTGATGACCGGCATCGGAACTGCCTCGGGGCAGGCTCCGGGGCTCATAAATCCCTTCGGCAGCAGCTCGGAACTCTACCATCGCGCCAAGCGCTACTACGACTACGGCAACGACAGCCGGGACATCGACGTCAAGCGCCGGGCCTACCAGATGTCCATTCCCCTCTTCCGCGAATATCTTGCCACCGGTCCCGGGGGGGATCTCGCGCAACAGGCCAGCTATCAACTTGGCATGGCGCTCCTCCTGACCGGGGAGCGAGAGGCTGCAGAGCGCACCTTCACCGCCATCATCAGCCGCTACAAGAATGGAAAATGGGTGGCTCTCTCTGCCTACCGGCAGGCCGCCCAGCTCTACAACCGACAGGAATGGGTGCAGGCCGTCCCCTACTTCACCATCGCCGGCAAGGAGGCCATCGACAAGGAACTGGCTCACAAGGCCATCTTCTACGAATCCCGCTGTCTGCAAATGGCGGGCCGGGCCGAACAGGCCATCAAACGCCTGGGAGATATCGTCGGGGACAATGCCAACCCCTACCGCGATTATGCCCGCCTCGCGATGGGAGAACTCTACGCCCGGCAGGGCAAGCATGAGGAAGCGCTCAAACACTTCGAACTGCTTCTCACTCCCGCAGTCGCGCCCCAGGAACGGGCCCAGGCGCTCCTCGCCGCCGGGGTCTCAGCCGCCAGACTCGGACAGCAGGACAAGGCTGAGGATTTCCTCAACCGGACCCTCGACTCGATCAGAATGGACCCCAAGTACAAGGCGCGTGCGCAGCTCGCCCTGATGGAAATGCGCTTTGCGGAGGAGGACCATGAGAAAACCATTCAGGCCTTTCGCGCCGGAGAGCACCTGGGGGAACGGAACGTCCTCGCCCGCATCTACCTGGTCTCCGGCCGGGCCCTCGCCAAACTGGACCGCCACAAGGAAGCCATCGGGCAGTTCTTCAATTCCGAACGCCTTGCCATCAGCGTGAAACCGAAACCCCTCAAGAAGCTGGGCTTCGAGGCGAGCTACCGGCGGCTGAGCAGCTTCTATCAGATCAACGGCGCGAACATCCCGACCCAGGTGGATGCCTTTGTCAAAGTCTACGGCGAGGAGAACCTGGGTAGTCCATGGCTGCACAAGGCCCTTCTCATGAAGGCGGAGACCCTCTTCCACCAGGCCGCGCTCACCCAGGCCGCGGCCGCCTACAATGAAGTCAATCCCTCTGCCCTGCCGGTGGAAATGCGGGCCGACATCTACTTCAAACGCGGCTGGTGCCTTGCGGATACCGGGGAATACGGACGGGCCGCCCAGAATCTCTCCAGTTTCCTGGCCACCTTCCCCGATCACCCGCGCGTGAGCGAGGCGCTTGCCAAACGGGGCCACGCCTACCTCAAGATCGGAGACCGGAAATCGTCCCTCAAGGACTTTGAACGCCTTCTGGAGCGCCAGCCCGAGGTCAACCTCGCCTCCTTCGCCCAGCAGTACTGCGGGCGGATCCACCGGGACGAGCAGCGCTGGCCCGAGATGATCGCCAGCTACCAGAAACTCCTGGCCATCCCCGACGGCGATCTCGACGACAAGATCAGGGCCGATGCGCACTACTGGATGGGATGGGGCTGCTACAAAAAGGAAGAATGGGCCAGGGCCATCCCCCATTTCGAAGCGGCCCGTGACCTCCTCCCCCAAAGCTACCGCGAACCGGCAGGGGTGAATATCGTGCTGGCCGCCTACTCCCTTCTGGATTCCGACAAGCTCCAGGACGGTGTAGAGCACCTGCTGGCCGATGCCCCCCACCAGCAACTCCCCACCCGCATGCTCATCTGGCTCGGCCTGGAGCGCTTCTCCAAGGGCGACTACGAGGGCGCCGACCGCTTTCTCGGCCTGGCCAGCGCACCGGACGACCCGGAGCAGACCGATACCCTCGTCTGGCGCCACCTCGCCAAGGCCCGCCTCGAATCCCGGAAATTCGAGGCCGCCTCCGAAGCCCTCGCCCTCCTTCTCACCCGGAAACAGGAAGACTTCTGGAAAGCCGATTCCTATCTGGACCAGAGCCATGCCCTGATTGGACTCAAGAAGTGGGAAGAGGCCCGGACAGCCGCCCAGGAAGGCCTCGATCTTGAACCCTACGGCACCGTCCAAGCCGGCCTCTACATGGCCCTCGCAGACATTGCCATGCACCGCATGGATTACGAATCGGCCGCTGCCAACTACCTCAAGGTTTCCAGGATGTTCGTTGACGACCGCGAGATCAAACCGCTGGGCCTCTTCCGCGCCGCTGAAGCCCTCGAGAAGAACGGCCAGTCCGAGGAGGCTGCCAGGATACGGAAGCAACTGCACCGGGAGTTCCCCGGTTGGGATTCCGTCAGGAACTGAAAAGACGATCCCGGTCCGGCCCCAGCCCCTTTCCAGAACAATCAGCACCCACGGAATTCGAGGAAACCCCGTGGAAATTCCCGATGGCTCACCTCCCTTGAGTAACTCAAATTCCCAATTTTTGTTGCCAGATCAGGCGATGCCTATTAGACCTCCACGCCCGCCGGGGCACCCCCTATTATAGGCTGATTCACTCTCCACCTGCACCCTCCCCAATGCAAGTCGACCCGATCCTTACCCCCGCAGCCGGAATCGTGGGGTTGATTACCGCCTTTATCCTGCTGAGCCGCATCGTCAAGCGTCCCGGAGGAGAGGGGAAAATCGCCGAAATCGCCGAGAAGATTCACCGTGGAGCCATGGTCTTCATGAGGAGGGAATTCCTCCTCATCTCCATCTTCTCCCTCGTCATCGGGGGAGCCCTTTTCCTTTTCCAGCCAGATTACGGCAGGCAGCAGTCCCTCGCCTTCTTCTTCGGGGCCCTTGCCTCCTCTCTGGCCGGATTCATCGGAATGTATACCGCCACCAAGGCCAACGTGCGCACCACCCTGGCCGCCAAGAACGAGGGTCCGGCCCAGGCCCTCTCAATCGCGTTCTTCGGCGGCTCGGTGATGGGACTCACCGTGGCTTCCATGGGATTGATCGGGCTCGGCGGACTCTTCTGGTATTTCAGCAAGGATTCTCATGTAGATCATGTCGCTGAGATCATGGAAGGATTTGCCATGGGGGCGTCCCTGGTGGCTCTGTTCTACCGGGTCGGTGGCGGCATCTTCACCAAGGCCGCCGATGTCGGTGCGGACCTCGTCGGAAAAGTCGAAGCAGGTATTCCCGAGGACGACCCGCGCAACCCGGGCGTAATCGCTGACAACGTGGGCGACAACGTGGGTGATGTGGCCGGGATGGGATCAGATATCTTCGAATCCTACTGTAACGCCCAGATCGCCACCGTGGCCATCGCTGCGGCGATGGGTGCCCGCGCTGCCAGTTCGGTGGACGCGCAAGCCACCGAACTCATGGACAGGATCGGTGCCTCGCCGGGCAGGGAGGGCATGCTGGAACTCATGCAACTCCCTCTCCTCCTCACCTCCATCGGTCTGGTCTGCTCCATTCTCGGCATTCTCATCGTTAGGCTGATGGCCAGCAAGAATCCCGCGGAAGCCCTGCGCTTCGGCACAATTGGAGCGGCCGTCATCTTCATCGGTGCCTCCTTTGGGATTGGCAAACTCCTTGGATTCAACCCGGCGGTCGGACTCTGCATCCTCTGCGGAGCCGTGGGTGGGATCGTGATCGGTCTCATCACCGAACACTACACCGGGGGCGCGCCAGTCAAGGAGATCGCCCGTCAGGGGGAGACCGGGGTGGCTACCCTCATGATTGCCGGGCTCTCGGTCGGCCTGAAATCGGTGGCCGTTCCCCTCCTCACCATCGCAGCCATCATTTTCATCTCCTTTGAATTCGCCGGACTCTACGGCGTGGGGATCGCAGCGGTTGGAATGCTCGGCACGGTGGGGATCACCATGGCCATCGATGCCTACGGACCGGTTGCCGACAACGCCGGCGGAATTGCCGAGATGGCAGCCATGGGTGAGGAAACCCGCAAGATCACCGACGGTCTCGACGCGGTGGGCAACACCACCGCTGCCATCGGTAAGGGCTTCGCCATCGGGGCGGCCGGGCTCTCCGCCCTCGCCCTCACCACCGCCTTCATCCAGAAAACCGGTGTCGATCTCAACCTGAGTGACCCGGCTATCCTGCGCACCTTCTTCGTTGGAGTCTTCATCGGGGGCGTGGTTCCGTTTCTCAATGGGGCCATCACCATGGATGCGGTGGGTCGGGCCGCCTTTGAAATGATTTCGGAAATCCGGCGCCAGTTCCGTGAAATTCCGGGCCTCCTTGACGGAACCGCCGAACCTGACTCCGACCGCTGTGTGGACATCGCCACCAGGGCCGCCACCAAACGGATGATTCTGCCCGCCGTCCTCGCGGTGGGAACGCCTGTCCTGGTCGGTTTCGGCTTCGGCAGCAACGGTTCCATCGCCCTGGCCGGCACGCTCTGCGGCGCCCTTCTCGGCTGCATGCTCCTCGCCCTCATGATGTCCAATGCGGGTGGTGCCTGGGACAATGCCAAGAAGTATGTGGAAGACGGACATTTCGGGGGCAAGGGTGGCGAAATCCACAAGAGTTGTGTAGTTGGTGATACCGTGGGCGACCCCCTCAAGGACACCTCGGGGCCCTCCATGAACATCATGATCAACGTGATGGCCATCGTGAGCCTCGTGATCGCCCCATTGCTTGCCTAGCCTTGGAACACCACCCCGCCTTTCTTCTCTCTCACCCGGGCAGGGGCGCGCCCGGAATGATCGATCTCCGCACCGGTCAGCACTTTCGACCACCGAGCTGCGGGAAACGCCTCGATCTCCTCAAGCTGACGAGGTGGTCGGTTCCTCCTCCTCGTCTCCTGCCCTCACCACCCGGGCCACCAGCGGCTTCAACGTGAGACCCTGCACCACGATGGAGAAGACCACCACCACGTAGGTGGCCACCAGGAACTCCTGCCGGTACGCAAAATCCTTCGGAATGCCAAGGGCCAGGGCCACCGAGATCCCGCCCCGTAGGCCTCCCCAGGTGAGGATACGGATCACCCCGGGCGAGAACTCCCGCCTGCTCTTCAACAGCATCACCGGGATGGAGGTGGCCGCAAAGCGGGCTGCCAGCACCACCACGATCAGGATCGCGCCCACCGCGATGGCCCGTCCGGAGAGATTGAGAACTAAAAGTTCGAGACCGATAAGGAGAAAGAGAACCGCATTGAGAATCTCATCCACCAGTTCCCAGAAAGTGTCCAGGTGCTCGCGGGTTTTCTCGCTCATCGCGAAGCTCCTGCCCTGATTGCCTATCATCAGGCCAGCCACCACCATCGCCAGCGGGCCACTGAGGTGCCAATGGGAGGCCAGGCGATAACCCGCCGTTACCAGGGCCAGGGTGATAAGCACCTCGATCTGGTAATTGTCGATCGAACGGAGCATGAAGTAGGCCACGAAGCCGATCATGAATCCCCACAGCATGCCGCCCCCCGCCTCCACGACGAAAAGCTTGGCCACATCACCTGCCCCGGTCATTCCATGATCCCCGTGTCCCCCCAGGGCCATTCCGAGCACCGCGAGATAGACCACCACCCCCACCCCGTCGTTGAAGAGCGATTCACCCGTGATTTTGGTCTCGAGAGACTTTGGAGCCCCCGCGGTTTTGAGGATGCTCAGAACCGCCACCGGATCGGTCGGTGAAATGAGCGCCCCGAAAACGAGGCACCACAGGAAGGGAACTTCGAAGCCAAAAAGCGGAAAAAGCAACCAGGCCGCCCCCCCGATCAGGAAGGTCGAGAGCACCACCCCGAAGCTGGCCATGATGGCAATCAGCCTCTTCTGATCCAGCAGGTTGCCGAGATTAACGTGGAGAGCTCCTGCGAAGAGCAGGAAACTCAGCATTCCCTCCATCAGGGTCTTGTTGAAATCGATCGATTCCACAAACCGGTCTGCAGCCTCCGGAATCAGGGGGAGGGCATCCCGCAGCATCAGAAGGACCATGCTTGAGAGCAGTCCGATCAGCATGATCCCGATCGTGGTGGGCAGCTTGAGAAACTTCAGGTTGAGATACCCGAAGACTGCGGCGAGAACGAGCAGGATGGCGGCAAGGTCAAGAAATTCCACGGGATGTTAACGGGACTTGTGATTTAAATAACGAGGATACGAGGCACGGGGAAGTCATTGCTCGACCGGAACCCGGGCGGGCTCACTGAAACCTGCCCTCACCCAGCCGGATTCAACGACCTCTTCGATAATGACCTGATCCGGACCTGATTCATCTGTAAAACGGATCCGCAGGATGTAGGCGCGCGATTGACCTGGCTTCGTATCATGCCAGGTCAACATGCTTTCCTGGATGGAGAACCGTTTGACGTAGCCGTATAGCGTGTGTTTGCGGTCCGGTGACTGCAGTCGATACGAGCGCCACTTGCGATCATCCGTGAACCCAAAGTTGTAGTAATTGATTGGCGCGCAGAGCACCCGGAAGAGGACGGGCTTCGTCGGCCGAACCTTCCCCACCTCTTCCCACGGCACCTCGGAATAACCCACCCAGCTCTCCCAATCGATGACATAGCCATCATTCACACGCTCGGCTGCGATCGGTTTGACACTGTGATCGGGCAACAGGACATCAAGCGCCCAGAGCCCCTGGCTCTTCAGCATCCGACCCTCCGGGGCTATCGCCTTCGGCACGACAGGAGTCAAACGGCGCGTGCGGTAATAGTCCCTGATCTTCTGCTCCAGCCCCGGATTCTGGCGGGTAGCCGCGAGAACTTCTTCCACGGTCCCGGCACCCAGGAACTTTTCCACGATCATCACGACGTCAGCCAGCTCCGCTTTCAGGTCCGTATTCTGGATGTCCAGAGCAGACCCGACCAGTCCCTTGCGCACGGGGAACCCCAAGGCCTCCCGTCTCACGTCCTCCTCCATGGTGCGGCCCTTGCCGATCAGTTCCTGATTAATCACAATGGAAGCTACCACTGCCACCATCAGGATCAGAACCGCCAGCCCACCAAACAGAATCGGACGCAAGGAACCCGGGGTCTCCGCGCCGGAAGAGCGCCCGCCCCTGTCTTCCGACTCCCAGTCGAATTCTTCAGATCCGTCCACCGCCTTGACCACCTTGCGCCGAATGCGCCCCCCTTCGGCGGAAGCCTCCTTCCCCTCCACCGTTTCTCCGGGCATGCGGAACCCCTTCATTGCGGTCTCTTCTTCATTCCCGGCATCCGTACCTGTAACTCGAACCTGCCTCAGGCCGGATGCGCCGGGGGGAGGAATGGCCGCCCGCCCACCCGGGCCCGGTGCCGGGATACGTGCCACCTCCGCACAATTGGGACACTCCACCTGCCTTCCGCGCCACGCGCCCTTCACACGAAAAAGCGTGTGACACCCCGGACAGGAGTATCCGTGCCAATCAGTCTGAGACGCATCCAGATGGTCTGCCATTGCCCCGGTAAACTACTTCCGTCCGTCAGCCTGCTCAATCCGTTTTGATCTCGATCTTCCGGGGGCGATGCAGCGGCACCCCGTCATCGCCGTCACCCAGAATCTCGGTCTCCAGTAACAGGCTCGGCCCCCTCACGAATATGCTGAGCTCTCCATTGGCGTCCTCCAGGTTGACCAACTCCGAGTTGTAGGGATCCTCTCCCACCAGCCCGTTGGTCTGCGGCACGATGGGTGCCACGGGCAGGAGTTGCTGGTCACCGGATTCCACCGCGAGCGGACCGTAGCGTTCCAGAACCTCATTGGTTCCGATCCCTCCCTTACCATGGATGTCGCACAGCCCGAGCTTCCTCCGGGCGGCACGCAGCAACTCGGTGTGCCCGGTGTAGCGAAAGCTCCTGCCCTTCACCGGATCTTCCACCGACTCATAACAATAACGGGTGGCACGCAGTCCCGATTCGCTGCACACCTTGACCGGCGAGAGGCCCTCCGGCGGATCGATTTCTGTTCCGGGATAACTGTCCTCCGCCACGTTCATCACTTCCGACCAGGGGCGGAAGACCAGCTGACGTCCAAAGGCATTTTCATAGATCGCTTCCTTGCCCTGGTGAAAACCGACCCATACCCCGAGAGTCACTTTCCCGTTGTAGCCGACGCACCAGCCGTCCGCGAACTTGTGAGTGGTCCCCGTCTTGACCGCCCCGGTGAAGGGTTGCTGCCTGAGCGTGGAGGCTTCCGTGGCCAGATTGCCGTTTTGCAGCGACTCGCGCAGCATATCGTGAATCTGGTAGGCGGTGATCTCGTCACACGCAGGATCTGTATTGGATTTCTCCGCAGGGTCAGCCTGATAGACCACCTCTCCGTCCGCATCCTCGATCCGCTCGATATAGCGCAGGTCGCCCGGCAGGACGCCCTTGCGGGAAATGGCAGAATAGGCCCGCACCGCCTCCTTGAGTGAGACCGAGTCATAGCCAAGCAGCATCCGGGTGAGAAGCTCTCCCTTGCCCACCGGGAGACCAAAGGCCCTGGCCTGATCCGCCACCTCTTCCAGGCCCAACTCGCGCCCCAGGCGCACGGTCGCCGCCAGCTTGGAGGCGGCCAGCGCGCGCTTGCTTGAAATCCGGCCTTCGTATTGCGGATTGAGAACCTCCATGCCCCACTCGCCCAGGATCCCTTCCTGGGCACCCACGGCGACCGCCCGCGCATCCATCGCCTCGTCCCTTATCGTGGTGCAGGGGTGGTGGCCGGATTCCAGGGCCGCCGCATAAACAACGGGCAGGTAAGTGGTCCCGAACGGACGGCGGCCCAGTTCAATGAAATCATACTGCGAGTGCGCGTAGTCCCGCCCTCCCACGTAGGCCAGCACGTTGCCCGTGTCCGAGTTGATCATGAGAGCCGCACTCTGGAGATAAGCGGGCACCTTACCCGGAGCCGCCTTGAACTCGCTGTGCTTCGGGTGGCCGTATTCCGACCGGGCCTCAATCCGGGCGAGGTGCGCCTGCAGGCTTCGCTCCGCCCGGTTCTGGGCATCCCGGTCGATGGTGGTGTAGATCCGGAACCCGCCCCGCGACATCGCCTCGATCCCCACCTTCTCCAGCGCGATGTCATCCACGATCTCGTAGAGGTGCGACTTGCCCTTTCGCAGTGGCTTGGGATTCACCACCACCGGCTTGCTGGAGAGTTCCATCCATTCCGACTCCGTGATCATCTCCTCGGCGAGCATCCGGTTGAGAACGTGATCTCGTGCCTTGCGGTTCGTCGCCCTGTTGGCGAGGGGCGAGATCCGGGTGGGATTCTTCACACAGGCCACCAGCGAGGCGCACTCCTCGATGGTGAGATCCATGGGCTCCTTCCCGAAATAGCCCAGCGCTCCGGATCGCACCCCGTAGTAGCCATGGCCGAAGGGAATGCGGTTGAGGTAATACTCCAGCACCATCCTCTTCATCCGCGCCTTGCTCTCCCCTTCATCAGGATAGTCCGCCGCGATCGAGTCCATGAGGTGCCGTTCGATACGCAGGGCCAGGAAAGCCTCCACGATCTTGCGCTCGATTCCGGTCTGTCCGCGAGCCTTCACCTTGGATTTCAGGTCAAATGCATTGCGTGCCAGCTGCATCGTGATCGTACTCGCACCCTGGGTCACCGTCCCCGCCTTCAGGTTGAGCCAGATCGCCCGTGCCACCCCGATCTGGTCCACTCCGTCGTGCTTGAAGAAACGCTGGTCCTCCTGTGCGATGAGGGCATCAATCAGTTTCTGGGGCACTTTCTCGATGGATACCTTGCTGCGGTTTTCCACGAACATGCGCCCGATTTCCCGGCCCTTGTGGTCCATGATCAGGCTCGGGATCTCGACGTCATCGATGGTTGAAATGTCGATCTGGGCGGCCTGCTCCTTGTAGGGCTGGAGGCGTTCATTGGCTTCGCGCAGGCCCACCACCCCCGCCGACATGCAGAGCAAAAGAAAGATCCACAGTCGTTTGCGCTTGTAAAAACGACGCTTCCGTCGGTTTTTCTTTTTCTGTTTCGCCATGGAATCGGGGGATCCAAGCCGGCCCTGTAAGCACCCTGTCCCGGAAAATTACCCCTCTTCCGGGATCGGGGCAATCCCTCTATTGGACCATGTCCTGCGTCCCCTCATCGAGCAGGAAGGCCCACTCCCCTTTCCCCGCTTCATGGAGCTGGCCCTCTACCACGGGGAGCATGGCTACTACAGCAACCCCGCCCGCACCCGGATCGGCCGCACGGGCGATTTCGCCACCAGTGTGAGCGTGGGCCAGGCCTTCGGCCGCCTCCTCGCCGTCCGATTCCACCAGGCCTGGGAAGCACACGGTCGTCCCGCCTCCCTCCCAGTCCTCGAACTGGGTCCCGAGGACGGCTCCCTGGCCCTCGATATCCTGCGGGCTGCCCACGGTATGGACGCCGACTTCCACCGCTCCCTCCACTACACCGTCTGCGAACACAATGCCCGCAAGCGCGAGGCCCTCGCCGCCCGCTTCTCCGCTGCCAAAGAAGCCCGCCTCGACATCGTGGCCTCTCCCGCGGACCACCGGGCCGAACGGGGAGTGATCCTCGCCAACGAAGTCCTCGACGCCCTGCCCGTGCACCTCGTGCGCTCCTCCGGCGGGGCATGGAACGAGCGCCTCGTCACCCTTGAAAATGACAGCCTGTCCTGGACCGAGACCCCGGTTCCCGGGGGCGACCTCCAGCAGCACCTGGCGACCCTCCCTTCCGATCTTCCGGACGGCTACTCCACCGAGGTGTGCCTCCAACTGGGCCCCTTCTTCCGCGAACTGGCCGGGGTCTTCGAAGACTCCCTTTTCCTCTTCATCGACTACGGCTTCGAGCGCGAAGACTACTACCACCCCGACCGCATCGAGGGCACCCTGCAGACCTACGCCCACCACCAGGCCGGGGACGACCCCCTCGACGCCCCGGGCCAACGCGACCTCACCACCCACCTCGACTTCACCAGGGTGCGGGAAGCGGCGGCCGCCGCTGGCCTGCGGTCCCTTGGCTCCGCCCGCCAGGAGAGCTACCTCGTCCACCTCGCTCGCGACATCCTCTCCGATCTTTCCCCCGAGGGGAGCAACCGGGATTTCCTGCGCCAGTTCCAGACCCTGACCCACCCGGCCTTTTTCGGCTCCCGCTTCCACGTCCTCGAATTCGCCAAGGGGGCCACCAGTTCCGGGCTCTCCTTTCCCTGCCCCGCCTGAGGCCCCGGGAAATCCGGACTCTCCTCTCCCAATGCCCCCTTGTCATTTCCCTCCCACCTCCTAGCCTGCCCCCCAATGCCGGGATGGCGGAATTGGTAGACGCGCCTGATTTAGGATCAGGTGTCCCCTGGACGTGCAGGTTCGAGTCCTGTTCCCGGTATGTTCCTTTTTTTCAGTGCCTTAGGGGTCCTGGCGGCACCGTCCGCACAGGGGGAAAGTTATTCCGATTACTGCTCCGATTACTGCTCAAACAGTAATCGTCAGGCCCGCACCCCACCAGGGCCCACCCCATCCCGAATAGTTCGGACAGAGGTGGCTACTCTGGAGGAATGGCATATTCGGCCGAGGCAAATGAGGGCGCTAGCGGGCGCGGGGAGAGGATGAACGGCTGCTCAACGGGAAACAGCGCCCAACGGGTGCCGGGCTATCGGGGGCTCTACACCAAGCATCTCAAGGACGGCATGGACTGGTATTACCTGCGCAGCCAAAAAGGGGGCAATGGCCGGTGGATCAACCTCCACACCACCGACAAGAAGGTCGCGGTTCGCAGGTATCACCAGGAATCCATCAGTGTCGCCAATACCAGGTCGCCTGGGAAGATCCCGACCGTGGGAGACTACTGGGAGCACGCGCGGGCCCACATCATGCGTGGGACACAGAAACCCAGAACCCTGAATGGCTACCGGGGTAACGTCGAAATGATCCTCCGCGGGTTCAAGGGCTCCGGGAAGGGTGCCTGTCCCAAGCGCCTGCTCAGCAGAAGAATCGACAGGTTTGATGCCTCGTGTTGTGAAGAGTGGTTCGTCCACGCATTCAAGACCTACGGGTTGTCCGCTACGAAGTCCCAATGGGTGATGTGGCGCAAGCTGTTTGCCCTCGCGAAGCAGGAGCACCTCATCGCTAACGTCCCTGACTGGCACATTCCAACCCGCACGGCCCAGGGCCAGGAGCGCGAGCGGCGCCTCCAGCGCGGAGAGGACACCAGGGTCCGGGTCCCCGAGGTTGAGGAGTTCGTCCGGCTCGTGGAGGACGTGAGAACCAACAGCACCTACCAATGCGGCCACCACAGTGCGAACTGGATCCTGTTCGTGGGGTGCACCGGACTGCGGACTAGCGAGGCCAATCAGCTGTCCTGGAAAGACGTGGACTGGGACCGTGGAATTCTTCACCTGCCTTCCCGTTTGAAAAGTAACGACAAGTTCGATCCCTACATCTGTCTCACCAAGCCGGCCCTGAAAGCGTTGCAACGCATCCGGGAGACCGGCTACACCCGCAGGCCGAATGGTGCCGGCAGATGGCTACGGGTGAGAGTCAGCCCCGATCCACTCAGGGAATCAGACCGCATCCTCGCGGTAAAGTCTCCGCGCAAGGCCCTGGCACAGGCATGCCAACGCCTGGGACTGAGACACCTCACTCTCCACGGCCTGAGGCATTTCTTTGCCAGTCAGTGCGTACGCCAGGGATACGACTGGGCGGCTGTCGCAGCTGCTCTTGGGCACTGCGACGGGGGAATCCTTGCGGCAAGAACCTACAGCCACCTGTCTCCAATCCACGCCAGGAAATACGCCGAGAACTGGACCTTGGAGCCCTCTGGGTAATCCCTGAGCCTCCTCCGCACGCTTTCGTGAGGCACGGGCAAAAAAGTTCAGACACCCCATACGAAGATGAATGCTATGAGAGATCTTTATACCTCATGGCAACGCGAGAAATCCGCATTGACCATCTTGCAAATATCCAAGGCGACCCTCTACCGATGGCGCCTTAAGGGAACGATCCAAAGCCGCAAGGTCGGAGCGATTCGCTATTACGACGTGGGAGAATTTCTGAAGCGGCTTGAGGAGGGGGAGCCGGATCAGAGAGTCTAACTAAACCCACGCAATTCAGTCATGAGATACTTCATCACTGAGCGCGTGGCCGTCGACGGTCCGGAATTCTCAGAGTCGGGTTTCGAGCAAATCGGAGCCTGGGTCTACCTGATGACATACTGCGCGACTCAGGAAAACGGAGGGCGCATCGAGGGGGCCAAAGGCAGAAAGGACGCTTTCTTTGACCGCTCCCTCAAGGTCTCACGGACCATCCTGGAGCAGGAGTCGCAGCTATGGACGTGGGAGAAGGAAGATCTCGTGGTGTCGTTTTATTCAATCGAGGCCGAACGGAACTACCAGAAGAAGAGGGAATCCGGGCAAAGAGGAGGAAAGAAAAGAGCCGAGAACCTAGCGCACGCTAAAGCACGCGCTACAGCGGACGCTCTAGCTACTAAACCTAACCCAACCCAATCCCATGAGACCGAAGAAGACCCAACCCAACCAAACAGCAGCAAACCATCCTCTGACGAGCCAGCTTCTCCTGAAGAGCTGGCGTCTTTTATGAAGGAGATTGGTGGGAAGGGTCTTTCGGAGAATGTGGGGGTTGGTCCGGGTGCAGGGGTTACGCTAGACGACCTCTACCGCAAGATCGAGACCCTGAAGATTGACCCTCACGAACGCTTGAAAGCGCAAGACATCGCTCGCAAGCTCTGGGAGGACACAGAGGGAGGCAACTACCTCAGCGGCAAGCCTGTGAAGGATCTACGGGCAATCCTGATGCGAAGACTCCAGGACGAGGGAGTGATTAAGAAGAAGAGGAAGTGACCCAATCCACGCGGATCGGGGCGGGGTGATTTAGCCTTCGAATATCAGCTCCTCAGGATGCCTATCCATTATTTGCCTCTCATAGCCATCGTCGATCTGATCGAGGAACTGATTGAGATCTGAGACACCCGCTTCCGCCATGGCCAAATCTACCTCAACGGCCAGACGTAAACCGTTAACAAGGATGATTGGGTATTTGTCTTCTAGCACCTCCCTCTGAACGGGTTCGGAGAAGTAACTCGTCGTTACATAGGCTCCAATCCACCCCCTCCGTAATCGTGCTACTGTACGCGCAATATGATTCCCCCCAGTCGGAGTCGTTAGTTTTTCGCACTTTGCTTGGCCCAATACTATAATTCTGGCTCCAGCGAGCCCAGAGCCAACATCTAGGTGTCCAATAAAGTCAGCCCCACCATCGGATGAGGCCGGAGTTATCCACCCAGGTCGATAACTAACCCCACTCGCTGAAATCACTCGGCCAGCAACAAATGCAGCTAACGCCTCAAACCGAGATTTGCGATTACGGTAGAAGTCATAGACACCCTTCAAAATGGCGGCCTCTTTTGACCCTTGCTGGGTCATTTGTTCTGATGCGTTAAGAGTCAGTAATTTGACCACCCGGCGCCGGCACCTTTCGATTGAACTTTTCCCCCCCTTAACCCAGTCCTTCCATGCTTTAGGAGCCGCTTTCAGAGTTTCCTCCAATGTTAAACGGCAATCTCTTCGCTTGGTTATCCATTCCCAGGAAAACTCCTCATTTTCCGACACCATATTCAGGAGAGTAAAATCAAAGGCGTAATTGGGAAACGGACGCTCCTTTACCCTATCGTATTGCGTCACCCTGGTAACCTGAGTCACAATTCCGTATCCTTGAAATTGGACATTCCCTTTCGACCTGTTTCCAACTCTTACCCGCTTGAATACAACGATCGGACAAGAACGCTGTCGTTCTTCGAGACTTGGTGAGGAATGCCATCCGTACTGTTCCAACAGAGCTTTGTTTCCCTTCTTCGCCGAGGGATCAACGCCGGGGGTATTGTTGTCGCCAAAATAATGGATATGCCCGTTGTCCGGATCGAAAAAATCCTGCCATGGCGTTTCAGGAGATCCAATTTTGTGTGGGCTGCTAGATATCAAAATGACAGGGCATCGCTCTCCGTCGGGGCCTTGCACTCTAGCGATAGGATTGATGCCTGAGTCCAATAATGGCAGCTTCTCTCCGGGGGAATGGGTGAGATGAAAGTAATTAGGCAACCCGTCGATGGTTTCCTCTTCCCGGTCATAAGGGCGGGCATATCTGAAAATCTGACCTACTCGCATGAAGCAGGATGAGTGAAAATTGTTGGCAGGGCAACTATCCCAGATGTGAACTTCATACTGTATCAGTGGTTACCACCTCTACGCCAGGGAGTCGAGGAGGCCTAGACCTAATCCACGCGGATCTGGGCGGGGTGAGGTTACTCGCACAACTTCGGATTCTTTTTGAGCATCTCTTGGGAGAGTGCTTGAGCTTTGTCGATTTGTTTGCGGTTCATTTTCTTGGCAAGTTTGGTCTTGTGGGACTTGGCCCTCGTATCGCCATTAGCAGCAGCAATGTTTAACCAAGCATAAGCGGTCATACGGTCTTCCGGAACTCCTAGGCCTTCATCATAATATACCCCAAGGTTGTATTGCCCTGAGGGGTCCCCCAGATCGGCCCGTTTGCGCTCATACTTCGGACCGTAGTATCCCATCTCGAGATTACCCGCTGACTTATTATTATTGCCTGCGCTTTCAGCGCTCGGCTTTTCATGTTTATTCATGGAGTTCAATTATGCCTGAGGGTGTCCGAACTATTTTTCGGGCTTGGATTCTGACCCCCTCTGCCGCACCGGTCGGGTAGGGCGGAAACCCGGCGCCCAAATAGAGACCAGAGAGCTGCAACTGAGCCGGCCATACTGGGAAAACCATTCTCAATAAGGGTTTTCCGCTATGTTTTCCCATAGGAAACCCGCTAAAACCCCTAGGTTTTCGTCTTACTGAGACGAATAACTTCACACAATAAAGAGAAATCCGGACTCCGTTGAGAGACGGGGGGAGGGGGTCGGAAACAGCACCTGACGCTGACCGGGGACCGGTCACCTTGCCTCGTAAAAACTCCTCCAAAGGGGACCTTGGTCTCCCCATGCTACCATGGATCTATGGAAGCTCTCACTTGCAATCTAGCACACAACAGCAAGGACGAAGAAGATTGGTTAGCGGGGGAGGTTTCTGCCTCGGTCGGGTTTGTCTCTCGTGCCCAGCGCAGACAGTCCAGGACGGGTATGGAGCGAACCAATCCCTCGAAGGCTGCCGCTTTGCTCGTTGAGCTGGCACGGGGCACGTCGCAGCTCCGTATCCGGGGCAAGTTCGGAGTCTCCGGAAAGGTCGTCAGCCGATTCGTGAGGGATCACCAGGGACTTTTGGAGCGCACACACCTGTGGCGGGCAGAGACCGGCGCCCGGCTCGCGGTGAAGGCCGCAAGTGCGTTTGAGGAGAAGCTGGACCGCATCTTGGACGATCCTGAGACGCTTGGAAAAACTCCGATCCGGGACCTCATTCGCGCTTACCAGATCGCCTTCGATCAGCAGCGGGCTGCTCTTGCAACGTGCCCCGCTCCGACCCGGACGAGGAGGGTAACGCTGGAGGATGCCAGGAAAGCGATTGAGGACGCGAAGAGGAGGATTGCCTAGAAAGGTCTACCGCTCTAATCAGCTATCTCGCGGTAACAAACTTTAGCGCCTGACCCGGACCGGCCGCCACTACCTTAGGAAGGATCTTCTCAGTCGAGATCACCGGTCCTGGCGTCCCCTGGTAAGCCCTGCTCCCTCAGTTGCACGGTTTTCTGCGAATCCAGCATGATGCTCCAGACCTCGAACAGGGCATCGTGTCTCTCCTCCCTGGTTTCCGGGGACAAGCTCACGTTGTCGCGATCAAAGCTGTTCTTGAAATTCCCGTAGTCGAGAACGGACAGTTCCCGGTTGATGACGGCCTGGACCTTCTCCCTCGGGAAGAAGGCCCGGAAACGATAATCCGAGGACTCCAACTCAATCACCTCAGCCTCCTCGCCGAAGTGCCGTTCGATGTCCCCCTCGTATCTCGCCCTCACGAGCAGGCGGCCCGGGTCATCCCAGTCCTCCACGATCGAGAGGAAGCCCTTGTTGGTAAAGATCCACATACTTGCTGGTTGTTTGTTTCCTGTTTTTAAACGGTAACACCGACTATCCTGCTACTTGGACTCCTTTCTGGGCCGGGGACGGTTGAACCCCCTCCCGCCGATCACGAATCCGCGTTTGAACAGTGGGTGTGAATCTGGGAGAGAGGGAAAAGATCCCCTCGGCATCGGGGTCAGCTTCCCAGTCGTGGTATCCGTATTCTCCGACGGTTGTGATTTCTTCGAGGTCTGCTTCTTCGCCATATTGGTTGATCGTTTTTTGTTAGCGAACTCGTTGTTAGTCTTCCTTCTTCGGGCTGGGGCGCGATCCGCTGAACCCTCTCCCGCCGATCACGAAGCCCCGTTTGAACAACGGGTCCGAATCTGGGACTGAGGGTAAGGATCTGATCCCCCTCTTGGTCCGCTTCCCAGTCGTGGCATCTTTCTTCCCCGGTTGAGGGGAGGGGGCGTCATTCTCTTTCTTTTTCATGTGTTCTACGTTGATACATTTTCCAGTTGATGGAGATGCATCGGAGCCGCAGCAACGCCGAACGGAAGTCGCCGAAGCGACAAAGGAGAATTTCGTTCAGCTCTTTCAAGCCGCGCATCGTGCCAGTTGGCACAGGCACCTTGGCGTCTCCACACCAGGTTGCCGGGTCCCTTCACCTTGCGGATTGGGGACCACTCTTAATGCTAGGATGAGTATACAGGCAGTGGGAGGTGGCGCAATAGGGAAGAGTGACATATACCCCTAGGAATCAACAACCCCGCCCCGATCCGCGTGGCGTGGCCTCTCCCCGCTTGCCCCCTGCGCCTGGGCGGTAATCCCTAGTTGGATGCCTGCACCTCGCTCGCATTCTCCACTTCGATCTCTCTCACTTCTTCCCGCACCAATTTCTTCAGCTCAGGCGGGCCAAGCACCTTGGCCTTGCTTCCCCAGCTCAACACCCAGCGGACCATCTCTTCCAGGCGACTGACATGGAAGCAGATCTCCACCCGGGTCCCCGCATTGTTCAATCTCCTCAGTTCCTGGGTCGGGTGCCAGCGTCGTTCCTGCGCCATCCGGGCCGCGTAATCGCGTAACTCCACCCGCACCACGTGCAGGGCCCCGTCCCTGACGTCGGTCCACACGCCGAAGGAGTTCTGCAGGTATTCCGGGCCATTGAAATCCTCCGGGCGCTCGAAGGACCGCTGCGTCACCCGGCAACGGGTCATCCTGGGCAGTGCGAAGGTTCTCATCGCCTCACGTTCCAGGTCGTAGCCGATGAGATACCAGCACCCGTCCACCTCCCCGAGATGATAAGGCTGCAGACACCGCCCCTCCGGCCCCTCCCCCTTGAGCTTGTGGTAATGGAAACTGATCTCCTGTTGCCCAAGCACCGCCCCGGCCAGCTTGCCAAAAAGCTTCACGTCGGCCTTGGCCACTCCTCCCGGCTTGCGGGAAAAAGCCCGGTCCGCGTCCGCCCAGGAAAACTGCACCCGTCCCTCGATCATCTTCGTCAGGCGCGCAAAGACCTCCCGCATCGTCTGCTCCAGGGCGGTGCCCCGCACCGACTCAATGGCCTGCCGGGCCAGGAAAAGCCCGGCCAGTTCCTCCGCTCCCATCTCAAAGATGGGAAACTCGCTCACGTCCTGGGAATAGGTGTAGCCGTGCAGCTGTTCGTCGTATTCCAGCGGAAGCTGCAGCTCGTCCCGCATGAAGGTGATATCCCGCTGGATCGTCTTGTCCGTGACCTCCAGGCGTTCGGCCAGGGTCCGGCAATTCGGGAAGGATCCCCCCTTCACGGCCTCATGGATCACGTAGATCCTCTGCAGTGGTCGTCTCGTGGTCCCGGACCGGGGAGCGTTCATCTGCGACATGGGATCATCATGCATGAGCATGGCGCATCATGGCAAGCCCCCTCCCCCAGGGACTGTCCGACCCCCCTTGGAAAAGGAGCTCTCCTGCCTCTCCAGCGGGAGGATCCGCCCACCGCGAACTCTGACATATGGCACGGGCTCCCGTTGCCCGGAACGGGGTCAGCCAGCTATGCTGGAAAGCGATCCAAACCACACGAATCCATGGAAAACACACCCACCAGCATCCCCGGCATAAACGACCAAAAATCCGATAAAAACAACCTCCAAGCCACCCCTCCCCCAACCAATGTCCCACCCCTTCTGGTATCCTGAAAATGAAATTGAACGAATCCTGTCATGAGCACACCAACCACTGAAACCAAGCCTGCCTACTTCTCCTTCCAGCCGGCCTCCTACTGGGAGGACAACGATCCCCTCTCCACCATCCTCCGCAACGTGAAGGGGACCAACCGGCGCCAGATGATCACTGACTACTGGGACGCCGGGAAGATCGATGAACTGGAAGGGCCCCTCCTAGCCGACAGCACCGAACCCGGCCTGCGGACCTTCTTGGAATCCCTCCACCCCTCCTTCATGGGCGGGGAATACCTTCCCGACCTCCTCCCCACTGAGGTGGAGATCGCCCGCATCGAACTGAAGTCCACCACCTCGGACGTCATCAGCATCCGGGCCCGGAGGGAACCGGGCGAAGAACTCATCCACTACCGGGTCGTCGATGAATACGACGCCACCTTCGAGATCCAGCCGGAAACCTCGTCCGCCCCGCTCACCCAGGGAGAACTCATTGCCCTCCTCGACAGCACCGACGGCGGGGCGGAATGGGCCAAAGGTAGACTCGCCCACTGCTATAACATACTGAATTTCAACGGGTCAGGAGATGCTTGGCCCCTCCGCCACTTCACCACCGTGAGCTCCACCATCTACCCCGACCTCTTCGACCACTACGACGCCGAGCACCAGAAGTGGTGCGAGGAATGCAGCCAGGGTGAGGACGAGGAGGACTGATCGACCATCATTCACCCCGGCTAAGAGCGCGGAGCACACACCCTCCCATGGTCGAGTGAGCTCTCGCCATGTAAGAGCCCTTTTCCTCTAAAACTATATAGTCATTTTATATTCAATTTATTTATCCTATTCAGTTTTCCTTTCGGGGGCTCGGATGTATTCTCCTGCCTTGGCCTCTCCAATGAACCACAAGCCACTCCGGCCCGGCGCAAATAGTTCACCAAGGGTCCCCCCGGATGTCCTGCGCCATGATCAAGACCGAACTTATGCCAGCCCCCCTCATCTCCAAGACCTCCTTCCTCGCCGGTTGCCAATGTCCCAAGCTCCTGTGGACGAAACTCAACGACCGCGACGCATTACCCGGGGTAGATCCCGCCACGCAGGCCATCTTCGACCAGGGCCATGCGATCGGGGAGCTGGCGAAATTGCGTTACCCCGACGGAATCGAGGTAGGCCCAAAGGTCATCGCCCGGCAAAAGGTCGTGGACGAGACCAGGGTGGCCCTCACACACCGCCTTCCGCTCTACGAGCCCGCCTTCATTTCCGGAAGCGGATATGCCCGCATCGACATTCTCGTTCCCGATGGTTCCGACGCCTGGCGACTCATCGAGGTCAAGAGTGGCACCAGGGTGAAGGAAGAAAATCTTCTCGATACTGCGTTCCAACTCCACGTCTGCCAGGGCGCGGGACTGACCATCACCACCTGCAGCCTGATGCACGTCAACCGGGACTACATTCGCGATGGTGCAATCGATCCCTCCGCCCTTCTCACCGAGGAAGATATCACCGAAAAGGTGCTGGCCCTCCTCCCATCGATCCCCTCACGGCTCGAGGAACTTGAGAAAGTCGCCGCACAGCCTTCTTGCCCGGAGGTCTCGATCGGGCCTCACTGCAACAAACCCTACCCCTGTGATCTTCAACCGGGATGCTGGGCATTCCTGCCCAGTTACCCGGTCACCAGCCTCTGCCAGGATCGCAAGGGCACCAGGTGGAAGCTGCTCAATGAGGGAATCCACTCCCTCCCGGAGATTCCTCATCCGGACACCCTGAGTCCCAAGCAACAGATCCAGGTAGAGGCCACCCGCAGCGGGACACCCCATGTTTCCACGGACGAAATCGAATCCTTCCTCCACGGATTGCAGTGGCCGCTCGCCTTTTTCGACCTCGAGACGACCTTCTCCGCTATTCCCTTCTACGATGGCACCCGACCCTACCAGCAGGTTCCCTTCCAATTCTCGCTCCACGTCCAGCAGACACCTGGTGGAGACCTTGTCCACCACGAGTTCCTCGCCAGCGGACGGGAGGATCCCCGTCCTGCGCTCCTCGAGGCATTGCGATCCAATCTCCCCGGAGAGGGCTCGGTAGTCGCCTACAATGCCTCGTTTGAGAACAGCCGCCTCCGGGAGTGCGCGGCAGCGTTCCCCGAACAGGCCTGGGCAGCGGAAATCCCGGAACGCACCGTGGACCTCCTCATTCCCTTCAGGAATTACTGGTTCCACCACCGGGACCAGCACGGCAGAGCTTCTCTCAAGGATGTCCTCCCTGCCCTCACGGGCACCGACTATTCGCACCTGGAGATCCAGGACGGTAACGCCGCCGCGCGTGCCTTCACGGCAGCTGAGTTCGGGGACCTCCCCGCTGGCGAACGCGAACTTCTCCGCAACAACCTTCTCCAATACTGCGGCTTAGACACCCAGGCCATGGTCGACCTCCTTGGCGCACTCGAAAAAATCACTGACTGAATCATCCCGAAACGAGCATCCCCCCGAATATGTCCCACCCCCGTCCATAGGGTGAAGACCAAACTTAAACCAGCAACCAGAAAATGAATAAGAACCTCTTTGAAATCGCCTACATCCTCGACCGCTCCGGATCCATGCAACGCATGGTCGAATCCGCTATCGCGGGCTTCAATCAGTTCCTCCGCGAACAGCGCAAGGCCCCGGGCGAAGCCCGTCTCAGCCTCATCCTCTTCGATGACGAATACGAGCTTCCCTGTGACCGCGTCCCCCTGAGCGAGGTCCCCGAGCTCGACACCAACACCTATGTCCCTCGCGCCACCACCGCCCTGCTCGACACCATCGGACGCACCATCAACGAAATTGACCAGCGCCTCGACGGCATGCTCGAAGCCGAGCGCCCCGGCAAGGTCATGGTGGCCATCTTCACCGACGGCCTTGAAAATGCCTCCCGGGAATTCTCACTGGACCAGATCAACAGCCTGATCCGCGACAAGCGTGAGAATCACGGCTGGGAATTCCTCTTCCTCGCCGCCAACCAGGACGCCATCGCCACCGCGGGGCGGATGGGCATTGATCCCACCATGTCCGGAACGGTCCAGTTCTCGAAAGCAGGCGTCCGCGCCTCCTCCTCCGGCATCTCCCGCAAGATGGAGGCCATGCGTACCTTCTCCGTCAGCGCCTGCAAGAGCCCCGATTTCGATGCGCCGATGCAGGACATTGCCGAGGAGGAGGAGCAGAAGAAGTCCGACGAGGACGACAAGGATAGCTGACCCCACACCCATCAACCCACACCCCTCTCGTTTCCCACAACCATGCCCCAACGCACCCAGCATGAAGAACACCCTTCAACCGTAAACGGAAGCACCTTTCTTGAGAAAGCCGTGGTTCCCGTCCTCGAATCCCGCCTCCCCCTGCCAGAAGGGGAGGTGGACGGGGGCGGGGATTCCAAGCTCGTCAAGCGCTCCCGGGGAAAGGACGGTACCGCACTCGTCCATGCTCCCTGGAATACGACCCAGATCTTCAGCGTATCCTTCCGTCGCCGCGACGACCGGCGCGCCACGATCTCCTTTGACCTCCACGCCGGCCTCTTCCTGACCAACACTACAACCGCCGTCCTCCAGCTCGGCCCCCTGCTGGAATCTACCCCCTTCCATATTCACTTTGGACCGGACCTCGTTTCAGGCGGCATCCTCAGGATCGGCTGCAAGCTCCACATCCACTCGGGGGACACCGACCTCGTCCGGAAACGAACGCGGCAACTCGTCCAACTCGCCTACGACCTCGACTGGTTCACCTCCCTCTACCTCCCCGGGCGCTTGGGATTCGGACACCTGGCTCACCTCAAGGCGACCTTCGGCCCGGACTGCCTTGGAGACGAGGACCTGCCGGATCGCCTCGAGGCCGGGATCCGGACCGGGGATGACAGCGTAGACACGGCCGCCCTCCTCTTTCTCGCCCTTGGTCTCGGGCAGTGGAAGGACATCCTCCGCATCATCGCCCGGAACAGCCGGATCTCCGGGGAGCAGGACCTCTGTGCCCCATCCCTCGGGGCCCGGGCCTGGCAGGAACTGGGGCGCTGGGACCGCGTCCTGGCCATGTCGAAACAAGGCAACATCAAGGAAGGCCGCTTCCCCAATGCCCCCTGGCTCAGCCCCTGCTACCTCCGTGCCCTCGTCGAGACGGGAGAGGACATCGAGGCCCTCCGCCTTCTCGGCAAACCGGAAGAGGGGGAACCGGGATTCTACGACCTCCTGCGCGGCAGGGCCCTCCACGCCGCCGGGGACCGCACCGGTGCCCGCGCCACCTTCCAGCGCTACCTCAACGTCTGGCCGGGGGACCTCGAGACCCGCTCTGAGATGTTTCAACTTTTCGGGGATGAAGACTGACCCCTCCAGAACCCATAAGCACCACATGCCTCATGAGATCTTTTCCCCTTATCCAGTCCTGCCGTTTGCCCTGCGCCCCGGAACTGGTGTAGTGCTCACCCGTCCGTCTCATGAGTCCTGCCGATTCCAGCGCCCATTGCCCCTCCTGTGGAATCCCCTTCGAACAGGGTGCCCATGACACCTGCCCCAAGTGTGACTATCCGGTCCGCGGGTTGCGACTACGGGGACTCCTGGAGGTTGACGTCGTCCACTCCGGGGAGGACTGGGAAGTGGCCCGCCAGAAAATCGAAAAGGCCGTCGACGAGGCAATTTATCACGGACACGCCGGAGTAAAAATTGTCCACGGCTACGGCTCAACCAGCGGTCACTCGGTGATCGCCTCCCGGGCCATCAGCCTGATGAAAGGCCTCGCGGAACGCACTGACGGGAGGTTCACGACCGACCGCAACAATCCCGGGGCCCACCTCATCTGGCTTAACCGGTAATGCCACACACCCAAGAGAACATCATAATGGACAGAAAAATCATCTACGTAGACATGGATGGAGTCCTCGTGGACTTCCCGCAGTCAGTCGAAGAAGTCGACCTCTCCATCCGGGAAGAGTGCAAGGCATGGTGTGCCGAACAGAAGACCCTCTCCCCCGACAAGGATATCCACCACTCCGACTTCGAAGGCCTTTTCGCCACCCTCAAATCCAAGGAGGGAGCGGTGGACGCCATCGATGTCTTGATGGCCAAATTTGAAGTCTACCTCCTCTCCACCGCCCCCTGGGCCAATACCAGTTCCTGGACGGACAAACGCCGGTGGGTCGAGAAATACCTCCCCAATCTCGGTGAAAAACGCCTCATCCTCACTCATCGCAAGGATCTCAACCGGGGAGCCTTCCTCATCGACGACCGACCCAAGAAAGGTGCCCAAGAATTCGGGGAGATCGAGGGACAGGAATGGATTCATTTCGCATCCGAGGAATTCCCCGGCTGGCCATCTGTCCTCTCCTACCTCGAGGGGAAATCCTGAAACTACGGATGAAAAAGAAAGCCACTCCCAGGATCTACATCCAACTCACCGCCGTGTGGGGAAATGACGACGTGGACAGCACCATCAGGATCAGTCGGCGCCGCTGGAAAAACATCCAGGAGGGAGCAGAATACGCCACCTCGGCAACCTACTATTACGAAGGGCAAAGAGGATCGGTCTCCTGGCGCTTCTCCGGTGGACTCCTCTCCATTTCTGGTGACGAGGGCAGGGAATGCCTCGTCGATCACCCCGTGGAGGACCTCATCGTCGACGTCGTGACCTCCGGCTCCCGGTCATGAGCCAACCTGTCTCGGCCTTTGATGGAGATCTGCCTTCCTAGGACTTGCGGGTCCTGCCCTTCTTTTTTTTGGCCACAGCACGTTTCCTGGGCTTTGGCTTATAGCCCAATGCGCCGACCAACTTCTCGATCTCAATCCGCTGCCTCGCCCGGCGGGGATTCCAAGCGAAGACAAGGTTTCGATCGAGATTCTCGAGACCCTTCACTCTGTAGGAACCTACGGAGGCTGGCAGGGATTTTTTTGCGACCGTAGGCAAAAACCCGCAAAAACCCATCTCACCTACAGCGCGCGCTATCTGCGTAGATGAACTGCATTCCAAGGCATAATTGGGCTGCACCTCACCATCCAGAAACAAACTATCGAGAGTCTTCCGGGCTAATCCGGACCCTTCCAGCACCGCCAGGGGAAGCTCCGCCACCGTCTTGATATCGACCGGGTCAGACAATCCCTTTTTGAGCGCTTCTGGCACGAAGAGCCTCTGCTCCAGTTTATTGTAGGGGAAAGATTCCAACCCCTTCGGAACCGCCCTTTTCCTGACCAGCCCGAGATCGATTTCGCCATCTCTCAGCATGGTCACAATTTCGGAGGTCTGGAGATTTCTGAAGCTCAGTGCAACACCGGGAAACTTGGCCCTCAGGGGCCCCACCCATTTGGGCATCAGGACCCACTGAATCAGACTCTCCCCCGCCCCGATCGCAACGCGCTGGGGGAGCTCTTTGCAGGTACTCACAAAATCGTCCAAGGCTGGCAGGCAGTCATTGCAGATCTCATAGAGCCGCTGGCCCTCATCGGTGAGCGCGTGGGGCTTCACATCACGGCGGAGCAGATCTACTCCGAGATATTCTTCCAGTTCCGCTATCTGACGGCTGTACTGCGTCTGCACGTTGGGCTTTCCGGCCGAGGCCTCTCCGATACTCCCCTCCCGGCCCACCCGCCACAAAGTGATCAACCGACTAAGAGAAAATCCCTTTTTCTTTCCCGCAAGCTCTTCGAACATGACTGTGTAGTCATGTCTCACCTTGCAGAGTGGATTGCAACCCTTAAACAGCTTGATACGGTCGCCGCCACGATTCCCTGGAGTTGCCGCAGACACCCGAGCTGCTACGCTCAGCGAATTGTCATCACTTATCTAGCCCAACATAATGATCGACAGAATTAGCCTAGAAAACTTCAAGAGCTTCGGTAAGCGCTCCGAGATCCGCTTGGCGCCCTTGACCATGCTTTACGGACAGAACAGCGCCGGGAAGAGCTCAATCATTCATAGTCTTTACCTTTTGAAGCAGTCCCTTGCATCGGATTCCCCTACCGTGTTTGGGGCTCAGCCGGATGACTCAATCGTCAATCTCGGCAGCTTCAGCGATGCAGTCTTCAACCAGGATAACGAGCGCACCATTAGGATCGGCATAAGCGTCAACCGATCAAATAGTGCTCCGTCATCCTATGGTGTAAGTTTACGCAACCGGGTAGTACCAAGATTAGACACGGGCTACGCAGAGATGGAATTCAGGAGAACCAGTGCCGTAGGCTATCTTCATGCAATTACTTTATACGAACCAACTACCGGAAAACTACTCGTCCGACTTGAGGCTATTCATACAGCCGCAACAATAGCGAAAAAACTACAGAGCAATCAACCCTATGACTTCAAAGTCGTAGATTTCGCTAGAAATACTGAATTCTGGACTCCTTTTTACAACTGGTGCTCCAGCGCTGAAGGAAAGGAGCATATTGGTAAGACTTTGGGGGACTACATCCAACATTGGGAGGACCTCTCCAGCGAAGATTCTCCAAGAAAATTCAAGACTACAGTTGCGAGGGAGATAGAGAATCTAAAAGAGATGCATGAGTTCTACCAATCCAACTTTACAGTCCACAAGTTTATTGCCCGGCTGAAAACAAGCATGGGAGAGACTACCCTTAGCCTTCACGGCGTTAGCGGACGCAGTTTCTCCGGAAACCGAACATACGAAGCAATGTTCGAAAACTCTCTTGAACCCCCAAGATCTAAAAAAGAGGCGCAGCAGAAACATGCCGCCCCTTTTGCCCCCGGAGTTCAGCTATTTAATAGCGCTGCATATCTCGGCGGGGTCTTCACATTGCTTCTCAGAGAGACCATCGATACCTCTTCATCATTCATCGGGCCGTTCCGCGAAGCCCCAAAAAGATTCCAACCTCTACGTGGCAGACAAACTTCATCTGTAGGAGTGAAGGGCGAAAATACTGCGGAACTTCTCAAGCGAGACCGCAAGCTGCTGGAACGCGCTAACGAATGGCTCAGGAGACTGGAAATCCCATACAGCCTTGAGGCAAGAAACCTGGGTGGCCATCTGCTTTCTTACACACAGATCCTGCTTACCGACAGTAGCCGCAAGGCAACGGAGAAGAGAAAACAGGTGCGACATACCCTGGCCGATGTTGGCTTTGGAATCAGCCAGATTTTACCGATCATATGTGACTGTATCTTCCGGAAAAACAGTATCATTTTCATCGAGCAGCCCGAGCTCCACATCCATCCCCGCCTCCAGGCACATCTTGCGGACCTCTTTATCTGGTCCATCAATGAACGAGGGAATCAGATCGTAGCAGAAACTCACAGCGAGCACCTTATCCTGCGGGTCATGAAAAGACTGCGGCAGACCTCCGAGGACACAAAGACCACAGACAAGACTTTTACCAATAAACAATTTGTCGCGCAGTATGTCCTGAAGGGCACAGGGTCCAAAGGGGCTGAGGTTAAAGAAATAAATCTCACCTCGGATGGAAAACTAAAAGACGAGTGGCCCGGTGGTTTCTTTCCAGAGCGGCGTAATGAGCTAGTTGGATAAGGTTTATGATTGGCGGTTACAAACTTGTCGCTATTGAGCCCGGAGTCATTGAGCACCAAAGATGCTGGGATCTTATTGCGAGTAATCTCGGTTTTGAAAAAGGCTGGCTCCTGGCCAATTATCCCAGGCCCATTTCCGAAGCCGCCAACCGAACTATCGCAAACGACGGGACGCTAAGCAAAGCTCCAAGCTATATTGAAGACGTAGAACATTTTCTGATATCCATTGAAAGTCCACGCTACGTTCTGCAGAAGGATTTTGGAAAACCTAGCTCCTCGTTCGCCAAAAGTGCGCTGAAGGACATTCCCAGTGTGGACTTGGTTGTTACCACGGAAGATGACCGGCCCGATTCCCCAAAAGTAGTGCACGTAGACGAACTCGGGCCGCGGACCATGCGCCCCCCTCCGCGAACTCCGATCAGAAAGACGTGGTCCCAGATCGAAAAGCTTCTTGAGCCCCTCATCATTAATAGCCGCAGCTTCTTAATCATTGATTACATCTATGGATACAACTTGGAGAATATCAAAGGACCCGATCCAATTTCCCACACCCACAAACCTCCTAAACGCCCAAAATGGGAGAGCATCCCTAAAATCTGCCATAAAATACATCAGCTCTATGGAGACGACGCGACAATATACGTTCATTCCTGCTTTTCTCCTCTGACTTCAAAAGATGAATTTTGCGAGGCGTTTCAGAACCAAATCCCACACGATTGCAAAGTGCACCTGGCCTCTTGGAAGCACACCAAACATATACACGACTTAAAAGACGACAAGAAACACCCATATCTTCGTGATAACATTATCAATGATTTCCATGCCCGGGTGCTCTTCACCGAGTATGGCGGGATAAGCCTCGACAGAGGTTTTGATACCCATCGGACGAAAAAATCGAACTGGACTTTCGAAACCTCCGCCGAGGTGAACAGAATGGTTTCAGAGTTGAGCAACCCCAAAGAATTCATCCTCCATTGGGAGCAATCTGTAAGCGGTCTTCAATAGCTTTGCAATCGCCAGAGATTCCATAGAGCAAACAAGAAGTCTACATGTAAGCTCCTCACTCTCAAAATGGGAAATTAAGCCAGCTGCATTAGCCCACTTGAGCGCCCCTGCATCCCTCGCCCCCACAACTGACCTACGTATCTCGGTTGCGTATATTGTTATCACGGAGGGAATGTAGATTTATTCAACCACAGAAAATAAGAAATACTCCTCTCCATTAGACATGAATATTTTTTCATGTATATGTGTCTCTATTTTCTCCTCTTTGCCTTCACTCGTGGCATCATGTCGGCCGATCTCAACTACAAGTGGCTAGCAAGACTCCATCTCAGGCACCCTCCGTCAACCTATCGGGAAAGGACTTCCTCAAGCGGGTGGTTCAGCCTGTCCTGGAAAGCAGCCTGTCTTCGCTGAACGGCTGCACCCCGGAGGTCCAATTTGCGCCCGACGAAAGCGGTAATCCGAGTATCGCTTCCGCCTGGACCAACACCCAGCTCCTCAGGGTCGCCTTTGAGCGCCGGGACGAGAAGCGTGCCACCCTGCATTTTGATCTCTTCGCCGGCATCGTCCTGGGAGATGTCGTCGAGCTCGCGTCCTCACTTGCATTCTTCCTGGATCACACCCCTTTCCGCTTTCGATCCGGGCCGGGGCTGCTCTTCGAGGGCCAGATGTTTCTCAGCTCGGAATTACCAATCCATTCCAGTGACAACGATCTCGTGCGGGAGCGCACTGCAGCTCTCGTCAAGCTCGCCTACGACATCGAGTGGTTCTCTTCGATCTACTTCCCCAGCCGCCTCGGACTCAACCAGGCAGGGATTTTAATCGAGCGCTACGGGGATGATTTGATGGATCGCAAGAAGCTGGACCAGCTCCTTGCCGACAGCATCAAGGATCCAGCGCTCAAGGATGACCCCATGACCGTGCCCCTGCTGGCGAAAGGACTCGGCAACTGGAAGGAAGTCATCAATGCAGTCAACAGGGCATCCCTCAAGATGCCTGAGATTTCCCTCGTGAGCGCCCCGCTGCTATCCCGGGCATGGCAGGAGCTGGGCCGCTGGCATCAGGTCATCGAAACAAGCCTCAATGGCGGACTCCAGGAGGGACGCTTCCCAGAGGCTCTCTGGCTGAATCCCAGCTATCTTCGCGCATTGATTGAAACCGGGGAGGACATTGAGGCCCTGCGCCTTTTGGGAGGACCGAAAGACAGCGATCCCGGATTCTATGACCTGATGCGGGGACAAGCCCTCATAAGTGCCAGCGACACAAAAGGCGCATATGCCGCATACGAGCGTTACCTCAATCAATGGCCTGGTGACATCGAGGCTCGGCACATGGCCGCCCCACATTTTTCCCAGGGAGAATAATTACCGTGAATACCAACACCGACATGAGAATGACCTTAAACTATCACATCCTTGAAGGCCTCCCCGAGGACCCCAACCAGGCGAGGCTGCCAGACAACGTCGTTTCAGCCCTGCGAGGGTTGCTTGATGTTATCTCGTCCAATGGCTACGACGAATTATTCGAGAGAATCTCCAAGGGCCTTTCCCTTCCAAGTCATCAACTGGGCGCTTCGGGCCTTGCGCGTGCAGGAATCAACGTGATTCCCGGCACAGGCTCTTCAGCATGTCACCCTGCTCTAATTGCTCTGTCCAAGGGAGGAGGCAACAAGGTCGGGTTTGACGCGACAATGCAACGCGTGCGGACTCACCTCACCCATTGCCGGGGAATCACCAAGACCGTGGTCTTTTTCTGTGACTCCTGGTCTTCATCAAAGTTCCAGAAAACTCACTCCGAGGAGTTAAAGGCCCTGTACAATAAGGATAAGGTGTCGTTTGTGTTCCTGATGGTTGGCAACCCAGATTCGATGGTGACACGAGTGCCTGTTTCTTTTAGGTAGCTAGGCCCCCTCCTTGAGGACGAAAGGCTTTCTGTCCCTAACTTATCTTCTAGCCGATTTCCCATATGAGCGTCCCGGATCAATCCAAACCCCTTCCCACTTGGGACGACCATAATCTTAGGAAGCACTGCGATGACCGCAAAGAAAAGGACCCAGGATGCCTAGAAGCGATAGCCGATATCGCGAACCAGCCAAACCGACACTATAAAGAGCTCGTGCCGGGCGACTTGATGAATCTATCTAAAAAAGTCTTCCTCGATTACGACTTTGAGTACGAAGCCACTACGTGGGACCGTGCAACGAATGACTGGCATGGCCATAGTGCGTTTTATGTCAATGAGCAACTACTGCGTCTAATAACAAACCTCTCTCGCCAAAAAGTCATTACGCTCTACCACATTCATAAATCAGAGAATCACTGCCCGGGCCCGCCCCGAGATACTGCAGAATCCGAAAAGGAACTTATTGAGTTGAGAGGGACGCTCGTGAAGCGATCCTTGGCAGATGCAGAAATGAAGGATTTCAAGATCATAACAGACTTCGACGCCGAATGATGCGCTCATCCAAAACACGGAGGCTGTTGAGCTCTGAACTGAAAGTCATGCTCAATGACTGTGAACGCGCTTCGCTCGTTCGCCAAACATCCCTTCCAGAGGATATTACTAGCAATCTTTTGCGCGGGGGACAACAGGTCCCAGCCGGCGCGTTTATCTACTACTTCATCACCACCTATCTGCAATGGGATGCCCTCTGCCATTCACAAAAAGAACTTCTTGGGAAACCCAGAGACAGGGAACTCACCAGGCGAGCCGAGATATTTCGCAAGTGGCTCAGCGAGCTGGATGACGAAAAATGCCAGCCATTTTCACGCTACCTACACGGCCGAGCTGAATCCCTGCATTCCTATTCTCCGGCTAGAGTTGATGAGGAGAAAAAGGTTTGCGCTACCTACGATATAGCAATGCGCTTGGAGGAGGCCGGTCGCCTTCTCGACGAGTTTGGCCCAAGGCCTAATTCGGATCTTTCCGAAGCAATCCACATTGCCAGACGGGATCTTTCCGAAAAATTTGACGAATTTCTCGCTGCCTTGGATGAGAGTCAAAAGGAGAGGTTATCCGAATATCTGCGAGCATGGAAGTCCTGCAATCTTTCATACCTATTGGGAGAGGACACCCCGCATCGGTTTGACGGGAAACTCGTTCCCCAGGCCGAACCAAGCATTGCGTCCTTTAGAGAATTCCTCGCCGACGTTGAAGGCGAAGCCCTACGGGCTAACCTGCAGCGAATCCTTTCTTTCCTAAGTCGCCTTGTTGCCGAAGTGGATTACGGTAACCTTTCCTCGGATATCTGGGGAGGCATCTCAGTTCCGAGGCAGGCCTCGCGGCAGTCACGAGGGTCAATTGCACCGTTCAACGTTATCCCGGGCGACGGGGCCACTAGCTGCCAGCCCATCCTTATTGCGTTCGCATCGGGGAAAAGGGGTAAACGCGCCTTTGGCTCTGTTCTCCGACAAGTGAGGATCCATCTAATCAATAACCCCGGACAAACGAAAGTCGTTGTCTTTTTCTCTGATAGCTACCCGAACCGCCTCACGAAGGAAGATCCTCCAGAGCTACAAGCCTACCACAAAACATTCGGCGTGAGGTTTCTATTCCTTGAGGCTGCCCCCCCCTCAACCCGACTCAAGCGATTCCCGGTTCAGTATTACTAAGAATCACCTTGGTCCCAAGGACGCCAGCTCGCTTTGGTTAATCCATATGCTTCAGAATTCGGTCTTTAATCCGCTCCACCGTGGGGCGCTCATCAAGCCGGATCTTCCTGTAGAACAGCCCTAGTTCTCCCCTTCCCATCTTCTGGGTATTTTTAAGCGGGTAAGCTGCAATTCTCGATTCATTGAGATTCTTCACCACGTGATCGGGCACTACCGCAAAGCCTAAACCCCGCTCCAAGGCGGTGGAAATCTGAATCCAAGAGGACAGCTCAAGCCTCTTGTCGAGTAACAGCCCTTTCTTCTTGATGAGTTCTTCGATTGCCGTGCGCGTCGACCCTCCACCTTCCATCAAAACGCAGGTGTATTTCTCCAACGGCTTCAGGTCCGTCAGCTTTGAATCAAGCTTTACCCTGAATCTCTTTGGAACAGCCAGTTGATAACCGCCTGGAATCCCCCCCTGCCTTTTCAATGCGGGAGTTGCTCCCCCACGCATTACTCCAAGATCAAGCTCCCCGTTTTCGAGGCCGGCCTTGACTTCATTGGTTCGGAGGTTCCTGAAGACGAAATTAATCTCCGGGAAAACCTTCTTGAGATCCGGGTAAACTTCAGGAAGCCACCACGAGATGATCAAGCTTTGATGAGTTCCGATAACTACGTCGGTCCGACGGTCTCCATGCAGTGCTCCGAAATCGTCCAGTTCCGTGCAGAACTTTTCTATCGCCCGGAGAAAATCTTCTCCTGCCGTGGTCAGCGCTGAGCTGTGCTTTGCCATGAGCTGGGGGCCAACAAGCTTCTCCAGTTTGCTCAGGGGCCCAGTGTAGCCCGTCGAGTCCTTGGTTTTCGGGTCTACTTTAGCAGCCTCGGTCTTGCTGCCGTAGCGCTTCACCTTCCGTAGCTTGTCGATCAACTTGATCGTCAGCCCCTTGCTGAAAAGTTCATCTGAGTATCTCATACCTTAATTTTTTTTCATGTTATCTCTCCTCATAATAATGGCAAGAAGGAAAGATTTCCCTAGTATGGCAGATCAATGAGCCAATCTCAGACAACGAAGGAAACTCTGGCCGAGCAGGTTGACCGCTATATCGCCCAAAAGAAGGGAAGGCGCCTGTCTGCCGTAGCCGATCGCCTAGCCAAGATCGAAGTTTGCTGTGAGAACGGTCATCATTTTCAGATCACGCCCAAGGCGATGCTTAGCCCAAGCCTGAAGCGCTGGTGCAGAACTTGTAAGAATCAGGAGAACAACGCCAAGCGGAGGTGGACCCCGGAAAAACTAAACGCCTTGGCTGCAAAAATGGGCGGACGCTGCCTTACAGAGAACTACAAGCGCGCCCATCAGCCGCTCACCTGGGAATGCGGCAACGGCCATCAATTCCTTCGTTCAGTTTCCTCTTTCAAGAAGAACCCGACCTGCCCCATCTGCAAGAAAGCGAGGAACGAGAAAAAGACGCAGGAGAAGCACTTCGCCGAATGTTCTGCCATCTGCCAGAAACAAGGAGGAGCATGCAAGGGTGTTTTCAAGGACCCTGAGTCCGGCACCTGGATGGTTACGGTTGAGTGTGAGCACGGTCACACAACAACGAAGACATGTCATGAACTAAGGAAGGGAACCTGGTGTCAACCGTGCCATCTTACAAAGATGGTAAGCGAACGTGACTGCAACAAACTCGGTTCACTTCAGACATACCAGAAGTTAGCCGAAGAGCGCGGGGACAAACTCTTATCTACACGATATACAGGCATTCACGAGAAACTCGATTATCTCTGCCAGTGTGGAGAACCCTATTCCCAGAAACCGGCCCATACTTTAGCTGAACACCACGGTTGCAAGGCTTGCAATACTCGGAAACGCGCGGAGCGGCGGCGCTCCCCTATTGAAGAAATAAAAGCAGAAGCGCAAAAACGTGGAGGAGATTGCCTAAGTGAAAATTATGACCATTCTAGGACACCACTCCTTTTCAAGTGTCATAATCCAGCACACGAACCTTGGCTGGCATTATGGTCAAAGGTGAAAAGCGGTAATTGGTGCAGAGAATGCTCTAGTGGATTTGGTGAACGGGTAGTTCGCCTTCTTTTCAGGCAAATCTTCGGCCAGCACTTTCCGAACGTATGGCCTCAATGGCTGAAGTCCCCTAAGAAAGGCCTACTCGAACTCGATGGGTATAATGCGGGCCTTGCCATAGCCTTTGAGCACCAGGGAAAACAGCACTACGATATCGATCCGTTCTTTAACACGAACAAGCAAAAACTTGATTACCAAAAAGAGCGCGATCAGATCAAGCGAGAGGAGTGCAGAAAAAGAAACATTACTCTTATCGAAGTGCCGGAAGTCGGAGGGCTTCTGCCTCTTGATAAGGTAGCAGGGTTTGTTCTAAATCGACTGCAGGAGGCTGGCGTCACTCTCCCGGTTGACCCGTCCACCTTTAAGTTCAACTGGTATCCTGCTTACTCGGGAAACAACCACTATCGGCATCCCGACCCGGAGGCCAACGACGCCGCCAGGAGCTCCTCCGTGCAAACTATCTAGTCATGTAATTAACCAGTTTATTTGACTATACAGATTGACCGTCAGGCGCCCTTCCGGTAGACTCTCCCCAGTTGAAGGCAACAGCCCCTGCGACCTCCCAGGAAACACAAAGCCCCAGAACAGAATACAGAAACACTCACCATCCACAGACCTCGATCTACCGCTGAACATGAGCAAACTGCCTGACAATTCCCAGCCCCTCCCCGACGGAGACGAGTCCTACTATGAGCGCAACCGCGAAGGACGTCGTGCCTACCAGAGGACGTACTACCGCAGGAAGAAGAAGCAGATAAACTCAAAGCGAGCAGCGGCCGAAAAAGCAAGCCCGACAAAGAAAGAAGACCGCCTCGCCTATAACCGCGCCTACTACCGCAAGAACCGCACGCGCCTCCTCCAGGAGCGGGCGAAGCGATACAAAGAGCAGAAACAAAGCAAAGCGAAGGCCCGCGGGACAAAGCAGCCAGAGGCCTCGCCAGTAGATAATAGCCCCATTACCCCAAAGGAGGCCTCACCCGAATCCCCCGCTGAGAAGGCTCTGCTCACAGCCCTCGGTTCCCTCGCCAAGGCCCTGGTGTCCCTGCGGGAAGAAATCGCCGATGAGCGCAGGCCACTCGCCCGCCTCGAGCGGAAGGAGAATCACATCAATCAGTTCATGAATCAAATCAACGCGGCGCCCACTCCGAATTGCAAAATCCTCCGGCACAACGGGCGTGAGGACCAGGCTGCCTGACCACCCAGAACCACGACCCTGAACAGCTAACACTTTCCTCTAAAATTATCGCTCCGGGCTCGGCTGATCTGACCCCACTAAAAAACAATACAAGCCGGGTCCGGAGCACAGACCCTTCTCTTTCCCAAAAACTCTTACCTTTCCCTGACCAGCAATGTCCGATCCCGTTACCATTGAATGCCCCGATTGTAAGAGACACTTTCCTTTGAGCGGAAGTGTCCTCAGCAGTGTCCGTGAAGAACTTACCGAGAAGCTTCAGGGGGACGTAAAACGTCGTGAAAATGACCTCGCTTCCGGGCAGCAGGAACTGCAGGAAGCCCGGAAGGAGCTGGAGAGAAAGACCGCTGAGACTGATCGCAAGATCGAATCGGAAGTTGCAGCGCGACTGGCCGCCCAGCTTGAGGAAGTGAGGAACACGGAAGCGCGTAAGGCCGCAGAAAAGAACTCAACCACCCTGCAGGACCTTCAGAAAGAGCTGGATGAAAAACAGGAAGCCCTCAAGGAGGCCCAGGAAAATGAACTCAAGATTCGCTCTGAGAGACGCAAACTTGAAGACGATAAGAAACAGATGGCTCTCAAGACGGCCCGCACACTTGATGAAGAGCGAAAGAAGATCTGGGATGACGCCCACACCGCGGCGAAGGAAGGAGAAAAACTCACCCTGGCAGAGAAGGATAAGACCATCGCCGATCTGACAGAAAAAATGGAAGAAGCCCAGCGCAGAGCCAAACAGGGGTCCCAGCAGCTTCAGGGGGATGTCCTTGAAGTGGATCTCGAAAATAAACTCCGCGCCTCCTTCCCCACCGATGTGATAGAACCGATCGCTGCCGGCAGCCGGGGCGCGGATGTAATTCAGAAGGTCTTCACCCGGACCGGCAGGGAGTGCGGGAGTATTCTCTACGAGACGAAACGAACGAAATCGTGGCAGCCAAAATGGCTCGCCAAAATGAAGGGCGACGTCCAGGCCGCCCGAGCCGATATCGGAATCATCGTTTCCGAAACCCTGCCCAAGGAGCTTACCGACAGTTTCGGACTGCAGGATGGCCTCTGGGTCACGACCCCTTCCTGCGCGATTCCCCTTGCCCTTGCCCTCCGGGCCAGCCTGGAGGCCGTCGCCTTGGCCAGAGGATACCAGAACGGGGCCAAGGAAAAGATGGAGATCCTCTACAACTATCTCACCGGAAACGAATTCCGGCAGCGGGTGGAGATACTCGCCGAAACCTTCAATTCAATGCATGAGGATCTGAGAAAAGAGCGCAGCAGCACCACCACCCGTTGGAACAAGCGGGAGAAACAGATCCACATCGTGATCGACGGCATGGCCGGGATGGTTGGCGACGTTCAGGCCCTTTCTGGCGATGCCATTGGGAGCATCCCCGCCCTCGAAATGGAGGATGGCGATGAAACTGCAGCAACCGAAGAAAATGAAGACGCTGCCTGAGCCAAAATTCCCCGGTACTGCAGGGCAGCCTTGTCATACAAAGCTTCCTTTGGCGCTTGCGCCCTCTTGGACCTATTTGTGTGGGCTTTATTCCCTTTAATAGAATAGGTCCTTAAATGGGTCTTTCACCTCCTAGGTCGCTGTCGCTACCTTGCCCTCTCACAGATTTAGCCTCCCCCCCCGCCCAGGTCTGCGTGGATTGGGTCAGGCAGCCACAAGTCCCTCTGAGCGCTTGCCCCCTGCTCGTAGGGGATAATCAGAAGCTCTCTATTTTTTGAGAATTCGGGTTATCTAAAAAAATGCCAGCCACGGGCACTTATCTGCCGAAATGTCAAAAACTCTTGGTCCTTGTCCGCCTCATTTGAGGAAGGTTATCCTCCTTAATCATGCTCACAGACAGACTGAACGTTGTAGACCTGTTTTCTGGTTGCGGCGGACTTTCATGGGGATTCCGCAAGGCTGGCTGGTCCCATGTGTATGCTGTTGAAAAGCTGCTAGCGCCGTCTCGTTCTTACTCTGCGAATTTTCATTGTCCGGTTTGGCATGGTGACGTTCGCGAGTTTGTCAAAACACTGCAGAACGAAGGTATCGTGCTTCCCGAGGTAGATGCAGTTGTGGGCGGGCCTCCGTGTCAAGGGTTCTCGCCACTCGGGAAGATGTCGGCCAAAGCGGAGCGAATCGAGCACCACAGCGATCTAAACGGCCTGTGGCAAAGCTTCGCCAAGACAGTAGAACTCCTACAGCCGAGCATCGTACTGAGCGAGAACGTTCCCCAATTTCATCAATCCGAAGAGTTTGAAGAATACAAGGAGACCATTCGTGGACTTGGCTACGACCACATCGCTGAGGGAGTTCTGCTTGCCTCGAAGTTTGGTGTCCCTCAAAAGCGCAGACGTGCATTTTGTTTGGCGAGCAGACTTGGACCAATCGCGCTTCCTGAGCCCGACCCTGATACGGCCATAGCAACCGTACGCCGGGCAATCGGCAAGCTGCCTCTAGTTCCGGATGGAAAGAACTGGCATATTGGCCGGAATCCTACTGCCAAATCCCTGGAGCGATACGCGGTTGTTCCACCCGGAGGAAACCGTTTTGATTTGATGCGTGAGAGGCCAGACATTACTCCCCGTTGCTGGTTGGAGAAGCCGACGGGGTCCACCGATGTCTTTGGCCGTCTTGAGTGGGACCAACCAGCCCTGACGATCCGCACAGAGTTCTTTAAGCCGGAGAAGGGCTGTTACCTCCACCCAGAAGCGAACAGACCGATCACCCACCGAGAGGCAGCGGCGCTCCAGACTTTTCCGGTGGAGTTCGAGTTCAGGGGATCAAAGACCGAAGTCGCCCGGCAAATCGGCGAGGCAGTTCCTCCGCGCCTCGCTGAAGCGATCGCGCGGGTTGCTATCACCCATGTCCGCGATCACAAGTCGGTACCAAATGCCAAGGCGAAGCAGAACGGACGATCCAGAAGAGTTGCGAAGAAAGCTCATTGAGCTTCTTGAGCAATTCGAGGAACGCTTGAGGACCGGAACGCTGCGTGACCAGGTCCGTGAGCTCGTCCCGGCGCACTTTCACTTGAGGGACTTGGGTAGCTCTCTCGGCGAATTGGGTGACGAGCGTTCTGCCAGAGCGCGTATCCTTCGATACCTACGGGCACATCAGGGTGCCGTGATTGATGGGAACGAATTAATGGTCGTCTCGGGCATCAGTGAGTATGCGCGTCGCATTCGTGAGCTGCGAAAAGAGGAAGGCTGGAAAATATACTCGGGCGTTACGGTATCTGAGATGCGGGCTGATGAAGAAACGGACTCGGAACAGGCAACTCTCTATCCCAAAAGCGAAGAAGATGATCAGTGGCCTGAGATGTCGCCGGATCAATATCTACTAATGGACGGTGAGCGAGATCGAGAAGCGGCCCACCGGTGGCACACCGCAAATCGGGTGAGGAAACTTACGCTCTCGGTAAAACACAAAATCCTACAGTTCCTACGGGAGAACGTGGGGCATCCTGTTACCGGTGAGGAGCTTCGCTACGTTGCCGGTGACAGGACCGAGTGGGCCCGTCGAGTCCGTGAACTTCGAACCGAGGAGGGTTGGCCGGTAGTTACCAAAAAGACAGGCCGCCCCGACCTGCCTGTCGGAGCCTACTTGCTCGAAAGTGAGCGCCAGATGAAGTCCCATGACCGCCGCATTCCAGATCGTGAACGGAAGTCGGCTCTTCGTCGCGATGATTACACCTGCCAGGACTGCGGATGGAATAATCAACTCTGGAATCCTGCTGACCCTCGCCATCTCGAATTGCACCACATTCAAAAACATGAACATGGCGGCGCCAATACCGCCCACAACCTGACTACGCTCTGCAATCATTGCCACGACGAAGCACATACCAGAGAGAGTAAAGCAAACGATCCTCCGCCCGCTTCTTCGCAATGAGACAGCCCTCACCCCGCCCCCAGATCCGCGTGGATTGGGCACTTCCTCCGCTGGGGATTCCTGACCGTTGTCCTGGGACTACATGTCGTGCCTATTGTTTCACCAAAACTGTCACCGCATGTCGTGAATTACGGTCATTGAGCACTAAAGGTCTCTCCAATGCGTAGAGAATTTTGCGTCAAGGTATCTAGCCTGAAGGGTTAGACGCGGCGAGCAGGAATCCGGAGCATATCGGTTTCCACGTTGGATCTGCCCACGCCATCGAAATAACAGACACCGTTCGGGGCAGATAAGTCGCGCAAGAACCCGCCGAAGGCTGCGCTCGCCACTGGGCCGATTCGGTGAAGGTCACCGCCGAGGTATGCTGCATCGTGTCGAACCCTATCTCGTGTGGCCTCGATAATGCCTGCAACGCAGACCAAAACCACAGGGCGAGAAAACTGTCGTCCCGTTCGAACCGGACACTTCCATCCGGCTGTAGAAAACAACATCTCAGCAGATTTTCTGTTGTGACGGCCCAGTTTGACGAAAAGGCAGCACTGAACTCGATTTCGGAAACTCGGTAATACGAGCGCGTCCCGTATTCAACGACCTCGACATGGTCCGCGTCGGCACCAGCGCCCCGACGACGTGCCAGGAGAATAGCCTTTCCATCCAAACCGACGCGGTTCTCGCGTAGCTGGTGCCAGACAAGATCCGCGCCGGGGGTCACCGTGTCGTTCACATCGGTGAAAGTCTCAAATTTCACCTCACTTATCTTCCCGACCTTATTCAGCTCGGCCATAGACATTTTTCGGCCGCTCGCTTCGAGAATTACCGAATCTTCGACGAGTAAACCGAATCCACATTTCGACCCGATGAAGGCGAGCTGGCAAGTTCGGCTCTCCTGCTCAAACGAGACATCCTGAAACTCGGCACGTCCGTGCCTATCGATTCCCAGCGCCCTCATCTTTTCAGACACATGCGCGGTCCGCAGCCATCCCCTCTCTCCCATCAAAGTCGACTCAGGGCAAATCAGAGCACGAGGCATTGGTTCAATCCTTCCGGAATTCTAAAAGATGACTTGTCCACGTTCTCTGCAAAACCTAGGCGGACAAGCCTGGAGAGAAGATGGCCGCTCGAACTAAACGTATTATAATGCCTGTTGCCAAAAATCAGCTCTTCAACGTCCGTGACTGCGACGACTTGATTCTCGACCATGAACCGCTTTGTCGCGGCCAGAGCACTTTCAACCTCTTCCGTCTTCTCCGCGGATACGTAAACGGAGAATCGCTTCCCGTAGATCGATTCGCACTCCAAAACATCTCCTTTCCCGAGGTGGAGCCTGTGGTTCAGGATCGCCGACATCAGCCTCCGATCTGCGGATTCGACCCCAAGCTCCTCCCTGACAACCTTTAACAAAACATTCTTGGTCACTGTTAGAAATGAGCGGAAGCACCTTTCTATGACCATCCCGATTCGATCGATTTCCTGCTGAGGGTCAACTCCACTCCGTGTCGGATAAACAGTTACTCCACCCAACTGCACTGGTCGACTGTCGGACACGCCGCGGCCTGGTCGTTTGGGTGTTATCTCTAGGTCGGGCACCAAAAAGATCTAAGGGCTCCAGCGGAGCCCTGCAAGAAAAGCATCAACCTCGTCAGCATCGAACTCGGTGACTCCGGACTCATAAAAATCGTCGTAGACAAGGCCTAACGCCTGGAGAATTGTCCGCGGAATAAGAGCGGCATTCTCATTCTCTGAAATCCTCTGCATGGCCCGCCGAATTACTTCTTCCCCGAAAGGAGAGAAATCGGCTCCTTGGAAGTCGTCCGGTCTGAAAAAATCGAAGCGCTCCCGAACAAACTCAATGGCCTCAGAATCATTCATTTCCGGCAGTGAAATCGCGGGTCGCATGCCCATAATGCTCCGTAATTCCTGCGGCATGAGATCCATTGCATTCTTCTCTATGGTGCACGCGGCAGCCACTATGATTGAAATGCCAGAAGGATTGTTGCTGAATACCGACCTGAGACTGGACAACAACGCGTTTCGCTGCCTCTCGGCAACACGTGACACTCTCTGAAATTCGTCGATAAAAAGAACCAGCCGGCCGCTGGCCGCCTCTAAAGATTTCACCAAACTGCTCAATAGATCCGTAGCCTCAGTATCGCTTTCGATACGTGAATCAATCCCAGTCGCCCTGCGGAGATCCTTTAGATACGGTTTTTCTGCATAAAACCAATCGGTCGCCAACCCTTTTTCTTCGGGTCCACCGTGCAGGAATGCCGTCGCACATCTTCGGAGATTTGGGGGGATTTCCGATCCCGAAGACGTATTCACAATCCTCATGACCTCGTCCAAGGAAAGGCTTTTGACGATTCGCTTATAGAGATCCGAAAACTTCGACATCTTCTCAGGAACCTCTACGTAGCCGCCTAGAATAGGATTCTCCCCCGTCGCGGCCTCCTCGATCAGGTAGGCCAGGTGATGCAATGCGTGCGACTTTCCCGCTCCCAGATTTGCCCACATCAGATCCAGTGAGGAATCTGACCGGCTCTCTATTCTGCGTTTAATCCTCTGCAGCTGCGTCTTGATATCCGCTCTTCCGGCCCATAGAACCGCAGTCTCCTTACTCGCGACTACGGCAAAAGGCGAAGTGGTGAATAGAGATTTCATTTTTCTTTAAGAGACGTCTCTGAGTTTGCGAAAATCAAGGGAGATGAATTCTGCCCGCTGTCCTTCCCTTCCTCGCTCTAACCGAGCTAATTCCGGGCGAGTCCTGACCAGCTCAACGAGACCCTCCCGAACACTCCCGATTGAGACCGGGCGTCCTCTCTCCAACTCGGCCCAAGCTATGCCCTCCGCCAGCTCATCCAGCGGCAGAACACTACTTGCCAATTTGAGACTCTTCGCAACCGAAAGGAGGCTTCTAGCAAGATCATCACTGTCGTTGGAAAGCGGAACGCATTGGGAACCCGTCAAAACTTCTACCAGATATTTTTCGATCCATTCGCGTCCACCCGAGCAACCCTCCATGGTCTCAACACATCCTTTAAGCTTCTCGTTTGGGTAGTAGACATAGGCATACTTTTCATCCTCTCCTCCCTTCCCCTTGTCGAGCAGCCCGATATCCACGAGAAACTCCAGCCTAGATGACACCCGGTGCCAAGTCGTGGATATCTCTTCGATGGGCTTTCTGGCTTTATCTCCAGCTTTCTCCAAATCACGAAGGTGTTCGAATAAGTCAAACCTTTGATTGGAACTTAGCCGCCGATTCTGCTCTACCTCTTCGTCGATCCTCCTGATAATTCCCGCGAATAGTACCTGCATTTCCTTTTTCTTGATGGGACCCTTCATCCCTCCCAACTCGATCACCAATCGCGAGAACAAGTCGAAATCCGCATGTAGGAAGGCGGAAGCGAGCACCACCTTTTCTCCGCCCAGCACGTATGGATTCGGCCGGGGCATACTCGGATCCGTAGGAGAAAGCGCACGTGCGATAAGCCTTCCTCGCACCGAGAGCTCCCCGTTCTTGGTAAGAATATCGAGAAGTTGCGCCCAATCCTGAATGTGGGACAAGCTTGTTTTAGATCCCCGCTTTGCCGATACTGTCACGGCCCCAACTCTCGATCGAACGTCCGGAGCAACTAGACATGCATCCTGCCACCAAACTTCGAGCTCTTCGAGGCTTTCAGCTTCCTCTCTCCTGCTGACCTCTATGCAGCCGTCGGCATTCTCCGAGAGAACGAAATCCGGGTAGCGGTATTTCTCTCGATCTTCCGCAGTCATTCCGCTGTTTTCCCCTTGCGGACAGAATCTCTTTTTCCCCAAATAATAGGCGAGAGAAGCATGCGAACGCGGATCAACCGCGGTCGGCGACACCAGCATCTCAGCCGTCTCGGCGATCACCCTGCGCCAAGACCCGCCCTCCCGCTGAGCCGCAGCCGCCATGGTCGTCAGGTGACCAGCACGCAGCATGAACTCGTCCAACCCAGGAATGATTTTTCCTTCAAGCGGAATCATGCCTCATATCCACCGTGGGCAGTTACGCGTGGGCGAACTCGGGCTACGCAAATTCTTTTGAGAGAGGGTGCATTTCCACTCGAAAACACCATTTCTCCCTGCCCAAGTCTCCTCAGCAGAACCTCAGGGGTCGCATCCTCCCCGTCGATCTGGAGATTAGATGGCAGAGGAGATTTCAGACTCCTGACCGCGACAGTAGCGTCTGCCGGACTGGTCAGTTGATGCAGAATAAGAGATTCCGCCTGCGACATGAGCCGGCTATCCAGCGCGCTCGGCTGCTGCGTCGCAACCGCAAGCGATAGCCCGTAGTTCCTCCCTTCTTTTGCATACTTGATAAAGGCCTCCCGAGCCACTGAGTTTTCTCCCGAACCTGCTAAAATGTGTGCTTCATCCATCATAACCCATGACCTGGGAACACTAGACTTGATGCACTCTTCCAATCCTTTCTTTTCCTCCTCCTCTAGATTCCCACTCAAGTCCAAACGCTTTTGCGCGAATGATGCGTCTCGCCGTGACCTCAATGTCCGTCTCAACAAAACCGAGACCAGGACCTTCTTTAGTTCATCTGGCACCCGCGCCAGCATCAATACGGATACCCGGAAGGCACGGAGAATACTTGTTAAGGGAGTGCCCACACCCTGAAACAACGGAAGGGCTCCATACGTAGACATGCGCTGACGCATGCTGCGCACCGTGTCCGGACGATAATTCGCCTCGATGTCGGGGCTACCGTCGAGGCACTCTATTAAGTCCGTGAAATCAAATTGCGCTTTCGGCGCTACACTAGATCCATCTTCCTTGGTATACCCATTACTTCCAACGGATGCCACCACATCCGCAATGAGCATGCCTCTCGGCTCCGCAAAAATATCAACTTCGAACAGCGCAGCCCAATCGTCGAGCTCCAGGTCCGAGGCCTGAATCGTCAGGGAGTGGATCGGATTAGGGTCAATCGCTGAATTTTCGAAACCCGCTGGAATCCAAACATCGAATGCCAAATTCATTCCCTCTAATTTAGCCGCTTTCATGAATCCGTGCTGCTTCACTATTTCGGCCGATCCTTCGTCAGAAAGAGGTATGGTCGAGGTCCAGAAAATATCCATGATGTCCAGAACCAATCCGCCTCTCGGCGTAGACAGATCAGCTATCTGGGAATTCCCGACACCGGCAGCAAGACCCTCCATCAAGGCACCCAGTGTGTATGATTTACCCGTGCCCCTCTTTCCCAGAATCGCGACCACCTGCTCTCCACTAATATCGAGACGCAGTTGTCGGCGTGCACCAGATTCGACCAGCTTTCCGAGAAGAATCGTATCTCTTCCCCTTGCCGCCGCATCTCCCGCTAAAATATCTCCCCTCTCATCAATCGGATCAGGGGTTAATCGGTAATTGGCCATAGCTCTCCCTACATTTGCTCAGCCCGAAGACAATCCTCGTCGATTAGCCGCTTGTTCGTATTAATGGACCGCCACCCCAGTGAGTTGAGCTTTTCACAAATATCCCTCGGCTTGGACCTCTCGCTGCTCATGTCAAAGAAGTCGATGAATTCACTCCTTCCGCCATCTGTGAATGGATAACTATCCCAGCGATATTCAGCGGACGGAATTGTTCCGTCTGAGACAAGCTGCTCCACCTTTGCCTTTTCAATGAATTCTTCTCTCAAGAGATCAAGAAATTCGGCGACATCTTGCTTGCCTAACTGTTTGAGCTGCACTCTATGACCGCCCATCCGACTCTCTATCTGAGGATCCCAAAGCACCCTCGGCAGCTTATCGCCCTTTGCGCTCAGGGTATAGATGAACCCAAAACTGCTGTTTGCGTCGTCGAAAATGAGCCTGTTCGTAGTAATCCAATGGCCCCGAATCGCTTCGTTGCTCTCAACTGTTTCGAGTTTTGCTCCCTCATCAGCGATAAAGAGCATGCGGCTACCCCTGACTTTCTTGTGCATATGGCCAATAGCATGCAGAACACCATAAAACTGGCCACTATCTGCGAGTGTCTTGCCTAGCCCATGGGTTGCGTAACTCTTGTCGGCCTTGTTTCCTTTGAGGACTTCTATCGCTTCCTGCGATACTGGCTGCGGCGCATCTCCTGGCTGCGTCAGGTTGAGCTTGCTGATCGCTACTGCAACGTCATCAGGGATTCCAACAACTTTCAGGTCATTGATGACATTGCCCACACGTTGCAAGTACTCCCAAGCCAATGTAATGAGGAAATCCTTTCCTAACTTGTCAAGAAAAGGCCGAACCACCACGTCAAAGCGGGACTTCTCCTCGATGTCGCCCAGCTCGATCATCACAGTTTCTACCGGATAGTCGCTTTGATTATCTGCTAACCACTTGCAGAGATGGTGCGCCGCATGTGTCTTCCCGACTCCCCAATCACCGTTAATCATCATCTTGACAGGCTCGTTTGCTGCATACCGCATTTTTACCTTCGGTAAGATTTCCGATTCGATCACGTTCCGATGACAAAATGCTAATCCACAATCTTCGGGAATCTTTGGCTTAAAACTGTCACGATCTGGCACGAGGCCAAACCAACTTCGTAGTGTCTCAGGCATAATTTCTGCGGCTTGGTATTGGTTGGAAGGTCGGAAGGTTTCAGGAGCTGTTGCCTTCAACTGGGAAGAGACTACCGGATGCATGCCCGGCAGTCAAACTAGATAGATTAAATAAATAATTAGATACATGACTAAGTAGTCTGTTCGGAGGAGCCCCGATCTGCGTCGTCGCCCCCCGGGTCGGTACACCGATAGTGGTTATTTCCCGAGCAGGCTGGATGCCAGTCAAATTCAAAGGTAGATGTGTCAACCGGGAGGGGGACCCCAACTTCCGCCAATTTGCCAAGCACATATTCTGCGACATCCTCAAGGGGCAGCATTCCTCCGACTTCCGGTACTTCGATAAGGGTGATCTTTCTGTGGCTTTATTTATATAGTTTTGCATGCCCTCTTAGCGCAGACGCATACGCGGTCAATTCGTTTATCAATTCGCTAATTCGATTCTGCGAACCCTGCACAGTCGTTCTAAACGACACCGCAAGCTCATCATTTCTCGCGTCTGCTTTGTGGGTCAGATTTGGCGAACCTAAAATCGCATGGCGGAATCCATCGCACTCCAAAATATAAAGTTTTGTGTGAAGATTTTCGTCGCAAATGAACACGTTGACCATTGTGTTTTCTAACAGAAAATCAACAGCTCTTTGATGCCATGCCTCCGCTGGCTTGCGTGTAAACAAAACAAATTCGCAGGATTTCCCTCTGAGACACTGTACGAGCGAAGAAAGAGCATCTCCTTCACCAATCCAGGGACTCACTATCCACAGTCGGTGGAGCCGGCCCTTATTACTGTCAACGGACTCAGCAAACTCGGAAAGAGCTTTCTTCTGCAACAACTGAATCTGGTTCCACTTGACGCGCTCGTTTGACACAATCTCAAGACCTCCAACAAATACAGGCTTCCGAATTTCGTCGAGCTCAAATACCAATAACGCAGCCCCTTTCGACTAAAGGTCTAGGCAGCGCTGCCCTCCTGCCGCCCTGTTAACGCTTTAGGTGGAAGCTTCATGCCATTCGGACACGATGGCAGCCAAATGCGTCTCGAAACCGTGCTGAAATGCCGCCCAGCGTGAAAGGGTCTTCACCTTATCTCGCATTTCCCGCGGGCTGTTCTCCAAGTCGGCAAGTTTTAAGCAGCTGGGCATCTGAGGAGCGGCTTCTCACAACAGCGGCCTGGCCAGCGTTTAGGAATAGCGCCCAGTGTCGGCAGGATGGATGCATCTGGGATGAACGAGACAGATAGCAAAGGACTCAGCGCAGTGCGCCAAGAATGTCGTTAACTCACCTCTTCCGCGTCAGCACGATCTCATTGCCCTTTCCCCTTTACCGGCTTCTGGTAGATCAGGAGCGTTATGAAAGCGCTTCACGTGATGTTTTCTGTCCTGCTGCTGGTGGGATGCGGGGAGAAGGAGCAACCCAGGGAGCAGGAAAAATCGAAGTCAAATCCGAAGGAGGAACCGAGTCCCGAGGCGAAGGCAGAGCCCAAGCCTGAATCTGCGCCAGAATCGAGGGAACTTCCTCCGCTTCCCGAGACCGTGACCGCGGAATTCATCATGGGTCTGTGGGCCAAGCCGCATGATGAAAGAGATCTCATCGAGGAACTGAAGGGTGCTAAACCGGGCATCTGGAAGTGGGTGCGCAATATCGGTCCCCGCAAGGGAGAACTGGTTCGACGCCACGAAGCCTCCGTCACATTGAAGTGGGTCGACCGGCGCTTTGTAGCGAAGGAATTTTCCAATGATGCCGGGGTCCAGCATTCGGTGATGACCTATGATTACGAAACGGAGAGCTATCGTTGGTGGTCGTTGCAGCCGGATGGGTTTATCAGTGAGTTTTCCGGAAAACGGTATTGGCGCAATCTGATGGAATCGAAATCGGTGAGACTCCCTGAAGAGGACATGCAGATACGAATACGTGACACGATCCGGGGGGAGAAATCATTCAAGGCAACCTTTGAGCTCAAAAAGGGAGGAGAACTGGTGGCTTACGCTGAAGACGAGGGGACTTGGGTCAAGGAGTTGGGGCAACCGGAGGAAGCCCAGGAGGAGGAGTGACCGTCTCGCATGAAGTGAGACCCCCATCAATGATTCTATGATCAGAATCCAAAAGTGTGACATAGGGCACGTTACACTTTGACTGGCACCGGGGAACCCGTGAACATGGTTCTTATGGCATTAAGCAGAAAGCGCCTGGAGCAGCGCGAACGGATTCGGAAGATTTTGTCAGGGGAGATTCCAGTGGACGACTCACCGGTAATAAGGTTGTCAATCGAAGAGCAGAAGAGGTTAGGAATACCTACCAACTCCGTCTCGATAGACTTAAATCCGTTGAAAAGGGACTGAGGAAGACATCCCGCGATTTGGAGAAGGACATGGAGGGTGCGACCGCAGAGATGCGCAAGCGAATCGAGGAGGCGAAGAAGCGGGGCGAGGAGTAACACCGAGATTCAAATGGGAAAACTTACACACAGAAAATTAAGCAACGAGGAACTGTTGAAGGAATTCGGGACAGGAACGTTTGTCTTCGTGGGAGGTTCTGGACTAGTTCCCGACAAAACCACCGATGATACGGAGGCACAGAGTCAGGAGTCGCCCCCGGAGAACCGTGAGAAGCAGGACGAGGATGAAAAGCGCCCGTAATTGCCATCGAATCTCGATTACTGTTTCGATTACTGTTTACTGTTTTGGGACCCCTCCTGGACCCTCTAACAGAACGATTGCCCTTGTGTGAAATCTCATGAATCCCTATGAATACAGCACTGCGCGGCGCAGGGGTCATCTGGGAACGATTTAGGATCAGGTGTCCCCTGGACGTGCAGGTTCAAGTCCTGTTCCCGGTATGTTCCTTTTCCCAGTGGGGTGGGGGGCCTTCATTCCCTCACCCTTCGCTGCTCCAATGGGATATCAGACCTCCCCTCACCCCGGCCTGCCGGCCCGTTCCGGCGCCTTGACGGAAAAGTAGTTTCGGTACCACGCCCGCAAACCCTTTGAAACCGGGAGATTCCGGGCGCCTGGACGGCGCGTGCGGGGTCCGAAAGTTCGAACCAAGGGGAAGAATGGCGACCCGTACGGGACTCGAACCCGTGTTGCCGCCGTGAAAGGGCGGAGTCCTAACCACTAGACGAACGGGTCGCGTTCCGTTCAGGACGCGGCGAAAATGCCATCGGGTCTTCGAAAGGCAAGTCGATTTTCAGCCCTCTCAATCCGGGAGCCTAGCTCTCTGAGGAACCTCATTCTCCACGGACCCGAAGAGACAGGCGCACAACGCCCGGGACGATTGGCTCGCAATCCCACGAATTGCCTTTCTTCCCGGGTCACTGATTCCCCATCATCGTCCCATGTCAGATATTTCGCTCCTTTCTGTTCGTGCCATAGATCATGTCGCGGTGATCGCCCGGGACCTGGAGGCCAGTCGACACTTCTACGAGGAGATCCTGGGAATGAGATCCGTCCCCCGTCCTGACTTTCCCTTCCCCGGGCTCTGGTTCCAGGCTGGCAAAACCCAGATCCATGTCATCTTCGAAAGCGATGAGGCGGGGACCGCCGGACCCGCCGGCTTCACCGGGACGATGCCCGCCCGTGGTCATCACATGGCCTTTGAACTCGACGACTGTGCGGTCGCGGTCGACCAGCTTCAGGCCGCCGGTATCCCCATCGCGGCGGGGCCCCAGTCCCGACCTGACGGATTTCGGCAGGTCTACATCCACGACCCCGACGGCTACCTGATCGAGTTGTTTTCCGCACCACCGCGGTAACGCCCAGAACTTGTAACATTCAGAATTTCACTGGAGACTGTCTGCCCGCCGACCCTGGAGAACTATTTAGGAAATGAACCCATCAAGTGTCCGCCAACGCTTTCTGGCTGACGGCTTTCTTGCCGTCCCAGGATTCCTCAACGCAGATGAGGTCGCCAGCTGTTTGCGGGAACTCAACCGGTTCATCGAAAGGGAAGTTCCGAATCTTCCGCGGGACCACGTGTTTTATGAGAATAAGGAGGAGCGCTCCACCCTCAAGCAGCTCCAACGGCTTCACGAACACAACCCGTGGTTCGGAGAATTGATGAACGGCAAGCCGCGATCCCTTGCAGAGGAACTCCTCGGCACGGAGGTGATCCCCCAGAACATGCAGTTTTTCAACAAACCTCCCGGCGTGGGCCAACCCACTCCACCCCACCAGGACGGATACTATTTCAAACTCGATCCACCCGAAGCTCTCACCATGTGGCTGGCCCTGGAGAAAGTGGATGAAGAGAACGGCTGTGTTCACTATGTCCGAGCTTCGCACAAAAACGGCCTGCGTCCCCACGGGCCAAGTGGAACCCTGGGATTCTCCCAGGGCATGACCGACTTTGGCAACGCTGCAGACCTCTCTGCCGAAGAGGCCATGCCCGCCTCTCCGGGCGATCTTCTCGCCCACCACTCTCTTACCATTCACCGCGCCGACGGAAACTCCTCGCCATCGCGCACCCGCCATGCACTCGGATTTATCTTCTACTCCGTGAATGCAAAAGTGGATGCCAGAGCTCAGGAAGCCTATCGCCGTGAAGCGGAACGGCAGCAGCGCGACAGGATCTGATTGCTGCCTCAGTTCAAACGGATCGTTCTACACCTTCGGTTCCCAACCGGGTTCATATTCCCGTTTCCAGTAACCCCTCGCCTCCTGATCTCCCAGAATCTGGCCTCCCGCTCCCGGATCACATTTCATGAGCCGGTCCACCCGGTGGGAAATATTGCCCAGGTGGCACAGCAGGGCGCTCACATGGGCCGTTTCAGCATCACAAGCGAGGGGCGCTCCGTTGCGGATCGCTGCGACCAGGTTCCCGGTGTGCACATCATTGCCCCCGGGGCCGTCTTCCCGTGTCACTTCCTTGCCTGATCCGTCGTAAAGGACATAGCCTTGGTTCCGGATCACCATGCTGCCGTTCTCCCCCGTGAAGGTCACGAAGGTGCCACTCTCCGCCGGCTGGAATGGCGAACAACTGGTGGCCCGCCAACTGATCTGTCCCTTCTCTCCAAACTCAAGGGTCACATCGCTCGTATCGGGAGTCTCCTGGTCATCGTCGTAACGATAGCGTCCGCCCGCATAGTTCACGCGGGTGGGATAGTCGACGCCCATGCCCCAGCGCGCCACATCCAGAAAGTGCACGCCATTATTGCCCAGTTCGCCATTTCCCCAGTGCCAGTGCCAATGCCAGTTGTAGTGCAGCATGTTGTCCTTGTACGGGCGCCGGGGAGCGGGACCCTGCCAGAGATCGTAATCAATGTGAGCGGGAGGAGCTGCCGCCTTGCCCCTTCCGATTGAACCCCGGCGGTTGGTATAGAAACAGTCCGCCCGGTAGACGCGGCCAATCACCTTCTCTTCCCGGAGTTTGCGGATCCCCTCCACGATCTTGGGCCAGGACCGGCGCTGGGTCCCGTGCTGCACCAAGCGCTTGTGCTTCCGGGAAGCCTGCACCAGCAACTCGCCTTCGTAGGGGTTGTGCGAACAGGGTTTCTCCACGTAGATGTGCTTGCCAGCCTCGCACCCCAGGACGGCTGCAGGGGCATGCCAGTGGTTGCAGGTGGCAATGACGAGAATGTCGATCTCCCGCCGGTCGAGGATGCGGCGGAAGTCGGTCACCGATTCCACCTTGGGGCCCAGGTTTCCGGCTGCGGAGTCCGACCGCTTTTTGTCCACATCGCACACCATGGCAACCTCCACATTGGGCAACCCGTGAAAGCTCTGGGCCAGCGCCCCTCCGCGCCCCATGCCCATCACGGCCACCACCAGCTTGTCATTGGCTCCCCCGTCCTGGGCCTGCACGCTGGAAAAGGTCCCAAGAGCAGCGGTTGCAGAGGCCCCGCCTATAAAAGTCCTGCGAGTCGGATTGTTCGAATTCATTGGTCGTCGTGGTTCGGAGCTATTGGCTTTAATTGGTGGCCCTTCCTGTAGCGGTCACATTACGACGCGGAAGTCAAATTGAACACCAAATCGGCCCGATTGGGAAAGTTTTGCATCACTGGAGACGGCACAATCGCACTAATTGCGCGGAAGCTGTTTCCGGAGCACCTCAAACTGTCGATGAGGCCGGGTCGATTTTTGCACCGTGAAGGCGGGACGCCTGCCGAACTCCTCCGCAACGGCATCGAACTCCCTGCCTCCGTTCTTCCCGGCATGCGCCAGCAACAGATAGCGGAGCACGAGGGGCTCTTCCTTCTTCAGGATCCTGCCTTCGACAAGGCAGCAGGCTGCCCCCATCCAGCCATCGTCCCGCACGTGCCAGTGGGTGGGGTAATTGGGATTGGCCGGGTGATCGAAGCAGGTCACTCCTTCGCGCCCATCGGGAACGGCCCCGGTCGGCCCGGAGTAATCCATCCATGCCGCACTTTTTGCAAAGATCTCGTTCTCACCCCTGCGTCCAGCGCTGTCCCGGATTTCTCCCTTTCCGAAGTGGCCCGATAGTTCCTTCGCCATCCGCACCGCCAGAAAGCCAAAATTGGTCTTCTGCAATTCCAGCGACTCACCCCTGGGGCGAAAAGTCAGTTGCAGTTCAAGTTCGTGCCCAGTTTTCCCCCCGGGACGCCAGGCTGCCACCACTTCCTGCTCCATCAACTCGCGTCCCTCTCCATCAATCCAGCCCAGCAGCACCGCCATCACTGCTTCGTCCTTGCCATTTTCGTATGCCAACCACTGCTTCTGCCTGACACGTCCCAGATTCCTGCCCTCATCGCCCCAGAAATTCACCCCCGCCACCTTGGCGTGGGCAAACCAGACCGAGCGGTGATGATCATGATCGGGAGCACCGGGATGGCCCATCCGCGTCAGCACCGTCCCCTTCGAACTGCGAAGGGGATAAAAGAATGGCCGGGGATATTCTGCCCCGTAGTGCCACACCAGCACTTCCTTCCCGCGGTATTCGAAAGCGGTGCGGTGCCCGGGCAGGGGAACCACCCTGCACACCGCTCGCTCATTCGCGGCCTCTTTCTGCCCTTCAACCATCTGGAGCGGCGCCACCAGACACCCCGCTGCAACAACCTGCCCGATTCTCTTCATCCTCTTCCGTGTTGGTAACTGCAGGGCCTTCAGCCGAAGCCCTGGAAATTGAAACTCAGGACCATCCGCTCACTCCACTGTCATCACGCCCTTCATGATCCGCCAGTGCCCCGGAAAGGTGCACACGAAGTCGTATTTGCCCGGCTGCTTCGGGGCGGTGAAGTCGAGGACCTCGGTCTGGCCCGGGAAGACCATTCCCATCGATGCGATCACTTCCGGGATACCGGGGACGTATCCCCGGTCCATCGCTCCGGGGTCCTTCAGCATCTTGTCAGCCTCCGCTCCCATCCGCTCGAGTGAGCCCGGTTTTCCAATCACAATATTGTGCGGCATGGAGTCGGTGTTCTCGAAGACGATCTTAACCCGCTTACCGGCGGGGACAGTGAATTCCTTCTTATCAAAGAGCATCTGTTCCTTGACCGGTTTGAGATGTACCACCACCGCCTGGGAAGTGTCGCCGAGGTCAAGCTCCGCACTCTGGCCTACCAGTCCGGAAACCCCTGCCTTGAGGGCGAGCTTCATGAGATTGGTCTGGCGGGCAGGTGGGAGGCCATCAAGCAGACGCTGCAGCTGGGCCATCTCCTCCTTGCTCACCTTGACTGTCGCACCGGCGGGCCAACCCCGGGAGAATCCTTCAATCAGATATCCGGCCAGCTCAGCATCCACCGTAGGCAGGCGCATGAGCCATCTCTTCAGCTCTTCGGTGCTAACCTGATTAACCATGTTGCGGGCTACCACGGAAGACACCCCTATGTTGAGGTGGTCGCCCAGACTGGGATGGAGCGCGACCAGCTCGACATCGTCGAACCAGCCGGTGCCAGTCACCTTCCCCCACCCACCGAAAAGGCAGTAGATCCGCAAACGCTTGTATCCCCCGGTGTCAAAGACATGCTCGATACGCTGCCAATCGTTGGTTCCCTTGATCGCCCGGCTGGCATTCTTGTTGATCCCCGGCAGGTAGAACATGGCCCCGCGACCCCCGCCCTGGAGGTTCTCGGTCTTCACCCAACCGCTCAGGCGGTAGATGTAGTGTGGGCGCACATCCACTTCTAGAAAGTAGCCGGCCTCCGTGGCACTGTCCCCCGAGATCCGGACACAGTTTTTCCCGCTCGCAGCCGATTCGACATCAAAGGCAAACCTGGGTTCACCGGACCACGTCCTCGTCTTCCAGCCCTTCGGTTCAGCACCTTCCTCAATCTCAAACCCTGCATTGGGGATCAGGTTCCGCGCGGGCTTTTCTGTGCTCGTTTCGCCAGTCCCATCGCCTGTGGTAGCGGGAAGCGAATCTACCAGGGCATTGAGGAAGGGGCCCGCATTACGTACTGCCGCCAGCGCGAAGGCTGCCGGGATCCAGTGATCACGGGTGCCCTCCATGTGCTCCAGTCCCTTGGCGAGGGCGGGACCCACCATTGGTGCAGGGGGCATCTCGGCAAACGCTACCAAGGCGGCCAATTGCACGGAGGGGGACTCGTCGAGAAGCGCCTTGGAGGCAATCAGGATGTCGCGGTTGTTCTCATTACGCTCCATCATGATGATACTCGCACGCCTTACGCTGTCTGCTTCATGCCCAAGCGCAGCCTTGATCTCTGCCTCACTTGCCATTCCCAGTCCCTCCAGAGTCCACAACGCATGAAGCGCGGACGGATCATTTCCGATGGCATCAAGCTTTCTCCTCATCGTGAGCAACTCCTTCAGTTCCGGAACCACATCCTTCTTCCCCCGGTCCACGAGCAGGCGCTGTGCAGCCAGACGCCAGAAAAGATTGGGATGGCCGAGGGTCTCCAGCAGCGTCTCAGGATTCTCCGCACTGAGCCTGGGATAGGTCTTCTTCTCCGAAGGATAAATCACACGATAGATACGGGCCATCCCGTGTTCGCGCAGGGGCGTGATGTAGGCATTGCCCTTCCCCATTTTGAAACCACTCGGCAATGGGTTGTGCTGGATGATGAAGTCGTACCAGTCGGCCACCCAGACCTGTCCATCGGGCCCCACCTGTGAGAAGACGGGGGCACACCAGGCATCCGCACTGGCGAGGAGATTTCGACCGTCCACCTCCTTGAATCCCGAGCCTTCCGGTTCCAGCACGCACTGGTGCACCAGGTGGCAGGTTGGTTCGTTCACGAACGCAATACGATTCCAGTACTCCCTGGGAAAGGTGCGGGCGGTGTAAAGATTGTGTCCCGCTGCCGCAGTGTAGCCGCCATGCACATCCACCTGCCGGACCTGGTCGGTGATGGCACCCATCGCGTAATGCCCGTCCAGTTTGTGAGAGGCCAGGCGAGGAATCCCGATCGCCCCGTCGAAAAGGCGCTGGGCCATCCCGATATGCAGACTGTGCGTGTTGTTGGCGGTGGAACCGAAAAGCTCGCCGGTTTCCGAGATCCCGAATCCCCAGGTATTATTGCTCGACCTGGCAATGAACTCCATCTCCGAACCGTCCGGCCGGAAGCGGTAGAAGCCATTCGAAAAGCCGTGCCCCTTGCCCCCCACCTCGCCCCGAAATCCCGAGTAACCCACCGAGCCGTAGATCCAGTTGTCAAAACCGTAGTGGAGGCTTGAGGGGCCCGCATGGGTGTCACCCGTCCCCCAGCCACTGAAGAGAATCTCCCGCACGTCCGCCTTGTCGTCGCCATCGGTATCCTTGAGGAACAGCATGTGCGGGGCTTGCGCCACGATGAGCCCCCCACGCGCAAACACGATGCTGGTCGGGATACTGAGTTTGTCGGCAAAGACGGTCACCTTGTCACAACGCCCGTCCCCATCGGTGTCCTCCAGGATCTTGATGGCGTCCTCTCCCTCTCTCTCCGCAGGTTTGAGATCGTTGGGATAGTCCCGGGTTTCCGCCACGAAACAGCGCCCGCGCTCGTCCCAGGCCAGGGCGCTCACATTGGAAATCTGTGGCTCGGCGGCAAAGAGCTGCAGGTCAAAACCAGCAGGGACCTGGATCGTCTTCATCGACTCCTCTGCCGGGACCGGGTGCTGGAACCTGGGCGGCGGATTGCGCCGCTCGTAGTTGGGAACATTCTCCTTGGTGAACTTGAACTCCGGAATGTCCAGGCTCTCCCAGTGGGCGGCGGCTTGCTCGCCCACCGCCCAGAGCACCCCGCGGCGGATGAGTTCGTGGAATCCGGGATTGGTCCAGGTGCGCTGGTCATGTCCCCAGGCGGTGTAGAACACGCGCCCCTTGCCATGTCTACGCACCCAGGTCCACGGCTCCTTGTCACGATAGGTGAGAACCGTGCGATCCTTCTCGTTGTGCTTGTGGTGCACATAGGTCTCATCCCAGCTCTCAAAACCTTCGAATCCCTTCATCACCGGATGACCCGCCTCCGCAATGCGGGTCCGGAACACCCCGGTTCCGTGGCTCTTGAACTGCCCCCCCAGCAATTCGATCATGCGCGGATTTACGCCGAAGCACGCCGAGGCACAGTGGACCGGAATATAGCCGCCCCCGGCTGCCACGTAATCGAGGACAGCCTGCTCCTGTGAGGCCGCCAGACCCCCGATATTGGCATAGACCATGAGACCATCGTAGCGAGCCAGGTTCCCGGGATTGAGCTCGCCGAGATTCTCGGTGTAGGTGAGGAATATCCCCTCCTTGCCCAGCGCGTGTTTCAGTTCCACCACCCGCGCGGAGGGATCATGGTGTCCTCCGTCCCCGAGGAAGAGAAGTTGGATGGCCTTTCCCTGAACCGGCTTCCTGTCTCCATCGGGAGCGGCCAGGGTTATGACGGCTACTACCAGGGTGAACACGAGGAGGCAGTTGCGATACAGATTCATTGCCTGATGCTAGCCAGCCCCGGCCGGGCAGCGAAACGAAATTCCCCTGATGTCCCCCATTTAGCCACTCTCCGCGGTTTAAACTCACCCTCACACCCGTCGTTGTCCCCGGTTTCTCCATCACGGTCATCCGGGCCTCTCCATGAGGGGTTGGCCCGGATCGGCATGATAATCCTTCTTTCCGCTGCCTGCCAAACGCGCTAACCCTTGCACAAAAAGAACCATGCATGCTGACCGTCGAACCTTCCTCACCCGCCTCTCTGCTACCGGAACCACCCTCGCATTACCTTCCCTCCTTCCCGCCCGGGAGAAAACACCTGCGGGCACAGGGAGGCCCCGCAGGAAGATCGCCTTTCTCGGCACGGTGGTGCGGACCCATTCGCATGCCCAGCATTTCCTCGACCGCCTCGCCCTGGGCTACGGCTGGCGCGGTGCCTGGCAGGAACCCCGCCTTGAGATCTCCTCCGTCTTCATCGACCAATTCCCCGACCAGGGGGACCTCACTCGCCAGCGCATGAAGAAGTATGGTCTTAAACTCTATCCTGAAATTGAAGAGGCCCTGACGCTCGGCACGGGCAAGCTCGCAGTCGACGGCGTGGTGGTCATCGCGGAGCACGGCAATTATCCCAAAAACGAGAAAGGCCAGACGCGCTACCCGCGCTACGACTGGTTCAAGAAATGCGTCAAGGTCTTCGAAGCGTCCGGTCGCGGCGTTCCCGTCTTCAATGACAAGCACCTCTCCACCAACTGGAAGGAGTGCGTGGAAATGGTGGAAGATTCCAAACGTCTCAACTTTCCCTTCTTTGCCGGTTCCTCGCTCCCGGTCACCCGTCGCCTGCCCTCCCTCGACATGCCCCATGGCGTCCCTCTCAAGGAAAGTGTGTGCGTGGCCTACGGAGGGGTGGACAGCTATGACATTCACGCCCTGGAGACAGCCCAGTGCATGTCTGAACGCCGCAAGGGGGGCGAAGCAGGAATCAAGAGCGTCCATGCCCTGCGTAACGGGAAACTCTGGGAAGCGCTCTCCCGCCCGGAGAGGCAGGACACCCGGCGCCTCATCCGCTCCGCCCTCACCCGGAGCCACAACCTGCCGGTGGAGACCGGCTACTATTCCGGCCGCATCGACTTCGGATGGATCCGGGAAAAGTTCGCCAATGCTACCGGCTACCTCATCGAACATCTCGACGGCTTCCGCACCACCATGCTTCTGGTCGGCATCCAGGATTTCAACTACGCCGGACTCCGGGCCGACAACAACGAAGTCGTCTCCACCCAGATGTATCTTCCCATGCCCACCCACGGATCCTCTACCGCCGACTTCTTCCATCCTCTCTGCCGCCACATCGAGGACTGCGTGCTGACCGGAAAGGTTCCCTATCCTGCCGAGCGCACCCTCCTCACCTCCGGCATGGTCATCGCGGGAGTGAACTCCCTGCACCGCGGCGGGGTGAAGGTGGAAACCCCGGAAATGAACATCGCCTACCGGGTCGGGAAGGGGTCAACCTACTGGCGGGATTGATCCTTCCGTGTCAGGCCAGCACCCCTTCCACTACCTCCCCGTAAACATCGGTCAACCGATAATCACGGCCGGAATGCCGGTAGGTGAGCTTCTCGTGATCGATCCCCATGAGATGCAGGATGGTGGCATGGAAGTCGTGGACATGGACGGGATCCTTGTCGGGCTTCATTCCGTACTCATCGGTTGATCCGTGGACAATTCCGGCCTTCACCCCGGCTCCAGCCAGCCACGAACTGAATGCCCAGCTATGGTGCTCCCGTCCCTTGGCATCAGCCTTGTTGTTAAAAGGGGTGCGCCCGAACTCGGTGGTCCACACCACCAGGGTGTCTTCCAGCAACCCGCGTGCCTTGAGATCCTTCAAGAGACCCGCAATCGGTTGATCAACGTTCCTGGCCAGTCCGACATGATCCACCATGTCCCCGTGGGAATCCCAGTTCCCGCTCGATCCGGTGTCGATCAGTTCCACGAAGCGGACCCCGCGCTCGACGAGACGCCGCGCTGCCAGGCACTGCCAGGCGAAACCAGCCGTGCTTCCCCGCTTCAAACCGTAGAGGTCATGGGTGGCATCGCTTTCCCTCGAGAAATCAAACGCCTCCGGAGCCTCCATCTGCATGCCGAAGGCAGTCTCGAAGCTCTGGACACGGGCTTGCGCCAGGGCATGGCCCCCGCGACGAGCCAGGTGATCCCGGTTGAGACGCTGCAGGGCCGCCAGTTCAATCTCCTGCCGACTCGTTCCGATCCGTGGCTTGACATTGGCGATGGGCTCCGGCCCCGGAACAACCAGTGTCCCCTGGTGCGCCCCGGGCAGGAAGTCACTCGCATACACCTGGGTGCCCGCATACGTTTGCCTGGGTGCGATCGTCACGAATGCGGGAAGGTTCCTGTTCAACGAGCCCAAACCGTAGCTCACCCAGGACCCGATACTGGGCCGGGCGAAGGCGAATGACCCGGTGTGCATCCCCAGGGTCGCGTTGTAGTGGTTCGAGTGGTCGGTGTGCATCGATCGGACAAGCGCCATCTCATCGACGCAGGATCCGATATGCGGGAAAAGAGTGCTCACTTCCGTGCCACAGCGGCCGTGCGGGGAGAACTCCCACTGGGGCGCCTTGAGAAAAATCCGTTCGTATCCCGGACGGTTCTGGATTTCGGGGTGATCCGCCTTGACCTCCTTCCCTACATCCGCGTGCAGCTTCGGCTTCGGGTCGAAGGTGTCCACGTGCGATACCCCGCCGGTCATAAAGAGGAAGATGACGTTCCGGGCCTTGCCGGGATAGTGACCCTGCTTCGAGACCAACGGGACAGAGTCTCCTTCCGCCGCCGCCAGTTCGTGCAACAGGCCGGGCATGATGGCCGACCCCGCCACAAAGGAGCGGAGAAAGCTGCGTCGATCGCTGGAGGGTGCGTTCATGATCGGAATCTCAGTCGAGATGAAGAAGTTCGTTGCTTCCCAGAAGGACCCGCGAGTAGGCGTTCCAGAGCTCGGCCTCATTTGCATCCGCCCCGCCCTGCAGGGTCGGTTGCAGCACTTCCCTGAACTCCCGGAAGGCGGCCACCTCTCCGTCCCTGACTGGGCGCGCAAACAATTCGCGACAGGCAAAATCCAGACGCTGCCGAGGGTCCGGTCCCACCTGCCTGACCCGCTTTGAAAACTTCTCCGCACAGCGGTGAAAGAAGGAGTCATTCATGAAATACAGGGCTTGGGCAGGCACTGTGCTCACATCCCGCACCGCCGTACTGGCATTGGGATCCGCACCATTGAACAAGGCAAAGAACCGACTCGTGCGATTACGCTTACGCATGACATAGACGCTGCGACGCACGGTTTCATATTCTGCTGCGAAAGGAGCGTGCTGGGTGAAGTTCCACTTGTCCTCCGAAGGGAAGGGGTGCCCCCAGCCTGGTCTGCGGTCCAGTTCGCCACTGGCCACCAGAAGGGTATCGCGCAGTTCTTCCGCCGTAATGCGACGACGGGAAAATCTCCCGTAGCCCCCGTCGCCATTCCCCGCTGCCCGGCGATAGGCCTCACTCCCCAGAATGAGTCGATGCAGCGCTTTCATACTCCAGTCCGCCTCAATGAAATAACGAGCGAGATAATCAAGCAACCCGGGGTGCGTGGGTGCGGCCCCGTGATTCCCAAAGTCGTTCGGAGTGGCCACCAGGCCGCGACCAAAATGCCAGGCCCAGATCCTGTTGGCCATGACCCGCGCCGGCAGGGGACTGTCTGCACTGGCAATTCGATCCGCCAGGGCACGCCGCCCACTTGAGTGAGGACCTCCCAGGGTGCCCCCCCCAAGCAGGGCAGGATGGGTCCGGGGAACTTCCTCGCCCAGATCCTCGTGATTCCCCCGCTTGTGAATGCGGGCGTTCCGGGTCTCCCCCTCCGCCACCGCGTAGGCATATTCCACCTTCGGCTCCGTGACCATATGAGCGACAAGTTCCTCCTCGGCTTCCGGATCCGCGACCATGGCTTCTCCCAGGGCCCGATAAGCCTCGGCCATGCCCGGATCGTTGAGATGCTCAAGACTCCACCCCACCGCCTCGCCTTTCGCCGAGGGATGCCCATCCTTGATCGTCAGGTTGATGGAGACCTCGCCTGCCACCGGACTCAACCAGGTAATCGCCACCGCTCCCCGCTCGCTCGGATGGCAGAAGAACGTACGCGGGGGAAGGGTATACCAAACCTTCACCGGAGCCTCTCCCCTGTTGACCGTCACCGAGGGCAACCCTCCCCCCGTGGCGTTCCAGGCATTCAGCTCCTTGTGGCCATTCACAGCTTCGTCACGCACACTGAGCATCGCCGGGTCGGAACCCCCGATATCGAGAAAACACCATTCGGCACCTCCCTTGGAGGGATGCGGATTGGAGACCACCAGATCATCGAGGAGATCCTTGACTGACCAGTGTTGCGCACCCGCTCCCCTGCCGTGGGAGATCACAAGATCCACGATGGTGGTGTCCGCCCCATGGCTCCCCTCGGGCAGAATCGCGAGTTGCAGGGCCTCTCCCACCCGCACTTTCTGCACCAGCGGCTTCCTGGTCACTACGACCGAGGTTCCGTCCGGAACCTTGCCGGAGGAGATCACCCTCGAACACCCGGCAGCCCGTTCACGCAGGGCCCTGGCGGCCTCGGCCTGCCCCTTTGGATTGACCCGAACCTGCAATTCAGCGCGACGTTCCTCCCAGGCCGCACGCTCGGACTGGCTCCGCTCCGAAGCGAGAGGGACCAGATCCCGTGGCTGCTGCTTTGGTTCGCATCCCGGGAAGGAAAAGGTGGTGCTATCGAAGATCCCATAGAGCGCGTAATAATCGCGCATCGAGATGGAATCATGCTTGTGGTCGTGACAGCGCGCACAGGAAATCGTCAACCCGAGAAAGGCCTTGCCCAGATTGTCGATGGTATCTTCGTACATGAGGTATTTGCGCTTGTCGATGTCATGCCCGAAGCGTCTTGAGATGGCCAGATAACCGGTTGCGATGATACCCGCATTTCTCTCGGCAGGCGGCAGGTTCTTGCAGATCACATCTCCTGCCAGCTGATGCCGGACAAACTGATTGTAGGACAGGTCCCTGTTGAAGGCCCCGATCACCCAGTTGCGATACCGCCAGGCATGCGGCAGAGGATGATCACTGTTCTCTCCCGCGGTGTCGGCATAGCGCACCACGTCGAGCCAGTGTCGGCCCAGGTGCTCGCCATAGTGGAGAGAGGAAAGGAGCGTCTCGCACACCGCCTGGAAGGCCCCGGCATCAGGTCGCTCGTCGGCAACGAACTCCTCGACCAGATCCGGCGCGGGCGGCAGACCTGTCAAACCATAGCTCGCACGCCGGATAAGGGCACGCCGGTCCGCAGAGGGGCCCGCCGGCAGGCCAAGGAACGCATCGACCGGATGACCAGCTGCAGGTGGAGCCAACCTGCTTAACGGTTGCAATGACCAGAGGGCTTGAGGCTCTGTCGCAGCTTCGTCAGCCTCCTCGCCCTCCGCCACACCAACGGCAAGAACGCCCACCTCGAGGATCACCAGGAGCCGGTGTATGCTAGACCAGAACCTCATTTCTTCACCCTGAATCAAAATCCTCCCCACTCGCCCCCATGGCGCAAGTGAAAAAGAGACACGGGGCGCTCAACGCGCCTACCTCCGCCTCGGTGGGTTGAGAACCGCGCGCTGCGCTTCAGGCGGAAGACCGCTGGAGCCCACCCAGGCCTCTGCCGCAGTCCGGTCACGCCGGAAGAGTTGCTGTCCAGCATGGGTGAGCGCACTGACGCGCGCACCCTCCTGGGCGATACTGTTGGCCCACTCGATGGCGGCTCCGGGGTCGCTGTAGGAGATCCTGCGGGAGTAACCACTGATGGCGGCATCTCGCTGGGGGGAACGGGACATCGCGGTGATGCGCTCCCCGGCCGCTACAGGATCCCGCTGGGCCCATTCGCCGAAGGCCGAGTGCAGGCCCATGTTCTGCCCCCGTCCCTCAGAAAGGGTTTCCAGCCAGTTGACCGCCGACGCCGGATCCCGCTCAGCCCACTCGTCCCCCACTTCCTCGATGGCCCGGTCGGCAAAGCTCTGGCCGGCAAACTGTTCAACCCACTGCGCCGCAGCTTCAGGATCCCGGTTGGTAAAGCTGTGCGCCACGGAGTCGAGAGCCGCCCCCTTCAGGTCCCCGTCGGGCAGGTTCTGGGACCACTGGGCGGCCTCCTCGATCCCGACACTGCTGACAACCTCCCTCGTCACGACTCCAAAGAGGTGATTGGCCCGGTCATTCCCTTCGTTGGCCAGCTGAAGGACATAGTCGGTGGCCCGGGCCGTATCGTTGTCAGCCATCCCGCTGACCAGGGCCTCCTGCAGGTGGTGGTAGTAACGCTTGTCCTCCTCCGGCAGGTTGTTGAGATGAGCGATGGCGGCCTCAGGGTAGGTCGAGGCCCACCCCGCCATCGTGTAGGATAAATCGCGATCTTCCGACTTGGAGGCATGCTCAACCGCGGCCTTGCCATCGATCGTTCCCCAGGCGTAATGAAAATCCCGCCATTGATCACCGCCCACCCGGTTCTTCTTGAGATGCACAAGCATGTCCTTGGCGTTCTCGGAGGTCAGGTTCTCCAGTAACCGGTCAAAGGCCCTCCGTCGCACAAGGGGATTCCCATCCCGGAACGCCTCCCTGGCAACAGCCGCAATCTGCTCCTCGGTCAATAACGATGCCCATTGTCCCTGCCCCGGTCCTCCGGAATCTGAACCGGATGCCTTGCGAGTCCCTGCATTGCCACGCGACTTCGTCTGTCCATAGCTGCCGGCCCCCGATTCTCCTCTGTCCACCCCGCTCTTGGACACCGCATTCCTTGCTTCCCGGACATCTGCCGCGTCCTCTCGATCAAGCATGGCCCCCACGCCAAACGCAAACACCGCAAACGCCGCCCAGCAAAGATGACCGACCACGGATTTCCTTGTCATTCTACTACATTACGTCGGCACCAGCCCTGAAAGAACGAAAAAACATAAGAAAAGTGCATTTATCCGTCACCGTTTCGGATGAATGGGAACAAGGCCTTTCCCATTGCAGGGCAGGGAGATTTCCGACACAAGCAACACCAGAATCATCATGAAAACACTCACCACTGCCTTCTGCAGCCTCTCCTTCACCATGATCCTCCTCCCCGGGGGGGGCCTTGCTGACGAGCCTTTCAACGGGAAAAACCTCCAGGGATGGTCCTTCAAGAAAAAGGGAGCCCTCCAACCGAAGTGGGTGACGGGCACCCCGAAGCTCGCAGCCGGCAATCCCAAGGCCCTCGTGGCCGAGGGCGCGGGTGGAGCGATGGTCAACGTGGTCACCGGCCACGGCCAGAGTATCGACATCTACTCGGATCAGAAATGGGGGAGCTGCCGGATCGAACTGGAAGTGCTGGTGGCCAAGGGGGCCAACTCGGGAGTCTACGTGATGGGTGAGTACGAGGTGCAGGTCCTCGACAGCTACGGGAAGGAGAAACTGGGAGGCGGTGACATGGGAGCGATCTACGGGGCCCAGCCCCCGCGCACCAACGCCTGCAAGAAGCCCGGTGAGTGGCAGAAGTACGAGATCGATTTTCTCGCTCCCAAGTTTGATGCCACCGGCAAGAAGACCTCCAATGCCAGGTTCCTGGTCGTGAAACTCAATGGCAAGGTACTCCACGAGAACGTCGAGATGAAGGGCCCCACCCCCTCTGGCGTGATCGGCCGGGAAGCCGCCACCGGTCCCATCATGTTCCAGGGCGATCACGGCCCGGTCGCCTACCGCAACATCAATATTACACCGCTCAAGAAGTAGGATTGCCCCAAAAAGCATTTGCCAGCCCGCACCTCATCCCATTCCAGCCATGCGCCCTCTGAGCCTCCCCCTCCTTCTCGGAACCATCATCAGCCTCAATGTCGGCTGCCAGAAGAAAGAGGAACCAGCCACTCAACCAACCCCGGAAGCAACGGATCCTCCCGCTGCAGAGACCACTCCGGCTCAAGAGGAGCATCCTGCCATCACCGCTGCGAACAAAGTGCTCGCGGCCATCCATGCCGGCGATGCCGCTGCGATTCGGCCCCTGCTCAACGCCACCAATCAAAAAGAGGTGAGTGATGAGCGGCTCCCTGAACTGCTCAAGGAAGCCAAGGAGACAATCGGTGACATGACCGAAGTCGTGGAGGCGAGAAAGGGAAGGCGAGAGAACCAGGTGGCTGCTAAAATCAGGGTTGTCGGAAACGAGGTCTTTGTCGTCGTCCTGACCTTGGAGAACGACCAATACCTTTTCGAGGACCTGAACAGCCCCGACGTTGCTGATTACGAGGCCCTCGAGAAGATCGCCCCCTGACTCATCCTCTCCCTTCGAGATCTTATTGCGTCACGTGGATCGTGTTCCAGATCTTGGTCACGATCTCCTCGCCATCATCAGTCTCCAGGTCGAGATCGATCTGCATCATGTGAACCGGTTGCAGGTTCTCGACCTCCACAAAGACCGACTTTCCATCCGGTAGAAGTTTGGCGGACTTGACCGGGAACCTGGTGCGCCCCTTCGGGGGACCCGCTGAACCGCGGTGGCCGACCTGGAACTCGCCCGTGCCGTAGTCATGGGTCCAGCGCAGATCGGATCCCGAGAGGTTAAAACTCTCCGGGTCTTCCGCCAGTTCCTGGTCGAGCTTCCGGGTGAAGCCGATTTCGATCCCGCCGTCGCGCACCTTGAGGCTGCTCGGCATATTCACCTTCCTGCCGGTGTAGCGCACCCGGTCGAGACCTCCCTCACGCCCGGCATTGCTCTGCCATCCCTTCAGGCCTGCCACGTAGAGCTGGCCGTCCTTCCGGTTGAACTTGCCACGCATCGCACTGGAGGTCGGTCGTACCGGGATCTTGACCACCCCGCCCTGCATCAGGTCGCCCTTCTTTTCCTTGAGGACAATGTAGATGGAGCTCTGCCCGTAGCTGAAGTGGAGCATCTCACCCTCGTAGGGCCCCCACTTGTCACTCGTGATCCAGACCTGTCCGCCATTCGAATTGTCCACGTTCTTGGGAAGCCAGGCCAGGGGCAGGGGCGCCTCACTGGGATCAAGATGCTGCTTCCGGTTCCCCCGGCGCTGTCCCACCGTGGGGGTGGTCTTCATCTTGGCGAATCCTGCAGCGGAATCGACCACCCCGAGGAACTCCCCCGGCTCGATCCAGTGGAGGGGACAGCGCGGGACGAAGGTCCCCTCATTATCACCGCTGGTGATCTGGCCGGTGGGGCTCACTCCGATTCCGTTCGGGGCCCGCAACCCGGTGGCATAGCGGTCCAGCTTGGAGCCATCCTTCGAGACCCGCAGGATCGAACCATGATGGCGGCTCATCCTCTGGAAGCTGCGTCCGCCACCACGGACCGGACTGCCAAAGGCGAAATAGAACTCTCCCTGCGGCCCGGTCTGCAGGTCGAAGCAGAAGGCATGGAATCCGCTGGTGAGCTCCCAGTCATTGTTGAAGTTCTCGTAGTAGTCCGTCTCTCCATCGCCGTTGAAGTCATGGTAGCGCGTGATCTGGTCGTCCGCCACCGTGTAGATCACATCGTCCACGACAGTAAGCCCCAGGGTTTCGTGCCCACCAGCTCCCACTCGTTTCCAGGTGAGCTCCTCCAGGTTTTCATCAATACCGCTGACGATCCAGACATCGCCATCCCAGGTGCACACTGCCGCCCTGGAGGGATCGCTGAAAAAGTCGAAACCCCCGATGCGCATCTTCATCCCGTAAGGGTTCTGGTAGGGCACGGTCAATCGATCGAGAACGTAGGAAGCCTTGCCATCGTCCTTGGCCAGTTGCCCGGCAGTGGTCACCGTCTCGGTCCAGCGGGCGGGTCCACCCTTCATGTAAAGAGTCAGGTCCTCCAACGTTTCCGGAACGGTCCCGCTTCCATAAATTACCTTGAAGTGTGCCATGCCGGCGGGAACTTTCAGGACAATGCGACCGTCTGACGTGCCGGGTTTCGCCTTGGACCCTACGATCTGGATCCCGGGTGCTCCTTTTTCATCAGCGAGCACCACCACCGCGGGACGAGTGAACTTTCCCTGAATCGTCCGGGTAATGAGCCCGTTCTCCAGAGCCGGGAGTTCCAGAACCGTGTCCGCCCCCACCGTGTAGCGCAGGACGGTCTTGTCCCCGTGCACATAAAGGCCCTTGTAGTGGGCCTGGGACTTGGGGAGGGGACCGAGGGGCGGATACTTGCCGTCCTCCGGCACACGTGGTTCAGCCAGGTTCCCCTGCGCGCTGGCCCACCCCGGGGCGGCCTGGTTGGTGAACACCTTGGCCCCGTTGTGGGAGGGGAAGGCACCGTGCCCTCCCGTGAAGGGGAGACCCTCGAGCTTCAGTCCACCCTGCGTCCAACCAGCCACCATGCGCATGGTATCCGCATCGAAGGCCACGCAGGCCGCTCCCTGCGCATCGAGCCGGATGATCTGCGCGCGAAAGGCCACGTTGTCCCCCCTGGGATCCTTGCCCACCCGCAACGCGGTCCCCACGAAGTTGCCGAACTTCTGCGGCAGCGATCCCGACACCGGCTTGGCCGGGGGGATATTCGGCCCGACCGCCACCGCGAAGGCCTGCTGATCCCACTTGATATCGCTCAGCTTCCCTGCGTCGTGGAAGAGCGCCGAGGCGGGCACGGTCTGGAGCTTCCCGGCCGGGGACATCCATTTCAACAGGCACCCTCCTCCCACGTCCGTATTGTGATACACGAGCCTGATGGGATGGGCCCCGGCCCGCAACTGCACTGTGCCGCTCTGCTGCTTCATGGGATGCGGACCCCAGTTGTCGACCACCAGCTTGTCACCGACATGGAACCGGGAACCGTCCTTTGAGTTGAGGGCAAAGAGGTAGCTCCCTGCCTTGGGGACCGTGATTGCACCGCTCCAGCGCACCATGAAATTCTCGGCCAGCTTTGCCCCGTGGAACTCATCCTTGCTCTGTGCAAAATCAACCGTCTTGTCGATCCGCACGAGCCACGGCTTCAGGCCCACCGGCACTTCGAATTCATCCCCGAGTTTGTCTTCCAACTTGAAGTATTCCCCGATGAGACCCGGGGCCGCCGCCACCGGAAGGGACAGGAGACCAAGGATGAGGGTGGGAAGGATTCTCTTCATGATATTATTTTGTGGAAAGGGACCGCAGGTATTCATAGACCGCCTCGAATTGCTTTCTGGCGTCACCTTCGTAGTACTGGGTGAGAGGAGTTTGGCCGTCGAGCGCATACTTGGGCATGATCGTGCCGGGCCAGGCCCGGGGGGGATCATTCATCCAGAGGTGAAAGTAATCGCGGGTGAGCCGGGCCCCGGCCTCACGCAGATTCGGTCCTTCCCCCTCAAAGATGGCGATAGCTGGTTTATCGGCAATGCCGTGACAGGTTCCGCAACTCAACCCGCCCTCTACTCCCGTCATCGCCGCTCCAATCCTGACCTTGGCGGGATCAAGGGCACCTCGCTTGCTCTCTTCTGCGGAAAACCCCGCCGCGTGACTGAAACCAATGGACAAATGATGCGCCCGGGCAGGAAAGGCAGGCATGCGGGCCGGAAGCCACTTGCGCACCTTGGGACGGATCTGCCCTGCAAACAATCTCTCCCGCCATTCCGGACGCAGCTTCATTCCGAGGTGATTGAGCGGCGGCGGCCCCGCCAGGATGGCGGGCTTTTCCTCATTTGCCGGGGGCTCGATCGGTTTGAGATGAGAGACCTCCTCTGCAAATTTCTTCCGCAGGGGCTCTTCCCCGTCCCGCTCGTGACAGGAATGGCAACGTAAGCTGTGATACTGCCGCTCCGCAAATTCAGCGGGAACCCACCGGGCGAGAGACTCGTTGTTGGATTTCTGCGAGAGGAAACCGGAGAGAGCCGCTTTTTCTTCCCCGGTCAAATCGTAGTGCATACCGGAACACTCCACCGAATGGAGGGCAAAGAGACCGATCCTGCTTCCCTTCCCCTTTGCCTCATCCTTGCGCTGATGACAGTTGAAGCATCCGGCAGACCGGGCCAGAGCCTGCCCCTTTGCTGCGTCTCCTTTCCGGGATCTTGCCCCTGGATCCTTCCCCAGGGAGCGCAGGAACCCCGCCAGCATAGACGCTTCCTCCTCACTGAACTGGAAGGTCGGCATGCGGCTACCCTCGTGGAACCTGGTCGGGGAACGCAGGAACTCTCCCAGTGCTCCCTCGTGGAACTTCGTGCCTACTCCTCCCAGCCCGAGGCGCTCTCCGTCTCCCTTCCGGTCCAGGGTATGACAGGCGATGCATCCCTGCTGATGAAAGATATGTCCGCCCTCCCTGACCTGCGCCGGAGTTGCCGCAACCACCCTGCGAAGCCCGGAGGAATCGGCAACGAGGTAGGCTGCGACATCCGCGGCTTGCTTTTCCGCATCCTCGCCCCGGAAGACCGCCGGCATGTGCGCCGAAGACCGGGACGCTTTCGGGTTACTGATCCACCTGGTGAGCCAGTCCTGCCGTAGACGATTTCCGATCCCGTCCAGCGAAGGCGCCTTGAGGAGCAATTCCGGCATCACCACCTCGGCACCGGGATCATGACAGGATCCGCAGCGCTTCTCGGCCACCAGACTGCGACCCCGTCGGAAGGACCTCTGCTTCTCCAGGGCGGCATCTTCCGGATCGTGGGTGAAGATCGTGGCCGGCACCGGTTCCCGGGCGAAGTCGCGCCCCTCCCAAAAAAGCCGCAAGGCGGCAACACCCTCCGGTGGCGGCGTATACTCCACCACGAACTCATGTTCCCCACTCCGCAGCCGCTCGGATTCGCTCATCGTCCCGATTGCCCCAACCATGACCTCTCCATCAATGAGCAATCTGGCCCGGCCGGTTCCATCCAGATGGAAGATCAGCCGGCTCCGTTTCTCCAGGACCAGCTTGCCTTCCCATCTGGCGGCAAACGTTCCGGCCTGGAGAAAGGGTGAAACGCTCTGACCGACGGGAACATGGAGCGCTACCGAACGAACCACCCGGGCATCGCTCTGGCCTGTCGAAGAGTCCAGGCGCAGGATCAACCCCCGCCTGCCCGCCTCCCCGGCCGCAGTCAGGGTCGAAAAAAGCAGGACCATCCCCCAACACACCCGAAAGAGAAGGAACGGAACAACGAACCGCTGTCCCTCACCTTGTCGATCCTGCACCGCACCAAGCATCCGCACAGGCGACTCATAATATGTCCGTTGATCCGCGCCAAGTGCGACCTTGACGGGATTGATTCCCTGGTCTCAACTGGCCTAGCTTGGGATCACCCGGACAAAACCCGGCTCCATGAAGTCTTTCACTCACGGCCTCCTCGCCATTTCAGCCACGGGCCTGGGTCTCGTCTGGTCGGCTCCGGCACCGGACTTCGCCACCCTCGAAAAGGAGTACGACACCACTATCCTTCCACTCCTGAGTCGTTATTGCCTCGACTGCCACGACGAGGCCTCCAACGAGGGTGAACTCGATCTCGAACGCTTCACGGGTCTTGCCGAAGTGAGGAAGAGCATCAAGACATGGCAACACGTCGTAGCCCAGCTCGAGAACGGAGAAATGCCTCCGAAAAAGAAAAACCGCAAACCGCCGAGCGAGGCGGAACGCGCCGTCCTGATCGGGTGGGCAAAGCGCTACCTCGACACCGAAGCCCTCGCCCAGGCGGGAGATCCCGGTCCCGTTCTCCTCCGCCGTCTGAGCAATTCCGAGTACACCTACACGGTGCGGGATCTCACCGGTGTCTCCTCGCTCGATCCCGCCCGGGAGTTTCCGGTCGACAGTGCGGCCGGAGAGGGATTCACGAATACTGGCGAGGCACTCGTGATGTCACCTTCGCTGGTCGAGAAGTATCTGGCCGCCGCTAAGGAAATCGCAGCGCACGCGGTGTTGCTGCCGGATGGAATCGGCTTCTCCGCATTCACCACGCAACGCGACAAGACCAACGAACTGATGGCTCGCATCCAGAAAATCTACCGCAATTACACCATCCAGGGCAAAGGCGCCCCGATGAATCTGCAGGGCATCAAGTTCAACACCAATCAGGGCGGTCTCCTCCCCATCGAACGATACCTTGCCGCTACCCTGGGCGGATCACGGGACGGGCTCAGCCCGAAGTATCTCGCCCTGCTGGAAGATTCCCTCGCCGGGAATGATGGACCCGGGGCGCCGGTTCTCGACCCACTTCGGGCCCGTTGGCGCAAGACCTCCGTCAACGAGGTCGCAACCCTCACCGCCGAGGTGGGAACGTGGCAGAAGGCCCTCTGGAAATTCAGTAGTATTGGACACATTGGCCGCGCCGGCGGACCAACGAGATGGCTGGAGCCGGTAACACCAATCCAATCGAGCCAGGAATTCTCAATGGCTCTCACGGATCCCGGTAACGGAAAAGACCTCACCATCTACCTGGCTGCCGGAACGGCGGGGGACGGAGACGATGGCGACCACGTGCTCTGGAAAAAACCCCGCCTCCGGATGGCGGGACAGCCGAACATTCCCCTGCGCGATGTGGCAAGCCTGCAACAACGCCTCGACAATTACCGCAGCGAGATCCTCTCCCGGACAGAGGCCTATCTAAGCGCGGCCGCAGTGGTGGCGGATCACCCCGATCACAGCCTCAAGGAACTCGCCAACGAGCACCAGCTCGACCTGCAGGTTCTGCAGGCGTGGCTCAGTTTCCTCAAGCTCGGCAAGGTCGGCCCGGTAGTGGTGAACGGCCATTACACCGAAAAGATGGTCAAGAGCGGAAACAACCATGAGTTCATCCAGGGATGGGGCACTCACGAGACGCCTTCCATCGGCGCGAATTCTTCCGACCAAGAGGTTCGTATCCCGGGAATCGCGCGACCGCATGGTGTCATCTGCCACCCATCCCCCACCCTCTTCACCGCGGTGGGATGGCAGAGCCCGGTCAACGGTGAGTTTGAAATCAGGGCGCGCCTCAGTGACGCTCACCCCGAGTGTGGCAACGGGGTGGAGTGGTATCTTCAGCACCGCACCAGTAGCGGCGTTTCAACGTTCTGGTCCGGGGATTTCCCCGCCGGGGGATCAGCCGGAATGCCCGCCCGGACCATCTGGGTCAACCAGGGCGAACTCATCTCTTGCATCGTCGGACCGCGCGAGGGGAGCCATGCCTGCGATCTCACCGCCATTGATCTCACTCTCGCCGAAACGACCGGGAAAAAACGGATCTGGGATCTGGCCGGAGACGTTTCCGGCAACATCCTCGCTGCCAACCCGCACGCCGATCTCCACGGCAACCAGGGAGTGTGGCACTTCTACAAGGGTGAGATGGAATCTCTCGATCGGAAACCGGGGGCAGGCAGCGGAGTCCCCAAAGGGTCGCTCCTCGCAAAGTGGATCGAAGCTACCGGTCCCCGGATGCGGAAGAAGCTCGCAGGAGAAGTGCAGGCCCTTGCTTCCGGACAAGCGAAAGCGGAGGCGGGGTCCCCCGATGAGGCGATGCTGGCTCAGTTGCGATCCCTTGCTTCCGCCCGGAACCTCCTCCCGCTGCTCGACAACCTTGAACCGGATCCGCGCTTCGGAGTCCATCCGGCAGACGATGGAGCCAAGATCGATCCCCTCGACCTGATCGCCACTTCGCCGGCCATGATGAAGTTTCGTATCCCGGCCACTCTCGCCCGCGGACGCGAATTTGTCGTCACCGGAACGCTTGCCGGTCGGAGCGGCAGCGTCCAACTCGGAGTCTCGACCGGAGCGTCCCCGGCGGTGGGATCCAACCTGTCCCCCGCCTCGCCGGTCCTTGCCGCGGAGGGAAGCGAGGCCCGTGCCAGGCTGGTGGCGGCCTTTGATGCATTCCGGGCCCTCTTGCCACTGACTCTCTGCTACGAACGCATCGTGCCCGTCGATGAAGTCGTGACGCTCGTGCTCTGGCACCGCGAGGACGACCACCTGCAACGCCTCATGCTCGATGAGGCCGAAACCACCGCGCTCGACCGCCTGTGGGACCAGCTCTACTTCGTGGCTCGCGAACCCCGGGAGTATCTCGTCGCCTTCAACCAGATCTGTGAGTTTGCCACCCAGGACCGCCCGGACCTGGTCGTCGCCTGGAAACCCCACCGCGCGCCGACCGAGGAGCGTGCAGCGAAATTTCAGCAACTGCTGCTCGACACCGAACCGGTTCACCTCGAGGCGATCCTCGAGCTTGCTCGGCGAGCCTGGCGCCGGCCATTGACCGGTACCGAAAGGGAGAGTCTCCGCACCCTCTACAGGAACCTGCGCGCCGGCAAGATCGATCACGATCCGGCCATCCGGCTCACCCTCACGCGGGTCTTTACCTCCCCCGCCTTCCTTTACAAAGCCGAGGAACCGGCCGCCGGGGACCGGCCGGGGACCGTCTCAAACTGGGAACTCGCGACCCGCCTCTCCTACTTCCTGACCTCCTCTGCCCCGGACTCCGCTCTCAGAGAGGCCTCCGCAGCAGGGTCCCTCACCAACCCGCAAACTCTCCAGACCCATGCGCGACGGCTTCTTCGGGATGAACGGGCACGGCGTCTCGCAACCGAGTTTGCGTGCCAGTGGTTGCACGTCCGGGATTTCGACCAGCACGACGAGAAGAACGAGAAACTCTATCCGGAATTCGCAGAACTGCGCGGCAGCATCTACGAGGAATCGATCCGATTCTTCACGGACTTCTTCCGTAACGACCGCTCGATCCTCTCCCTGCTCGATGCCGATCACACCTTCGCTGACGCCGAGTTGGCAAAGTTCTATGATCTGCCTGCGCCCGAGAAAGACTGGCAACGCATCGACGGTCTCAGGCAACACGGAAGAGGTGGCCTTCTTGGTTTCGCGACCACCCTCGCCAAGCAATCGGGCGCCTCGCGTACCAGCCCCATTCTGCGGGGCAACTGGATCTCGGAAATCCTCCTCGGCGAAAAGTTACCCAAGCCCCCCAAGGATGTCCCCACCCTCCCTGACCAGGTCCCCGTAGGTCTCTCTGTCCGCGCCCTGATCCAGCAACACAGTTCTGATCCTGCCTGTGCCAAGTGTCACGACCGCATCGATCCCTACGGTTTCGCCCTCGAATCCTTCGACACCATTGGCCGCTTCCGGAAGGGGCGGGACACCTCCGCCACGCTCCCCGACGGAACAGCCATCCGTGGTCTCGACGGCCTGCGTAGCTACCTCCTGGAGAAACGCGGCAATACCTTTGTTCGCCACTTCTGTCAGAAGCTCCTCGGCTACGCCCTCGGGCGCGCGGTCCAACTCTCCGACAAACCCCTCCTCGACGAGATCATGGAATCCCTGCCCCACAACGACTACCGGATCGGGATCGTGGTGGAGGCCATCGTTCTCAGCCCGCAATTCCGTCAGATCCGGGGTATCGATCACCCTTGATTTTGTATTTCCACCCGCCGCATCCCTGCTAGATTGAAGCGATGAGCTCTCCGTACCTCTCCCGCCGCACCGTGCTCCGTGGCCTCGGCGTGACAATGGCACTTCCCTGGCTCGAATCGCTCCCAGCCTTCGCCGATGCGTCCAAGCCAAAGACACCCGGTGCCGATGCCCCACTTCGCATGGGTGTCCTCTTCGCCGGAAACGGATTCCACAAGGTCGAATACCGCGCGGAGGGTGAGGGTAAGGACATGAAGCTGGGGCGAGTCCTCGAACCCCTCACTCCCCACCGCGAAAAACTCCTCTTCGTTCGCGGACTCTTCAACGCGGAAGCCCTCAAGGGGAACATCCACAGTTCCATGACGGGCAACCTGCTCTCGGGTGCACCCCTGGCCCCGGGTGGCGGAATCAGATCCGGCACCAGCTTCGACCAGGTCATCGCCCAGAGCTACGGCCGCACCTCCAGGGTGCCCAGCCTGGTCCTCGGCTGCGAAAAGGCCAATCCGTCGGTGCACAAGAACTACTCGATGCTCTACAGCTCGCACATTTCGTGGAGTTCACCCACCACCCCCACCCCGCTGGAGGTCTACCCGGCCCTCGCCTTCGACCAGCTCTTCAAGAGCGGCGCGGATGAGAACGACCGCAGTGTGCTCGATGCCGTGCTGGAAGATGCCAGGGACCTGCGACGCAGGATCAGTTCCGGCGACAAGCAGAAATTCGACGAGTACCTCAACTCGGTCCGTGAGGTGGAGCGCCGCATCGAACGCGCCGGAGAACGGGGTGAACTGCAGGGCTGGCGACCCACCCTCGACAAGCCCAATATTCCGCGGCCGGCGGACGGCATTCCCCAGGATATCGGAGAGCACATGAGGCTCATGTGCGACATCATGGTTCTGGCTTTCCAGACCGATACCACCCGCGTCTGCACCCTGAAGCTCAACAACGACCACTCCTCGCTGCGTTTCCCAAACCTCGGAGTCGACTACATGATTCATCACCTCCTCTCCCACAGCGACACCGAGGACTGGCTCAAGGTCAACAACTTCTTCTTCAAGCAGTTCGCTTACATCGCAGACAAGCTGGACGCCATCCAGGAGGGCGAGCGCACCTGCCTCGATAATTCCATCATCATGATGTGCTCCAGCATGCTCATCGGTAGTCACGACGCCACCCAGCTCCCGATCGCCATTCTCGGGGGCGGTGCGGGCAAGCTCAAGGGAGGGCGCATTCTTGACTACCGCGGCAAACCCCACCGCCAGATGTGCAGCCTCTTCCTGAGTCTGATGGACAAGTTTGACATCCGGCTCGACCGCTTCGGCGACTCAGATTCCCGCCTGGAGGAGGTGTAGAGATTACCCCAAGACTTCTGGTGTGCCGGGGAGGATCGTGCGATCCCCGGACCATTGCCCTTTCTGGCAGGGCATGCGATAGCTCTTCCATGACACGCCAACTGGCTTTCTCCCTCGCTCTTCTTTTCCTGCCACTTTCCTGCCTCTCCCGGGCCGAACTGACGGTCGCTCACTTCTTCGGTGAGCACATGGTCATCCAACGCGACAAGCCCATCCGCGTGTGGGGCAGCGCTCAGCCCGGGGAAAACGTGCAGGTGAGATTCGCCACGCGCGACCTGACCGTGAAAGCGGATGACCAGGGTCATTGGCTCATGGAACTGGAAGCCCTGCCCGCCAGCACCCAGGGCAGGGCCATGACGATTCGAAGCGGGGAGGCCACCATCACCTATGACCACATTCTCGTCGGGGACATCTGGGTCTGCGGAGGACAGAGCAACATGGAGGATGTGATCAGCTACGTCTACCACGGAGACATGGAGGTGGCCTCTGCCAACCATCCCCTGATCCGCCTCCTCACCGTGCCGCAGGAGGCCGGTCCCTCCGCCTTCCGAGACATGGACCGTCTCAATGAATTCAATTCCTGGGAGCGCCGCCATGAGCAAAAGGGGAGTTGGTCCCAGTGCGCTCCCAAGGCGGTGGAACGCTTCAGTGCCATCGGCTATATCTTCGGCAAGCGTCTCCACCTCGTCTCGGGTGTGCCCATCGGCCTGGTCGACAACTCATGGGGAGGAACCACCGCCGAGGCCTGGACCTCACGATCCATGCTGGGCACCATCCCGGAAGCGAAGGGGCTCACCAACGAATGGGACCGTAAGATTGCCGCCTATGATGCCGAAGCCAGCCTGAAGGCACGTATCGAACGCTGGGAAAAGGACAGCGAACGGCGGGTGGCCCGCGGTGAGAAACCCAATCCGAAGCCCACCGAACCGGACCAGGATCCCGCCACCGATCGTAACAACCCCGGGGCCTCCTTCAACGGCATGCTCTCCTCTTTCAGCAACGCCAGTATCAAAGGGGCCATCTTCAACCAGGGCTACAACAACGCCCTCGGCAACGCGCGTCCTCAACTCTATGCCAAGGTCATGCAATCCATGATCCGCGACTGGCGTAGGGCCTTTCGCGACGAGGACATGCCCTTTGGCATCATCGGGCTCACCCCGGGCGGTCAGCCACAAACCCGCGAGAACTTCGAGATCCTCATGGTCGATGCCGCCCCTTTCATCCGCGAAGGGCAGTTCAAGGCCGCCCGGGAACTGGAACACGTCTCCTTCATGCCGGCCTACGATCAGCAGGTCCCCTGGTATCATCCCCACAAGAAGGTCCTGCACGGCGAACGCATGGCACGCTGGGCCCTGGCCACCCAATACAGCCAATCGCAGCTCGGCTGGGAACCCACCACCCTGGATGAAGTAGAGATCGTGGATGACCACATCGTGCTGAGTTTCAACAGCATGGTACGCGTCCATGACGGCCGCCCGTTCGAAGGATTTGCCATCGCAGGTGAGGACCGTCACTTCGTCCCCGCCCGGGCCGAGTTCGTGGTGAAAGGCAGGGACGAACGGGGTCGCGAGCAGAAGAACGAGCGCAAGCTGAAGATCTGGAGCCCCCTCGTCCCGAAACCGGTGGCGGTGCGTTACGCCTGGGCCCGCAATCCACTCGGCAACGCCGTCAACAGCGGTCACCACGAACGCATCATCCCGATTCCCTCCTTCCGCACCGACAACTGGAACTGGCCTGAAGCTCCCTTTGAAGCCGACAGCGAGGACGCCAGAAGCAGGCACCGCGAAGCCCTGAACCAGATGCGGAAGGATGCCAACAGGTGGGCCGGGGAACGGCCACGCCGGGAAGCCAGGTTGCTTCTGGGGATCAATGAGGAAGAGGTCGCCCCCCCCGAAAAACCCTGATGGGCCTGCCCCCATACTTCCTCGACACTCGCGGACGCACCCTGCTTACATGAGTCATGCGCTTGCTTTGGGTTCTCGCCATCCTCCTTCCGGCCACCCTGCCCGGCAAGGGCCCGCGCGATGAGCGCTACTGGGGACAGTGGCGCGGGCCGCTGGATACCGGAGTGGCCACCAGGGCATCCCCGCCGACTGAGTGGAGCGAAGACAACAACATCCGGTGGAAAGTCCCCGTGCCCGGCCCGGGACATTCCTCGCCCATCGTGTGGCAGGACCGCATCTATCTCACCGCCGCCATCCCGCATGGCGAACCGATCGACCCTCCCGCGGGCCTGCGCCCCGGAGCCCACAACAATATCCTCAAGGTGCGCAAGACAAGATTCGTGGTGACCGCCCTTGACCGGGAAACGGGCAGAACCATCTGGGAGAAAACTGTCCGCAACAGCCTTCCCCACGAGAGTCGCCACGACACTGGCAGCTATGCCTCCGCTTCCCCCATCACCGACGGCGAACGCATCTATGCCTTCTTCGGATCTAACGGGCTGTTCGCCCTCGACCTGAAGGGAAATGTGCTGTGGGAAAAGGACCTGGGCGACATGCACACCAAGCATGGGCACGGTGAAGGGGCCTCTCCCGCGCTCTACGGCGACACCCTGGTGGTGAACTGGGATCACGAGGGCCCTTCCTTCATCGTGGCCTTCGACACGAGAACCGGCGATCAGCGCTGGCGCAGGGACCGCGACGAACCCACCTCCTGGTCTTCTCCCCACATCCTCCCGCACACCGACCCCGCTCAGGTGGTGGTCTCCGCCGCCAACCGGATCCGCAGCTATGATCTCGCCACCGGCAATCTCCTCTGGGAATGCGGAGGCCTCTCTCACAATGTGGTGGCCAGCCCCGTCTCACAGGAAGGCCTTGTCATCTGTGGATCGAGCTACGAGAAACAGGCCATCCTCGGGATCAGGTTGAATGGTGCTGCCGGCGATCTGACCGGCAGCGGGAATGTTGCCTGGATCAAACGCCGCGACACCCCCTATGTTCCCTCTCTTCTTCTCTACGACGGATTGGTTTACTACCACCGCCACTACCAGGGCGTCCTCACCTGCCGCAAGGCCACCACGGGGGAAACCCTCTATGAACGGGCACGCCTGACGGGCATCCGCAATGTCTACGCCTCGCCCGTCGCGGCCGCGGGCCGCATCTACATCACTTCTCTCGATGGCCAGACTCTCGTCTTCACCGCCGGCAAGGAGCCCGAAGCCCTCGCCCTCAATACACTCGACGACAGCTTCAGCGCCAGTGCCGCCCTGGTCAACGGAACGATTGTTCTGCGAGGCAACAAATCGATTTACTGTATCGCGGAAACAAAGAAGTGATGAATCCGATGGTTCCGTCCCGGTGCGCGACTGTGCTCGTCCTCACTCTTGCCGTACTGGTTTCGTCCTGTGCCAACCGTCCAGACACCCAGGTCAACGGCCCCCTGGTGAGCACGGTCCAGATGAGCGCCATGGCCGGACGAGCCAGCCTCCTCTCCAAGGTCCGGAGCCCGGTCACCTCGACCAGACTGGGACTGGCGATGTTGATACAGCGGGCCGAGGAGCTGGTGCGAGGGAACATCCCTTTCCTGGTCGATCCCCCACCCCGCACCAGCGGAATTCCCGGCAGCCTGGAGTTTTCCGCCAGCCTGACCCGCCTCGGGCTGCCCGCTCCCACACCCGGCACGGTGGAACTGCTGGTAGATGGGCCGGAGTTCTTTCCCGCCCTTGAAGAGGAACTGCGCAATGCCCGTGAATCGATCGACCTGCAGCTCTACATCTGGGACAACGACGACATCAGCGTGCACTACGCCGACCTGGTGAAGAACCATGGCCGCTCGGTCCCCACCCGGATTCTTCTCGACGACATCGGAACCACTGTCTCGGCGAGCCTGGAGCCGCACACCCCGGCCCCCGCAGGATTTCGCGCAGTCCCGGACATGGCCCGCTACCTGCGCCGCGACTCCTCTCTCCAATTGCGCCGCATCCTGAATCCCTGGGCCGTGCTGGATCACTGCAAGCTGCTCGTCTTTGATGGGCGTACCGCCCTCCTCGGGGGAATCAATATCGGTCGCGAATATTACTCCGAATGGCACGACCTCATGGTCCGCGTACGCGGGCCGGTGGTGGACCAGCTCCAGCCCGAGTTTGACAAGAAGTGGCGATTTGCCCATCCCCTTGGCGACCTCTCCCTGCTACGGACACCTCCCGGATTCAGTCCGCGAGCCGGGCCACCTCCACCGGGATCCTTTCCCATCCGCGTGCTGAGCACCAATCTCCTGGAAGGGCGCCGGGAACCACTGGAGGCCACCCTGAGAGCCATTCGAGCCAGCCGCAGCCGGGTCTGGATCGAAAACGAATACATCACCAGTGACCGGATTCTCGATGCTCTTATCGCTGCCTGCAACCGGGGGGTCGACGTGCGGGTCATCATTCCAGTCCTCCCCGACGACCCCATCGAGAAGACCATGGACCTCGCCAACCACCAGGCTGCCGGAGTGCTCCTGCGGGCCGGTGCAATCGTCTATCGCTATCCCGGAATGACGCACATGAAGGCCACCATCTGCGATGGCTGGGCAACAGTAGGGGCCACCAACCTTGACACCCATAGCCTGCAGATCAGCTACGAATTGAACATTTCCTACTCCGACCCCCCCGCGGTCAGGGAACTTGCCCGGCGCGTCTTCGCAAAAGACTTTGCGGTGTCCAAGCGTCTCACCCTCGAGGACACCCGAAGCTGGTTCAATCCATTCGTGGAACCCCTTGCCGATCAGCTTTGAGCGAAGCAGTAGACCCGGACCCGTGCCCGCATGAGGGAAGAAGCAATCCCGGAGATCACTTCAAGGTGCAGGTCTCCACTCCGTGTTTCAGCGACTTGAAGGGATCCTCCCAGGTGGGAATGAATTCCTGGGCAACATAGTCGGTGAAGCCGGTCTTCACGATCTCCCTGATGATGGGCGGATAGTTGATCTCCTGCGTCCCGTCGATCTCGCCCCGACCCGGATTGCCGGCGGTGTGGTAGTGGCCGATGTAATCCTTGTAATCCCGGATGCGCCGGATCACATCGCCGTTCATTATCTCCACGTGGTAGATATCGAAGAGCAACTTGAAGTTCTCCGATCCCACTCGCTTGATGAGATCGACACAGAAGTCAACGTCGTCACCAAAGTAGCCGGCGTGGCCGGTCATCTTTCCTTCCGTGGCCCGGGAATTGAGATGCTCAAAACAAATGGTGATTCCCTTCTTCTCGGCCAGCGGAACGACCTTCTTCCACGTGTCCACACAGAGCTGGGCGGCCTTTTCATCGTCCATGCCCTCGTAGCGCATGCCGGTGAAGGTGATCACGCGCTTGGCCTTGATCCGGCTGGCCACCTCGATGCCGTCTTTCAGTTTTTCGATGACCATGTCGGTATGCCTGGGATCGCAGGGCCCCTGCGAAAAGCCGTGACTTCCCACCAGCGAAATCTCGAGACCGAGATCCATCACCTCCTTGTAGGCCGTCTTCGGAATTCCTTCCATCCCGTGCATGCCCAGCTTGACACACCATTCGGCCAGTTCCCTGGTCTTCACCCCGCGCCCTCCGAAACACCACCCCATCACCGAATGCTTGAAGGGGGTGTCGATCTTGGCCGACGCCGCGCCGGATCGCCCGGTTCCCAGAGCAAATCCACCAGCCGCGAGGGCGGTCCCACCGAGAAAATGTCGTCGTGAAGAATTCATTGAAGCGATCGTAGGACAGGGACGGGCAGATTTCCAACCTGCAAAATGCTGCTTCAGGCTTCCCAGTCAGGAGGGGACTGGCTAGGAAAGCCAGTCTGCCGTTCCCCATCTGCAGAGCTGCTCCCCCGTTTCCCGCAATGAACGCCTTTCTCCACCTCACTGCTCTCTCCCTGGTTCCCGGGGCCTTCCTTTCCGCCCAGGATTTACCAACCAGGGAAAGCGATCGCCCCAATTTCGTGATCATTCTCGCCGACGATATGGCCTGGGACGACCTCGGTCCCTTCGGCAACAAAAAGGTGCACACCCCGAATCTTGATCGCCTGGCCGCGGAAGGAATGTGTTTCGATCAGGCCTTCCTGACCATCAGCTCCTGCTCGCCCAGCCGCGCCAGCATTCTCACCGGACGCTATCCCCACCAGACCGATGCTGAGCAACTGCACTGGCCCATCCCCGCCTCTCAGATCATCTTCCCCCAACGGCTCAAACTGGCCGGCTACTTCGTCGGGGCAGCAGGCAAGTGGCACCTCGGCGACGCCATGCGCGAACGCTTCACGGTAGTGCGGGAAGTGGACACCTCGGGATTCCAGCTCCCCGCCAATGCCGGAGCGGATGCCCGCGAAAATTTCGTGGAGACCGCCACCGGAGATGCCAAGAGCGGATGTGCCGACTGGGTGAGCCTTCTCCGCGAACGGGATCCCGGCAAGCCCTTCCTCGTCTGGCTTGCGGCCGTCGATCCACACCGCCCCTACGATGAACAGATCTCGGAGCAACCCCATTCCCCCGACGAGGTTGTCCTGCCGCCCTACCATCCCGACACTCCGCTCGTGCGTCAGGACTATGCCCGCTACTACGACGAAATCACCCGGCTCGACCGCTTCGTGGGAGCAGTCCTCCATGAGCTGGAGGCGCAGAAGACGGCGGATAATACCATCGTGATATTCCTGAGTGATAACGGCCGTCCCTTTCCCCGCGACAAGACCACTCTCTATGACAGTGGCATTCGCACTCCTCTCATCATCCGTTGGCCCGCCGTGGTAAAGCCGGGCACACGCTGCAACCAGCTGGTCAGCACGATCGACCTGGCGACCACCATTCTGACCCTGGGCGGCCTCCCGGTGAGCCGCAATTACATGGGCAAGGATTTCACAGCACTCCTGAAAGGGGAGAACGTCGAGATCCGCGACAGCATCTTCGCTGAAAAGAACTGGCACGACTACGAGGATCGCACGCGCGCGGTGCGGGACCGCCGCTACAAGTACATCATCAACCACTACTCCGATCTTCCCGCTACACCTCCCGCCGATGCGGCCCGTAGCGATACCTTCAGGGAGATGCAACGCCTGCGCGCGGAAGGAACGCTGCCCGAGGTGCAGTCGACCTGTTTCACTGCACCCCGCCCGCGGGAAGAACTCTACGATCTCGCCACCGATCCCCACGAACTCAACAATCTCGCCCGGAATCCAGCGCACCAGGACACCCTTGAACGCCTGCGTGCGGAGTACAAACAATGGCGTCTCCGCACCCGGGAACAGATCCCCAGGCTTCGCACCCCGGACGAGTTTGATCGCGTGACAGGCAAACCGACTCCCGCCCGCATCCGGCCCCGCTGGTCCAAGGCCAAGATGATAGAGGAAGGCGTCCTGCTGCCCTGAACCCCCGATTGTATTGCCTCGCGCAGATTGAAATCCGCCTACCCCGAAGCCGCAATTCTCTGCAAGTCAGCGCGGGTCTCAGCATAGCTCCGATCGTAGGCCAGCACCCGGGGATCGGGTTCCTCCCCCCGGTGCCTGCACACTTCCCGATAGAGGTCAGGCCACCAGTTGCGGTGCTCGGTCAGGCCCTCCTTCTTCCACTGTTCCCAGTCGGAGACCACCTTGTCCCAGCAGGAGCTCCCGTAGTCCGCCGCCGCCGCCACCGTTTCAAAATCCTTCACATACCAATCACGACCAATCCTTGCGTGCAGGACTTCATCGGCCCAGTCAAAGTCCTGGACCAACTGCGCAAACTCATCCCCGGAGTCGGCCCCTACTTCCCACTCGTAGCGCTTGCCCGTCTTGGACATGAGCCCCTGCTCGATAAACCACAGGACCGCGTGGCGTTCCCGGGGAGTGAGTTGCTCGTTCAGTCCTTTCGACCAGGTGAAGTTAATCATCACCCTGCTCGGCCAGTCGATGCCGGCCCGGGCGAAACCCACTTCTCCCATCATGGCGTGCCGGGCTTCATCCCAGAGTTGCCGTGTCATGTCCCGGTAAAATCCCCACGGGCGCCCACCCGCTTCTTCATCCCCGCTCTCCGTCACCATCTCGTAGAGAATGGACGCCATCATCTCGGGAACGTCGATCTCGCGGATGCGCTTGTAGAACATCATGAAAATCTTGTCCCGGCTCTCGAAGGACTCGTCGTAGAGAAACTCCTCGGCGTGCACGCCCATGTTGTAGGGATCCGGAAACCGTTCGTCGCGCTGCGGCGTGCTGTCGTAGCGAAACTCGTCAGTCGAGTAGCGCGGGGATGGAGGGCTACCCTCCTTCTCCGTTCCCGCCAGTCCACCCGAGGCCGCCAGCCAGCCTCCCAGTTCCTCCAGCCACTCCGTGTGATCCTCTCCCTCCCCCGAACCTGAATTCTCCAGCGCGGCACAGGCTTTCTCGCCCCACGTGATCATGGCTTCCACCTCCGGTAGCACCACCCGGAGAACCCGTAGTCCAGGCGCATCGGCAAGTGGATTGGTCTCCTCCCGGTAGGCTCGCATGCTCTCGCGCAGGGCCGGCAGAGCCACCCGGTAAAGGCCCGCCAGCAGTCTTTCCCTGTCCGGAGCGTTCCGGATCTCATCGAAGAAGCCCTCCAGATTCTCATGCGGAACCTTGTCCAGGCCCAGGGGAGGGTGCCGCAGCTCCGCCACCCGGTCCCGAAGCAGTGTGATGTGCTCCGCCGCCAGATAGGCGTGATAGCTGTAGCCCATCTTCAGCTCGTAGATTGGCTCACAGGCGATGCGAGTGAGCAGCGTCTGCCAGATGCGATGCAACGCGTAGTGAAAACACTTCAAGCGATCCACACACTCCTGGACCTCCAGTCCGGGACCGGCCGCTCCCGCCAGGTCGGCCACCCCCGCCAGCTCCGGCAACCCGTGCAGGGTCCGGTAGTTCTCCAAGGATTGGTCACTCATCTTTCCTCCTGGATAAAATTACCCGGAACCCGGACGGATACAACACCAGGACCTCACCATCCCATCAGGATCACCAACTCTCAAGTCCGGGAAATCCAGTAAACAGAGGGGAGAAACGAATTGCCCCTCCTCCTGCAGAAAATTCTTCCCCGGTAAAAGCTACTTCAGCTCGCGGATCTTCAGGTTTCTCCAAGCCACGGTAAACGGACCTCTATTCCCTACACCGTGCACCTGCAGGCCGATAAATCCACTCGGATGGCTCTTGTAGGCCTTCTCATGCACCAGGTCGGAGACCTGCTCGCCATTGATCCACACCTGGATGCGGGATCCCTTGGCAAGCACCCGGTACTTGTTCCACGCTCCATCCTTGAAGTGCTTGTGCGGCTTGAGCTTGTCTTTTGGCGTCATCCACCCGTAACAGGCCTCCCCGTACACATATCCCGCCTCCGCGCCCTTGGCACCGCTGGCCTCAATCTCGACCTGCGGTCCGTTCACCCGCTCCTTCGGGTCGTCGTTCTTGGTCTGGGAGCGAATCTGCACACCTGAATTCAGGTTGTTGTGACACTTGACCTCGAAAATGAGCTCGAAGTTGCCGTACTTCCTGTCGGTGCAGAGGAAGGAATTCGGACTTCCCTTGGCAGTGGTTCCCAGAATCGTTCCATCGACAACCTCGTAGGTGGCGGTGCCGTTGCGCTGGGTGAATCCGGACAGGTCCTTCCCGTTGAAGAGGTCTTTCAACCCACCCTTCTTGTGGTGGTCCGCCAGAGATGGCAGGGACAGGAACAAGGGGGCCAGCAGGGTGATGATAAGTTTCGGTTTCATGTTGATATGAGGCTATCGACTTACGATTGACAGCACCGTGATATATCAGGAATCACAATCTCCAATCCCCAAATCCCGGTTCTCTCACTCCGAAAGGTCGATCCTGATCATCTCCTTGTCGTTTCTCAGGAATACCGAGCGCATGGCAAAGGCAGGATGACTCCACAGGACCTTACGTGATCCGGAGGAGCTGGTGGGCGTCAGGACATGGGCCCGGCTCACCTCACGATAGCCCCGGGGCGAAAGCTCCGCGATGATCAGGTCCCCCATCTCCCCCAGAATCCAGAACTGCCGGTTGCCGGGATGGTAGACGAGAAAAGCGGTCCCATAGCGTGGCGCACGCTGCCGGCCTGCAAGCTCCGGGGCGAGACAGGGAGCACGGGTCTCCCACAACCGTTTCCCGGAATCCATCGCCACGCCCATCAGGGCACTACGATCAACGTCCACGGCATAGATCATGCCATCGAGCAGACAGGGAGTGCTGTTGACGGGATAAACCCCCTCTTTTGGACCACTTCTCCACACGATCCTGGCGGAGGGCTTTCCATCGCCCAACTCTATCATTCCTCCAACACGATTATAACCGCTGGCAAACAGCTTGTTGCCGAGCTTGCGCGGCATCGCAATGGATGAGCCGTTGGTGGGCTTGATCGGCGCGGTCCAATACACCTGTCCGGTATCGGGATTGTGTCCGCTCACCCCTTCGGGGTGCCAGGTAATGAGCTGCTTGACGCCTGCATGCTCAATGATCTGGGGAGGACAATAACCGCAATGACGGGCGGTTAGTGACCGCCAGCGTTCCTCTCCCGTCTTCCGGTCGAAGGCCACCACGAGGGATCCCTCGCCGCCCACCATGCAGATCACCATGTCCCGGTAGACCAGCGGTGGAGCAGAATGTCCCCACATCGGCACGCGCGCACCATAGTCCTTCCCGAAGTCTCTCTTCCACTGCAACGCTCCTTCAGTCGTGAGACAGGTGAGATGTCCCATCACACCCAGGGCAAAAACCTGCCCATCATCCACCGTCGGCGTAGCACGCGGGCCTCCGGGATAGGACACTTCATAGTCCCGCCGTTCACTGTGGGTCCAGAGCGGCTTTCCGCTCGCGGCATCGTGACACCGGATCCGTTCCATGCCCGTCAGCTTCACCTGTGCACCCGCATCATTGATGATCTCCCCTTCCCCGACCACCAGATCCATCACGTAGACCCGCCCCTTCGCCACCGCCGGACCGGAATACCCGTGCGCCACCGGTGTCCGCCAGAGGACTTTCGGACCCTCCTCCGGTAGTCGCTCGAGAACTCCCTCCTCCTGCCAGGTCCCATCCCGGGTTTCACCCAGCCACTGCGGCCAGTCATCAGCCCAGGCCATGCCGAACCCCGTCACAGTCAGGGCAAGCGAAGAAAACAGACGATTCATGTCGTAAGAAACCAGGCTGCAGGGCACCCTCCTTGTCAACCCTGTCAGCGCAAAACACAAGCGTCATGAACTGCCGTTCCCTTCCTCTTCTTGTCGCCCTCACCCTCACCCTCCCCCTCCCCTCCTTCGGGGATCCCGGCCAGAAGCCGAACTTCATCCTGTGCATGGCCGACGACCTCGGCTGGGGAGACACCGGCTTCAATGGCCACCCGAAGATTGTAACGCCGCACCTCGATGCCATGGCCGAATCCGGTGTAACGCTCTCCCGCTACTACGCGGGTGCCCCGGTCTGCTCCCCCACCCGCGGGAGCTGTCTCACCGGACGCAATCCCTTCCGCTACGGCATCCCCACCGCCAATATCGGCCATCTCAGGAAGCAAGAAATCAGCCTTGCGGAACTCCTCTCGGGGAAAGGCTATGCCACCGGTCACTTCGGTAAGTGGCACCTCGGGACCCTCAGCCCCGGGTTCAGCGGCAAGGGAACAGGACGCAACCCGAAAAAGAATTTCATGACCCCCGGCATGGCAGGATTCGGCGAGTGGTTCACCAGCGAATTCTCAATCGCCACCTACGACCCCTACGATCCAAAGAATGCCCATTGCGCCGCAGCGCGAAAGGGTGACCTGCGGGCCCTCTTCTGGCACAACGGCAAGCCCCTCGCACAGCCGCTCTCCGGCTGCACCTCCAAGATGGTGATGGACAAGGCGCTTCCCTTCATCGCCCAGGCAGTCCGTGAGAACAAACCGTTCTTCGCCGTAATCTGGTTCCATGCCCCGCATCTCCCGGTAGTGGGGCATCCAGAATACATGAAGACCCACTACGGTGATCTGCCCGTCAACGAGCAGCACTATTTCAGTTGCATCACCGCCCTTGACGCCCAGATGGGCAGGCTCCGCGCCCACTTACGCACCCTGAAGATCGAGCAGGAGACCATGCTCTGCTTCGCCAGTGACAACGGCCCGGAAGGCAACCCGGGACCGCGGGCACATTCACAGGGCACGGCCGGCAAGTTCCGCGGACGCAAGCGCAGTCTTTACGAAGGTGGGGTGCGCGTTCCAGCGGTGGTCGAGTGGCCCGGCACCCTCCAACCCCGCAAGGTCGCCACTCCCTGTGTGAGCAGCGATTACTTCCCCACCATCTCCACCCTCCTGGGTCTGCCCCTTGCCAAGCGCCCCTATGACGGCATCGACTTGTTTCCGATCCTCAGGGGAACGCAGCAGAAGCGCGGAAACGCCATCGGTTTCCGCTTCGGCAGGGACCGCACCCTGGTGAATGACCGCCACAAGCTCGTCCACAACAACGGCGGACTTAAACGTCACCGATCGGACAACGGCAAGGTGCCCGTGGCCGAGTTCGAGCTCTATGATCTCCTCACGGACCCCTCCGAGACCAGGAACATTGCTGACCGCAACCCTGAAGTGGCAGCAAGAATGAAACGCGAGCTCACCACCTTCGTGAAGTCCTGCGAGGCCAGCGCGAACGGAGAGGACTATCGATAGCGGGAATCGGAGAATCCCGTGGATCGTGCCCTGCAATGCGAGGGTTCACTGCAAACCGCCTCCTCCTGGGAAAAGAACCCCGCACCAGATTGGATCTCCCCAGGGGAAAATCCCGAAGATTCTTCGTGCTCTCTCGCTTCGCGGAGGGTAAACCGCCCGCGCTTCCGGCCACCCCGGAGCGGATTCCACCAATTCCAGACCAATGGCAGTCGTCGCAACCAAACTGAACAAGGGGCAGTGCATCAGGTACGAAGGGGACATGGGCGTGGTGCTTCACATCGAGCACCGCACCCCCGGCAAGGGCAACGCCCTCATTGCCGCCACCATCCGCTCCTTCAATTCCGGCAATAAGAAGACCATCCGCTTCTCGTCCTCCGAAAAGGTCGACATCCTGGAAACCCAGCGCCAGAAGCTGGAGTATTCCTATTCCGATCCCGCCGGCACCCACTTCATGGATCTCGAATCCTACGAGACCATCACCCTCGATGAGAGCCTCGTTGAGGACTGCAGGGACTTCCTGAAGGACGGCCAGGAAGTGGAAGTCCTCTTTATTGAAGGCAACGCGGTAACCGTCAGTCTGCCCGCCGTGGTGGAATTGAAGGTCACCGAATCCTCGGAGGGCATCAAGGGCGACACCGCCAACAACCCCACCAAGCCTGCCACTCTTGAGACCGGGGTGACGGTGCAGGTTCCTCTCTTCGTCAAACCGGATGACGTCCTGAAGATCAACACCGAAGACGGCAGCTACGTCGGCAGGGCCTGAGGTCTGACTTATCCGGACCCCGCCACTATCCTGTCAGGCCTCTCTCCTCCTCATTCAGGGCTTCACAACCCGGAGACGAGCAAAACTCCGGTCTCCCGAGAGAATCAGCTCTATGGGCCAAACTTCCCCTGCGGGCACCGGGTTCTCGAATCCCCAGATCTGAAAGGGATCGAGCGGCACCCACTCCTCCAGGTCGTAACTCCCCTCCACGATGATGGGTGCCCGGGTGCCATCCGGGCCCGGATCGATCAAGAGATCCACCTGGCCTGGAAAGAACAGGTCGGGAATGAAAAGCTCGGGGCGATCGTTCGGGCTGTAACCAAGCGCCCAGAGCAACCCGTTAGGGATTCCGTCACCATTGTGGTCCCCTTCAAACGGAGCCTCCGGAATTCCATTCGCCTCCGTCCACCCCAGGTAGGGGTCTAGCGGAACTTCAATGGATCCTTCCAACTGGATCGTTGCGTCCACCACCACATCAACTCCCTCCTGAAGGGGGTTGCTGAAATCCAGGGGCAGCAGCACCAGGATATCGTAGGTCACGATGTTTCCCTCTGTCGCCGTCCGGGTGATTGTGACCGTCCCGGTCCCGGAACCTGCTCCGGAGACGGGGTTCTGCGAGAAGTTCTCATCCACCGCTCCAGCGATCGACGTCCCGCTAATGGCGCCCTGGTTGAGGGTAACCTGATGCTGAGCGCCGTCGAACTGACCAGTCGCAGGGTCAACCAGTCCGGCCGAAGAGGTCACGAGGGTGGCCTTGATGCCACTGAGCGATACGTCAGCGATCAACCCCCCGAGCAGGGAAAAGTCCATGTCGGTTGCGGTCAGGTCCCCCGATGTCAGAGTGAACTCCGAAACCTGGTCCGTCGCCGGATCGATCCCGAGGATGGCATTCACCGTTCCACCGAGGGCACTGTCCTGCTCGTCTTCGATACCAACGGCAGAAAGGGTGACGTTCAGGATGTTGACGCCGGGAGCATCCGAGAGAGTGAGCACCGTGCTGCCGCGCACCTGCGCAGTTGCACCGCCGGTGAGCATCAGGGAGAGCACAAGAGTGAGCGGGAGACCGGAAATCAGAGGGTGCATCGTCATGGGGATAGGAGCAGGATTTCTCCCCACTCCTATCTCCCGGGGCACTCGCGTCAACCAAATCGGACTGAATATCCCCACCTTGGTGGCTCCCCTCCCTCGTCATCTCTCCTCACCAGGAGAAGAGCAACCCAACCGCCTCCGCGGCAGGAATATGCCACCACAGCCCCCTGCGACTCCTCTCAAGCGGTTTTCACGTCCCGGAGTTCCCCGGATACCCACTTTAAACTCTACCAAAACTCTTTAACTTTTCCGAAATATCCACTATCTCATTCCCTGCGTGGCAAGAGGTCGAAAACAACTTCATCTGCGACGGACGGGCGAGAATCGCCGTATCCGGCGCCCCACCCTGCGCGAGGCCCTGCGCGAAGCCGATCGGCGGGCCCGCCAACGTGCGAACCAGCGTTCGTGGCGCCGCCGGGGGCTCACCTCCGTGCAATCTGCAATCGCGGATTCCCATTATGCCCAGGAACAGCTGGGCTGGTCCACCCGATCCCTCCGCATCCTGGCCGGCCTTGCCCTCCTCCCCCTCTGTTTCATCACCACTATCACCCTCTTCAATCCCCACCTCCACGCCCTGGGTGATACCGACAGCAGCCTTTCCTTCTGGCAGCAGGTCTGGCGCACCAACGCCTTCCTCTATTTTTCGGTCGGCTTCATCCTCAACGTAGGCTGGTTCTTCACCCGGCTCTTCCAACCGGTCTTCCTCTACCTCTACGTCCTGGGACACGAACTTACCCACGTTATCTTCGTTTACGCCTGCCTGGGACGCGTGAGCGGCTTCCGTGTCAGCCTGGACGGAGGTCACATCGTCACCAACAAATCCAACATTCTCATCGCACTCTCACCCTACTTCATTCCCTTCTGGTCCGTGGTGACCTTCATCCTCATGACCATTATCGGCCTCATCGGGTCCCTTCCCCATCACGAGAAAATCCTGTTCGGCACGATGGGCGCCACCTGGAGCTTCCACCTGCTCTGGACCCTCTGGATCATCCCGCGCGATCAACCCGACCTGAAGGAAAACGGCACTTTCTTCTCTCTCTCCCTCATTTACCTCTCCAATGTGCTCCTGCTCTCCGCCCTCCTGTGCCTAGCTTCGCCCGAACTGACCTGGCGCCACTTCGTCTACAATTGGGCCAACAATTTCATGGATACGGTCACTTCCGTCAGCGGCACCCTTGATTGATCCTGCCTGGGACACGATAGTGGCACCCTTGAACCACACTCTCCTCTTCGTAATGCTGTTCGCCTCCCCGCTACTGGAGGCGGGACAAGCGCGCGTCTGGCACTACACGGACGGACGGACATTTACGGCCGAGTACCAGTGGTCGAGCCTGGACACACTCTACCTCAGGGGCAGGAAGGGCCGTGAATTCGAGGTGCCTCTTGGTGCCCTCTCCAACGCCGATCTCGAGTATGTGAGAGGCCTGCTGTCCAGGGACACTTCAAGGGGGATCGTCTCCCACACCCCGCTCACCTGGGAGGAATTCCGCTCCAAGAAACTCACTACCTCCAAGGCCCAGGAGCGCGGCTACTACCCAGTCGATTCCCTGTCCACCAGTGAAGGATCTCTGCGGTTGCAGTTCCGCCGCTTCGGACCGACTCCAAAAGTTGCCGCGAATCAGCAGGTCGTCCTTCGCCTGATCACCGCCCCGCATGGTGGAACGCGAAGTACGATCCGGGTCAACTACGGCGGAAAGATGATCGGTGCCGTCAGGGGGGCCCCCTCTGGAGGAACATTCGACATTCCCCTTCCCGCCACCGTGCTACAGGGATCAGAGACCATCGTTTTCGATCTGAGCGGGGGAAGCGACACCGTCCTCATCCGCACCACCAAGTCGGGGGCAGGGCCACGTCTGCTCGTCATTCAACCCGGACAAAAGCGCCAATGACGGGCTCAATTTCTTGACACCTCCGGGAGATCGCGCATTCTCCCCGCCCGCCTCCTGCGGCTGATTCCCATGAAAGCGGATCTCCACCCCGAATACCACCCGGTCATCTTCCAGGACATGAGTACCGGGAAGCAGTACGTCACTCAGTCGACCGCCAAATCGAATCGCGTCGAAAAGGTCGACGGAGTGGACCACTACGTGATCTCAATAGGTGTCACCGCTGACTCCCACCCGTTCTTCACGGGACAGAAGCAGTTCGTCGACACCGAGGGGCGCATCGACAAGTTCCAGAAGCGCTTCGGTGCCGTGCGCCGTGCCAAGAAGCCCAAGGTCGAGGACAACGGTTAGGAACGCATTCTGACTTCCTGCCATGCCACCCGTCAGGGGGCAGGCATTCATCCGAATTCTCCCGGCTCCCATCCGCGAAGAGCTCCCAAGAAAAACGCCCCGGGGAAAACCCCGGAGCGTGTAAAGCGGTTTACGGAAGCAATCGAGCAATCGCTTACTCGCTCTTCTCTTTCTCTTCGGAGGGTGCCTCGGGTTCCGCACTCGGACTCCACTCTTCCTCTTCGGAACCAGTGGCAGCCGCTGCAAGGTTGAAGGCCTGCTCCAGGCCCACCAGGTCGCTGGAGGGACGCAGCGTCTCGAAGCTCTGGGACTCCTTCCGGAGTTGCTCCTCACTGTATTCCACCGCCTTGATGGAAAGGCCGATACGGCGCTCGATCTTGTCGACCTTGATCACGCGGGCCTCCACTTCGTCAGCCACCTTGAGGATATCCTTCACGCGCTCAACGTGCTCCTCACTCAACTGGGAGATGTGAATCAGACCGTCGATGTCACCGTCAAGGCTGACAAAGGCCCCGAAGCTCGCGATCTTAGCCACCGTCCCCTTGACGATATCGCCCACCTTGAATTTGGCATCGATGTCGGACCACGGATCGGTATCGAGTTGCTTGGTCCCCAGCGAAACACGCTGGTTCTCCTTGTCGATGGTGAGCACGATGGCCTCGATCTCGTCGCTCTTCTTGAGGATTTCGCTCGGGTGATTGATCTTGCGGGTCCAGCTGAGATCAGAAACGTGGATCATGCCGTCGATACCTTCCTCCAGTCCCACGAAAGCGCCGTAGGCCGTGAGGTTGCGCACCACACCGTTGATCTTCGTTCCCACCGGGTAGCGTGCTTCGATCTCGTCCCATGGATTGGGCTCCAGTTGACGCACCCCGAGGGAAATCTTCTGCTCCTCGATGCTGATTCCCAGCACCACCGCTTCGATTTCCATGTCCAGCTCCAGGACATCGCTGGGGCGCGTAACCCGCTTGACCCAGGAGAGTTCGGAGACGTGCACAAGGCCTTCCACGCCTCGCTCCAGTTCCACGAAAGCCCCGTAGGGGAGCAGTTTGGTAACCCGTCCCTTTACATTGGAACCAATCGGGAACTTGCCCTCGATGTCCTCCCACGGGTTGTCGGTCATCTGCTTGAGACCAAGAGAGACGCGTTCCTTCTCGCGATCCACATCGAGGATTTGCACCTCGATCTCCTGGCCGATACGCAGCATCTCGGTGGGATGATTGATGCGACCCCAGCTCATGTCCGTGATGTGCAGGAGGCCGTCCATGCCCTCGAGGTCGACAAAGGCGCCGAAGTCGGTCATGTTCTTCACCTGTCCGCTCACCTTGTCGCCGACCTTGACGGTCTGCAGGAAGAGCTGGCGACGCTCGGAACGCTCGGCCTCGATCACCTCGCGGCGACTCAGCACGATGTTCTTCCGCTCGTCGTTGACCTTGACGATCTTGAAATCGTAGATGTTACCCAGAAATTCGTTGAGGTCCTTGGGCGGGATGATGTCGACCTGGGAACCCGGGAGAAAGGCCTCCACCCCGACGTTCACCATCAGTCCACCTTTCACCACGCTCTTGACCTTGCCCTTCACCAGGCCGCCGTCTTCAAACACCTTGACGATCTTGTCCCAGTTCTGCTTGTGGGCGGCCTTTTCCTTCGAGAGGACAACCATGCCCTCATCGTTCTCGAGGCGCTCCAGGAGGACTTCCACTTCGTCCCCTTGCTCAATCTCATCGTCCTCAAACTCGGAGGCAGGTATGACGCCCTCCGACTTGTAACCGATATCGACAATCACGACCTGGGGACGGATGTCGAGGACTGTTCCATTCACAATGGAACCCTCTCTAAACTGGCGGAACTTCGAATCGATTAATGCCTCGAGTTCGGCATTGATCGGCGCGTCCGCGACGGCTTCGTTACTCATTTTCTGTAGTTAAGGTTGGTTGTTGGTTTGCTTGCCTTCCGACAATTGCCCCTCTTCCGCGACGACAACGGGGCTCCATCCATCGCCGCAACCGCCCCGGCCTCAGGCCCAAACGGGTGGCGAACCTAGGGATCGACCCCTGAAAATCAAGGGAAATGTCGGAAATGGACAGGGTGGGTGCAGGGGCGGAATACGGCAGCTTCTTCCGGATCCCCGCTCCCCACCGGCGACCTCTCCGCCCCGGCAACCCCGCTTGACACCGCCCCTCAATTCCCTACCTTCCGCCCCGCCGTTCTCGGCATGCGCGCCCGTAGCTCAATTGGATAGAGCGCCTGATTACGGATCAGGAGGTTAGGGGTTCGACTCCTCTCGGGCGCGCCATTGATTATCAATGAGTTTCTCGCATTCCCGATGCGGGAGAGTGGATTAATTCCCAGAGAGTGAGCGTCTGACTCACTCCCCGCTCGCCCCACACCCGGACCGGTTTCGGTGAGATCCGGAATCCTGTATGCCCTCCCGCCGGAGGGCCTGGGTTTCTCGTCAGATCCACTGGATCATCTCCCCTCCGCCCGGCCGAAGACCTGAACCGAGAGATTAGCGACATCGACGTACCCGCGGGCGGCCAGATCGGGATTGGCATCGGTGGTGACGCGGACGGTGATCTGCTGGAGCCGCCCGTTCCTGTCGTTGCCCCCCACATGGTTGATGCGGATGCGGTCGAGCACGTGGGCCCCGGGTTCGAGGGCAAGCAGGGTCCGCTGGGGCGCGATGGTGGTGTTCGGTTGCGTGATGTAGGTGAAGGTTCCGATGTCGTCGTCGAAGGCGTTGCCAAACACGTTGTTCACGGTGCGCACCGGTCCGGGAAGAACCTTGCCGGCGGGGATACAGAACTGATTTCAGCAGGAAGGCCTCGAATTGTCCTTTTCGGAAACACCCTCTCTAATCCCAAATTCAAGGATGGCGAGCAGCGTCATTCTCCCCGCAACCGGCATCTCACCGGAGCGGAGCGGGCGCTAGCGAAGCGTCAGGCGCAGTCGGACGAAGCGGTCCGTCCCACTCAGCCGGAGCCAGATGGTTCGGGTGCCATCCCCGTTGTTGACCGAACCGGCATAGACCACATTCTCTGGGTGCCAGGATAAGAGATCGCTGGAGCTCTCGGCGGCGAGTTGGGCATCATCTACGCCGATCGCCACGGTGGTGGAGAAGAGGGTGAGATCATCGGGATCAATCGCGGTGGCGGGGTGAGGGTCCGGGCCCTGCGGGGTTCCTCCGATGACGTACTCCGTGAGCGCCACCAGGGCATCTCCCTCGGGGTCCTCGAGAGGCTGCACGTTTCCGTGGGCAGTACTCCAGGTTGCATAGTCGATCGCATCGCTCTCGCCGGGGTTGCCCCCAAGAGCGGCGCTGCTCCGCCAATTCTCCGGAAGGGCCAGGTCGACGCTCGGCTCTTCTGGCGCGATCGGGATCAGGCTGTAACCCTTACCATCGGCCGACTCCGGCCAGGGCGCATTCTGATCGTAGGAAAAGTCCGCGATGGTTTGCCCGTCGGCGGCCAAGACGTGGATCCGCTCTCCCTGATTGCGGAAGCCGGTGCCGGAACTTTGGTAGCTACCTACCACCGTGGCGGAGGGGAAGAGGGCGGCGTAGCGTTCCTGGAAGGCGGCCGCATTGCTCACGATCACCACCCGTTGGCTGGGTGCCACCTGGGTGCCCGGCGGAATCGTGAATTCAATTCCGGCATCGAAGGTGACTCCGCCAGCATCCACCGGGCCTGCACTGATGTTCTGGAACTCCGCAAACTCAAACTGATCCTTGTCATCAAATCCGGCTGCGAGTTCGGCCGCACTGGGATCGGCGGGGTTGTACATCAATTCGGTGAGCACGAAATTCGCGGGGCTGGCGGCCACTACCGTGCCGGTGTTGGTGACATCGATGGTGTCGCTGCTGACCACGTTCCCATCTAAGTCGAGTGCTTCGAGGGTGACGGCATTGAGTCCAGGTCCGAGGGGAACTTGAACCTGCCAGGAGTTTTGGTCGGTCCAGGTCACGGGCAGGAGAGTGTTCGATCCGGCGAGACGAATGCTCCGAACTGTGATCCAGCCGTCTCCGGCGACTTGCACCGGAGTGACCGCCGAGTTGAAGGAATTTCCTCCGTTGGTGGTGATCGAGAAACCGACCGGGGGCACCGCTGACCGGATCTGCTGGGTGGCGTAGGCGGCGCGTTGCTGAATGAAGCTGGTGAGGGTGGTGATATTGCCCTGGCCCGTCAGGAAGCTTTTGTAGTGATTGACCCAGTACGCCATGTAGCGGGAGCTGTACGATTTGCGGAGGATGTCGTTCATGTGGCCCCAGAAGAGCCGCTTGTGGACAGGATTCTGGAGGAGCCGCGTGAGATCCGAGTTGATCGTCAAACTGGAGGTCGACCCGCGAACGAAGGAAAAGTCCATGTCCCAGGGAAAGAGGAGTATGCGCCCGTCAGAGGGACGGTGGTAGAAGCGGGCATTATGGGCGTTCCCGTTATCGAAGTAACTGTCGCCCACCGCTGAGAGGCTCACGCCGGCGTAGCAACGCAACCACTGGTCGACATCGATCACAGTGTCGGCATTTACATTCATCGCGCTACTGCCCATGGAAAAGAGTTCGCCCAGGCTCATGATCCCGCCAAAGTCGTCCTTCACCTGGTTGTTGCGAAGCTGGAAGTAGTAACGCCACGCCTCGTTGTTGTCGCCGAGATCCCGCACCGGCACGCCGACCACGCTGTCCGGATTGGGTCGTTTCAGGCCCTCCACTCCGCCGGTGGTGGTGGTCGGGTAGTAGATCAACTCGTAGTTGTAAAGGGCCCCTTCGGCTCCATTGGCGAACTGGGATTCCAGGAATTCATTGCTGAAGCGAGCGAGCTGAAGCTGGGCCGAGCCGTTACTCACGCCGGGCGCGTCGAGGAAGACGATGTCGTTGTGCAGGGCGGGAATTCCACCCGCGCGATTCAGGTAGTGCCAGATCAGGATTTCGTCCTGGCCGAAGGTGCGACCGAACTTCCATCCGCCGGAGCGGTCCAGTCCGATCGAATCAAGGACCCCGCGGAATTTTTGGTCGGCATTGAAGGCAATGCTGAACCCGCGCCGGTTGAGGTCGGGACGGCCGCGCTGACTTCCCTTGAGCCGGACGCGCACGTCGTAAAAGACCTCGTCTTCGTAGATGAGGGTGCCGCCGATGCGGTGGTTGCACATCAGGTTCGTGTTGGCGCCTAGGACCGCCTCGTCCGAGTTGAGCATGACGATCTCGAGGTGCTGGGCGGGATGGGCACTGCTGGTTTCGGCTCCCACCCGGTAGAGGGCGCGGGACTCGCGACCTGCCGCCGGGAAGGTGGCCATTGCGCCCAGACTGTCCTCCGCTTCGAGGTAGAACTGCACCTTGGTGTTTGCGCTCTGCCCCGGAACTTGGCCCTGGAAGAGTCCTCCGCCCGCATCGACCATGGCGACCTGGTTGTAGGTGGTGCCATTGGTGGACCAGTGAAGAGTGACCGCCGCCACCCCATCCGGGTCGCTGACAATTCCCTGGATGGTGACGGGTGCTCCGCTGGAGGGACGAAGCGGGGCGTGTCCGAATTGATCGGTGCTCGGTCCCAGGTTGGCAATCGCCGTGGAATTGGCCGTGCCGGGAGTGCCGCAAGGAACGGGCTGGAGCAGGACATGGGTCTTGGCCACCCGGTCGAAGTAGAGCCGGGTGTTGAGGAGGGGATTGCCGGTGAGCCACTTGGCGCGGAAGGAGATTTGGTAGTCCCGGTTTGAGTTGATCGCGACGAAAGAGTTGCCGAACTTGAGGGTGATCTCGGCCTGGTTTTGTTGATGCCACATCGGTCCGGTGGCCACGACGTGGAGGACCTTCCCGCCGCCGTCGGGATCGTCGATCACCAACGAGCGTCCGTGTAGTCCGTGGGTGCCGAGCATGCGCCAGTGGTCCGGGGTGGTATCCACGGGATCGCCCTCGAAGTCACCGTTCTGGATCAGCTCCCGCGCAGTTCCGTCCGGGTCTTCAATCACGCTCAGGTCATCGAGGAGAATCTCGCCGGCATCGAGGAGACCGAAGATGAACTCGTGGTAGGTGGAGGGATCTCCGGTCCCGGGAAAACGCTGGGCGCGAGCGCGATGGGTGAAGCTCTGCCAACTGCCCCGGCCGGACTCGTCGCTGGCGGCCCACGACTCGGCGAGGAAGTTGTCGGCGTTGGGGTCCTGCAATTCGAGGCTGGATCCGTTCCCGTCGGCGGTGTCGGGCCAACGACCACCGTCGTAGTAGTGCACTTCATCGACCGGATTCTGAACGGCGTCCTCGAGTTTGAGATAGCCCTGGTCGTTGTTGAGGCGTCCGTTGAACTCGCCGGCGATGGCGATGCCGGGGAACTTGGCGGCCAGCGCGCTGGGGTCCCGGGCGACTACCAGGTAGTCGCCCGGCGACATGGTGGTGTCTTCCGGAAACTGAAAGGCGATCGTTCCATCCAGAGACCAGCCAGTCATGTTCACCGGTTCCGTGCCGCGGTGGTAGAGCTCGATCCACTCTTCTCCGATCTCGGCGTAGTCCTGGGACGGGATGCCTCCGGCATCGACCAGCATGGCGGTGACCTCGAGGCCGAAGATGATGTCGGCGTTTCCGATTTCGGCTTGATGCACTTCAACCGAGATCCGGTTGGCGCCCACCTCGAAGACTCCACTCGGGACCACGAGGGGATCCTTCAGGGTGGCATCGTTGGTGGCGGAACAGGTTGCAACGGTGGTTGCGTCGATTGCGCCCCCCGGCATGCAGAATCGTCCGACCTCCGCTCCATTGACATGGAAGACCGCCCCGTCATCGATGAGATGGCGAAGCTCCACTTCTTCCAGGCGATTGATCTGATCCTGGGTGAGGGTGATCTCCCGTTCGAAGTAGTAAGTCACCACATAGGGATTGTTGAGGGCCGGCCAGGTAAGATTGGTGAGAATGGGGTGGGGAAAGATCCCGCCCAGGTCAAAACCCAGCAGTCCGCTCCCGGAGGACCAGTCGCCACCGACGGGGTGAGCGCTTTGGGCCCAGTCGGCGCCGGGATCATTGCCAGACTGGTTGTAGCGCCAGGGTTCGTTCCAATCTGAAACTACCTCCGGGGATACTCCGGCGGCCTGGGCCTCGCGTTTGGGCTGTGGACGATGATGGTACATGATCTCGTTGATCACGATGGCGTCCTCGATCGAGAATCTGTTAGAGTCGCCCGGAGTGGTCTCGCTTGGCGTGAGAAAGCGATCTTGTGCAGTGGCGCCCTCCTTGCGGGCGAGAGGCCGGTTCTTCACGCGCACGGCATCGAGGACACGGTCTCCGGTAGCAGATTCCAGGAAGAGGCGTCCCTCATCCGAGACGCGAAAGCCCAGTGAAGTCTCGTCCACGAGGAGGCGCGCGCCCGAGGCGAGAGAGCCCGCCGCGAGAACATGCACTCCTCCCCCGGGGTTGGCAGGATTCTCAAGGGCGAAGTCGCTGAGCTCGACCGGGCCCGCGCTGGGGTTGTGCAGTTCGACCCAGAAGAGGGGGGAGTCACCGGAGGAGACTTCGCTGATCAGCAGTTCGGCTGATTCTCCCGACGTTCCGGAGATGAGCGCTTCCAGTTCCAGACCGAAGACCACGTCGCTGCTGGTGTCGCTGGCCTGGTGGACCTCCACCGAAAAGCGATTACTTCCTGCCACGAGGTCGCCCAGGGGAAGGGAGACCGGCCCGGCGAGCTGAGCCTCACCTCCGGCATTGGCAGTGTCATCCGGAGCGATCAGACCGGGGTCCATCTTGTAGCGCCAGACCTCATCGCCGTTGAGGTAGAAGACCGCGCCATCGTCGATGAGATGGCGGAGCTTGAGCTCTTGCAGGTTGGCGAGTTGGGGCGCGCTGAGAGTGAATTCGGTTTCGAAGTAGTAGGTGAGCACGAAGGGATCATTCAGTCCCGGCAGTGTCAGATTGGTGCCGATGGCAAGGGGCAGGGCATTCAGTTCGGCTGCCAGGACACCCGGGCCTTCTTCCCAACCGTCCACCCCGACCAAGTGGGCACTGTCTTCCCAACCCGCGGGGAGAGTAATCCCACTTTCGTCGTAGCGCCAGGTGGAATCGAACTCTAACAGCTTCACCGATGCGTCCCCAAAGTTTTCCGATCCCGGAGTGCCTCCCGCCACCCTGCTGGAAGTCCAGTTCTCGGGGAGGCCGCTGGCGAGGCGGGGGCGGCGCTTGGCGAGGCTGGTCCCCGATCCATCCGGGGAGATCGGCCAGCGTCCACTGTCCCCGAAGTCGATCTCATCCATGAGGCGATCGCTGTTGTTGCGAAGGCGGACACGTTCGCCGTTGTTATTGAGGCTGCCTTGGAAGGGGCCGTGGGTTGCGCCTGCTCCGCCCGCGAGACCTTCCACCACCAGGTGGCCGCCGCCCGCGATCACGGTCCCGGCTGGGAATTGATAGTCGATGCCACCGGAGATGCGCCAATCGCTCAGGTCGACATCGACCGTCATCATGTTGTGCAGCTCGACCCACTCGAGCTCGTCGTCGCGCGGGTGGTACATGAGTTCGTTAAAGCTCACCACCGCATCGAGGGCGGGAGCCTGACTTGAGAGGCCCAGAACGGCGAGGGCGGGGACGAGGAGCCAGCTTCGGGGAATCAGCTGCATGGAGGGGGAACTGCAAGATAGAGTGGGGAGACAGGCCTTGGCAAATGCCCTCCCCAAAAAAGAAAACCGCGCGCTCGGAGGCCGGGCGCGCGGATCGAGCAAAGTCGGTCGGGCTGATCAGCGCCGGCGACGGGCCACGAGACCGAGTCCGAGGAGTCCCAGGAGGACGGTGGACGGTTCGGGGATTACTCCGCCGACCTGAAAGTTGTCGCTCCAGAGGCGATCCGCTCCCGCTCCCCCGATGCCAACAAAGGCGTTGTTGAGGATGCCGGCAAAGGCTCCGCCCTCGAAGGTAGTGAGATCGACCGACCCGCGGGGTTCTTCGTTCACATAGAAGGCCAGGACCTGGGTGGGGACGTCGACGTGGACCGCGTAGTTCTGCCAGAGGTTGTCCGCCGCAATCCCCGAAGTCAGGCCCGAGTCGCGTTCCCCGATGCCGGGATTGAAGATGCCGATCTCCGGCCAGGAGGGATGGTTGGTGGTGCGGAAGAAGACCGAGATATTGCCCGCGCCGAAGATGTTGCCGGGGACGGCACCAATCGTGAAATCGACCCGGTCGGGAAGTTGGATGAAGTCGCTCTGCACCACGAACTCGTTGCGCAGACCGTAGGGAATGCTCCAGTCACCCCCGCCTCCGCGTTGGGTGATCCCGGTGTCACTGCCTCCTCCGCTGGAGCCGGGATAACCGAAGCCGCCCGGATTGATCGCGGTGTCCGTGGCGATGGACCAGGCATTGGTCGGCCAACTCACGCCGGCATTGCCATGGCTGTTTTCGATCACCTCCACTCCGGCCGGCAATGGAAAGCCCTGCGCGGCGTAGGCTTGGCGGGCGGCGCTGCCTGCGCCTGCACCGATGGTGAAGGTGTCGCTGTAGTCGAGTTGGCCGATCAGGCTAGAGCTGCCTACCGTGACGGCTGCTTGAGAGGTGAGCGCCGTCGCACCAAGGATGGCCGCGAGGGCGAGGCGAGATGTTGTGCGGTTCATATGATGGGTTGGTTAGAGATTGTTGTCGGTGACGCGGAAGTAGGCGGCAGAAGGTCTTGGTTGGACGGCCTCGAGGATGCCGGAGATGTCCTGGTTGATGGAGGTGCTCCCTCCGCCGGAAGCCACAGGATTAATGAGCTCAAGCCAGTTCTCCAAGTCAAATGAAATCTCGACTTTATAGTCGGTTTGGGGACGGGAGTCCCAGCCCAGGGATATTGCAGCCCCGTCGAAGCCGACCGCCGTGAGGGCCGGACCGGCCCCGGGATTCGCCGAACCGGGAGCACCGACCTGGAAGTTATCGGTCCAGAGACGGTCATTGCCCGCTCCTCCCACGCCCACGAATCCGTTGTTGAGGATCCCGGCGTAGGCACCAGCGGCGATGGTGGTGAGGTCGAGGACGCCACGGGAAACTTCGTTCACGAACACTTCGATGGTGTCGTTGGGGATATCGAACTTGAGGGCATAGTTTTGCCACAGATTGTTGACTTCGATCTCCGAGGTCAGGCCGGTGTCGGTCTCTCCGATACCCGCATTGAAGAGGCCGATCTCGGTGGCCGCTCCCGTGCTTCTGAAGAAGACCGAGATGTTGTCCCCGCCAAAGATGTCATTGGGGGTGCCGCCCACCGTGAGGTCGACGCGATCGACAGTCTGCACGGAGTCGACTTGCACCACGAATACATCGCGCAGGCCGTAGGGGATGCTCCAGTCGCCGCCACCGCCGCGTTGGGTAAAGCCCTCGTCGCTGCCCGCCCCGCTCGAACCGGGATAACCGGTGGCTCCCGGATTGACCGCGGCATCAGTGGCAATCGACCAGTTGATCAATCCCCAGAATTGGGCGGGGTTGCCGTGACTGTCCTCCACCGTGTCTTCGTTCAACTCCAGGGGGAAGGCCTGGACCGGGTACGTCTGGCGTTCGGTGATCGGTGAGTTCGGCCCGATGGTGAAGGTATCGCCGTAGTCCAGCGTGCCGATCAAGGTCGAGTTACCCACCGTGACGCCGAAGGGCATGGCAGGCTCCGGGGGATCCGGAACATCCGGGGGTTGCACCGCAGTGGAACCGACCTGGAAGTTGTCGCTCCATAGACGGTCGTTACCCGCCCCTCCGATTCCGACAAAGGCGTTGTTGAGGATGCCGGCAAAGGCTCCGCCCTCGAAGGTAGTGAGATCGACCGACCCGCGGGGTTCTTCGTTCACATAGAAGGCCAGGACCTGGTTGGGGACGTCGACGTAGACCGCGTAGTTCTGCCAGAGGTTGTCCGCCGCAATCTCCGAAGTCAGGCTCGAGTCGCGTTCCCCGATGCCGGGATTGTAGATGCCGATCTCCGGCCAGGAGGGATGGTTGGTGGTGCGGAAGAAGACCGAGATGTTGCCCCCCCCTCCGATCGTGCCCGGGGTGTCGCCGATCGTGAAGTCGACCCGGTCGGCCAATTGCACAAAGTCCGACTGTAGCACAAAGACATCGCGTTGACCGTAGGGGATTCCCCAGTCACCCCCGCCTCCGCGTTGGGTGATCCCGGTGTCACTGCCTCCTCCACTGGAGCCGGGATAACCGAAGCCGCCCGGATTGATCGCGGTGTCCGTGGCGATCGACCAGGCATTGCCGGGCCAACTGGCGGAAGCATTGCCGTGACTGTCTTCCACGATCTCCACGCCCGCAGGCAACGGGAAGCCCTGCGCGGCGTAGGCTTGGCGAGCGGCGCTGCCTGCGCCTGCACCGATCGTGAAGGTGTCGCTGTAGTCAAGATCGGCGATCAAGGTGGAGTCGCCTACCGGAACTGCGAAGGGCTCGGGCTTTTCGGGTGGCTCCGGCGGATCGGGAAGGTCCACCTCAGCGTAGTGAGCAGCCACCCGCTCGGCGCTGAGGGCGTAGTTGTAGATCGCGACCTCGTCGAAAGTGGCGTCCGGCCCTGCTTCGCGGTCGTCCTTTCCGATATAGATCGCATTGTCGGTGTTGACGGCAGGACCGATGTTGGGCAAGGGGGTAGCGCCGACCGAGTTGGCGGTGGTTCGCACGCCATCGAGATAAAGATTCATTTCTCCGGTTCCGGCGTCCCAGGTGGAGACCACGTGGTGGACTGCATCCACGATGAGCTTCTCGGTGGAGTCGAGTCCGGACCAACCCGCCGCGGTCTGAGCATGGGCACGGACGTTCCCGGCGGCGGTGGTGTAGACCATGAGGCTGAAGTCGAGGCCGCCCTCGCCATCCCCGACCAGGTTGTGGAAACCGCCGGGCGCGCTGTGCAGCTTGATCCAGAATTCCACCGTGAATCCACCCCCGTCGATCTTCTCGAAGGGGAGGGAGAGAAGCCGTCCGTTCCCGGATGTGCGGGCCGCGGCGTTGTTGTCACTGAGAAAGAGAGAGGGCTCTCCAAGCGTCACCGCGTCGAAGGCGTCGGCATTGTTGACGTTGACAGTCGCATCGAGAGCCGGGCTGGATGCGTCGTCGAGCCGCCAATAGGCGACCGGATTGTCGGCCAGGATCTCGGTATTGAGGTCTGCCAGGGCCAGCGAGGGGGCGAGCGCGGTGAGGGTAAGTATGCAGAGCGAACGCGTTTTCATTGATCCCATCAATTAGCGGACTGTGGATAACGCCACAAGGGTTCATTTTCCGTTAGGAGTCACACTTGGGGCAGGTGTCATGGGCTCCCTGTTCGAAGGGGATTCCGCAGGAGGGGCAATGGGCACTGGAATCGGCAGGACTCATGAGACGGACGGGTGAGCACTACACCAGTCCCGGGGCGCAGGGCAAACAGCAGGACTCGATAAGGGGAAAAGGGCTCATGAGGCATGGTGCTTAAAGATTCTCAAGGGGTCAGTCATCATTGCCGAAGATCTGAACCGAGAGATTGGTAACATCGACATAGTTCCGGGCGGCCAGATCGGGATTGGCATCGGTGGTGACGCGGACGGTGATCTGCTGGAGCCGCCCGTTCCTGTCGTTGCCCCCCACATGGTTGATGCGGATGCGGTCGAGCACGTGGGCACCCGGCGCGAGCTTGAGAAGCGTCCGCTGGGGCACGACATTCGTGTAGGATGGAGTGGTGTAGGTCCGGGTTTCGACCTTGCCGTCGAAGGCCTTCTCCAGCCCGTTGGCCCCGGTCCGCGTCGGTCCCGGAACAACGGTGCCAGCCACGATATCGACCTTCGTCTCGAAGTTGGCGTAGGCTTCGATCTCGCGAATCGTCCAGTGCTTGTGGGGGCCCTCGTTGGCCCATTCCAACTCGATTCCCGTCGCTCCGGCCACGGGATCGAACAAGATCGAGTAGAAGCCGTCGTGCTTGGCGTCGAGGTGTTCGAGAGTATTGCCCTTGACCACTACCTGGGACATCGGCCTCCCCGCCATCTTGAGGTAGGCGAGCAGGTCGGCCATTTGCTCGAGTGTGATTGCTCCTTCGAGTCCCTCCGGCATGAGCGAGCGGCCGGTGGACTCCAGCGACACAAGCTGGTCCCGCGGGATTTGGGTGCGGGCTCCGTCGACACCCACGAGCGTGACGGCGGAACTCGTTTCCTCCGCCACCGCCCCGGCGAGAGTGCGCCCGTCCTTGGTCTTGGCGACAAAGAGCATCCAGGTCGCCTCGATGGCCTGGTTGGGATCCAGGATGGCGGTGAGGAACGTGAGCGGCGCGCGATTGCTCAGCGCAGCCAGGTTCGGACCGACCACTTTGCCGACGCCGTTGAGCCGGTGACAGAGTGCACAGTGCGTTCCAAAGAGCGCCCGGCCCTTCTCGCGGTCTCCATCCTTGGTCAGCACCGGAGTGTACTTATTGAGCACGGCCGCGCGGTTCGCATTGGTGGCGCCGCCGAGCAGCTTGGTGGCTCGCACACGGATGGACTCGTTGGAGTGCCGGAGGAGCAACTGTCGACGGCTGGTGTCGAGGGAAACTCCCAATTCGCGGTTTCCGTCAATCGCATCCAGGAGCGTGCCGGTGAGCACCGGCCGGGCCAGGAGAGCATGGATAATGGCGCCGCGGACCGCCGGCCCGTGTGCGGACCAACCGGCCAAGAGACTCTTGGCCACGCCGGTATTCTCATGCCGCAGGAGTGACTTGACCGCCGCGACCTGCAATTCGATCGGCGTCGTCAGCTTCAGAAGAGAGGTGAGCAGACGGACATCAGCGTTGGGGGAAGCCCGTTCCAGGAACGGAACCGCGGAGAGGCGGGTCTCCAAGTCCCTCTTCCCATCTATCACCGTACCGCGCGCTTTAACCAGCATGGCGGGCACGAGCGCGCGAGCAGCTTCGTCGTCGCCCATGGCTTCCATGAGGCGCGTCGCGGCATGAAACTCCCACGCTTGGTAGTGTTTGCCGTTGTCCGGTTTGCTCGCGATGCGCGTCAGCACGGGCGGCACGAGTTTTTTGGCGTCGGCTCCGAGCATCCCCATCAGCTCCGCGCTGAGGGCGGAGGTCACCGGCGTCCGCTCAGCCCCGAGAACGGCGAGCAGGACCTCATGCGGGAGTGCCCCCGCCGAGGTGAGGGCCGCGGCACGGAGGTAGGGACGACCGGCGTTCTTCACGAGGAAACGTCCAAGGGCCCTCCCAGCCTCCTTGTGCGTCCAGGCACCCAACGCATAGGCAGCCTGCTGTTGCACGTGGGCATCTTCGTCGTTGAGCAGGGCAACCGCGCGCTGACCCAGGGTCGGATGGTCGTTGAAGAGGTGAGTGCCTACGCGCAGCGCATTGCGCCGCACGCCGGGGTGTGAATCGTCGAGACCGATCTTCAGCGCATCCGCGGAAAGCGCGCCAAGATCTGCGAGCGCGCTCAAGGCCTGGGCCCGGGCGGCCGCATGCTTGCTCCGCAGCACACTGACGAGCCCCGGAATTGCCTTCTTCTGCTCGGACTCTTGGAGCCAGGTCAACATCATGTGGGCGGTGTCACGCTGCCAGCCGTTCGAGGAGTCCAGCGCGGCACCGAGCTCAGCCGGGTTGAGCGAGGCAAGGTTGGCCCGCTTGTGGAGCTTCGCCCCGCTCGGAAAGATCTTGTAGATCCGCCCGCGGTCGTGACCAGCTCGCAGGCGGCCGTCGGCAATCATTTCCTGCTCGAGTTTGTCGTCGATCCACTCCGGGTGCTCGATAACAAGCCGGTACATATCGGCCACGTACATCGCGCCGTCCGGTCCGGTGCGAATGGCGGTGGGACGGAACCAGGAATCGGAACTGCGGAGAAACTCGCTCCGTGCCTCGTCGCTCGCGCGCTCGGTTTCCATAAGGACTCCGTTCCAGGTGATCTCCTCCCGATGCACGCAGTTGTGCACGGGACAGGAGAAGTAGACCGAGGGAGCGATGTGACCGTCGAACAAACTGTCGCGATAGAAGGTATATCCACAGGCTGAAGTGAGGCTGCCTGGGGATCCCGCCGGCGGGGCTCGATACCCGCTGTAGTGACTGAGCACGCGGCTGATGGGATAGAGGGGGATCACCCCGTTTATTGGATGGCGGGAATTTGGTTGATCGACCTTCGGGTTGCGGCGGACTTCGTGGTCTTCCAGTGCGATTTGCCAGCCGTTCGAATTGTTTCCTCCCACCCAGTTTCCCCAGTCGTCGCGGTTGCGGCCGTGCTGGGTGACTCCAGTAGCGGGTTCAAACTCACCGGTGTCCGGCCGGATGCGCAGATCGAATCCACCGAGATTGAGTCTTTTACCGGTCTTGATGGATCGAATCGTCCCGCCGCTGTCCCCGTTGGAGACGTAGAGCCAGCCATCGAGTCCCCAGACCAATCCATTCCCTCGATGCTGCTCGTTTCCCCGGCCAAATCCTTCGTAAAGAAGCACCCTGAGATTCGATTTGCCATCACCAGTGGTGTCGCGCAGCAACCAAATGTTGGGCGGTGCGATCGCCAGGACACCATCGCGCCAGGGAAGCACGGTGTTGGCGGTCTCGAGACCGTCCGCGAAGAGAGTGCGCTTGTCGTAGCGCCCATCTCCGTCGGTATCGGTAAGAGCGACAATTCGGCCCCCGGGCTGGCCCTTGTGATCGAGGCCCATTGGATAATCAGCCATCTCGGCCACCCACAGACGACCGTCCGGGCCCCACGCCACGTCGACCGGATCCATGACGAGCGGTTCGGCTGCCACTAATTCCACCCGGAAGCCGGAACGTGCCTGCATCGCGCGCAAGGACGAGTTCGCAGTCCGGGGTTGGTTCACCTGGTCGCCCAACAGGTCGCCAAAGCTGCGCTGGTCGATGTGGTGCGGCATGATCGCGCCCGTATCTTCGCTCTGCCAGTAGAGATGTCCGCGCTTGATCCACGCGCCGTTGTTGGTGCCGTCCTTGCGCACGATGGGAGCCAGCGCCGTGCGCACGCGGGTGTGTTGTTCTCCCACTCCGTCGCCCTGGCGCTTGCCATGGAGGCCCTTCCGTGACCAGCCGCTCTTGAGCGACTCGAGCATCCAGGTCCCGTAGCGCTCGGCGTTCGAAAAGATGATATCCTGCTGCCCATCGTCATCGATATCCGCAAAGCGGAGTCCCGCGTCACCTCCGGACTGGGTTACAAGCGAGGATCCCTCCGGGAGTCCGAAGGGAAGCTTCTCCCAGCCTTTCTTCCCGAGGCGATAAACCGCGGACTGTGTGGGCGTCCCGACGATCAATTCACAGATCCCGTCGCCATCGACATCGCGCAGGCGCACGCCCCCGTCGGCGCCCTTGCGGTGTGTGGTCACCCCGGCCAGTCCCGCCACCAGTGACTGGTCGGCCACCCAGGCCTTGCCGTCGAAGCGCCAGGCACGGTTTACGCCGCGCCCGTCTGTTTCGATCGCAGCGGCCCTTCCGCTTTTGTCGAGGATCCCGAAGCGCAGGGCGGGAGTGACGAGAGTCGGGAAGGGGGACTCCTGCCAGGATTCCTTCTCCGGATTCCAGATGCGGCTCAGCCTGGTCCTGTCGTTGCCGATGACGACATCCATGTAGCCGTTGCCGTCGATATCAAAGATGCGCACGCCATTGTCACCGCCCTTCGCGTTGCGGAGGGAATGGCCAGCCAGCATGTTCTCGACCATGCGTTCGTCCATCTCCCGCATGGTGAGGAACTTCACCTTCTTGCCGTGAGTCCGGTCGGCGTGATCAACGATTTCGACCATCTGGTCATTGCGCATCCATCCGCCGGCGTGGAAGCAAAGCGAAACCGCGCCTTGCTTCGCGACCGTGGCATCCACCGCCGCCTTGAAATCGGCAATCATGACCGGGTTCTGGGCTCCGTTCAGGGCCTGGCCGGTGTAGTCGTTGGGGTAGACAAAGGGAACTTCCCAGATCAGGTTTCCGACCGTGAAGGGATACGGGTAATCTTCGATGTAGTTGACGAAGCCCGTCATCAGGTACTTGGAGAAGCGCCTCCCGCCGGCGGGGTCGCCCTCGAAGATCGAGCGCGGCAGTTCCGGGTCCGTCGGCGTGAAGACGATGCCCACGCTGGTGCTTGACGACATGAAATTCCCCATTTCGCTCACGCCGTTGAGGATCTCGGCGTAGGCGCGAGGGCTCGGCGTGTTCTGGCCGTCCATGCACGGGAAGCGGAATCCCACCGAGCGGTTGTTGGGGATGGCGGCCAGGAGGTCGACGCAGCGGTGGTAGTCGGTGGCGGCCCGTGCGAAGTCGAGGTGATGCAGGAGCGGACAGGGATGACTCAGGGTGTGGGTCTCCAGCGAGACGCCCTGGCCGAGCAGCCACTGCATGTTGGGATGAGTGGGGTCCGGGCGATTGCAGGTGATGCTGACCGGACCGCGACCGTCGATGAGCTTGAGCCGATCGATGATCGGACTCAGATAGTTGCGGAAGTGCAGACCGTCGCCCGACATGTCGTCGATGGCGAGCACGGCCACCCCGTGCACACCCTTTTCGCCGATCCACTGTGGCGTGATGAGCTTGGCCGACTCGCGGTGGAACTGCCACGGATTGTTCGGTTCATCGAGGTGCACGAGGCGATTGCCGTCGGTAGCCCACGCTGGGGAAGGGCAGAGCGAAAGGAACACCGCGGTTGTTAGAGGAAGAGCAGTTCGGGTCATGGCAGGATCAAGGTTTTAGAAAGTGCGCGAACGATTTCCGCGGGACGCGGAGAACGAATGTTCGGGGGAAGACTGTGACAGAGAGAGGAGGAGGGCAATCCGGATGATTGCGGGCGCCCCTGAGCAGAGGCACCCGCTCGTTGTCCCGCAGTTCCTCGTGTTCACGGGACGGTGACTATGACGTTGTCCAGGTACCATCCCGCGAAGGGGTCGGGATCGAAGTCGTCGGTATTAAGGCGAAATTCGAAGCGAACATTCTTGCCGAGAGCAGGGGTGGGGAGCTTCTTGCTGTAAGAATCCCAGTCGGCCGGATCTTCTCCGTCGATGGTCATATCGAGCACTGCGATCTCGGCTTCAGCAGCATCGACATCGAGGAGGCGAATTTGTCCGGAGTCGAACCTGGCTTCGATATCCACCCACTGGGCGAAGTTCAGAGTGGCTCCGCTGGCGGAGGTCAGATCGATCGCCGGCGTGCGCAGATAGATGTCGCTGTCCGCTCCGTAGGCGCCGCCCAGGTTGGTAGCGGCGCAGTTCGGAGGGCTGTTGGCGGCACCCGGGCCCACGCCGGAGGGGGTCCCGAACTCCCAAGCGGTCGATCCGGTGTCAGTGGGGTTGATGCCGGTGGTCCAGCCGGGCGGCAGAGCCGCGGCGTCGTCGAAGTTCTCCGAGAAGACGGCCACTGGGGGAGCGGGGAAACACTCGACGACATAGAAGCGCGTGAGATCGCCGGGGCGGGCGAAGGTGATGGTATTCTCGGGTGGCGTGGCGGCGATATCCTGGTTGGCCCCCACGATGGGCCAATCGGCGGTGGGGGAATTCGAGAGATCAGTCTCGCTCCGGAGATTGTAGAGATTGCCGTCCTTGCTCTCCCAGCTGATGCTGATGCTGTCCGCAAAGGCATTGTAGGAAATGTCGGTGATCCTGACGCCGGCAGGCGCGCCGGAATAGGGCTCGATCTCACGGATGGTCCAGTGTTTGAAGGGGCCGTCGTTCTCCCATTCGAACTCGATTCCGGTGGCATTGGGAACGGGATCGAAGGTAACGGAATAGAATCCGTCGTGGGCGGTGTCGAGGTGCTCAATGGAGTTCCCGGTGACGATGACGTTGGGCGGAGGGTCAGCGTCTCCATCGAATTGCTGCACGGCCAAATTGGTGACGTCGTGATAGGTTCGGGATGCGAGGTCAGGGTCGGTGTCAGTGGTGACTCGAATGGTGATGCGGAGCATGCGGCCGTTGTTGTCGTTGCCGGCCACGTCGTTGATACGGATGCGCGAGAGGTCGTGAAGCCCATCCTCGAGATCCAGGTAAGTGTGCTGGGGCGCGGTCTGGGTACCGGACTCGGTCATGAAGGTGTGGGTACTGACGTCACCGTCGTAGGCGTTTTCCGGGGGGTTATTCGAGGTGCGGCCCGGGCCCGGGTCGACCAGGCCGTCAACAATATCGATAAGGGTGTCACCTGTGGGGATAGGCGGTTCGGGCCGGGTCACGTTGATGGTGACGGTTTTCTCGGGATCGGATGGATCGTCGCTGGAAATGGCAAGGATCCCCTCGAAGTCGCCGAGAGTGTTTCCAGGATCAAAATCAACCTCGGCCGTGCCGACCCCACCAGGCGTCAACTGACCGGGGAACTGGACGTTGGAGAAGGAGCCCTGCTGGGCGCCCCCGGTGATCTCGACGTTGGAAATGTTGAGATTCTGGCTCTGTCCCCCATTGCGGAGCCGGATCAGGATCGTGTCGGCGCCCGGGAGCTCGAGGTTGACTACTGAAGCGACCAGAAGATCCGGATCCTCAGTGGAAGCGGCGTAGGCTTCGATCTCGCGGATGGTCCAGTGCTTGAAGGAACCTTCGTTCGCCCACTCGAACTCGATGCCGGTTACGTCGGGGACCGGGTCGAAGGTGAGGGAGTAGAAACCGTCGTGGAGAGTGTCGAGGTGTTCGACGGTGGCACCGGTGACATTGACATTGGGAGCGGTGGGGGCGTCGTCGGGCAGGGAGAGGACCATCAAGTTTGTGACATCGGTATAGGTGCGGGTGCTCAGGTCGGCGTCGATGTCTGTGGTCAACCGGACGGTGATTTGCTGCATGCGTCCGTTGTTGTCGTTGCCGGCGACATCGTTGATACGAATGCGCGACAGGAGGTGCCCACCTGGTTCCAGGTCGAGCAGGGTGCGCTGGGGTGCGGTCTGAGTCCCGGAGTTGGTAGAGAAGGTCCTCGTATTCACGTCACCATCCCAGGCGAGGAAGTGCTCGCTACCAGGGGCGGTGCGCTGGGGTCCGGGGATGACTACGCCATCGACGATGTCGATCAGAGTGTCGGAGGCGGCGCGGGGGGAGGCACCCAGGCAGAGGCTGCCCGCGAGGGTGACGAGGAGGCCGGTGGATCTGATCCTTTGCAAAGGAGTGCTGCTATTCATGGGATCCTCTTTCTTATTTTGAGAGTATGGACGCACATGAATCCAAGGAAGGCGGGCTCCAGACGGCGAGCCCTGATCCCACGAACGATCAGGGCTTGCCGGGGTCCGGAGACGCCGTCGTCTAGCGACGCCGACGGGCCAGAAGGGTCAGGCCCAGGAGGCCGAGCAGCGCGGTGGAGGGCTCGGGGACGGCGTAAGCTTCGAGTTCGCGGATGGTCCAGTGTTTGAAGGGGCCTTCGTTCTCCCATTCGAACTCGATTCCGGTGGCATTGGGAACGGGATCGAAGGTAACGGAATAGAATCCGTCGTGGGCGGTGTCGAGGTGCTCAATGGTGTTGCCGGAGATGTTGAGGTTCGGGCCGACGGGATCGTCGCCGGTGAACTGGGTCAAGATGAGGTTGGTGACCGCCGTGTAATTTCGGGCGTTCAGGTCGGAGTCGGTGTCGGTCGTAAACGAGAGGCTGATCTGCTGCATGCGGCCGTTGTTGTCATTTCCCGCTTGGTCGTTGATGCGAACGAGACCCAGCAAATGCCCCCCCCCCTCGAAATCCAGGCGTGTGTGCTGGGGCACGGTCTGGGTCCCGGAATTGGTGGAGAAGGTCCTTGTGTTTACATCGCCGTCCCAGGCGAGGAAGTGCTCGCTGCCATTAGCGGTACGCTGGGGGCCGGGGGTGACCACCCCATCGACGATGTCGATGATGGTGTTGGCTCCGAAGGCCTGTGGCGCGAGGCCTAGGCAGAAGGTAAGGGCGGCGGTTCCGGCAAGATTGCGAAAGCTGCGGCGAGTGTTGAGGTTCGTGTGACTCATTTTCGTTGTGTATTTTGGATGTTGGCAGTTAGCGGGTCGGCGAGTCTCGAGAACGAGATATATTTAAAATATCATAGGAACCAGGCACACGGAGTCGCAAGGAATTTTCAGATAAATTTCCCTTCCTGTTAGGTGCAAGAAAGAGGGAGCCCGATAATGGTTTGCTCTGGCCGCGGAACGCGCCTTATATAAAGGCCCAAACGATGCCGTGGCTCGACCCGCAGTGCGGCATACCCCCTCTATCAGCTGTGTGTCTGTTGCTCCATCATGTGAGGCTGCTTGTCGCCTTCGCGGTCGCGATGACGACCACGGGCCAAGGCGTGACGTTGATCTGGGACTTCGAGGGTCGGGTGGCGGTGGAAAACGACCCGGTGCAGGATCGGCTCTACGATACGAGCGGAGCCCTCAAGTTTCATCTCACCACCCCCGGGGGTGGTGACAGCTTTGATCGGTTCGAGGAAGGAGTCCCCAGCAACCCGGTCCGCTACAACGCCATCGATGATGAGAGCCTCATCACCGACACGCCCGGTGCCCACCCACTGAACGAGTGGCTCCTTCGAGCGGACTGGGGTTTCAACGGCGCCGCGCACTTCAAACACGGAGACGGCGACATGGGGGAGTTCATCAGTGACACCTTCCTCATCGACGAGACCAGTTCCTTCACGATGGACCTTGGCGGGGGTGCGCCACCCAACGGACTGTTCCTGCATGATGCCGAAACTGGAGATGTCATTATTTCGGAGAGCCTGGGAGGCGGCTTTCTGCACCACCGCGCCTGGACGAACCCGGAACTGCAGGCGGCTGGAATCACCGGACAACGTGGAGTATACTTGCGCGTTGTGGACGGCACCACCCGCGGCTGGGGCACGGTCTCGGTCGACAACATCGTGGTGCAGAATGCCGGTCTTCCCGCAATTCCCGAAATCATCTCGTTCACGGCGAGTTCGCAGAGCATCATGGCCGGGACGCCCGTGACGCTTTCCTGGACCATCGTCGATCCGCTGGGCGGCATTCCCTCGACCGCCGTCACCCCCGATGTCGGTGACGTGACCGGACAGTCCAGCGTGGTAGTTAACCCGCTCGTCACCACCACCTACACCCTGATCGCCACCAACGCGGAGGGGACCGCTACGGCCACTACCTTCGTAATCGCAGGAGAGACTCTTACCATCACCGAGTTTCTTGCCATCAACGATGACTCCTTGCTCGACGAAGATGGCGAGAATACGGATTGGATCGAAATCTGCAATACCGCCAGTGGTGAGATCGACTTGGACGGCTGGCATCTCACTGACGACCCGAACTTTCTCACCAAGTGGCGGTTCCCGCCTCACTTGCTGGATGGCGGTGACTACGTCCTGGTCTTCGCCTCAGGCAAGGACCGGGCGGTGGCCGGACGCCAGCTGCATACCAACTTCCGGCTGGATGGCGATGGCGAGTATCTCGCGCTCGTGAGGCCGGACGGTGTGAGTATCACGTGCGAGTATTCGCCGGCCTTTCCGGAACAGAAACCCGACGTCTCTTACGGACTCTTCGGAGTCGCGCTGGAGCGGGGTTTCTTTGATCCGCCCACTCCCGGTCTCCCAAACGAACCCGGCTTTGAGGGATCCGTCGGCGACACCACCTTCAGCGTCGACGGTGGCTTTTACGACACGCCCATCCAGGTGGAGATCACGACTGCCACCCCCGGAGCGCGAGTACGCTTCACGGTCGATGGCAGCGCACCGTCCGACACCCATGGAAACCGCTACACCGAGCCGATCCAGATCAGCTCGACAACCACCCTGCGCGCAATGGCATTCAAGACAGGGCTGAGCCCGACCAACGTCGACACGCAGAGCTACTTCTTCATCGAGGATATCGTCGTCCAGGACAACACGCCCCCTACGTTGCCCGCGTCGTGGGTGGGCGGCGGCCGGGCGGACTACGGCATGGACCCAGAGGTCACCAGAGATCCGCGCTTCAGTGGCATCATGAGTGACGCCCTGCGGTCAATCCCGACCATTTCCCTGGTGCTGGACGCGGGCGACTTGTTCGACCCGAGTTTCGGCATTTACGCGAATCCCGGTAACTGCTGCAGCGACGCGAACCGTGGACCGGATTGGGAGCGGCCGGTGTCGGTCGAGTATTTCAACTCTGCGGGCGGACGGGAGTTCCAGGTTGACGCTGGTATCCGCATCCAGGGCGGGGCCAGCCGACAGCCCGATAAGTCGCCGAAGCACTCCCTGCGCCTGTTGTTCAAAGAGGCTTACGGCGCGGCCAAATTGGAGTTCCAGATGTTCGATGATTCGTCGACCAACCGCTACGACACCTTCAGTCTGCGCTCCGGATACCTCGACGCATGGATCCACGACGGCGCCTGGGGCGTCGGCGCGCCACGGCCGCAGGCTCAGTACGTCATCGACAAGTTCGTCCACGACACCTTCGGCCTGATGGGGCAGACTTCGGTCAGGAGCAACTTTGCCCACCTCTACATCAACGGTCACTATTGGGGCCTTTACAACCCAATCGAGCGAATCCGCGCATCTTGGCTCGCGGAGATCCTCGGCGGCAACGAGGAGGACTGGGATGTCGTCAATCTCGATGTCGGGCGGCTCGAAGTCCAAGACGGCAGCGCGAACTCCTACAACGCCCTGGTCGACTTGGTAAACAGCGGCGTCTCCTCACCGGAAGAGCTCCAGGCGATTAGCGAGGCGCTCGATCTGACCAACCTGATCGACTACATGTTGATCAACTTCTGGATCGGGAACAACGATTGGCCGGGCAGCAATTGGACCGCCGCCCGCCGCCGCGAACCTCCCGGCAAGTATCGGTTCTTCACTTGGGACGCCGAGGCCTCGATGGAAACTGTCGGCATCAACGTCACGGGAGCTAACCACCCGATTTCGCCTGCTCACCTGTTCCACCGCCTGCGCGGCAACGAAGAGTTCCGCCTCATGGTTGCGGACCGCATTCAGTGGCACTTCTTCAACGACGGCGTGCTGCTACCCGAGGTCGCCGCGGCACGCTACGCGGCGCTGGCCGCTGAGATTGAGCTTGCGGTGGTTGCGGAGTCGGCGCGCTGGGGCGACTACCGGCGTGACGTCAACTCGATCCTGCGGGGACCCTATCATTTGTACACGCGCGACGACCACTGGATCCCCGAGCGCGACCGCCTGTTGCGGTCCTACTTTCCCCAGCGCACGGGAGTTGTTTTGAATCAGCTCCGTGCGCTTGGCCTCTATCCCGATCTCGCTCCACCCGAGATTCGCGTCGACGGTGTGCCTCGGCACGGGGGGACCGTCGGCGATACGCTGGTTGGGTTTACGGCTCCGGCTTCCGGCGCCATCTATTTCACGACCGACGACACGGACCCGCGCAGGTCGAACACCTCCAACGAGGAGGCGGTGCTGCTCTCTGAATTTGCTCCAGATGTCCGCGCCCTCGTCCCCTCGGTGGCGAACGGCGGTTCAGCCCTCATCCCCGCTCAGTGGACCGGACTGGCCGATCCGTTCAACCTGGCCGTGTGGAAGTCAGGCAGCACTGGAGTGGGCTTCGAACAAGTTCCGGATGCCTTTGAGGATCTCATTAATCACTACGTCCCCGAGATGATGGATGCCACCGCCTCGGTCTATGTGCGAATCCCCTTCACCATCGCCAACCAGGCCACCCTCGACCACATCGACAGCCTTACGCTGAACATGAAGTACGATTCGGGATTTGTGGCCTACTTGAACGGGACGCGAGTCGCCGCTGAGAACGAGCCGGGCGTACTGGACTGGCAATCGGAGGCGACCTCCGACCGAATCGACCGGCAGGCCACCGCCTTCCAGCCCTTCGACATTTCCGCTCACAAAGGGGGGCTGCAGCTCGGAAACAATGTGCTGGCGATTCACGCCATGAACGACTCCGCGGCAAGCAACGACATGTTGGTTCTGCCACAGCTGGTATCCAATGCTACCAGTGCCACCGGAACCTCCGCGACTGCGCAACTCTACACCGCTCCCTTCAGGCCCTCGACCTCGGCGCTGCTGCGGGCGCGGGTCCTGGATGGAACTACTTGGAGCGCTTTGGTGGAGGCTCCCCTTATTGTGGGAACTCCCGCCGATGCGAGCAACCTCGTGGTCAGCGAGATCAACCACCATCCGCTCCCTCCGCAGACTCCGGCCGAGGCCCTCGTTGGTCAGGAACGAAAGGGCTACGAGTTTCTCGAATTGATGAACATCAGCAATGGTCCGATCGATCTCTCCCTGCTTTCCTTCTCGGCTGGGATCGATTTCGGTTTTCCGCTCGGGACCACGCTGCTTCCGCAGGGGCGTCTCGTCCTCGCGAAAAACGCCGCCGCCTTCACAGAACGCTACGGCTTTGCGCCGCATCGAGAGTATGCTGGAAATCTGGCCAACGAAGGCGAGACGATTACGATCCTCGGTGGGGATGGGACCACCGTGGTTCAGTCTTTCACTTATGACGACAAGCTTCCGTGGCCCGAGAGCGCCGACGGGGTCGGCTTCAGTCTGGTGCTCATCGCCCCCCGTAGCAACCCGGATCACAACGATCCATTTAGTTGGCGGCCCAGCGTGGCGGTCGGTGGAAATCCCGGTAGCACCGACGCCATCGACTTCGCAGGCGATCCCGTCGCCGATAGCGATAACGATGGACTCAGCGACTTTCTCGAACACGCCCTGGCGGGAACTTCGATCACCACGCCACTCCCGACGCCCGGCATCGGCTCCTTCGATACTGGGATCGGTGGGACGGATCGCTATCTCACTATGACCTTCGAACGCAACCTCGCCGCGGACGACGTCATCTGCCACGTCGAGCAATCCGAGGATCTCGTTACCTGGCTCCGGGGAACTGCAGTCGCGTTTGTGTCACGCCACAACCAAAATGACGGCACCGTCCTGGAAACCTGGCGTTCCACCGCTCCGATCAGCGTTCAGAACACACAATTCCTCCGGCTGAACGTCACGGGTCGCCCAAGCCCCGCCCCGTAAGGATGTTCGGGTTTGGCCATTGGACCGGTAGGCCTAGATCGTTGATTTTCAGGGGCGAAGGGTCCGAACTGCAGCCAAAGTGCAGCAAGATGCGCCGGTTTGCTTGGGGGGAAAGGATCTTGGTGACGATCTCGATGGCTTTCTTGCGGGTGAGATCCTCGGGGTACACCAGCCTACTCCGGGGCCTTCTGCTTCCACTCGCCGGAGAGCTTCCGGCCCTCGGCGATCTCGGCCGGTGAGGCCTTGGCCTTGAGGGCGGCGAGTTCATCGTCAGCGGCTGATCCGTATCCCGAGTTGACCGCGAGGGTGAGCCACTTGAGGGCTTCCGCGATGTTGCGGGGAATTCCGCTGCCCGCGGCGCAGGCCTGGCCGAAAGCAAACTGAGCCCTGGCGTGGCCCTGCTCGCCGCCTTCGCGGTTGTGATGACGGCCACGGGCCAAGGCGTGACGTTGATCTGGGACTTCGAGGGTCGGGTGGCGGTGGAACTGCCACGGATTGTTCGGTTCATCGAGGTGCACCAGCCGGTTTCCATCCGGCGCAGCCGTGACCATGGAAACCGCCATGGACAGGATACAGGGCAGGGCTGGAAGGGGACAAATCCAGTTCGCAGTTTTCACGGGTTTTGTGGTCGGTGCTGATTGGGCTCAATGGCTCACACGGAGATTTGAGCGGGCAGGACTAACTAGGGCATCACTCCGCCAAATGGCAAGGGAGATGGGAGCAGGAGGCCCCTTGCTGGTAAATATCCACATTCCATCTGACTGATTGTTTCCTGTTTCTCAACGGTGACCCCGACCGCCCTGCTGCCTGGGATCCTTTTTGGGCTGCTGCCGGTTGAACCCTCTCCCGCCGATCACGAAGCCCCGTTTGAACAGCGGGTGTGAATCTGGGAGAGAGGGAAGAGATCCCCTCGGCATCGGGGTCAGCTCCCCGGTCGTCGCATCCTTCTTCCCCGCTTGAGGCGAGGGCGTGTTATTCTCTTTCTCGTTCATGCGTTTTCAGTTTCCAGTTCGTGGCAGAGGGACGTGGTTCATCAGGCCGCCCGGACCCCGGAAGTGAGATTTGCAAAGACCCGGTCCCGGAGGGCGCGGGCCCGCTCCAGTTCCCCCGTTCCGAGGGAGAAGCGGAGCCGCCTCGAGAACGGACCCTGGTGAATGGTGATCTGGCACCACCACGTTCCATTGTTGTTGGTGAGGTGGTGATTGGGATGAGAGCCCCGTGTCTTGCTGACGAGGTGGACGGCTGGTTTGCTTGCTGTTTGGCTCATGATGCTGGTTCCTTTCCGGTGGAGAAGCACCCGGAGCCACGGCCAAGCTGAACGAACGCCCCCGAGCGGGGCAGGGAGACCTTCGTTCAGCCCTTTCGGGCCGCGCATCGTGCCAGCTGGCACAGGCACCTTGTCGTCTCCGCGACAGGTTGCCGGGTCCCTTCACCTCTCGGCTGGCAGAACCACTCTGAATGCTGCCGGAAGCATAGCACAAACCGGCCCCAAGAGCAAGTTTGGAGCGCAACGAAAAGTGACATAGGACCGGTCCTGCCCATCCATTTTCAGCCTTTCTCCCGGAGATGGAATCGGGTATTAATGAAAGCGATTCCCGCAAGGGATAGAAAAGGCAGCGGCTTCGCGTTCCTTCTGGCATGATCCGTATCTCCGACCCCTCCCTCAACCGGACCTGCGCGGGCTATTCGCGACGGGACTTCCTCCGGGTCGGTTCCCTCGGATTGGCCGGGCTGGGGCTCCCCGGACTGCTCGCCACCAAGGCGGCTGCCGCCAAGACCCCCGGGGTGCTCAGGGGCAAATCGGTGGTCCTGCTCTTCCTCCACGGAGGACCGCCCCATATTGAATTCTTCGACCCCAAGATGACCGCTCCACGGGAAGTGCGCAGCATCACCGGGGAGATCAAGACCAAGCTCCCCGGGATCACCTTCGGTTCAACCTTCCCCCGACTGGCAGCCATGGCGGACAAGTTCACCGTTGTCCGCTCCTACGGGTCCAACAACAACCAGCACACCTACGGATCGGTCGCCACCGCGGGGAACCCCTTCGAGGCCTCCATGGGGGCGATCTACTCCAAGGTGGCGGGCCCCCTGGGATCGGGTTCGATTCCCAACAACACTCTGATCCTTCCCGAGGCGGTCGATCCCTCCCTCAAGCTCGGGAGCAATTTCGAGACCCAGGCCCTTCCCACCGTGGCCGCTCCCGGAAAACTCGGGGCACCGAATGGCGCTTTCAACCCCTCGGGCGGAGGCACCCTGCGGGAAGACATGCAACTGACCCTCGAACCCGACCGCTTTACCGATCGCCGGACCCTGCTCTCCAGGCTGGACAGCCTACGGCGCCAGGCCGACGGATCAGGGGTGATCGAGGGAGCCGACCGAGTCCAGCAACAGGCCTTCGACGTCCTCACCGCCGGCATCGGAAAGGCCTTTGACCTTTCCGGGGAGGATCCCCGTACGGTGGCCCGCTACGACACCCGTCCCCTCTTCGACCAGAAGAAGCTCCAACGCTGGAACGACATGCGCCGGGCCAGCAATCTTCTCGGCCTGCAGATGCTCATGGCCCGCCGTCTCGTGGAGCAAGGCGCGGGATTTGTCACGGTTTCCGACTGCGGGTGGGACTACCACGCCAACAACAACAGCCCCAACAACATGGAGGGACTCTACCCCATGGGTGGCCAGGTCGATCATGCCGTGAGCGCCTTCATCGAGGACCTCGCCCAACGGGGCCTGAGCGATGATGTCCTCCTCGTGGTCACCAGCGAGATGGGAAGAACCCCGAAACTCAACAATAATGGTGGTCGCAACCACTACGGAAAACTCACCAGCCTCCTCCTCGCCGGGGGAGGACTCCATATGGGACAGGTCATCGGAGAGTCGGACAACATCGCCGCGGAACCAGCTACCGAAGGGTTTGGCCCCAGGAACCTGATGGGAACAATCATGCGGACCCTGTTCGACATGGGAAAACTCCGTGAGGCGGACAAACTCCCCGAGGCACTCACCCAGTATATCTCCGAGGCCACTCCAATCAGAGGGCTCGGAGTCTGAGGAACCGACCGGTGAGACTCCCCGAAGCTCGGTCCGCCAGGGATACCGCTCCCATCCCACTGAGGTCCTCCCATCGGGCGGGAAGATCCCGTTTGCCCAATGGCCCGGAGGGCCTATCATCGTGGTCTCATATGAGCCGTGTTCCCATTGCCCTGTCCGCCATGGTTTGCACCGTCCTCGGCGGGATCGCAATCGCCGAGGAATCCCCTTCCCCTCCCCGGATGATCGACCTTGAGAAGGGCCGCAAGTTCTGGTCCTTTCAGCCCCTCAGGACCATCAAACCACCCGACGTGAAGAACGAGTCCTGGGTGCGCACCCACCTTGACCGCTTCATTCTCGCCCCTCTCGAGAAACAGAACCTGTCCCCGAACCCGGAAGCCTCCCGGCGTAAGCTCTTCCGACGGGCCATGTTTGGTCTCTGGGGACTCCCCCCGGAACCGGCCGCCATTGAGGCCTACCTCGGCGATGAATCTCCGGAGGCCTATGAGAAGCTCATCGACAGGCTCCTCGCCAGCCCCCACTACGGAGAGCGGTGGGCCCGCCACTGGCTGGACCTCGCCCGCTTCGCCGAGAGCAATGGATACGCCTTCGACAAGGACCGTGGCGATGCCTATCACTATCGTGACTTCGTCATCAAGGCGCTGAACGAAGACATGCCCTACGATCGCTTCGTCCAACTGCAGATCGCGGGCGACCAGATAGAACCGGAAAACTATATGGCCCAGGCCGCCACCGGGTTCCTGGCTGCCGGCCCCTTCACCTCCCAGCAGACACAGAAGGAGCGGGAACGCAGTCGCTACGAGCAACTGGACGATATTGTCCATACCATGGGAACCTCCATGCTCGGCCTGACGATCGGATGCGCCCGCTGCCACGACCACAAATACGACCCCGTTCCAATCAAGGATTACTACCGCCTTGTCTCCTGCTTCGCGGAAACCGGCTTCCAGAACTATGCTCACGATCCTGATCCGGCTAAGACGAAAGCCGACAAGGAACGCTTTGAGACTGCCCACAAACCCCTCGTCGAGGCCCGGGCCCGTTTTGAGCAGGATGTAATCCCAACCCGCCTGACCGAGTGGGTCGCCAAGCGGGAGAAACCGGCTTCCCTCGAGAACCTCAGCCCTTGGCATCACATCGGTCCCTTCGGGGCTGCGGACTTCAAGAAGGCCTACAACGAGGCTTTCCCCCCGGAGAAGGAAATCGACCTCGCCAAGGCCTACGGTGACAGGAAGTGGCTCGCCAGGCCGGAATGGAAGGACGGGGCAATCCACAACACCCTCCAGGGAGACAACAGCGCGAACTATCTCTTCCGTACCATCGAGGTCCCCAAGGCGCGCCCTCTCCCCATCTCCCTGGGCCGGGACGATGCCATCAAGGTCTGGCTCAACGGCCAGTCCGTACTGGCCAAGGAAGTCCAGGGCGGAGTGGCCAAGGACCAGGACCGGATCACCCTGCAGCTCAAGGCCGGCGCCAACAAGTTGCTGATCAAAATCGTCAATGGTGGAGGCGGTTCCGGCTTCTACTTCAGCACCAATCCGGAGGTCCCCAAGAACATCGAGGACATCCTCGCCCTGTCCCCGGACAAGCGCAACGAGAAGCAGAAACAGGAACTCCTCAAGTGGTTCGCCCCGCGAGACCCGGACTGGGGCAAACTGAACCTCGCCGTCGAGGAGCACACCAAGAAAACTCCCAAGCCGGCCCTGGTGAACATCTATGCAGCCCGCACGGGAGGAGCGACCTACAACTTCGGGGGTGACACCCGCAAGGTCTACTTTCTCGAGCGCGGAAACTCCAATGCCAAACAGGAGCTTGCCACCCCGGCCTTTCTTCGCGTCCTGCAGGCAGAGGGGGCGGACGAGGCTCACTGGCTCACCGCCACGGAGAATCGTCCTCCCCGCGTCGCCCTGGCCCACTGGATCACCGACGAACAGCGGGGAGCCGGTCACCTCCTTGCGCGCGTAATCGTGAACCGCCTCTGGCAGCACCACATGGGACGCGGCATCGTGAACACGCCCAGCGACTTTGGGGCCCAGGGTGCCGCTCCCACCCATCCCGGACTGCTGGACCTCCTCGCCGCGGAACTCATCCGCCACCGCTGGCAACTCAAGCCCATCCACAAGATGATCATGATGAGTTCCGTCTATCGCCAGCAGGGAGGATCCAACGAACTCGCCCGCAAGGTCGATCCGGAGAACAGGCTCTGGTGGCGGCGGGGAGCCACCCGCCTGGAAGCGGAAGTGATCCGAGACTCGCTCCTTGCCGTCAGCGGAACCCTCGACAAACGCATGTTCGACAAGGGCACTGTGGACCAGCGCCATACCCGGCGCAGCATCTATCTTACCGTGAAGCGCAGTAACCTGATTCCCATCCTGCAACTCTTTGATGCCCCGGACGCCATGCAGAGCATCGGCAAACGAATCTCCACCACGGTTCCACCCCAGGCCCTGGCCATGATGAACTCTCCCTATGTCCGGGAAATGGCCGAGAAATTTGCCCAGCGCATTCATTCCGACGACAAGGTCCCTGTCGACGAGGTGGTCCGGAGAGCCTATACTCATGCCCTGGCCCGCCCCCCGGCTCCCGGCGAACAGCAGCAGATGGTTGCCTTCATCCAGGGACAGGCCGCATCCTACGGCAGCGATGCGCAGGCCATGAAACTGGCGATCGCAGACTTCTGCCAGACCGTGATCTGCCTGAACGAATTCATCTTTGTAGACTGATATGAGCGACTCCCTTTTCTATAATTCCCGCCGCGATTTCCTCCAGAAGGCAGGACTGGGCTGCGGTTCCCTGGCCCTGACAAAACTCCTCAGCGAGGAAGGCCTGCTGGGACAAACAGCCTCCCAGGCTGGTGCCTCCATGCCGATCCCCGGACCGCACTTCAAGCCGAAGACAAAGTCGGTGATCTGGCTTTTCATGCCCGGCAGCCCATCCCAGGTCGACACCTTCGACTACAAGCCGGAGCTCCAGAAACGGAACGGGGAAAAACTGGAAGGCGCCGATCCCAAGACCGGATTTTTCACTACCAACGGAAAGATCCTCGCCTCTCCGTTCGAGTGGCAGCAGCACGGCGAATCCGGAACCTGGGTTTCTGAAATTTTCCCGAGCATGGCGAAGCATGTGGACGACATGGCCTTCCTCTATTCCTGCTTCTCGCAATCCAACAATCACACCCCGGCCATGCTGGAGATGAACTCCGGGATGTTCCTGCAGGGACGGCCCGCCATGGGTTCCTGGGTGACCTACGGCCTCGGCAGCGAAAACCAGAACCTTCCCGGGTTCGTCGTCCTGCACGGTGCCATGCCCCGCGGAGGCAAACCAATCTGGGCACCCGGCTTCCTTCCAAAGAAGTTCCAACCCACCGCAATCAACGGGACCAACCCCATCGGCAATCTGACCCGACGCAAGAACATGGGCGACCAGCACCAACGGGCCCAGCTCGACATCCTGAGAGCGATGAATCGTGCCCATGGGGAGCCCCGTTCCCTCGAACGGGATCTCGCCGCCCGGATTGAATCCTTCGAACTCGCCTACCGGATGCAGACGGCTGCTCCGGAAGCCATGGACGTGGACAAGGAGTCGAAAGCCACTCAGCAGGCCTACGGACTGGACCAGAAGGAGACCCAGCTCGTGGGCCGTCAGTGCATCATGGCCCGAAGGCTTATTGAAAGAGGGGTTCGCTTCGTGCAGCTCTACGCCGGGACCAATGGCGGCGGTGGTGGCGTGGCCGACGTCCCGTGGGACGGCCACAATGACATCGGTGCCAACCATCGGATCGCAGCCAAGAGTGTTGATCAGCCCATCGGCGCCCTTCTCTCGGACCTCAAGTCACGGGGAATGCTCGAGGATACCCTCGTGGTCTGGGGAGGTGAATTCGGCCGCACCTCGGACGCCCAGAGCGGCAAGGGACGAGACCATAATCCCAATGCCTTCACCATGTGGATGGCTGGAGGGGGCATCAAGGGGGGTGCCCACTACGGTTCGAGTGACGAATTTGGATACAAGGCGGTGGAAAACCGGGTCAGTGTCAACGACCTGCACGCCACTATCCTCCATCTCCTCGGCATCGATCACGAACGTCTCACCTATTTCTTCAACGGTCGTGATTTTCGTCTTACCGATGTGGCAGGAAAAGTGATCAACGAGATCCTGGCCTGAAAATTCCCGGCTGGAAAAGCAACCACCAGGACCTCATGAGCCTCTGCCCTCCGCAGAAGGTAACGGGACTCGTGAGCGCTTCCTCTTCGGCCGATTGACTTTTTGCCTGTACTCCGGGACAGGCAGACCATCATCCGGCTGGTTCCAGATCCGGTAGGGGTCGTCGAGCTGGCGCATCTCCTTGAGCAGAAGTGTCTCCATCTCCTCCAGCTTACCGACATACCTGGGATCTTGCGCCAGGTTCCGCTCTTCTTTCTCCGGCTTGTGTCCAGTCAGGGCAATGACCTCCTCGCTGCGATGCTGACTGAGAAGCTCATGGGGATTCTGCGCGAGATTGAAGAGCTGGGATTCGCGCACCTTTCCCCCCCCGGCAGGGGCAATCCACGGTCTTTCCGGTCAGCCCCGCCTCTTCAGTCGGTCTGGTCGTAGGGCGAGAAGTCCGGGTGATTGTAGAGCTGCTTCCTGGCGAGCTCGGTCCGGTCGGGATTGTTGGACAGCCAGCGCTTGCCGAACTTGGAGGTCCAGAAGGGATGATCCTCCTCAAGGTGGGAGGGCAGCCCCCGGATGATCTGTTCGAAGCGGGACCGGGCCGCGGCGTGATCCGGGTGGTCGTCCACCCGCTGGTAGCCCGCCCCGAACCGCTTTTCCCCGGTCAGGTAGAACCGTCCCTGCGGCCGGCCATAGAAGGGAGCCCGTGCCTCCAGCAGGTAGCGTCTGGTTCGCACCACCTGGACCGGGCCGGTGTAGGCGTAGATCCACTCCCGGTGCCTCTTCACCTTCCCCTTCAGGAAGGGCAGCTGGCTCCTGCCATCGAACTTCACGTCGGTGGGATGAGTGATGTCCGCCATGTCGAGGAGAGTGGGCGCGATGTCGGCGAAGTCAGTCAGTTCGTCGGTGGCTCCCCGGGCCCTGATCCCCGGTCCCCTCACCACGTAGGGGACGTGCACCCCCCGTTCCACCCCGCGGTCCTTGGCGGTCACCGCGGTGCCGTTGTCGGAGCAGAAGATGAAATAGGTGTTCTCGTAGATGCCCAGTTCCTCCGCCCTGGCGATGAGTTTGCCGATCAGTTTGTCCATGTACTCGATGAGGTTGACGAAACGCTGGCGCTGGCGCCGACTGTACTCCGCGAGGACCGCGGCCTTCTTCTTCCGGTCCAGGCCGGTGAGGTCGGGTTTCCCGAGTTCGATGTCCATGACCACCCCCGCGTCCGGGGTGGTGGAATAGGGGCCGTGCGGGATGACGGTGGGCCAGTAGGCCACGAAGGGCTGCCCGGCCCGGGCCTGGCGCGCCATGAAGTCCATGAGGAAGCTGCAGCGGTGATCAGGACCGAAATCGGATTCGGTGACCTCGACGTATTTCCCGTTCCGCACCATGGAGGGATACCAGTAGCGCAGGTCGGGAAGCTTGAGGTCCCTGCGTTTTCCGCTGGCGATGACGTCGATCCCGAAGTGCCCCTTGATCTTGTCCGGCCCCTCCCAGACACAGAATTCGTCAAACCCGACCGCGGGATCCCACGGCTCTTTCGCACCACAGTGCCATTTCCCGGCGATGGCGCTCTTGTAGCCCCCCTGTCCCAGCAGCCTGGCCCAGCTGTGCTGGGCCGTGAACAGGGTCCCGCGGGAACCGAAGGCCCACATGTCGTTACGGAACGCGCCGGTGCGGTTGCCGTAGACCCCGGTCATGAGGAGCGCGCGGGAGGGTCCGCAGATGGCCGGGGCATAACAGGTGCGGAAACGCACCCCTTCGCGGGCGATGCGATCGATGTTCGGGGTGCGGGCCGAGCCCGGTCGCCCGTAACAGGAAAACATGTCCGCGCTCACGTCGTCGGCCAGGATCAGCACGATGTTCGGTTTCCCGGTGGCGGGAGGTCCGTCAGCGCCGTGGACCATCGGCTGGCCCATGAGAAGGAGGACCGTCAGCACACCGGGAAGGTGGGTTCCCGGTCGGGAAATCATGAAGTTTCTCACTGCGATTTCTTCCGTGGTTTCCTCTTCGGACGGTTGACCTTCTCCCGGATCGTGGGCACCGGCAAACCATCATCCGGCTGGTTCCAGAGCCGGTAGGGGTCGTCGAGCCGGCGCATCTCGGCCAGGAGAAGTTTTTCCATCTCCGCCAGCTTCCCGGCCTGTTCCGGATCGTCCGCCAGGTTGCGCTGGTGCTCCCCCGGCTCGTGGCCGGTGAGTTCAATCACCTTCTGCCCGTGATGCTGGCTGATGAGCTCGTGGGGATTCTGCGCGAGATTGAAGAGCTGGGTTTCGCGCACCTTCCCCTTGTCGGACTGGTACTTGATCAGTTTCCAGTCGCCCTGCTTCACACAGCGCATCCCCGGGCGGGCGCCTCCGCAATACACGCCGTAGAGGACCTCGCGGACCGTCTGCTTCCGGCCGAGCAGGACGGGCTTGAAACTGGTGCCTTCGCTGGTCCTTGGAATCTCGATGCCGGACAGGTCACAGAGGGTCGCCAGAACGTCGAGGAGGTAGATGTTTCCCTTCACCCGTGAGCCCCCCTTGATTCCCGGTCCCTTCACGATGAAGGGGATCCGCCAGGTGTGCTCGTAGAGGTTCTGCTTGCCCTGCAGGCCGTGGCGGCCAATGGCCATCCCGTGGTCGGCAGTGTAAACCACGTAGGTGTTGTCCAGTTCCCCCATTGCCTCCAGCTTGCGGAGAACCCGGCCGACCTGGATGTCGATGTTCTCGCTGCAGGCGAACTCGCGACCGAGTTCGTTACGGATGGTCCGCTCGTCGCGCCTGGCCCAGACACCCTTGACCCCCACTTCGTCCCGGACCGTCATGTGGGTGTTGTCAAAGGGATGCCGGGGCAGGTAGTTGGGCGGAAGGGGCGGTTGCTTCGCATTCGCCGGCGGCAGGGTGTTCTCGTCGGTGTGATTGACCGCCCCGTACTTGCGCAGAAGGCCGGGCTTGCCGTCGCGCACGTCGTGCGGATGGGAGAACCCGAAGTAGATCAGGAAGGGATCCGTGTCCTTCCCCGCCTCCCGCCCGGCCAGGAAGTCCAGGACCTGCCCGGCATGCCAGGCACTTCCGCTCTCGTCGGTGCCTCCCCGCTTGGTGGCATCATGCCGCACGGTGAAGAGGGCGTTGGCCTTTTCATAGCTGTTGCCCCGCTTGCAGGTCCGCATGGTGTCGTAGCCCGCCCGGTTGAAGACAGCCGGCATCGTGTGCATGGGCAGGTTCGACGGAACCAGCCGGGGATTGGAGACGTGCGGGTTCATGGTCCGGCCCGACTTGTCCGGGATATGCCAGACCGTGCGGCCCGACATGACCATGTGCCGCGACGGCGTGCAGACTCCGCCGACCCAGGCTCCCATGTGATGGGCTCCGTCAAACACCATGCCAGCGGCCGCCAGCGCATCAAGGTTCGGAGTCTCGAGGGAGGAGTCCGGATTGTAGATGTTCAGATCAAAGGGAGACTGGTCGTCGGCGATGATGAACAGGATGTTGGGGCGCTTGTCCGCCGCCGGGCAAGGGACCGCAACAAGGGCAACCGCCGTCAGCAGGAAGACGCCCAGTCGAAAGGAATGAGTCGACAGGAAGGTTATGAGGGGTGGGATTGAATTAGTTCTGGTCATTGCTATCCTGCTTTTTCTTTTTTCGTTTGCGCCCCTCTTTTCTCTCCTCCGTGGTGCCCCAGAGTTCCAGGGCAAAGTCGTTCTTCCGGGGAGGCCCGGGGGTACTGCGCCCCTGGTCAATGTAACGCTGCATCAGGGCGGTCAGTTTTGCAGAGACCTCGCTTCTCGATGCACTGAGATCCCGGGTCTCCCCGATGTCCTCACCGAGATTGAACAACTCCCGTCGCCCGTCCCGGTGGAAGATCTGCTTCCACGGCCCCTGCCGGATGGCAAGCCCGCCGGAAGCCTGGTGGACGGCCGCTTCGCGCACCGGCTGGGATCCTCCCGCCAGGAGTGGAAGGATGCTCACGCTGTCCTCACCCGCCCCGGGGGGAAGTTTTTCCTCCAGGATGTCCGCACAGGTTGCGAAGAGATCGTTCAGGCAGACCAGTTCGCGACACACCGTCCCGGGCTTGACCCGGCCGGGCCAGCGCACCGCGAGGGGTTCACGGTGGCCGCCCTCGTAGATACTGCTCTTGGCCGCCCGCAGAGGGGGATAGGGACGCTTGGCCGCACCGTTATCACCGGTGGCAATGACGAGGGTGTTCCCGGCCAACCCCTTCTTCTCCAGCGCCTCCAGGATCCGGCCCAGCATGTGATCGCCCTGGTAGACCCAGTCCGCGTACTTGCCCTCCTTGCCGGTGAGCCCTCCCTTGCCGGTGAACTCGGGCGCCGGGATGATCGGGTTGTGGGGTGGGCACATGGGAAAGTAGAGGAAGAAGGGTTCCTTCCCTGAACGGGCCCGCTCGTCGATGTAGTCAAGCGCCTTCGCAATCATGAGCGGCTGGTTCCGGATCCGCTCCACATGCGACACCACCGCATCCTGCTCCAGGATACAGCCGATGTTGCGGGCATGGGTGAACCCGTAAAAGTAGTCGAAGCCGAGGGTATTCGGGCCATCTTCGAAACGGGCCCCGACCGGCGGGGTGTCGGGCCGGGACTTCTTGTCTCCGGTCCAGTTCAGTCCGAGGTGCCATTTCCCGATGCAGGCGGTGTGGTAACCCTGCCCCTTGAGAAAGGACGCCACCGTCAACCGTTCCCCGGGGATGATCGGAGGGGAATAGGTGTTGAGGACGCCGAATTGTCCGATCCGGGACGGGTAACGGCCAGTGAGGAGACCATACCTGGTCGGCGTGCAGTTGGCCGCCGCGGAATGGGCGTCCGTAAATCGCATTCCTTCCCGTGCCAGGCCATCGAAGGAGGGGGTCTTGAAGGGGGAATCCCCCCGGTTGCTCGGGGGCTGTCCCCACCCGAAATCGTCAAACAGGACAAAGACGATGTTCGGGCGTTCCACCGCCCCGGCCATCGGACCCGCAAGGGCGACCAGCGCCACCAGCATGAGAAGTAACGGTCGGAATTTCATTTTTTTCTGGCTCCTGGAAGTTCAGAGGCGGAGATCCCAACCTCCCTGATCTGGCGGTTGAGTCCCAGCTCGAGCTCCTTGATGACGTCCCGGTAGGCCTCCCTCCCCGCCACGTTATAGCGCTGATCCGGATCCTTCTGCCGGTCAAACAACTCGGCCGGGTGACCGGTCACCTTCAGGTAGGTGAAGCGCCCGGTCCGGATCCCGTAATGGCCCGGATTGCTCCAGTAGGTGTAGAACTGGGCCGTCCTCCAGTCGGCAACCTGCTTCCCTTTCAGCAGGGGCATCATGCTGCGCCCCTGCATGGCCACGGGCACCTCCACCCCGGCCAGTTCCAGCAGGGTCGGAGCGATGTCGACGTTCATGCACAGGTCCCGGTTGACCGAACCCGCCTTGATCAGCCCGGGGTAACGGACCAGGAACGGCATCCGCATGGAGGTCTCGAGGATCAACCGCTTGTCGTAGAGCCCGTGCTGGCCCAGCCAGTAGCCCTGGTCCGAGGTGTAGATGACCACCGTATCCCCGGTGAGGCCCTCGGCATCAAGATAATCGAGCACCCGCCTGAGGTTGTCGTCATTGCCGGTCAGACAGCGGATGTACTTGTGCATCATGTGCTGGTAGGCCACCCGGATCTTGTCCCTGTCATCAGCGGGATCATGCTTCCACATTGTGTTGGGAGCCTTGTCCTTCAGGTGACGGGCATAGTAGCTGCCCCCGGGATCCTTCCGGCCACCCCGGCCCTTTGAGTGCAGCATGTGGAACTTGGTCACCTTCAGAAATTCACGCTTCAGGTTCGAGTCACAGTTGGCGAGGTTCTCATGGAGCGTCGCTGGCTCGGGAATGGTCACTCCGGCCAGGAGTTTGTCGTAGCGACTGGCATGTCCGTAGTCGTGATGGGGAGCCTTGAACTGGAGGCACATGAGAAAGGGCCGGGAGCGGTCACGCTCCTTGAGCCATTTCATCGCGATGTCGGTGTAGACGTCGGTGGAGTAGCCTTCCCGCTCCCAAGTGCCCTCGGAACCGGTGAAGACCGGGTCGAAGTATTTTCCCTGTCCCTTCACCACCATGTATTTGCGGTAGCCCCTGGGCTTGCTGTTCAAGTGCCACTTGCCGACAAGGTAGGTGTCATACCCCGCCTTCTGCAGTTCCACCGGATACTGCGGAGAGTCCCCGTTGATCGCCCCGTTCAGGCCAAGCACCCCGTTCCGGTGACTGTACTGGCCGGTCAGGATGGACGCGCGGCTCGGCGAGCAGATCGAGTTCCCGCAGCTGAAGTTGTCGAAACGCATCCCCTCTCTGGCGAGTCGATCAATGGCAGGGGTTCTGGCGTGATCCTTGAGATGGGTGCCGTAGGCCGAGATCGCTTCAAAGGCGTGGTCATCCACCAGAACCACCACCATGTTGGGCTTCGCCGCCTGCGCAACAGCACCGCACACGCTGGCGAGGCAAAAGAAGACAGGAAGCAATTTCATCACAGGTTTCCGCTCCAACGGGAAGGGGAGAAAGAGTCGGGCCTCCAGTGGGCCCCGGGATGCTAGGGTTCCCGGTGCAGTCGGTCCAGCCTTCCCCACGGCAAGCGCTGCAAACCCGTTAAAATCGGCCTGCCAGCGTAGAGATCCTCCTCGCCGTCGACATGCCGGATGTCACGCCAGAGAGCACCGCGCAGGGAGATCAGCCTTGCCGCTTCTCTCACCGGTGACCAGGTTACCGCTACCCCCCCGATGAAACATCTCTGGTTTTCAATTCTCTGCAGCATTGCACTCATTCTTCCTGCCTCAGCAGATCCCATGCGAGAGGCGATCTCCTCCGGGGATGCCGAGGCCTTGAGACAACTCCTTGAGACTGGGGCTGACCCGCAAACCGTCGAACCCGTCCCCGGGCAAATCGTGGTCATTGGTCCTCAAGGACGTTATCCAACCATTGCGCTGTGCCTGCACTCAAGCCAGCCGCACCTCATCCCCCTGCTGCTGGATGCCGGGGCCAATCCGGAGTCTATCGTCCCTGGCTTCTGGTCGTGCACAACCGTCGTGCATATGGCTGCCCACCGTGGACAAGTAGAGGCATTGGGGTATCTCATCGCAGCCGGTGCGGATGTCAATCCGGAGCTGCCTGAGCCTTGCATCACCACTACGCCCCTCGTCTCAGCCATTCAGGGCGAGCAACTGGAGTCAGCGCGGTTCCTGCTGGAAAATGGAGCGGACCCGACAGCCGTACATCCCTTCGGGATCGAAATGAACCCCATCTTCCATGCAGCCCAGGCCGGGAGCGCTGAAATCATGGGCCTGCTGATCGAGTATGGAGCCTCCGTCGAGGGAGTTCGAATACCGGAAGAAATGCGTCCTTTCTTCAACCGGGAATTTCTGGAACTGCTCCTGGACTACGGGGCTGTGCTCGATGAGACCCCCCTTTTTGACCTACTGACCGGAACCAACAGTCTGGGTTTTTCTGGTCCCAACCCGTCGGTGGATCCCGAGGAATTGGAGTGGCTCCTGAACAATGGCATCAGTATCGATGGCACTCTTGAGGACTTCAGCACGATCCTCCATTTCGCGATCCAGAGAGCCCTGTCACTCCCAGTGGTTCAAGTGCTGGTTGAGGCGGGAGCAGACATTAACGCCGTCACCCTGGGCGGCGAGACTCCCCTAACCACCGCCTTGCGGAGGAATAGGACGGATTTGGCGGAGTACCTTGTGGAGGCTGGCGCGCAGGAAAGTGATTTGCCCAGCTATCAGGAAGCGATCGCGGAAGATAACGTCGCCGCGTTGGCCTTCTACCTGGAGCAGGGGATGAGCCCCGATTATCGCCCGCCTGGGCCTGGAGAAGGGCCGCCACGCACCGTCTATCCGGTGATCGTCAGGGCCTTAAGGGAGAATGCGGTGGAATGCGCCCGGTTGCTGGTTGGCAAAGGGGCCGATTTGAATCTGGGGTTCCACAGTTTTACCTTGGGCCGTGTTGTCTCTCCGGTGATCGTGATGGTTGCGGAGAACAACGTGCCCGGCGTTCAGTTCCTGCTCGACCACGGGGCCGGCCCTGACCACCACCTCAATACCCCTCTTCATTTCGCAGCCCTGTATGACAGTCCGGAAGTGGGCGGGCAGCTGGTCAGCGCGAACTCGATGGCCGCGCTGAACGCCTTCGGCGAAACCCCGCTGGATGTGGCCACCGGGGAGACCCTCGACCTGCTCCAAGCCCAGCAGGCCCCCGCAGGCCATGGGATCTCATTATGGGATGCTATCCGCACCGGGAACCTGGAGCTCGTTAAGGCCTACCAGGAGGAAGGGTTGGACCTCCAGACAGTCGAACCAGCTTCCGAAGGCAACCCCGGGAACCTGACCCCTCTCATCCAGGCCATGGTAAGCAGCCAAGCTGCCGTCGCCCTCTACCTCATCAAGCGCCACGACAATATTTTTTCTGAGTCCTCCCTGATGGAGAAAGCGAGGGAGAGCCAACTGAGCGAAGTGGAGGAGCTCCTCCAGGCCCTGTTCCGGTTACGCCTTCAGCCACGGACTTCCCGGGAGGGAGTTCCCCATCTTGATATCGATTATGCCGGGTTCGACGACTCGGGCCGCTACCATCTCGAGAGTTCGTCCGACCTGCAAAGTTGGACCGGGGTTGAAGGCACGGCCCATTCGTTCCGGGACAGCCCTGAGCGGAGATTCACCCTGGAGATCCCGGGGCACCTCGGGTCCCGGCAGTTTTTCCGGCTTCAGCGAATGGAGGAGTAAAACTGAGCCCCGCCTACTTCTTCCCCTCGAGAAGCTCCGCAAACCTTGCCCTCGTGGCAGCATGTTCAGGTCGACCCGCGACGTTGGACCACTCATTGGGGTCCGCCTTCAGATCGTAGAGCTCTTCCTCCTCGTTGGCATACCGGATGTAGCGCCAGCGGTCGCTACGCAGGGAGACATTGCCGCGATCAAAGGTAGTGACCACTACCCGCCCAGTGGAGCGATCCGGTTGGCGCAGCAGGGGAACCAGGGACTGGCCATCCAACTTACCCGGGCCCTTCAACCCGCAAAGCTCCACGAGGGTGGGATAAAGGTCGAGCAGGCTGACAGGCTGGTGGCAACGCGATCCCCCTGCCGCAAACTCCCCGGCCTGTGACCGGGGGGGGACCACCATGAGAGGAACCCGGGTCGACCGCTCCCAGCCGGTCCACTTTCCCCAGTGCTCCTTCTCCCCGAGGTGCCAGCCGTGGTCGGACCACAGTACGATCCACGTATTCTTGCCAACCGCACTCTGGTCGAGAGCCTCGAGCAGCCGTCCGATCTCATGATCCACGTAAGTGGTGCAGGCAAGGTAGGCTTCCACCGCAGCCTGCCACTGGCCGTATTGTATTACCGTGGCATGGCTGCCTGCCGTGACCGCCTCCCGCGCCCACTTGCGACCCGCCTGTCCTAGGTCATCCAGGTCATTCTTCCTGACCGGCGGCAATTTCCCCAGTTCATCCTTGAAGCGATCAAAGAACCGCTTGGGGGCCCAGAGAGGAATATGGGGACGGTAGTAGCCCACCGCGAGAAACAGGGGTTCCTTGCCCCCTTCCTTCAGTTTGCCGATCGCCCAGTCCGTGATCCGGGTATCCCCGAAATCCGTATCCGGCACATCCCATCCTCCCCAGTCGAAGGACTCGCCATCAGTCTCCGTCGGCTTGCGATCCGAAGGCATGCGGTTGAGGGGAAGAACAACCTTGTGGCCACGACTGTCCCTGGTGACATGGCGTGGATTCGCCGTTGCCTTGCTGGGAAGCTCCTTGCGGGTGTACTTCACCGTCTCCTTCGACAACGGGCTCCACCGCTGACTCACTCCGAAGTACTCTTCAAAGAACTTCCCTCCCCGGGAGTGGAGAAGTTTGCCCGCCCCAAGGGTCTCATACCCGGACTCGGCGAAGGCGGTGCTGAGGAGACGGGCCTGCGGGTAGCGACGTGCGAGGGCGCCGCTCTGGTTGGACCAGACCCCGGTCACGCCCGGCCTCCGACCGCTGAAGACCGCCGCCCGGGAAGGATTGCAGGCCGGGGCCACGCAGTGGGCATTGGTGAAGAGTACTCCCCGGGCGGCAAGGCGGTCCATGTTCGGGGTGTGCGCCTGGGGATGACCTTTCAGACAACCGATCCAGTCATTGAGGTCGTCCACCGCGAGGAAGAGGACGTGGGGACGCTCCCTGCCGACCACGGGAAGAAGCGTGAGGAGAAGAAACAGGACAACCGGGAAGCGCATCACAGTGGATTGACTGCTCTTAACCGGAAGCCTCCCGGCAATCAAACACATGTGCCCGGTTCTTTGAAGACGTTCCTCCAGCAGAGGGCTCTCCTAAAATTTTCCCAAACCCCCTTTCCGCTTGCCCCGCGCCGGAATTGACCCATCCTCCCCGCCCACAGTCGGGGCGTAGCGCAGCTTGGTAGCGCGCTTCGTTCGGGACGAAGAGGTCGCTGGTTCGAATCCAGTCGCCCCGACCACTCAAACCTACGGTTGAGGCCCTGAAGGCTGGGTCAATTCCGGCGAGATGGTCCTCATTCCCGAGAACATCGTCCTCGAAAGCTGCAACCCGTTCGATCAGGACGCCACGTTTCTTGCCATTCTGGCCCCCTCGGATTCGCCCGGCCTGGATATTGCTGATCTCTCTCCCGAAGAAACATGGGCCGTGATGGGTAAGGACCGACCACCAATCAGATGAATTCCCCCATCCTCCGGTGCCGTTCCGATCGAAAAGAACCCCGCAACCGACTGCCATGGAGCACCTCGCCATGCCCTCCCTCGTTACTTGCCTCCCCGCCTCTCTGAAACGCGGTAGCGAGTGCTCCACAAGCTCCGACTCCGGTTGCTATTTGTAGGCAGCAGGCAGCTTGGGGACCACTCCCAGCTTCTCGTAATTGAAGCCGCTTGCGAGTGGCTCGTAGGTGCCCACGTAGTCGACGCTGCGAGTGGGAGAGATGGCAGCTTCCATTCCGAGTCCCCAATACGCAGCGTTGATGATCAACCTGCGGAGCCCGGCACTCTCCAGGTCCTTGCCGCTGCCCATCGTGGACTGGAAGACGCGGGCCTTCTTTCCCTCGCTGGTCTGCCACGTCTTGAACCACGCCACGGGAAGCGGTTCCTTCCCGGGATTGGGAGGGTCGTCATGGTTTCGCCCTGTCAGTGGTTGTCCCCAGACCAGGGCCGTGCACCCTTCCGGCAGCCCGGTTCCCTCCTTGTAGGTCCGGTAGACATCCGAGGGTCCCCAGATGTCGTCGACCCCGACCGCGATAGGATGCCCCTTCAGCTCCTTGACAATCGTGCCGCGGGTCGAATCGGCGTGCCAGCGGCCGTGATGACCCATGAAGGACCCCCCGAGCACATCCCGGCCGAAGTTCACGGTCTTGCCGTCAATCTTGTAGGGTAAGGCTCCGCGAAAACCATGATTCGCAGTCCGCAGCGCGATCATCGGTTTGCCGGAGTCGATGTAACTGACGATGCGCTCCTGCTGCTCACCGGGCAGGGTCAGGAGGCGCGTAAAGAAGACGACCAGGTCAGCCGAAGCGAGATGCTTGAGACCGGGTATGTTGTGGGATTTGAACTCAGCCTCCTGTCCTTTCTTCGGGTAGACCGGCATGGTGGGATCGACTTCCCCCTTGTCATTGACCCCAAACAGGATGGTGCAGTCAAATCCGTGATGCCTGCTCAGGATCCCTGCCATCATCGGCATCGATTGTTCACTACGGTACTCCTGATCGGCGGAGATCAGCACGATATGCCTGCCCTTGCCGGGGCCCTTATTTCCGGAATACGTCAACCACTGCGGACTGTCCGGAACGGGATGGGCCAGGAGGGGGCTGCAACTCAAAAGCAGGGCCGCGCGACAGAGTGAGGGAAGCAATAGTCTGATCATGATCGGGTTCGGCCCGGGGGCTAGTGATCCGGGATTTCGTTCACCGTGTAGTAGGCCTTGGTGTGGAGGAGACGCTCGCCGTCCCGGCCCACCATTCCGGCGAGATCGAAATCGTGGATGTGGCCTTCCGTAGTCTTGTCCAGGTGCACCATCACCGACAACCCGTCGGCAGAGGGCACGGCTCTGATCACCTCGGGCGTGGTGTGATCCACCTCCGGACTACCGTAGCCGGCGGCGTAGTTGTGCGTGTAGGTCGTCACGGTGTAGGCATCGGTGCTGGAGGCGATGCCCCTGTCCACTGGCTTGGTGAAGGTGACCAGGAACCCGTCCTTCCTGATATTGATTTCCCTGATCTCGAACGGCACAACGCCGGACCAGTCGATGCGCTGGATCGCAAATGGTTCCGTTCCGCGCACCGGCCACTGCCGGTTGGTCGTGAAGCCGCCGACAATCAATTGCCCCCTGGGGGAGAACTCCACGTGCATGATCCCCGTGGAGAGGCCTTCCCGAAAGGGATAGCACGCGCCCTGCCACACCCCGTTGACCTGTTCGGTGGTCACTCGCAGGATGATACTCAGGGTGTAATCGCCCAGGAAGATCTGGTTTTCGAAGGGACCGAACTTTCCTCCGGTCTGGTTGAGCCGGAAGCCGGCGATCGAGCGGCCCATCCTGATGTAGGGAAAACGCACCACGGGAGGTATCAGTTCCTTGACCCGCTTCTTCTCAACCTGCAGACGGGACGGGCTGTCGGGCTCCACCGCGGGCGCATCCAGGCCGGGAACGAAGGGATACCAGTTGTAACTGGCCGGATGGCCGAGAAAAGCGCCCTGCTTGAGATGCTTCAACGAGCAGCATCCGTTCCATGGCCCCTGGCTCTCGATGCAGAACATGACCCCCTGCGCATTCGGACCCACCCCGCCCGGACTCCGAAGCCCGCTGCACACCGGTATCATCTTCCCGTCCGGCGTCACCTTCACCGCCCATCCCCGGAAGAGGTTGCGCGAGTGATACGATCCGCTCAACCCGAGGGCCACCCAGATATTGCCCTCCGGATCATGCTTGGATCCAAAGGCAAACTCGTGGCCCTCCGCGTAACCCCAGTTGTTGCTCAACGTGTCGTAGCGGTCCGCGATCCCGTCCCCGTCGACATCGGAAATGCGGGTGACCTCCCCGAACTGCGTGGTCGTCATCGCTCCGTCTTTCCAGGCGAGGCCGAAGATCTCGTCCTGCCCGCTGGCGAAGAGGTGGTACTGCGGCTCGGGGGGAGACTGGAAGGCGCCCTTGATGAAATAGATGTCACCCCGCCGGGTGCCCACCGCCAGCCGCCCGTCCGGGAGGATCTCAAAACTGCCCGGACGCATCGGAACCTCCGGCGGAATCGGGATGTTCACGATCGGGTAGTACTTTTCCTCCTCCCCGGCCGTACCCCACATTTCCCCGAGATCCTCGGCAACAAGGGCATGAGGGATCGCGGCGATCACCAGGACCAGGATGAATCGGACATTTACCATCGGTATTCAAGGGTGAGAGTGGAGCGCCCGGCAGACAGCGTCAGCGGGATCAGCAATTCCGCGGGATCGCCATCACGGACCACTCCCCTGTAATCGCCTGCCGTGCGCAACCGGAGTTGATCAATGACGAAGTCATGGTCCGATTGCGACGTGATCTTCTTCCCGGAACCCGCACGGAAATGGAACAGCGGCGGTGCGTCCGGTGATTCAAACAGGATGGTTCGCTTGAAATACGCCCGGCCGTCGGCATCGAGAAGGTCCTCGAAGAAGTCTTCCACCACGATATCGCCGTAGCGGTATTGAAAAGTGGGTCTCCGCAGCGCATCCAGGCGATAGCCGCGGAACTGGTAGCCATGGTCGTGAGGGAAAGCGTAATCGGTCTTCCCCTTGTAGGGCCAGTGATCATCCATCGACTTCAAGCGGTGAAAGGGAATCCCGGCCGGGAAGGAAATCCGCTCACCTCCACGGGCCCGGAACGATCCGTGATTGACGCTCGCGAACTCCCCTCTCCACAGCAGGCGCAGGGCCATCTCCTCGGAATCAAAGGCCAGGCTGATACGCTCCGGGTAGCCCACGCCGATCCCGCGGTAGCCGGCCGTGCCCCGGCCCCGGCACATCTCCGCCACATCGGTGACCCGGAGCTCACTCGATTGCCGCGACAGTCCCCTGGGCTTCTTCGCCCGGGTCCCGTCCTCAAGATAGGCCCACAGCCCCTCGATCTGTTGAGCGGTATCGCCGCCGAGAATGCCGGGACGAATCGATTTTCCTCCCGGCCAGTAGCTGGGCATGATCACGGTGGGGTGGAAGCGCGATGGCTGCCGCATGTAGAGGTGAAACCAGCTCTTCCGGACGCGCTCCGTCACGTGCACGATGTCGAGCGCCCCTGCCCCACCCGCCCGCTGCCCGTTGAAATCGTGGCAGGCGATGCAACTGAATCCGGTGGTCCCCATCATCTCATAGCCGGCATCCTTGGACTCCCGGATGTCGGCAATCTCCGGGAACGTGACCGCTTCCAGTTCGTCGACTCTGCCGAACAGCTCAACCAGATGGCCGACGTTCTCTCCGCCATACTGCGGCATGCTCGCGTCCAGGTAGTCACGCTGGCGCTTCCCGTGCAGCAACACGTCGGCCAACCACTCGGGCTTCAATTTCGCACCGACATGGGACAGCGGCGGAGGCAGGCGACCCTGGTCCCCCAGCGCTTCCCGCGTTCCGGTAAAAAGCACGTTGCGCTCCGGAGCGATTCCCCCCAGCCCGGCCCGGTCGTGACAAGCGATGCAATTGAAGGTCACCAGGGTCTTCTCGAGCCGTTGCCGGTCATCGAGCCGCCGGCCTTCCGCCCGGGGCAGCACTCGCGAGAGCAATCCACGTTGTTCAGTATCGAGGTCGAACCGGGGCCACGGTCCGGCGCCTTCGCTCAAGCATCCGCGGCTCGGATCCAATTGCGCAAAGACCGGTCCGGCCTCGGAACGGATCCGGAGATCCTCGTGGCAACTGGCACAACCGAGCCTGGCGAACTGGGCCCGGCCCCGCGCCGCGAGATCGGCATCCACCTGAAGGGGCGCGAAGGCGGGTAGCGGCTCGTCGGATACCGAGAGCATCGAGGAAGGGATGGCATGCCGCCTGAAGCCGGGGCCTTCCAGTTCAAAGGAGAACTCCGGTTCCCTCCCGGTGTGAAAGTAGCTCAGTTCAATCTTCCGCCAGCCCGCCTGCAGGTCGGCCCTGCCCTGTAGCTTCCTTGCTCCACGTCGGTTGCTCGGCTCCTCCCGGACAATTTCCTTTCCATCCACGTGCAGCGATCCGCCGTTCATCTTGAGGTAGGCGGTATAACGACCGGACTGCGGGATCTTCAGCCATCCTTTGTATGCGATCGCACTCTGATGATGCACCTTCCCGAGGCTCTCCAGGGAAAAATCCTCCACGTGTCCAGCCTGCTCGGCCTCCACCTTGTCGCTATTCAGTCCCTCCCACACCTGCCCGCGATACAGCGTATAGGCGAGTGATCCCGGCACACGCGTGTCCTGCAGGAGGTAGTGGGTGATCCGCTCGACATCCTTTCCCTGCAAGCGCAGATCGGGCATTCGCCCGGAGGGGCGACTGGCGTGCGGCCGCCGCAGAAACTCGGCCAGACTCTTGACGCTGTACTTCTTCTGCAGGGCCCCGAGCGGAACGGAGGTTCTGCCGAGCAGCTCCTTTCCCTCTTCATCACGGGGCGAATGACAGGCTGCGCATCCCCGCGAATGGAACAATACCTCGCCATGTCGCGCAGCCACCGCATCGGGTGGCTGCAGTGCAAAGTCGCTTTTCTTCAGGGACAGGAGAAAGTGCGTGAGCGATTCGGCGATCTCCCCCCGTTCCCTGGCGCCCAGGTGCGCCAGCACATCCGGCATGGTGGTTCCGGGTTTCGTCCCATGCGGATCGCGGAGAAAGGCCTCAAGATAATGTGGATTGACCCGCGATCCAACCGCAGACAGCCGGGGCGCCTTCTTCGCCTGGCCCGCAAATGGCGCCTCGCTCGCGTGACAGGCGGCGCAATTCAATTCCTCAAGCAGGATCAGGCCTTTGAGGTCCGGAGCGAGTTGACTGGAAACAATCCCGGGAATGATGACCTGGGCGAATGCTGCCGGAACGGCGCCTGCGAACAGCAGAGCTGCCGGAACTATCCAGCGGAAAGATCTCACGATGGGCGAATGCTAATCGGTGCCGAAGGCATGCCGATCCTTTTCTTGAACCGGGATCTGCCCACCCGTATTCCCCGACGGAATGCTCCTTCCCACGGAGCCAGGGCAGGGCGGGGGCGCTCCTGCTCAAATCGGTACTACCCAGGCTCACCGGCAACCCCTTTTCCCAGCTGGTTGGCGAGAAATAAGGCCGCCGAGAAAAGAGCAAGCGCTCCCCCCTGGTGAATGGTGGCGATCGAAACCGGCACGCGCAGAAGCAGGGTCGAGATGCCCAGCCCAACCTGGATCAACAGGATTGCCAGAAGGAGGTGGAAGCCGATTCTGATCCGGCGGGGCAGAGCATGGCGTCTTGAGTGGTGCCAGAAAACCGGAACCAAGACAAACAGGAGCGTCGCAAGAATCCGGTGATTGAATTGCACGGTAACGGGATTCTCGAAGCCATTTCTCCATGCCGGATCAAGATACAGGATTCCCTCCGGAACCACCCGACCGCCCATCAGGGGAAAGGTGTTGTGAATGAGGCCGGCCTTCAGGCCAGCCACAAATCCTCCTGAAAGAACGGTCACAAAGACCAGGCAGGGGATGAGAACGGAGAGGCGCCGGAGCCCACGATGGTCGGCGCCTGGTTTGCCGGCAGAGTTCGGCCACAGCAGATCGAACGCAATCCAGAGAATGTAGCCGTAGATCAGGAACGCCAGGCCGAGATGAGCGGTCAGCCGGTATTGGCTGACATGGGGAACATCCGCCAACCCACTCTGGACCATGTACCAACCGAGTAACCCCTGCAGCCCACCGAGAACCACCATGATTGCCAGTTTCAGGGCCAGCGTCCGATCGATCTTCCTCCTGACCACGAAGTAGATCAGCGGCAGCATGACGATAAGCCCGATCAGGCGCCCGAGAAGGCGATGGAAGTATTCGAGATAGAAGATGCCTTTGAACCCCTCTAGGTTCATATTGAGATTCACCAGCTGAAATTCCGGCGACTGCTGATAGAGATCAAAAACCTCCTCCCAATCATTCTGGTTCAACGGGGGAAGAACACCGGTGACCGGTTTCCATTCCACCATCGAGAGTCCCGAACCCGTCAGCCTGGTTGCCCCGCCCAGCACGACCATTCCCGCAAGGGTCACACAACAGATCAGGAGCCAGATCGCGATGGGGCGATGATGAGTTCGAGTCTCTGGAATGGCCATGGACAAAATACTGCGCACCGGGTCCGTCACCCGGAATCAGCCTTTCCGGTTCAGCCAGTCCCGGTTCTAAGGCGTTTGGCAGATCGTCTGCATCTTCCACGCCTTGATCGATCTGATACTCGCATCCCCACCCTTGGCGGACAAGCGGATGTTCGGACTTTCCTGAATGTGTCGATGACCCCTCGCCTGGCGGTTACTGGCAAAGATCTCGACCAAGTTCCTGTCGATGAACACGCTCAAGATGAAGTCTTCATCCTTCTTGAGGGCAAACGATGTCCGGGCCATTGACCCGGATTGAGGGATCGCTATGCTGGCGGGATGAGAACGAGCCCTGCTTTTGGGCGACCATTGGGGATCTGCAGCCCGTGGATAAAGCCACCTCACTCGTCAAGGGGCGTGCTGCTCGCAGCCCTCCTGCTCCTCCCATGCCCGGGGATCGACCCCGGACTCGCCCTCCCCGATCCGTTCCCGCCTACTTCCCTCGCTGGGCCCTGCCGATCTGCTCCCGCAATCCACGGCACAACTCCCTGAACTGTCCTTCCTCGCTGGGGGCGAGACCGATGGGATCAAAGCGAGCCTTCCAATGATAACTGACCGCCCGGCGCAGATCGGACTCCACAGCAGGAACGAGTTCACCCAGTCCGAGGATCCATTCAGTGAAGGCTCTGCTCTCATTCCGGGGACCCAGGCGGCGCTCGGCGAGCCGGGTCAGGTCGTGGAGGGGAGTTCGCATGATCTCTGCCCGCGTAGTCCCACCGACTTCCCCCCGGCGACGGGTCCTGCTTTGCCATAGACGCACCACGAGGCAGGCGAGGAGGAGGGCCCCCACTGTGATGATGAGCCAGTTGACCATCCCGGTATTTCCCGGCAACGTTCTCCAGACTAGGAAATCCTCGCGCATCTTCTGCCACCAGTCGATCAGGTGGCGTGACCACGGCAGCCCTGATCCTTCATAATCGAGCCATCGCGGGGTGGTGGCATCGAAATTTTCCCAGCGCCCATAGGAAGCTGTATCCGCTCCATCGGGAATCTCATCCGGAGGCATCGTTCCGTGCCAGACCCGGCACCAGGCATGGGCGTGACTACCCCGCAACAGCCACTCGCCGTCCCTGCTCCGCTCCTGGCCAGAGTATCCCACACAGTAACGGGCCGGAATTCCGGCCTCCCGAAGGAGCAGGACCGCCGCAGTGGCGAAGTACTCACAATGCCCAATCCGAGTCTCACTGAGAAACCTGGACACCGCCCAGTTCTCCCTGCTGGCACGCTGGTGTCCAAGGAACATGCTGTAAGAAAAATCGGGGCCGAAAAATCGCTCCTTGATCAACTTGGTGGCCTCGCGGGCGGGGAGCCCCCGCAATCCCCAATCGTCGCAGAGATCGCGGATACCCTTCCGCTCCGGGTCGGGAATCCACTCCTCATCCGCATTCAGGCGCCCGGGCAGGCGCTCCGCCAGCGGAACCTGCAGATCAAGTTCGGGATCAGGCAACGCCTCGTAAAGGGGCCGTCCCCCGGCGAAGACTTCAAAGGAAGCCACTCCGTGATCGGGATTCTCAAGTCGGACCGTTCCGAGGGAATTCCAGTCGACGCCACCATCGGCAACCCGGAATCCCGAGAGCCGTTGGGTGGTGGAGGGCAGAGGAAGGGGAGTCTTGGTCCCCACCTTTCCTTTCACAATCAGCTTGCGCCGGATGCCGGGATCGCGGTCAAACTCGGCAGGATCGAAGGCAAACTGCAACAAGCCGTTGGGCAGGGTGCGGTCCCAAAGGGGCTCATAGTCACCCTCTCGCTTGTCGAGTTCGATCCCTCCCGGCACTTCCTCCCTGTTCCCTGGCGTGCCACCCTGCCCTCCGCCTCCACGTTCGGGCACCGGACGGTGCCACCACTGCCCCCCCGTGTAATGATTGTAGGCAGCCTCACGAAAGAGGCGCGACCCTCCTGTCTCCGTGTCACGCACCCGCCATCGAATACGCTTCGACTGCTTGATCCTCCCAAGCTGACCGATGGCGGTCTGGGAACTGTCTCCCGTCGTGTAACCCCCGGACGGGATGCTGAACACGCTGTCCAGGCTCATCCACAGGGCCTTGAGACCAATCGATCCCCCTGCCCCCAGGACACCGGCCAGCAGAAGAGCCCCCCCGATGCTGAAGGGGCGCAGGCGACTCACCGGGCTGGCAAAGACCAGCGCGCAGGATGCAAGAAAGATCATGCCCGCAAAAAAGGCCAGCTCGTCGATCCGACTCAGTGCGGCAGCCACCATCACGAGGCAGAGATAGGGATAGCCGATATGGATCTGGATGGGCACCACCTTGCGACCCGCTCTGCGGTCGATGAGCATCTTGCGCCGCGCAATCAGGGAAAAGGTATTGAGTGGCACAGCCGGCTCGATGGCGTAGTTTTGTGCAAGAAGAACCGGCAAAAGGTAAAACGGCATCCACGCAAGGACATCGAAGAGAAGAATCTGACTCGACCCCTGCAACCACGTCCACACCAGGGTGAGCACCCCCAGGACAAGGGCCAGGTACCAGGCCCGGACAAAGCCCCGCTCGCCGAAGTGCCAGCGCAGGTCGGTCCAGGAGCGGCCCTCCGCCAGCAGCGCACAGATCAGACCCACCACCGGGTGGCCGGTCACCCCTCCCCAGAACAACAGGGTGGCTCCCTCGAGAAGCCGGGGAGGACTCTGGGGATTGTCCAGGCTGCGGTTCACGGCTGCAGTTTGAGCAGTCCCTCCTGCACGTTGGGTGGTTCCAGCAACAGATGGCGACAAGGAAGCGGATCGGCATCGATCATCACCTTGGTTTCCGAGGCACAACGACAAAGGATGAATGGCATGACTTCCATTCCGGCGCTGACGAGGTGCCGAAGGAAGCGCGCCCGTCCACTTGTCCAACCGGTGAAGACGCAGATGCAGGCAGTCAACCGGTCGCCATGCCGCTTGACCAGCCGCTCCAGATCATCGAGATGCTCTTCCGGTTCGGCCTCCACCCCAGCGAGCACTTCCAGGAGTTTTTCGGCCCTGGCTTCTCCCCGGCCAGCCTTCACGACGATGGCTTCATCCTTGATGAACATGAGGTCAAGCATGCTGCGCCTGGTATCAATGGAGCACGCAAAGGAAGCTGCCACCGCCACCGTCTCCTCAAAGAGATTTTCGTCCCCCTCCTCCGTGAAATTATCGAGTACCAGCCCGTAGCGTGGAAAGTACATGTTCTCGAACTCCTTCACGATGGGCCGCCCGGTCTTGGCCCAGCCTTTCCAGTGAATGCGGCGCAGGGCGTCGCCGCTGCGGTAGTCGCGCAATCCGAGGAATTCGCCCGACTGACCGATGGTGTTTGAGACGGCCTCACCCCCGAGCTGCAGACAGGCTTCCCCGGGCAGGTCCAGATCCGGGAGGCGATAACGCCGGGGAAATACAACCAGGGTATCTCCCCCTGCCTCCACCTTGCGGCAGCGCTGGAAGAGGCCGAAGGGATCCGGCAGACGCACTCTGAGATCATTCAGGCGCACCACCCCGCGCCGCCGCGGCTTGAGGTGCAGCAGCGTGCGCAAGGACTCACGCGGGCGTACCGTGCGATGTTCTCCCCGGTCCTCGCTCTCAAAGAGGAGGCGCTGCTCCATGAGCCAGCGCCAGCGATAGTACACGAAGAACCGGTCAAAGACGTTTCGTTCCCCCTCGCCCGGCTCCGGCGTGAAGGCGAAGTTGGGTAGCGACGGCCTGGCATCGGGAGCGCACTCGGAAAGAAGAAAGCCGCGCACCGGACGCCGTCCTTCATTGGTAACCGTCACCATGTAGGGAAAGGATTCACCGACCGTGGCGTAACGCGGCAGTTCCCGCCGGGCCGATAATCGTGCGCGCCGGGACCAGGACCACAGAAGGGATACCACCAGCACACCGAAAACCAGCGAGAAGATCTGGTAGAGCGTGGACTTGGAGAGATCGACTCCCAGGATGGCCGTCAGCAACAGGAGGACCAGGACCACCCAGCCCGCAGCAGTCACCCGCCGATTAAGGGACACGGAGAGATCCGATCCCCGCGCGTAACTCCGGTAGAGGAGGCGATAGAGCAAGGGCACCTGGGGGACCGGTCGCTTCGCGATTCCACCTTCAGCCATGACTTGATCTCCTTTCCTGAGCGGTCCTGCCCTGCTCCGCTCTTCAGACAGGGACAGGAATTTCCTGGAGCAGTTTCTCCACCACAACACGCCCCGAACGGCCGGAATACTTCGCCTCGGGCTCCACCACGAGGCGGTGAGCGATCACGTCCACCGCTAGATCCTGAATGGTTTCCGGCACCACAAAGTCCCGTCCCTCGAAGAGCGAAAGAGCCTGCGCCACCCGCATGAGCGACAGCGAAGCACGGGGACTGGCAGCCAGCTGCACATCCTTACACTCCCTGGTGGCGGCCACCAGGGCCACGATATACTCCTTGAGATCGTCCGTGAGCCGAACATCGCGGACAGCGGCAACAAGGTCCATGAGTTCGTCACGGTTGGCGACCGGATCATGGCGGTCAAGGGGATGATCCCGCGCCTGATCCGAGAGAATCGCTACTTCATGTTCGGGCTCAACGTAGCCAAGGGCACACTGCATGGTGAATCGGTCCATTTGGGCCTCGGGGAGCGGGTAGGTCCCCCGGAACTCAACGGGGTTCTGGGTAGCCACCACGAAGAAGAGCCCGTCCAGTTCATACTTCTGACCATCCACCGTGACCTGCCGCTCCGCCATCGACTCCAGCAGGGCACTCTGTGTGCGGGGGGAAGCCCGGTTGACTTCATCAGCGAGGAGGATGTCAGTGAATACGGGGCCGGGCAGAAAGCGAAACTCCTGTGTTTTCTGATCGTAGACCGATACCCCCAGCACATCGGAGGGAAGAAGATCGGGGGTGAACTGCAGGCGGGAAAACTTCACATCCCCGACCGAGGCAGCTATGGCCTTGGCCAGGGTGGTCTTGCCCGTGCCCGGATAATCCTCGAGGAGGAGATGTCCGCCTGAAACGAAACAGGCCAGCACCCGGCGCACCGTGTGCTCCTGTCCCAGAAGAACGCGGCAGACGGACTCTTCCAGCCGGCGCGCCGTTTCAACAGCCTTCTCGAAAGCGGGTCGCGTCAGGGGGACAATTTGTTGCTCTTCTCCCATTCGGACAGATCCATCTTGCTCTGTTCAACATGTCCCTCAAACAAGGTTCGCACAAGGGCGCTCTCCTGTTCTTCGAGGTGCGCATCAATCCGTTCCCAAACGCGCTTGTTCAGCACTTCGCGACCCTTGTTAGTGGCGAGACGCAGCCCCACATCTACCACAATCCGGGGACCTTCGGTGGTGGCCACCACAAGATACATGGGATAATTCGGCTCCAATCCCGGGCCTGAATCGACCCGCAGGGTGACTGCGGCCCAGGCCTTTCCGCCCTTTACCTGGATTTCGCGATCGGGGGTGGAGGACTGCCGCGCCCCTCGATATTCGTAACTCATGGCCTTGAGGGCTTCCCAGACGCCCTCTTCCGGATCGAGCAGCGAGCCGCACTCGAAGGACTCCAGCAGTTTTCCCTCCCGCAGGAGGTTCCGGAATTTTCGTACCAGCTGGCCAGCTTCCCGCTCACCGACCACCTTGCCCTCCTGGGCCCTGGCTTCCACGAAGTGGCTCAGCAGCTCGGTGGTCGCCTTTCTGGTCAATTCGTCCTTCTGCTCTTCAAACCGGCGGCGTACTTCCCCCTGCCTCCCGCGCTTGCCCTCGTCCAGCTTCGCATAGTTGCCACCCGTGGTCACTCCCGGCGAAATAGCCCAGCCGTTCTCATCCCTGATGAAGACGAGGGGGGTCAGATTGAGGCGTTCGTTCTGGGCTGTGGAAATGAGCTGGAACACGAGAACCCCCGCGTCCCCGTGTTCAATCACCTCCAGCAGCTTGCCGTCGGAAGCCGCCTTGCTGTTCTTCTGGAATTCGTTCCAGAACGCTCCCAGATAGCGGTAGGCCGTGCGACGCTCCGATCCGCTGAGATCCTCACTGCGGTGCACGAACCGGAAGAAATCCCCCAGAGAACCCTCCTTTAGAATTTTTCCGATCCGGACCCCGGCCTCCTTCAAGGTGGCCGCTCGCGATGGTTCGTGCTGCTCCTCAAACTGCTTCTCAAACTTGTTCCGGAATTCATTGTCCTCGTCGTAATCCTGCTCCCGGAGGAGCGCCCTCTGGAAGGTGACTCGGTCCGCGTCAGCCAGGCGCAGACCGTTCGGCAGCTCAATGGTCCAGCGCTTACCCGCATAAAGAAGAACGAAGCGCACCAGACTCACCGGCTTGCCGCGGTCGGGGTCGAAGATCAGCAGAAGCACTTCCGCGTCAAGATCGTCCCCACCGTCTTCCTGCACGGCCACCCGGACAACATCCGGACTGGTGAGGAGATGCCAGTAACCACGACGGTCGAGCCCCTGCAGTCCGCGCGAAATGACGCGTTGCAGGCGACGGTCTTCCTCCGTAAGCTCCCCCTCGAACTGCCCCAGAAGAACCATCGCAGCCGGCAGATCCCCCTCCCTGCAGGCTTCCACGAAGGCGGTCACCAACTGGACTGGCCCGGCCCCTTCGATCCGGGCCCGGGGCACCGCCCCGTTCATGCGCTCACGCAGGGCTCCGAGGACCTCCTCGTGGAGGGCGCGCAATCTCACCAGACGCTCTGCTCCCATCCACAACTCAAGAACCTCTGCCCGCTTCTCCAGCGCCTCGTCATAGCCCAGGTCAACATTGTCAAAGCTGCCGGGCACAGGCGCCACCCTCCAGCGCACATCCTTCTTCTCGCGCAATCCCAGGGCAAAGACATCGACTTCGAGCGGGTCATGCCTGCTAACCGCGGTCAGGATCACCGCCGCGAGGTCGCCGTCACGCTTCTCGTCCGTCACCTCCAACTCGTAATGGTTGTCGCGGAGATAGCGGCCGACACGACCCAGCCGCTGGGAGATTACGGAACGGCGGATCTCTCCGGTGTGCGCCGAAAGCATGCTGTCGTTCAGCAATTCGTCGAGCGCCCGCCCCTCATCACGCAGGTCAACGAGGAATGCCAGCGCCGCTTTGCCTGGTTCGATTGCCTGGACCGGCACAACCGTCCCCACCAAAGCAAATGCGGCAAGACAAAGTACGTTCCTGATCACCGCGCTCCGATTCACAGTGTTTGATGAAAACTTTCCCGGGCCCGGAGCGAAAGCACAAAGCCCGCCATCAGGTTGATGGTGTGCTGCACATCCCCCAGATCAGCAGTCTCTACCACCGAGTGCATACAACGCAGAGGAAGGGAAACGAGGGCGCTCGGAACTCCTTCGCGCACCGTGAAAATCCGATCGGTATCCGTCCCGGTGAATCGACTGGATGCCTCATGCTGGATCGAAATGCGCTTCGCCCTGGCCACCTTCTCCAGTCGCTCAATCACCAACGGGTGGTTGGCCCCTCCGTGGGTGAGTGTCGGACCACCCCCGAGCTTCACCTGGCCGTGCCGGGCATTGTCGATGCCAGGGGTATCGGTGGCGTGGGTCACATCCAGGCAAAGGCTCACGTCCGGCATCAGGCGATGGGTCGCCATGAGCGCACCATTGCCGCCAATCTCCTCCTGAACCGCATTGAGACAGACAAGCTGGAAGGCGGGTTTGCGCTTGGCTGCGGCCACTTTCTTCATGACCTGGGCAATGATGAAACCCCCGATCCGGTTATCAATGGCGCGGCTCACCACCCGCTGCCTGTTCAGTTCCAACGGGCCGTCTGAATACACCGCCGGATGCCCCACTCGGATCCCAAGCCCTTCCGCCTCCTCCGCCGAGGAAGCCCCCACATCCACCCAGAGCTGGTGAGACTTGGGAGCCTTCTCATTGGCCAGATCAGCCCGCAGGTGAATGGCCGTATTTCCGATGATCCCCGGCACCTCACCCTTGTCACCGAAGATACGCAAACGCCGCCCACGACCCGTCGCACTGTCACTTCCGCCCAGGCGATCGATCCGGAGAAACCCATCCGAAGTGATCTGCTTGACCATGTAGCCGATCTCGTCAGCGTGCGCCGCCAGCATCACGCTCTTCTTGCCTTCCCCCAGAGTCCCCCAGGTCGAGCCGTAGGCATCGCACTCCACCGCATCGGCGGTCTTCCTGACATAATCGGCCCATACCCTCTGACCCGGCATCTCGAATCCCACCGGACTCGGGGTCTCCAGCAGCTCGAACAAAAATTCCTTCTCTCGTTTGGTCACCGAAGGGACTCAAGCACAACCAGCCGCTACAGCAACTGAAGAAAGACCTTCGGCCCAATTCCCCATCCTCTCAGGAGTAATGCATAACCGGGCAGAAGGACCTCCACTCCGCCGACGGCCGGCCACCCAGGGCCCCGGAGATCCTAGGTCTTGAAATCCCTCACCTTGAATGCCATCCAGCCGAGTACAAAGAGAGTGAGATCCAACCCGACCAGGAAGGTATAATTCTCAGCCAGCTTGGCCCAGGAAACCGTGTTCTCAAAGACGTAGACCCAGTTGCTCATGCGGAAGGTGAGCAGATGCTCCCGGTAGGGAGCCATGAAGGGCAGCATCTGCAGGACCGAGTCAACGAAGAGGACACTGAGGGCGAGGATGGTTGCCGCCGCCGGCTTGATCCTGAGGCAGGAAAAGGCGAATCCGATCGAGGACAGCGTGAACATGCTCAGGCTGAGAAAAACCAGGGACAGGGAGAGTCGCCCGATCCCGACAGTCGCGGAGGGAAAAAACGAGAACACCTTGAGATCGTAATTCCATACGAAAAGACCGCCGTCCCATCCCAGGGCGATGGACGACATGAGGTAGCCAGACACCCCGACAAACCAGACAAAGGTCACTGTGTAGATCAGGACCGCAAGGTACTTGAGGGTGAGGACCCGAAGTCGGCTGATGGGACGGGCGAGCACCATCCGCAGGTTGCCGTCCTCACTTTCCTTGGCTACTATATCTCCGGAAACCAGCGCAAGGTAGATCGCCCCGAGCATTGCCATGCTGAACCCGATCATCCAATAGGTGACGGTGAGTGCGGAATAGTAGTGCTCCACCTCAAGTCCGGTGTCCGAGAGAATCTTCGCTATCTCCTCGCGGGGCCCGTCGAGATGAAAGACCCAGAGGATAACCAGCTCGAGAACAAGGAAGGCGCCGTATCCGATATAGGTCCGACGGCGCGCAAAGAGCTTCTTGAGCTCGCTGCGTAACTGGATCAGGAAGAGCTTCACTGCTCCCCTTCCTCTCCATCCAGACACCCAATTACCTCCAGGTAGACATCCTCCAGCGAACGCCGCACGGGAATCAGTTTTCTCAGATCCACTCCTGCCTTGATCAGCGCCCGGGCCACCTCCGCGGGATCAGTGCCCTCCGGAAAAATCACCCTTCTGCCCTCCTCCAGCTCCCGCCCGCCCAGTTTACGGTAGCAGGCACTTGCCTGCTCGGCGGGATCGGCCTCGATTTCCAGCTTCACGTGGTCATCTGCTATTCCTGCCAGTTCGCCATCGTAGACCTTGCGACCCCGTCGCACGATGGCGACGCGATCACACATCTGCTCCACTTCCGGAAGCAGGTGCGAATTGAAGAGGACCGTGATGCCGCGCTCTGCCCGCAACCGCAGGATAAAGTCGCGGAACCACTTGATCCCCTCGGGATCAAGGCCGTCAGTGGGCTCATCAAGCAGGAGGAGCCGCGGTTCCGGCAGGAGGGCCTGGGCCAGGGCCAGCCGCTGCCGCATCCCATGACTGTAGGACGAAACCCTGGAGTGAACCCGGTCCGACAAGTCCACCTCCTCCACAACCTGCTGCGCCGCGTCCGCATCAAATCCTCCCGAGTAACTCATGAGAACCTTGAGGTTCTCCCAGCCGCTCAGATAATCGTAGAAAGCAGGTGCCTCGAATATCGCACCCGCCTGCCGCAGGGCCCGCTCCCTTCTCCGCTGCACTGACTCCCCCCCGATGCGAGCCTCTCCCCCGTCGGGTTCCACCATCCCGAGGAAGATGCCCAGAGCGGTGCTCTTCCCCGCGCCGTTGTGGCCCAACAACCCGAAGATCTCTCCTCGCCGCACGGAAAAGGAGAGATCCTGCAGGGCTGGTTTTCCGCCAAAGGATTTGGAGAGATTGACCGCCTCCAGGATGATTTCGGGATCAGTTTCACTCATCGCGAATCTGTCCTTCCCACTTCGGGATCCGCAGCCGCTGAATGAGTTCCCCCGCGATCTCGATCAGCTGCAGGTATTCCATGATCTGGTCAGGGCTCTTCCCCTTCATCGCCCTGCGCCATCCAGTTTCACCAATCCTCTCCTGCTCCTCCCCGGCACTCAGGATTTCGTAACTGCCCAGGAGTGCCGGGGGAAGTTCCTCCCTCGCGGCCCTTACCGCTCGCTTGATGAGTTTCCGGCGACGCTCAACAGGAAGAGCGTCAAAGAGAACGATGTAGGGATCGATCTGCTCAAGGAGGAGGTTCACGAACAGTTTCCTCTCCCCCGGGGACAATCTGGAATAGAACTGATCCTTCAGTTCACTCAGCCGCATCCTGGTCTCGGGATTGAACTCCTGACCGGCGAGCAGCGACACTACCTCGCGGATCCGGCCATCGCGCAGCTGCCGCTCTTCGCCTCCCGGTTCACCCTTGCTGGCGGTCCAATCCACAAATTCCTCCTTCTCCACCATCTTCCCCAGGTTCTCCGCCGTGCTCCGCAGACTCCGGAAATATCCCTGCGCCGCCAGAACCAGCACCCAGATCACCACGCAGACCAGGGAGCCTTGGGAAAACACGCGAATCTTCATCGGGACAACTGCCCGAGAACCTAGGCCTCATCCCGATTCCCGCAACCGCGATTTTTCCGGATCCTCCCTTCACTTGGGGGATGACTGCGCCTCATCGAGGCCCGCCCTGAGCGCCGCCAGGGACGTCGCCCGCATCGCGAGGGCAAGGATGCCGTAGACCGTCATACCCGTGCCCACAATCAGGACCAATGCCATGATCTTCTGCCACTGCGTCCCGGACAACCAGGGACCCAGGGCCACCCCCGCGAGCCAGACCACTCCTCCCATCACCACGCTGGCCAGGACCATGCGGATCAATCTCTTCCACTCATCGGCTGAGATCTTCACGAATCCATCCATTCCGCGCCAGAGAAGGGCGACGTTCACCCAGGCGGAAATTGCAGTCGCGACCGCGATCCCCACGTGGCCGTATCCGGTGGGTCGCAGAAGATTGAAAAGGATCAGGCTGCACACAATGTTCACCACCACCGCCACTCCCGCCATGAACATGGGGGCCTTGGTGTTTTCGCGCGCGAAGTAGGACGGCTGCAGCACCTTGATCAGGACATAGCCGGGCAGTCCCAGGGCGAATCCCGCCAGGGCCCAGCCCGTTTTGCTGACATCTTCCGCATCGAACCTGTCTCCCCCGAAGAGTCCTCCGATCAATGGCTCGTGAATGGCAATCATGGCGGCGGTGGCAGGCAAGGTCAGTAGCATGGCCAACTCCATCCCGCGCAGGATACTGTCGGCCGCCTCGCTTTCGCGGCCGCTGCGAAGGCGCCGAGTTACTTCGGGCAGGAGCACTACGCCCAGGGCAATCCCGATCATCCCCAGGGGAAGCTGGCTGACCCGGTCGGCATAATAAAGCGTGGAAATCGCTCCCTGCTGGAAGGAGGCAATGATACCACCCACCAGGAGATTGACCTGCTGGATTCCAGCCGCAATCACACCCGGTCCCATCAGGAGAAGGAGTTTCTTCAGTTCGGGATTCCACAGCGGCTTGTGGGGCACCATGACGGCCCCGGCACGGCTACAGGTCACCCAGAGGGCGGCAAACTGCAGGGCCCCGGCCAGCGCCACGCCCCAGGCAAGGGTCTTCCCAATCTGAAGGTCGCCCTCCCAGCGCATCATCCAGATCAGTCCCAGTGCGCTCACCAGCACGATGTTCAGCAGGATGGGCGCAGCCGCCGGCATGGCAAAATGCTTGAAGGTATTGAGCACCCCACTCAGGTGCGCCACCAGCGCCATGAAGAACAGGTAGCAGAACATGATGCGCGAGAGCGCCACCGTGAGATCGAAATTGTTGGGATGATTGCGGTAGAGTCGCAGAGTGGCCTGCGGAACGTCCGCACCGCCGGATGCCGGATCGATCGCCACCCGCACATGGAACGATTCCAGGCGGTGCCCCTCGGGCAACACGATGCGTGCCAAACCGCCGGATTCCAGTCCGTGGACAACCTCCAGGATCTTCTCTCCTTCTCTCGGGAAGAACCGTTCCCGCGGATCCACTTCGCGTCTGACACCACTGTGGCTGTCACCACTCAAGGTGAGACGGGTCCGGATGAAGCCGCTGGAATCCACGACCTGATCTTCATCTTCCCCCAGGATCATGTGAGATTCCTTCGCCTCCAGCCTGGCCAGCAGCCGAAACTCCTTCCCGTCGGCATCGACGAAGCGCATGTCCTCCAGCCTCGTACGCGCCGACCAGTGCCTCACCGCAGCCTCCGATTCCCCCGTGACCTGGAAATAAATCTCCCGTGCACCCCTCGTATTGACCTTGCGTTCATGAAAGGCCTGTCCGGGTCCGATGGAGCCCAGGTCCTCCTCATACTTGGGCAGGAACCCGGGCACGACCGCCATCATGAGCCAGTGCATGCAGGGAATCGCGACCAGGGTCAGAATCCCGACCACCCAGACCAGGGCGGAAAAGGTGTTGCGAGCGAAACCCACTGCCGCCTCCTCCCCCTCCTCTTCCCGTTTCCGTCCAAAGAGCGGCACGAAGGCGGCATTGTAGGCCCCTTCCCCAAAGATGCGCCGAAAGATGTTGGGAAACCGGAAGGCCGCCACGAAGGCATCCGCAACTGGACCGGTCCCCATGAACCGGGCAATCAGAATATCTCGCACGAATCCCAGAATCCGGCTCACCAGAGTGAACCCGGACACCGTCATCATCGCCCGCAACATCCGGGCCTAGAATGCCCGAATCAGGCCCGTTGTTCAATGCCCATACTCAGAACCACTGGATTCAGGATGACTTGGCCGCCGCACGTCGCAGACGGTCCATGATGGCGGAGCCGATCCCCACATCGCTCACCGGTTCGGCCACGATGGCGTCGATTCCTTCGGTATCGAGGGCCCGCATGGTGAAAAAGAAGCGCACTGCCGCTTCTGCCAGCTTTCCCTTCCCAGGGCTGAGGACTTCCACCCTGGTCCACGCATGGCGCTCAAGATAGCCGTCCCGTGGATCACCCCGGTAACTCAGGAGGGCGTAGTTCCTGCCCTCTTCCGGCTCGAACTCCCCGGGGTCGTCAAAGAGAAGGACCGGCACACCCGGAGCGTAATGCGACTCCAGCGTGCCGGGCGCCTCCGGTCGATCGTCGGTCACGCGTCCGGCCTTCACCACCCGACCAAACTTTCGAAGATCCTCACGCGTAACCGGCCCGGGACGCAGCAGTCGCAGGGTGGGGCGTTTCTCTCCGACTTCCACTGCCACGATTGTACTCTCCAAGCCGTCCGAGCAGGCCCCTCCATCGATGATCAGCGGGATACGGCCTTCCAGTTCATTCATCACCGCACCGGCCGAAGTCGGGCTGATACGTCCGAAGCGATTTGCACTGGGCGCGGCGATGGGACCAAGTTCCCTGGCAAGATAGCGCATCACCTCGTGCTTGCTCACCCGCACCGCCACGGTGGGCAACCCGCTCGTTACCAGGTCCGGAACGTCTTCGTGTTTCGGCAGCACAAGAGTAAGGGGACCGGGCCAGAAAGCCTCCGCCAGTTGGCGCACCACCCCCTCGAGTCCTTCCGGTACCACCGCCACCCGGTGGAGATCCCGGATGCCGGCCAGATGCACAATGAGGGGATCAAAGGACGGACGCTCCTTGGCTTCAAACACCCTGGCCACCGCCTCCGGGTTGAAGGCCACCGCCGCCAATCCATAGACCGTCTCGGTCGGCACCGCCACCACTTCGCCGGCGGCCAGCACCTTGGCGGCCTCCCCGGCCGCGGCACCCCAATTCTCAAAGTCGGCATTTTCCACGCGTGTCTGCACGCCCCGCTGTAACAAATAACACTTAGGGTTTAGAATTTAGAATTTCGGCCCTAAACTCCTACCTCCATGGCAGCCGAATCCCCGTCTCCACCAAAAAACATCGTCCTGATCGGCTTCATGGGCTCCGGAAAGTCCTCTATTGCCCGGGAACTCTCCCATACCCTCGGATATCCCGTGGTCGATACCGATGCCCTGATCGTCAAGCAGGCGGGCAAACCAATCCGGAAAATATTCGAGGATGAGGGCGAGGACGCCTTCAGAGACCTGGAATCGGCCATTCTGCGCAAACTCGAAGAATCCCTGCCTACCCGTCGCATCATCGCCACCGGTGGGGGTGTTATCGTTCGCCCCGAAAACCGGGAAATCCTGCGCCGACTGGGTTTCGTGGTCTGGCTGGTGGTTTCGGCCGAGGAAATCATGAGGCGCACGGGCAAGAACAGGGATCGCCCCCTCCTCAATAACGAGGACCAGAAGGGGACCATCGGCCGCCTGCTCAAGGAGCGCTGCGAACTCTACCGCGGCACCGCTCACCAGGAAATCGAAACCGATGACCTCACCTTCCCGGAAATCACCACCGGGATTGTGGAATCCGCCCGCTACTTCTTCGCCCGGTGATTGCGATCCACTTTCACGTGTTGAGCAATGCTCACGGGCCTCATACGCTTTCAGGTCCCTCTTAACCAAACGCCTGCAAACCCGGACTCGTGGACCCACTGGTCGCCAAAAACAACTTGCAGTCGATTGCCACCCGGATCGGCTTTGACGACTGCCGGGTGGCGCCCGCTGGACGGGCCCGGCACGCCGACGAATTCCTGGCCTGGGTGGCCCGGGGCAAGGCGGGGGACATGAAGTGGCTCGAACGCAACCCGGAGCGCCGGACTGACCCACGCCAAATCCTGCCCGGTGCCCGGGCAATCGTCTGCCTGGCCCTCAACTACTACCCCGGCCCACAGGAACCCAACCCGGCTTACCGCATCGCCCGCTATTCCTGGAATGACGATTACCACGATGTCATCGAGGAAAAACTGGCAGATCTCGACCGGGCCATGCAGGAGATGGGCGGGAAGCAGCGTTATTACGTCGACACCGGACCGATCCTCGAACGGGACTTCGCATCCGAGGCAGGCCTCGGATGGAACGGAAAATCGACCGTCCAGATCCACCGCAAACTCGGAGCTTGGTTCTTTCTCGCAGAGCTCATCACCACCCTTCCTCTCCCACCCGATCCACCGCAGAATGACCATTGCGGGAAGTGCACCGCCTGCCTGGACGCCTGTCCCACCAACGCCATTCCCCGGCCCCATTTCGTGGATGCCCCTCGTTGCATCTCCTACCTCACCATCGAGCACAAGGGATCCATCCCACTGGAACTGCGCTCCCTGATAGGAAATCGCCTTTACGGCTGTGATGACTGCCTGGACGCGTGCCCCTGGAACCGCTTCGCAAAGACCAGCCGCGACCTGCGCTTCCATGCCCGGAAGGACGTCTTCCAGCATGAACTGCGCGACTTTCTCGCTCTCTCCGAGGAGGAATTCCGCCGTCTTTTCCGAAAGTCCCCCATCAAGCGCATCAAGCGTCCCCGCTTTCTCCGCAACGTCTGCGTGGTCCTGGGGAACATTGGCGAAGCACGCGATCTCCCTGCCCTCCATATCGCGGCCGCGGATGAGGATCCCCTCATCGCCGAACACGCCACCTGGGCCATTTCACAGATCGAGAGCCGGAGCTAACGGGATCAGGGGGGCAGTCAGAGGCTGACAGGCGTGCCGCGCAGCCTCCGTCTCATCCAGTCCGAGAGAAGGTCCCCTGCAAAGACAGCCGCCGCTCCCAGCAGGACATAAAAGAGCATCTGGTCGTAGCGAAGCCAGTTATGCGAGATCGAGACGTAGTAGCCGAGCGACGAGATCCCAAGCATCCCCAGGATGGTGGCTTCCCGGATACAGGTCTCCCACCGGTAGAAGAAGAAGAGGAGGAAGCGGTTGAAGGATAGCGGAGCGAGACTGCCCAGATAGGTCTGGCCGCGCCCTGCCCCGCTCTGAACCCAGTAACGCGGTCCTTCCGGCCGTTGGTTTTCCATAACCTCGCCCCACAGGCGACCGAGGATCCCCAGGTTATGGAGGGCCAGGGCAAGGACCAGCGGCCAGGCACTCGGTCCCAGGAGACCCACCAGGAGAAATGCGTAGACATACTCCGGCACCGCCCGTCCCAGCACAAAGGCTCCACGGGTCATGAATCCCACCAGGGCCCAGAGCAGATGCACACCTCGCGAGGCCGTTCCCAGGACACCAAATGGATCTCCCCGTGCGAGGGCCCTGCTGCCCAGCGGCAGAAGCAGGGCCGCACCGATACCTGCCAGCACGATCGCCGCACTGGCAATTGCCACGGTATTGAGAAGGGCCTCCGCTCCGTTGCGGGTCCAGAGATCACGCGCCCAATCCCCCACCGCGCCTGAATTCTCCCACAGTGCTTCCACCCGTTCTGTTCCCGAGGCCAATCTGTCATCCGGTCGGGCCGGCTCGGGCGTGAGCTTGGTGAGAAAGCGCCCCATACGTTCCGTCCGCTGGTCGCGCGTGAGATCTGTTCCCAGTCGCTCCCCGAAATTCCAGGAGAGCAGGACGACCATCACCACCGCAATCCCCCCAGCCCGCACGAGCCAATCGCGCGGGGCCGTCCGGCGAAGGAGCTCTTCGGCCCGCTCCAAGCTCTTTCCCGCTGTCTCGGCTACGCGATTCCGCAGGGTGCCTCGGTTCAGGCGATCCCGCAACCGGGCACCAACCACATCTACCGCTACAACAACAATAACCAGCGCGTAGAGCTGGGTCCACACTTCACCATAAAAGAGGTTCTCGTAGGACTGGCGGATGCCCAGCCCGATCGTTTCTACGCCGATAAATCCGAGCACGGCGGAGGAACGGAGGGCGCACTCAAACCGGTAGACCGTGTAGGTCAGCATCTCGGGAAGGGCAGGCGGGAAAAGAGCACCTGCAAAGGCCTGCAGCGGGGAAGCCCCGGTGGCCAGGAGAGCAGCCCGCGGGCCCTGCGATTGTTCATCGATGAGTTCCGAAAACACTTTCCCGAGCGTTCCCGCAAAGGGAAGGGCGAGGGCCACACAGGCCGAAATGGGTGCATCCCCGAGCGCCGAAAGGAAGAGCAGGGCCCACACCAGTTCATGGATGGAGCGCCCCAGCGTGATGAGAAGGCGGCAACTCCAGCGCAGCAGGCGAAGAGCCCCGCGCAGCATATGCCGCTTCGCTGAGACCCGTCCATAGGTCATCGCCCCCGGCCACCACGCCGAGGAGGCGAAGAATCCGAGCACCAGACCAGCCGGCACCGCGAGGCTCATCGCAATCAAGGCGTAGCGGAAGGTTCGCCCCATACTTCCTCCGAGACGCTCCAGAAAGGGCGTCGCGTCGGACGGAAGGGATGCATTCTGGTCGACCAGGGAAGGTGCAAATGCCGCTCCAGCAAAGCGCCCGATCTCCGCAAATGGATCGGCACCCTCTCTCAGCTGGATCACACGCGGACCAAGCACCAAAGCGCATCCCGCGAACACGAACACGAGGGCAAACACCACCAGACGCTTACCCAGCCACAGGTTGGCCGGTATCTTCACGAGGCCTCCGCCCCCTCTCCAAGTCGGAACAAAGCGTCCAGTTTATCGTCCCCAAGGGCGGACGGTTCGCCGTCCAATACGATGCGGCCCGCCTTCAGGCCGACCAGTCGAGGAAAGAATTCCTTCGCTAGTTCGAGCTGATGCATGGAAACAAGCAGGGTCAACTCCTCTTCCTCACACAAGCGCGCAAGCAATTCGAGGACATCGCGAGCCCGCGCTGGATCCACGGCCGATACCGGTTCATCGGCCAGAAGAGCCACGGGTTCCTGGAAGAGAGCTCGCGCCACCGCCACCCTCTGTCGCTGACCGCCGGAGAGGGTGTCGACTCGATCGTATATTTTCTCCCCAATCCCCACCCGGTCGAGCAGGGCGTAGATCTCCCGGCGCACATCGAGACCCGGCAAGATCAAATCACGCAATGTTCCGAGAATCGACCGCCGCCCGCAGCGACCTGCCACCACGTTCTGCAGCACGCGCAGGTTTAAAACGAGCCCCAGATCCTGCGGAAGGAACGCCAGGCGCGAACGAAGGGCGCGCAGGCCCCGTTCGCCCATCCCCAGCGGGTCGCGGCCCAGGACCCGCACCGATCCCCGGTCTGGCGCCAACTGGGCCCCGAGCAGACGCAGAAGGGTCGTCTTCCCGCTCCCTGAAGCGCCGATGAGCGCAACTCGCTCACCTTTTGCAACCGAGAGATTGATGTCTTCAAGCGCCTTCACCGCGCCAAAGCTCCGGCACGCATTGTCGAGCTCAAACACCATCTCCATGGAACCGGGGCAGGATCAGTCGAACTTCACTTTCTCCATGACAGTCGCAATGCCTGCAAAGGTGTCGTTATCGACCTTCACCAGCTTCTTCCGATTGAGAGCCTTCAGCGCTGCCTCATCCCCGCACTCGACCAGAACGGCCTGGAGCTTGTCGAGGAACCCCTCCCCGAAGGTCTCCTCAAGAGACGGGTGGGCGGTCATGTTATAGTCCACGTATGGCGGAGTCTCCCAGATCTTCACGCACTTTTCGGGATCAAGTCTTCCCTCTGCAACCAGCTTCTCGTAGGTGCTGTAGTTGAGGGCCCCGGCCTGGAACGTGCCATCCTGAACCTGCATTGCGGTCCTGTCATGGGCACCTGAAAAGCCGGGCTTATTCTTGAAGAACTCGAGGGGCGCCTTGCCGGTATTCTCCATGATGAAGTGGCTGGGCATAATACAGCCTGACGTCGAACTGGAACTCCCGTAGGTGAAGGTGAGATTCGCGATCGCACCCGGAAACTCATCCGACGCCTCCAGCCCGGTCGACGAATTCGCAATGAAGTAGGACTTGAAAGCGAGATCGTTTTCTCCGGCCACCAGTGCCCGCGCGCCCTCAACCACCGTCATCGCCTGCACTCCCGTTACCCCTCCGAACCAGGCCAGTTGGATGTCGTTGTTTTCGAACTTCTCCACCGATGCGCCATAGTTGATTGAAGGGACAAACTCCACCTTGATTCCCAGCTCCTGCGAGAGGTAGTCGGCCACCGGTTGAAAGCGCTCCTTCTGTGCTGTAGTGTCCTGATCCGGGACGGCTGAAAACCGCAGCACCTTGGCACTCTCTTCAGCACCATCCCTGGTTTCCTTCCCTCCACAGCCCACGACGAGGCCCACTATTCCACAACTGATAAGGCCCCTGGTAATATTCCTTAGCATGATTCAATCTGATGAGCGTTGTTGATGGCAGCAATCCGCGGGGTTTTCCGCTCTATGAGCACTAATAAAAAACCGCCAAGTCTGCCCCAAGAGGCAGATCCCGGCGGCGGGAAGCCGTGTCGCTGAGCGTCGACCGACGCTCGTTGCTGGTAGCTCGTCTTCGATTTAGTGTTCTCGGTTGGAAGGGAGCCCTATACTAACCCTCCCCAATTTCCCAACGATTTTCTCACTCATCGAAGGCACCATCGAATCCGACCATCTGCTTCAATCCTCGCCAGCCCATCTGGCGACTGCCAAGGAAGGGCCGCTCCGGTCGTAGCACCTCCCAGCCCTCCACCTCGGCGAGGGCAAGCAATCGTTCTCCCGGATTGACCACCGTTACTTCCTCACAGAGTCGCAGCATGGGGAGGTCCACCATGCTGTCCGAAAATCCGCTGCTGTTCTCCTGAATCCCTTCATGTGCGATCTCGCCTTCCTCCAGGAGACGCGCCACCTTCACCTCCCGCTTGTTGTTCCCTCCGGTGAAATCGGGGAAGAGCGGCATCAGGTCTTCAAACTCCACCCGCGTGCCATAACTCGCATCGAATCCGAGAGCCTCGCCCAGGGGCCGGGCATAGAACTCGGGACTGGCCGAGACCAGCACAAGACGGCGGCCCCTGGCCCTCTCCGTCACGAGCACTTCCTGCATGGAGGGGTAAAACTCCGAGGGCACGCAGCTCCGCACGAATCCTTCCACCAGTTCCTCCAGCCGCGACCGCGGCATGCGCCAGAGAAAGGAAAGGAAGACCCGCTTCAGCCCCTCCGATCCGAGCACCGTGGCCAGAACCAGAAAGGGCAGGAAGAGCAGGAGATACAACCGGCGCAACGGTTCGCGCCGCAGAACCCAGTTGCAGAAAAGCAGCTGGGTATCCCAGGCGATGAGAGTCTGATCGAGATCGAAGAGAGCAATCCCGCCCTTCCCGTGTTCCTTCGGCATGAGAATTTTCTGGTGGTTGCCGTTCCCCTGTAAGACAGCACGCGTACCGTCTCCATCCCGTTCCCTTCTGGCAACTGCAATCTTCAGGGAGAATGCAGGAATTGGTCTCTGTTCCAGAAAAGCGGTATTGCCAGACCCGAAACTCTCGCCTTTGTTAGACCACGTGACCCCCCTGCCCCCCGCCCTGGTGGCGACCACCTCGATCATGCTCGCCAGCGGTTTTCTCCGCGCAGAGTGCGAACCCGCCAATTTCCGGGTCGCAATCCCCTTTCTTTCCTCCACCTCCCTGGAAATCTCGTGGGAGGACACCTGCGATGATGAGACAGAGTACGAATTCCAGGTGCTGCCCGAGGGCCAGGACTGGTTCACCATCGCCACCGCTCCCGCCAACAGCACATTGCTTTCCCTGAGAGGAGGCAGCCCGAACACGACCGCGTCCTTCCGGATGCGAACCGTCAGACCGGACGGTCACTCGGAGTGGACCGAGGGGGTTGAAGTCACTCTCCCCTCAGGATTTGCCATCGAAGCCGGTCAATTCGTCGGAGGCACCGTGGGAGAACCGCTCACCGGACCGGCCCTGCAGATCTACACCGCCCCGGGGGAGGAACCGGCCTCCAGCTTCGGGGTCACCGACCTCCCCCCGGGCTGGGATTTTGATCCCACCACGGGCGTGATCTCGGGAACCCCCGCTGCTCCCGGCGTCTACCGCCCCATGGTGTCCGCCACCAATGGAACGAGCGAAGCCACCACCTTCGTCACCTTTCGCATCAAGCCCGCCCCCGCGGGACCCGAGGAGCACTCACCCGTGCCGGATTTCCTCTTCCTTGCCCCGCCCTCCGGCCAGATCCGCCACGATCTGGCCCCGCACTTCCGCGATCCGGACACCACCATCGCGATCCGGTTTGAGACCAACCTGGGGGACATCGACTCCATTCTCTACCCGGAGGCCTGCCCCGCCCACATCGAAAACCTCCTGAACTATATCGACCGGGGCGATTACGACGGGGTGATCTTCCATCGCTCGGCGACCCTGGCCTCCTCCGGCGTGGCAGTGGTCCAGGCCGGCCTCATGAAACCGGACGGCAACGGAGACTACACCCTGGTGGTAACGGACCCGAACGTGGTCGATGAGCCCGGGCTCTCCAATCGGACCGGCACCCTTGCCATGGCAAAGACCAATGCTCCCAACAGCGGATCAAGCCAAGTCTACTTCAACACCATTGACAACACCAACCTCGATGGTCCGGGATCCAATGGCGGATACACCGTCTTCGGCCGGGCCACCTCCGGATCGCTTCCCGTCCTGGCTGACATGCATGCCCGGCCCCGGGGCAATTATTCCGCCACTGTCAACGACACGGAGCAGACGCTCACCGACTGGCCAACCACCGCCGAACCGGAGGGGAACACGCCCGCTGTCGGGGAACTGGTCCAGATCGTGCAGGCCAGACGCCTCCAGGAGCTGCTCTCCTACCGCCTCGGCCCAGTAAGCAACCCTTCCCTTGTGACCGCCTCGCTCAACGGAACGGAACTCACCCTCAATCCCATTCCCGGAGCCACCGGAACCTCCACCCTCACCGTCGAGGTGAGCGACCTCGACAGCACCGTCCTCCCGGTCGAACTCTCCTACTGCGTCCTCGATCTCGACTTCCGGCCCGGTCTCTCCGCCAACGACCATCCCACCGTCACCTTCCAACACGAAAAAGAGCCCGCCAATCTCTCCTACGAGGTGCAGAGCTCCCTCGACGGACAAAACTGGACGACCTACTGGGAGACGGGCGATGGAACCATGACCGCCCCGGTGATTGCCATCGATGACCTGGGGAACACATGGCAGCTCACCGTCGAGGACACCTCCATCACTTCCCCCGCCACCAGGACCGCCCTCCTGCGCATTGTGGTCTCCAAGTGACCGGTTCCGCCCCCCGAGCCTCCTCTCTGGTGGCCCTAAACGATTTTCACCCGATGCCCCGATTCGCCCTGCCCCTGCTGCTTCTCCCCCTCGCGCCCTGCGCCCCGGCCCAGATCCTGGCTGACTTTGAGATCTCGCTGCAGGACAAGGAATTCGGACGCTTCACGGTCCAATTCGACCATTACAACTCCCCCCACGCGGCGGCCAATTTCATCCGCCTCGCGGAGGGACTGGTCCCCTGGCTCGACGGATCGGCAGGCAAGGTGCGGAAGGAACCCTTCTACGATGGATTGACCTTCCACTCGATGACCGCGGGGGTGGAAATCGCAGGCGGTTCCCGCACCGGCAATGGAGACGACAATCCCGGATGGACCATCCGGGATGACTTCACCAGCCCGGGCGGAGGAACCTACACCATGTTCATGGAGAACGACGGACCCAACTCCAACGGAGGCCGCTTCTTCATCAACCTCCCGGCCACCATCAATGCCAACCCCAGGCGGGCGGGCGGACACTACACTGCGGTGGGCCGGGTCCTCCAGGCCACCAACCCGCCGGGGGGCAATGGCCGACTCACGGTGGCGGCCATCGCCAACAGCGCTCCGGGCTTCCACCTCATCGATTCGGTCAGGATCCGCTACCTGACCCCGGGCGACCTCACCTTCCAGCGCAACCTGCTCGATCCCGATCACTTCTCCCTCTTCCTGCTGCCCTCCGCCCGCGAGCCCCGCTTCAGCTTCCGGCGGGAGGAAACGGCAACCTTCCTCGACTGGAACAGCACCCCGGGATCCGCCCTCCTCCTCTGGAGTTCCCTCGATCTCCGGGCCTGGCTCGGCCCCCTCACCCTCCTCAATGCCCCGGGCGAGGAGCCCTTGGGCTATGATCTCACCCCCAACTTCACCCTCGCACCCCGCGCCTTCTTCCGGGGCGGGGTGGTGGAGTATCCCCACTGGCCTTCCACCGAACGAATTTTTGCCGACTCCGCCATCCTCCTCAACTTTCGCGATCCCAACCGGGGAATCGTCAACATCACCTGTTTCTTCGACGGGTCCGGGTATGCCGGGACCTACCAGGGCACCTTCGGATCCGGTGAGTTTGTCATTCCCCGGATTGTGAGCACACCCTACGCCCGGGAATTCCAACTCTCTCCCACCACCGGGAACCAGCCAACCTACAACCTCACCCTCCACTACGACCTCGCCTGGTCCAACGGGTCTCCGCCCTTCTCCATCCCGGTCCTCGCCAACCCCAGTCGTCTTTCGGGTTCCGATCTCCTCAACTCGGCTGACCCTCTGGAGGGTGGCGCCTGGAGCTTCGTGCCGGGGCCGTAGCAACGGAGGGGGCCCTATTGACGCCCTCCAAAAAAAGCGGCCCCGGTTTCCCGGAGCCGCCTTGGAAGATTCCCTGAGCGCTAAACCCGTTTCTAGGCCTCCTGCTCTTCGATGGTGACTGGTTTGTATCCACCCTTCGACTTGAAGTAGAGGAGCAGGGCGAGGTAAATGATCGCCATCGCGAGCGGAATGACGGAGTCCGCCTTCAGTGTCTTGCGGTCACCAGTGATGCTGGCCTCCTGCACCTTCTGTTCATTCGCAGTGAGACCTTTCATCCCATCTGCGAGGAAATTCTCGTTACCCTCAGCTTTCAGGACTCCAGCTTCCTTGAGAGTCGCTTCCAAGGCTACGAGTTTCTCATTACTCTTCACAGCTTTCGCGGCCTCGTCGGCTTCCAGTTCCTTCACGTCTTTCACGAGTTGTGCCTTCTCAAGACTGCCTGCCGCGAGGATGGCGCGAGCATTCCCCAGCTTGCCCTGCACCTTACCCAGTTTCTCCCCGTCAATGGCCTGAACCTTATCGAAGACAAGGAACCCTTTGGCATCCTTTTCTTCCACCAGGTAGTCCTTATATGCATTGGGAGCGCTCTCCTCGAGTGCTGCCGCAGAGAAACGGTCCTTACCGTAACCGAGGCCCTCGGAACCAATCAACCCGGCGGACATCATCCCGATCCCGCCCATGATGGAGATCGCAACCGCACCGGTCCGCGGGAAGCGATCCGAGGCGACGGCTAGCATCGTCGGCCAGAAGAAGGTCTTACCAATCGCGTAAAGACCCAAGGCCCCGAAGGCCATCATCAGGCTGTCCATTCCACCGGCAAGCTGCAGGCCAACAAAGGCCAGGACGGCACAAGCGAAGAGCATCGAAATGGGTGACAGCTTGAGGGTCTTCTCAATCCAGTTGGCACAGAAGCGCAGGCTGAACATGATGGCCGAAGTGAAGATGAAGAGCATCTTGCCCGCCTCCGAGCTGAAGAGGTTGCCGGTGATATTCTGGATCCAACCATCCGTTCCCAGTTCCACCGCACCAACCAGGGCGTGAGCGATGAACAACACGAAGAGCAGGACCGATCCCATGGAGAACTTGGTGATCACCCCTATGACCGCCAACAGGACGAAACCGATGACATATCCGATGAGCTTGGCTGTCTTTGCTGCCGCCGCTGCCTCATCCGGTGTCGCATCCGCGGCAGTCAGAATATTGGCGAACATACCCCCGAAGAAGAGAGCGAGGAGATAACAGATGACCAGACCGCCCAGGATCCCGACATCCTTGAACATGTCCCCCAGGGACATTCCCTTCTTGGAGGCTTCGGATTTGGGATATTTCTGCCCCAGGAACATCGCCCCGTAAATCACGCAGGGAACGAGGTAGAGGGCCAGTTGCCACTTCCAGCCCCATTGCAACTTGTCGTCGAGCGTCCAGCCGATGATGCCACCAAGCACTAATCCCAGCGGCCAGGAGGCATGGAGGATGTTGAGGTAATGATTGCGGTTTTCGGGGAAGGCCGTTGCCACCAACGGATTGGCCACCGCTTCGAGGGTGCCATTGGCGTAGGCAAAGAGGAACATGCCCCAGTAGAGGAAGGTGTAGGCATTCTCCGGGGTTGAGGCTCCAAAGGTCACAAATGCGGAAAGGATATGGGTGGCAAAGGCGAGAAGCACCAACTTGCCATAGCCGATCTTGTCGACCACGACCCCGCCGATGACGATCCCGAAGCAGAAGCCCGTGAAACCCGCACCCCCGATGGCTCCCAGCTGGAGACCTGTGAAGCCGTATTCACCGCCCCAGTTATCAAAGATTCCGCCTCGAATCGCGAAGCCTACGCCCGCGGCCAGGATCGCCATGAATCCCGCCCAAAGAAGACGGGACCTGTTAATTCCATTACTGTCGCTCATGTCGTGTTGCTATTGTGTTTGAAGCTAGCGGATTATGACGATCAGTCTTTATAAGACAAGCTCATCGTATCCCCTCAGGAGGTTGGGCGAAAATGCATTTCATGCTTCCAGCGTGAAAATGAGAACCCCGCTTCCTGATAGCAGGAAACAGCCTGCCCCCCGGGTTTTCAGCCGGTGATGACGGTCCGGTGAGGTCCGGGATCACCGGCAGAGAATGGTTCTCTTCCCTATTTTGAGGTCGAAACGTAGCTGGCCTGGCTCACGCCCTTGCCCACGCTCTTGGCCTTCTTGCCCAGCCAGCTCATCATCCCACGCAGCTTGGCCCCGACCTTCTCGATGCCGTGCCTCTCCTCCGCCTTGCGGATCTTGTTGAAGTTCTTGCAGCCGCCCTTGAACTCCCCAACCCACTCCTTGGCAAACCTGCCACTCTCAATCGTCTTGAGCTGGCGGCGCATGCGGTTCTTGACCGACTCGTTGATGATCTTGGGTCCCACCGTGACGTCGCCATACTCCGCGGTTTCCGAGATCGAGAAGCGCATTCCGGCGATGCCGCTCTCGTTCATGAGGTCCACGATGAGCTTCAGCTCGTGGAGGCACTCGAAGTAGGCCATTGTGGGCGAGTAACCCGCTTCCACCAGCACTTCGTAACCCGCCTTGACCAGAGCAGATGCTCCCCCGCACAGCACGCACTGCTCACCGAAGAGGTCAGTCACGGTTTCCTCGCGGAAATTGGTCTCGAAGACGCCGGCGCGGGTGCCCCCGATTCCCTTGGCCCACGCCAGGGCGGTCTGCTTGGCCCTGCCCGTGGCGTCCTTGTCCACCGCGATGAGGGTGGGCACCCCCTTCTTCTCCAGGAACTGGCTGCGCACGGTGTGGCCGGGGCCCTTGGGGGCCACCATGATGACGTCCACGTCGTCAGGGGTCTCGATCAGGTCGAAGTGCACCGCGAACCCGTGGGAAAAGAGGAGGGTCTTTCCCGGGGTGAGATTGGGAGCCACATCCTTCTCGTAGACCGAGGGGATGACGGTGTCAGGGGTGGCGATGAAGATCACGTCGGCATGCTTCACCGCCTCGTCGGTGTTCATCACCTTGAAACCCAGTTTCTTCGCAATAGGACGGGACTTGGACTTGGCGTAGAGGCCGATCGTCACGTCACAGCCGCTTTCCTTCAGGTTGAGGGCATGGGCGTGTCCCTGGGAACCGAAGCCGATCACAGCGAGCTTCTTGCGCCGGATGGCATTCAGGTTGGCATCCTTGTCAGTATAAATCTTGGTGGCCATGATGGTATCTTGGTGGGGCGCGGAGACTGCGGCAGCAGTGCGCACTCGTCAAGCCGCGAGGTAGCTCCGGCATGTCCCCTCCCACTAGCCACCGTAGACCGCGACCGGACCCATCCCCGGGGGGCCCTGCACGCTCCGCAGCTTGTGCACTGCCCGGCCCACCGCGGTGGCGGCCTCCTCCACGTCCTCGTCAGTGGTGAAGATTGAAAGGGAAATGCGCAGGCTGCTCCTGGCCTGCTCGTCGGAAAGGCCCATCGCCTTCTGCACGTGGCTGGGCTGCTGCTTGCCGGTCATGCAGGCACTCCCCGCCGAGCACTGCACCCCCCCCTCGTCGAGGAGAATGAGCAGGCCGGCTGCTTCGCAATTCTCGAAGGAAGCGTGCACGATGTTGCCCGCCCGGTGCTCGCGGGATCCGTTCAGGGTCACTCCCTCGATTTCGCTCATCAGCCTCTCCTCGAAACGGTCGCGGCGGCGACGCACGTCGGCGTGCCCGTCGCGTTCCAGTTCCGCCTTCATGATTTCGGCGGCCTTTCCCAGTCCGATGATGAAGGGCACATTCTCCGTCCCGCTGCGCCGGCCGTCCTCCTGGCCGCCGCCGCGGATCATCGGTTCAAAACGAACACCCTCGCGGACGTAGAGCGCGCCCACTCCCTTGGGGGCATGAAACTTGTGGCCACTCAGGGAGAGGTAATCGACAGGCACTTTCCGGACATCGACCGGCATCTTCCCAACCGCCTGGATGGCATCGGTGTGAAAGGCCCAGCCCGCCTCCCGGGCAATGGCACAGGACTCCTCCACCGGGTTGATGACCCCGGTCTCATTGTTGGACCACATCACCGAGGCAAATCCCGGGCGTTCCGCATCCACCAGTCCGGCAAATTCGTCCAGGTCGAGACGGCCATCCGGCTTCACCGCACACTGAGCCACCTCATAGCCCACCGCCTCCATGGCCTCGCAGGGGCGCAGGACCGCGCTGTGTTCGATCGCACTGGTCACGACCCTGGATTCCCTGCGGCCCACCAGGCGGGCCAGCCACTTGAGGGCCATATTGTTCGATTCCGTCCCACATCCGGTGAAAACAATCTCCTCCGGGTGGGCGCTGATCAGGGCCGCCACCTGCTCCCGCGCCGTGGTGATGGCCTGTTTGACCGCCCGGGCGGACCGATATCCGCTGGAGGGATTATACCACTGGTCGGTGAGATAGGGCAGCATCGCCTCCACCACCTCCGGGTGCACCTGCGAAGTCGCGTTGGAATCGAGATAAATCATGGCGGTGGGGCTACGCCTGCAGGCAACCAGTCAGTTCGCCTGCGCTCACTTGCGCAGGAAGGCCACCAGGTCGCGCACCTCGGTATCCGTCATGGTCTGGAATACCGCATCGGGCATGAGCGAGTAAGGAAGGACATCCCGGTGGGCAATGCTGGCCTTCTCCAGTTCAAAGCGACCCACGTTGGACTCCAGGGTGTAGCTCTGCTCACTCTCCCCGGCAATCACCCCCAGGACCACCCGCTCGTCCCTCAACTCGAACTTGTAGTAGCGGTAGTCCTCATCAATCTCGCCATCGGGATCGAGCACGTGTGGGAGAAGATACTCCAGGTTCCCGAGTTCACTGCCGCTGAGGGCTGGACCCGCCGTTCCCCCCTCTCCGTTCACGGTGTGACAGCGGCCACAGCTTTCCGTGAAAACAAAATGACCATGCTCCAGATCCGCTCCCCTGAGGCTCTTATCGGACAGGAGATCCCGGTAGTGCGCAAACAATTCCGGGGTTCTCTCCTCCGCCCGCGCCCCGCGACTCGCCAGCCCCACCGGCTGATCGGAGAGATAACTTACTTCCCCTGCGCTGAGGGCCCGGCGGTAAATGCGCACTTCGTTGATTCCTCCCCGGAAAAACTCCTCTACCGAGGGAGCGCCCCCGATCCAGAGCACCCCTGCCCCGTCGGCAGCCACCGACCCGGCGCCATAGGCCGCAAGGTGACCATCCACGAACAGGAACCTCTCTCCCTTGTCCTGGGTCATGCAGACATGATGCCACCCGGTCGTCACCCGGGTTCCCTCCACGTTGGCCTTTTCCCCCCCCATGAGCCAGTTGCCCGCCGGGTCAATCCACAGGCCGTACCACCGGGACTTCTCCCGCGACTTGTTGACCAGCGCAGTCCAACCGTTACCGGCCCCTTCGCAGTAAACCCAGGCCGCCAGGGAGTAAGCCTCGTTCTTCCCGAAGGCCAGCTCGGCCCGGTGGGGAATCTCGAGACGGTCATCTGCACCGTCGAACTTGTAGGCGCGCCGTCCGCCGAGGGACGCCACCACGGAGGGTCGGAAGGCCGCCTGGGCCTGGGTGGCTCCACCCCACTTTCCACCGCTGGCAATGTCCCCGGCTTTGAGGTGCAGCACCAGGCCCGTATCGGGAACCGATACCGCAGGCCTGGCTTTCGGTCCCCTGGGCTTGGGCTTGGCGGTGGCCGACTTGCCGCCGGCCTTCCGCCGACGCTCGATGAAACCCTTGATCTTGTCGAACTTGCAGGCTGCCACTACCGCCGCGGTCCTGTCCTCATCGAGAACCACCAGCGGCTCGAGGGCATACCAGATCAGAAGGGGCAGGTTGTGATCATTCTTGTCCTCCTCGTGGGCCACCAGGGCCGTGAGGACGTCCCAGCGCTTGTCGTGGTCGAGCCGCTGCATGGCCGAGGCCAGAAAGAGACGAACCGCCGCGCTCTTGTCCTCCCTCGCCATCACGGCCCACTTCTGGAGCACCGCATCGGGCACCCGCTTGTCTTCCGCGATCAACTGGATGGCCCAGGCCCGGATATACTCGGCCTTGTCATCGAGAAGCGGGGCCAGCATGACATCGCCCAGCCCCCCCACCAGCTGCAGGGTCCACATCGCCCGCAGGCGCCGTGCCGGATCGGCATGACCATCGAGAATCCTCCGCAGTCCTGCCAGGGTGGCCGGCTTGATCCTGCCCGCCAGGGCGCGCTCCTGCAGGAGCCGACGGGCCTGCCGCACGTACCACTCGTTGGCATGGAGATGCATCTCGACCAGCTTCTCGTCAGGCAGCCTGGTAAGATCCATCCCCACCGGGAACTTGGCCTTGCCCCAGCTGATCCGCCAGACGCGCCCGGTCTTGCGATGGAGTACCTTGCGCCCGCAGATGTCGGAGTCGTGCCAGTCGATGGCATAGACCGATCCGTCAGGACCGATCTCCATGTTGAATCCCAGCCACTGCGGATCGTTCGACATGCAGAACTCTTCACCGTGGCTGGCGGTGTAGCCGGAACCCTTGCGCTTGACGTCATCGACCAGCACCCCGTGCAGGTGGATATTGCACATGAAGAGCTTCTTGCGGTACTTCTCCGGGAACTGGTCCGCGAGGTAGAAACGCGCCCCTCCATGGGCGGAAGCGTGCCGATGATCCGCGATGGTCTTGATATCATTGTAGACGTAGGGATTGAAATGCTTGCCTCCCTGCCGGTGGTAGCGACCTCCCTGGATCATGTGGAAGAGGTGCGGAATGACACAGGCGGTCACAAAGGCCTGACCGTTCTCGTCAAAGTCGAGACCCCACGGATTGCTCGTGCCCCAGGCGAAGACCTCGAACTTCTCGTTGAGGGGATGATAGCGCCAGACCCCGGCATTGATGCGCTGGCGTTCGCTGTCGGGTGCGCCGGGCCTGCCCACGTTCGAGTGGGTGAAGACCCCGTGGGTGCCGTAGAGCCAGCCGTCCGGTCCCCAGAGGAAACTGTTGAGGGTTTCGTGACGGTCCTGCCGTCCCCATCCATCGAGCTTGATCTCAGGCTCGCCATCGGGAATGTCGTCGCGGTTACGGTCCGGAATAAAGAGCAGGTTCGGCGGTGAACCGACCCATACCCCACCGTGTCCCAGTGCGATTCCGGTGGGAAACATGACCTTGTCCTTGAAGACCTTGCGCTCGTCCATCTCTCCATCGCCATCGGTGTCGGTCAGGATCACGATACGACCCTGCGGACCGAGCTTGTAGAGGTCCGATCCCCGCGTCTCGTAGTTCAGGTTCTCGCAAAGCCAGATCCGGCCCCGCTCGTCAAAGGTGAAGGCGAAGGGCTGCTGGCAATCGGGCTCAGCCGCGAAGGCATTCACCACGAAGCCCTCAGGGTGCGTCATCTTGGCGATCGCTTCCTTGGGTGAGAGATACTTGAAGGCAGCCTCCTTGGGCGGCTCGGCATGCGTAACCGCCAGGGAAAGCAAGCCGGCCGAAAGGGCGAGACGTAGTGGGCGCGCGCTCATCCCACTAGCTCAGTCCCTGCACGTCCCTTCGTCAAGACACACATCCCGGCGAAACCTCCGGGTCCCTGGACCCGGAGTTTGCTCTCCCCGCCCGGATTTCAGGTCCTTTGAACTCCCGGGGAGGCGTCCGGCGCCACTCCCATCCCCCGAAAATCCACTGGGCAGTGACGAATTCCGGCCCTAGATTCACTCCCCAGCCATGAAGACTCCTCGCACTTTGCTCGCAACCGGTTCCGCAATTGTCACGCTCGTCATCCCGGCCGCTGCCCAGGCTCCCAAGGTGGTTTGGGAGCTCTCCAAGGGAATCAAGTCCCCGGAGAGTGCCTACTTTGACAAGGAAACCGGCAACATCTTCCTGTCACAGGTCGGTGAGGGAGGAGGCCTGGGCAAGGATGGCGATGGGGTGATCTCCATTCTCAAGCCGGACGGAACCGTGGTCAACCCACGGTGGTTCTCAGGGTTGAACGCCCCCAAGGGGCTGCGCTCCAGCGGGGGAGTGCTCTGGGTCGCCGACATTGACCGCCTGGTCGGCATCACCATCGAAAACGCCACCACGCACGCGATCCACGAGGTAGCCGGGGCGAAGTTCCTCAATGATGTTGCGATCACGAAACGGGGCAGCGTCCTCGTTTCCGACATGCTCGCCAGCACAATCTACGCCCTTCAGGGAGACAAGGTTTCCAAGGTGGCTTCAGGAGTGGAACTGGACAGCCCCAATGGCCTGCTGGTGAACGGAGGCACTCTTTACATTGCAGGCTGGGGACGCGACATCCAGGCGTCCTTTGAGACCCTGACGCTCGGACGCCTCCTTGCTCTCGACCTCCGCACCCGCAAGGTGCAACCCGTTACCAAGGTCACTGTGGGCAATCTGGACGGCCTCGAACTGGATGGCAAGGGGGGCTTCCTCGTCACCGACTGGATCGAAGGCGCGGTCCTCCGCATCAGTGCCAAGGGCGCGGTCACTTCCGTGCTCGATCTTCCCCAGGGCTCGGCCGACATCGCCTACCTCTCCAAGAAGAAACTGCTCATCGTCCCGCAGATGCTGGAGAACAAGGTCACCGCCTATGATCTCTCCGGCGTCATCAAGTAAGGGCAAGGTGGACCAGCTCGCAAAACGGCTCCTCCAACAGCCTTTATCCATTGCCATGCGCGCTAGCCGCCTAATCCTGCCTGCGTGGGCCCTGATCTCGATTCTGGCAGGGGGGGGCAGTTCCCAGGCTCCGGCCCAGCGTGCCACCCGCGACTTGCAGGCGCTCTATGACTTCAGCTCCGCCAGCGGCCCCGTCATCAAGGACCGCTCAGGAACCGGGCAACCAATCGACCTGCGTCTCGATGACGCTAAGGGCGTGGGCCGCTCGAAGGGAACTCTCAAGATCCGCAGAGGGACCCTCGTGCAGTCGCACAAACCAGCCCGCCGGTTGGTCGAGGCGGTCAAGCGCAGCGGCGAGATCACGGTAGAAGCCTGGATCAAACCTGCGGACACCAGGCAGAGCGGTCCGGCCCGTATCGTTTCGCTTTCCCATAACAGCACCAACCGTAACATCACTCTGGGACAGGATGGCGACAAGTTCGACGTGCGCTTCCGCTCTACCAGGACGAGCAACAATGGCATCCCTTCCCTCTCCACCGGAACGCGCAGCCTGACCACCCGACTCACCCACCTGATCTACACCAGGGAACGCTCGGGCAGGAGCCGGATCTACCTCAATGGCAAAAAGGCGGCCGAAACATCCATTCCCGGAGATCCCGCCAATTGGAATCAGGACTACCACCTCCTCCTGGGAAACGAGGGGGATGGCAACCGGCCCTGGCTGGGTAGTTGCCACCTCGTAGCCATTTACAGCCGCGGGCTCTCTTCATCCGAGGTGATGGCCAATTTCAGGGCCGGGCCGTCCGAAGGAGGGGTGGTCCCCGGGCAACGTGATCCCCGGGCAACACACTTCGAGAACAAAGTCGCTCCCATTCTCGCCAACCACTGCATCGAGTGCCACGACCCGGGCACTCGGAAGGGCAAGCTCGACCTCACCCGCAGGTCAACCGCCTTCGTTACCCTCAAGGACGGCATTTCCATCGTAGCCGGCAATCCTGAACAGAGCCTGCTCTGGGAGACCGTCTTTCACGACGAGATGCCTGAGGATAATGACCCGCTGAACAAGGAGCAGAAGGCTACCCTCAGGAAGTGGATCGAGGACGGGGCCGTCTGGCCTCTCGCTCGCATCGATCCCGCCAACTACGTGCAGAGCAGTGGCGGGATCGGAGAGCAGTGGATCCAGCGGCTCACCGCAGAAGAATATATCGCAACCATAAAGGCCACCGTGGGTGTCGATATCACGGCGGAAGCGCACAAGATCCTTCCACCCGATCTCCGCGCAGACGGGTTTGCCAACACCGCCTACAATCTCAGTGTTGATCTCAAGCACATTGATGCCTACGCCAGGCTGGCCGAAATCATCGTGGGCCGGATGGATCCCGAGAAATTCGCTGCGCGCTTCTCACGCGATCGCCGCTTCACCGACAAGAGCATGGAGGCACTCATCCGCCCCATGGGCACATGGATCCTGCGAGGACCTCTCGAGCAACGCGAGATCATCACCTACCGTGGAGTCTCTACTGCGGTCGCGGCCGGGAGTGGCAGCCTGAAGGAAGCGGTCGGCTACATCATTCAGGCCATGCTGCAGTCTCCCCGCTTCATCTATCGGATCGAGAACCAGCGCGGCGACGGATCATCCTGGCCGGTGGACGACTACGAGCTGGCTTCCCGCCTGAGCTACATCATCTGGGGTGCCTCTCCCGATGAGGAGTTGATGCGTGCCGCGCGGGACGGCAACCTCCCGGATCCGGATGTGCTCGCCAGACAGACCGGCCGCATGCTTGAGGATCCCCGTGCCATCGAACGCTCGGTGCAGTTCCTGGAACAGTGGCTGAACCTTCGACGCCTCGCCAATATGCGTCCGGATCCCAAAAAATTTCCCCGCTGGAACACACGATTGGCAGAGGACATGCGCCGGGAAACCATCAGCTTCTTCAAGGAAGTAGTCTGGACTGAGAAACGTCCTCTCGCCGACCTGTTCAACGCCCAGGTCACCTTCCTGACTCCCCGCCTCGCCGATCATTACAGTGGCCGTATTACCCCGGAGGAACGGGCAGGCGAGGAGCAAGCCGAACGCTACGACCTCTCTGCCAATCCGGCCCGGGGCGGTCTTCTCACCCAGGGTAGCGTTCTTACCATGGGAGGGGATGACGCCTCCATGGTCACCCGCGGTCTCTTCGTCATGAACAACCTTCTGCGAGGGGTGGTAAAGGATCCCCCACCCGACGCGGACACCGCTCCCGTTCCGGCCCGGCCTGGTCTTTCGCATCGGGGTGCGGCTGAAAAACGCATTGCAGACAAGTCCTGTGGTGGCTGCCACTCAAAGTTCGAACCGCTCGCCTTTGCTCTCGAAAAGTACGACGGGCTGGGCACTTTTCACGAGAAGGATCCGCACGACAACAGTCTGCGGGAGGATGGGGAAGTGCTCTTCCCTGGCCAGGCCAGACCGGTGGCATACAAGTCGGCAGCCGAGTTGATGGATCTCCTCGCCACAAACGACCGGGTGCGCGAGTCCCTGATCTGGAAGGTGTGCCAATTCTCGCTCGGACGTCCCCTCGGCTTCCGAGATGCTCCCGTCGTGCAGAAGATCCACGCCGAGGCACAGAAGAAGGGCGGCACGTGGCCGGCCCTCATGACGGCCCTGATTACCAGCGATCTCGTACGCCTGACCCGGACAGAAGCGCAGTAACCCTGCATTCCCAACTTCCTTTCCAGTGCATAATGAGATATCAGCATTGGCTCCCATGAAAAAGAACAGCATCAATCGCCGCACCATGCTTCGCGGAGTTGGTGCCGCCACCATTGGGCTGCCTTTCCTGGAGGAAATGCTCGTCTCGAGGGCCCTGGCTGCACCAGCCCCGGCGAATGGGGGAATTCCCGTCCGGGCCTTCAATGTATTTTTCGGACTCGGCATCCCGAAACCAATCCAGAGCGAGGGCTTCGATAGTGTCCTGGAACCTCTCAAGCCCCTCCGTGACAAACTTCTCATCATGCGGGAGGTGAACCAGGTTCGCTGTGATGAAAGCGGAATCAATGCCCACTTCGACGGTGCTTCAGGAGCCTTCACCGCCACCCCACCCAACGGCGAGGCGAAATCGGGCGGGGCATCTCTCGACCAGATGATCCGCCGCGGCGTCTACCCCAGGGGATTGCCCGCCGGGATGGTCCCCACTCTTGTGGGGGGCACTTACTTCCGTCGCAGCCGGGTGAGCCGCTACGTCCACTCTTACAACCCGAACGGCACGGTCGCTGCCACCATGCAGGAACGCCCGCGGGATCTCTTCGAGCGCGTGTTCGGATCGGTCACCATTGACGACAAGAATCCCGACGCCCGACGTGCGCGACTCAAGCGCAGCGTGCTTGACTCGGTGGTCGACGAGTACCGCTATTACACCGGCAATAATTCCCCGCTTGGGTCCGCCTCCAGGGCACGCGTTACTGAACACCTCGAGCGCATCCGTGAGTACGAGCAGCGGGCCTATGCCATGAAGCGCAGGAAGGATGGTCCCGACGGTGACGATGCCCCCCCCCGTCCTCCCCGCTCACAGGTCCTGCACGGCGGTTCAGCCGATCCAGGAGGACAGGGCATCGACATCACCCTTGAGGAACTGACCACCGAGTGGCGCCTGATGGCCGATCTCTACGCCTTGGCCATCGAGACCGATCGGGTGAGATTCGGATCGCTCACCTTCCTGGCTGCCGGGGAACGCATCCGCCTTACGGGAGACTACCACTACAATGGCCGCAAGATTTTCACTTTCGACGACGCGCGTCAGCAGAATGCCACGGGAGACAAGGGCTGCAGCCATGAGTGGTGGCACAAGTTCAGCGAGAAGACGAAGAATGAAGCCTTGCGGGCCCACGCTCATATGAAGATGCGCGAGGTCGCCTACTTCCTCCAGCGCCTGGCCAAGACAAGAGAAGCCAACGGCAGAAGCATCCTGGAAAATTCCCTCTTCACCATCTCTACCGAATCGGGCGACGGACGACACAACAACGTGCAACGCGAACTCTCCGGCGTGTTCCACGCCATTACGAGTGCCAACGGCCTCTTCAAAACCGGGCAGATCATGGATATCGGCGCGGAAGGGCTCGATGTCTACAACACCATGATCCGCACCATGGGTGCTCCGGGCCGATTGGGACCCGCAAAGCGTGAAAACCGCAACATCGACCAGATCCGGGCCTAGGACAAATCCGGGACGCAGGACTCAGGTGACCGGATCTGCATCCCCTGCGATAACGGTCGGTGGAGCAGCGAGAAGACTCCCGGGCACTACTTCTTCCCCCCTTCCCTCATCCTGGCCAGCGGATGCCCCCGTTCCTTGAGGGGAAAGGCTACCGCCCTCCCGCCCTGCCGATGGGACTCAAAGACGGCACAGATCATCTCCACCGTCCCCGCCCCCTCCTCAAGGCCGCAGACCGGTTCACGGTTTTCATCCACCGCCACAACGAGGTCCCTCACTGCCACCACGTGTTCATGGATCTCCTTGATGAACTGGGGACGATCCTCCTTCCGGCCGATTCCCATGGTCGTGATCGGCTTCCACTCCCGCGGGTTCTTGGGAGGCATGAAGGGATTCCCCTCAATAAGGTGCGCGAGGGGGTCGCGGTCGGCCCTGATCGCCATGATCCCCCGGCTGCCAATCAACTGCAGGCCGAATCCGAAGTTGGAGGTGTCATCATTGGCAATGGAGTCAAAGGTGGCCATCACTCCGTTCGCCATCCGGAACCGAGCGTGCAGTTCGTCTCCCGCCAGCGGTCCGAGGCCCTCCGCTCCCTCGTAGATATCATCCGTAGTCACCAACTTTCCGTCCTTCCGCATCTCCGCCGAGCAGTTGACCGGATCGCCGGCAAAGAACCGGATCATGTCCATGACATGCGAGCCCAGGACCCAGAGATCCTCCGCTCCCCCGCGCCGGTCACCCTTCCCCCGTCCCCGGATCTCCAGCAGCTTCCCGATGCCGCCCTCCGCCACATGGGTGGCGATATGCTTCAGGGCGGGATTGTAGCGATTGCGATGGGCCACGGCCACCCTGGTTCCATGCTTCCGGCAAACCTCCCGCACGTGGTCGGCCTCCGCCGGGGTGCGGCAGAAGGGCTTCTCGACGTAGATCCCCTTCACTCCCGCCGCAGCACAGGCCACCATCATATCGGCATGCTGATCGGCATAGCGCGGACAAATGGAAACGAATTCGGGTTCCGTTGCCTTGAGCAATTGATGATGATCCTGGAAGCCCTGTTTCGCCTTGAGCCGCTGCACCGCCCGCTGCCTGCCGGCCTCGTCCGGGTCGGCCACCCCCACCACGTCGGCACCCTTGATCCTGGACCAGACCGTATCGAGGGCGTGCCCGTAGTCCCCCCGCCCGGTGTGCCCGATCACCCCCACCCTCAGGTTCTTGCGCGGGACCTCCTCGACGGCAATCAGCTGCGGCATCCCGGCGGTGACGGCCCCGCCCAGGGCAAGGAAAGATCTGCGCTTCATCCCTCACACTAGTACCGGCGGCACAAGTCAGGTCAATCTGATTGCTCGCCCGCGACCCACCGCTACAGTCGCGACTTTCCATGAGGCCATTTCTCCTGCTCCCCATCCTTCTCTTTCCCGGCACCCTTCCGTCCGCCCCGGTGGACCAGCCGAAGTATAATGTGCTCTTCCTGATTTCGGACGACCTCACCTATACCGCGCTTTCCTGCTACGGGAACAAGGTCTGCAAAACCCCTAACATCGACCGCCTTGCGTCCCGCGGGACGCGCTTCACGCGGGCCTACTGCCAGGGAACCTACTGCGGTCCCTCCCGGGCTTCCTTCATGTCGGGTTATTATCCCCATGCCACCGGGGAACTCGGCTACCGCAACCCCCGGCCCCGCATCGGGGACCGCACCACATGGTCACAGCACTTCATGAACAACGGCTACCACGCCGCCCGGGTGAGCAAGATCTATCACATGGGCGTGCCGGGCGGCATCGAGAGCGGGGGTCACGGAGCTGACGACGCCCTCTCGTGGAACGAGCGCTTCAACAGCCCCGGACCGGAGTGGCAGGCCAGGGGCGACGGCGAAACCCTCGAAAACAATCCCGATGGCAAGAAGCCCGCGGTGGGTGGCAACACCTTCGTGGTGGTGGAAGCGGACGGCGATGACCTCGTGCATTCCGACGGGAAGACCGCCGCCAAGGCCTGTGAACTCATCTCCAGACAGAAGGACGCCGGTAAACCCTTCTGGCTGGGAGTGGGTTTTGTCCGGCCACACGTACCCTTCGTGGCACCACGTTCCTACTACAAGCCCTTCCTTCCCTACAGCAGGATGGTGCTCCCCTCCAGGATCGAGGATGACTGGGACGATATCCCCAGGGCGGGCATCAACTACAAGACCAGCGCCAACATGAAGATGGACCTCCGTCGGCAGAGAAAGGCAATCGGCGGCTACTATGCCTCGGTGGCCTACATGGACGCCCAGGTTGGCAAGGTTCTCGACGCCCTCGACCAGGCGGGGCTCACCGAGAAAACCATCATCATTTTCACCAGCGACCACGGCTATCACCTCGGCGAACACGACTTCTGGGCCAAGGTCAGCCTCCGGGACGAGTCTGCAGGCGTTCCCCTCATCATCAGTGTCCCCGGGAAGAAACCCGCGATCTGCCATTCCTTTGTCGAACTGCTGGATCTCTATCCCACCACCGCCAGCCTTTGCGGACTGGATGTCCCCGCCCGCCTGCAGGGGGAGGACATCTCGAAGATGCTCGGCAATCCCTCGCACAAGGTGCGTGAGGAGGCTTTCTGTGTGGCACCCATGCGCAAGGGCTTTCTCCTGCGAAACACGGAATGGGCCTACCTGCAGTACGGCGAGGATGCCGGTGGCGGGAGAGAACTTTTCGACATGGTGAAGGACCCGGGACAATTCACCAATCTGGCCGAAGAGCCCTCGCACGCCAGGATCGCTCAATCATTCCAGCACCGCCTCGCGGCCAGGTTGCAGACAATTCGTACCAACGACCTGGACATCGAATACGGGAAAGCCCGGCCCAAGAAGAACAGGTAGAGGCGGATCACCTTCATGGTCAGGACATCCGACCCGGCACCCGTAGGCCAGCACCGTGCCCCCGCCATGGCATGACAAGGCAAAGACGGGCTCACTTCTTGCTCCCTGGTCCCCGCTTCCCTAGAGTTCACTCATCAGCACTTCCCACAACGCCCCCAACGCCACCATGGCGGTCTTTCTCGATCTGGAGAACATCGCCATCGGCGCCCGTGACGCCCGCTATCCGACCTTTTCCATCGCCAAGGTCTTCGAGCGCCTCTTTCTCAAGGGGCACATTGTCCTGAAAAAGGCCTACTGCGACTTTTCACGCTTCAAGGAATTCAAGCGGGACCTGCACGACGCGGCCTTTGAGCTCATTGAAATCCCGCATTTCCGGCAGTCGGGCAAGAATTCCGCCGATATCCGCATGGTGGTGGACGCCCTCGACCTCTGTTACGCCAAGGGCCACGTCGACACCTTTGTCATTATCTCAGGGGACTCGGATTTTTCCCCTCTCGTCAGCAAACTCCGCGAGAACGCCAAGACCGTCATCGGGGTGGGAGTGAAGAACTCCAGTTCCGACCTCTTCATCAGGAACTGCGACGAGTTCATCTACTACGATGACCTCGTGCGAAAATCCCCGGCCAAGAAAGCGGCCAGGAAGCAGCCCCCCCGCAAGACGGCCAAGAAGAAGGCCGCGGCAGGGAAGACTTCTGAGGGTCCCACCACCGAGGAGGCTCTCGAGCAGGTCGCCGACACCTTCGAGGCCCTCCTGGAGGAGCGGGGCAACGACGAAGCCATCTGGGGCTCCATGATCAAACAGGCACTCAAAAGGCGGAACCCCGGCTTTAACGAACGCGCCCACGGTTTCCGTTCCTTCAATGAAGTCCTCCTCGAGGCGGAAGAGAACGGCCTGCTACGGCTCGAAGCGGACGAACGCTCCGGCGGCTACACCGTGCACTCCGCCTGAGGATCGGCAGGAACTACGCCACGTTGGTGTAGACGGCCTGCACATCCTCATCGTCTTCCAGCTTGTCGATCAGGGACTCGATCTCGTCGAGTTGACCCTCGCTGAACTCCTGCGGATTGTTCGGAATGCGCTGTAGACCGGCCTTGCTCAGTTCGATCCCGAGTTTCTCGCAGGCCTGAGAGAGCGAACCGAAATTGGTGAAGTCCCCGTAGACGAACACCGTCCCCTCGTTCTCCTCCATTTCCTCCAGGCCGTGATCGATGAGCTCGAGTTCGATTTCCTCAAGGTCGTCCCCTTCCTTTCTCTCGAACTGGATGACGGCCTTGCGGTCGAAGAGGAACTGCAGCGAACCGCTGTTGAGGATTTCCCCGCCCGCCTTGTTGATGGGGGTGCGGACGTTGGAAATGGTCCGGTTCGTGTTGTCGGTGGCCGTCTCGATGAAAAGCATCACCCCATGCGGCCCCTTGGCCTCGTAGTTGACCTCCGAGATCTCGGCCATGTCCTTGCCCGCGGCCCGCTTGATGGCGGTCTCAATGTTGTCCTTGGGCATGTTCTGCGCCTTGGCATTCAGGATCGCGGTGCGCAGCCTGGAGTTGCTGTTCGGGTCCGAACCTCCCTCCTTGGCCGCCATCGTGATGGTCCTCGCCAGCTTGGGGAAGACCTTCGACATCTTATCCCACCGCTTCTCCTTGGCGGCCCGTCGATACTCAAATGCGCGTCCCATAGGCGGGGAGAATGTAGGATGCCCTCCGCCGCAATCTCAAACCACAAATTCGGGATTTCTCACGATTGCATGTGCCACCCCTGCCCTCCGCCGAAATCTTCCCTCCTCCCGGATTGGCCAGAATCCGGTTCACGATTCTGAATGCGCTCCGCCTTCGGCGCCCTGTCCCGAGCAGGTTCCCCGTCCGAAGGGCTCCGATTCTGCATTTTTGTGTTTCGTATTCAGGTTCCGGGGTTCAGACATGAGTTTCCCCGGAGCAGCCGGCTGAACATTGAAACATGAACACGAAATGCCAACTCCTTCATCCTCCACTCACCGCCTCCTTTCCCCCGGAACGAGTGGCAGATCCCACCTTCGACCTCGTGGTGGAAGAACTGGAGAAGGCCCGGGAAAGCGTGGAGATCTTCATGTACGTCTGGCGTTCCGATGAGGCTGGCACGCGGGTGGGAAAGGCGGTTCTCGCCGCCGCCGACCGGGGAGTGAAGGTCCACGTCATCAAGGACATCGGGGCCATCATGTGCGAAGTCATCGAGATGAACCGTAAACCCTTCTTCCCGCGCAGGATCTCCCTCCTCAAGCGGATCATCTACAAGATCATCGGACGCACGTTTCCCGATACCTTCGTCGAGGACGAACACGACCAGGAGCTCGGAACCCACCTTCTGGCTCACCCCAATGTCACGGTCGAGTGGACCAACAAGACCCACACCAAGTACTACATCTTTGATGAGCAGCTCATCGTCACTGGAAGCATCAACATCGAGGACCGGCACCAGAACTACTTCGACTACATGCTGGCCCTTGAGGATCCCGACCTCGTCCGACGCATGCGAACGCGCATGGCGGGAGAGGTTCCCTACGATCCGGAGCGTAATATAGACTTTCTCTGCAACACTCACCGCGATGAGGGAGGATCTGTTTTCGAGATCAAACCGGAGGTCCTGCGTTTCATCGAGGAGGCCCGGGAGTCGATCTACATCGAGGTGGCCTACATCGGGGATCCCGAATTCTCTGATGCCCTGGTGGCCGCAGCCCAGCGGGGCGTCCGGGTCACCGTCCTCTTCTCCAGGGAGGCCAACATCGGTAATGACGTCAATTACTGGGCCATCCACGACCTCTACACCCGGGCCCCCATCGAGGTCTATCTCACCGGAACCATGATCCATGCCAAGCTGCTCCTCTTCGATGATGAACTGGTTCTCACCGGTTCCTGCAACATGAACATCTTCTCCCTCCAGAAAGCCGCCGAACTCGATCTCGTCATCCGGAACGAGCCCGCATTGATTGAGGCGATCCGGGCACTGATCGCGAAACGGATTGAGGCCAGCAGCCGGGTGACATCGGCGGAAGAGCTGGCCGGCTTCCATCCCATCCTCGCCTCCCTCCAACAGCTTCACCAGAAGTTGAACCCAAATTAGGGTGTTCAGGATCCGGTGTTCCGTATAGGCACGACCCCGAAAACCATTGTGGAACTTCCCCTGTATCCTGCCTGCTGCACATGAGCTCTCACACCATCACTCTCAACTGGAACCGCGACGGGAAGGACTTCGCCTACAAGGAATACCCCCGTGATCACGATCTTGACTTCGGCCATGGCGTCACCCTGCGGGCCTCGGCAGCCGCCGATTACCTCGGCACTGCGGAAATTCCAGATCCTGAACAGGCCTTCGTGGCCTCCCTCTCGAGTTGCCACATGCTCACTTTTCTCGCCTTCGCTTCACTGCAGAACCTCACCCTTGAGAGCTACGCCGACGAAGCGGTGGGCTATCTTGAGAAAGGAGAGAACGGCAAACCGATCCTGAGCCGGATCGAGCTCCATCCCGTGACGGTATGGGCGGAGGGCATTACGGTGTCTGCCGAAAAACTGGAAGAACTCCACCAAAAGGCACACGAGGAATGTTTTCTCGCCAATTCGGTAAAAACCCGGATCTCCACTGTTTTATAGGTCTTGCGCCAATGACTGTCCGGGGGATTTCGCTCCCCCCTGTAAAATTTACAGAAACCTTCGAACATATTGCCAGAATCGAAGTCTCATTCTCTGGAATTAGCGATTAATCGTGAGTTCTTACAAAAGGGTGATCAGCAGCTAACAGATTCCCCGGTCCGTGAGTGCGGGCGAACAGAAGTCTCTAACTAAACCGCCAGTGGATCTCGATCCTCTGGCGGTTTTGCTTGTGGGCACACCGGAAATCCTCTGATCACCGGCGAGCCCCCGGCGAGGAGCAACCCACTATCCAAAGAGTTCGAAGATCTCGTTCTCGCTCAGACCGGCACCAGATCCTGAAACATCCTGATCGAGGGTAGAGGCAATCAACTTCCGCTTACGCTCCTGCAGGGCCAGGATCTTCTCTTCCACCGTATTGCGCGTGATCAACCTGTAGGACGTCACCACCCGCTTCTGGCCGATCCGGTGGGCACGGTCGGTGGCCTGGGCCTCCACCGCCGGGTTCCACCAGGGATCAACGTGGATGACCGTGTCTGCACCCGTCAGGTTCAGGCCCACTCCTCCTGCTTTCAAACTGATGAGGAAAACGGGAACCGACGACTCCTGGAAGCGCCTCACTACTTCTCCCCGGTTCCTCGTCTGTCCATCAAGATAACAGAACTCGAATCCCTTCTCCATCAGGACGGGAACAATTCCCTGCAGCATCTGCACGAACTGACTGAAGACGAGGACACGGTGCCCTCCCGCCACCGCTTCCTCCAGCAGGCCTTCCAGTTCCTCCATCTTCACCGATCCGTCCTCCTCATCCACCCCCGGCAGGTTCAGGAGGCGCAGGTCACAGCAGGCCTGGCGCAAGCGCAGCAGGGCCGTCAGGGCCAGCATCCGCCTCCGCCCGCCCTCCGCGTCATGAATCATTCCCCGGCTCTCCTCTAGAATCGATTTGTAGACCTGCCGCTGCGAGTCACTCAGCTCACAGTAACGCACCTGCTCTATTTTCTCAGGAAGGTCTTTCGCCACCTCTTCCTTGAGCCGCCTCAGGATCACCGGCTTGAGGCGGCGGGCCAGCCTCCGCTGCAATTCGGGTGCATCACCACGCGCCAGGGGCTTCTCAAAACGATCCCCAAATTGCGAGCGCTCACCGAGGTATCCCGGCATGACGAAATTCATGATCGACCAGAGATCCTTCACCGAGTTTTCAATGGGCGTTCCCGTGAGGGCAAAGCGATGGGTCCCGGGCAGGCGAAAGGCCGCCCGGGAGACCTGCGATTCAGGATTCTTGATGTGCTGCGCTTCATCGAGAATGACCACTTCGAACTCCCGCTCGCGGTAGAGATCGATGTCAAGCCGCAGAAGAGCGTAGCTGGTGATGAGAAGATCGGCTCCGGGGTGTGCTGCCAGAACCTCCTTCCGTTTCGGTCCCTCGATCGCCACGGCCTTCAGGTCCGGCACGAACTTCCCTGCTTCCGCCAGCCAGTTGTGGACGAGGGACGAGGGGCACACAACCAGCGCGGTCCCCCTGCGAGCCGCAAGAAATGCCAGGGCCTGCAACGTCTTTCCCAATCCCATGTCGTCGGCCAGAATGCCCCCCATCCGCAGTTCTGACAGCTTCCCGAGCCAAGCCACTCCCTCCCGCTGGTAGGGGCGCAGGACCGTTTCCAGGGGGCCCAGCTCCAGTGCCGTCCCGCCGTCCCCGGCCTGAGATTGCTGCTCCCCGGCGAGCAGCCCCAGTTCAATCACGCTCTCCCGCAGGTAGGCGGCCTGCCGCGCATCCATGCGGAAGACCCCGGGAGCACCCTGCCGGGGATCGCAGTCCGCCAGGGTTTCCATGGCCTGATCAGCCTGCTCCGGATCCAGCACCGCCAGGCGATCACCCCCCAGCGAATGGTCAGAACGTCCAGTATCCAGCAACCGCTGGACCTCCTCCCGCGTGATGGGCGTGCCGTCACCCGCCTGATAGGTCAACTCCATCTCCAACCAGTCCTCCGTGCTTCCCGCAAACCGGTAGACGGGTTTGATCGGAACAATGTCCCGGGCAAACTCCGAGAAGCGCTCACCCCTGATGACGATCCACTCCGGATCAAGGCATCCCACCCCGTGAGCATGAAAGCGCAGAATGGCCTGTGGTTCACGCAGCACAAACTCACCCCGCCTGCCCGGGCCCTCGAAACCCCACTGGCGCAGGGCATCTTCCGCCATGCGTTCCAGGTCCGGACTGACCAGCACGCCCTCTCCATTCTCCATCGTGAGGAGCTCGACTTCCATCATTCCGGCCCGGCGTCGGGTTTTCCCGTAGACAAAGACCATGCGCCCCTCCAAGTGATTGAGCGATCCCTCAAAGCTCACTTCCACCTGCGGTGCGGCAGATTGCGGCAGGCCTGCAATGATGTCCCCGCTGATCTCAAACCACTGACGGAGCGTGGTGAGAAGAGCTGGCACTTCCACCGGCCCTGGAACCATGCCTGGCCCGAAGACCTCCCGCAGCGATTCCGGCACCCCGGCGGCCACCGCGTGAAAGCTCCGCGCCTCGCTGTCCAGGGCCCACACATCCCCCGCTTCCACCAGCGGAACCCATCCGGCCGGCCACTGAACGCGCAGGCGACCTTTCTGCAATTCCAGCCCCGGACGGGCCCGGTGACAGGACACCATGGCCGCCTCCCTCTTCCCGAAACTCACCCGGGGATGCCCGGCCAGGGCATCCAGCATCTGGAGAAATTGCCCGCGATCCAGGTTCACTGCTCCCGGCGGTTCATCCGGAAAGAGCCGCTGCAGGGTCTCCAGCAGGCGACCGTCGTTCTCTCCTGCCTGCAGCACGTAATCCGCACCCCAGGTCGCGAGGAGATGCTCTTCCCCCCCGTAGTCAGTCCCGAACACCACCAGAAGCTGTCCCCGGTTCCACGAGTCCGCGACCTTGACCGGAAGCATCACCCTGCACTGCACGGGATAGGCTTCCTCGTCAAATTCCTCGGTGACACCCGGCCAGCGCCCCCCCGCAGGGTCTCCCCCGGGCTCCAACGGGGTCTCTTCGGGAGCGGTGCCGGGCTCAATGACCTCGAGTCCGACCGCCATTGCGTGCGCACAGACCCGTCCCTCACGCCGGGCCAGGAGGCAGCTGCACCTGTTCTCCATGTGCGTGCGCGACACGACCTGCATGCGAACCCTCTTGCGCTCCCCGCCCATCAATACCACCCCCTCCAGCCAGCCGTTCTCGTAGGACGCCTCGCTCACCAGGCCCCCGCGGTGCATCCCACGGGCGGACTTCATCTCCCTCCACCCCCCCGCCTCCATGAGAAGATCCCGCGTCAGTTCCACCTCCCTCATCCCGCAAAGGCACTCAAGGTCACCGCCACCGCCACTGCGATCATGGCTGCGATGAGCAGAAAGAACAAAGTCGTTCGGTTCATTGCGACGGCTGCCCCCGGAAAGACAGATACAGTGCAATCCTCGCAACAGTCTTTTCCCCGATTCCCGCTACCCGTCCCAGATCCGCCGCCGTCCGGAATGCTCCGGCTTCCCTTGCCTCCATGATCCTGGCCGCCATCACCTCCCCAATGCCCGGCAGCCGCATCAGCTCGTCGCGCGAGGCGGTGTTCGGATTGATCGAGTTCTCTTTGAGCGGCAGCGCCTCCAATTGCTCTTCCTGCTCCTGTGTCCGCTCCACCCGGCGCTCTTCCGGAAGCGAATCCCAGTTCGTGAGCTTCCAGATCCCCACCCGGCGGGAGGCGGCCGCCAGTTCCTCATCCTTGAGTCGCTCCTTGTACTCATCCCGGCTCACTCCCGCCTTGCGCGACCGGGCAACCCCGAAGGCCCGCGCCAGACCTTCCCTCACCAGAACACTTCCCAGGTCCTTCCCCTTCCCACCGGTGATGAATGCATAATACCGTTTGTAATCGGGATGGCCCCGAGCGTCGGCCCAGGCGGTGTGCACGGAGAACGGCTGGCGTAGAAGCTCCCCGACACGATCCCGCGCGGCGATCCCAAGCGCCTTGGCCCCCTGGATGGAGGCCGACTCATTACCCCCGGCCCTGGCAATGCCGAAGTAGGCCCGCTGGGAACGGAGGCGGCGCTGATCCGCCTCATGCCGGTCCGTGGTCTCGAGACAATCGACCCCGTAGAGACGAACGGTGTGGATCGTTCCGTCCGGAAAGCGGACCGGAAAACTATCCCCGTCAGCCCACTCGGCGTCGATCAATCGGCAACCCGGGAAGGTCACCAGGCCTGTCTCGGCATTCGCCGCGCCCCGGGGCAGCTGTTCTGCCGCCATCAGCCCCAGCCCCACCAGGAACCACATCAGGATCGTGCGCACGCACGACCCTAACGTTCCTCCGGAGGCACAGGAACTCGAAAATCCTTTTGCCCCGGCCCTCTGTCCGGACCTAATGGCAATGCCTGCACCGGTCATGCCCATGTCGGCAGTGAGCCGGTCTCCGGGCATGGGCATGTCTGCGGTGGTGCCTGTTGTCGTGCCCGTCGTCGGCGATTGCATAGCCCACCACGCCGGCCGCCACCACTGCCAGGGCCGCACCTTCGGGGGTGATGACATCCACCGGACGCCCGGCCGAATCATACATGGTGCTACAGCTCGTGCCGCAAATCACAATCAGGGAACATGCTGCCGCCAGGAGGATGAGTCGTCGTTTCATGATGCCCATTGGACTGAAAAGACAGTCCGGGTATTCAGAAAAAATCCCTCCCCGGCATCCAGGATCCAGAATGGCACAAAGCGCCTACTTCGCCTGCTCGAACATCCACTCGTGGACCTTTTCGTCACCGTAGACCTTACCCGACACGCCATGTCCAGCACCGGGAAACTCGGTGTATTTCACTTCCGAGCGAGCCTTCTTCAAGGCTTCCACCATGGCCTGGCTCTGGCTCACCGGGACGACCTTGTCGGCCTCCCCATGAAAGACCCAGATGGGCACTTTGCGGTAATCCTTCACCGCCCCCGGATTCCCCCCGCCGGCGACCGGCACCGCTGCCGCCCACATCCTGGGCTCCTGGGCCAGCAGCTGGAAGGTTCCATAGCCCCCCATCGAATAGCCGGTCAGGTAAATCCGCTTGGGATCAACCGGAAGCTTCTTGATCAATTCCTCCACGATTTCGACCACTCCATCCGCCTTGGCCCCGGTCCATCCCTGCTGATCGGGATTCTGCGGAGCGATCACGAAACAGGTCCGCCGGCGGTAATTGTCGTCCCGAGTGAAGGCATTGGCTCCCCCCGGCTCCTGCGGACTCATTACATCGCCACCCCTGCCATGCAGGTAGACCACCAGGGGATATCCCTCTCCCTTCCCCCTCCGCAATTTGCGTGCGCCATAAATGCGGTACTTCAATCCGTGCCCTTCCGCGCGCTCCCAGTCGCCGGTGATCAGCTTGGCGAATTCCCCCTCCGCGTCCTTGGCTTCCCCGCTCTCATCACCAGACGCTTCCTCCTCCCTCTGCTTGACGTATTCCCGATCCTGCTCTGAAAGCTTGTCGAGCGAGAGGGTAAACGAGCGCCGGTCCCGCTTGCGGCGAATAGTAACCTTGCCATCACGGGAACTGACGTATTCCGCCACGAGAGTCTTTGACTTATCAGCAGTTTTCCATTCCCGCATCTCCGCTCCAGCGAGGGGAATCACCAGCAGGGAGAGAACCATTACAAGGAGAGCCTTCATGAGTATGGAAAGGTGACCGGATCAACCCTTCCGTGCAATGAAATTGGCAATCTTCTCACCAAGGCTGAAAAGGACCGCTCAATCCCAGCCTCCAGACCCTGAAACTTCATCGTCCCCACCCTTCTTCGTCAGCAAAAGCAAGGCTACAAAATCATATCCTGCATGGGCCACGATGGCAGCGGTAAGATCGCCGGTCACGATTACCAGCCATCCCAGAAGAAACCCCAGCACGGTGGCAAAAACCGCATATTCTCTCGTCATGCAGTGGGCGAGGCCGAAGACGACGCTTGCCACCGCCAGGGCCGGCCACTCTCCCCACCACCGGGCCAGTCCACCTTGAATCAAGCCCCGGAAAAGGAGTTCCTCACCCACGCCGGCACAAAGCGCAATAAGCAGGAGGTCGACCGGGCGACACTTCAGGAAAAGCGGTTTCACGGTGGCATCCACGAAGCGCATGAGCCGTCCGACAGGGCCCACCGGAAAGCGTCGGCATAGGAGAAGGATTCCCAGAAGCACCGGAACACCCAGCAAACCAAGAATCACCCCCATCACATCAGGTCGTATCCATCCGGTCACCGGCAGGCGGAAGAACCAGCCAAGTCCCAACGCCAGCATGCCCATCCCCGCTTCCACCGCGACTGCCAGGAGGAGCACCTGGCGCCGGGTGAGACTGACGGCCGAAGCTCTCATCCGGAAAAAAACTCCCTTCTCTCATCAAAGGGCCCGTCCGGATTCCCCGGTCCCGCATCACAATCCGCCACCACTCCGCTTCGCATGCTACTGCAGAATCCCCGTCGCCACCCTGCCGTGCACATCGGTGAGCCGGAAGTCGCGACCGGCATAGTGATAGGTGAGCTGTTCGTGCTCAATTCCGAGAAGGTGCAGGACGGTGGCGTGGAAGTCGTGGACGTGCATCGGATTGTCCTGCACGTGCATGCCGAACTCGTCGGAAGAGCCATAAGCAAGCCCCCCCTTCACTCCTCCACCGGCCAACAGATAGGAGAAGGCCGTGCTGTGGTGGTCGCGCCCCGGCTTGGCCTCCTTCTTGCCCCGCTCGACGAAAGGCGTTCGTCCGAATTCGCCCCCGAAAATGACGAGGGTGTCGTCCAGCAATCCACGCTGCTTCAAATCCGCGATCAGAGCTGCCGCGGCCCTGTCGGCATCGGCGCACAGATTCTTGTGACCCTCATTGTGATCCTTGTGCGTATCCCAGGGCTGGTTGCTCTTGTCGGTGGTGTAGTAGACGGTGGTGAAGCGCACTCCGCGCTCCGCCAGCCGCCGGGCCAGGAGACAGGAATCCGCAAAGCGGCTCGAGCCATACATTTCTCTGGTGGCTTTTGTTTCCCCGCTGAGGTCGAGCGCTTCAGTGGCCTCCATCTGCATCGCGTAGGCCGTCTCCATGGCACGGATATCGGCCTCCAGCTCCGCGTCACCACCACGCTCCCGCAGATGTTCCTCGTTGAGGGCTCCCAACAAGTTGAGTTGCCGGCGTTGCGCACCATAGTCAAAGGTTCGGCTCTTGATGTGAGGCAACAGCTTCTCGATAGCCATTTCGCGAGTGATGATGCTGGTCGCCTGGTAGCGGGCGGGCAGGAAGCCGTTGCTCCAGAGCGCCGGCCCCACCACCGTTTTCGGGCTGGGACGCAACACCACGTATCCCGGCAGGTTTTCGTTCTCGGATCCCAGGCCATAGAGCGCCCAGGACCCCAGCGAGGGCCGGGTAGGCTGAACCACGCCGGTGTGCATCTGCAGCAGGGCTGGCTCATGGTTCGGCACGTCGGTGTGCATGGACCGCACGAGACAGAGGTCATCTGCCAGCCCGGCGAGGTGCGAAACGCTCTCGCTGAATTCAATCCCGCTCGCCCCGTGCCTGGTAAACTTGAAGGGTGAGGGCATGAATCCACCCTTCTTCCCCTCACGATAGAGCTTCCCTTCCGGTTTCTGTCCCTCGAATTTCAGAAGGGCCGGCTTGGGGTCAAAGGTGTCCACGTGGGAAGGACCTCCGTTGAGGAAGAGGAAGATGACCCGCTTGGCCCTCGCCGGAAGATTGCCCTGCAGGTTCAGCGAAGGATTGGCACCGTAAGCCCGGCCTCCCTTCTGCTGCATCACCCCGGCCAGACCAAGCAGACCCGCACCCCCGGCCAGACGGCGGAGAATCTGGCGTCTGGTCAATCCGGAGTAGCGGGAATCAATCACGGTAAAGAAACGCGTTGCTACACAGTAACACCTGGGCGAAGCCTGCCCAGTCACGATCGCTGGAGGAGTTCTCGAAATAACGAAGGCTCCCGGCCCGCTCACTGGCACTTGGGGCACGGGCGAACACCTGGCGGAAGAGTTGCTCGACACGTTCCTCGGCCCCGGTGCCGCCCAGGGACTTCGCCAGTCTGGCGGCGCGGGCTGCCACAAAGGGGCTGTTGAGAAGGTAGAGCTTCTGCATCGGAGTGGTGGTCACCGACCGGCCGGCCGCGTGCACATTGGCATCCGGATAATCGAACTGCCGCAGGAAGGAATCCAACTCCTTCCGGCTGATATGGGAATAGACCGTGCGACGCAGATTCTTCTTATCGCTCACCTTCAACGACGCCCCCCCCGGATCAGTGAACTCCAGTTCCCCGCTTGCCGCCAACATGGCATCGCGCAACATCTCCGCACTCAGGCGTCTCCGGTTCATTCCGGCCAGCAGGGCGTTATCCTTCCCCCGGGTGGCCGCCTGCCGGTAGGTGGCGGAGAGCACAAACTCGCGCACGAGTGCCTTGATCGACCAGCCGTCTTCCCGGAATTTGACCGCCAGGTAATCGAGCAACTCCGGATGACTCGGCCGATCACCGGTGCTCCCGAAGTTGCTGGCCGACTTCACCAGCGGCACGCCGAAAATCTCGCCCCACAGGCGGTTGACCATTACGCGGGCGGTCAGGGGGTTCTCTGGATCGACAATGGCCTCCGCCAGCTCCCTGCGTCCACTCCCTTCCTCAAAGGTGCGCCGTTCCCCGCCCCTGGCCAAAACCTTGAGGAATCCGCGTGGCACCACCGGTCCCTTGTCTTCCACGTTACCACGCACAAAGACGTTGAGATCCTGCACCTTGGACTCCTTCACGATATGAAAGGTGTGGTCCGCGACCTGCCGCTTCTCCATGGCGATACTGGCAAACACACCCGCCAGGGCATGGTAGTCCTCGACGGTGATCGGATCGTAAAAGTGGTCGTGGCAGCGGGCACAGGACACCGTCAGTCCCAGAAACCCCCGCGTTACGGTATCAACCCGGTCCTCCCACTCCTCGGCCTGGACGTCAAGCCGCTTGCGGTTGTAGTACTGCGGGCCGAGACCGAGGAACCCGAGAGCTGCGAGGTCTTTTTCCCCGTAGTGGTCGGCGGCCAGCTGCAGGCGCACAAACTCGGCGAAGGACAGATCGCGATTGAAGGCCTCGATGACCCACCGGCGATACTGGTGCGCGTGCGGATAAAAGAACTTTCCGTTGTTGCCCACCTGGTGCGCCTGATCTTCCGCATAGCGCACGACCGGCAGCCACATGCTGGCAAGGCGCTCGCCAAATTGCGGCCGGGCCAGCAGCCTTTCGACCAGTTCCTCGTAGGCCCGGGGATCATTGCCGCCCACGAATGCTTCCTCCTCCTCCGCGGTGGGCGGCAGGCCGGTGAGATCAAAACTCAGCCGGCGCAGCAGGACAGATCGCCCGGCCTCCGGCTCGGGCCGCAGGCCGGCCTCTTCCAGACGGCCCAGGATAAAACGATCGAGATCCCTCCGCGGCCAGGACTCCAGGGCAACCTCCGGCAGGGCACTCCGGAGGGGAGGCTGGAAGGACCAGAACTGGCGGGCCTTCGCCCAGTCGATTCCCTTCTCGGCATGAGCCACAGAAGGCCCTGCCAGCAGCAGAACAAAGCAGACGATTGCCCGGACCCGACTTCGCACGGCTCCATTACGCCCCATCACCCCCCGATCTCACAGCAAAAAAGCCCCCTTGCTTGGCTTAGGGTCGTCCCCGCGGCCTCAGGTCCCAACAGCGGATCTCCCTGTCGTTACGACAGTACACCCGGTGGTTGGCGAGAGCCGGGTGGGACCAGACGAGGAGCCTTCCCGCCACCGTGTGGGTCGGTTCGATGATCTGTGTGCGCGCGATTTCCCGGTAACCCTCCGGCAAAAGCCGGGCGCTGATCATCTCCCCGTGGTCGTTGAAGATGAGGGTCTGCCCGGATGGTTCATGATGCACCGTGAAGGCATGAGGCCAGGGACCGCGACCCGAGCCATCCGCCTTGAGGAGAGGTTCTCGAGTTTCCCAGATCCGTTCACCCGTCTCCATCTTGACACACCGGAAGAAGCCACGCTGTCCTCCGGAATAGATATAGCCTCCCTTCGTCCATGCGGTGTTCATCACCCCGGCCACTCCCTTGCGCAGATTACGACCCCACGCCAGGCGGGCCGACTTCCCATCAGGCGCCACCTGCACCGCACCTGACTTGTTGTTGTAGCCCATGACGAAGACGAGGTCTTTCCAGACTCGGGGTGCCCCGATCGCCATCCCGTATTCCGGCTTGAAGGGCACGCTCCAATGCACTGCTCCGGTGCCCGGATCCAGCCCGTTGAGGTTTTCCGCATCCCAGACAAGAAGCTGGCGATGTCCATTGATGGTTTCGATCACCGGCGTTCCGTAGCCGGCTTCCCGCGCGTTGAGCGCCTTCCACTTCTCCTCACCCGTCCCACGATCAAAGGCCACCACCGTACTTCCCTGCCCCCCTACCGGGCAAATGAGCAGGTCTCCATCTACGATCGGATGTCCGGCAGTTCCCCAGAGCGGAGTCTCCAAATCGTAATCCTTCAGGATATTCCTGTGCCAGACCAATTTGCCCCCGTCGCCCGTGTAGGCATGCAGGTGCCCTTCCGCTCCCAGGGTATAAACCATGCCATCATGCACCAGGGGCGTGGTGCGCGGACCAATCGCGTAGGGATAGACCGATGAATAGTCAGCCCGGTAGCTGTGCTCCCAGACAACCTCCCCACTGGTCTCGTCCAGGCAGAGAATACGCTCCCAACCCGGGATCCGCCCACGCACGAAATTGACGTTGGTGCCGGGCTTCCTCTTCTCCGCCACGAAGGGCTTGGCCTGCCGGTCCATGAGGAAGACCTTTCCATTCGCTACCGAGGGCCCGGCGTAACCACTGCCCACTGCCACGGACCAGACCAGACGCGGCGCACGTTTTGCGAAATCGAGTTCGACATCCTGTTCCCGCCACACCGCATCACGGCCTGCTCCCAGGTATTGCGGCCAGTCCTCCGCAAGGGAGGCCGTGCTCAAGGTCATCATGGCGAGAAGAAACGGCCTCACTCCTCCCTCGTCCCTCAAATACGCAGTCCTGTCAAGATGCCTCGCAGGGAGGATGGCCGAGCACTGCCGGATCGACCTGCTGGCCAGTCCTGTCAGTTCGGCTCCGCCCGCTCTTTCCCCGCATCCCCGGCCGGGGCGGCAGGGTTCGTCGATTTGGGAATATCCAGCCCGGCATTGATCACCTTGGTGTTGGCCCACTCGTCCCCAAGCCGCAGAAGGGGCCTGGGATAATCCTGACGGGTAAGAAGCACGAATAATTCCACGAGGGGAAAGAGAGGAATGACCAGGATGGCATTGCGGATCAGTCCCGGGCGCCAGTTCCCCTCCAGGCTGACTCCCTCCATGGTGACAGCCTGAAGTTTCATTGCTCTCTTGCCCACGCTCTGCCCCTGGAGAAAGGAAAGCGAATCACGAAAGATGATGTAGCCCGCACCCACCACCCAGGAGAGTTGGCTCCCGATCTCGATAAAAGGGAGGATGCTGAGCAACTGCACGGCCCACGCCAACCCCGCGGCAACGATTCCGTCAATCAGGGTTGCCAGCAGACGGTTCCCCAGGGTGGAATCCGCCCCTGGCACCTGCCGGTTCGCATGGGCAGCCACCGGGAGATCAGGATCGTCCGCACTCGAATTGGGATCAACCGATACCTTCAACGGTACAGTTGATCCGCTCCCGCTCCCTGCCGAAGAAGAAGGCCCTACGGTCTTCGCCACGTCCGGAGGAGGCAACGTCCCGGGCTGTTCTTCAGAGTCAGAATGCGATTTCGGAGAATCCTCAGCCATCACAGTGGAACCGTCCTTCAATGCGCAGCGAAGGTCGAGGCCTATTCCCGCATTCCTCCACTGGAATCAGCTCTATTTGCCACCCGGACAGAATTTCCTGAAATGGAAGCTTCTAACAGAGCATCATCCAGAGTAAGTCCGCCGTCCCCTTACATTCTGCATCATGCAGCACCCCTACACCCTCGTCCTCCTTTTCACTCTCGCTGCCGTTCTTGCCCCGCCCACCCCGGCAAGGGGCGCTGCTGACCGCAACGGTGAGTCCTCTGCTGAACAGCCTGCCGAAGAACCTGTTCCGGCAAAGACAGAGAAAAACACCGCATCAAAACCCAAGCCGGCTGAAGGCAGGCAAGGCGGCAGGAAAAAACGCCTTCTCAAAAAACCCATCACCCCTCCTGACTACGCCCAGTGGGAACAGTTGAGCATGGGGAACCGCAAGGTATCCCATGACGGTCAGTGGCTTGTGTTCGACATCAGGAGAGTGGATGAAAAGAGCTCGCTCCATCTCCACCGCATCCGGGGAGGAAAGAACCAGGAGCAGGAGGTGTTTCCCCAGGGCGAACGCCCTGTCTTCTCCAACGACAGCCAATGGCTGGCCGTGACCATGGGCAGGAGCCCGGAAGAGAAGAAGAAAGCCAAGGCCTCCAAGGCTCCTCCGGCACCCGGGGGCACCGTCAAGATCCGCTCCCTTGCCGACGGGAAGACAACTGAGTTCAAGAATGTGGGCACTGTGGTCTTCAGTGACGACAGCCTCTTCGCAGCCGTCGAGATGATGGGAAAGGCTGCTCCCCCACGCCCCGGATCACCTCCTCCCCAGCCTGCCAAGGCCCTTCTCGTGCGCAACCTCGCTACGGGCAACGACACCACCTTCGGGAATGTCAGCAGATTCGCGTGGAGCAGGCAGGGGGGACTCCTCGCCCTGGTAATCGATTCCCCCAGCATCAGCAATTCGCTCCAGCTCTTCAACCCGGAGAAGGAAACCCTCAGGACCCTGGAGAGCAGCGACCAGGACTACGTCGGATTGCTCTGGCGCAAGGACTCCTTCGACCTCGGTGCGGCCCGGCAGATGAAATATGGTGACAAGGAAGACATCTCCCACACCCTCCTCTCCTTCCGCGATCTCGACGAACCGGCCAACCCTGCCAGCGGGCGGTCCGTCTACGACCACCGCAAGGACTCCTCCTTTCCCCCCGATCACTACCTCACTTCCAGCCTGAGCTGGGCGCAGGATGGGGAGGCGCTCCACTGCACCCTCAGGAAATGGGAGAACAAGCCCAAGGACTTCCCCGCCTCCCGGAAACCGGCCGGGAAAAAAGAAAAGAACCGGAAAAAGAAAAAGCAGAAAACCGGAAAGGAGGAGAGTGCCCCGGCAGAAAACTCCACCCGGAAAGAGCAACCCGCCAAGGATGCGCCCAAAGCGGATCCTGAAAAGCCCAAGGAAAGTCCCGCAGCCCCGGCGAAGTCCCTCCGCGAGACCCTCACCACCCCCTCCAACGTGGAAGTCTGGCACTCCCGGGACGCCACCATCATGCCACGACAGAAGAAGGAGGCCTCGAAACGCAAGAACCCCGCACGCAAGGCGGTCTGGTGGATCGCCGAGGAAAAACTGGTCCAGCTTGAGAGCGAACTGACCGAGCGGGTCACCATCACCAGGGACGGACGCCGGGCCATCGGGCTGGACTCCTCGCCCCACGAGCGCTCCGCCATGTTCGGACCCAGCCTCCATGACGTCTACGTCATCAACACCGCCAACGGAAAACGCAACCGCATCCTGGAAGGAGTCAAGTTCACCCTCTCCACCAGCCCCGATGGACGGTTCTTTCTCTTCCTGCGCGAGGGACAGGTCTGGAGCCACGACCTCAAGAACGGCAAGCAGCGCAATCTCACCGCCAGGCTGGAACCCTCCTTTACCGACCAGAAGGACGACACCCTGGCTGTCGAGAAGCGCCCCTTTGGCGTCGGAGTATGGCTCACCGACAGCTCCGCTGTCCTGCTCTACGATCGCTACGACATCTGGCTCATCGACCCCCGGGGAGAACGCGCCCGGAAACTGACTGACGGCCGGAAGGAAAAGATCCGGCATCGCCTGTCCCGGGCGAGTTTCCGTAAGAATAACGACGGGGCCATCGCCCCGGCCGATCGCCTCTACATCGGTCTCTCCGGTGAACGCACCAAGAAATCCGGATACGGCACCCTCACCCTCGGGGACAGGAAGCATCCCGCCGTCGATTGGGAAGCTCACCTCCTTGAGGATGCCCTTCTCCTTTACCTCGAGCGCGCCCGGGATGCCGAGGTCTTCACCTTCACCCGGGAACGAACCGATCGATCCCGCGATCTTTTCCTCTCCGGACCCGGCCTGAAGGCGCCACGACAGGTCACCCGCACCAACGAGTTCCAGAAAAACTACCGCTGGGGACGCTCCAGACTGGTCGACTTCAAGAACAGGCACGGCGTCCCGCTGCAGGGCGTGCTCACCTACCCCGCCGGCTACAAGCGGGGGAAGAAGTACCCCATGATCGTCTACATCTACGAGAAACGTTCGCAGGACCTGCACCGCTACTACATCCCCGGCGAGAAGCACCCCTACAACCCCTGCGTCTTCTCAGCCGAGGGCTATTTCGTGTTCCAACCCGACATCGTCTATCGCCCGCAGGAACCGGGCCTCTCAGCAGTGGACTGCGTGGTTCCGGCAGTCGAAAAAGTACTCGAAACGGGAATGGTGGATCCCCGGCGGGTGGGCCTGATGGGGCACTCGTGGGGCGCTTACCAGACCTCCTTTATCGTGACCCGGACCGACCTCTTCTCGGCCGCGGTAGCCGGGGCGCCCCTCACCGACCTGATGAGCATGTCGGTGAGCGTCTACTGGAATTCCGGCGGCACCAACGCCCGCATCTTCGCGCAATCGCAGGGGCGCATGAACAAGCCCTTCTGGCGGGATGCCGAGAATTACGCACGCAATTCCCCCATTCACGGACTGGACACCCTCAACACACCCCTCCTTATTGCCTTCGGGGACAAGGATGGTGCCGTTGACTGGGACCAGGGCATCGAAATGTACAATGCCGCCCGCTGGGCCGGGAAGGACGATGTCGTCCTCCTTGTGTATCCCGGTGAGAATCACGGCCTGCGCAAGGAGGAAAACATGGTCGACTACCACTACCGCGTCAGGGAGTGGATGGCGCACTTCCTCAAGAACGAAACCAGCAGGAAGTGGATCACCGAGGGCAAGTCCTTCCTGGATCGCGAAAAGGAAAAGGAAGACCTCAAGAAGAAGGACAGCTCAAAACCTGCTCCTGGCAAGCCGCAAGCGAAAGCTGACAAGTAACCGCACCCCGGGAAGCTGCCAGGGCAGGAAGGCGAAGCCCGAGATCTCCCTTGGGCAATCAGTGGCTTCCTCGTAAACTTGATTCCATGGATTCGATCGACGACGTCTATCGCAGAACCGACAAGTCCTGGTGGCTGTCCTTTAGTACGGTGTTACTGGTATGCCTGTCCTGCCTGTTGGCTGTCAGCGGAGCCTGGTTTCACATCATCTGGGTAGCCCCGTGGGCGATTCTGATTCCCTGTTTCTGGAACCCGCTGACGGTCCGGGTCACCGGGGAAAAACTCGAGGCTCAGCTGGGAATCGGCATCCTGAAGAAAACGATTCCCCTCTCTGAGATCAAAAGCATTGAGGTGATCGATGTTCCCCTGAGGAAGCGGAGACACAAGATCTGGGTTTGCTTTCAAGGAAGAGCTCTGGAGATCATCACCCGGGATGACGCGGTGCTCTGGCTCGGCAGCCCCGAGCCGGAGAAGCTGGCCTCCTTTCTCGAGAAGTGAAATACCTTCTTCGGAGGATGAGCCAGCTCCGACCCCGCACGCCTGTGCTTCGACCGAACCCTCTGCCTTCAGTCAAAGAGGCCGGGATCCTCTCCTGCAAACTGTTCCTCATCCAGGTAGCCTTCATCAGCGGGAAGTCCCTTGTCTTCCGCCGCTTCCACGGCAAGGGCGTCGCAGCACTCGTTCTCGGCATGACCGGCGTGGCCCTTGACCCACTCCCAGTGAAGTTCGTGCCCCCCGCATGCCGCATCGAGACGCTTCCAGAGATCCTCGTTGCGGAGACGCTGGCCAGGCCCCCGTCGCCAGCCGAGGCCCTTCCATTTTTGCAACCAGCCGCGAGTCATGGAATTGACGAGGTATCTTGAATCCGACGAGACCGTCACCCGGCAGGGCTGTTTCAATTCTTCAAGTCCTGCGATAGCGGCAAGTAATTCCATGCGGTTGTTGGTGGTGCGGGCGAATCCCCCGCTCAGTTCCCTGCGATGTGTCCCGGACTTGAGAACGACCCCGTAGCCGCCAGGTCCCGGATTCCCACGGCAGGCACCGTCGGTAAAAATCTCCACCTCCTTCAAGGATGCGAATGTCCGCCGGATCCTTTGCAGAGTCGAGGAATTTGGTCCCATGCATCGACAAGGGAATAGCAGGCACGCACACTGCAGGGGATGGCCTTGGAAGAGATCGTCCTGGTAATCGACGAATCCGAACTCCCTCCCCGGGTTTCCACCCTGATCGAGGATGCGGAGCACCGCCTCGATCATCTCTTCGACACCAACCGCAACCGCAGGGTCCCCCGCTTCCTCCCCAGCGATCCGGTTCTCCTCTACCATGTCCTGAGGTTTCTCACCGAGGAGGATCTCCCCGCCGGACGGACGTTCTGCGAGTGGGGCAGTGGCTTCGGCGTGGGTGCCTGCCTGGCCTCCCTCCTCGGCTACCGGGCTTACGGACTGGAGATCGAGGAAGACCTTGTCGCGCTCGCGAGGCAACTGGCCGGCGATCACGGGATCACGGTCGAAAACCTCTGCACGAGCTATTTCCCCGAGGGCTACGAATCCTACCCCGCCCAGGGAGGAGCGGAGTTGATGGTCCCTGAACCCGATTCGCGCTGGGAGGAAGCCGCCACAACCGTCCCCCCCTACGAGGGGATGGATTGTGAGGTGGACGAGATCGACGTCTTCTACGTCTACCCGTGGCCCGGGGAACAGGAACTCATGCACGACCTCTTCGAAACCGTGGCCGCCGATGGCGCCATCCTGATTGCTTACTACGGAAACAAGGACATCGCGGCTTACCGCAAGAGGATAGGCGACGACTGGAAATAGCGGATCCCGGAATCAGGCCTTCGGCGCCTGCCTTCGCCACAACCATCTCATGGGATTATGGCGCCTGGTCCTTGATGTCATCGAGGGCAGGAAATTCCCGTCGCCAGGCAACCAGATCGGCGTGATCCAGCTCGCAGGAGAGCACCCCCTCGGAGTCACCAGCTTCCGCCAGAAGGCTCCCGTGGTGGTCCACGATACGCGACCCCCCGGGATAGCGGAAGCGGGGATCGCTCCCCACCCGGTTAACGCCCACCACGCAGGCGAGGTTTTCAATCGCCCGTGCATCCAGCAGGGTCTTCCAGTGCCGGAACCGTGCGACCGGCCAGTTCGCACTGACCGTGAAGAGATCGGCTCCGTTGCGCACGCCCTTGCGAAAGAGCTCCGGAAAGCGAAGATCGTAACAGATCACCGGACAGACCGTAAAGTCGTGCCAGCGGAACATGGCCAGTCCATCCCCCGGGAGATAATGCCTCGATTCATCCGTGTAGGAGAAGGTATGATTCTTCTGGTAGAGAGCCACCGGGCGCCCGGAGGGATCGTAGACTGCCAGCTCGTTGCGACCCATCGCAGAAGAGGGGTCTTTGCTCACGAGGCCTCCGATGACGTGGCTTTCATACTGCCAGGCCAGGGACGAGAGGAATTTCTCGGTCTCGCTCTTTTTTCCCTCCGCCAGCCTGGGGACGTCCATGCTGAAGCCGGTGGAAAACATCTCAGGGAGCACGATGAGCGATCCCGGGGAAACCGCTGACTTGGTGAGGAGCCGCCTGACCGTGTCAAAATTGGCCTCCCGGTTCTCCCAGGTAATGTCGTACTGAAGAGCGACAATGTTCATCTCAGCGATCCTGTTCCCTGCCCTGCATTCCTACCTGAGCTCCCTGATCCGGATCCTCCGATATTCCATCTGCCCGCGATCACCCTCCAGTCCGATGGGGCCGCGGGCCGGCACTTTCATGGCTGCCTCAAGGAGTTCGCCGTTACAGGTGCAGTAAGCAACATCGTCTTTCACTGTTATCACCAGCTCGTTCCAGTCCTGGGGCTTGTACTTCCCGAGCTCCTTCCACGGACCGGCAAGCAGGAAGTCACGACACTGCAGCTGGGGCTTGCGGATAAAGACTCCGCTGTCGGCAAAGGCGGTGGCGCGAAACTCAAGTTTGAGAACAAAGTCCCGCTCAAACTCCCGGGTGGTCCAGAGTTGCTGGAAGCGGCGACCGGAGGGAGGAGTGGTCACCACCAGGCGCCCGTTAATCGCCACATAGCGCCCATCCACACTCTGCTTCCTGCCATCGAACACGAGGTCCTCCTTCCAGACCGGTCGTTGCAGAGTCGAGGCCCTCTTCGAATTGCTGGCTGCAAATTTCCACCCGGTGAGATCCTTCCCATTGAAGAGGCTCTCGAAACCCTCTTCCACCTGGAAATCGTCTGCTTCCGTCTCGAGGAGACCCAGGGTGGCAAAGACCGGCCGCAGGGTGGCCCCCCATTTTGCGTATCCCGCCTTGTTCGGGTGCAGAAGGTCCGGGAACTCCGCCTTCCTGGCATCACCCTTTTCGTCGGCAAAGAGGACCCACGTCTCCAGCACGGTAATCTGCGGATCGTTCAAAACCGCCTGGGCGTACAGCTCATTGATCTTCTTGATCTGCTCCGCCGGACGCTTCTTGTTCTCCGCACTGGGAAATACCTTGCAGAGCACGATGGGCATCTTCGCATTGTGCGCCTTGAGACGTTCCACGATGAGCTTGAGATTCCCGGCGATGACATCCGGGGCCGCGCCTTCCTCCAGATCGTTGGTTCCCATGAGCAACACCACTGCACCCGGGTTGAGGGAGAGCACGTCTTCCTCCAGGCGAATGAGCATTCCGCGGGTGGTGTCCCCGCTGATACCGCGGTTGGCCACCTTCATCCCGGCGAAAGCCCCGCCCATGTCATCACCCCAACCCTGGGTAATGGAATCCCCCAGGAAAACCACCGCCTCCTGGTCGGTTTCCACCCGCCTGGCCCAACCGCTCCGCTTGTTGCGCCAGAGGTTCCTGAACCAGTTGTAGCGTCGAATGGGGCCTGCGCCCGGCAGGCCCTCATCAGTGGGAGGAATGTCAAAGGAGAGGCTGGTGTCTTCCCGCGCGCTACCGACGGATGGAGCGCAGGCAGCCATGCAGGCGAGCAGGACGAAATAAACAGGATTTTTCATGGGATTCGGCGGTTTAGGGAAAGTGGGATGAACCCATGCAATTTAGGTGCGGACTGGGGGATCATGCCGGGCTCATCTTTTCAGGAAACTCCAATGTCGATCCCAACCCGCATTCCCGGGGATAGCGTTACTCCCCCTGGTCGGTGAGTCCGCACTGGTAATTCCACCAGGTCGGGTTGAGGGCCGCGAAGGGCTCCCTTAGATTCTCCAGTTCTTCGGCGGGACCGTGTATTTCAATGCGGATCATCTCGGCCAGGCTGAAGAGCCGATCCAGTTCCGGTCCCACGTTCTCGACATGAGCGAGAGCTCCGGCGGCTCCCACGTAGCCTTCACGACAGAACAGTTCATCTCCGTTCAGCGTGAAATTATAGTAGAGGGCAGCCTCCTCGTTTTCCACCTTGGCGACAAACTCAGGCAGAAGGTCCTTCACCTCATCCAACTTGCCCTCGTGGATCTTGAAATAGGGGTGGATACTGACGATGCTGCTGTGATCGGCCATCTCGCAAGGATTGGGGGATCAAACCCGGGAGGCAAGGGTGAAACGGCCCCCTGCAATCATCCCCAAAAACGAGAACCGCGCTCCTGGAAAGAGCGCGGTCCACGAAGGATTTGTCTGTTGACCGCTGCCTAGGCGACCATGTCTTTCAGGTTCTTGAGCGGGCGCACCTTGACGACCCTGCGGGCCGCCTTGGCCTTAACTTCCATCATTTCGCCCGGCTTGAACGGATTCGGACGGATAGCCGCCTCCGTAGCTGGCTTATCCTGCACAACGATTTTGCAGAGCCCGGGGATCGTAAACTGTCCCGGTCCACCCCTGCTCACTCCCTTGTTGATCTCACCACTCAGCGCATCAAGCACCGAGGCAACTTGCTTGCGGTTGAAGCCGGTGGCTTCTGCTATATTGTTGAGGATCTCCGTCTTAGTTGCTGCTTTCTGGGACATGATTATTAGTTCTATTATTGATTTGAGTTCGAATGAAACTTCGCGTGAGAAACCCATGAATTTCCGAGGTTTCCGTCAAGCATTTCACCACGACCTCCGTGAATAATATTTTATGCCGACTCCTTCCGGCATGGACTCCTGGAACAATGCCCCCCCGGGAAATGAGCGATGTGAGGCAATGTGAAGAACGGTCCGGGGGCCCTGAAACTTCCAGAAATGGTGCCGGGTCAGACGGTCTTCGACCTCGACTACCCCCAAAACGTGATGCCCGGCACCCGGGCTCCCTCTAACAGGTCATCGTGCCGCAGATTGGCTCAACATGGGGCCTCCCGGTCACCCCGCTATCCGGATACTGCAGCTTTCGAGGCCTCATTCCGAGCGAATCACGGGGTTCCCCCATCCATCAGCCCCCCGATCCAGGACGCAACCGTTCGCAGCCCCCCAACCAGAGTACACCCGACCAGTCCCCGGCCCTGCGGACCGCTGGAATAATTTAAAAAATCAGTTCCCCCTCCCGCTGGACCGGCCACAAAAAAAGATCCCCGCGCGCTGCATTTCTTCCGCCGGCATGCCATCCGAAAACCTTTTTTGCAGGTTTTCCTTCCTTTTGAGGCCTCCTTGGATCGTAGAACTGACCGTTCAAAAAGTCACTCCCAGCGCGCTCACAACCTGGAAGTCATGCCGCTCCCGGCCGGAGGCCGGGGTGCTATCGTAGGTGTTACGCCCGATTAGCTGCAGGCTGAGCTTGTCGGAGAGGGCATGATCTATCCCCACCTCAGAAGTAAGAAGATAGCTCTTCCAGTCGACCGTTTCGCCCAGCCAGGACAGTTCGACGAAGAGACGGGTCCCCGCAACCAGCTTGTGTTCACCCTTCACTCCGGCATAGGCGCCCGAAAACATGTTCTCTCTCCCGCCCTGCTGCTCGGTCACGAAGGAGGGGCCGCCTTCTATCGTGAGCTTACTGCGCTCAGTCTCGAGCAAACGCCACCCGGCATAGGGTGTGACCGCAATCCGCCATTCCACTTCGGCAGGCGCATCATGATCAAAATCACCACGCAGTCCCGCGAACCACCTGCTCCGTAAGTCGCGCTGGTAATGGGCATCGGCAGCCAGTGTTTCCGCGCTGATTTCCCCCTTCCGCTCACCATAGCTCCCAAGGAATCCTGCCGCTAATTCGTCCCCCTCCCCTTCCCTCTTCAACTTCAGGCCGGTGTTGATCGAGCGCGCCTCGCTGTTGCCCCGGGAGTAACTTCCACCAAGGAGTGCGGTGATGATCCACCTGCCCTCTCCCAGCTCCAGCCCTTTGAGAGTGGACTCCGGAGAGCCCTCTTCATGGGATTCGGGGAAATGGTTGTATCCGAAACCAGCAGTCACCAGCAGGTCTTTGTCGCGGCTTCCCTGCGCCTCGCCATAGTAAACAGCCTTGCCCGCCACCCGCAGCGACCACCTCCCTGCCAATTTCGATTCTACTCCGGCCTCCGCGGTGAGGATGAAGTTGCCGGGGTCTTCAGCCTCCAGTAAGGCGGTCAGGGACTGGAAAATTCGAGCCTCTTCCGTCACCTGAAAGCTCAGGCGCTCATGCAGGCGAACCGAACTGTAGCCACGGGGCCCTGCATCACGATCCTCCCACGTATAGCCGGGTCCCGCTTCCAGAATGAGCTTGAGACGCTCCTCATCGACCGCCCGCCACCCCAGAAGGGGCGTGACCGCGAAGCGCCAGTCGATCCCGGCCAGTGGATCGTAGAGGAATTCACTGGTGAGACCGGCGTAGACTCGCCTGCCGAATCTGCGATTGAGCTGAAGCGAGCCCTCCAAGCGCTCGTTGGAGCTCACCCCGTCGTCCTCTCCATACAGGACCGAGGCAGCGACCAGTGATTCCCAGGTGCCCAACGTCCGCGTGACATCCAGGCCCGCGGTGGCACGGAGAGAGTCCGAGTTTCCGGTCGCCAGCGTCAGACCCACGTTCCCGCTCCCCTGCCAACCGTCCGGATCTCTTTTTTCTGCTGCCAGAGGGGTGATCAGCAGGCCGCCAAGCCAAAAAATGCGGAACGCAGGCATGCGGCCTGCTTACTGGCCCGGATGGCCGGCGTCAAGAGGCGGACCCCCCGGCCCACCACAAAGGAATCCCTTCAGTTTAGAACCAATCCGAAATCGGCGGATGGCAGGATCGCAACCACGACCTATCCCGGCGGGTTGACGATGCTTCACCTGACTTACGTTCCCGGAGAGGACGAACAGAGTGTCTTCCACGGAGCATGGACCCTGCGGAGAACCATGAAGAGTCAGAAAGCAACGCGGTTTTTCACCCCCAGCCAGGGGATCGCCTCCGGTTTCCACGGTAATTCCACTTGGTAGAAAGGGGCCAACCATGTTCGTATTGAGCCCGTGATCCTGAATCGCCACTTCATCCTGACAACCCTGCTCGGCATCACTCCCCCCCTGACCTTGGCCGAGGAAAAACCGGAGGAGGCCGCCGCCGAGAACAAGCCGAAGGCGGGGCACTCCCACCAGGGTGAAGCCTTCAATGAGGGCCCACGACACTCCGCCCTGCCCATCAAGGGCACCGGACAGATTTCCTTCCCGGTTCAGTGCGCCTGGGGGGAGGGACAGCAATTCTTCAACCAGGGAGTCGGGCAGCTGCACGGCTTCTGGTACTACGAGGCCGAGCGGACCTTCCGGCAAATCGCCTCCCGGGATCCCAAGTGCGCGATGGCTTACTGGGGTATGGCCCTGGCAAACTGGGAAAACGAGAAGCGGGCCAAGGTATTCATCAAAAAGGCCGGCGAGCTGAAGGAGCACGCTTCTGAGCACAACCGCCGTTACATCGATGCGCAGGCCAACTATCTCGATGGTGAGCCCAAGGATGCCAAAAAGCGTAAGCAGGAGCTCATCGACGATCTCGAAAGCATCATCCAGGACTATCCGGGTGATATTGAAGCCCGAGCCTTTCTCTGCGTCCGCCTCTGGCAATTTGGCCGCAGCGGGCTGCCCATCCACAGCCATCAGGCGGTGGACGCCGTGCTACAGCAGATCTTCGCGGTGAATCCAATACACCCGGCGCACCACTACCGCATCCACTTGTGGGACGGCAAGAAGGCCAAGGTCGCCCTCGATTCAGCCGCCAAGCTCGGTCACACCGCTTCCGGTATCGCCCATATGTGGCACATGCCCGGCCACATCTACTCCAAGCTCAAGCGCTGGGACGACTCCGCCTTCGCCCAGGAGGCCTCCGCCCGCACCGATCACAACTATATGATCACGCGCCGTGTTCTCCCCGACCAGATTCACAACTACGCCCACAACAACGAGTGGCTTTGCCGTAACTGGATGAACCTGGGCCGGGCCCACGATGCCCTCGGAATGGCCCGGAGCCTCCTCGCCAATCCACGCCACCCCAGGCTGAATACCCTTACCAAGGGTGGGCGCAGTGCAAAGTACGGCCGCACCCGCATCTTTGAGGTCCTCAAGCGCTTTGAACTGTGGGACGAGACGCTCCGCCTCGCCGACACGCCCTATCTTGAGCCAACCCCCAGGCGCGAGGAACAACTCAAGCGCCTCCGGCTTCTCGGACATGCGCACTTCGGCAAGGAATCGCTGGATGGGGTGCGATCCGTTGATCAGGAAATAGCCAAGCTGCTGGACACTGCTACCGGGGAAAAGGAAAAGGCGGAGAAAGAGGCCCAGGAGAAGGCGGAGAAGGAAAAGAAGAACGAGAAGGACACCAAGAAGCTGGTGAAGGAAGCCGGGAAAAAACCCGGGGAGTGGGTCAACAGCATCGAGAAGGCGCGTCAGGCTCTCAGCTGCTTCGTGGCCCTGCTTGAAAACAACGCCGAGGAGGCCAAAAAGCACCTTGGTGCGGTACAGGGCGACAAGTACACTCTCGCCCGGCTCCACCTGCGTGCCGGGGATCAGGAAAAGGCTCTCAGCCTGAGCGAGGAAGCGGTCAAGAACGGGGAAAAGCGGGTTCTTCCCCTCCTCGCCCGCATCGAGATCCTCCATGCCACCGACAAGAAGGAGGAGGTGAAAAAGGCCTTCGATCTCCTCAGCCCGATCTCAGCCTACCTCGACCCGGAAGCCCCGCCGGTCGCACGCGTAATGAAAATCGCCGGGGAACTCAATCTGGGCGACTGGCAGGCCAAACCCCTGCTACGCGAGGACGTGGGCGAACGTCCCTCCCTCGACTCCCTCGGCCCGGTGGCCTGGACGCCACCCGCCACCCATGATTTCGACCTACCCAACGGGGAAGGTGAGACCATCGCTCGAAAGGACTATCAGGGACGGCCCCTGGTCCTCGTCTTCTACCTTGGCTACGGCTGCCTGCACTGTGCCGAGCAGCTCGAAAAATTTGCCGAGAATGCCGAGCTCTTTGAGAAGGCCGGCTTCGAGGTTCTCGCCATCAGCACCGACAGCGAAGCCGACCTCCGCAAATCAAGAGAGAAGTGGGAAGAGGAGGGCGGCACCTTCCCCTTCCCCCTGGTGGCCGATCCCGCCATGCACGTCTTCCGGCAGTGGGGCACCTACGATGACTTCGAAAAGGCCCCCATTCACGGCACCTTCGTCATCTCCCCCAGCGGAAAAGTCCTCTGGCACGACACCGGGGCCGACCCCTTCATGGATTGCGACTTCGTGGTGAAGGAAGGCCAGCGTCTCCTGCAATTGCACGGGAGGGATTTATAGGACCAGCTATTGGACTGATCCTGAATCCACCGCCCGTTCCCCCTCCTGCTCGTACTCAAACTTCTCCGGCAGGACCCGGATAGCCATGGCGAGAATGAATCAGCAGATGGCCTCCTATTGAGCCGGACCCCAGATTTCCTTCAGGGCCTGGTGCAGGGTGGGATCGTGCTCCTTGAGTTCCGCGCGCACGAAGGGATAAAAGTCGTTGCGGTAAAAGTAGGCCTCTGTTCCTTCCGCGAAATACTCCTTGTGGTTGGTGGCACCATAGTGCCTCACGGTCCGACCGGTATACAGAAGAACCTTCTCGTAGGTTCCATCCTCCATGGCCTTCTCAAAGGAATCGACGACCGGCTTGAAACCGAAACCGAGAACCTGGTCGTGGTAGGCGTGCGCGAGTTCATGAAGGACCACCGCGGGATGCTTGAGCAACTGGCCCCGCGAGAGAAGCGCCTCCGCCTGTGGAATGTGCACTTTCCTGGTCAGGCGGGGGTCATGACCATTATTCCGCAACCATCCCTCGCTGGGATGATACTGCATCCCGCCAAGTGACGGGTGCCTGTGCTCGATCCAGATCTCACACTTCTTCAGCTTCTCCAGCACGTCACCCTGCACCAGGAGGGAGATGCGGTTGAGGTGATCACCCAGCATGCGCAGGCACTTCGCTCCAACAGGGGCGTGCTTGCCTTCGAGCAGGGCCGGGTCAATGTGCACGGTCCAGCCTTCCATATTTCGCACCACTGGGTCGAAGCTTACTCCTTTCTCGATCACCCTGGCCTTCTTCGGCCTGCGGTCCGCCTGGGCAAACACCATCGCCCCAAGGGCCATGACAAGGAGAAGAGGAAGGGCGAGGATTTTCACGCTCATCCCAGCAACCTAACGCTTGGCCCCAGCAGCGCAAGACCGGCGACCAGAAAATTCAGTTCCGCCTGGCTCCGGACTCCGCAGAAAGTTTCCCGAAGCGATCCCGCACAAGCTGAATCTCCTGCCGGGTGGTTTGGCGCTTGGAAGATCGGCCGTGCTCGATGATCACCTTCACCCCGAGTGGATCCATGGTGAGGCGAATGAGGCGGAAGACAGGTTCCCGGCGAAGCCGGAAGAAGCAGTAGAGCGGCACATCCGGGTGGCCCGCATTCCAGAGCAGATCGGCCGGGGGGAAGTTCTCGATGTCAGCGAGAGCTCCTAGCACCATGCGGATGAGACGTTCCCCGTGTCGTCGCTCGAGCCGGCTGGCGGCATACCTGCTTAACTTTTCGTCGAGACAGGACAGGACCGGGTTCTCCCGCGCTTCCGCGATCTCCACCAGCAGGCGCTGCTGGTGGATGGTCATGGCCGCCTGCAGCTGTGCCCGCGTGATCCCACCGTTTTCATAGAGCGCGATCAGGCGGGGAGGCGGGGGCAGGAGCAATCGCGGCACCGGTCCAGTTAAGACCGGATCCCACGGGGTGCAATCCGCTTTTGTGGGTGGCCAGGGACCGCAGAAATCACTCCCCGCCGGCAGTTGAACCGAAGTCAGGAGGGGCTTTCACCGGATCCCGTTCACCGGTCTAACGCCGCCCCAGACCCAGTTCCTTCCTGCAATAGGCAATGCTCTTTTCAATGTCTTCCCGCTGATCAACACGACCTGCCTCGCGTGGCCTGCCCTTTCCGGCCAGGGCCAGGAACTTGTCGTAGCCCTTCGGTTTCCCTTTCGGCCAGGCCTTCCAGAAATCATCTTTCCTGACCTGCAACTCGTGATTGAAGCCCGAAATTGTTTCGATGTTTACCGCAACCTGGGGACAGAGTTCCGCAAACCGCCTGAAGAAGGTCTTCAGGTCGGTGTCTCCGGATCCCATCGCGGTCCACTGCACTGTCACGCCGTTCTCACTCTCCCAGACCGCGGAGTCACGCAGGCTGGTGGTGAGAACGTACTTGCCGATGTTTTCCAGCGCCTGGACGGGGTCTTCCATGGTCCAGACCGCATTGCCGGAATCGAAGTTGGCTCCAACGTAGTCGGGGCCGGCTTCCTCGATGAGACCTTTCAATTCCAGAGTGTGCATGTCCCCGGCATGATTCTCCATCGCGATCTTGACCCCGGAGTCCAGGCAACGGGTGCGATTGCGCTTGAGCACTTTCACCGTGTCTGCAATGCGCGCTTCTATCCCTCCCTCGGTCTTCCGGTCATCCCGGGCGCCCAGAACGACGCGGAAGGCGGGTGAACCCAGGGCCTTGGCCGCACGGATGCCGAGCTGGAGGTGTTCATCAGCCGTCCCCCACGTATCGCGAAATTTTACCGAGGTCGGACAAATGCTCCAGCTCCCCAGCAGGATCTTCACCCCGGCATCCTCGCCTTGCCTGCGGAGGTCCTTGAGATAGGCATCGTCCATCTTCTCGAAGGGACCGAAGTCCGTGATGAAGAGGGTGTCGCATTTGAGCTTGGCGGCATACCCGATGAGGTCGGGTGCCTTCCACTTCATGGCGCGTACCGCGAAATTGTCATAGCCGAGGGCCAGCTTCCTCCGGGTCTGGAGCTTATCCGCCCGAATCGTTCCAGAACCGAGGAGAGGGGCGCTCATGGCCGCTCCCTGTAAAAAATTGCGCCGCTTCATGAGCTCATCCAACTCCAAAACCGGGTGCCGGATCAAGCGTGCAGGTTGGAACCACGCGAGGTGGCACCCGCTTTCCGGCCTGCCGGAGCCCTCCCCCTCCCGGTCGGGGCCCGTACCGGCCATATCCGCCGGGCCATCCACAGGTTCGGGACCAGACACCACTTTGACGGTTGAAAGGCGGCGTCCGCTCACGCATTACTCCTTTCGCTCATGCGATTGCCCGCTCTTCTACTTGGTCTGCTGGCCGTCGACCCGGCCCTGGCCCAACTCGACGACTGGACGCCCGTCCCTGTCCCGCATGCGGAGGGCTGGAAGGGCGAGAAAGGGTTCGGGTGGTACCGTGCCTACGTGAACATACCCGCAGGGTGGAAGGGTAGCCGCCTCCTCCTGATGGTGGATGCGATCAGCGATGTGGACGAGGGCTTCTTCAACGGAACCAAGATTGGTGCCAACGGATCCATGCCGCCCCTCTTCGGCGCTCCCTCGAGCAGCATCCGTCGGCCCTTCGTCATCGAACCGGACCAGGTCCGTTTTGGCGAAGCCAACCTCATTGCCTGGCGTCTCTTCAACAAGGGCGGCAGGGGCGGAATCCTCAAGGGGCCCATTCACCTGACACGCGTGGATGATGCCATCGATCTGAGCGGCAACTGGCTCTTCCGCCGCGGCGACGTTCCGGCCTGGGCGCAGTGGGGCAGACACCCGGAAGCCGAGATGAAGTCGTTCATTGAGCGTGCGGGCCCCGAGCGCGCGGGGCATCGTGGCGTCATTCCTGCGGACAAGGGCTGGCGCAGGCGCATGCTGACGGCCGTGTCCAAGCACTTCGAGGGTAACAACAATCCCTATGCCCGTGCCGACGACAAGGGCGATCCCTCTCCCCCGGACAAGGCACTCGCCCAATTCAAGATCGGCACGGACCTGGTAGTCGAAACAGTCCTCAGCGAACCGCTGGTCCGCCAACCCCTGTATCTTGACTTCGACGAACGTGGGCGACTCTGGGTGGTACAGTATATTCAGTATCCCAATCCCGCCGGTCTCGAGGTCCTCACCTGGGACAAGCATCTCCGCAAGGTCTTCGACCAGGTTCCGCCGCCCCCTCCCTTCACTGAACCCCTGCACAGGAAGTTCATCGGGCAGGACAAAATCACCATCCACGAGGACACGGACGGCGACGGCGCCTTCGACGTGCACAAGACGTTCCTTGATGGACTCAACATGGTCACCTCCCTGGCCCACGGCAAAGACGGCGTGTGGGTGCTTCACCCGCCCTACCTTCTCTTCTATCCCGACAAGGACCGGAACGACATTCCCGACGGCAAACCGGTGGTGCACCTCTCCGGGTTCAACCTCGAGGACACCCACTCCATTTCCAACAGTCTCAAATTCGGCCCCGACGGCTGGCTCTACGGGTGTACCGGCAGCACAGTGACCGCCCGCGTCCGGGTCCATCTCGACGAGAACGCCCCGCGGCATGCCTTCCTCGGGCAGAACATCTGGCGCTACCATCCTGCCCGCCATGTCTTTGAGCTTTTCGCTGAGGGCGGCTGGAACAACTTCGGTGTCAATTTCGACGATCAGGGGCGGCTCTACTCGGGAACCAACGGCACTCAGCAAGCCGTCCATTTCGTACAGGGCGGCTACTATCAGAAAGGTTTCGGCAAACACGGACCCCACACCAATCCCTACACCTTCGGACATTTCTTCGGCATGCCGATCGAGGGGGAGAAGACCCGCCTCGTGCACCAGTGGATTCGCTACAGCAGCGGTGCGATCCCGAGCCTGGAGGGGCGCCTGGTCGGGCCCAACTCGCTCGGCAACAAGATCCACGCCCTGCGGATGGACTCACATGGCAGCACCTTCAGGACGGTGGAAGAGGAAAACCCGATGCAGACCGGAGACAAGTGGTTCCGTCCGGTGCACTGCGCCGTCGGACCGGAAGGCGCCATTTACGTGGCTGATTTCTACGACGCCCGCATCACCCACGTCGATCCCCGCGACAACTGGGACCGCAGCAACGGCCGCATCCACCGCATCCGCGCCCGGGACGCCAACCCCGGCCCGATCAGGGATCTCGGTGAGTTGTCATCGGTAGATCTGGTGAAGGTGCTCTTCGAACGCAATCAGTGGGCACGTCGCCATGCCCGGCGCCTCCTTGTCCAACGCGATGATGACTCCGTCCGGCATTTGCTCATGGCCGCCTTCACCCGAAATCCGGGAAATCCGGAGGAACGCGATCAGCGGGCGTTGGAGGCCCTGTGGGTTATCCAGGGATTGGATCCGGCGAAGAGTGATCCCTCCGGCATGTCCGGGCTCCTTTCCATGGTTCTCCGTATTCCCGATCCGGACGTTCAGCGATGGGTGATTCGCGTGGCTGCTGACAACGGAATCAACCTTGGCACCGTCCTCCACCAGCTGGCCCGCAAGGCCAGCCACCCGGAAGTGGTTTCCCAGCTCGCCTCCTCCGCCCAACGCCTGGGTGATCGGCATCTCATCGAGAGCCTCGCAAGCCGCGGCGAATTTGCAGACGACCCATTCATTCCACTGCAGCTCTGGTGGGCGATGGAAGCCCTGATCACCCGCCATCCTGACCGCGCCAGAGAGCTCCTGTCCTACGCCGGCTTCTGGGACACCCCTCTCTTCGAAAAAATCCTCCGCGAGCGCATCGGACGCCGCTACATGGCGGAGCGGAGCCCGGAGAGCATCCGCATGTGCGCGTGGCTGCTGGAAAAGGCGGCCGGCACAAAGCACCTCGATGCCCTTATCCGTGGAATGGAACAGGCCCTCGAAGGAACCTCCCTCGACCCCGTACCGGCTGAACTGGATGCCGCGGTGGCCAACATCTGGAACAACCATCGCGTTACCGACGATGTCATCCGCCTGTCCCTGCGGCTGAAAAGTCCGCAAGCCCTGGCCGCGGCCCGCCCCCTGCTCACTGATCGCAGAACCCCGGTCGCCCAACGCCTGGAGTTCATCAAGGCCTTGGGAGAACTCGGGGATGCCCCCTCGGAGCAGATCTTTCTCTCGCTCTTCCGCGACGAACAGGTCGACACCCGTGTCCGCCTTGCGGCGCTCACCGCACTGCGTCGCTATTCAGGCGGGGAGATTCCCACCACCTTGCTCACCCTCTACCCCCGACTCCAGGGTGATCTCCAGCAGGTGGCCCAGTCGCTCCTCGCCAGCCGGCCTGCCTGGGCTCAACGCCTCCTCACTGCAGTGGACGCGGGAATGCTCGACAAGGGAACAATCGGCCGCGACAGCGTACTCCTGATGGCCACTTACGAGAACAGGCATATCGGGCAGTTAATCACCAGGCACTTCGGAACCATTCGTCTGCCCGATGCCGCCAAGGCCAGGCGCATCACGGAGGTCAAGGCCCTCCTCTCCGCCAAGGACGCCAGAGGAGAGGCCGCACGCGGACGAGGACTCTTCGGCGTACACTGCGCGATCTGTCACAAGTTCGGCGATCAGGGCCGCGACATCGGTCCTGACCTTACAGGCTATGAAATGAAGAACCTCGACTACCTCGTTCCAGCTATCGTCGATCCCAACCTCGGCATCCGGGAAGGTTTCGAGTTGGCCACCCTCACTCTGCGTCCGGTGGGAGACGCCCCTCCCGCCGTGCTCACCGGATTCCTTGCCGATGCCAGTGAGCGCACGGTGACTATCAAGGACCTGGCCGGGATCAGGACCGTGGTTGCCCGCAAGGACCTGGCCCATCAGAGCCGTGCTCCCGTATCCGTCATGCCGGAAGGGCTTCTCGACCGGATGAGTGACCAGCAGGTCCGCGACCTTGTCGCTTATCTGCAGTCAAGGAACTGAGCCCACCACTCTCAATTCTCCGAGGCTCTTTTCCCCTCCGCAGACCCCACCAGCTTTCCGTCCGCTCCGGCCGTGCCAAGCGGGACGATCGTCAGATTCCCGCACTCATGATGAGACGATAGCCCACAATCATGAGGAAGGCGTCCACCACCAGATGGCTGATCCAGCACCCAAGAACGGTGCCCTGCCATTCATACATGAGCGTCCACATCAACCCGCCGAGGCATGCGATGAAGGACAGAAAGAGCGCAACGGGCAACGGGAAGAGGACGCTCGTGAGAACGAGGTGATGTCCGGTGAAGGCAAGAGCGGCGACGAGGTGTCCGGGCCAGTGACCCACCATCTGGCGCAGGTGCCCGTAGACGAACCAGCGCCAGTAGTATTCCTCCATCGCAGAATGAAAAAGGGTGATGAAAGCCGCCACCATGAGGAAACGCCCCTTCGTGGCGAAACCGAGTCCCCTGGCCTTCTCAACCAGGTTGTGACTATTGGCCTTCACGATATCACCCACAGGCGTGATGACCATGAGCCAACCGACAAGCGCAACACCCACCCCGATCAAAACCCCGGTGAGAATCACCACTTTCCAGGACGGCCAGGTTGCGGGCCGGTCTTCCCGCCTGGTGAGACCACCGAGACCGATGAGACCGAAGAAGAAGAGAGGATAACCCAGGATCCAAATCTTGGTCGCGAACCAGACACTGCGTCCACCGTTGCCATGGGGGACCCAGACCACGTAGGCCAGAGCACAGAGCAGGGGGACGCCCAGCGCGGCCACCATCGATGGCCAGCTCATGCGCTGCCCTCTGTTTTTTTCCCTCACCACTTGGGCGCAAATCAAGCAGCCCGGCCCTCATCCATCAACACGGAAGCGCAGACAAATCCCCGCCCCGCCGCGAACCATCAAGCTCCCATGACCAGCTGGAACCCAATCACCATGAGCATGACATCCACACAGAGATGACTGATCCAGGATCCTATCACCGTTCCCTGCCTCTCATACATCAGGCTCCAGATAAAGCCTCCCACCACCACACAGACCGTCAGTAAAACCGCGAGGGCGATGTCGAAAAACTGCAGTGTGACGATGAGGTGGTGTCCCCCGAAGGCCACCGCCGCCACGATATGGGCAGCCCAGCGACTCATCTTGCGTTGCAGTTGACCGTAAGTAAACCAACGCCAATAGAACTCTTCCAGGGCAGAGTGGATCACAGAGACAAAGATGGCAAAGAGGATGAAGTGATCCTTGAGGCCCATTCCTTCCGCTTTGTCCGACACCCTGCCTGCCCCCTCGCGCACAATGTCTCCCAGGGGGGTCAGCATGAACACGAACCCCACTGCCGCAATGGCCAGTCCGGTCGCCAGTCCCGTGAGCAGCACGGTCCCCCATCGTGGCCACCGGACGGTGGGATCGTGACGCCGCCTCCGGATAATCCCGCCCAGGCCGATCTTCCTCAGGAAGAGAAAGGGATAAACCAGGGTGAAGAGCTTGGTCCCCGTGTAGATTGAGGTTCCAAGGCCTCCCTCCGGAAAGACGACAAAGTAGAGCAGGGTCCCCAGGGTCGGCACCACCAGGGGGGGCATGAGCAGGACCCAGCTCAATTCACGGTGCGATGCGCTCATGCAATTAAGAGCATGCCTGAAAATACCGGCTTGCGGGAGCGGATAAGTTCAATCCAAACATTGAAGAAAACGATGGAACCAAGACCTCCGACCAGCTCCATCCTTGCGAACCTCACAACCAAGGCCTACAAACCACTTGCCATGCGCCTTCCGGCATCTCTCCTGCTTCTCTTGCCGCTGAGCGTGACGGCTGGCGAGCAGCCGGATTTTCAAAGCGAGATCCGGCCCATTCTGGCGGAAAACTGCTTCCACTGTCACGGCCCGGATCAAAAGGCGCGCAAGTCAAAACTGCGTCTGGACACCCTTGAAGGCGCCATCAGGGGCGGGGAGACGGGGGCCGCCATCGTCCCGGGCAAGCCGGAGGAAAGCGAACTGGTGGCCCGGATCTTCTCTGAGGATGAGGACGAACAAATGCCACCCCGCAAAGCAAAACGTTCGCTCTCTCTGACTGAGAAAAACCTGCTTAAGGACTGGATTGCGGCGGGGGCAGCCTACGAGGAGCATTGGGCCTGGCAAAAGACGGAGCGACCCACTGTCCCCGCGGTCAAGGCCTCTTCCCTGGTCCGTAACCCCATCGATGCCTTCCTGCTACGGCGTCTCGAGAAAGAAGGCCTGAGCTATTCGCAGCCCACGGATTCCGCCCGCCTCCTGCGCCGCCTGTCCCTTGATCTCATCGGACTACCGCCGACCTGGCAGGAGCTCCGTGAGTTCGAAGCCGTCCTCGACAGCCCGCAGGGCGAAGAGCGCGCCTACCGGTCTGCGGTCGACCGCCTTCTCGCTTCTCCCCGTTTTGGTGAACGCTGGGCCCGGCCCTGGCTTGACCTGGCCCGCTATGCCGACTCCAACGGCTTTCAGGCTGACCAGTTGCGCCCGTCGTGGAGCTTCCGTGACTGGGTTATCAGGGCTCTCAACGAAAACATGCCCTTCGATCAATTCACCATCGAGCAGCTCGCTGGCGATCTCCTCCCGGATGCCACGCTCGAGCAGAAGATTGCCACTGGGTTTCACCGGACCGTGACCTGCAACGTGGAAGCAGGGGTCAGCCCGGAGGGCAACCGGGTCAACCAGGTGATCGATCGCGTTAATACCACCGCTACCGTCTGGCTGGGCATCACGATGGAGTGCGCGCAGTGCCATGATCACAAGTACGACCCCTTTACCATGAGAGACTACTACGCTCTCTTCGACTTTTTCAATCACACCCCGCTGGAGGTGCAGCTTCCCAGTAACAAGACTGACGTTTCACACGATTTCATTGGGCCCTATCTCGATCTTCCCCTCACCGCCGGGCAGCAACAACAAGCGAAAGATGGCGATGATCAAATCGTCCTGCTCCAGAAAGACCGCGACGCCACCCTCAAGTCTCAGGAAGAAGCCTATCACGCCTGGGAACGCCACCACTCCGAAAGCGCCGAGCAACAAAGTGATTGGGAAGTCCTCCAAGTCACTAAATTCACTTCCACCGGCGGAGAACAACACGACATCCTCAAAGATGGGTCCGTCCTCCTCAGCGGCAACGTTCCCAACACCACGACCTACACCGTCGAAACCAGAACCGCCCTCCCCCGCATCTCCCAACTCAAACTGGAAGCGCTCGCAACTCCCAAGCTGCCCGGCAAGGGACCAGGCCGCGGAGAAGCTCAACGACCCAACTTCGTCCTCAAGGAATTCACCGCCGCTCTCCGCAAAGACGATAGTGACACCCCGATCAAACTTCACCGCCCACAGGCCAACTTCTCCCAGAAGAATTGGGACGTCGCCGGCCTGATCGACGGAAACCCCGCTACGGGATGGGCCATCAATCCGCAGTTCGGAAAATCACATTGGGCTACCTTCGAACTCGTCAAACCGATCGAGCAAACAAGTGCAACCACCCTCGTCTTCACCCTGCCGCAGGACTGGGGCAAAGGGCGTGTCATTGGAAACCTCCGCCTCTCCGCTCGTACCCAGGTCAGCAAAGACACCCAACTCCCTGCCGACCTGATCGCTATCCTCAGAAAGCCTGCCGACACACGCAACAAAGCCCAACAAAAGAAACTCCGCGCCCACTTCGAAAAAGAAAACCCCACACTTAAGGAGATAGATGCCGGGATCGCCCGCCTCAAGAAGCAGCGCAATACCATCAAAGCCAATCAAACCCTCGTCATGGTCGAGATGAAGGAGCGCCGTAAAACACACATCTTGAAACGCGGCAACTTTCTCAGCCCAGATGCCCAAGTCACCGCCAACACCCCCGCCCGCCTTCCCAAGCTGGAGAAGGGAGCCCCAGGCAACCGCCTCGACCTCGCCCGCTGGCTCGTTCGCAAAGACAACCCCCTCACTGCCCGGGTGGCGGTCAACCGCTGGTGGGCGGAGCTGTTCGGCAACGGAATCGTGTCCACCCTCGAGGACTTCGGAACCCAGTCCGAGCCACCCACCCACCCCGACCTCCTGGATTGGCTCGCCGTTGAGTTCATGGACTCCGGCTGGGACATGAAACACGTTCTCAAGACCATCGTGCTCTCACAGGCCTACCGTCAATCGTCCCGGCTCACTCCTGATCTGGTGGAAAAGGATCCCCGCAATCTCCTCCTTGCCCGCGCTCCCCGTTTCCGCATGGATGCGGAGCGCATTCGCGACAACGCCCTCGCCATCTCCGGGCTGCTCTCCAGCAGGATGTTCGGCGAACCGGTCATGCCCTACCAGCCTCCCGGCCTCTGGCACCAGACCGGCCGCAATGAACCCAAGTGGGTAGAGGAGAAGGATGAAGACCGCTGGCGCCGCGGCATCTACATCGTCTACCGCCGGGCCGCTCCTTATCCCAGCATGGTCAACTTCGATGCCCCTGATCGTGCGGCCTGTACCGTGGGCCGCGCCCGGACCAACACCCCGAGCCAGGCCCTGACGCTGCTGAACGACCCCGCCTTCGTCGAAATGGCCCTCGCGCTGGCCGACCGCATCCTGGAGGAATCCAAGTCGCCGGGAGTTCGTACGCGCCACGGCTTTCGCCTCGCCCTCGCCCGCCTCCCGAGCAACCGGGAAAGGGAGATCATTGACACTCTTCTTCACGAGAGGCTTGAGCATTTTCAGCGCAATCCGGGGGAAGCTGAAGCCCTCCTCAACAATCCCCATTTTACCTATAAGCCCAGGAGCAGGGAACGAACCGAACTGGCCGCCTGGTTCTACGTGGCCAATGCCCTCCTGAATCTCGACGAAACAATCACGAGGAATTAGCATCGCACCACCGCCTGTAATCTGCACCGCAGACGCACTCGTCCTGAGCCATGAGCCCCTCTCCCCTCCAGACCGCAACCCGCCGCCTCTTCCTGCAAGGAACGGGCTACGGCTTCGGGGCGGCAGCCCTTTCCTCGCTGGTGAGGGGCGAGTCTGTCGGTGCGTCAACTGATCCCGTGGCCAAGCTTGGCCTCCACCATGCCGCCACTGCAAAACGTATCATCTACATTCACCTCGTTGGCTCCCCCTCCCATCTCGACCTCTTCGACTACAAGCCGGAGCTCCAGAAACGAAACGGGCAACTGTGCCCGGATGAGTTCTTCGATACCACCAAACTGGCCTTCATCCGCGAGCAGCCCAATCTCCTGGGCACCCCCCGGGAGGACAAATTCGCCTTCCGGAAGTGCGGAACATCGGGAATCGAGTTGTCCAACCTCCTGCCCCACCTGCAGGGGGTGGCGGACGAACTCTGCCTCATCAAGACCCTTCACACCGACCAGTTCAACCATGCCCCCTCCCAGATGTTCCTGCTCACGGGCTTTGAACGCTTTGGCCGGCCCAGCATCGGCTCGTGGGTGAGCTACGGGCTTGGTAGCGAAAACCAGAATCTCCCCGCTTTCGTGGTGCTCATCACCGGACAGGTCCTGGGTGCAGGGAACAGCGCCTTCGGAAGCGGATTCCTGCCCACCATCCACCAGGGAATCGAATTCCGCTCCAAGGGCGACCCCCTTCTCTATCTCTCCAACCCAAAGGGAGTCTCCAGCAAGGAACGCAAGCTGGTGGTGGATGCGGTAAACGACCTCAATCAGGCTGCTCTTGACGACGTGGGCGATCCCGAGATCGCCACCCGGATCAGCCAGTACGAGATGGCCTACCGCATGCAGACCAGCGTCCCGGAACTGATGGACATCGCGAGCGAACCCCAACGCATCCACGAAATGTACGGCACCCAGCCGGGGAAAACGTCCTTTGCCAACAACTGCCTGCTGGCCCGGCGACTGGTGGAACGCGGCACACGTTTTGTCCAGCTTTTCGACCAGGGCTGGGACCATCATGGCGCGGTTTTTGACAATCTCCCCAACAAGACCAGGCAGGTCGACAAACCAATCGCGGCCCTTATCAAGGACCTGAAAGAACGGGGTCTTCTCGACGAAACCCTGGTGATCTGGAGCGCCGAGTTCGGACGCACGCCCATGGCCCAGGGCACAACCGGGGACGGCGCCAAGCGCTCCAAGGCCGGTCGCGATCATCACAAGGACGCCTATAGCGTGTGGATGGCGGGCGGGGGCAGCAAGGCTGGCCATGCCCACGGAGCGACCGATGAACTTGGCTATGCTATCGCCCGTGATCCCGTTCACGTGCATGACTTCAATGCCACCATCCTCCACCTTCTCGGCATCGATCACGAGCGACTGACCTTCCGCTACCAGGGACGGCAGTTCCGCCTCACCGATGTGCATGGGAAGATCGTAAAGGGTGCGCTCGCCTGAAGAGACCGACCAAGTCCGTCCAATCCAGGATCCGTGGACGCCTCCTCCTAGCCCTTTATCGCCTCTTCGATAAACGTCAGGATTTCCTTGCGACCGTTACCCGTCTTGGCCGAGGTGGTGAAAACGGCGGGCTCTCCCTCGCTCCAGTCTTTCATTGCCTTCAGAAAGAGCATCACGTTCTTCCTCAGCGCTGAGTCCCTGCTCTTCTCAGCCTTGGTGAAAACCAGTGCGAACGGCACCGCTCCCTCCACCAGCCACTGTACGAACTCGAGATCGATCCGCTGAGGAGGATGACGTGAGTCTATCAGCACAAAGGCACAGAAAAGATTCTCCCGCTCAATGAGATAGGCTGCAATGAACTCCTGGAAACGCTCGCGATCGGCCTTGGACACCTTGGCGTATCCATAGCCGGGAAGATCCACCAGGCTCCAGCTCCCGTTGATGGTGAAGAAATTGATCTCACGGGTTCGCCCCGGGCTGCCGGACACCCGTGCCAGCCCCTCCTTGTCAGCCAGAAGATTGAGGAGGGACGACTTGCCCACGTTGGAGCGTCCGATGAAGGCGAACTCAGGGAGCTTCGACTCCGGACAGCCGTCGAAACTGACAGCCCCACACTCGAATATGGCCGATTGGATTTTCACGGGCGTCAAAATTCTACATCATGGAGCAGGCTGTAAGCCCGTCCCCTCCCACAATTACACCCAGGCCGCTCGAAGCAACTCCTTCAGGCGCTCTTTCTCCGTGGCCGAAGTCTTTGCTACGAATCCCCGGGCGTGCGCAAAATGCACGTCGTCCTCTGCGTCGATCCGGGTGAACTCCAGTCGCGGGTGATCGTTGTGACGAGAGAGCCCATAGCCGCTACCCCGCCGGTCCGGATAGACCAGGCCCGCCACCTTCTCCGATTCGCCGATCGAATCGAGATAGCGCCCAAACCCCATCGAGGGCTCGGCCGGGAGCGGATTGGTCCGTGGCATGAACAGGACCTTGAAGGAGTCCGCACCGTTGGCCTCCAGCGTCCAGAGCTCGCCATGCTCACCGATGTAGGTGAGCCGCTCGCGCAAGGTCTTCAAATACTCCAGGAGATCCTCTCCCACCCAGCGCATCATCTCGTAGAGCAAATCGCCAGGGTCGAGACGCTCGGCTTGTGCAAAGCGTCGCAACAGGGTCACATCCATCGGCGAGTTGAGCTTGCTCATGATGTCGCGCTCAACGCCCAGCCACTTGGCAGTCCCGCCTGCCCCCCGGGTGTCGAACCACTCCGCGGGCTCGAGCCAGTCGCAGAACATTTTTGCGTCTTCGTAGAGCCCGAGGTCCTGCAACACAAGGGACAGCGCACAGATCGGATCGTGATCGCGCGGGAACTGGTGATGATCAAAATTTCCCCGCTCGGGCTCATGTTCTCCACCCACATCGACCACCAGTACTGCGGAGTTGTCGAGATCGCCCTGCTCCGGCTCACGCCGCTCGATCGGAGCCCCGTGCTGCGCCACCAGCAAACTGCAGGCCAGGTAGTCGTCTTTGTGCGCGCCACCCGGGTGCGTGAGGATCAGTTCGATGGACATGAGAGGCGGGACGGTAGGGAGTTGCGGACGGAGAGCAAGCCCTTGCACCGGGCGGAATGGCAGCGCTGGAACTTATCGCCCCTCCCGCAGGGGAACCGACTGGTTTTCGGCGTAGACCTCACCGGGTCCGATCTCCCTTCCGACGCCGATTGCCTCCATCCCTTCTTCTCAGCTCCCCACCCTACATTCGCTTCAGGGTCAGCAGGCGAAATTCCATTGCTTCCGCTCCCGGAATCTCAGTGGCGCGGAGAGTCAGTTCGCCCTTCCCCTTCTCAAGCACGATCTTCCCGATCGTCACGGCCTTGAAGTCCTTCACGTAAGACTCCATGCGTGGATGCAGGTCGTGCTCGCCTCCGAACTCGGGAACGTCGTGCGCTTCGGCGATCTGGAACTTGAGGGTCGCATCGTTGAAACTCAGCTCGCACTTCGCTCCCGCCTCCCTGGCCGCGTAGTAGAGGACCACCTCGTAAATCCCGCTGGCGGCAACCTCGGCGCCGAAGGTGATCCGATCCTCTGTGCTGCTCCAGTTGCGGAAGTAGGAACAATTGGGAAATCTGTTAGAACGCTTGATTCCTCCGTGCGACTTCGCATCGCGGGCCGGAAGCTGGGTCAGGGGCGAGTCGGGATGAGCGATCACGAAGGGACGCTTGTCCTCGAAGTAGGTGGGCATGAATTCCTCGCGATGCCTTGCTGCCGCCATGCCCAGTTCCTCGACAACCTTTGGGTGCCTGGCAGCCACATTGGTTTTTTGCCCGGGATCCGCAACCATATCGTAAAGCCTCGCCTTGTCATCAAGCCGGAAGCGTTGGTTTCTCACGCTGATCCTGTTCTTCCACTGGTTGATGAGAACCCGGTCAGGCCAAGAGTCGGCTGTGGATCCGGGCTTTTCGAGCAACTGCTTCAAGCTGACTCCATCCAGTGGCTTCCTGTTGGCAGGGGGGACTCCGGCAAGATCGCAAAGGGTGGGGAGTAAGTCGCGCGCGCTGGCAATGTGCGGAATCTCGGTCCCGGGCGCGATGACGCCCGGCCAGCGGAGGTAGAGCGGACTGCGCACCCCTCCTTCATCGGTCGATCCTTTGCGGCCCTTCATCCCGCCATTCCAACGCACGCCATTCGGTCCATTGTCATGAAACCACACCACGATGGTGTCGTCCTCGATGCCCAGGGTCTCCAGCATGGCGAGTACGCGTCCGACGTTCCAATCGAGGTTTTCGCACATCGCGAGCGCACTCCGCTTGTGGGTCTGCAACTCCTTCCCGGGTTGTTGCCCGTTCACTTTCACAAGCGGCCGGTCCTTGAAGCGCTGCCAAAACCTGTCGGGCACCTGCATGGGAGAGTGCGGGGTGTTGTAGGGGAGATAGGCGAAGAAGGGCTTCTTCCCCTTCACCGCATCCGTCATGAACCTCATCGCCTTGTTGGTGAAGTCATCGATGCAGAATCCCTCCCCCTTCACGATGCGGCCGTTTTTCTCGAGCATGGGGTCGAAGTAGTTGCCCCAGTGACCACTGCAGAAGCCATAGAATTCCCCGAACCCGCGACCATTGGGATGGTAGGGATGCTGCATCCCGTTGTGCCACTTGCCAAAGGCACCAGTGGCATAGCCGGCCTCCTTGAAAAGATCGGCCACCGTGGTTTCGTCAAGATCCATGCGCTCGCCTCCCGCCGAAGTGGAATAGACTCCGGAATGGGCGTGGTGCCGGCCGGTGAGAAACTCGGCCCGCGTCGGCGAACAGACCGGGCAAACATAGAAGCGGTCGAAACTGGCTCCATCACGCTTGAGGGAATCGATATGCGGCGTGCGCAAGTCCGTGTTTCCAGAGCTGGTCAGATCCCCCCAGCCCTGGTCATCACTGAGAAACACCAGGACATTTGGCTGGTCCGCAACAGCGGGAACGGCCGCAATTCCCAGCAGCAGGATGGAAAACAGAGCGCGATTCATGGACGTGCATCATCGTGGCGGGAACGTCCGGGGCATTGAAGCAAATTCCTCGTCGTAATGAACGCAACAAGCGAAAGGGAACGGTAACGAACCGCAAGCCTTTGGTCGGTCCCACATTCTATTGACCATCGCCGCCGGCTGACGTACACGCCCATCCCTTCAGTCCCCGCCGGTCATGCCCGCTCCCACGATCATCTACACCGAAACCGACGAAGCTCCCGCTCTCGCAACCCGTTCCCTGCTTCCCATCATCCAGCGGTTTACCAGGTCATCGGGAATCCGGGTGGAGACCCGTGATATCTCACTGGCGAGCCGCATTCTCGCCAGCTTTCCCGATCTCCTCACCAAGGAGCAGCGGGTTGAGGACGCCCTGACGGAGCTCGGAACCCTCGCCAGAACACCCGAGGCCAATATCATCAAGCTCCCCAATATCAGTGCCTCCGTCCCCCAGCTCAAGGCTGCCATCGGAGAACTGCGTGACCAGGGCTACCAACTTCCCGACTACCCCGAAGACCCCACGAGTGCCGGAGAGCTCGAGATCAAGGCACGCTACGACAGGATCAAGGGCAGCGCGGTGAATCCGGTCCTGAGAGAGGGTAATTCGGACCGGAGAGCCCCCAAGGCCGTCAAGGAGTATGCCCGCAGCAACCCGCACTCCATGGGCGAGTGGTCGAAGGACTCGAAAACGAATGTCGCCACCATGGGCGCCAGCGATTTCCGCTACAAGGAGAAGTCCTTCACGACCGGAACGGACTCCACCTTCCAGATCGAGTTCGTCGACCAGCACGGCAGCACGGGTGTCCTGAAGACCGCCGCGCCGCTCCTCGCCGGCGAAGTGGTCGACGCCACCGTGATGAGCCGCAAGGCCCTGGTGTCATTTCTCGATCACCAAATCGCACGCGCCAGGGAAGAGGGCATCCTCTTCTCCCTCCATATGAAGGCCACCATGATGAAGGTCTCCGACCCGGTCATCTTCGGTCACTGCGTCCGCGTCTACTTCCGCGACCTGATTGCCAGGCACGGTCCGATCCTCGACGAACTCGGCGTTGATTTCAACAACGGCTTCGGTGATCTCCTCACCAAGATCGAGACCCTTCCGGAGGACAGGCGATCCGCAATCAAGACCGACATCCAGTCCTGCTACGAGAAGGGCCCCGCTCTCGCCATGGTAAACTCCGACAGGGGAATCACCAATCTGCACGTGCCGAGCGACGTCATCATCGATGCCTCCATGCCGGCCATGATCCGCGACTCGGGTAAGATGTGGAACGCGCAGGGCGAACGTCAGGACGCCCTCGCGGTCATTCCCGACAGCTCCTACGCCGGTGTCTACCAGGCCACCATCGATTTCTGCCGCGAGCACGGCGCCTTCGATCCTGCCACCATGGGCACCGTCCCCAACGTCGGACTGATGGCGCAGAAGGCCGAGGAGTACGGCTCTCACGACAAAACCTTCCAGGCACCGGGCGACGGGACGATCCGCATCGTCGACGACGAGGGCAACGTCCTCCTTGAACATTCCGTTGAAAAAGGCGACCTCTGGCGGGCCTGCCAGACGAAGGATGCTCCCATCCGTGACTGGGTGAAACTGGCGGTCAGTCGTGCCCGCGCCACCGGCACCCCGGCCGTCTTCTGGCTCGACGAGAACCGGGCCCACGACGCGCAACTCATCTCAAAGGTGACGATCTACCTCTCCGGGCACGATACCGAGGGACTCGACCTGCGCATCCTTGCCCCGGTGGAAGCCTGCCGTTTCACCCTGGAGCGACTCAAGGCGGGCCAGGACACCATCTCCGTCACCGGCAACGTCCTGCGCGACTACCTCACCGACCTCTTCCCCATCCTCGAAGTGGGCACCAGTGCCAAAATGCTCTCCATCGTTCCGCTCATGAACGGTGGTGGGCTGTTCGAGACCGGCGCGGGCGGATCCGCACCCAAGCATGTCCAGCAATTCGTGGAGGAAAATCACCTGCGCTGGGATTCCCTGGGAGAGTTCCTGGCTCTTGCCGTCTCCCTCGAACACCTTGCCGGGAGATTCGGCTCCTCCAAGGCCCGCGTTCTGGGCGAGACCCTGGACGAGGCCAGCACCCAGTATCTCCTCAACAACAAGGCCCCCTCGCGCAAATGTGGGGAACGGGACAACCGGGGAACGCATTTCTATCTGGCCCTCTACTGGGCCCAGGCACTTGCCGCGCAGGATGCAGACCCCGAACTCAAAACCGAGTTTGCTCCCCTCGCCGAGCAACTGGGTGCCGCCGAAGAGCACATCCTGGCCGAACTGGGCAGCGTACAGGGGCAAGCGGTCGAATTGGGCGGCTATTACCAACCCGACGAAGCCAAGGCCAACGCCGCCATGCGGCCCAGTGAGACGCTGAATGCCATCCTGATGAAATAAAGAGACGACTGGAAACAACTTCCCGCTAGTCTCCTTTCCGAATTGGCCTATGGTTTTTTCTGTGTCCCCGTTTCCGTTCATGCCCCCTTCCCCCCAACGATCCCTGCTGGTCCTTCTCTATGGCGTGACCACGGCCACCCTTCCCGGGGCCGAACCTGCCATCAACTCCGTGGGACACTCTCCGGGAGGCAAGATCGCTTTCGAGCTGAAATCTGAATCTGGAATGTATCATATCCTGCGGCGAGCCCGCACCCTGTCGCAGTTGACCCGCGGCCGCCCCGTGGCCATGGTGAGGGGCAGCTCCAATCCCACCACTATCGCGGATTCTTCCCGCCCCAAGGACCAGGGATACTATCAGGTCACTCATCTCACTTCGGCAACCGCCCGGGACTCCGACCGCGACGGGTTCTCCGACTGGCTTGAGCTGGCTCGACCGGGCTACTACAATCCCCTCAATCCGGCCCCACCGGTCGAGCGGGCCCAAGGCGCCATCATGGTGGTGAACCGGACCCACTTCGAGCAACTGTCGGCCCGGGACGACCGGCCGGGAGCGCAATCCGTACGGGAAATCAAGTTTCTCGTCTACGATGTCCATACCAGCACCCCGGTCCTCTACTTCGCCAACAGCAATCGTTACCAGTACCACTTCGACTTCACCAGCCAGGTCGTGAACCGCTACAACGACCTCGGACTCTTCAACAACGAAACATACTTCGACAATACCCGCCGCAAGAATCTGGCCGGAAGCCTCATCGCACACGACAACTACGTGGACGACAAGGGACGAGAAGGGCTCTACACCGTCGAGTTCTGGCCCACCGATCCGGTTGCCTTCAGATTCGTGGAAAAGGGCTACGAGCTGATCGCATCCGCCATGCCCTTCGTGGACGGCAACATCGCCTACCACCCCGCCAGCGAAACACAGCGTCGCTGGCACAACGACGAGAAGGAGGACTACGACAACTCCTATATCAACGTGGTTCAGACCGAAGACCTCTACGCCAATGTGGTCTACACCGGACTCAACCCGGGCGAGGGCTATGGACGGCTCCGCGTGGTCAACGGCACGGAAACGCTCTCTGTGCGCGATATCGTGATCTTCCGCAACATCCCGAACGATCTCACTCATGTGGCGGGCATCATTACCGAGATCCCGCAAACGCCCCTCTCCCACATCAACCTCAAGGCCAAGCAGAACAACACCCCGAATGCCTTCATCAAGGATGCCTCCACCCACCCCGAGATCGCACCCTTTCTCGATCAGAACATCTACTACAAGGTCACCGCGGACGGCTTTGAAATCCGGGCCGCCACCGATGCGGAGGTGGATGACTGGTTCGAGGCAATCCGCCCCGAGAACCCCCAGATCCCGCAACGTGATCTCAGCATCACCGCAATCCGGTCCCTCTCCCAGGTCCAGTTCAACGATTCCGACGCCTTCGGTGCCAAGGCTGCCAACGTGGCCGAACTGCGCCGGATTCTGCCACGGAATGCCCCGAACGGCTTCGCCATCCCGTTTTACTTCTACGACGAGTTCATGAAGTTCAACGGCCTCTACGACGAGGCCCAGACCATGATGGACCAGTCGCTCTTCCAGAACTCTCCTCTCTTCCGGTCCGCCCTGCTCGAAAAATTCCGCGACGACATCGAGGACGCTCCGCTTCCGCCCTGGATGTCGGAGGCCATTACCAGCCTGCGGAATAGCTTGGGGCCGGGCACGACCCTGCGGGCACGCTCCAGCACCAACAACGAGGACCTCGAGGGCTTCAACGGGGCCGGTCTCTACAGCTCTTTCACCCACGGTCTTGATGAGGGCCCTTTCGAAAAGACCGTCAAACAGGTCTGGGCCAGTCTGTGGAACTACCGTGCCTTCGAAGAGCGCGACTTCTGGCGCATCGCCCACTTTTCCGCTGCGATGGGTGTGCTCGTCCATCACAACTACGAGAATGAGCAGGCCAACGGCGTGGGCGTCACCACCAACATCTTCGACCCCCGCTGGGAAGGACACTACGTCAATGTGCAGATCGGCGAAAACCTGGTCACCAATCCGGAGGCCGGCTCCATCCCGGAAGAATACCTCATCGCCCGCCTGGCGGGATCTTCCGACGAGATTCAGTACATCCGCTTTTCAAACCAGCTACCGGAGGGAGAGACCGTTCTGACCCGCAATCAGGCCCTCGACCTCAAGGCCAAGATGAACCTTGTCCACAGCCACTTCCGCTCCAAGTACAACCCGGGGAACACGTCCACCTGGGCCATGGAGGTCGAATTCAAGATCACCGAAACCGGCCGCCTCCTCATCAAGCAGGCGCGGCCGTGGGTGTATTAAACGCAGGATCACCCACATTGGGCTCCAGCCCCGCGGCCTTCGGGATTCCGGGAAACCGCCGCCTTGTTGTTAGCGGGAGACAAAGCGATGGAACCCGGGTAACCTCCTGAAAGTCCCCCCGTTCACCAAAACTGTAGTCCATGCGAATCGTCGGGTTTTTTTTCATTCTGGTTCTGGCCATGCCAGGCCAGACCACCGCATCGGATTCCTCGGTCCTCCGTTCTGAGATCCTCCGGAAAATGGACCGCGCGGTCCTGAGCTCGATCAAGGGCAAGCGACTACCCGGTGGCGTACTGTGGCTGGAACGCCAGGAAGAAGTTTACCGAAAAGCCTACGGAAAGCGGGCCACCGTCCCGGCAAGCGAGGCCATGACCGTCGACACGATCTTCGACGCCGCTTCCCTGACCAAGGTGGTAGCCACCACCCCCTGCATCCTGAAGCTCATCGAAGAGAATAAACTGACCCTGGAAGACAAGGCCAGCAGGTTCCTTCCCGAACTCACCGGGGATCCCAACAAGGCCGCCGTCACCATTCGCCACCTCCTCACTCACACCAGCGGTCTCCTCCCGGGCATTCGCCGTGGTTATGACTGGCAGGGCCATGCCACCGGGATCGCCCTGGCCACCAGCGAGGCCTCATTCGGTCATGCCGGCTGTGACTACCGCTACAGTGACATCAATTTCATCCTACTTGGGGAAATCGTGCAACGGATCACCATGCAGCCCCTCTCGCTCTATGCGCAGCAATCCGTGTTCGACCCTCTCGGAATGACCGACACGGGCTTCCGGCCAGGAGACGAAAAACTCGTGCGAATCGCGCCCACCACCCGCATGGAAGATGGAAGCGTGCTCCGTGGCGTAGTGCACGATCCCACCGCCCGGGCGATGGGAGGCGAGGCGGGACACGCCGGGCTCTTTACCACCGCTCACGATCTCGCTCGCTACACCCGCATGATTCTCAACCGCGGTGAGCTGGATGGTGTCCGCGTTCTCAACCCAGAGACGGTAAAGCTTATGCAAACGGTGCAATCACCAGAGTTTATCACCGCACGACGTGGACTTGGATTCGACATCGATTCCCCCTATGCCGGTCCCCGGGGGAAAATCTTCCCGCGCGGCTCCTTCGGCCACTCCGGGTGGACCGGCACCTCGCTCTGGATCGACCCCTTCAGCAGGACCTCCATCATCTTCCTGAGCAACCGCAACCACCCCTCCGGTGGCAACGTCCTGAACCTCCGCTATCGCCTTGGAACCCTGGCTGCCCAAGCGACCGGATTCGATTTCAGAAACTTCACCGGGGCGTTGCCCGATCTCAGCGAAAAGGAACGAAAAAAAGCCCTAGACAGGGTTCAACGCCCCGCCGGCAACGTCCTCAATGGCATCGACGTCCTCGTAGCCGAAAAGTTTGGCGCCCTCAAGGACCTGCGGGTGGGCCTTATCACCAACCCGAGCGGAATGAGTCGCGATCGCAGAACCACCATTGACCTCCTGCATGCGGCCAAGGAAGTGAACCTGGCGTCTCTCTTCGGACCCGAGCACGGCATCCGCGGGAGCCGGGACGGGAAGGTGGAAGACGGAGTGGACGACAAGACCGGCCTGCCGGTGCGCAGCCTCTATGCCGGGAAGGACCGGCGCAAACCCAGACAAGAGCATCTCGCCGAGATCGACGCCCTCGTCTTCGACATGCAGGATATCGGATGCCGGTTCTACACCTACATCTCCACCATGGGCCTCGCCATGGAGGCCGCGGAAGAAGCCGGGATCAAGTTCATCGTGCTCGACCGCATCAATCCTATCGGCGGATCAAAGGTAGCGGGACCCCTCCGCGACGGCGAAAGCAAGTTCGTGGCATTCCATGAGATCCCGGTGCAGCACGGCATGACGGCGGGAGAGATCGCCAAACTGTACCAAAGTGAGCGCTTCCCGCAACTCGATCTCAAGGTGGTGCCCCTGCGCCACTGGAAGCGCTCCATGCGCTTCGATGAGACCGGACTGCCCTGGGTCAAACCCTCGCCAAACATGCCCAATCTCACTGCCGCCACTCTCTACCCCGGTCTCGGCCTCCTTGAATTCACCAATCTCTCGGTAGGCCGGGGAACCAAACTCCCCTTCGAAATTGTGGGTGCCCCCTATATCGTGCCCGAGGATCTTGCCGACCAACTCACCACCGTCGAACTCCCGGGCCTGCAGTTCATTCCAATACACTTCACCCCGGAGACCAGCATGTTCGAAGGCGAAGAATGCGGCGGGGTGCGAATCCTCCTCAAGAATCCGGCCAAGTGCCCTTCCGTAGAACTGGGTCTTGCCATGGCTCAAGCTCTTCGGCAACTCTACCCTGCCGAGTGGAAGACCGAGAAGCTCAACACCCTTCTCCGCCACCCTGCCACTGAACACGCTATCCTGAACCAGCTCCCTCATTCCTCCATCATCGCCGAATGGCAGCAAGACCTGGATGCCTTTGCAGATCGACGCAGGAAACATCTCCTTTATCCCTGACCATCCAACCACTCCACCTCATGAAATTGCTCTTCAGCATGGGCTGCGCAGCCCTCTTCCTGATCCTTCCCTGCTCTCCCCTCCCGGCCGCTCCGGAGGGAACGGCCGGTCCCCTCGTCGGCACCGTCACGCCAACCTCCGCGAGTATCTGGTTCTTCGCTTCCCCGGGTGCCAAGTGCGAGATCTTTGCCTCCCCCGATGCCGCCAAGGTGTTCAACACGCCGCTGAAGTTCACTCCCATCCATAAACCGGTCGGAAAGGTGGTGGGAATCCTCCAGACTGCAACTCTCACCGACCTCAACCCCGACACCTTCTACCACTACGGAGTGAAGGTGGACGGGGAAACCGCCGGGACCCTGCAGGGCTCCTTCCGGACCCCGCCCCAGCCCGGCACACCCTACAAGTTCCGCATGGTTCTCACCTCCTGCATGAAGTTCGGGCAACCACAGGGATCCTGGAACCTCCTTCGCGCCGAGAAACCACACCTCCATCTCACGGTGGGCGACACCCACTACGCCGACACCACCGATCCCGCCGAACAGTGGGGGCACCACCTGCGCTATCGACGAGTCCCGGAGTTTGCGGCCGTCATCCGCAATATTCCCACCTACGCCATGTGGGACGACCACGATTACGGTCCCAACGATTCTGACAAAACTGCCAGGGGGAAGGAACAGTCCCTCGCTGGCTGGAAACAGTTCTGGAGCAATCCCTCCGCGGGCACTGCGGCCACCCCGGGTGCCTTCTTCAAGTTCAGCTGGGGGGAAGTGGACTTCTTTGTGGTCGATGGCCGCTACCATCGAAGTCCGGACAAGACCCCCGACGACGCCAAGAAGCGCATGCTCGGCGACGCCCAGTTCAACTGGCTCCTCGAAGGCCTCAAGGCCTCCAGGGCCAAGTTCAAGGTCATCGCCTCCGGCAGCACTCTCGATCACAGCAAGGGTGATGGCTGGAGGATCTATACTTTTTCCCGTCACCGACTTTTCGATGCGGTCAAGACCAACAGGATCAATGGGGTCGTCTACATGTCGGGCGACATCCACAACTCCCTCGTCTGGCAACACCCCGAATCAACCCGGGTGGGCTACCCTCTGGTAGAGGTGATCTCCTCCGGGATCGCCAACAGCGGCAACCTCAGTTTTGCGGCTGTCGATTTCGACACTACCGGGAACGATCCCTCCATGCGCGTGCGCATCATCATGGGCAACAGGAAGGTCGCCACCGATCGTACCTGGAAGCTCTCTGAAATCAGCCACAAGTAGGCACCCTTTCCGCTGGTGCCCGGTCTCCTTTCCCTCTAGGAACCAAGGCTACCATGAAATATACGCACGCCCTGTTCACTCTTCTCGCTGGCTTCCTACCGCTCACGGGAAATGCCGACGTCGAGCTTCCCAACATCTTCGGCAATCACATGGTGCTGCAACGTGGCGCCCCCCTCCACATCTGGGGAACTGCTGATGAGGGGGAAAAGGTCTCCATCAAGTTCGGCCCGCGCACCTTCACCGCCACCACCGACGAGGACGGCTCCTGGGAGATCGTCCTGCCCTCCCTCAAGTCCGATGGTGGCAAATCCCACAAGATGACCATCAAGGGAAAGAATACCATCGTCCTTGAAAACATCCTCATTGGAGACGTCTGGATTGGATCCGGGCAGTCCAACATGGAATGGAACCTGAACGGGAGCGAGCGCAAGGATGAGTTCGTCAAGGACGCCAACCACCCGGGCATCCGCCTCTTCCACATCCCCAAGAAACAGTTCGATACACCGCAGACCGACGTGGAAGCCCAGTGGAAGCCCTGCACCTCGTCCACTATCCCAAGCTTCTCCGCTGTCCTCTACCATTTCGGCAAGACTGTTCACGCCGACCAGAAAGTTCCCATCGGATTGATCAACAGCTCATGGGGCGGTTCTCCCATCGAGCCCTGGACCGTCACCGACAAGGGTTCCGGGAAAATGTACAACGGAATGATCGCCCCGATCGTGAACTTCCCGGTCACCGGCACGATCTGGTACCAGGGCGAAACCAACTGCCTCCACAAAAACGGTCTCGCTTACACCGGCAAGATGAAGGATCTCATCGAGGGATGGCGCAGCGTCTTCAACAACGGGAACATGCCTTTCTACTTCGTGCAGATTGCTCCCTGGAGCGGGGGCTACGATCCCGGCCAGCTGCCCGCCCTCTGGGAAGCCCAGTGCGCCACCCTCAAGCTCCCCCACACCGGAATGGCCGTGACCACTGACATCGTCCACAACATCGGGGACATTCACCCCCGCAACAAACATGACGTGGGGGACCGCCTCGCCCGCTGGGCCCTGGCCAGGCATTACCAGAAAAAGGGGATGGTCTATTCCGGACCGCTCTACAAGGCCATGAAGGTGGAAGGCGGTAGAATCCGCCTCGCCTTCGCTCATTCTGACGGCCTCAAGTCGCGCGACGGACAGGATCTCAATGAATTCAAGATCGCGGGATCGGATGGGAAATTCGTAGACGCCAAGGCCAAGATCGAAGGGAAATTCGTGCTGGTAAGTGCAGAGAGTATCAAGAGTCCCACCCAGGTGCGCTTCGGCTGGCACAAGGTGGCCAATCCCAACCTGATCAACAGGGCCGGCCTTCCGGCCTCTCCCTTCCAGACCGAGAAATGGACCGGGGGAACCGGAGAATAAGGACGCTGCTCCACGGGTAGCCGCGGGTCTTCGGCCGGCGGCAAACCCTCCATCCCCATCAAGAATGAAAACTGCCCGCGTCCTCTGCTCCGTCCTGCTTGGTTCCCAGTTGGCAGGTGCTGAGATCAAGCCCGTCAAGCACCTCATCGACACCCACATCCACCTCTACGACACCACGAGGGAAAAGAAGGTCGGCTGGCCCCCCGCTGACGACAAGGTGCTCTACAAGCCCCATCTTCCCCCGGAATACAACAAACTGGCCAGGGCCGCCGGCGTCACCGGGGTGGTCATCGTGGAGGCGAGCGATCGCCTAGAGGACAACCAATGGGTTCTCGACCTGGTCAAGGAGGACCAGTTCTACATTGGTCTTGTCGGAAATGTGGACGTCTATCGGGAAGACTTTGACCAGCACGTTGCGCGGTTGAAAAAGGACAGACGCTTTGTCGGGGTGCGGGCCCGCGGTCCCAAGGCCATCGACTTCACCCACGACCTTGTCCTCTCCAATCTCAACATGCTGGCCCAGCGCGAACTCACCATGGACTACCTCACCAACGGAGGAGGCATCCTGGGGATCAGGATCGCTGACAAACTGGCGCACAGCATCCCGAATCTGACCATCGTGATCGACCACTGCCTCGGATACGACTTCGACGGCAAGCCCCCCAGTGACGAATGGGTCGCGGCCGTCAAGAGCCTGGCCGCCAACAAGAACGTCTACTGCAAGATCTCAGGTCTCTACCAACGCTGCGCGACTCAGCCTGCCGTGAAGGATCCCGCCCACTACCAGGCGGTGCTTGAGGTGCTCTGGAAGAACTTTGGCAGGGACCGCCTGGTCTACGGATCCAACTGGCCCTGCACCAAGCACAGCGGATCCTATGGCAGCTTCCTCAGGCTGGTTGACGCCTGGATCTCCGGAAAGGGCCAGGAGGCCCGTGAAAACTACTATTGGAAGAACGCTGCAACAGCCTACCGACTCCCACTCAATTGAGTTCCTCGTCTCATGAAAATCATCCTCGCTCTCAGCTTCGTCCTCTGCGCGCTTTCCTCCACCTCTGCCGAAGTCCGCCGCTACCTCTACTGCGCCACCCCGGATGGTGCCCAGCGCGAGGGCAAGTCCGGGGCCGGCATCCTCGTTTTCGACATCGACAACGGCCACAAGTTCGTTCGCCGCATCGAGATTCCGGATATGAAGGAGGGTGTGCGCGGATTCACCGGATGCACCGCCACCAAGCGACTCTACTTCGGCACCACCAACCGCCGGATGGGCTGCTTTGACATCGAAAGCGGGAAGGTCATATGGAACCGAACCTATGACCGGGGCTGCGACCGCAGCTGCATCACACCCGACGGCAAGACCATCTACGCTCCCACCGGGTGGTGGTACCGCGGGGACGACAGCGGCTTCCTTGTCATCGATCCCAGGACCGGAGACCCCCTCAAGACCATCAAGGTGGGCAGTGCCGCCCACAACAGCATCGCCAGCCTGAAGGGAAACTACATCTATCTCGGCACCACCACCAAACTCACCCAGCTCGACGCCAGAACCGGGAGGATTCTTCAGAGCATCGAACCGGTGGGGGAACGAGGCGTCTTTCCCTATACCGTAAAGCACGACAATTCCCATGCCTACGTCTGCCTTGGAGCCCACATCGGGGTCGATGTGGTCGATCTCACGGCCGGCAAGGTGATCCACCGGGTCAAGGCCATCGACCCGGACACCGGGAAAGTGATCAAACATCGCACGCATGGGGCCGGCATGACACCCGACGAAACCCAGCTCTGGCTTTCCGATCAGGACGGCAAGCGTCTCTACACCTTCGACATGACCGTCATGCCTCCCAAGCAATCCGGCCACCTTGACCTCAGCATCGGAGGTCACGGCTGGGTGTGCTTCTCGCTGGACGGGAAATACGGTTACTGCCACACCCCCGACGTCTTTGATGTGAAGACCCGGGAGGTGATCGCCACCCTGAAGGATCAGGATGGCAACCCGTTCGCCTCCTCCAAGTTCATCGAGGTTCATCTCGATGAAGGCAAGGTGGTCAAGATCAGCTGCGAGTTCGGCCTGGGGCGTGTGCCCGCAAAGTAATCAGGGAAAGCTGGCGGCGCATTCCAGGCGCCACCAGGTTCATGGGATGATTCGCAGCGTGAAGTAGGCCCGCATCGAATCCATCACCGGTGCAGCTCCGAAGAGCTCCTTGGTGTCCGGGATCTCGATGTGATAGAGCCGGTCCAGCCACTTCCTGTCACCGGACCCGAAGTCCTTCATCACGACCAGCACGTTCTTGCGGTCGTCATCAATGTGCACGCGGTCGATGGCATCTTCACGCTCCTCGTGCCGGGGTGAGCCGTAACGTCCCGTGTTGGTGTAGAACCAGGACCGGACCTTAAGCTTGCCCGCCAGCTGCTCTTCGCTCACCGCCTGCCCCACCGGCTGAGTAAGGCTGAGAAGAAATCCATTTTTGGCCGCCTTGGCATGGTGGATGGCCGCCGCCACCGTCTTTCCATCATAGACGATACGCTGCAGGCTGGCCTGCTGGCCGCCCCAGGCGCCCCAGCCCCGTCCCGTCTGACCCACCAGCAGGCTGCCATCCGGCAGGAACGCCGGGCGCATCACTCCGGAGGCAAAGAATCTCCCGAAGGGAATGACGCATCCCTGGTCAATCCCGTTGACCTGCTCGGTTACCACCCGGAAGAGATTGGAGAGCGTCTGGTCGCCCATGAACATCTGCCCCTTGAACGGCCCGAACTTCCCGCCCGTCGTATCCCAGGCCGGGTTGCCCGGTGCATTGGCCACCATTCCGTGTGGCAGCCAAACCGCCCCCTTGCGAATCTTGTCCTTCCACTTGTCGAATTTCAGTTCGGCCGAGTCCGGCTTCATTTTCCCGGGCAGGGTCAGCAACCCTGAGAGGTGCCCGTAGAATTTACCCTTCTCCAAGGGCACCACCTTGGAGGATCCCACATACTCACCCTGGTTTTCGGAGTACCACAGCCGCCCGGCGGGATCGACCCCGATTCCGGCAGGGCTCCGCAGCCCACTGGCGTAGGGTTCGAACTTGCCCTCCGGGGTAACCCGGCAAGCCCAGCCACGATATCCACCCATCGATCCCATGAAGGGGCCGCCGGCCCGCCAAGAGGTTCGCTCGTTTCCACCGTGCGAGAGATTCAGGGAAAAGTAGTAGTTGCCCTCCTTGTCGCGTGCAGGGCCGTGGGCGTACTCGTGATAGTTCCCGTGGAACCCGTAGTCGTCGCACACCGTCTCGAAGTTGTCGCCGCGCCCGTCACCATTGCTGTCCTTCATGCGGGTCAGTTCCGGTTTCTGCATGACCACGAACTGGTCGCCCTTGTCGTCCTCGATCACCACGCCCAGGCACTCGTAGGTTCCCTCCGCAAATTTCGTCCACTTATCATTGCGGATCCGCCAGATTCCGGCTGTCCGCGTGGCCACCACGATCGTCCCGTCCTTGGCCACCGCGATCCCGGTGGGCTCAAAGAGCTGGTCCCGACCGTAGATGTCCTTGGGAGACTCCCAGTTTTCAAACGAATATCCGGGAGGCACCTCCATCATTTTCTTGCCTACCTTGTTCTTGTTGCGCACAACCGGTTGCTCCCCCCAGTGTTCCTCCCTGTCGATGAAGGGGCGGGCCACCAAGGCCCTCTGCAGTCGCGCACTGAAGGTATAGCCCCGGGCAGGCCCCGCCGGAAGGGTCCACTTCCCGTTGGCCAGCTTGCCCCCCTTGACCGTCATCTCGGTTAACCCGGCCTCCGAGACCTGGAAGGTCTGGGCGTCCTTCAGGTTCGCTCGCAGACCGATCTCCAGTCGTCCGTCCTCCGCAAAGCGCACTGCCTGCAGGAACTCGTTGCGCCCCACCCGGAAACGGAAGACCGGGTCACCTGTCGAGGACTCCAGGCTGTGGCCGTGGTAATTGGCATCCACCGAGGCAAGGAGTTCGGGAAAATCGCGGTCTTCCCACAGCCACTTCTCGACATTCTTGTGATCCTTGACGTCCGGTTCCTTGAACTCGAAATCCACCGGCTTCCCACCCAGCACTGGCCGCAGGATTCCAAGACCCTCGATAAAGGTCTGATTACCCTGTCCCCGGCGGGAATTGGGATGCCCCCGACCGCGGCGCTCTTCATTGAGATTGAGAAACCCACCACCCCAGACGTTTCGCACTGCGAGGGTGCGTGAATCAAAGGTGTAGTTCATCCCGTTAGGCAATCCCACGTGAACCGCCCGCCCGCTCGACTTGCTGATGGGTGCCCGAAACACCCGCGTGCGCCCGGCCACTGCCACTTCTCCTCCAACCTCAAGGAGGTTCTTGGACTGCGCCTTCCTGTCAATCTTCACCTTCACCACCCGGGGTCCTGACTGACCCTCGTCGGCAAGGGTGCGCAGATAGTGAAAAATGTGTTCCACTGCCTGATCGGAAATGACCTCAGCGGTATACATCGGCATGGCTGCGGGATAGGCCGCCCCCTTCGTCTCCCCGCTCTCCGCAATGGCCAGCACATCGGTGGACTTGCGCACCGAGTCCTGGTAATAGGACCTGTCCGCCTTCACCTTTTTCTTCCCCTCGGTTCCGGGGACACTCACCTCGCGCTCCCGGGGATCATTGACGAAAAGACCATATAGACTCGGGCCGGTCCGCAACGAGTTATCATCCTTGTCCACCACATGGCAGGTGATGCATCCGTAGGTGGCAAAGGCCTGCCTGCCCTCGGCCACGGCATCCACTTCCTCCTGTGCCAGGACTGGCAAGGCAATTAACGAGAGAATCCAGACGAGTTGTCGCTTCATGGTCCAGAGGCGTTACGCCATTCCCCCCAAGACCGCAAGAAAAGAGCACCTGACGACCTCACCCCTTCATATGCTGTTCCAGCACCGCCCGGGCCCTGTCTTTTCGAGACTTGCCTGACCTGGACCCTGCGCCAGAGTCTCCCCTGGCCCAGTTGCCGAAAGTTACCCCCGGGAATGCCCTCCATCGTTCGCACCCTTGCCGCAATCTTCTCCGCAGGCCTCGCCACCCCCCTCTGGGGACAGGGCGCTCCCACAAGCATTCTGCGCTCCGATCAAAACACCCTTCACGAGTTTGCCATCCTCAACGACCGCCCCGGGCCGCGAGATTTCGTGCTCAAGGCCGTGGAGAACACCGGGGACAGCTGGGCCGTTATCTACCTCGCTGACGGTCTCGAAAACATTACGTCCGGGATCCTCTCTCCTGCAGGGGTTACCCTCAGCGTAGATCCCGGAGCCGGTGGTCTCACGATCCAGGCAGCCTTCTTCGGCGCCGGCACTCCGGAGCATTCCATCCGGACCACCACTCTCACGGCTACCCCGGTTGATGGGAACAGCCTGCCTCAGAGCCGCACCTTTCGCGTCCGTATGTTGTCCTTTCTCATTGTCAATGACGACCGGGATCTCGGCGATCCTGATCCTCTCGACGAATGGCTGGATGCTGATCCGGCCACCCCGGGCGAACAGATCACCCTCCGCGCCGCTCTGGAACTGGCAAACCGGCGTGAGGGCCGCGACACGATCGGATTCAACATGCCGGTCGGGGAAAATCCCCGCATCACCCTGCAGTCACCTCTCCCTGAAGCAACCGGATCAATCCTGATCGACGGAACGACACAGCCAGGCCCCGGTTCCTTCGCCGTGGAGATCAGCGGAAAAAACCTTCCCGAGGGAAACAGTTCTGATGGACTGGTTCTCTCCGGAGGTGACTCCACCCTGCGAGGACTGTCTTTCACCCGCTTCCGCTCTGCCGCCTTTGGCGGGATTCCCGGTCCTGCCGCCCCCAATCCCAGCGGCATCCTTCTCAAGGGCGGGGGAGGAAACCGGATCGAGGATTGCTATCTTGGTCTCGCGCCCGTGGGAGAGACCGGGGCTGGCAATGAAGGCTACGGAATCCGGATCGAATGCCCCGGCAATGTCATTTCAAACTGCCATATCGCCGGCAACTGGGTGGGCGGGATCGGCGTCTTTGGCCCCGAGGCCACCGGCAACACGATATCGACCACAGTGGGTGGCTCGTTCCCCGGGACCCATTCCAGCAACCTGCTCGGCCCGGGAATTGCCTTCAAAGATCTCCTCCTCTCCCCCTCCCCGCGCACCTCAATGCCTTCCTTTGCTGCCCTCGACAGCAACCTCGCCAACAGCAGCATCCACTTCAGCAGCCTGAACGAAACAAGCCCCTGGGAATCCATCGCCGCCGGCTTCCTGGGTGGGATCGTTCTCCACCAGGCCCCCGGCAACACCATCACGGAATGCAGGGTGCAGGGCAACGGGGCTGACGGCATCCGCGTCATCGGGGACGCCAGTGGCACTACCCTGAGCAACAATATCACGGGTGCCCGCCTGGCTCCCTTCTCCCTGCGCAATGCGGGTAATGGAATCGCACTTGAGTGCGATCACGCCGTATTGGAGGGCAATGAGACGCACTGCAACCTGCGCTCCGGCGTCCTGGTGCGTGGCATCGGAAACGAATTGAAGGGACTCCGATCATCCGGAAATGGAGAGTGTGGAGTACATTGCGAAGGACGTCAGACACTGATCGGCGGATCCCTCTTCGCCGATCGTGGACAGATCTACTCCAATCCCACCGGAATCCTCCTCACCTCGCCTCCCGGGCCGGTTTCCTACATCCCGGGGTTGAACCGGGTGCACGGAAACCTGATCGGAGCCCAGGCTCCCTTCGGCCCCGAGGCTCCCGTTCCCCGCCCCAACCTGCGTGGCATTCACATCCTGGACAGCAGCGATAACCGAATCGGAGGCCGGCCACAATCCGTCGAGGCAAACAACATCGTCCATAACCATCTGGAGGGAATCCTGGTGAGCGGTGGCGGAAACAACCGGCTCCACGGAAATTTCATCGCCGACAACGGACACCTCGATATCGACCTCTCCACGGGACCGGAAGGAGACGGGCGTGACGCCCCCGATCCGGATGACCTCGACGAGGGCGGCAATCACAAGATCAACCCCCCCGTTCTGCAGCGCGTCGTCCAGGACGGGAACACCGTTCAATGCGTGGGTCATCTTCCCGGAGCATCCGCAGGTAGCTACCAACTTGAGATCGTCATCTCCATGCCCACTACCACGGTGTTCGGTTCCCAGTACTCGGAGATCATTCCTCTCAACCACACCTCCCCGGTCATCCCCTTCACCTTCGACCTGCAAAGTGCGATTGATCTGCGTGGGTCCCACATCCGCGCCTCCATCACCAACAGTTCTCTCAATACTTCGGAATACAGCGAGTGGATCCGTATCGAGGGGCCCACAGATACCGACGGTGACGGCATCAGCGACAGCTTGGAAGAGGGACTGGCTACGGGGGACGCAAACGAGGACGGGGTTCCAGACGCCCGACAGGGGCATGTCGCCTCCTTCCCGGTCCTCCTCTCGGGGTCACTCACCATCGCCACCTCGGAGGGGATGACGATGAGGAGCGTCTCCGCTGAATCCCTTCTCGCCCTGCCTCCCCTGACCAGTCAGGAATTCCCGCACGAAATCTGGCATTTCGATCTGGTTGGACTCCCGAATGGAGGTTCTGTCACCGTGGCCGTTCTGGCCTCCAGCGAGCAACTGGGTGATCGCTTTCATGGCTTCGGACCAACCCCGGACAATCCCGTTCCTCACTGGTATGACTTCTCCTATGACGGCACGACCGGCGCACAGATCGACGGCGATCGCATGTTGCTGCACTTTGTCGATGGCAGACGAGGAGATCACGACCTCACCGTCAACGGGATCCTCACGAGCCGGGGCGGAAGTACAAATGCCCTCCCGCCCCTTCCCGACCCATCCTTCCGCGTCCTGCCCGACGGCAGCGTCACCATCTCCTGGCCCCTTCTGCCTAAAGCAGGCCAGTTTTTCCTCCAGGAATCTCCGAGACCGGACCAGTTCCCCTGGTCCTTCAGTCCGGCTCCCGTCCTGGAAGCCGCGGGCTACAATGTAGTGCGCGTTATTCCGGTTGGGGATCGCAGGCTTTTGCGACTGGTGCGCCCCTGAACCGGGGCCCATGCTCCTGTTCCACGCCCTGACATGACTGCCCCTTCCATCCGCCTCCTCTTGGGGCTGTTTGCCCTGACCGGGATTCTCCCCCTCCATGCCGACCCGCTCCTCGGAAAGTACCAGAAGCACTTTGCCGGCCGTTGGGTGGGGGGAGCCCACGGAAATATCGTCTACAAGGTCTATGCCCCGAAGAAAGTCGCCCGCACCGCCTCCCTCCCGGTCGTGATCTATCTCCACGGATCGGCCAAATGCGGGACCGACAACCTCAAACAGACCAAGGTCGCAGTGCCCGCTTCCTTCGTGCGCAACTTCCCCCAGCATCCCTGCATCCTCATCGCCCCGCAATGCGATCACGGTCAGGCCTGGATGACCCGCTCCGGAGACTCCGTCCTCTCTCTCCTCCAGGACTTCCTCAAGGAGGTCAAGGTGGCCGATCCCAAACGCGTCTACCTGACCGGATTCTCCCTGGGTGGCTACGGTGTCTGGCATCTCATCGACAAGCGACCCGATCTCTTCGCCGCCGCCGTTCCCCTGGCCGGAGCCGCCAACATCAAGGATCTCTCCCACCTCGAGGGCATCAATATCTGGATCTTTCACGGTCGCCGCGACAAGTCCGTCAAGATCCAGCGGGCCCGGGACATCTCGAACGCCCTGAAGGAAAAGGGCATCGCACACAAGTATAGTGAACTCCCTGCCGGCCATCTCATCACCAGCAAGGTCTTCAACCAGTCCGAGATTCACAACTGGCTCTTCCAGCAGAAGAGGAAGTGAGTTCCGGATCTTCTCACCGGCGTCCGAACAACCGCGCCCGCCCGGCCCTTCTCCAATCCCCACGGACTTGCGGGGATGGACGGCCCCGCTACTGAACTACTTTACCCCGTAGAGGTGCTTCCCCTCCCGGGCGGCCTGATGGGCCCTGTGGGTGTCCTGCGGGGCCCCGGGATCTCCCTGCTCCTTCATCCAGCGATTCAATTCAGCGCTCAGCTTCGCCTTGATGGCGGCAAAGGCCGGATTTTCAGCCAGATTGTTCATTTCGTAGGGGTCCTGCGAAGTGCGGTAAAGTTGCTCAGCGGGACGGCGCATGTAGCGGCGCACCACCTTGTAGGTATGGGGATCGTTCCATGAATCCCGCACCCAGGTCGCCCAGTAGGGGTTGTTTAGCACCCCCGTTCCCTTCATTCCCATCAGGTGTTTTTCGATGTAAATCTCTTCCGGAAGCAGGTTCCGGATATAGCGCCACTCGCCATCCGTCACTGTCCGGATCGGATACCGCGGACCTTCCGGAATGTTGTTGTGAAGCCCGTAGGCATACTCGCGGTGGCTATCTTCCTTTCCGAGGAGAACCCCCGCAAAACTGCTGCCGTCATAGGCGTGCCTGGAACCATCACCCCCGGCCAGCGCAAGGACCGTGGGCAGGATATCGGCGTAGTGCACGACGGCATCCGTGCGTCGTCCTTCCTCGATCCGACCCGGCCAGCGTGCCATGAAGGCGGTGTGCACCCCCGTGTCCCAGTTGGTCCACTTGCAGCCGGGGAACTGTGAACCCTGTTCCGAAGTGAACAGGACCAGGGTATCCTTCGCCTTGCCACTTTTTTCCAGCGTCCTGAGAATCTCCCCCACTTGGCCGTCCATGTAGGTGATCTCGGCCAGGTAGGCTGCAAAATCCTGCCGGGTCCGCACCGTGTCCGCGATATTGGGGGGCAACTTCAGCTTGGCCGGGGGATATTGAGAGGCATCTCCCATCACCCACGGGATGTGCGGCTCCACCAGCGCCACCACCAGGCAGAAGGGCTTCTTCCGGTCCCGCTCCATGAACTCAACCAGGCCCTCCAGCTGATGAGGGCGGGTGGGATTACGAACGCAGTTCGTATCGAAACCCTTCACCACCTCAAAAGGAAACGCCTTCTTCGGCTTCACGTGCACCTTCCCAGCCAGCCCGACCCGATATCCGAGCGGGGTGAGATGCTGCGGCATGCTGGTGACCGAATCGCGACTGGCGGAATGGTTCCAGGCACAGCCATTGCGCATGGGATACTGCCCGCTGAACAATTCCGCCCGGCACGGTTGGCACATCGCTTCCGTAAGATAGGCGCGGTTGAAGACCAGGCTCTCTTTCGCCAGTTTGTCGATATTCGGTGTTTTCGCGTTCTCTCCCCCATAGACCGGCAGATCGTTGTAGGTGCAATCATCGGCCATGATGACAAGGATGTTGGGCGCCTCCCGGGCGTGCAGGCAGGAAGCCAGGATCAGGAGGAAAGGCCACAAGCGTTTCATGGGTGACTTCTAACGCGTGAACGCCTCGCCCGAAAGTGGTTTGTGGCCACAGGCCGCACGATTCCAGACGCGGGGGAACAGCACAAACTGCACGCCAGCATGAACCGCACGGAGAATCCCCGGCGCCGGGAGATCAATGGCGACGGGGAGAACACATACAAAAGCGTGGTGGTGGCTTGGTTCCACCCGATCACAATGCTAGAAATCTCCGATGCCACCGTCCGCCAGCAGACGCCAGTTTCTCCTCCATTCCGGCGGTGGCATCGGCAGCCTAGCCCTGGCCCATCTCCTCCCGTCCGGGGAGGGGAACGCCTCAACAACGGATCGTCCGCTCGTACCGAAGCCATCCCACTTCCCCGGACAGGCCAGACGCGTGATCTATCTCTTCATGCACGGCGGGCCCAGTCACATGGATCTCTGGGATCCCAAGATCGATCTGCAGAGATACTCGGGCAAACCGCTCCCGGAGAGCTTCGGTTCCGTCATGACCCGTCGTGACGTCGCCAGGAATCCCCTCCTCGGCCCCATCAAGCCCTTCCACAAACACGGACAATCCGGTCTCGAGATCAGCGAATTCCTCCCGCACCTCGCAGAACTGGCCGATGATCTCTGCGTCGTCCGCAGCTGTCACGGTGACAGCGTCAACCACCCGCAGTCGGTTTACCAGATGAACACCGGCTCCATCCTCATGGGCAAACCGAGCCTGGGAAGCTGGGTGGCCTACGGACTGGGCACTGAGAACCAGAACATGCCGGCCTTCGTGGTCCTTCCCGATCCCGGAGGCGGCTTGAAGGGAGGGCCCCCGGCATGGGGCTCCGGATTTCTCCCCGCCACCTACCAGGGCACCACCATGCGCCCGGGAAGCAATCCCATCCTCAACCTTGATCCACCGAAGGACATCACTCCCGAGCGTCAACGCCGGGTGCTGGAGGCCATCCGCAGATTCAATGGCGAGCATCTGGCCCAACGTGACTTTGACGACGAACTCAATGCCCGCGTCGACTCATACGAACTCGCTTTCCGGATGCAATCTGCCGCTCCCGAGCTGGTTGATATCTCGCACGAAAGCGAGGCGACCCGGAGGCTCTACGGAATCGACGAGAAGCACACCCGGGAATTCGGCACACGCTGTCTCCTCGCCCGCCGCATGATCGAAAGCGGGGTGCGCTTCGTGCAGCTCTACTCCGGCAACACTACCGGGTGGGACGCCCACAAGGATGTCCTCAAGAATCACAACCACTACTGCGGCGCCACCGACAAACCGGTGGCCGGCTTGCTACGCGATCTCAAGGCACGCGGGCTGCTGGAGGACACCCTCGTCATCTGGGGCGGCGAGTTCGGCCGGATGCCCATGAGCGAACAGGGCACCGGCCGCGACCACAATCCCTGGGGCTACAGTGTCGTCATGGCGGGGGCAGGGGTGACGGGCGGCACTGCCTACGGCTCCACCGACGCAATCGGTCTGCGTGCCGAAGACAAACCCGTCCACGTCCACGACCTGCATGCCACCTGGCTTCACCTGCTCGGCATCGATCACGAGCAGCTCACCTATCTTCACAACGGGCGCAAGGACCGCCTCACCGACGTGGCGGGAAAAATCGTGCACGATATTCTGGGTTGAAATGAAGCCACCCCCGAGAATCGTGATTCCGATCTTCCTGCTGCTGGGGTGTATGGCACCTGTCCAGGCCTCCGAGCCCGAGCGCCCCGTCACCGACGCGGAGCGCCAGCACTGGTCCTTCCGCCCACCGCTACGCCCCGGGCTTCCTGAAGGAGACGCCCCGAACCCGATCGACCACTTCATCGGCGCAAGACTTGCCCGGAAGGGGCTCACCCTCGCGCCGGAAGCCGATCGCCGCACCCTCCTCCGCCGGATCACCTTCGACTTGACCGGCCTTCCGCCAACCCCTGCCGAAATCGAGTCCTTTCTCAACGACCCCGACCCCACTGCCTGCGAACACGTCATTCACCGACTTCTCTCTTCCCCCGCCTATGGCGAGCGCTGGGCCCAGCACTGGCTCGATGTAGCCCGCTTTGCAGAAAGCGACGGCTTCGAATTCGATCAGGAGAGAAAGGAGGCCTGGCGCTATCGCGACTGGGTGATCCGGGCCCTCAACGAGGATCTGCCCTACGACCGCTTCCTCCGTCATCAGCTCGCCGGAGACGAAGTGGATCCAGCCGATGAACACGCACGCCTTGCCACCGGCTTCCTCATGGCAGGTCCTGACATGACCGACATCAACCTCCCCACCGAGCGGCGCCACGAGTTCCTGAACAAGATGACCCAGACCGTGGGCGAGGCTTTTCTCGGTCTCACCCTGGGTTGTGCCCAGTGCCACAGTCACAAGACCGATCCGGTCAGCATCGAGGACTTCTACCGCTTCCGCTCCTTCTTTGCCGCCACCGTAATCGACCCCAGGAAAAGCAAGCAACTCCCGCCTCAAGTGAAGGAGTCCCGCCCTGATCCGCCCATGAGCTTCGTCATGGAGGCCGGTGATTTCCGCCGACCCGGAGCGCCGGTTCGCCCGGCCTTCCCCCGCGTGCTCAATTCAGCCAAGGCTCGGATTCCCGTCGCCCCGGATGGAGCCACCACTTCCTACCGTCGCACCGCCCTCGCAGAGTGGCTCACCCGGGCCAACCACCCGCTCACCACCCGTGTCATCGTCAACCGCCTCTGGCTCCACCACTTCGGCCGCGCCCTGGTGACCACCCCCAACGATTTCGGCCGCACCGGACAGGAACCCACCCACCCTGCCTTACTGGATTGGCTCGCTACCGAACTACCGCGTCAGGAGTGGAGCCTCAAGGCCATGCACCGCCTGATCCTGACCTCCCGGACCTACCGTCAGGCCAGCCGGGGATCAGGCCCGGACTGGCAAAAGCGGCTCTCCCTCGATCCTGGCAATCTCCTTCTCTCCCGCGCTCCCCGCAAACGCCTGGAGGGCGAAGCGATCCGGGACTCCTTCCTCGCGGTGGCAGGTCTCCTCAATCGCAAGATGGGAGGACCCAGCATACGGCCTCCACTGCCGCGTGAGATCACCGCCACCATCCGCAACAGGAACTGGGAGGTCAGCCCCGATCCTGCCGACCACCTGCGCCGGAGCGTCTACATCTTCGTGCGCCGTAATCTGAGCTACCCCCTCTTCGACGTCTTTGACCGCCCCGACAGCAACGCCAGTTGTCCACAGCGAAACAAGTCGACGACCCCAACCCAGTCCCTCACCCTGCTCAACTCGGAGTTCAGTGGAACCATCGCAACCGCTCTGGCGGGTCGGATGTCCACGAAGAAGGATCCCGTGGGGCACCTGTACCTGCTTCTCTTCGCGCGTTTGCCCACCACCGGAGAACGGGCCATCGCCCAGGACCTTCTCGCCGCCGGATCGCGGTCCGACCTGGCCCTCGCTCTCCTGAACAGCAACGAGGCCATTTACCTCGACTGAGAACGCAGGGAGCCGGATTACACCGGGAAGATCGAATCGCGCAGTGTCCCGCGGCTGTCTCCAAAGGACTCCTCCCCGATCCCCATGGAGCGCAGGATGCTCAGGAACATGTCGGTCATGCGGCCGCCTCCCTCCAGGTGGCGTCCGTGCTTCAGACCCATGTTTGCACCTCCTGCAACCAGGGTCGGGAGGTTGGTATTCTTATGGGTTGTGCTGGCCCCGCTTCCGTAAAGAACAATGGTATTATCGAGCACGCTACCCCTGGTGTCCTGAAACTCATTCATTCGTTTCAGGAAGTAGGCCAGTTGCTCACTCAGGAACCGGTCGTATTGGCCCCACTCAATGAGACCGTCCTTGTCCTTCTTGTGGGACAAACTGTGATGGGTGTTGCTTATGCCGAGCTTCAGGGGAAACGTATCGCTGATCCCCATCCCATCTTCCCGGTTCATCATGAAGGTGATGCTGCGGGTGATATCGGCATCGAACGCCAAGGCGACGAGATCCAGCATCGTGCGATAGTAGACCGCCGGGTTCATCTCGGGCGAAGCGTCGAGATCCAGCTGCGAGTAGTCCTGTTTCTTGAGGGGAATATCGATCCATTTCTCCGAGGCCTGCAGGCGGGTCTCGAACTCGTTCAGGGAAGTCAGGTACTGCTCCATCTTCTCGCGATCGGCCGAGCCGAGTTTGCGGTCGAGCGTCTTCGCATTTTCGAGGACCGCATCAACCAGCTTCATCCGTTGCCGCAACTGCGCCCGTTGAGCCTCGAGCGTACCCCGGTTGCCCTTGAAAAGGCTCTCAAAGATTCGCCGTGGGTTGTTCTCGGCCGGAATCGGCTTCCCCTTGCGATCGTAGGAGATTGTGGCCGTGCGTGACGTGTAGCCCGTCCCGGCATCAATGGAGAGCACGAGCGAGGGGCGTCGACAGGAGTGCCGTGTGTGCCGGGCGATCACCTGGTCAATCCCCACCGTGTTGTAGGTCCCCGGGGCCGGGTCATGAAGAGGGGCGCCGGTCAACCACATGTCCGAACAGACGTGCGGGTCGTTTCTAGGGCCATTGGCATGCTGCAGACTACTCAGGAAACTGAGCTGCTTCCGATAGGGGCTCAGGGGCTCGGTCGACTTCCCAAAGACAAACTTCCCGTCTTCCTCGACCCGGGGAAACCAACTCCACTCATCGATCCCGAGCTTCTTTTCCGGGAGAGCCATGCCGTTGGCGATGTAGAACGCACAAAACCGTCGGGGTGTCTCTTCCGCGACTTCCTTTCCCATGGCCTCCAGAAGAGGCAGGGGAAGAGCAACACCCGCCATTCCCTTGAGAACGGCACGGCGATCGAGCTTGAACGGACTTGGCATGGGATTCAAGGGAGCGAGTCTACCAGAAGGAGCATTGACCACAAGGATGCGATGGGGCTGCCCTGCCAGAAAACCGGCTCCGGAACTCCTTTATTTTTCAAGAAAAAGCGGACTCTCAATCACAAACAGCACGCAGTCCCGCATCTTATACCCATCTCCCGCCAGCTTCCTGCGACCTTCCCGGCGGAGGTATTCAAGCTCATTGAAGGTCAGATTGCGCCCAACCGCATAAGTGGCGAGGAACCGCAGGAAGCTGAAGGCCACCTGGTCCAGGCGATCGTCCGCCAGGTAGCGTTTGAGATCATTGCTGCCGGCAATCTCCGTCTTATCGGGGAGAATTGAACGGGCATCGACTTTCGTTTTCTTGAAAAGCCCGCCCGCATCGAACTGCTCGAAGGGCAAGCCCCAGGGATCAATCTTCTGATGGCACTCCGCGCAGCCCTCCTGTTCACGATGGTGTTCCAGGCGTTCCCGCAGGGTCTTCCCTCCCCCCTCTTTCTCGTCGGGAAGCTCAGGAACATTGGGCGGCGGGGGCTCCGGAGGCTCGGCGATGATCCTGCGCGCAAGCCAGGCCCCACGCTTCACCGGGTTCGACTCGTTGCCATCCGAGAGTCCGGAAAGAATGGCCGCCTGCGTAAGAACTCCTCCCAGCGTCTCCCCCCCATGACGCACCGGAGCAAAGCCGTATCCATTCTCGGCCTTTCCGCCAAGGCCGTAGTAGCCTGCAACCACATCGTTCGCCACGATGAAATCGGAAGTAATGAGATTACGAAGGGGTAAATTGGCCCGGATGAGGTGAGTGACGAAACGAATGGGCTCCTTCCCTAACTCCCTCTTCGTCTCGCGGTTGAGGCGGGGGTATCTTCCCCCACTGATGTTCACGACATTGAACTTGTCGAGGCTCAGCCACTGGGAAACGAACTCCCCGGTGAACTGGCCGAAACGGTCATCCGCAACGAGACGGTTCACCTCGGACGACAGGGAACCCTTGAGCTGCCCCTTCCCTTCTCTCGACATGAGTTGGTCGTCCGGAGTGGTGTTCCAGAGAAAATAGGAGAGCTTGGCCGCCAGTTCATGCGGTGAGAGAGCCTCAGCCTGCGGACCCGCACTCTCCTCGATGAGATACAGGAACTGTGGTGAGGTAAGCACCACCAGGAGCACCTGTCGCACACTGCCCTGGAAGTCCCTGGTCAACTCGTAGCCCTCGCGCCACACCGTAAGAAGCGATTCGAGCTCCTTCCCATGAGGGGGCCGCCGGAAAGCCCGGGTGGCAAAGCGCGTGATCACCTCCCGGGCATACCTCGAGGGATCATCCCTGTGGGGCGAAGGGAAAAAGATGTGGCGGTGTCCCCTGGGGGGCCAGCTTTCATAATAGGGCCCTTCAATCTCAACCGCCTTGACGAGCACCCGCGGAATCTGGCGGTCATCGGTGGGCTCGCTACGGATCGCAATTTCCTGCAGGCCGGCCAGATAATTGGCGTTCCCCGGCTCGGTATCAGGGGAAGCAAAACTGCTGACCGGAGCGCGGAAAGAGTAACGCTCGACCGTCGAGGAGGAAACGGCCTGGGGCTCGGCGAACCGGGAAAGGCGCGCACCCACGTCCGTCCGCAACCCCATGTGGACGCTCACGTGCGGAACCCGCTTCTCAAAGGCCGCGAAGTGCCGCCCATTCTCGCTGTCCGGGGGAACCGGTGTCACGAGGGCGTGCCGGAGGTTCCCGCCATCACCATTCCCCACCTTCACCGGAAGGGATTGTGCGGGGAACCGGGCCACGAGCAGGGGGATGACAACCTCCCCATCCGGCCCGGGGGAGAACGGCCCCTTCAGCCTCTTCCCGAAGGTGCGGGGCCCGATGTCGATGGTCATGACATCATCCTTGGGCGGACCCTCCAGCACCACGTCGACCTGGTAGACTCCCGCGGCCGGAATTTCGAGGGTTGCCGCTTTCCCGCCCTCTACATCCAGCTCGAATCGGATATTCGCCTCGCGCAGGTCGGAGCTCGGCTGAAACCCGTCCTCATACCTGGCTGCCTCCACCGTCACCTGCAGCACACCCGATCCAGGCAGTTCCCGTATTGGCATGGAGAAGGTCGGAGCGGGACCCCGTTTCGTGTCGGTCTCGGGTGTCCGCGGTCGAAGCAGAAGCCCCTCCGGAACAAGGTGAGCAGATCGACCGTAGTTGTAGCCCCCGGTGTATTTCCCGATCAGGGCAGCAAAAACAGAGTGATACAGACCATTGAATTCCTTCCATTCCCGCACGGTTGCATTTCCCCGGTAGCCCTCAACGAAGCGGAATTTCTTTCGCATCGCCAGGGGCTCGAAGGGAAAGGATTTTTCGGGCAGGACTTCTCGAACCTTATAGTCTGCCTTGGCAAGAAGAGACGGGCCATTCAGCTGCACCGGTTCAGCTACGGGATTCCTGTTGATTCCCGATCCAAGCTCCACCCGAAAACACTGAATGCGCGGCCTGCTCGTCTCGTCAACGAAGCAGAGATCGAGCGCCTTGCCCGCAATGTCGAAGTAAGTCTCCATCATCTGGGGGGTCAGCAGGAGAGTGTCCCTGTTGTTCTTGAAACCTTCCCTCGAAACGCCGTCAGCAGGCAGAGCGTCTGCCAGGTGATCCTCAATACCTAGCAGGTCACGAATCGTGTTGTGGTACTGCGCCACCGTCAGTCGACGCACTGAGCCATTCCGGGGCCGTTCCTTTCGTTCTCCTTCCTGCAACACCTGCCTGACCCATTCCACCACCAGTTTGCGCTCCTCCGCCCCCGGCTGGCGCTCGTCCTCCGGGGGCATGGCCTCGTTCCTCAGTTGCTTGTGGATGTGCTGCAGGAGGAAGAGCTGCCTGTCCTCAAGGCTCAGGTCGAGTTGATCAACCCGCACCCCTGATTTCATCTTCCTGGAACCGTGACAGCGGTAGCAGTAGCTCTTCAGGAACGGCTGGACCGTCTCATGGAACCGGGACTCCAGCTGTCGCAGGTGCGGTTCCCGTTCTTCCGATTCCCCCCGGACCATTCCCAACCCGACAATGCCTCCCATGAGGAAAAATGGGAGAAATCGAATCGGAGCTGAAAGCGAAAGTCCCATGGTCCCAGTCCAGCGTCACCCCGGACAGATTGATGCTGCATGCCTCTCCTCCCCAATCAAGACCCTTCGAGACCCTTACCCACTTCAATCTTCTCAAACGCCGGATCTGCCTCCAGCTGCCGGATGTCCACCTGCAGGAACGAGGGTTTTTACTTATTGAAGCGAAAGCTCGTCAGATCGTAGTCCTGCATGAGATAGTCCTTCACTTCGAGGCGTTGCTTGTCCGCACGCTTGGCCAGCGTCTCCCCTCCAGCCTCGATGAAGTCGTCGTAGCTGATGATTTCAGCCCGGATGAATCCCTTCTGGATATCGGTGTGAATCGCCCCCCCGGCCCCCCAGGCCGTTGTTCCGGGCGGAACGGGCCAGGCCCGGTTTTCAGAGCCCCCCACCGTGAGGAAACAAATCCATCCGCTTTCCCTGAATACCCGGACCATGAGTGCATCCGGTTCCTCCAGTTCCCCGGGAGTGGCAACCACGATCGGTTTATTACTGCTGAACCCATGGATTTCCAGGGCTTCCCGCTCGGCCTCGCCGAGGTTTGCCTCAAAGACGGTTTTCTCATCCTCGAGGGCACCCTTCAGCTTGAGCAGGGCCTCCCGTTCCTCGGTCGAGGGATCACGTCCCAGACGGGTCTCAATGAAATCCACGTCACGGAAGGTCAGTTCCAGGAAGCCATCTTCAGTGGTCACCACACAATCAGAGTCAACCAGCCCTTCGTCACCCACTACTTCCACCTGGGCATAGGCCTTCTTCTTGGCTTCGACCAGCTTGTGCGTTTCGTCGAGGCGCGGATCCTTGATGTTGTGTTGGCCCAGCGGGATCTCCGTGAGGCCAAAGGCGCATACTTTCACGCGGGGTTGCTAGTTCCTGTTCCCCGGACGGTCAAGCGCATGACAGCAAGTCTTCATCTCCACGCTTGAGTTACAAGGGAATGAGCCCGATTCTGGGGGGGATGAAAACCTTGCCGATCCTCGTTCTCGCCATTGGAGCATCCGTCTCCTTCCCGATATCCGCGCAGGGACTCCGCAAGGGCCACGCTCATGGCCAGGAGGCGGCCAGGAAGGAACTGGCCGGACTCCAGGCCGCCACCCCCGACCTCGAAAGCTGGGAAAAGCGCAAGGCGACCGTGAAGGCCGGCATCCTGGCCGGAGCCAAGCTCACGGCCCTCCCGGAACGCACCCCCCTCAACCCCCGCTTCAACAGGAAACGCGTCTACAAGGGCTACCAGGCCGAGAACGTCGCGATTGAAAGCTCCCCCGGATTCTACGTCACCGGCACGCTCTACCGTCCAACCGGGTTCAAGGGGAAACTGGCCGGAATTCTCTGTCCGCACGGCCATGGAGGGCGCTTTCGTGAATCACGCCAGATCCGCTGCGCAGTTCTCGCCCGGATGGGCGCCGCCGTCTTCCAGTACGACATGATGGGCTACGGCGATTCCAAGGAAGTTGGCTGGGACCACGGACGCACTCCCGAGATCCTGCGCCTGCAGACCTGGAACAGCATGCGCGCTCTCGACTTCCTGCTCACCCTGCCCAACGTCGATTCCAAGCGCCTCGGAATGACGGGATGTTCCGGAGGGGGCACCCAGACCTTCCTCCTCTCCGCCCTCGACGAGCGCGTGGCGGTGACTATTCCGGTCTGCCAGGTTTCCGCTCACTTCTTTGGTGGCTGCAACTGTGAGAGCGGAATGCCCATTCACTGGAGCGGGACGCACAAGACCAACAATGTTGAGATCGCCGCCCTGGCCGCCCCGCGTCCGCAACTCCTCATATCCAACGGCAGTGACTGGACCCTCAACACCCCCGCCGTCGAGTTCCCTTTCGTCCAGCACATCTACAAGCTCCATGGCGCCCGGGACAAGGTTGCCAATGCCCATTTCCCCGACGAGAAACACGACTACGGACTCTCCAAGCGCACGGCTGCCTACCCCTTCCTTGCCGAACACCTCCAACTCGATCTGACGCGTGTGACCGGCAAGGACGGCAAAATTGACGAATCCTTCGTGGTGGCCGAAACGCAGGACCAGATGATGGTCTTCAACGGCAAATATCCGGCCAACGCGGTCAAACCGAACACCCCTCTGCCCTGACGGGGCCAGTCACGCGTTCAGATTGTCTGTCTACTCCGGGCTTGAATCGCTCTTCACGACTTCCTTGACTCGCACAACATGAAACTTCGCCTCCTCTTCCCCTTCGTCGCCCTGGCCGGACTTTCCCCCCTTTGCCTCGCCGAGTGGGAGTTCTTCGCCATGGACACCGGGACCCGTGACAGCCAGACCCGGTCCTATGACCAGCAGGCTGCTCTGGTGAAGGAACTGGGCTTCTCCGGTATCGGCTACACCGGGGCGAACAACATTCCCGAGATGCTGGCCGCCACCGGCAAGCACAAGATCAGGTTCGGTCCGCTCTACAATGGCATCGAGGTCCGCAGCAACGGCGTCACGAACAACGCGAACCTGGAAAAGGCCATCAGTCAGCTGAAAGGGCGCGAGGCCGTCGTGTGGCTCTACGTCGGAGGGCGACGGCCCGCTGACCCCTCCGGTGCCGACGCCCCGGTGGTAGCAAAGTTGCAGGAGCTGGCGGACCTCGCCTCCAAGTCCGGGGTCCGCCTCGCACTCTACCCCCATGCCGGCGCCTATGCCGACCGTGTCCAGGACTGCGTCCGACTCGTCAAGGCTGCCGATCGCCGGAACCTGGGCGTCACCTTCAATCTCTGCCACTTCCTCAAGGTTGACGGCAGAGAGCTCGACAAACGCCTTGAGGAAGCCGCCCCACACCTCTTTGTGGTCACCATCAACGGTGCGGACAAGGACGGCACGGGATGGAATACCCTCATCCAACCGCTCGATGCCGGCACTTACGATGTCCTGCCGATCCTCCGAAAACTGAAGTCCCTGAAGTGGGATGGTCCGGTCGGTCTCCAGCACTACGGCATCCGCGGCAGTTCCCGCGACAACCTGGGTCGATCGATGAAGGGATGGAAAACGTTGCTGGAGCGACTGGGGGCCAAATAGCAGAGCGGAGGAGCCCGTCGTTCGACATGGCCCTGCGGGCATCATGGCGCTGCTGGATGATTACCCGAGTCTTGACCTGACTGCCAACCGGACGAAACCTGTCGGAGTGCAGTCCTCTGATTTTACCCGACCCGGCAGCTCTCCCCGTAGTCCCCGCGAAACGCTGGGGGGCTATGTTATTGCCGCCCGCACCCTCGACAAGTGCCGGGCAGCCATTGCCGGCACCCTGGGGGAATACAAGTTCGACTGTCCCCTCGACAATTTCTTCTTCGATTTCACCGGTCTGACCGCGGAAACTTTCCGGAAATTCGTCTCCACCGGCGCTGAGGACGGGGCAGTGGCGACCTGGATCGAGGAAAATGCCAGCAGGCGCGAACGCCGCGAGATCATCCAGTGGAACAACGACATGCGCGGCAAGAGGATCTGCGAACTGCCGATCGAGCTCCAGGAATTTCTCGAAGGCTATATCCCGCAATTCATCCCCGGGAACCGGCCCGTCTACGTCTGGTTCGACGTCTACGATCTCGAGGAGGGACGATCCTGAAACTGAGATGCAGGGTTCCAACTCTATCACGGACATTCCGCTTGCAGCGGACAACTCTCATGACGATCCGGAACCCCGGCAGCTTGCATGGTCAGCGGCGCTTCGATTGCTGTCCTGCCTCGGATTGCACCACGAGGACTTCACCTTCCACCACCAGGGCCCTGGAGTGTGATTTCCCCCGCATCCCCACTGCAGCTGGACTGATTTCCTATTTGTTCATCGGGATTCTCTGATAACCTCCATACAAATAACTTGTAGAATACCCCAACCATCCTATCAAAGTCCACGAACCCATTATGAGCAAGAAGCCAACACCCAAGGCCAAGCCAACACCCAAGGCCAAGCCAACACCCAAGGCCAAGCCAACAGGCAAGGCCAAGTCAACGGCCAAGCGCAAGTCAACGGCCAAGCGCAAGTCAACAGGCAAGCGCTACAGCCAGACCGAGCGGAATAAGATTCTTGGTCATGTAAAAGGTGTGAATGGGGCCCGGGGCCGGGGTGGCGTTGCTGCCGCTGTAAGGAAGTTCGGGGTGTCGGCTCTCACCATCAACAAATGGCTGCAGGCCGTTGAGCCAGGCGCTCCTTCCAAGCGCCCAGGCCGCCCCCCAGGTCGCCCCCCAGGCCGTCCCGCAGGTCGCCCCCCAGGTCGCCCCGCAGGTCGCCCCAAATCAAATACCGCGAAGACGCTGAAGCGCCTTGCGCACCTTGACGGGCAAATCACCAAGCACGAGACCGAGCTCATTTCTCTGCGAAAGGAATTCAAGCAACTCAAGAACACCCTCTGATCTCCGAACAGGGGACTCCGGCCAGGGATCAGAGCTCGATGAGCCTGCCGCCGTTCTGTGCGGACTCAAGGCAGGCGTCCAGGATCGCCTGGGTCTTGAGAGCCGCCTCCGCCCAGAAACAATCCGGCGTTCCTCTCAGGGCGAGGTCCGCGAAGGTGCGAAAGAGCTTGGTCTCCTGGGCGCTGGGATCATTCCCACCCGGCTCTGGAACGAACTCGCGCCGGAGATGCTTCTCCATGGTGAACTTGCAGCCCTCGATCACGAACTGGGCATTGTTGACGTGAAAGTCGAGTTCGCCGTCCGGATAAGGCAGGACCAGATCGTCGAGGCGGATGTTTCCCCTGTCGCCACTCACGTGCAGCCACTGCTGGTGATTGGTGAGGAAGGAATTGTAGAAGGTGGCTGAGATGCCATTGTCAAAGAAGAGTTCCGCACTCAATTCAGTGGGAACCTGGTCCGGGCTGTCAGCCCGCGAGGCGGATGAGAGCATGGTGGCCCGAAGGGATTTCGGCATCTCGTAGTTCATCACGAAAAGGGTGGCCCGAATGGTGTACCAGCCGAGGTCGCCCAGGCAGCCTGCGGGCTCCAGGTCGCTGCTGAGCCGGATGTTCCCGGCCAGGAATTCGGGTGGGGCGCAAAAGCTGAAGGCCGAGGCGATTCGCGTGATCCTGCCTACATTGGCGGGATCATCGAGGGCAGCCCGCAATTTCGGCATGCGGTCGCTGTGCATGTACATGATTCCATCCATGAACTGCACGTTGTTGAACGCACAGGCGTCGGTCATCTCCACGAGATCCGCATGGCTGACCGCGCAGGGCTTCTCGCACATCACGTGCCTGCCTGCGTTGGCCGCCTTGATGACCCATTCCTTGCGCAGGCCCGTGGGGAGCGGAATGTAGACCGCATCCACGTCATCCGCCGTCACGATCTCATCATAGCTCCCGATCGCCCGCGGCGCGTCGTCAAAAGGCACCTCGGCCTGGCACTCATCGATGAACTGCTGCGCCTTGGCCGCATCGCGGCTCGCCACCGCCGTGATGGTTCCATTCCCGGAATTTCTGATCGCCTCCCAGTTCTTACGCGCAATACCTGCCGTGCTAAGGATGCCCCAACGCAATGTTTCTGCCATGGGCGGGGATTTAGAGCCCACGGCCGTACTTGGCAAGCTCGCCCTTTCCCGCTGGTGAGAGGGGAGAACAGACCGGGTGACAGAATCACGTTATCTCCGCACCGGAGCGCTACTTCGTCGCCTGGCCTAGGTAGTCCTGCAGCGTCTGGACCACCGCCTTGTGTTCCCCCGCCACATTGCTCTTCTCCCCGGGATCGCCCTTGAGGTCGTAGAGTTCTGCAGGCTTCGCTGCATCCGTCCGCACCAGTTTCCAGTTTCCGGCACGCACGGCCTCCTTCCTGCCATACTTCCAGTAGAGATAATCGTGACTCCTCTGTTTCATGCCCCTGAGGGCATTCACAAAGGAGATCCCGTCGAGACCAGGCGGAGCCTTCGTCCCGGCCAGTTCGCAGGCCGTGGGAAGGAAGTCCCAGAAGGCCAGCGCCTCGGAGCAGGTTGTGCCGGCCTCCACCACCCCGGGCCACCACGCGATGGTGGGAACCCGGATCCCACCCTCGTAGAGGTCGCGCTTGAAACCGCGCAGGGGCCCATTGGCATCAAAGACCTCGTGCCGGTGCCCGCCCTCCGAATGAGGCCCGTTATCGGAGGTAAAGACCACCAGGGTCCTGCGATCGAGTTTGAGCTCACGCAGGAGATCCACCAGACGGCCCACATCCCGATCCATCCAGCTGACCATCGCAGCCTGACCCTTGCTCGTGTTCACCCAGTCCTGCTCCTTGTAGACCCCGTAATCGGGCACCTCCATTCCGTCACCATGAACGCGGCCACCCTCGTTATTTGCATGGGGAATGGTCCAGTGCACGTGCAGGAGAAAGGGCTGATCCCCACTCTCCCTGATAAAGGCGAAGGCCTCCTCCGTCATGACCGGGTGGGACCAGGTCACTTTCCTGGAAGCCACCCGTCCGCGCGCTCTGGGATGGTCGGAAAGCACGTTCCCGGGGAGCGGATACTTCTGCCCGTTCCGCCACAGGTGGGTCGGATAGTAATTATGAGCCTGTCCCTGGTCCAGGTAGCCCATCCAGAAGTCGAAGCCGTTCTTCAACGGGAATCCGCTGGTCTCCACCCCTCCCATGGCCCACTTGCCAACGCCACCGGTCCGGTACCCTGCGCCCTTGAGCAACTCTGCCACCGTGACGTCCTCCGGCTTGAAGTGATAGCTTGCATTGGAGGAAATGGGCGTATGCCCCATGTGCTTTCCGGTCCAGAGCGACAACCGGGAAGGCCGGCAGACCGTGCAGCCTGCATAGAAATCGGTGAAGCGCATCCCTTCTTTGGCCAGTTGATCGAGACGCGGGGTGGCGATCGTCTTCTGCCCGAAGCATCCCAGATCCCCGTATCCCAGGTCATCACACATGATCCAGATGATATTCGGCCTGGAGGGCAGGTCCCCCGCAATGGCGGGACCGTGGTGGATGAGAACCAGGAAGGCAAACAGGCAGCGGGACATCGACCCCGAAGTAATCATCCCTGCCGCCAGGAGACAAGGCCTCGTCTCCCGGCCCTCAGACCCGCGGGAAACATCACCCGGCCAGCAGACCGTCAGGACTCCTGGATCCTCGCACCGTCGATGCTACTTCATCGGCGAATAATCGACAGCCGTGAGCAGGGTCGACTTCACTCCACCTTTTTTAAGCAGGATTGGACCCTTTACCTGGGAGGCCTTGCGGGCGGCCTGCCAGTCGGGGTCCTTGCGGAAAGCATCCCAGGAAGCGGCACGAGCTTTCTGATCCTTGTGAGCGATGAGATAGGTCAGAGTCATGTCCGATCCCTTCTGATCCTTCATGAGATCGCAATAGAGCAGGTTGGTGATCCCATGCCGGGTGAACAGGGCACAGGTATGATCGCGGAAGCGCTTGTTAATATCGGGGCGTTTCCCCTCGTGGGTGGTGTAGGTGCGAAGCTCGAAGAGGCGGACAGGGTTGCCGGCCTCAATCTTGAGTTCCGGCGAATAATCCGTGGCGGTGAGGAACACCCGCTCGATCTTGCGTACCAGTTTTCCGTCCCGGACCGAGGCCTTGTATGCCGCCTGCCAGTCGGGATCCTTGAGAAAGGCGCCCCACGACTTCTTCCCCGTCTCCCGGCTGGCATGGGAGACGATGTAAACCAGCGTGTTGGCCTGATTGTCCACGGGCACCCAGTAGGCGACATTCTGCATGCCGTGCTTCTCAAAAAGATCGCAGGTGTGATCCCGAAAGCGCGCATGGAGGGCATTGAGTTTTCCCTCGTTCGCATGGTAGGTCCGCAACTCATACACGCGGTCCCCCTTGCCGTTCTTGTTGCCCTCATCAGCGTGAAGGTTCGTCGAGGTGAAAAGGAACAGAAGGGTCAGAAAAGCCAAGGCGTTCTTCATGGTAGTGGAATCTCAGTCGCTCCACGAGTGCTAGCCCCAAGGAGCAGGGGCCGCAATATTTCCTCGTGGAATCCCCAGCAAGGCCAAGGTAAAAGCTCAATCGGCGGACATCTCCAACATGCAGGAAATCCGCATGACCCTAGGGATTCAGGGCTCACACCATGCTGATCGCTCATCGACGGGGCCACCCTGTGCAACCCTCACCCGGTCAGCCATATTTTGTTTCAGAGAGGCAAACTATCCATCGAACTAAAGACGTAACTTCAATGTTGACGGACCCTCCTGCCACATCAGATGCTCTTACCAAGCTGCCCCTGCAGCAAAAGATTTAGGCAGCAAACGTATTTCCATAGGCAACCCAACAGAGGGGGGAGAACTTCGGTTCTCCCCCTTCTCTTTTAAAGATGCAGGCGGGAATAAACTCCCCTCCCAGGCCGTGGACCAGCGGAGCGGAGACGACCGACTGAATGAAGCAGTCGCGCCTCAGGGTTTCTTTGCCTTCGTCCCTCCCCGCACTCCGAAGAAACTACGGCCCCGCGCGAGATGTCCACTGCCTCGCGTGGTATTGCCGGCGAGAGCACTGTTACGATTGGAAGATTCACCCCGGGATCGGTTGGCCCGTTGCCGCTGGGCGCTTGCACTGCCGGTGACGGGAGCCGACTCACGCAGGACCACGCGCTTGGAACTCTCTCCCTGTCCCGGACTGGCTACAACCGGAATACGGCTCAAGCCGGTACTCAGGGGAGAGGGGGCATCCCCGCGATCGGGATGAATGACCGTTCCGGGTCCGGGAGGGGGAAAGGGAACAATGATATCAGCGGAAACAAGGGCACCCTCCTCATTTGCGAGGGTCCCATTCGCGTCCACCCGCATCATCACCACGCCACCCAGTCCGTCGGCCTGCAAAGTGCCGTTATTCCTGATATCGCTCTCGGCCACTATCTCTACCATCCGCTCGGCCCGAACCGTCTGTGAATTGAACACGTTTCCGTTGGCGCTTCCCGGCAGCCGCTCAATCCGGGAGGTGCCGGCAGGAACATCCTGCGGCAAGAGCCTGAAGTTCTGGCCGCCGAAGATCCGGATCGAACCGGCAGGCGCCAGAATCTCACTCCCTTCGTCCTGACCGAAGTCCCCGCCCCCGATAATGGATACCGCGGGCCCACCAAGCACCACGTCACCGGAGGTCGCCACCACCTTTCCTCCCATGACATTGAGTCGACTGCTGACGGAGGCATTGGTGAAGTCCGCAGCCTCTCCACTGAGCAACTGCATCTCGGCCAGCGAATCCAGGTTGTGGGTCACGATGGTGACCGCCCCGGCCTCCACCGTGCCAAAGATGTTTAATCCGGTATTGGGATGAGTGATGATCAGGTTGCCATTCGAAAAGGAGAGCGTGCCACCGAGGACCGCTTCCTGACGTCCCCCCTGCTCCACCCGGTTGAGAACCGTGGGGGCGGAATCGGCCGGACCAAGCCATTCGAAGGTCAGGCTGCTGCCAGAATCCTCAAGAGCAAGACTGTCCCAGCGAATGATGCTGGCGTCCCCGAGCTGGATGAGGGTCTGCCCCCCGGTCGCTTCATTGTAGAAACAGGAGGCCGCCCCTGAGATCAATGTTGGGTTACCCGGATGCTGATGGTCGCATAGGGGGGTTTGACCCGTGGCGGTGCCCAGCGAAACCGCGAAGACACCAGCAACAGCAATTAATCTGAGGGAGCGACCTCCTGACCACATATGAAGCACGATACCCCAACCGGACAGGGCAGGAAGCGATTTTCATTTTTTTGCCCGGGATCCCGGAAGCACGGATGACCAGACTCCCGGAAACGGTCCTTGCTTTAGGGGAGTTGGACATTGTTTCCTAGGAACGTCCCGTGGGGGGACTTTTGCTATGAATCGCTCCGGTGAGCCTGATCCTGAGTTCTTCGAGAAACTCTGGCGCGCGACTTATCGCCGGGCCAAGAGGCCGGTCGAGGGTGTCCTTATCCCCGACGAAGCCGCGGGAGCACTGGCGAGCGGAATCTTCGAGAACCTCCTTGATCGCTACAAGCTACGTCCCTCTGACTCCGAATTTTCGGCCGAGGCCTTGGAGGGCGCCCACGATCACGCCCGCCACAACGTGGCAACCGATCGCACCGCGCAGTCCGATCCGCAGGTCTGTCACGATCCGGCGGACGGACGCTATGAGAAGAATCTCGACCTCGATCGCCTGCAAAAGAAGGAAGGAGGAGGCTTTTCTGACCGTGAATGGAACGAACTCGATCCCATCCTGCGACCCTTCGGATTCCACCTTCTCCTCCGAAAGGGACTGGGCAACCAGGACGCGGAGGACGTCTACCTGGAAACCTTCGCTGAACTTGCCCGCGAGCGGGCCAAGGACGGCAAGGCTCCCGTCGAGGCCATCGTGGTCTTTGAGGAAGTCATCCCCCTCTTTTCCAAGATGATCCAGTTCCGGGCCATCGACTGGCGCCGGAAACAGGGGGCTCTGAAGAATCAGCCCAATACCCAGAGTTCCTTTGAGGACCTTACCGAGCGGGAAGACGGGGCCATGCAGTTCGAGGACGAGAGCGCCGACCCGGACCGGGGCCTTGGGCAGCTTAGTTTCGACGAAATCTACCGGCAGTGTGGAGAGGTTCTCAACGAGTGCCAGTGGCGCCTCATTTTCACTGTTTACGTCGCCCAGAGCGCCACCATGGGTGAGCTCTGTGAAGACCCCCAAATCCTTGAACAACTGGGCCTTGATTCTGATCACTCGATTTCCAAGAAACGCCGAATTCTCAATGAAGCGCTGGAAGAAGCCCTCGGAAAGCTGCAAAAATGTCTGTTAAGTTGAAAATGACCGGATTCCCGTGCGGTTGGAGGGGTACAGGACGATGAAGACTGAACCTTCCGACAAGCACGAAGAACTGAAGGCCCTTCTGGCCCAGAGCTTCCGCTCTGAGGAGGCCGATGATGTGCCTTCCCTGCCCGGGGACCTCCGCGACCGCATCCGAGACCAGTACGGAAAGGGTCTCGCCCCCGCTCCCGCTCCCACGGAGGAACGCAGTGAATCCCTCTTCACCAGGATATCACGTCTCTTCGCGCAACCGCAATTCAGTGGAGCTCTCGCAGCCGTCGCCCTGATCGCGGTAGCCGCCTTCCTCCTCATGCCGGACCGCACCGATCCGCTCAATGGGGGGATGCGGGGCAACGATCAGGAAGTCCCTGCCAACCCGGCTGCAACCATCATTCTTTACGGTTTCGAACCCGCAACTGCAGATGCCATCAAGGCGGTCCTCGATCCCGCGGTGGCCTCCATCAGGCAGGACATCAGCAGCGAACCCGCCGCGGAAGGGATCACCATCATCATCGACGGCAAGGCAGGCAACATTGAGGGCTACGCCAATCCCGATGCCGAAGCCACCACCGTGCAGCTTCCCGACAACAAGTTTGAAGTGGGCAAGGCCGTCAGTGAACTGCTCAAACAGCTCAGCAGCGAATAGGCCCGAGAAAAATTCCCCGAGCAGGTTCTTATCGTCCAAGAACAAGGCGCGCGCGGGAGACCGCGCGCGTTTTGCATAGCAGGGAGAGCAGGCGTCTCGTCTTCCCGGCCATGATCACGACTGCGAGAGAAATCCCCGCTCGTCCACTGACCAGTTCGGCAATTCGATGGCCCCGGGAAACATCTCCCCACTCACTTCCACTCCCCCCTCGCAACTGCGCACCACGAATCCGGCGAGCAGGCGTCCATAGGAATGTTCCTTCCAGCCCGGGTGTGCCTCATCACCCTTGAGGATGATGGGATCGGGTGGCATCGAAAAACTGAGCACCCGTCCCGCTGTTTCATAAGCCGCGAAGATGCCGCGGCCGGCATCCTCAGCCTGCTGCGGTCCTCCCCCGAACTGGTAGAGCACCATGGAATGGTTCTCTGCTTGCGCCTCCTGCAGGACCTCGCGCATCCGGGTCGTCCCGACCAGGTCACGCAGGACGATCTTTCCCCCGCGCAGTGCCCCCAGTTCGGAAGGTCCATCCTCCGGCCCGAGGACAACGGTCTCGCTACGAGTAAGGACCGGCAGGAGCATCCCCCAGACCCGGCGCACGGCCGGTGAAGCTGACGCATCGAGAGTCACCACCGCCTTCCCATCCCCGAGGTTGTGGAGATCCATCAGCTGGTGGGCATTGATCAACAGGCCACGCCATTCCCGCTCGCTCAATTCATCTAGCGCAAGCCAATCCTCCAGCCACTGCTGCGTACCAGGATGGCCCGCCGCCACGCGGACGGGATCTCCTCCCTGATCAAGGAGGTTCAGCACCTCCTCCCAACTGCAGGAGCAGACCTGTCCTCCGTGCACCCAGAGGAGAGCCCGATCCCCGGGCTTGCTCTGCTGAAGGAGGAACTCCTTCACCTTCCCGGCGGACTCGCGCCGCCGGGCAAAGACCTCCCCCGCCAGGCTGTTGAGTTCCCGTCTGACATCCCTGGCCCTATAGTCCTGCGCCGCCCGTGCCTCCCCGAAGGCCACCCGCACCCCGAAGGGAATGGCCCGCGGCATCTTCCAGAAATACTTTCCGCGCTCAGCGGAGAAAATGGATTTCCAGAGCCCATCAAGGTAGACCGGTTGCACAAGACAGTCCGCCTTGCAGGCGATCAGTTCGAAGCCGCGCTTGAATTCACCCATGAATCCGCTGCGGGATAATTCCCCCTCCGGGAAAATGCAGACTACGTTGCCCTCCCTCACAGACTCGGCTGCGACCTTGATGGCATCCTTGGCACGCATGCTGGAAATCGGGACAGTATCGAAGAGCTTGGCAACCTTCCCGACCAAGGGCTTATCGAAATAGTAGCTCACCATCAGAAATCGGACCGGCCGGGGGCTGGCGGCAGTGAGGATCAGGGCATCGAGGTAGCTGACGTGATTCGGAGTGAGCAGGACGCCGCCCTTCTCCGGCATGCGCCCGGGGTGAATTGCCTCGATGCGGTAGAAGGCGCGCAGGGCACTGAAGACGAGCATCTTCACGAAGGCGCGCGGGAGGAGCCGCATGACGTACCAGGTCGCCGCAATGGACACCAGGGCCAGGAGAAGAAACTGGATGTGGGTCTCCAAACCCACCTTCATCATCACGAACTGGAGGATCACCGCCCCAGCCATCGCCAGGCAGTTGAGAAGAGCGGAGCCGGCCAGAATGTTCCCCCGTTGATCCGGATCGCACTGGTCCTGCAGGAAGGCATTGATCGGAACGAAGAAAAAGGCAGCGCCCAGCCCCGCAAAGGCGAGAACGGTATAGAAAAACCAGGACTCCGGGGTGGCCAGGATGATCAGGAGGCTGGCCACCGTCATGATGATCCCCCCGAGTGGGTTCAGCCCCAGTTCGATGTGACGCTTGTTGATGATAGCCCCAAAAACGCTGCCGATCCCAATCCCGCCACTGGCCGCCAGCATCATATAGGACGTTGCCCGGCCGAAATTCGGATGCCCGTCAGGATAAAGCTCCCCCGCAATCTGCAGGGTGATGAACTGCACCACGGCCCCGAAGGCCCAGAAATATGCGATGCCAAGAGCACTGAGCCGAAGCGGCTTCGACTTCAGAAGCTGGCTCAGCTGTTGAAAGTGAGACACTAACAACGCCGCGCGGAAGGGCTTCTTCGCCTGGGCAGGCATCACCTGAATCGAATACGCCATGACCAGGGTCACGATCGCCCCAAGGCAGATCAGAACCATCGGGACACGACCTGCGTCCCAACCGCTTCCCGAAGATTCCAAGCGGGCCGAAAACCAGATACCAATGAGGATCTGTCCCGCAAGGATCGCCAGGATGGTGAACATCTGCATGATGCCACTGGCAAATCCCAAGCGCGTGGACCCGACCAACTCCTTGATGATCCCGTTCTTGGCCGGGCTCAGGATCGTAGACTGCACCGCGAGGAAAAAGAAACAGGCCACCGCAAGACGAATGCCCTCCACGTTGAAGGAGAAGAGAACGACCGCGAAAACCATCAGCTGCAGCCACGCCGTAAGACGAATGACGCGAGTCTTGGAAAACGTATCCGAGGCCCACCCTGCGATGGGCGCAAACAGAATAAAGGGAAGAAGAATGAGCATCCCGAGCACGTGGGGCAGCCAAGCTCCCCACCCTGCGCCAGCCGCTGCGGCAACCCACACGCCCAGGGGTACGAGAGTGAACTGAAGTGCCTTGTCGTTGAACGCGTTCTGGGCCTGCAGGCCCATCAGGCTCCAGAACGAGACCCAGTTCCGCCGGTCCGGCTCGTGACCATCTGCTTCCACTTCCTGATCCGCCTCTGGCACGAAAAGAGTTTCTAGCCCAACTGGCCTCTCACTGGAAATCGATTCTTCTTTTTCAGAACATCGCGAGAAATGATGAGCTTCCTTCCCGGGCACGGATGCTCCATCCCTGCCTCTCGCAAGGGGGAAACCCCTACAATCGCCCTTCCTTTTCTTCCCCGGCACCGGGATCCGGACCGGGAGGCAGGGGGGGCGGACTTCCAGCCGGCGCTGGTGGCTGTGACCCCGGAATACCAGTCGGGGGAGCCATCCCCGGGATATTGGCCGCCGGGGCCTGCACCCACTTGGGCGCCTTGGGGCTCCGGTCCGCAAACCATCCCACCAAGCCCATTCCAATCAGCCCCACTCCTCCCGCATGGAATAACGTCATGAAGGTCGCCATGAGGACCACAAAGGGAGTGAGGATAAGAAGGCCGATGATCATCCAGCTCGGCTTGATCTCGTACTGGTGCACTACCAGTCGAATCCGCGAGCGTGCCAGGGCCAGCCCGAAGGTGAGGTAGCAGAAGGCCACCGAAAGGGTGTTGAGGTGAAAGACCACTCCCGCGTGCTTGGTCACCACTCCAGTTGCCAGGGCCACTGTGCCCAGGGAAAACAGCATGGATCCCAGGAAGAGAATGAGGATGCCAATACGGGCCGCAATCCCGGTGAAGGAGGAGGCCCCGATCGCCGCCGCCGCCATCATCCCGGAGAAAAGAACGACTGTGAGCGCCATTGCGATGTTACGCCAGACATCGATTCCACCGATGAGATAGCGCACGATGAGGTAGGGCAGGAGGGACGAGAACGTGAGCAGGCAGAGACCCCAGAGCGCAAGGAACTTCCCACGCACCACCTTCCAGCGTGAGAGGGGAGTCATGAGCAGAAGCTCGTGGTTGCCCTTTTCCAGTTCCTGCCCCATGAGGGCGAGTCCGCCCAGCGGCATGAACAAGAGGCAGACCGCTCCGGTCACCGCCCAGAAAACTCCCGAGAACATCCCCCCGGGAAGGAAGAGAAGCAGGTTGAGCACACCGGCAAACTCGGTAAACTTCTCGACCTCCTGCATCTTGAATTCAACCGCCATGGCCACCACCGCCAGAACATGGATTCCGATGAAGGGATAAATGAACATGCCCCGCCGCAGACCCTGACGCAGTTCCTTCACCGTCATGGGCCCCAGCCCCTCCGGAAGATCCCGCGACTTGAAGAGAAACTCGGTCGACTCAGACACGGGATTAGTTAAATCCACAATTCGCAAGGCGCAATCTGGATTTGAGGCATGGCCCGGAAGTCCGAGCCTGCCCCCGCCTTCCGGCCCGGGACAGTCCACTCCCCTGTAAGCCGGATTCTGTCCCCCTCGGCGGACCTTGCGACCCGCGTGGGGTGGCGATCATTTCTCTTCCATCCGCCTTGCAGCGGCTGGACCCCGCCGAAGCGGGGTGCGACTAATACCCGGGAATGCTGCGGGCGGGCAGCCCTTCCCCTGTTCTGTCTTGCACCACGCGGGGTTTGCCGTGCCCCCTCGGTTACCCTCGGAGCGGTGGGCTCTTACCCCACCATTTCACCCTTACCCTTTGCCGAAACTCGGGGCGGTATTTTTTCTGCTGCACTTTCCGTCCGGGTCGGCTTGCACCGGCCCGGCCCCCGCTTTCACGAGGCGCGCTGCCCTGTGGTGTCCGGACTTTCCTCGAGGTTCCCGCCGAAACGGAACCCCCGCGATCGCCCGGGGAGTGGATGGCCATCGTAAACCGAAATCCCGAAAGTCGGAAAGCCCAAAAGTCCGGAAATCCAGATGGGGAGAAGTCAGATCCCGTCTTTGCATCCACGAGGCTGGCAATCCTCCGCTTGATCTCACATCGTCCCACCCCTTGGGAGCCTGATGAAGACCTACTACCTGCAGATGACATCGCCGGATGAGCTCGTCGCGGCCACCCCCAGGGAGAGCCTGTGCCTTCGCGTCATCGATCCGCCCGACGGCGCGGTGAACGAGCGCTTCTACAAAGACGTGGGCGGAGCCTGGAACTGGACTGCCTGCGCGGAATGGACTACCCGGCGCTGGGACGACTATCTCAAGGCCAATCCGGTCAGCACCGTGGTGCTCGTCATGGATGGAGAGGACATTGGCTACGGGGAATTGATCAACCGCGAGGGTGACGTGGAAATCCTGAGTTTCGGGCTGCTCGGCCCCTCCCAGGGCAAGGGCCTGGGTGGTGCCTCTCTCGACCTGGTGGTGCGCTACGCCTGGACCCTCGGAGCGGTCCACCACGTCTGGCTGCACACCTCCGATCAGGACCATCCCAATGCCCTGCCCAACTACCAGCGCCGCGGCTTCATGCTCTATGAGACCAGGGAAGACCCGGTCCCGGAAACAAGACCGGGGACATGAGTCCCGGAAGCCAGACCATGAAACGCGGAACGCCCCGACAAAGCTAACGTGCGCGGCTCGCGGGGGCCTCAGCAAAGGGCGAGGCCGCGAAGCGATTGTGCCCGTCCGCTGCCCGTCCGCTCCAGGGATCGATGCCCTTCTCGGTGAACACTGCCAGCCCCACCACACCCACGTTGCGGTTCTCCCCGTGCCTGAGATTGGAGTAGGATCCGGCCACCGGGGAAAACACAAAGGACGCCACTTCCTTCTCACTGGACCGCCACCCTTTGATCTCGATGGTCTGTTCCGGCCACACGATGTAACCCCGCTTCCTCACACTGGCGGACTTTCCGTCCACCACGTCCAGTCCATCAACACTCAGCACAACCTCCAGGCGGGCCCGCGAGTTGTTCTTCACCGAGATGGAATACCTCGCATTCTTGCGACCAACTACATAGCGCTTCCCGTCGGCATGATGGTTCCGCATGATCCCGAACCCACTTCGCATCCCCCACTCCACCAGCCCATTGGCGGCCCGCTTTCTTCCTGTCGAAGTGTAGTCGCCCCTCCTGGTCATCTCCTCTACTCCCCGCTTGTCGTTGTAGTAAATGCTGGCTATGCCCCCGTGCGGCGTGTCGCTCGACCGCCGGAAACTCGTATAGGTCATCCGTGAGGCAATGGAGGCCCCCCAGGAGGTCGCATACCCGGGCCGCGGAGTGGGCTTGCGGAAATATTCAGGCGAGGCCGCCAGGGCATTATCCCCGGGAGAACCCAACGCCCGCTGCTCCGACGAGTCCCCCACCGGTAGGTTCCGGGAAGTCTCCCCCTGAACGGCACCCGGCGCCGGGGAATCATAGGAAGCACAGCTGTTCAGAAACAAGGGCAGTCCCAACGCCAGACCCAATCCCCAACAACCATTCCACCACGGGGACACTTTTGCTTTCATCTGTGCTAAAAAAACAGCAATTAGATCCAGTCGTCAATTGTTTTCTGCTGTTTTTCTAACATTTTTATTGCGGGTTTTATAGCACACTCTTAGAGTGGCCTTATGAACCGATTGGAGAAAGGGCAAGTCTCGCGCCGCGAGCGCCAAATTCTCGAGATCCTTTACCGCCTGAGCCAGGCCACCGCCAAGGAAGTCCAGGAGAGCCTGCCCGATCCGCCATCCTACTCGGCCGTGCGGGCCCTGCTGGCCACCCTGGAGGGGAAGGAGATGGTGAGCCACTCGAAGGAGGGCCGGCGCTACGTCTACCGAGCCAAGTCCCCGAAAAAGGCGAAACGCACGGCCCTCGACAGCCTCCTGCGCACATTTTTCGAAGGGAAACCGGAAAACCTGGTGGCCGCTCTGCTCGATCCGCGCGACCAGCAGCTCAGCAAGAAGGAAATCGACGGCATCCGGGAATTGATCAGGCAAAAGTAGATCCGGCGACGCTCTGCCTACTGAACAGCGACCACTCCTTCAGACCATGTCCCTTCTTCTCACCAGTGCCGCTCTTTCGCTTCTCGCGGTTCTGGCCGTCTGGTTGACCGGTCGACGGGATCCGGCCCAGTCTCCCCTTCTGACTCTGGGCAGCCTCCTCACGCTTCTGGCTCTGCCCTTCCTGGCGCAACTGCCCAAGTTGATGGTGGAACTTCCCGCCCTGACGGCGCCGGCGCAACCTGGAGCAGTCTCCGCAACCATCTCATGGTTCCCCCTCCTCTGGATGGGAGGATTTCTCCTCTTCACCCTGCGCCTGGCAGCCGACTTCGTTTCGCTCAAGCGCTGGCGAGCCAGATCGATCGATTCCGGGGACCCGGCAATGGAGCGCACGGTGGAAAATTGTCGCCTGCAACTGGGCCTGCGGCACAAGATCCGGGTGCGCCTGCATCCCCACGGAGTGTCCCCCTTCATCGCCGGCCTTTTCCGCCCGGTGGTCTATCTCCCCTCCAGTAGTGTCCACTGGAACGAAGGCACCCTGCGTATGGTGCTCCTGCATGAACTCGGACACGTGGCTCGCCGCGACCTCTGGACCAATCTGGCCGCCCAGTGCGCCTGTCTGGTCTACTGGTTTAACCCGCTGGTATGGTGGCTGCGCTCCCGCCTCATGGCCCAGTGCGAATTTGCCTGCGATGCCAAGGTTATCGCGGTGGGCGCCGACCCGGACCGTTATGCGACGGCCCTCTGCGACATCGCGGAAGCCGGCGCACTCCCCCAGACCGCCCTCGCCATGGCGGGCCGGGCTCCCCTGCGCGCCCGTGTCGAACGGGTGATCTGCCGCAGCCGATCCGGGCATTCTCTCCTCGTCGGTGCCGCTCTCCTCTTTACCGTGAGCGCCTCCCTTGGTCTCTCCGTGGTCCGCCTCTCACCTGCCCGACTAACCCTTGCAGCCGATTCCGGCCACCGCGCAGACCACCTCTCCAGCCTCTCCTCACCGGAAGAGATCAACCTGCGCTCGAGCGCCAATCCGTTTCCAGCGGATTGATTGATCGAAGGGCCCCTCGCGCACCTGAGAGGAATCCGCAGCCTGGCGCATCGCATTCGCATCCTTGAACCGGGAGAGCCACTCACCCCATCGCCTTCCTCAAGTCTCTGACCCGCTTCACATCTACCGGGTTGGCGAGAACTCCATCCACCTTCAGGGAGGACGCCACAATCAGCCCGTCGGCATACTCCAGCAACTCCCCGACGTTGTCGGCCCGCACCCCGCTGCCCACCAGCAGGGGAGCTTCCGGGCAGGCCCCCTTCACCCGTCGCAAATCGTCAACTCCGGTCGCCGCACCCGTGGCCACTCCGGACACGATGAGGGCATCCGCCAGTCCACGATGAAAGGTGTCCCGGGCAGTTTCCTCGATTCCGAGATCCCCGATGGGCACGGCATGCTTGACCAGCACATCGGCCCAGATCTGGACCTCCGGACAAAGCGCCGCGCGCTTGCGCAACGTGGTGTAGGCCTCTCCCTGGATGATCCCCTGGTCCGCTTCCACCGCTCCGGTATGAACATTGACCCGCACAAACGCTCCTCCGCAGGCCGCGGCAAGGGCCAACGCCGAGGAGGCATCGTTCCGAAGAACGTTGAATCCGAGAGGAAGCTGCACACCCTTCGCCCTGATTGACTCTGCCGCCACTGTCATAGCCGCCACGGTCTCGGGTGCCACCGCCCCGCGGGTAAAGGGCAGGTCGCCGAAATTCTCGATCATCAGGCCCTGCGCCCCGCCCTCCTCGTAGGCCTGCGCATCCACCACCGCCGCTGCACAGATCTCCCTCATCGACCTGCGGTAACGCGGCGAGCCTGGCAGAGGTTGCAGGTGCACCACTCCAATCAGGCCCTTGCCCTCCCAATCGATGGTCTCCTTCATTTCCATGCCCTCTCTTGCCATGGAGACCGATTGGCACAAATCCAATTATTTTCACGATTCCCAATTCGGACCCCACGATGTAGACCACTACCGTCGATGATCATCAAAACCGCTTCGTATCCTCGTGCCGGCCTGATCGGGAACCCTTCTGACGGTTTCCACGGCAAGACGATCTCCCTCCTCGTGAGGAATTTCTCGGCCAGGGTTTCCCTCTGGGAGTCGCCTGATCTGGAAATCCAGCCTGCGCGCCGCGACGAGATGCTCTTCGGGAGCCTGTCCGATCTCGTGGAGGACACCCGGACCTTCGGTTACTACGGCGGACTGCGTCTCCTCAAGGCCTCGGTGAAACGCTTCCACGATCACTGCGGGGAGAACGGGATCTCCCTGCACTCCCGGAACTTTACCCTCCGTTACAGCAGCGACATTCCGCCCCACGTCGGCATGGCGGGTTCAAGTGCGATCATCACCGCCTGCTTCCGTGCCCTCATGCGGTTCTACGATGTAAGCATCACCCCTCCCACTCTGGCCAACCTCGTTCTTTCCGTGGAGACCGAAGAGCTTCGCATCCCGGCCGGGCTGCAGGACCGTGTGGTCCAGGCCTACGAAGGAGTGGTCTTCATGGACTTCGCCGAAAAGCACTTCGAGCAAACGGGTCACGGTGCCTACGAGCAACTCGATCCCAAGACCCTGCCTTCACTCTACCTCGCCTACAGCACGAGGCTCTCGGAGGGCACGGAAGTCTTCCACAATGATATTCGCGGCCGCTTTCACCGCAGGGAACCCGACGTGGTGGCCGCCATGGAAGAGTGGGCCGATCTGACCCAGCAATGCCGCGACCTGCTCACCAGCGGGAAGGGCTCCCGGATCGGGCCGCTTCTGGACCGCAACTTCGACCTGCGCAAATCGCTCTATCGCCTGTCGGACGGCAACCTGGCCATGGTGGAAACCGCCCGCTCGGTGGGAGCCTCCGCCAAATTCACCGGCTCCGGAGGAGCCATCGTGGGAACTTACGACAGTGACGAGATGTTCGCGGCCCTTCAAACCGGGCTGGGCAGGCTCGGAGTGGAGGTCATCAAGCCGATCATCGAACCTGAAAGCCGATAGCAACGACGGAGTAGCCTGCCCCCGCGGGTCAGTTCCTCCTTGCCACCCTCATCCTGCAGGATTCCAATACCTCCGGCATCCCGGTGGCCAGCCGCCCCGGTTGCCCCTTCCTCCCGATGCCCGTCACCAAAGCCGTCATTCCAGCCGCCGGATTCGGCACCCGCTTCCTGCCCGCCACCAAGTCGCAGCCCAAGGAAATGCTGCCCATTGTGGACACCCCCACCATCCAGTACGTGGTGGAGGAATGCGTGCACAGTGGCATCACCGACATCCTCATGGTCATCGGCCGCGGCAAACGCGCCATCGAGGAACACTTCTACCCCGCCAACGAGTTGGAGCTGGCGCTCGACGCACAGGGCAAGACGAAGCTGCTCGAGCAGATCCGCCTCATCTCGGACATGGCCTCCATCCACTTTGTCTGGCAGAAGGAGCTCAACGGACTCGGCGATGCCGTCTCCTACGGGCGCACCTTCGTGGGCGACGAGCCCTTCGCCCTCCTCCTCGGTGATACCATTTTCAGCAATAATGACCCGGACCGACCCATCCTGCGGCAGATGATTGACATCTACGAGGACCGGCAGGAATCCGTCATTGCTCTCGACGAAGTGGAGCGCGAAAAGGTCCCCCTTTACGGCATCGCGGGTGGAGAGAACCGCGGCGACGGCATCATTGAGATCAACCAGCTCATTGAGAAGCCTTCCGTGGAAGAGGCTCCCTCCAATCTGGCTATTGCCGGCCGTTACGTGTTGCGCCCCGAGATCTTCAACTACCTCGCCGAGACCGGACCGGGCAAGAACGGCGAGATCCAGCTGACCGACGCCATGGTCCTCATGCTGCAGGAACGCGGGCTCTACGGCCTCCGCTTTGACGGCAAGCGCCACGACATCGGAAACAAACTCGACTTCATCAAGACCAACGTCGAGTTCGGCCTCAGGCGTGACGACATCGGCGCGGAACTGGCGGACTACCTGAAGCAGATCGTGACGGAAATCTGAAACAACGGTCGCGATTACAATGCCGTTTCAAGCTCTCTCGCACATACCCCCGCAGGATCCCTGCACCGCCGCCTCCCTGCGCTCAGTTCCTCCCTTTACCCCGCGTTACGTGGTGATACGCTCTCCCATCCAATGATGAGAACCATCATCGTTCCAGTCCTGGGCGCGAGTCTCCTGACTGAAGCCGCCCCGACCGCCCCGGACTTCACGCGCGATATCCGGCCCATCCTCTCGGAGAATTGCTTTGCCTGTCACGGTCAGGACGCAAAAAAGCGCAAAGCCAAGCTGCGCCTCGACCAAGGTGAATCGGCTGTTGCTGAACGCGATGGTGTGCAGGCCATTGTGCCCGGGAACCTGGAGAACAGCGAAGCATGGGTTCGCATTACCTCAAAAGACGAGGATGAGGTGATGCCCCCCCCGGATTCGCATAAGGAACTTTCCGATGCGGAAAAGGACATCCTGAAGCAATGGATCCTGCAAGGTGCGCCGTATGCGGAGCACTGGGCCTTCACAGCTCCGAAGCCTCCCGCGGTGCCCAAGGGGGTGGCAAATCCGATTGACGCCTTCCTGCAGCAGCGTCTGACGGAGGAAGGCCTGGAGCCCGCGCCGCTGGCCAGGCCCGAAACACTCGTTCGACGTGTCTACCTGGATCTCACTGGACTGCCTCCCAGACCGGAGGAAGTAGACGCCTTTCTCACGGACAACTCCCCCCGGGCGCTGGAAAACCTGATCACTAGCCTGATGAAGCGCCCGTCCTACGGCGAGCACATGGCACGCTATTGGCTGGACCTCGCGCGCTACGCCGACACCCATGGCCTGCACCTCGACAACGAGCGCTCGATGTGGCCCTACCGCGACTGGGTGGTGCGAGCGTTCAACCGGAACATCAGGTTTGATGAGTTCACCCGCTGGCAACTGGCTGGAGACCTGTTGCCCGGGGCGACTATCGATCAGAAAATTGCCTCGGGATTCAACCGGTGTAATGTGACCACCGGAGAAGGAGGCAGCATCAATGCTGAATGGATTTATCGCAATGCCGTGGAACGCACTTCGACGACAGTGGAGGTGTGGATGGGACTGACCGCTGGTTGCGCGGTATGCCACGACCACAAATTCGACCCTATTTCCACGAACGAGTATTACTCGATGTATTCCTTCTTCCACAGTACCGCCGACCCTGCCCTGGACGGGAACAAGCTGGACACTCCACCTGTTATCCGCGTGCCGCTGCCAGGTGCGCAGGAAAAGCTCGCGGCCCTGGATTCGAAGATCCAGGTGGTCGAAAAACGCATCACGGAAGCCGTAACAGGGATTGACTACAACGACCCGGCAGACCTCAGTAAACCGCCCACGCCAACCACGAAGGAGACGGTGTGGATCGAGGATGCCCTGCCCGCCAAGGCTGCCGCGCAAGGTAACACCCCATGGAAGTTCGTAAGTGCGCCAGAGCCGGTTTTCAGCGGTGCCACGGCGAGCGTCCGGGAGGCCAAGGGCCTGAGCCAGCACTTCTTCACCGGTGCCAACCCGCCCCTGGTCATCGAGAATGGCATGAAGCTGTTCGCGCACGTTTACCTCGCGAAAGCCAATCCCCCGAAGCAAATCATGCTGCAGTTCAATGATGGCACGTGGGAACACCGCGCCTACTGGGGAGGCAACCAGATCGAGTGGGGCCAGAACGATTCCGTCAGCCGGCGGCGCATGGGCGACCTGCCAGAAACCGGGAAATGGGTGCGCCTTGAGGTCGATATCGAGCAGGTGGGCCTCAAGCCGGGTGCCAAGCTCAACGGCTGGGCCTACACCCAGTTTGACGGCAAGGTCTACTGGGACCAATCCGGGGGCCACGTTACCACCAACCCTGTCACCGACCCGGTCTTTTCATGGAAAGCGTGGAAAGCGCAGAAGGAAAATGAGCGCGAACAGGATCTCAACGAGGAACTACGCAAGCTCGTGAAGGGCAGGAAGCCCGGCGAATGGGCGGAGTCCCAGGAAAAACGCCTTTTCCTGCACTGGCTCGGCCGGATCTACAAGGGGGCCAAGGATACGCTGAAACCACTCAATGACGAAAAGGCAAAGCTGGTGGCCGAGAAGAATGCCATCGGCAAGAACACCGCAATAACCTTCGTGATGGCCGACCTGCCCAAGCCACGGGAGAGCTTCGTGATGAAACGCGGGCAGTATGATAACCCCGGAGAGAAGGTCAGCCGCAACGTACCAGCCTTCCTGCCGCCGCTTCCGCCCAAACCAAAGGATGGCGATTACAACCGGCTGGACCTGGCCAATTGGCTGGTCGACGGACAACATCCGCTCACCGCACGCGTCGCGGTAAATCGTTTCTGGCAGCAGTTCTTCGGTACTGGCCTGGTGAAAACCAGCGCAGACTTTGGCACCCAGGGAGAGTTGCCCAGCCACCCTGAACTGCTCGATTGGCTGGCCCTACAGTTCATGGAAGATGGCTGGGATATTCAGCGCCTGGTGACGCGCATCCTCACCAGTCATGCCTATCGCCAAAGCTCCGCGGCCTCGCCCGCGTTGCGGGAAAAGGATCCGGAAAACCGTCTCCTGGCCCGGGGACCACGGCATCGACTGGATGCCGAGGTCATCCGTGATCAGGCCCTGAACCTCAGCGGACTGATGGTGTCCACGATCGGAGGCCGGGGTGTCAGGCCCTATCAGCCCCCCAATATCTGGGAACCGGTCGGCTTTGCCTCCAGCAACACGCGCAATTACAAGCAGGACAAGGGGGAGGACCTGTATCGACGCAGCCTTTATACCTTCCTCAAGCGCACCGCTCCGCCGCCCTTCATGGCCACCTTTGATGGACCCAACCGCGAACAAAGCTGCTCGGCACGTGGCCGCAGCAACACCCCGATGCAGGCCCTGCAGCTGATGAACGATGTTCAACACGTCGAAGCAGCACGCGCCCTTGGCCAGCGCATTCTCAAGGAAGGCGGAACAAATGCTGAGGACCGTGTCCGCTGGGCATGGCGGCTTGTCACCGCCCGTTACCCTGATCCGGAAGAATCAAAAATCGTGCTGAAGGCGCTTCAGACACACCTGAACCGCTTCGCCGTTGACTCTGCAGCTGCCGGGCAACTCATTGCCTTCGGCGAAAGCAAACCCGATCCCGCCCTCAAGCAGAATGACCTGGCCGCCTGGACCCTCGTGGCGAACCTGCTCCTCAATCTTGACGAGGTCGTAAACAAGAACTGACCCCCCCATGGATCCTGCCCTCGAATTTCATCGCCTCCAATCCCGTCGCCGGTTCTTCCAGGGAGCCGGTCTCAAGGTAGGGGGTATCGCCCTGGCCCAGCTCCTCGCCCAGAGAGGCCTTGCCGCCAAGCCCACTCCAAGCCCCGATATCCATCCGGCCCTTCCCGGATTGCCCCACTTTGTGCCCAAGGCGAAGAACCTCATTTACCTGCACATGAACGGCGCTCCGGCCCAGCAGGACCTCTTCGACCACAAACCCCAGATGGAGAAGTTCTTCGACAAGGAACTTCCCGATTCGGTCCGCAATGGTCAACGCATCACCACCATGACCAGTGGGCAAAAACGTTTCCCCGTGGCTCCCAGCAGGTTCGCCTTCGAGCGCTGTGGACAGTCGGGCATCCTGATGAGTGAGCTGGTTCCACACATGAAGGGCATCGCCGACGAGATCACCATGATCAAATCGGTCCACACCGAGGCCATCAACCACGACCCGGCCTGTACCTTCGTGATGACCGGCAGTGAGGTGCCCGGCAAGCCCAGCCTCGGTTCCTGGCTCAGCTATGGCCTTGGCAGTGAAAGTCAGAATCTGCCCGCCTTCGTGGTTTTCACCCCGACCGTCAAGAACCCGAGCCAGGCGTTGTTCACTCGCATGTGGACCAGTGGTTTCCTTCCCTCCAAGTATGACGGAGTGAAGCTCCGCAGCGCCGGCGATCCGGTATTATACGTGAAGAATCCCCCGGGGGTGCTGCCTGGCGACCGGCGTGCCATGCTCGACGCCCTGGGCCAGCTGAACCGCAGGGCTTTCGAGCGCTTCGGGGACCCCGAGACCCAAACCCGCATTGCCCAGTACGAAATGGCCTTCCGGATGCAGACCAGTGTCCCCGAACTGACTGACCTTGGCAAAGAGAGCAAGGCAACCCTCGAGAGGTATGGGCCAGATGTCCAGAAGCCCGGCAGCTTTGCCCATTCGGCGATTCTCACCCGCCGTCTCATCGAACGTGGGGTCCGGGTGGTGCAGATTCTCCACCGCGGCTGGGACCAGCACGGCAACCTGCCCAAGGAGATCAAGAACCAGTGCCTTGACGTTGACCAGCCAACCGCCGCCCTTATCAGGGACCTCAAGGAAAGAGGAATGCTGAAGGACACGGTGGTTGTTTTCGGCGGTGAATTCGGACGCACCGCCTACTGCCAGGGCAAACTGACAAAGGAGAACTACGGTCGCGACCACCACCCCCGCAATTTCTGCATGTGGATGGCCGGCGGCGGCATAAGGGGAGGCATGACCCACGGGGAAACTGATGATTTCAGCTATAACGTCACCGAAAAACCCGTTCACCTCAACGAGATGAACGCCACCATTCTCCACTGCATGGGTATCGACAATCACCGCTTCCGCTTTCCCTTTCAGGGATTGCAGCAACGCCTTACCGGAGTGGAGGATGCCTATCCCATCGAGGATATCCTCCTGTAGTCCTGATCATTGCTCCAGCGAACCTGCGCCCAACCGGAAAGCCGATAGACGAAGCAGCATGAACATCACGCACCACCTCGTGAACACAGAGGGGCAACCCGCGACATGAACCTCCGGATTCCACTCCTTCTGGCCAGCACCGCATGTTCGCTGGGACTACCGGTCAATGCCCGGGCCCAGGGCTCCTGCCCGGAGTTCTTCGCAAATCTCGCGCCCGGGGCTCCCGGTTCCTGCGCCGACTTCTCGTTCTTCGGATTCAATGGCGTCGAGGTGGGAGGATTCAACCGCACAAGAAGCGGCGCCTCCATGGCGGCAATCAATCTCTTTGAGGAAATCACGATCCCGCCGGAGTTCTTCGATCCCCTCGAACCTGTCTTCGCCTCGGTGGAGGTGAACTCTGCCGGGGCCACCGGAATCCCCGGGTTCAGCATCGAACACCAGGGCCGGGTAAGCATGTTCCCCCTCTCGAGCGAACCCCCACCAGGATCCACCCCCGCCCGCTTCATCGCGACCAGCAGTCAGAACAGGACCATTTTCAGGGCCCATGATCCTGAACCGGGCATTCAGAATATCACCCTCGACATCAAGTTGGAGCAGGACTTCGAACTGGTCGACCCCGTCAGCAGCGGCATCGTCGGCGATGTGGGGGCCTCCTTCCGCGTCAATGTGGGGGAACTTGAGACCGGCGAAATGATCACCGAACTGTCCGGGAGTGCGAAATTCGACTCCACCTCCGGCCCCAACCCCGAGTTCGACGATGAATTCGCACCCGGCTACGACGGGTTCACCGACATCACTTCCGTTGACCCCGGCCGGATCAAGGTCGAATTCGAACGGACTCTGGAGATCACGGTCGAGGAGAACCTCGACATCAGGCTGGAAACCCTGGTGAGCGAATCGATCTTCACCGACGGATTCGACTCAGGTGATGCCGCCGCCTGGATCTCCGACAGCGGAAACGCCTTCACCGTCACTGTCCAGAGCCAGAATCCCGGAGTGACCTTCGATCTCAAGCCCGCGAGCACACCACCGGTGGTCGTGCCAAACCTTGATGTCGACCGCCTTCCGGACGGTCAGGTTCGCCTGACCTGGGACGCCCTCGACACCCAGTCCTACACCGTCCTCTTTACTCCCGACCCGGCGCTATCACACGATCAATGGGAGGAAAGGACTACTATCGCGGGCACAATGGGAGTAATCACCAGGGACTTTCCCCTCGCCGGCCCAGCGGGATTCTTCGCGGTCCGCACGACATCCCCCTGACGTTCATCCCCCGGGTCGGAAAAACATCACCGAAACAGTGGGGACTCCAACCTGTCGGATTCCCCGATTGCGCCGCCAGTGGGGTTCGCTATTCTTTCTGCTTCCTTGAGGATCAGCCCTGTCATCATTCTCACTCTGCTGTTCGTCTCCGCGGATGGCAGGGCCGACCAGTTTGCGAGTCTTGCCCCGTTGCTCAAGGAACACTGCAGCAAGTGTCATGGCGGGGCGAAACAGAAAAGCGGGCTCGACCTGCGTTCCCTGGAGAGTCTGCTCAAGGGGGGTGACAGCGGCCCGGCCTTTCTCCCCGGCAAGCCGGCGCAGAGCCGACTCGTGACCCAGCTTGATCCCGAGGCCGATCCCCACATGCCCCCAAAGGGCCAGCTGAGCGAGGGAGATATTTCCCGGATCCGGGACTGGGTCACCCGGTTCAAACGACCGGAAGAAGTGGCTCCCGGCCCCGGCCCGGCCAAACCGGCGAGGCCCCTCCCGCCCGGCCTCATGCCGACTATCGCAATCGACACCCTGCTGGAAAACTCCTGGAAGGAGAAAGACCTCACCCCCGCCCCTCCCATTGGCGATGCTGCCTTCCTGCGCAGGGTCACCCTGGATCTCCTGGGTCGGATTCCGACGAGGCATGAACGCAGCCGCTTCCTGGCGGAAACGGGCTCCGACCGACGTGACCTCCTCCTCGACGATCTTCTGGCGAGCAAGGCCCACGCCCGGCACTTCGCCGAAGTCTTCAATGCCGCCCTGCTTGGACGGGCGCAGGGTGGGGGCAAGAGCCGGGGTGACCGTGAGAAGCACTTCCTGCCCTACCTGCGCTGGGCTTTCGAAACAAACCGTCCCTGGAACAAGGTGGGGCACGACTTCATCGTGGCCCGACCGCAGAGTCCGCAGGAACAGGGAGCCGCCTGGTTTCTCTATGAGCAAGGCGACGATGCCGGCAGGATGGCCAACGCCACTTCGACCGCCCTCTTTGGAAAGCAACTGCAGTGTGCCCAGTGTCACGATCATCCGGTCGCTCCCGAGATCGAACAGAAGCACTACTGGGGGCTGGTCGCCTTCTTCGATCGGACACGCAACGTGAACACCAAGGCAGGCCCGGGACTCGGAGAGCGTGCGGCCGGCGGATACAACAAGTTCGCCAACCTGGAAGGTGAGAGCAGTGAGAGTGAGCTGGTATTCCTCACCGGTCACGTGGTGGAGGAACCAGGCGGACGCCGCGACAAGGACGCTGCGGAGAATTATGCTGTTGCTCCGCCAGCAGACTGGATCAATCCACCGAAGCCCAAGAAGAAGGGAGAAAAGCCGAAGATCACCACCAACGTGGAGAAGGCTCCCCTTCCCAAGTTCTCTCGCCGCAGGGAACTGGCCCGCATTGCCATCGAGGACAACCCCGCCTTCGCCTGCGCCCTCGTCAACCGCCTCTGGGCCATCCTGATGGGACGGGGGATCGTGCACCCGGTGGACAAGATGAACTCGGCTCACCCCCCCAGCCACCCGGAACTGCTGGAATGGCTGACCCGGGACTTCACCAACAACGGCTACGACCTGCGTCGGCTGTGCCGGGCCATTCTCACCAGCCGGGCCTATGGCCTCTCCACCGTGCACCCGGGCGAGGTGCCACCCCTCCCGGAAAGTTTTGCCCGCGCCCTCGACAAGCCGCTGCCGGCCGAACCGCTCTTCCGTTCCATCCTGGTCTCCCTGGGTAGCGAGATCCGGGAAGATGGAACCGTCGGGCAGGAAAGCGACTACCGCGGTTCCTTCGTAGCAACCTACCCGGACATCTTTGCCGAGGTCTTCTCGCCCTCCGTGCAGCAGGCCATGTTTGCCGCCAATGGTGAAGTAATTGACAGAATGCTCCGGGCTGAAGAACTGCCCCTGCCCGCCCGCCTCAACAGGAACCCGGACAACCGCGGGGTGGTGGAAGAACTCTTCCTGACTGTTTTCAGCCGCGCCCCGAACTCCGGGGAACGCCAACGCAGCATCTCCTATCTCGAAAATAGACCGGCCCGCCGGATTGCTGCCATCCGGCAGGTCCTCTGGGCCCTCTTCAACAGCGCCGAATTCCGGATGAACCACTGATGGGCGGAGAGCACCAGGACTGTGGCAGCCCGGAGCACGGTCTTCACCGCCGACGCTTCCTGGAAGGACTGACCGCGGGCGCCATCTCCACCTTCAGCTGGTCCGGCCTCTTCTCCAATCCCGTTTTTGCCGAGACCGCCAAGAAAAAGCAGAAACGCTGCATCCTCCTCTGGCTCTGCGGGGGGCCGAGTCAGTTCGAGACCTGGGATCCCAAGCCGGGAACACCCACCAGCGGACCCTTCGGCTCCATTCCAACCTCCATCCCCGGAGTACACTTCAGCGAGCTCATGCCCAAGTGCGCCTCCATCGCGCACAAGACGACGGTTATCCGCTCGATGAAGACAAGTGCCCGCGAACACTCCCAGGCCATCAATCTCCTGCAGCGCGGACACAAACCGCGACCACCCTTTACCCGCCCCACCCTCGGCTCGGTCCTCTCCCAGCAACTGGGCCAGCTCGGAAGCGCCCTGCCCAACTTCATTCTCCTCGATCCCTGCCCGGAAGGGAATGAGTTCAAGGGCTTCAAGGCGGGCAACTGGGCCGGATGGCTCGGTGCGGAATACGCACCGGTACGCACGGGCGGAGAGTTCGGGATCCCGCATGTCAACAAACTCGACTCCATCACCACCGGGGATCACGAGGCCCGGGAGGAGCTCCGTAGTTTCTTCAGCAAGAAGTTCGAGAACGATACCAGGAGCGAGGCCGCCTCCTCCCACAATGCGGTCTACGAACGCGTCAAGGGGCTGATGAGTTGCGCCCACCTCTTCGACCTCGAACGACTCCCGCGGAAGGACCGGGAACGTTACGGTCCGGGAACCTTCGGGCAGCACACTCTCCTGGCCCGGACCCTGGTGGAGGAGGGGGCTCCCTTCGTCATGGTGGCCAACGGAATGCCCTGGGACTGCCACGTGTTCAACCACGAGATCTACCAGATGGTGGTGCCGGACCTCGACAACATCCTCTTCCAGCTCCACACGGATCTCGAACAACGCGGGATGCTGGAGGACACCCTGGTGGTGGCCATGGGGGAGTTCGGACGGACCCCCTGGCTCAATGCCGCCCGCGGCCGTGACCACTATCCCAATGCCTGGAGCCTCAGTATGTTTGGAAGCGGAATTGCACAGGGCGCGGTGGTGGGAAGCACCGACAAACTCGGCATCGACGTGACCGGGCAGGCCCACAACGAACAGAATCTCTTCGCTACCATCTTCTCTGCCCTCGACATCGACCCACACGGAGAATTCAACATCCCCACCCTGCCCAACTTCCATCACGTGGAAGACCACTCGGAACCGATCAGGGAGGTGCTGGCATGAAGATCGAACTGAAGAAGGGCCCGACCTTCAAAATGCCCACTCACTGCCTCTCCCTCGCCCGGGACGACGAGGATCACTTCTTCGCCTCCTGCTTCGACGGGGGCATCTACGCCCTCCCCGGAAGCCGTTGGAAAAAGCTGGAAAAACTTGCCCAGCACCAGAATTACGCCTCGGGGGTCAATTGGTCTACCGCCACCCGGCGCCTGATCTCCGCGGGCTACGACGGACGCCTGCTCTGGATCGATCCGGAGCACAAAAAGACGGAGCGCAAAGTGAACGCACATGATTTCTGGTCCTGGCAGAGCGCGATCTCTCCGGACGGCACACGGGTGGCCTCCTCCACGGGTCAGTACCTCTGCGGCGGCTACAAATACGAACCCGCCCCTCAGAAGGAGCCTTCCGTAAAAGTGTTTGATACCCAGACGGGCAAACAGACCCACGCCTTTGAACACGTCCCGCCGGTCGAGTCGGTTGCCTTCAGTAAAGACGGGAACTTTCTGGCAGCGGGAAACCTGATGGGTGAAGTGCGCATCTGGAACCTTCCCGCAAACAGGGAGGTGGCCCGCATTGAAACCGGTAGCTTCACCGGTTGGGGCATCATCAAAGGCCACTACTTCACCGGCGGCATCTTCGCCCTGGCCTTCTCCCCGGACGACTCCGAAATCTTCCTCGCGGGCATGGGCTCCACCCGCGATCCTGCCGCCGGTAACGGCAAGCAACTGTGGGAGCGCTGGCAGTGGCGTGACGGAGAAGTGAAGAAAGTGGGCCATGCCAACGACGGAGAGATCGGCCAGGGACTCATGGAAACTCTCGCCATCCATCCCAACGGAAAAATCTTCGTAATGGCCGGCCGCCTCTTCAAGGGCCAGTGGAATACCGCCATCTTCGATCTCGAAACCGGCTCCCGCCTGGCGCAGGCCGATGCAAAGATGCGGGTGAGCAAGGCCGTCTGGAACGAAGACGGATCCCGGCTCTACCTTGGAGGGAGCTCCGGCCAGCCCAAGGGGCGGAAGGACCTCGAGAAACCCGAGTGGGGACGTGTCAAGGTGCTCGAGGTCGAAATCTCGTAATCGACCCTGGCAATCCTCCATTGCATCCACAGGGCAGGAAGCTAGCCTCTCCCGGATGTCCCGCAGCTTCCTGGCCCTCCAGATGCTCATCGCTGCCCTCTGGGCCAGCGGCCTCTCGGCCAGTGTCGATTTCAACCGGGACATTCGTCCCATCCTCTCGAATCATTGCTTTGCCTGTCACGGGCCTGACGAACACGAGCGCAAGGGCAAGCTGCGCCTTGATACAGCGGCGGGAGCGCTCAAGGGGGGCGAAACCGGGGACACCATCGTCGCTGGCAAACCCAACGACAGCGAACTCATCCACCGCATCTTGAATGCGGACCCGGACGAGATCATGCCCCCACCCAAGGCACACAAGGAGCTAAGCAAGGGAGAGAAGGAGCTCATCAGGCAGTGGATCGCAGAGGGGGGCGAATACGCGGAACCCTGGACCTACCTCCCACCCCGGAGGCATCCCGTCCCGACCGTCGGGGCTCGTGACTGGGGCGAGAACTGGATCGACAACTTCATTCTGGCCCGGCTCCAGAGCGAGAACCTCAAGCCTTCCCCGGATACCGACCCGGTCACCCTGGTGCGACGGCTCCACTTCGATCTTATCGGCCTTCCTCCCACACCCGCTGAGGTGGACCAATTCGTGAAACGCTGGAAGGAGGATCCGGCCTCCTGCCTGGAAACAACCACGGACGCGCTCCTGGCTTCACCCCACTTCGGCGAGCGCATGGCGATGTACTGGCTCGATCTCGTCCGCTACGCCGATACCTGCGGGTATCATGGCGACCAGGATCACAGTATTTCTCCTTATCGCGACTACGTGATTGACGCCTTCAATGACAACCTGCCCTTTGACCGGTTCACCCGCGAGCAACTGGCTGGCGACCTGCTCCCCAATCCCACCGTCGACCAGAAAATCGCAACCGGCTACAACCGCCTCCTGCAGACCTCGCACGAGGGTGGGGTGCAGGCCAAGGAATACCTCGCCATCTACTTTGCGGACCGGGTCCGCAACCTCTCCAATGTCTGGATGGGAGCCACCGTGGGCTGTGCGCAGTGTCACGACCACAAGTATGACCCCTACACTTCGCGGGACTTCTACGCCCTGGGGGCCTTTTTCGCCGATGTGGATGAGTCGCAGCACTTCAAGGTTGGCTCCAACAGCCTGCCCACCAGGCGCCCGCCCGAGATCGACGTCCACACCAAACGCGAGCGGCAGCGCATCGCCGAGCTGGAGAATCTGCTGGCAACCGCAAGATTTGCCACCGAAGCCGCCCGCAAGCAGGTGGAATCCGAATTGGCTGCCCTCGAAAAAGCCAGGCGCAAGACCATGATCACGGTGGCCACCAAGCCCCGCACCATTCGCCTCCTGCCCCGTGGCAACTGGCTTGATGACAGTGGCCCCGTGGTGGAACCGGCCTTTCCTGCCTTCCTCGCCGGAAAACAGAACTCCAGAACGAACGCACGCCTCACCCGGCTTGACCTCGCCAACTGGCTCACCGATCCCGACGCCGGAACGGGCGGCCTGACCGCACGGGTCATGGCCAACCGCTTCTGCTACCTGGTCTTTGGCTCCGGAATCTCCAAGCGCCTCGACGACTTTGGCGGCCAGGGAGAAGCCCCGGTCCATCCTGAGCTACTGGACAACCTTGCGGTTGAGTTCTACGAGTCGGGATGGAACGTGAAGCATATGATGAAGCTCCTCGTGACCAGCCGGACCTACCGGCAGAGTTCGTTGGAACCGGTCGCCCTGCGCGAACGCGATCCCTACAATCGGCTTCTCGCACGCCAGTCGCGCTACCGCCTTCCCGCCGAAACCATCCGCGACAATGCGCTCGCCATTTCAGGTCTCCTGCACACCGGCTACGGGGGAGCAAGCAGCAAGCCTTACCAACCCCTGGGCTATTATCGTCATCTGAACTTTCCGACCCGCAAGTACGCCCACCACGCTGATGACCGCCAGTGGCGCCGCGGTGTCTATGTCCACTGGCAACGGCAATTCCTCCACCCCATGCTGCGCGCCTTTGACGCCCCCACCCGCGAGGAATGCACCGCCGAACGTTCACGCTCCAATACTCCCATCGCAGCCATGACCCTGTTGAACGATCCGTCCTTCGTGGAAGCGGCCCGCGTCTTTTCGGAACGTATCCTCAGGGAAGGCGGAAAAGATGACAGGGCGCGCCTCGAGTTCGCCTACCGCGAGGCTCTTTCCCGAACTCCGGACGAACAGGAAAGGAAAATCATGGGCCGGCTCTTCGCCCTGGCTACAAAGGAATTCAGAGCCGATCCCGCGGCCGCCAGAAAACTGATTTCGACCGGACAGGCTCCCCCGCCCAAGGATATCGATGCCATCGAGCAAGCGAGCTGGACCACCGTGGCACGAGCCATTCTGAACCTCTCCGAAACCTATAGCAGGAACTAGATCGCAGGTAACGAAACCTGCTGCCAGACCCTCCACCAGACCGATGACCTCCACCGAACAACTGGGAAATCATCTCAACCGGCGCTCCTTCCTCGGCTCGGCCGGCATCGGCTTCGGCTCCACGGCCCTTCTTTCCCTGCTTGGGCGCGATGCCTTCGGAGGCGCGATCAATACCTCCTATGACGGCCTCCCCGGCCTTCCGCACCATGATGCCAAAATCAAGCGGGTCATTTTCCTCACCATGGCAGGCGGCCCTTCCCATCTGGAGACCTTCGACTACAAGCCCAAGCTCGATGAACTCAACGGCCAGCCCATGCCGGAGTCCTTCACAAAGGGACAACCGATCGCCCAGCTGCAGGGGCAGAAGCTCAAGGTCCAGGGACACCTCACCAAGTTCCAGGAATTCGGCAAGGGGCAGTTCATTTCCGACTTCCTTCCCTACCATCGCAGGATGGCGGACCAGATCTGCGTGATCAAATCGATGCTTACTGAACAGATCAATCACGACCCAGCCCACACCTTCATGAATACCGGTACTGCCATCAGTGGTCGTCCGTCCATGGGCGCCTGGATCAACTATGGCCTCGGCAGCGACAGTGAGGACCTCCCGGGATTCGTGGTCATGACCAGCGTAGGGGGGCGCAATCCCCAGCCCATCGCCGCGCGACAGTGGGGCGCGGGCTTCCTCCCCAGCCGCCACCAGGGGGTCGAATTTAATTCCACTGGCGATCCGGTCCACTACGTGACCAGTCCGGGAGGCGTGACCACGAAACAGCAGAGTGCCCTCGTCCAGTCCATCCAGCAACTCGACAGCCGACGCAACGAGCTCGTCGACAACCCGGAAATCAAGGCGCGCATCGCAGCCTACGAAATGGCCTTCCGCATGCAGGCCAGCGTCCCGGAACTCACCGATGTCTCAAGGGAACCGCAGCGTATCCTCGATATGTACGGGGCCAAGCCGGGCGACGGCTCCTTCGCCTCCAACTGTCTCCTGGCCCGCCGCCTGGCCGAGAAAGGAGTGCGCTTCATCCAGCTTTACCACCGCGGCTGGGATCACCACGGCGGACTGGTGAAATACATGAACACCTGCTGTGGGCTCACCGACAAACCGACCTGGGCCCTCCTCACCGATCTCAAGCAGCGTGGAATGCTGGAGGAAACCCTCATCGTGTGGGGGGGCGAATTCGGGCGCACTCCCATGTTCCAGGGCAAGGGCGGGGCCGGCCGTGATCATCATATCAAGGGATTCTCGATGTGGCTGGCGGGCGGAGGCATCAGGGGCGGGACGGCCTACGGTGAAACCGACGAACTGGGATACGCCTCCGTCAAGAACATCGTCCACGTCCGTGACCTCCACGCCACCATGCTCCACCTGCTGGGAATCGACCACAGCCGTTTTTCGGTGAAGTTCCAGGGACTGGACATGCGCCTCACCGGGGTGGAACCCGCCCGGGTGGTAAGAGACGTGCTGACCTAGGCAGGAGCCTGTCAGCCGCCCGGCGGGGAATTACCCGCTTTCCCCTCAAATTCAAGCTCCTCCGAAGACAGGACGGGCTCAGGTGACCCTGTTCTTGCGAAGTCCCGCCGCTCTCGCTAGAGAGTAGGCACCATGCGCCTGACCATTTCTGCGCTTCTCCTTTACGGGACCCTGCCCGCATTGACCGCCCCGCTGTCCTACAACCGCGACGTGCGGCCGATCCTGGCCGAGAATTGCTTCGCCTGTCACGGCCCGGATAAGAATGCCCGCAAGGCCAAACTGAGGCTCGATGTCCGGGAGGATGCTCTCAAGAAAGAAGCATTTGTGCCCGGCGATCCCGATGACTCCGAACTGGTCTTCCGCATCAACACCGACGACGACGACGACCTCATGCCGCCCCGCGACTCCCACAAGTCGCTCACCTCCTTGCAGAAAAAGATCCTCGCGGAGTGGATCAAGCAGGGATCTGAATACGAACCGCACTGGGCCTACATCACGCCCAGCCGTCCGGATGTTCCGGAGTTGGGAGCAAATCATCCCGTCGACAATTTCATCCTGGCGGGCATGCCGAAAGGTTCACGCAAGTTCTCGCCCCGTGCCGACACCGGCACTCTTGGAAAGAGGCTCTCCTTCGACCTGACGGGATTGCCGGTTTCCTTCAACAAGGTCGACCCCACCAACCATGAGTCTGCCATTGACGAGTTCCTGGCCTCACCCCGCTACGGCGAACGTATGGCGGTGATGTGGCTCGACCTGGCACGCTACGCCGACAGTCACGGCTACCACAGTGACAAGACGTGGAGCATGACCCCGTACCGGGACTATGTCATCCGCGCCTTCAACCGCAACAAGCCCTACGACACCTTCATCATCGAACAGCTCGCTGGCGATCTCCTAGAGAATCCCACCACCGAAAACTATGTCGCCACGGGGTTCAACCGGGTCAACCAGGTCTCTGAAGAGGGCGGAATCCAGGACGCGGAATATATCGCCAAATACTATGCCGAACGGGTCCGCACGACCTCGGTGGCCTTCCTCGGGGCAACGATGGGATGCTCCGAGTGCCACGATCACAAGTTCGATCCCTTCACCGCCAAGGACTTCTACTCCATGGAAGCCTTTTTCTCCGATATCTACGAGAAGGGTGCCTACAACGGCGATGGACGCTACAACCCCGGTGCCGACATCAAGAAGTATCCCGGATTCAAATTGGACAAGTGGGGACCTGCCCTCGATGTCCCCGAGCCGGACAAGACGGACGAGCTGGCTCGTATTGAGAAGGAAAAGCGTGGGCTCCAGGAAGAGCTCAAGAAGGACAGCCCCGAACTGGAAAAGGAATTCCTCAAGTGGGTCCACGATCTGAAGGCCAAGATCGCATCCAACCAACCACAGGATATCACCATCCTCGATGATCAGGAACTCCCCCTGGCCCAGGTCCAGACTATCACCGACAATGTGCACTCCGGGAAGATCGCACGCCGCCAGGAAAATGCGGGGCTGGTCCAGCACATCGTCGACGCCAGCACGAAACCGGTCACCCTGGGGACAGGTGAATATCTCTTCGCCTACGTCTGGCTGGACCCCAAGAACCCTCCCAGGCAGATCATGCTCCAATTTCATGCCGACAACTCCTGGGAGCACCGCGCCTGGTGGGGAGAGGATCTCATTCCCTACGGCAAAGGGAGCAACGCTGCCAACCACCACAAGGCGGGTGCCCTGCCCGCCCCGGGAAAGTGGGCCCGCATTGAAGTTTCGGCCGAGAAGGTCGGTCTCCCGGCGGGCAAGAAGATTACTCAACTGGCCTACACCCAGCATGGTGGGGCCATGCTCTGGGATCTGTCTGGACACACCAGCAGCGACGCGAGTGCCGCCCTGGCCGGACTCCCGGATGACGTGCGCAAGCAGTTACTGGCCGAAAGGGGACAAAAGGTCGATCCCAAGCTACGGGGCCCTCTCCTCACCCACTTCCGCACCATCGCTGACTCCCTGCAGCCGATTCGGGACAAGATTACCGGGCTCGACCAGCAGGCCAAGGGTGCCAAGGGAACGACCCGCATGACCCTTGTGACCCTCTCCACCAACCCACGCGAGATTCGCATCCTGCCCCGGGGCAACTGGATGGATCGAACCGGCCCGGTGGTGCTGCCGGCCCTTCCGGCCTTCCTCACCGTCGCCGGAAAAAACCCGCCACCCACCGAAGCCCGTCTCACCCGGCTGGATCTTGCCCGCTGGATCGCCTCCTCAAAAAATCCCCTCACCGCCCGTGCCTTTGTCAACCGCGTGTGGGCTCTCTTCCTCGGAACCGGTCTCTCGCGGGACCTGCAGGACCTCGGGAACCAGGGCCAGTGGCCTACCCACCCCGAACTGCTGGACTGGCTCGCCGTCGAGTTCATGGAGAGCGGCTGGAACGTGAAACACCTCGTGAAACTGATCCTCACCTCGGAAACCTACCAGCAATCGTCCAACGCTTCCGCCGAACTGACGGCCTCCGACCCCTACAACCAACTTTATTCCCGGCAGAATTCCCGACGGCTTCCGGCCGAATTCGTGCGCGACAATGCCCTCGCGGTCTCAGGTCTTCTCAATCCCCTCATCGGCGGAGCGAGTTCCCGTCCCTACCAGCCAGCGGGCTACTATCGCGAGCTGAACTTTCCCAAGCGCACCTACAAGCACCACAACGATGACAACCAGTACCGGCGCGGCGTCTACATGCACTGGCAACGCAGTTTCCTGCATCCGATGCTGGTGGCCTTCGACGCCCCACCCCGGGAGGAATGTACCGCCAATCGGGAAAACTCCAACACTCCCCAGCAGGCCCTCAACCTCCTCAATGATCCCACCTTCGTGGAGGCGGCCCGCGTCCTGGCCGAACAGCTTACCGGCAACAGCCGGCCATTTGCCAAACGCCTGGAGCTTGCCTTCCAGCAACTCCTCCAGCGCAATCCCTATCCCGAGGAGGCCAAACTGCTGAAGGATCTCTACGACCGACAGCTCAAGCGCTACCTGAAAAGCCCCCAGGATGCCAATGCCCTCCTCAAGGTCGGCCTGCGCACCGCTGGGAAAGAGGCCAACCCGATGGACCTCGCCGCCTTCACCGCGGTAACCCGCGCCCTGCTGAACCTGCACGAGACGATTACGAGATACTAAGCCGCTCACAACAGAAGCCCCCCACAACTTCCCGTCATGAACGATCAATTCTTCAACGCGATCAACCGCCGCACTTTCCTCAAGGGATCCTCCTACTCGGTGGGCAGTGCCGCCCTCGCTTATCTTCTCAGCCAGGAGACCCAGGCGGAACCCCAATGGAAGGGTGCGCTCAATGAAAAGCTGCATTTTCCACCGAAAGCCAAACGGGTCATCCACCTCTGCATGGCGGGTGGGCCATCCCACCTTGAGACCCTCGACCATAAACCGGAACTCGCCAAACTCAACGGCAAGCCCATGCCGGAGTCCTTCACCAAGGGACAGCAGCTCGCACAACTGCAGGGCAGCCGCAACAAACTCAAGTGCCTCGGGCCGCAACACGAATTCAAGCCCTATGGTGAGTGCGGGCGCCTCATGTCCTCAGCCTTTCCCCACATCGGGTCCATCGCGGATGACATTGCGGTCATCAACTCAATGTCCACCGAGCAGATCAACCATGATCCCGCTCACACCTTCATGAACACCGGATCGGTCATTCCCGGGCGGCCCTCGATGGGCTCCTGGCTCCTCTACGGGCTGGGCGCGGACACCGATGAGCTTCCCGGATTTGTGGTAATGACCTCCTCCGGGGGTGGACAGGATCAACCCATCGCAGCACGCCAGTGGCACAGTGGCTTCCTGCCTTCCCGGTTCCAGGGCGTGCAATTCAACTCAAAGGGTGATCCCGTCCACTATGTGAAGAATCCCGCCGGCGTCTCCCGGGAAACCCAGGGAGATCTTCTCAATACCATCAACGGACTCAACAACCTGCTGGGAAAAAGACAGAATGATCCTGAGATCGCTACCCGCATCGCGCAGTATGAGATGGCTTTCAAGATGCAGGCTTCCGTGCCCGATCTCGTCGATGTGTCCAAGGAACCAAAGCACATCTTTGAACTCTACGGAGCCAAACCCGGGGATGGATCCTTCGCCTCGAATTGCCTCGTCGCACGTCGGCTGGCTGAACGCGGAGTTCGCTTCATCCAGCTCTATCATCGCGGCTGGGACCATCACGGGAACGTGAAAGGGGCCATCAACACCGTCGCAGGCCATATCGACAAGGCAACCGCAGCGCTGGTCAAGGACCTGAAGGAACGCGGCCTGCTGGAGGACACCCTCATCATCTGGGGGGGAGAGTTCGGTCGCACCCCGATGGCCCAGGGCAGTGGGCGCGACCACCACATCCAGGCCTTCTCCCTCTGGATGGCGGGAGCCGGAATCAAGGGTGGAGCCAGTTGGGGAGCCACCGACGATCTGGGCTACGCAGTGGCCAAGGATCATGTCTCGGTGCATGACCTCCACGCCACCATGCTCAGGCAACTTGGCATCAACCACGAGCTCCTCACCTACCGCTTCCAGGGGTTGGACTTCCGTCTCACCGGGGTGGAGAAAGCGCGAGTCGTCAAGGAGGTCCTGGCCTGAACAGGTACCAGAGTCTGCTCCGGAATATCAAGAAGAGACGCTCCGGGACTGGTGGTCCCCGGCGGGGCATGAGAGCCCCTACCAGCCCGCTCCCCTGGTCAGGGTCCTGATCCGGCAGACATGGAAGTCGGCCGTCATGTAGAGGGTCGACCCATCGTCGCCCCAGTTGCAGTTGGCCGTGCGCTGACCGGTCAGGATGTGCCCGAGGAGCTTGCCTTCCGGCGAGATGACAAGCACTCCACCCGGACCGGTGGTCCAGATGATCCCATCCTTGTCCACTTTCATGCCATCGGGCGCCCCGGGATACTTCCGCGCCAGTGTGGAGCAATCAAAGAGCACCTTCTGGGGACCGAGTGAGCCATCCGCCCTGATGTCCCAGGAGAAAATATAGGGCTTCGGCCCGTGGGACTGCGCAACATAGAGCTTCTTCTCATCCGGCGAGAGCGCGATCCCATTGGGACGGTCGCACTCCTTGGTGAGCAGGGTCACCTTGCCATCGGTCTCGATGCGATAGACGCCGAACCAGTCCGTCTCGCGCCCGGGATCCTTCTCGCGCCTGGGCAGGCCGTAGGGCGGGTCGGTGAAATAGATGGCCCCGCTGGAGTGAATGGCCAGATCGTTGGGGCTGTTGAATCGTTTACCATCGTAACGATCAGCAAGGGTGACCTTCCCTCCGCCGGGGGTGAGCATGGCCACTCGACGATCGCCGTGTTCACAGGAGACGAGACGCCCCTGGGCGTCGAAGGAAAGACCGTTTGATCCGGGTTCAGGATACCCGGGCGTTATCCCGGTATAGCCGGAGGGCGTCATGAAGACAGAGTGGCCTTCCTTCTTCTCCGACCACTGGTAAATCGTGTTAGCGGGAACGTCGGACCACAGCAGGCGGCTGTTCTTCCTGTCCCAGACCGGCCCCTCGGACCAGATGAATCCGGAAGCCAGGACTTCGATTTTGGCATCCCTGGCAACGAGCTTGTCGAAGGCCGCATCGTGGCGGACAACCGAACCGATGTTCGGGTGCTCAGCCCCCAGGAGGGGAGCGGTCAGGAAGAGGGCGCAGGTGGCGAGTGTGTTGTGTTTCATGGTATTGAAAATCAAGTTAATGGCTCTGGCGAGCCACCGGAACTGGAACGGCTAGTCAATCTTGAGCTTCGGAAAAATTCCCTTCGGAGCACGGAAGTAGTGCGGCCAGTCGATCCAAGTCGCTTCAGTAGTGAAGAACTCCCTCTCTACGATATACCAACGACCACGCTTGTATCGCAGGAGGACCCAGAGGACTTCGTCGGCCTCCTCGATCCATTCCTCGAACATGGTCCCCGCATAGTTGATCCTCTTTCCCGCCTTGGTCAGCGGCAGGGCATCGACGAAAGCCCAGTCCTTCTCCATCATGATGTGCTTGATCCGGAAGGACACCGCCTGATGGACGGCATCCTCAACCGGATCGGTCACAGCCGCCATGATCTCGCGGAACTCCTTGCTCCCCTTTTTGGGAACGACCGGCGCGGCGCCCACCTGGGAACCGAGGAGAAGAGCAAGCAGAAGAAGCAATCGCATTGGCGTGATACGTAACTGCTCCTGCCTGCTCCCGCAAGAATAGCGTTGCAGGTCCTGAAATGTAAGCGCTCCGGGCCGGGCAATCCCCCCGGGGGGATCACATAATTTCCCTCATCTGAAAATCAGGTCCCGGGTCCGCGGTTGGAAACGGGCAGGGACCATACGCCCTGCTCCCAACCAAGAAAACAGCGCAAAACACAGGCATCTGAAGAAGGAGTCCTGCCGACGAGGCGGGGCTCCTTCCTCGTGTCCACGAGGCCTGTGCCCTCCCCCCGACGGTTTCCTGGTCCTATCTCAAAAGCTCGGCAGGCTTGCAGTCTGGCGACGTTTTCCCATGAATGGACCTGCATGATTCAGAAATTCGCTCCAGCCTTCGCCAGCCTGCTTATCACCTCCTCCTTCCCGTCCCCGGCCACCGCCGGGACAACCAAAGTGTATCTTGGAACCCAGGGCCGGGGTGAGAGCAAGGGAATCTACCTCTGTGATCTCAATACTGAAACGGGCGCTCTTTCAAAACCCAAGCTCGCTGCCACCTTGTCCGGTTGCGGCTTTCTCGCGATCCATCCCAACAAGAAGTATCTCTACTCCACCGCCCGCGGCGATGGCAACCAGGTCGGGGCCTTCCACATCAGGAACGATTACACGCTCGGCCCCATCAACCTGCAATCCTCCGAGGGAACGAGTCCCTGTCACGTTTCGGTGGATGCGACCGGAAGCTGTCTGATGGTGGCCAACTACGGAAGCGGCAGCGTGGCCGCCCTCAGGATTGACGAAGATGGCTCGCTGGTGAAATCGAGCTCCGCCCACCAGCACGAGGGATCGAGTATCAACGAGAAGCGTCAGAAAGGCCCCCACGCACACTCGATCTATCCCGGACCCGACAACAAGTTCGCCTACGCCCCCGATCTCGGGATCGACAAGGTCGTCATCTACAGGCTCAACCCCGCGACTGCCGCCATGGAAAAGGTCGGCTCCGCCGATACCCGGGCGGGAGCCGGGCCGCGCCACATGAAGTTTGGCAAGGACGGGCGGCAGGCCTACGTTCTCACCGAGCTGCACCTGACCGTCACCGTTTACGACCGAGACCCGTCCACAGGACTTCTGGGCAAGAGCAAGCAGGAAGTCAGCTGCCTGACCCAGGACATCGACCCCGACGGGATGAGCTGCTCGGAAATCCGCGTTCATCCCAACGGGAAATTCCTCTACGCCGCCAATCGGGATGGAAAGCGCGCCGACCGCGACTCGATCTCCGTATTCCAAGTTCTTGAAGAGGGCAGGCTCAAGCGAATCCAGAGCATCCCTGCGAAAGTGAGCATCCCCCGCAACATCGGGGTTGACCCCGACGGCAAGTGGCTTCTAGTAGCCGGCCAGCGATCTGGCAATGTTCCTGTCTTCCGGATCAGGAAAGATGGGACGCTCAAATACAACGGGAACGAAGTGAAGGTCGCCAACGCAATGTGCGTGGAGTTCCTGAAACAATAGCTCCCTTTTTGATTCCAAACACGATCACACCCCAAAAGCTGACCCTTCAAGTCATGAACCACACTCCCCTGCTTCTCACCCTGGCCCTTGCAATGGCCGCTTTCGCTGCACCCCTGGTTTCTCCACGGGACGATGCCCGCCGACTCGAAGTCCTCTTCTTCGGCGCCCCTACCAAAAATCATCCGGGCCACGACCCCGTTACCCGCTACCGGGTGCTCAAGAAACACCTTGGTGCCGACGGCATCAACCTGACCTACATCGAGGAGCCTTCCGAGGCCCTGAACGCAGTAACCCTTGCTCAGTTTGACGCGGTTCTCATGTATGGCAACTGGGCCCAGCGCGGCCCCATGCCAGCGGAGCAGGAGAAGGCCCTCGTCGAATTCGTGGAAAGGGGCGGTGGCTTTCTCCCCATCCACTGCGCCTCGGCCTGCTACGGAAAATCCGAGGCCTTCGTGAAACTGGTGGGCGGCGTCTTCAAGTCGCATGGCGGCGGGGAATTCTCTGCCAAAACCACCAATCCTAACCACGAAATCACAAAGGGCTACCAGGGCTTCACGGCCTGGGACGAGACCTATGTCCACGAGCGCCACGCTGCGGACCGCACCATCCTGCAGGAGCGGGACGGCGAACCATGGACCTGGATCCGAACCCAGGGACAGGGCCGCGTCTTCTACACCGCCTCCGGGCACGACCATCGCGTATGGGATCAACCCAACTTTCACGATCTCCTGAAGCGCGCAATCTACTGGAGCGTTGGTGACGACGCCCGGGGAAAACTGGCCGCCCTCAAGCTGCCGGAAGTTGAAATGATGGAGGTGAAGCTGCCCGGCTACATCAAGCGCAAACTGGTGACGCAGGTCCCCAGTCCCTTCCCGCCCGCGGAGTCCCTCAAACTCGCGCAGGTCCCCCCGGGATTCGAATTATCCCTCTTCGCCGCCGATCCCGACATCATCAATCCGATCTATATTGCCTGGGATGAACGGGGGCGGGCCTTCGTGGTGGAAACCATTGACTATCCCAACAACCTCCAGGCTGGCAACATCGGTAACGATCGCATCAAGATCTGCGAAGACACCGACAACGACGGCCGGGCCGACAAGTTCACCGTCTTTGCCGACAAGCTCTCCATTCCAACCACCATGGTTTTCGCCAATGGTGGGGTGATCTGCACCAACGGGTCGGACGCCCTCTTCCTCAAGGACACCAACGGAGACGACAAGGCCGACGTGCGGGAAGTCCTCTTCACCGGTATTCGCACGGGTGATACCCATGCGGGCACCTCCAACTTTCGCTACGGGGTGGACAACTGGATCTGGGCCACTACCGGCTACTCGGGATTCGGCGGTGAAGTGGGAGGCACGCAACACAGCTTTGGCAGCGGGGTCTTCCGCTTCAGGCCGGACGCCTCGGCCATCGAATTCCTCCAGAACACCACCAACAACACCTGGGGGCTGGGCTTCACCGAGGAGTTCGACATTCACGGTTCCACCGCCAATGCCAACCCGAGCTGGTATCTCACCTTCCCCCGCCGTTATTACGAGCAGGCCGGCCTCTCACAACCGCGCACCCCGCGCGCCGATGACAATCCTCTCTTCTTTCCCAGTTCCACCGACATCCGGCAGGTCGATGCCCATCATCGCTACACCGCCGGGGCAGGACACGCCTTCTACACCTCGCGGCGCTTCCCCAGGCCCTACTGGAACAATATCGCCTTCATCTGCGCCCCCACCGGCAAGCTGGTCGGTCAATGGGTGCGTCATGCCAGGGGAGCCGGCTTCGAACTGAGGCAGGAGCCGAACAACATCTACAACTCCGCTGATGCCTGGTCGGGACCGGTCTGCGCCGAAGTGGGCCCCGACGGCGCCCTCTGGATCTGCGACTGGTACAACCTCGTCATCCAGCACAACCCCACCCCCAACAAGGGATCCTCCGGCCTGGACGCCAAGCGGGGAAAGGGCAACGCCTACGTCACGCCCCACCGCGACAAGCAACATGGCCGCATCTACCGGGTCTATCCCAAGGCTTCCAGGAACGACCCCTACAAGGCTGATTTCGCCAGCACCAACATGTTCTGGCGACTCGAGGCGCAGCGCGCGGCAGTGGAGGAAGGCAGGAAGATCGACAAGGTCACCAACATTCATCACTTCTACGCCAAGGCTGGAACGGGCTCCCTTGACCTCGAAACCATCAAGGCCGCCCTCGCCTCCGACGACCTTGCCCTCAAACGCGCCGCGCTCCGCAATGCGCCCCTCGATGGCACCCTTGCCACGATGTTCATCAAGGAGGGGAGGATTGCAGCCACGCAACCGCGCGTTCTTCTCGACCTCCTGCTTTCCTTCTCCCGCCTTGGCGCTTCCGAAACGATCGGAAAAGCACTGGTTCATCTTCTCACCGATGATGCCGGCGCCATCCTCAATGACCCGGTCCTTCACGACGCTTTCCAGGTCGCGGCCCGGCGCCATGGAGGGGGCTTCGTGAAAGGAGCCCTTGCCAGCATCCGGCCCGGGAAAACCACCGGTCTGAAGGACGTCCTTTCCAACGGCAACATCGAGAAGGTCAACGGTGACAAACCGGAGGGCTGGAGCCCACGCTTCTACAGCGGCTCCCGTAATGCCAGCTTCACGGCGGTGAAGGAAGGGCGGAACGGAACGGCCTGCCTCAAGGTCACCAGTGACCAGCGCTCCGACTCCGGCTGGGGCGCCACGGCAAAGGTAAAGCGCAACACGCGCTACCGCCTGGGCGGCTGGATCAGGACCGAGAATGTCAATGGCAGCGGATCGATGTTCAACGTCCATGGCGTGGGTCACCGCACCAAGGCCGTTCGTGGCACCACCGGATGGACTGAATACTCTGTCGAATTCGATTCCGGCAGCGCAACGGAGATCGTCATTCACGCTCTCTACGGCGGCTACGGTGGCCAGACCGGGACTGCCTGGTATGACGATATCTACCTCCAGGAGTCCGGGGAGTCCGGCCTCGGCGGCACGGTCCTCACCATCGCCTCCCACTTCGGCAAGACCACTTCACCGGCCGCCAAGAGCAACCTTGTCTCCTTCCTCAGGAAACGTGCTGAAAAGGGGGACGCGTTTGCGAAGTCCCTCCAGCAAAGCGTCGAATCTCAGTCTCCCGACGAGCGGGTGGCTGCGCGCAGGCACAAGATCGATGCCTCTGTTCACGAACGCGGAGAAGCCATCTACAACCGCACCTGCATTGCCTGCCACGGTCCTGAAGGGATCGGCGTGGAGGGCGCCTTCCCGCCGCTGGACGGATCTGACTGGCTCACTGGAGACCCTGCGGTGCCCATCAAGATTCTCCTCAAGGGACTGATGGGCCCCATCGAAGTGAACGGCCGGAAGTTCAACAACGTCATGCCTCCCCATGTCGACCTGAGCGACCAGGACATCGCCGACGTTCTCACCTACACCCGGCAACGGTGGTCCAACGACGCCGCCCCGGTCAGCACATCCGAGTCCAGAACCCTGCGGGAAAAGGTGAAGGAACGAACAAATCTCTGGACCGTCAAGGAGCTGCGCTAGGGCGGGAAAACCTCGCAGATGGGCGAATCCTCGTCACCATCGGCATTTTACCCGGGGCCCCTCCCAAGGGGCATGTCCGGCTCCGCGTGATTCTTCGAAACCGGGCTCCCTAGGCAATCCCAAACATCAATCAACTTTAACCGAAGAGCCGGGAGCATTTTCCCCAACGATTTCGCTTGTCCAGAGGGGAGCTATCCCATTTTATTGCGGCCTAAACGCAACTGAAGCTGATGACACCAAGAACCCTCTTGCTCTCTGCCCTCCTCTCGGGGGCAGCACTCCTTCCCTCTCAGGCCAGCCTCGTCGCCTACTATCCGCTCGACGGCGACTTCCAGGATGCCTCCGGCAATGGCAACCACGGAACGCTGGTTGGAGGCAACACGGGCTACTCGAATTCCGTGCCGGCCTCCATCGGGGGGGGGCAGTCGGCCTCCTTTCCCGGGACCGCAGGCCATTACGGCAACATCCAGAATGCCGCCCAATCCGGCGGTCTGGCGCTGACTACCCTTTCCTCCTTCTCCGTCTCCATGTGGGTTAATGGCGATGGGACCGTCAACCGGGATGACCGGATCTTCTCGGAGGGAATGAGCACCAACAACAATCCGCTTTTCAATGTCGGAACCCACAGCAGCGGCGCCAACGGCACGGTTGATATCTACATCCGCAATGGCTCGGCGTTCGGACACGCCTACTCCCCCGGCACCGCCTTTGATGGGACCTGGCATCATGTCGTGTTCATGGGCGGAGAGGACGGCCTCCTCGATCTCTACATCGACGGAGCATTCGACGCGCAGTTCAACTACTCCGGCATCCCCGCCTTCACCCCCGACACCACGACCATCGGCGGGATTCTGCGGGGTTCGGACTGCTGCCAGTTCAATGGCAGCATCGATGATGTCAGCTTCTGGAGCGGCGATCTTACTCAGAGCGAGATTTCCGTGCTCGCCAGTGGAGGAAGCGCCCTTCAGGTACCCGAGCCTTCCTCGGCCCTCCTGAGTCTCAGTGGTCTCCTCCTGCTCTTTCGCCGGCGACGCTAGCTGACAAGATATCGAGCTGATTCGCTAAATCAAATCAGCTGATCCCTTTTGCGAGTCGGTGACTTAAGGTCATCGACTCGTTTCTTTAGAAGCCCCCGCACCATTCTGATTCTCCCATGAAATACGCTCCTCGCCTGATTATCGCTCTCTCTGCCGGACTCGTGATCGCCGGCACTCCTGCCCTTGCCGATCTGGTCGCCTACTATCCGCTCGACGGCGACTTCCAGGATGCCTCCGGCAATGGCAACCACGGAACGCTGGTTGGAGCCAACACGGCCTACTCGAATTCCGTGCCGGCCACCATCGGGGGGGGACAGTCGGTCTCCTTTCCCGGAACCGCAGGCCATTACGGCAACATCCAGAATGCCGCCCAATCCGGCGGGCTGGCACTGACTACCCTTCCCTCCTTCTCCGTCTCCATGTGGGTCAATGGCGTTGGGACCGTCAACCGGGACGACCGGATCTTCTCGGAGGGAATGACCACCAACAACAATCCGCTTTTCAATGTCGGGACCCACAGCAGCGGCGCCAACGGTACGGTTGATATCTACATCCGCAATGGCGCGGCATTCGGACACGCCTACTCCCCCGGCACCGCCTTTGATGGGACCTGGCATCATGTCGTGTTCATGGGCGGAGAGGACGGCCTCCTCGATCTCTACATCGACGGAGCATTCGACGCGCAGTTCAACTACTCCGGCATCCCCGCCTTCACCCCCGACACCACCACCATCGGCGGGATTCTGCGGGGCTCGGACTGCTGCCAGTTCAATGGCAGCATCGATGATGTCAGCTTCTGGAACGAAGAACTGACCGCCGACGACGCGGCTGCCCTGGCCGCGGGCACCTCTCCTCCACACCTGCGCACCCCGGCTGAAGACAGCGACGGAGACGGTCTCCCCAATGAGTGGGAGACCCAGCACGATCTCGATCCCAATGATGACGGAACCAACGATGAGGCCAATGGCCCCGATGGGGATCCCGACAATGATGGTTCCACCAATGCCGAGGAGTTTGCGAACAGGACCGACCCGAGAAATTCCGACTCCGATGAGGACGGCTCCAACGATGGCGACGAAGAGACCGCCGGGACGAACCCGAATCAGGGCGACACCGACGGGGACGGCCTGAGCGATGGGGAGGAAACCACCTTGGGAACTGATCCTCTGGCCAGGGATTCCGATGGAGATGGCTTCTCCGACGGAGACGAGGTGGAGGCCGGCACCAATCCCAACGTCCCCGACACCCCCCCGCTGACAGATCTCCTCAGCGCCTACTGGCCCCTCGACGAGACCGACGGGGTGACCACCCCGGATCTGGGACCCGATGGCTACGACATGGAACTTCGCAACATGGATGCCTCGAACTTCGGCCCCGACGAGGGGCGCATGGTGGCCACCTTTGATGGCTCCACTGAAATGCTCGCCCGCATCCACACTGCAGGAGAGAACCTTCCGATCACCCAGCATCCGGCCTACACCATTTCGATGTGGGTCAAGATCACGGGCCAGGGCCAGAATGATCTTCGCTTCTTTGCCGAGGCCTCGACCAACAGCCACGATCCGCTCCTCAACCTGGGCACCCGGAACAATGGTTCGGATAATACCATCGATGTCTACCTGCGTGATGGGGGGACCCCCAACCACCAGTTCTCCAATGGCCAGTGGCTCGACGGAACCTGGCGCCATGTCGCATACACCCACAGCGATGCTGACCAGAAGATTCAACTCTATGTCGACGGCGTGCTCGACCGGGACGACTGGCCCTACAAGGATATCAATTCCGCTCTCAACACCACCACCATCGGCGGCATTCTGCGGGCCAATCCCAGTCACTGGGTCGCCGGGAAAATCGACGAAGTGTCGTTGTGGAAATCCGTTCTCCCGCCCGCCACCATCGCGGAACTCGCGACCGTGCCCACGGTCCTGGATCTTCTCGATCCGGTCAGGCTACCCCTCCACGTCAGGGAAGACGGCAACGAGCTTGTCCTTGAGTGGGAGAGCCTGCCCGGGATGTTCTATGTCCTGCGGACCAGCACGGACCTGTCCGCGGAGCTCTCCACCTGGGAATCAGTGAATGCACCGGGATCGGTGGAAAACAATGGCGTGTTCGAAATTGCGGGCACCCCCCCTCTCAACGTGCACTCTCTCCCGTTCCCGGACGATCCCACGCGCTTCTACCGCGTGCAGCAATTCCCCCTCCCGCCGGTCACGCTTTTTGACGACGACCTCGAGGGCAACACCGACGACTGGACGACGGTGGTCACCGACGGAGCAGGCGACACCCGGTGGACCCTGGGAACCCCCGGGGGCAGCACGGGCCCGATCAGCGGTGCTGGCGACTCCCTCAATGCGTGGTGCACAAACCTGGGGGATTACGGTCCAAACGCCGACATCTCTCTCCGCTCACCCGCCATTGACCTGACCGGGGTCGCCTCCGCCAAACTGACCTTCCAGGCCTACCGCGACGCCGATGGCTTCGCCGACACGGCCACCGTCCGCTTCCTGAGAGCCTCCGACCTCACTCCACTGGGTGATGCTGTTCTCATGGATATGACCGAGTTCGATTCTGACTGGAAGACCTTTCAGATCGACATCACTCCCGAGGCGATCGGAGAGTCCATCCTCATCGAATGGAACTTCCTCAGTGACAACAGCGCCGATGCCTTCAGCGGCCTCTCCATCGACAACATCCTCGTTTCCGACTGACTGGAGAGCTGCCCGGTCCGGCTTCTCATCGGTCATTGCAAGATCACGTCAAATCAGTTCGTATTCCCGCCACGATGAAAACCGCACTCACTGCCCTCCTGGCCGTCATGCTTCTGGCCCTCACCGGACCAGCCTTGTTCGGTGACAAAGACAAGGACGCTCCCTCAGACTCCAACAAGAAAAAGAAGGTCGTCTTCATGGCTGGTCACCGCAGCCACGGCTATGACCAGCACGAGCACCGGGCCGGTTGCCTGCTGCTCGCCAAGCAACTCAACAAGCACATGGGGGACACCTTGGACGCCGAGGTTCACCTGGCCAAGGGCTGGCCCGGTAATGCCACGGAGCTGGAGGACGCGGACTGCATCATCTTCTACTGTGACGGCGGGGGAGGCCACATGGCCAACAAGCACCTTGAGGGACTTGACGTCAAACTCAAGGACGGCTGCGGACTCGTCTGTCTCCACTACGGAGTGGAAGTGCCCAAGGGCAAGTCCGGCGAGAAGTTCCTCAGCTGGATCGGGGGCTACTTTGAGGGAAACTGGTCGGTCAATCCCCACTGGGATGCCGACTTCAAGGAGCTGCCCAAGCACCCCATCACCCAGGGGGTCAAACCATTCAAGATTCGCGATGAATGGTACTTTCACATGCGCTTCCAGGAAAAAATGAAGGGCGTCACCCCCATCCTCTCCGCTCATCCGCCCGCCAGCACCATGAAGCGGCGGAACGGATTCCACTCAGGCAATCCCCAGGTCAAGGCCGCCCTTGAGCGAGGCGAGATCCAGCACATGGCCTGGGCCTACGAGCGCCCCGATGGGGGCCGCGGGTTTGGCTTCACCGGCGGACACTTTCACCGTAACTGGGGCCACGACGACTTCCGCAAGATTGTCCTCAATGCCATCACCTGGTGCGCCAAGGCCGAGGTTCCCGCAGACGGCGTTCCTTCCGACAAGATCACGGAAGCAGACCTCGACGAAAACCAGGACTATCCGAAGCGGTAGGAACAGACCAATTGCATTCCTCGACCATGAAAAGGCCACCCCTGTGGGTGGCCTTCTTCAATTCATGGACGACCTGCTCTACTTCTTCTTCCCCTTGATCTGCAGGTCGTGGATCGACCAGTGCTTGCCGTTCGCGCTGCCCTTCTGGGTAATGCGTATGATCTTCGCTTCCACAAGCGGCAGGCCAATAACCGTCACCGGACCATTTCCGGAGCCTTTGGCGAGAGCCTTGCTCCACTCGCCGTTCGCCATCACAACCACCTCGTATTCCCGGGGGTAATCGTCGGTAGAGGGAGCCGCATCGAGAATGAGTTCACTGACCCTGGACACTTCCGGCAACTCGATCTGGAACCACTCCCCGCCCCGTTGCGTCCGGCCCGAGGACCAGCGGCTGCTCCTGTTGCCGTCGATCGCGTTCCTGGCATCTCCTCCTCCATTACTCGCACTGAGTTTCCACGACTTGCGGTTGACCAGCATCGGCGGATCGAGAGCCTCAAGTTCCGGCAGGGTGAAAGGGGTGCTGCGACCCTTGGTCTCCTTCCGGATGGCGGCCACGAAATCCGTGGTGATTGGCGCCGCCTTGTTGCCAAAGCTGTTGCGTATGTAGGTGGCGATATCGGCAATCCACTGGTCATCCTGTGAATTCATGGGTGCCATCACCCCGGGATAGGTCTTTCCGTCAAGGGGCCCGGTGAGGCCGTGCAGGATGGTGCGAATCATCGTGCTCCCGCTTCCGATGATGCGGGGAGCCTTGATCATCGAAGGGGCCAGGGTCTGGCCAGGCTTCCCGTCGGGCACGGGCATCCCCTTCCCGTCGGCCCCGTGGCAGGTGTAGCACAGCTGGGTGAAGATCACTTTCCCCTTCTCCATGGAACGGGCGAGCTGCGCATTTTTCCTGCGGGCCTCGGCGGCGGCCCGGGCCTGGGCCCGCATGCTGGCGCTCTTGCTCACGACGGCCTTGACCGCATCGTTGCCCGGAAATGCCTTGGCGACCTCGTCCGCGAGAACCAGCAGCTCCTCGTTGCCCGTTCCGCTGAGAACGACCGAATTGATCAACTGGGTGGCCACCTCGGGATTGGGATTCCCGCTCAACTCGCCCAGCTGCAGGATCGCAGAGACTACCTTCGGATCACCGTCCCCCATGAGAGGCTCGCCCACCCGGAGGGCCTGGACCTTGCCCATGACGGAAGCATCCCGAAGTGCTGCCGCTACCGTTCCGGCATCCACCGCCCCGATTCCCTCCAGGGTCCAAAGCGCGTTGGAGCGACCCAGCTCCGTCTTGCCCTTGAGCGCAAGCTCCTTCAGGGCGGGGATAACAGAATCGCGGTCCTTACGGAGGATGATGAGCTTCTTGGCGGTGTCCCGCCACCACCCGTTGGGGTGGGAGAGGTGCTTCACCAAGTCTGCCGTCTTCTCCTCCAGCATGCGCGGCTGGGGCCCCGGCTTGAAGTCCTTGTGGACGAGCCGATAGATGCGGCCCTTGCCGACATTCTTGTCGAGCCCCCACTTGTCGATGATGCCACGCAGGTAGCTTCCCGGGCGGGTCCAGTTCCCCTGCTGGATAATCCCGCGGTGCATGTCGACGAAGAGCATGCGTCCGTCTGGGGCGGTCTCTGCCCAGAGTGGACGGAAATTGGCATCGCGGGTACGGATGAACTCGGATCCGGGATACTTGTTTGTCAGCACCGTCTTGGCGTCCCTGCGCTCCACGGAAGCCCGCCGGATGAGACGGCCCACCGGTTCCGGAATAAGAAGGTCGCCCCGGAGATCCTCGGGAAGCCGGTCTCCCCGGAAGATCCCCTGCCCCGCGCAGCCGGTCATATTATTGAGTCCCCCATTGGAGCCCACACGGCCGCGGCCTCCCTGCACATCCGGAATCTCGGCAATGGGGAAAACCCTGCGAAAGTCCCGGGCGGTCTGTCCCGGCAGGTCCAGCATGCCGTAGACAGGCGGTTGTTGAAAGAAGAAGGCGGGATTCTCTCCACCCCCGGTTGAATAGTAGAGGCGTCCCCAGTCATCCTGAGTCAATCCCCACTGGCCGCCCCCCCGGGGGATGCGCTGCATTTCCAGTTTTCCGTCCGTGAACCGATAGCGGCGGTTCTCATAGGTGATGTAGATCCAGTTATCCAGGGCCCAGATCAGTCCGCTGGGCTGGTGTTCCATGTTACCTCCCCGCCTGCCCCCTTCATAAATCTTCACCTTCTCATCCGCCACCCCGTCGCCGTCCGTATCCCGGTAGTTCCACAGATCGAGCGTGTTGGTCACGTGCACCATCACCCGGTCGTCTAGGGGCAGAACCGCCCGGGGAAGAAGCAGATTGTCTATGAAGACACTGTGCTTGTCATAGATGCCGTCTCCATCGGTATCCTCATGACGTGAGATCCGGCTCCTGGGCTCCTGTTCACCGCCGGCATCAGCAGTCTGCATGTAGGTTCGCATCTCCACCACGTAGAGGACGCCGTTGCCATCGAAGGCACAGGCCACCGGTTCCTCGATATGGGGCTCACTGAGCACCAGTTTGAGGGCGTATCCATCCGGCAACTGGATCGACTTATGGGCATCCTCCACACTGAGGAATCCCCGCTGGTAAATGGTTTCACCTGGTTCCGCACCGGAGGTGGATGCTCCTGATGCCAGGGCGAAGACGCAGGATGCCAGTAATGCTTTCGTTCTCATGGGAATCTTCATCAATCTAGAATGATTCAATGACCCCCTTCCTTAGGGGCTGGCACCGGATCAGACAATCCCACATCCGTGTTTTGACCACTCTTTCCGGAGCCACAAACGTCCGATTCCAGTCCGGGATCCTGCGGATTACAGGGAAAAGGGTGTTCCTGAGCCCAAGGAAGCTCCCTTGCACCCGGAGTCGTTGGTGGACGCTATCCTCCCTACTTCGTGCGGAAGATGTAGATCCCCTTCTTGTTTCCGATCCCGATGTCGGTCCTCTTGTCGCCATCCAGATCGCCCACCGCGATCTGGGTCCCTACTCCCGAATCCGTGTCCACGAGGTGCGGGATGAATTCCACCCCGTGCGCCTCGCTCCGTTTCAGCTCAAACCAGTAGAGAACCGCTGGTTGATCCGCTCCCGGGTCCCCTCCGCCATGGGCCCACCAGCGCTTACCGGTGACAAAGTCCGTCAATCCATCGCCATTGAAGTCTCCCATCGCCAGGGCGTGGTGCTGTGAGAACACCACACCCCCCGCTCCGGGTTTGGCATTCGAGGGCATGATGACGTGCTTCTTCAAGGCGACCCCCCCGTCTTGCGCGGAATTCTCAAACCAGGCCATTCCCCAGCCGTGCGCCCACAGGCTCGTCACGATGTCATTGTCACCGTCACCGTCTACATCGTAAACCAGCATCTGGGCTCCTCCCTGGGGCGAGAACTGGAACTTGTGAAACTTCCACAGCCCGGCGGTGGGATTCTCAGGGCACTCATACCACCCTTCCTTCCAGATGATGTCGGTTCGCTTGTCTCCGTTGAGGTCCCCCACCCCTAGTCCGTGCGTGTAGTGGCCGGCCTTGGTATTCTCCGAAACAGGGTGGAAGGCCCAGGGGCTGGAGGGCTCCTTCCAATCTGCAAGGTAGAACCCCCACACCCCCTTGTTCAGCCCCACTATCTCCGGTTTCCCGTCACCGGTGATATCGATCATCTCGGGTGACTCGCCCCCGAAGCTGGTCACCACGCGGTGCTTGGGCCAGGTCTCGACCGCAGGACCGTCCTTGGGCTGAACGTATATGTCGAGGTGGAAGGCCGGGCCATGGGCAATCTGCAGGATATCATTCCGGCCGTCCGCATTCACGTCCATCACCCAGCTCAAGAAGGAACTGTTGGCGTAGCCCTTCGGGTTGAGGGCTTCACCGGGATAATAGCGATTCTTCTCCTTGAAATCCGGTCCCGCATACCAGTGGGGCCCTGCGACCAGGTCCGCGCTTCCATCACCATTCACATCCCCAATGGAGGCTCCCTCCGTCACGAACCCCCGCGAGAGGACCGTCCTTTGATGTGAGCCCTTCTCCGGGCTCCCGACTTTCGCTGCCGTAACGAGTGCAATGAGTGCGAAGGGAAGAAGGAGGCTGAGCGCTTTCATGACTGTCTATCTTAATGGACGTTTCCCAATCAGAGACCGGGAAGGCGTGCCGCTCAAGGCTCAAAGTTGTGGAGAAGTCCCATCGTGCAGGAATCCCTTGCGACTTTCCGAGGGCGGAAGCGCGGGGGCAGCAAGGACTGCACCACATCTACCCGGCGATGACCTCTTCTACCAGCTGCGCCTCATCCAGCAACCCGAGGGTCCCCAACTGCGCCAGGACCTCACTCAAATCCGGGATCACAATCTTCTCCCGCCCAAGCTGCCCCGCATCCCGCGGATTGGCCTCTCCCCCCACCACCACCTCGGCCAGATGGAAACAGGCCCACGCCCTCCAGCGCCGTAACTCCGTTCGTGGTCCGCTCATCCGGGTGGCAAGATGCTGATAGTGGCGCACAGGGTTACCCAGGAATTCCCCCTCCGGACAGTTCACCATCAGCCAACGCTTGGCGGCATAGGGCAGGGGCCACTCCAACAGAATTGTCTCGTTCCCAGCCAGGTCCGCCATGAGAGCCTTGTTCAACTGCAGCAAAGCCTGGGCCGGCTTGCCCTCCAGCCACAAGGACTGTGCGTAGCGAAGCGAGACATGATAGAAATCCGCATTGTAGTCCCGCTTGAATTTCGCAGTCACTTCCGCGGTAAGCACTTCTCCGACCGCGGGCAGGAGCGGACACGGCTCTCGATTCTCAAGATGCCTGCGCTCCATCGCTCTAAAAACCTATCATCCCCTACTCCTCCCAGCGCCGACGCTCCAGGGCATCCTGTGCGGCGGCCGTCTCGGCGTTCTTCTTACTCGATCCCCGCCCTGCCCCCAGCGGGTTTCCGCCCCAGAGAACCTCGACCCGGAATTGCTTCAAGTGGTCCGGCCCCTCCTCGGCCAGAATACGATAATACGGGCTCTCTCTCCGGAGAGCCTGCAGCTCCTCCTGCAGGCGGCCCTTCGGGTTACTGGTGTCCTCTCCCTCCAGCGCCTCCTGAAGATCCTCGTCCATCAGGCGCATGGTCACCTCTCTCGCACCGGTGATTCCCCCGTCAAGGCAGATCGCCCCCAGAAGAGCCTCGAAGGCGTCCGCCAGATTCGACTCGCGATGCCGCCCCCCGTTGGCCTCCTCACCCTTCCCGAGACGGAGATACTCCCCCAGCCCCAGTCGCAAGGCACAGTCGGCCAAGGCCCTTCGCGAGACCAGGCTGGCCCGTATCTTCGTCAGGTGCCCCTCCGCCTGGTCGGGCAGAACGCGATAGAGGTGCTCCGTCAGGATGACCTGCAGGACGGCATCCCCGAGAAACTCCAGTCGCTGGTTGTCCTCCACCGCCTCGCGTTGCTCGGCCGACATACTCGGGTGCGTCATGGACTGCACCAGCAAGTCCTGATCCTTGAATTGATAACCGAGCTTCTCCGCCAACGCATCCATCTTCCGGACAAGGAATTACGGAATATGAAGCGAGGGGTAAAGGATGTTGCACGGGCGGGGCCGCTTCCCCGCTCGAACCGGACCTGTCCACCTGCATCTTTACTCTTGAATCGTCTCGGGGCGGGCCTAAATTCCCGGTCCCGGAGACGGCGGCCGTAGCTCAGTTGGTAGAGCCCCTGATTGTGGTTCAGGTTGTCGCGGGTTCAAGTCCCGTCGGTCGCCCCACCCTCCGTGTCCCGCGAATCGCCTCCCCTGCGCGCAAGCCCGGCGGGGATCGCGCTAGGTTCCGTTGCGCGCAAGAAAATCCTTTACCCACATTTTGTTGAGCATGGCGAAGGACAGGATCGGATAGATCAGCGCCAGAACTCCGCCAATCACCGTGGTCGCCACCCCGATCACCTCCTGGAACTGCATCAGGTTCATCCCCCCCGACGCCGGGAGACCGCTCCCCCCCACAATACTTTCGAGCTTCCCATAGTAACTCTTCATCGCTGCCGGTCCGGTCACCAGATAGAGTCCAAGATAGAGGAGCCATTTCACGATGGAGGCCCACGTGTAGATATTGGAGCATCGCACCGCGTCCTTGCGCTTTCTAATCAACCGTATCCCCGCCCAAAGAATCAGGATCGCTACCACCAGCCCGGTAACGGCGGAGACCCAGTAGAGCAAGGACAGGTCACTCATTAGCGTCCTCATCGCCCCGAAAGATTCCAGCGTGGCCTCCACTTCGGGCCCGGCCATGTCCCCTGAAGGGATCTCCTGCCTGATCGTTTCCTCCAACCAGGAAAGCACAGGATTCAGGACCAGGAGGGCCGCCACCCCGAAGGCTGATCCCGCCAAGCCAAGGCCACCAAAGATGATGTGAATGATCCCGAAGACCTTGATTCGCCCGGGCTCGACATCCGCCACCGACGAGGGCGGCGGCTGCGAAAGCATTTCTGCGCTCATGCTCATCGTTAATCATACCGAATCTGTCTTGTCCAGCCGCCCCCCTCGCGTAGAACTCTTTCCGACATGCCGCCGGACGTCGATCAAGCCCTCGCCACCCTCTGCGCTGGCACCGAGAAAGTCCTCTCCCCAGAGGAACTGGCTGACAAACTGGGGGAAGGTCGACCCCTCCGTGCCAAGCTCGGGCTCGATCCCACCTCCCCCGACATCCACCTCGGCCACACCGTGGTCTTCGAGAAACTCCGGCAGTTCCAGGAACTCGGACACCAGGCCGTCCTCATCATCGGCGATTTCACCGCGGCCATCGGCGATCCTTCCGGGCGCAGCGCCACCCGCCCGCCGTTGAGCCGCGAGGCCATTCTCGCCAACGCTGAAACCTACACTACGCAGGCTTTCAAGGTCCTGGACAAGAACAGGACCGAAGTGGTTTTCAACGGCGAGTGGTTTCGGCAAATGACTTTCGAGGATGTCCTGCGACTCAACGCCCGGGTGACCATGCAACAGATGCTGCAACGGGATGACTTCAGGAAGCGCATCGACAAGGGACAGGAAGTGCGCCTCCACGAAATCCAGTACCCCATCGTGCAGGGCTGGGACTCGGTAGAAGTGCGTGCCGATGTGGAACTGGGAGGCACCGACCAGCTCTTCAATCTCCTGGTCGGCCGGGACCTGCAGAAGGAGGAGGGACAGCCCCAGCAGGTGGTCATGACCATGCCGCTTCTGGAGGGAACGGATGGGGTCAGGAAGATGTCCAAGTCCTATGACAACTACGTCGGGGTCTCCGATCCTCCCAACGAAATGTTCGGCAAGCTCATGAGCATCTCTGATGATCTCATGGATCGCTACTACCTCCTCCTGCTGGGCGAGTCCCGTGACGATGATCTCCATCCCATGGAGGCCAAGAAACAGCTGGCGCAGCGGATCACCACCCGCTTCCACAGTGTCCAGGAAGGATCGGCCGCACGGGAGGATTGGGAAACCCGCTTTTCCAGGAGAGACCTCGCCAGTGCAGATCTTCCCGAACTGGACACGGCCGGACTTCCTGGCGACCTCACCGTCCTGCATCTGGCCGCCCATGCCTACCAGGCGGGCTTCGACCAGGCGAAATCCAACGGCGAGCTCAAGAAACAGTTCATCTCAACAGGAGCGGTCCAGCTCAACGGTGAAAAGCTCACCGACCCCAACGCCCCGGTAGAGCCGCAACCCGGCGACATCCTTCGTCTCTCGAAGAAACACTCCGTCCGCTTCTCCTGAATCCGTCCTCCGCTCTGAGTTTCTCACCTAGAAATTAGTATTTGAGAATTTTCAAATTACATTTGCTCATGCCTTGGGTCCTGCGCTTCGCCTCTCCGGTTCTCGTCGCCATCCTCCTCACCCAATGCGCCCTCGGACCCACCGCGCGTAGCCCCACCCCACGCTCCCACCGCCTGGCTGCCCTCGGCTACGAACCGCTCCAATTGAAGAAGTCGACCGGCGATTCACGCTATTCCGGTCGCTTCCGGGTCAATGGCAAGGACGTGCGTTTCCTCATCGATTCGGGCGCCAACAGCACTGATCTCGATTACGAACTGGCCACTTCCTTCGGCATCAAGCCCGAGAAGTCGCTCAAGATCGTGAGCCGTGGCGCGCTCGGACGTCCGGTCAGTTCCTGGGTTGGCCTCGGGGCCCTGGAAGCCGGACAAGTCACCGCCACACCTTTCCCCTTCATGCTCGCTCCGCCCACTAAACGCCACACCGCTACCAGCCGCTATGACGGCCAGATCGGACTCGATGCGCTGAGCGGACTGGCCGCCCTGATTGACCTGCAGACCGGCAAGCTCTGGCTCCCCGGACCACAGGCCAAGAACGCGCGACACGGTGATATCCGGGCCCTGGGCCGCCACGAAGGCCTGGGCTTCGATTCCTTGCGCCTCGAAACTGCCGGCCGCCTTCCCCACCTCCTCGTCAGATGCCGCTATCAGGGCAAACTTTTGACCTGGGTAGTCGACACCGGGGCGGAGGTGACCGTGATGGCCGCCGAAACCGTGCAGCGCCTCGGCGTTCCCACCATCGCCTCGCGCTCCAAGATCATCGATGCCTCCGGTGACCGTGCCTCCGTCCGTACCGCAGTCCTCCGGGAAGTCGTCTTCGGTCAACTTGAGGTCAGAGAATTCCAGGTCGCCGTGACCCCTCTCAAAACCATCCGCCGTACCTTCCGGGACCGCTCCGGCCGCCCCGTCGACGGCATCGTCGGAATGGATTTCCTGGAAGAGAGCAGGGCCCTCCTGGACACCGCCTCCCAGGTCCTCTATGTGGGCGATCCGCCGCGCACGCAGTTGAACTGACATGCGGTTTTCCCCGCGACGCCGACCGGCGCTCCACCCGGTCCCCACCGTGCGCGCAATTCACCACCGCACCTGCACTCCCCCGAACACACCCAACCCCCGACCGGGGAAGTTGGCCACTTCCTCGTAATCGCAATCCAACAGGTTCTCGACGCGAGCATGCAGCGAAACATCATCGCTCACCCTGTATCTGCAGTAGGACCGCAGGAGGATGATCTCGTCGAGCGACCTCCGGGCAGCGGGAAACACACTGAAGTCGTTGTCCACCACACCGCTGACACAAGTCCCCCCGACTCCCACTAGGACACGATCAGTGAGCTCACTCTGGAGATCCAGACTAACCCGGTGCCGGGCTCGCCTCACCAGGCGGATATTGGAGGTGTCGTCATTGGCTTCCAGCCAGGTATAACTCCCCCGCCAGGTGATGTGATCTTCGACAAGTCTCCCCCCGGCACTCACCTCGATGCCCCGCGTGGTCACCCTGCCGATGTTGACCGGTTTGAAATCGATCAGGTCCTCGATGCGGTTGTGAAACCAGGTCACGTCAAACAGAAGCCCCTCGCAGGGCTGCCACTCCACGCCCACGTCCCATCCCCGGGAACGCTCCTCCCTAAGGTTCGGATTCCCCGCGAAGTCAAAAGCCGGGATGGCGCCAAACAGTTCAAAATAGGAGGGAGCCCGGAACCCGGTCCCGTAGCTTCCGCGCAACCGCACGCCATTCACGGGGGTTTGCCAGCTTCCAGTGACACGCCAGGTAAAGGCATCGCCCCAGCGCGCAAGATGCTCCCACCGTCCTCCCACGGAGGCGGTCACCCCCCCGATGGGTTGCCACACATGGTTGGCATAGAGTCCGCTCAACCAACCATCCTCATCCACCGGAGTACCCGTTGAACGGAAGGAGGACCATTCCAGCAATCCGCCCACTACCGTCTCGTGCCGATCACTCCAGCTCACCACGTTGCGCAGGTCGAGAGAGACCTTTTCCGCTTCGCTCTCGAAAGGAAAGGCACCCCGCTCCTCAAACTCCTCGCGATAGTAACCCACGACAACCTTGCTGCGGAACCGTTCACTGGCAAAATGCTCGAGGTAGCCCGTCGCGAGGCAGGCTTCTCGATCGTCTATCGCCCGGGTGGCAAAGGGTCCGATACGTCCGGGATTCTCCAGAGCACTCATCCAGGCCCGTGCGGTAAAGCCGGCCACGGTGTCCGGCCCAAGGTCCTGCTCCACCCGCAGGGCAAACTGGCTCTGCTCGAAATCATTGCCGACCCGATCATTGGCGGTCATCTCGTGACTACCACCAAGATACCACCGGGTCTCACCGGACTCGCCCTGGAACTCAGCTCCCCCGCGCAGGCTCCCAAAGGACCCTCCCCCTAAAAAAGCCCGGTGGTCGCCCTCACCCGATCCCACCCGGGTGTCCAGTTTCACTACCCCGCCGATCGCTTCGCTCCCATAGAGAGCACTCTGCGGTCCCCGCAGGACGCTGACTCGTGAATAACCATGCAACGTCTCTCCACCGAGCAGGTTGAAGGGTGTGACATTGGCATCGGTGACCCGCATCCCGTCAATGAGCAGCAGGGTGTGGTCCGACTCCGATCCGCGCATCCGCAAGGCCGAGATCGAGCCACGCTGCCCTCCCTCCGATCCGATGCCCGTCCCGGGAACGAGACGGAGAGAATCTTCCAGGGTTACAATTCCGCGTCGCTCCAGGAGCTCTACTTCCAGGGCGGAAAACGTACTCCCCACGTTCTCCATCGGTGTTTCCAGGCGGTTCGCTACCACCACCATTTCGGAGAGTTCCTGCGCCCCCGACTGGGCCATCGCCACCCCGGCCCCGGCCAACCCTGCTGCGACCACCACTGGCGTCGCTATGATCAATCTCTTCACTTGGTCAATGTCCTACCGCCCGTCACTGGCGGGCTCTATGAACATCCTTCCAAGGCTGGTAGTCTGGCTTGGCCAGCGCTCAGGGCACCAGCCTCACAGTGGCGGGACCGCTCCGGATTCACACCGGATTCCCCATCTATTTCCTGCCCGTGCCACGGGCCTCCCCGGAAAGGCTCCGGCTCTCCCGAAGCGCCCCCAGTTGAGCAGGTCACCCCAGGGGACAACAGTCCCTTTTGCTCCTTTTGCACCCGGGATCCGCACCTTCCCCTACCCGAAAAATGATGGACCCAGCCTGAAACTACAGGCTCTTCACGGCATCCACAACCGCCTCTGCAGTGATCCCCAGCTCCTTCATCACCGTGTTACCGGGAGCGCTGAGTCCGAAACGATCAATCCCGATGATGCGGCCGTTTTCGCCTACGTATTTCCACCACAAGCTGGTCACCCCCGCTTCGATCGCCACCCGCCGGGTGCAGGAACCGGGCAGAACCGAACTGCGGTAATCGTCATTCTGCCGGTCAAAGCGCTCAAGGCAGGGCATGGAAACCACCCGCACACCATCGCCCAGTTGCGCGGCCGCCTCCAGAGCATGCTCCACTTCCGTCCCCGTCGCCATGATGATCGCTTCCAGTTCTCCCTCTTCCTCCCTGATCACGTATCCTCCCCGGTAAGCCCCCTCACGCCGCACCTTGATGGGCGAACTGCTCAGATTGGCTACGCCCTGGCGGGACAGGATCAGGGCGGTCGGGCCATCCGTGCGCAGCATGGCGGCCGCCCACGCTCCGGCCACCTCTTCGGGATCGGCCGGACGAATGACGTCGAGATTGGGAATCACCCGAAGCCCACTCACCGTCTCAACCGGCTGGTGAGTCGGGCCATCCTCTCCCACCCCGACCGAATCGTGCGTGAAGATGTAGGTGACCGGCAGGCCTGCCAGGCTGGCAAGACGAATGGAGGGCCGTAAGTAGTCCGCAAAGACGAGGAAGGTCGCGCCACTCGCACGAAAGATTCCATCGTAGGCGATTCCGTTGCAGATCGCACCCATCGCATGCTCGCGAATACCGAACCAGATGTTTCGCCCGCCTGGATTGTCCGCTCCGAAATCGGCACCATCCTTGATATAGTTCTTGGTCGAACCGTAGAGATCAGCCGAGCCGCTCACCAGTTGGGGAACATCCCTGGCCACTGCATTGATGACCATCCCTCCCGATCCGCGAGTGGCGTCCTTGTGATCGTCATCGAACTCCGGAATGCGATCGAGGAGATCACTTGGGACAGACCTGGAGATTCCATTCTGCAGTTCCTCCGCAAGTTCGGGGTTGGCGGCCGTCCACTCCGTGTAGGTCTTCTCCCAGGCCGCAAATTCATCCTGCGATGCCTCGCAACGCGCCGCGAAAAACTCCCGCGTTCCCTCCGATACGTAGAAGGTCTCTTCCGGCAGACCGAGCCCCTGCCGCGCCGCCTCCGCAAATTTGGCTCCCCCTTCCCCGTGGCCCGCAGCGGTGCCCGCCACCTCGGGAATACCCTTCCCGATCAGAGTCTTGGCGATGATGACCTTGGGCTTGCCGTTGTCATTGTCCTTGGCTGCCTGCAGGGCCTCGGCCAGTGCAATCAGGTCATGGCCATCGACCGTGACCGCCTCCCAGCCTACCGCAGTGAAATAGGACGCTGCATCCTCACTCTGCGTCACCTCCGCCATTGCATCGAGGGTCACGTCGTTGCTGTCGTATATGAGAATGAGGTTATCCAGGCCGCTGTGACCCGCAAAAGCGATGGCCTCGCGCGCGACGCCTTCCTGCATGCACCCGTCACCCGCCAGCGCCATCACGTGATGATCAAAGAGGGTGTGCTCCGGTGTGTTGAAGCGAGCGGCGCACCGCTTGCCACTCAGGGCATAGCCCACCGCATTTCCCACGCCCTGTCCCAGCGGGCCGGTGGTGGCTTCCACCCCGGGGGTCTCATCATACTCAGGGTGCCCTGGTGTGATGCTGTGAAGCTGGCGAAAATCCTTCACCGCCTGCAGCGGCAGATCGTAGCCAGCCAGGTGGAGCCAGCCGTAGAGAAACATCGAGCCGTGTCCCGCCGAGAGGATAAAGCGATCCCGGTTGAGCCATTTGGGCGCAGCCGGATGATGGCGCATCACCTGACCAAAGAGGACCGCCCCGATTTCAGCGCATCCGAGGGGAAGTCCCAGGTGACCAGAGGAGCAGGCGTGCACCGCATCGATCGCCAGTCCCCGGGCCTCGGCCGCCGCTTGCGCGAGAGGTTCGCTCGTATTCTGCAATATCGCTGTGGTCATGGGCGGCGCAGGATTGGGGAACCCGCAGGTGGGTGCAAGGCGTAATAGCGTAATACCGTCGTCCGTAGAACCGGTCGGGATTCTCAACCTTCAGAACCCGGACCCGCGAGCCCTTATTTCAGATCCATTTGAAGTCTGAGATCCGGAACTTGAACTCCCTTCAGCTCACTGCCGTCAAATGCGAACGCCCGCGACCACGACGCAGGCGGATGAGAATGTCCCACGCCTCGTCCCTCCCGGAGTCGGTAAGTTTGAACTTCTTGTGGGAATGAGGACCGTCGTCCTCGATTCCTATCAGGCGGCGCTTGCCCAGCTTTTCGACCACCGTGGTGGTATTGGCAGGTTTGCGGCCATACGAATCGAGGAAAATGTTGAGCCCCTTCGAGTCAAGGAGCTCCGTCCCCTCCTGATGCTTGCAGTAAGCCGCCAGAACCACCGCTTCAGGGCCCGATAGTGGCACTTCCTCATTCTCCAGATAATCGCGAATCTCCTTGAGTTCCATCGCGGCAACCCGATCCCGCTCCTCGGCAGAAGTCTCCGAAACTGCCGCAATTTCCTCCTTGGCAGCCATGATTTTGGCAATCACGCCCTGAAAATGACGCAGCTCGGCCAAGCTCAGCTGCCAGAGGTCGTCGGCCAAGTGTTCGAATCGGGAAGGCGTGCTCACCTCGGAAATTTGTTAAAGTTAGTCCCAAATAGCAAGTTTTTGCTAAATTAATTTTGCTGAGACGCCTATTACAGCGTCTATTGTTCGTGCGTATTCCGCCATTTTATGAATATTTAACTAAAGCGAAATATTAAAAATTAGCTGGAAAACTAATTTATAAGGAAGTAGAACTATCACCGTTCGCCGAGGTTTCCCCGACCAAATCCCTCCATTTCAAGGAATTACCAGAAACTACCCAGATCATGAGCTCTTCCTCTGCTGCTGATTCTCCCTTTGAAGCCCAGAAATTAGTCCCGCTCCCCACCGACCGGGCGAGAATGACTGAAGAACTGGCCGTCGCAGTGCGCGATCTGGGCGGTGCCGAAGCCATCCGGTCCAACGGCTGCGGCTCCCTCGTCCGTAAGATTCGCGGACTTTTCCCCGAACTGATGCTGCTGCGGGGAGATCAAGATGCCACCGTCGAACTACGCGACCGGCAGGTGGTCGAACTCGCTCCCTACCTGCTCGGAACCAATGCCCTGCGGGGGGAGGAACGGGCCGGCAGTGGCGAATCGGGCCGCGCTCCCCACAAAAATCCGCTTGATGAGGTCACCCGCCGCATGTGGGAAATCTCAGTCACCGAGCAGCTGATCGAACGTTATCAGGCCCAGGAGCAGGCCTTTCGTGACGAGATTCTGTCCTCGGTGAGCCCCGAGCACCTCCCCTTGATCCGCTGGGCCCTGACCCAAGCCTGAATTCCCCGATACCGGCACGAATCCGGGCTCCAGGGGGTGTTTCCCCATCGTGACGTCACGTCGGCACGAACCCGAATCCTTCGCTTCAAGGCAGGCAGGAGCTGCCTCAAATTACAGGTTCCGGTGCGCTGGGGGCCAGATTAGCGTTGATTCAGCGCCGTTCACAGGTAAAACCCCCGCCCCCCCGCCGGGTCCACCGTGGACGATTCAGCGAACACTCTACGCATCGCACTGCCCAAGGGCAGCCTGCAGGAGCCAACCCTCGCCCTCCTCGCGAAGGCCGGCTACCACGTCTACTCGTCATCGCGCGGCCTGCGGCCCTCATCCGATGACCACGAGCTCGATATCTTCATGATCCGGGCCCAGGAGATCGGGGCCTACATCCACGACGGATTTCTCGACTGTGGAATCACCGGTTACGACTGGGTCTACGAAAACGAAGCAGATCTGGAGGATCTGGCCGAACTCCCCTACTCCCGCTCCTCGGTACGCCCCACTCGCTGGGTCCTGGTGGTCCCCGAAGACTCCCCCATCAGGACTGTGCAGGATCTCGAAGGGAAGCGCATCGCCACCGAAGGGGTGGGCATCACCAGGCGCTATCTCGAGAGCAAGGGAGTCCATGCCGACATCGAGTTCTCCTGGGGAGCAACCGAGGTGAAGGTACCGGACCTGGTGGACGCCATCGTGGATGTCACCGAAACAGGATCCTCCCTGCGGGCCAACAAGCTGCGTATCGTGGATGAGCTGCTCGTCTCCTTTCCGCACTTCTTCGCCTCCAAAGCAGCCTTCGCGGACGACTGGAAGCGGCAGAAAATGGAGCGCATGGTCCTCATGGTTCAGGCTGCCCTGGCCGCCCGCGACAAGGTGGGACTGAAGCTCAACCTCCCCGAAAAGTCCTTGCCCGAAGTCTTGGAACGCCTACCCTCCCTCCGCCGCCCGACCGTAAGCTCCCTCGCGGAGAACGGCTGGCTAGCCGTGGAAACAATCATCGACGAATCTGCCGTGCGCCATCTCGTTCCCGACCTCAAGGAACTCGGGGCGGAAGGAATCATCGAATACCCGCTCAACAAGATCGTTCCCTGACCTCATCCTGACTTTCGACCTCCCTAACCACTGCACACCATGGGCTCTCTGAAAAAACGTCGTAAGACCAAGATCAACAAGCACAAGCGCAAGAAGCGGATGAAGGCCAACCGCCACAAGAAGCGCTTGCGTTACAAGTCCTGACGGACACTGCGGGGGGATGGAGCCAGCACTGCGGGTGCTGTTTCCAACCTCTATCATGGTGTAACGGGGGTCCATCCCGGACGGGGCGGTGGCTCCGTGGAAAACTGGAGTCCCGGGCCTGAGGCGCGGTGGCAATTATTGTCACCTGATCGAGTGGGTAAAACGCGCCTTGTCGCATGGGAGTGGCTCCGCTACCAACTCCGGACCATGAAACCCGCCCTGTTGACCACTGCCGCACTCTCGTTCCTGGTATCCGCCTTGTCGGCCGCCCCGGAAAAACTATTCAACGGCAAGGATCTCTCGGGCTGGAAAGGCCTTCCACAATTCTGGTCCGTGCAGGATGGAACGATCGTTGGAGAAACAACACCGGACAAGCCCACCGGCGGGAACACTTTTCTCGTCTACCAGGGCAAACCCGTGGGGGACTTTGAACTCACTCTCAAGGTCAGGGTGATTGGAAACAACAATTCGGGCATCCAGTACCGGTCCAAGGTGGTCAACGAGCAGAAGTGGGTGGTGAGTGGTTACCAGATGGACATACATCCCTCCCAGAACTACCTCGGCATGATGTACGAGGAGAAGGGACGCGGGATCATTGCCCAGCGCGGCCAGAAGATCAAGGTGGGTGCCGACGGCAAGCGCGCCATCGTGGGCGACTTCGACACCAAGAAGAAGATCAATCCCGCCGAGTGGAACACCTACACCATCGTGGCCAAGGGCAACGTCCTCACTCACAAGATCAATGGCGCAACCACGAGTGAAATTGTCGATGAGGAGAAAGCCAAGCGCTCGCTCTCAGGCGTGCTCGCCCTGCAACTTCACGCCGGCAGGCCGATGAAGGTGGAAGCCAGGGACATCGTTCTCACCCGCATCTCCAAGAAGGCGGCCAAGAAAAAACCAGCCTCCAAGGGCGAAGCGGTCGCCCATCCCGAAGGTTTCGAGGTGGAAAAGATCTACACCGTTCCCAAGGGCCAGCAGGGTTCCTGGGTATCCATGGCGATCGACGACAAGGGCCGCCTCTACTGCAGTGACCAGGGCAAGGCCGGGATCTGGCGGATCACCCCCGGCAAGGAGCTGAAAGTTGAGAAGGTGCCTGCTCCGATCAGTGGCGGCCACGGCCTGCTATGGGCCTTCAACCGCCTCTACGTCTGCGTGAATGGAGGGGGCGTAGGCGGGCACGGGAGTGGACTCTACTACCTCACCGACACCAATGGTGATGACCAACTCGACAAGGTCTCCCCCCTGCGCGGGCTCCAGGGTGGCGGAGAACACGGTCCGCATGCGGTAGTCCTCACGCCTGACGGCAAATCCCTCATGGTCCTGGGCGGCAATCACACCCAGCCGCCCAAGCCGGAAGTCTACTCCGTCCCCAAGAACTACGCCGAGGACCTCCTCCTGCCCCGGATGACCGATGCCCGGGGTCACGCCCGCAACATCAGGGCCCCCGGTGGCTGGATTGCCAGGACTGACCCCGACGGCCAGAGCTGGAACTTCTACTCCTCGGGATTCCGCAACCAGTACGATGTGGCCTTCAACGCCGACGGGGAAATGTTCACCTACGACTCCGACATGGAGTGGGATAGCGGCACCCCCTGGTATCGCCCAACCCGCGTCTACCACTGCACCAGCGGAAGCGAGTTCGGGTGGCGTACGGGCACCGGCAAGTGGCCGACCTGGTATCCAGACTGTCTGCCTCCAATCGCCGATATCGGTCCGGGTTGCCCCACCGGTGTCATGTCCGGACTGGGTTCCAATTTTCCGGCCGACTACCAGAATGCCATCTATGCCTTCGACTGGACCTACGGAACGATCTACGCCATCCATCTCGCTCCGGAGGGCTCAAGCTACAGGGGCGTGAAGGAGGAATTCGTCACCGGCGTACCGCTGAACGTGACCGACGGTGTGATCGGCAAGGATGGCAACATGTACTTCGCAGTAGGCGGCCGTGGAACACAGTCCGCCCTCTATCGGGTGACCTACACCGGAGAAGCCTCCAAGGAACGCCGCTTCCAGGATAAGGAAATCAATCGTACCCTCCGGATGAAACGCCGCCAGCTGGAGCAGTACCATGGCAAACCCGTCGCTGGTTCCATCGCCAAGGTCTGGAGCAGCCTCGGTCACGAGGACCGCTTCCTCCGCTACGCTGCGCGGGTTGCCCTCGAGCACCAGCCGGTCAGCGACTGGGCCGCGAGGGCCCTCAAGGAAGGCGACCTCCAGACCTCCCTCACCGCTCTGCTCGCCCTGACAAGGCAGGGTGATGCCAGTCACCAGGCCGCCCTCCTTGATGCTCTCAGCCAACACTCCCCGGCCGACATGAGCGAAGCTCAGAAGCTTGAAGCCCTGCGCGTCCTTTCCCTCTGTTTCATCCGCATGGGCAAGCCTGATGAGGCCACCGCCGAAGAGATCATCACAGCCATCAGCCCCCTTTACCCGGCCAAGACCGATGCCCTCAATCGTGAGCTCGTCGACATGCTGGTTTACCTCGGTGCCCCCGACGTGGTGTCCAAGACCGTCCCCCTGCTCAGCCAGGAAGCGGTCGGGCTGGAAGAAATTGAATTTGATGACGATCTCCTCAGGCGCTCTGGCCAATACGGCAACAGCTTCCTCAATCAGAAAACCAACAACCCGCAGCGCCAGCAGATCCACTACGCCTTTGCCTTGAAGAATGTCTCCGACGGCTGGACTCCGGAGTTGCGCAAGCAGTTCTTCACCTGGTTCGCCAAGGCCCGTAACTTTAAGGGTGGGGCCAGCTTTGGAGGTTTCATCAACAACTTCCGCAACGAATCGCTGGCCAAGATCTCCGATGCCAAGGTGAAAGCCGAGATGGATGCCTTGAGCAAGGCCCCCGCGCGTCTGGTCCCGGAAGGCTACGAACAGGCCCGCAAAATCGAGGTGGGAGTGCTCCGCGGCATGAAGTTCGACAAGAGCGTCCTTGAAGCCAAGGTCGGCGAGCGTCTCGCCATTGTCCTCACCAACAATGATCCCGACGGCCTGATGCACAACCTGGCAGTGATCAAGCCTGGGACCCGTCAGAGCATTCTGGAGGCAACCATCGCGCTGGGTCCGAAGGCGATTGAGAAGAATTTCATCCCGGACTCTCCTGCCTTGCTGGGGTCCACGCCACAGGTTGCCCCGGGGCGCCGCTTCACTCTCTACCTCACCCTGCCTGACAAGCCCGGTGACTACGAATATGTGTGCACCTACCCCGGCCACGGCCAGCTCATGTGGGGCACTCTCAAGGTGAAGTGATCCCTCTAATCGCAGATTTCAGATTTCAGATCCCTAATCTTCGTTTATCCTGGCGGCGGTCCATGACCGCCGCTTTCCTTTCCAGATCCGTCATCGTTCTTCTCCTCAGCGCTCCAGCCTGGGGAGAGCAGGACTCTGCCGGGAAAGATCTTGCCGCGTATGCCAGGGGCGTCTTCGCGGATTTGAACGGCAACACCAAGTCCGCACGCCAACACTTTGAGGCTGTTCTCCAGGAGGATGCCGACTCCTTTCCGGTGGCACGCAAGACGGCCCGGCTGCAACGGGAAGACGGGGATCTTTCCGCGGCCGCCAGAACTTTGCGGAGCTATGCTGAAGCACAACCTGATCACCTGGTCTCCCAGCTCTACTACGCCGACTTCCTGGAGAATTACGCTGCTCGTGATGCGGTCGCTCAGCGCGCTGCCACAAAGCTCTTGACCGAAGCTGCCGGACGATTCCCCCACCACCATGAGGTTTATACCCGCCTCATCCACCTGCACGAGAATCTCGGCCAGCGGGACAAGTCCCTGGCCCTCTTCCAGGCTCAGCTGGAGGCCAAGGACGCGGGTCTCGAACACTGGATGGCCTTACCTCCCATCGCCCAGACTCTTCTGCCGGGAGGCTCTCCGGAACTACAGGAAGCTCTTGAGCACATCACAGAGAAAACCGTTGAAACCGGCGTGCAGATCGCGATGGCCGCCCGCCGCGCCTCGGACTACTACCGCCAGACTGGCCGCCTCGGAAAAGCCATCGGCGTGCTCCAGAAACATCTGGAACTCCAGCCCGATTCCCTGGACCTGCGAACCCGGCTCGGCCTCCTCCAGCTCTATGACAAACAGGAGAAGGCCGCCCTCAGAACCCTGCAGGAAACCCTCCAGATCGATCCCCACCAGACGCTCGCCCACAAGGCTCTCTCCCAGTTCTACGCCCGTAACGGAAACCCCGACAAATCTCTCCATCATCGCGCCGAGGTTCTCCGCATCGCCGGAGGTGCGCCGGATGACTTCCTCCAGCTGGCCGATCAGTTCCTTGAACTCAAGAAACCTCATCTGGCCCGCCTTATCCTGGAGAAGGCCCGCTTCGACCACCCTGAGCATCCCGCTCTGGCTGCGCGCCTGGCCATTGCCACCCTCCGCGACGGAGACCCCGCAGCGGCCTCCCGGCTCTTTCGTCAAGCCGAGGCTCTCGCCCGGGACTCAGGGCACCCCTCCGCCCGGGATGTCCTCGACGCCGGCTTCCAGATCGAATTTGCGGGGGCTCTCCTCCAGACCGGAGACCGGGCCAGCGCAGAGAACCGTCTCCGTAACGCCATTCGAGCCATTCCACCCGAGCAACCCGGAACATCTGCCCACGCTCTCCGGGAACTGGCCCGCCTCTGGATCGATGAAAACAAGAACTTCGCTCCCGCAGCTTCCCTGCTCAAACGGGCCGAGACCTTGGAACCGGGACATCCGGAGACCAGAAAACTGCTGGAAAAAACGCAAAGAAAAACACCGTCGAACGTCCCTCTCCGGAAGTGAATGATCACCCTGCACCGGTTGACAACCCCGGACGCACAAAATCCAGGATCTGACGTCCAAGTCTGCTGCCCAGTATGCCCGAACTCGCCGAAGTGGAACTCGCACGCCGAATCTGGGAACCCGGAACAGGCCAGCGGATCGTGGCAGTGGACTCCCATCCCCACGCCCGGGTTTATCGGGATACACCGGCCTCCATCCTTGAATCCACCTTGCCTAACAGTTTTATTGTTTCCAGCCGGACGCATGGCAAGCGTCTTCTCTTCAGTTTTGGAGACAGGAGTCCCTGCAAATCCACAGGAGCGCATCCAACAACCCACCTTGAGATCCACCTCGGCATGTCGGGACGACTCTTCCTGGCAGGCCCTGATCATGAGCCCACCAAACACGATCACTTCATCCTGCGCACGAAAAGGCTCGGCCTGGTCTATTCAGACTATCGGCAGTTTGGACGCGTTCTCCTCCACCAACCCTGCCTCGACCCCTGGACGGAACTACCCGTGGAAGTGCTGGACCCGGAATTCACGATCGCCTGCCTGCGTCGGTTGACCGCTCGTCGCAGAGGGACCACCCTCAAGGCTCTCCTGCTTGACCAGACTGTTTTCCCCGGGGTCGGCAACTGGATGGCCGATGAGATCTGCTGGCGGCTTCCCTGTCACCCGGGAATACGTCTGCAGGCTCTCGATCTGGCCCGCCTGCGCACCGTGAGCCGACAGGTATGCCGAGGGGCGCTGCGCCACGTCGCCGATAAGAACGCACCTCTCGACAGGGCTCGGGGGTTTTCCCCGGGACGCTATGTGGAACAGGTCCCACCCCGTTCCTGGCTCTTCCAACACCGGTGGAAGGCCGGCGGTTGCTGCCCCCGCTGCCACTCCAGCCTCGCACGCGGAACAATCGCCACCCGCACCACAGCCTGGTGCCCAACCTGCCAACCAGAGGAGGCATCGGAGGCTTGAGCTTGCAAATCAAGGTGTTAGAATACTTCCGTCCAAGTGTCGGGAATCTCCATGAACCTTCCAAAGACTCTCCTCTCCGCCCTTCTCCTTGCTGCGGTTGCCGTCACGACCAGTTGCACGATTACGCCCGAACCGAATCCCAATCAGAAGAAGATCCTCAAGGCCCAATGGGTCAACCCGTATCCCCCGGGATCCTACGCTTACTTCACAGCCGAGCCGTCCTATCCCAAGACTTACAACGTCTATAAGAATTCCACCGCTTTCGGTGCGTTGGAAAAGGACAATATCCGGGTTGAAATCGATCTCTCCCTGCAACGGGCCAGGATCTACAACCGCAAGGATATCGCGATGGATTACCCCATCGCCTCCGGCAGGGGGACTTTTCCCACCCCGCCGGGCAACTACCGGATTGTGGAAAAGATCGAACGCGAGAAAGAATCCAACCTCTACGGGACGATTTACGACGCCGAGGGCAAGGTCCACAAGACCGATGCTGACATTACGGAAGACGAAGTCCCCGAGGGTGGGGAATTCAAGGGAGCTGCCATGCCCTACTGGATGCGCTTGAGCTGGAAAGGGCTCGGCATGCACCAGGGGCGTGTCCCCCGCTATCCTGCCTCGCACGGCTGCGTCCGCATACCCTCCAAGGTGGCCTCCACGATCTACCCAAAGCTGGCCATCGGCACCCCAGTCAGCATCGTGCTGCAAGACGTTCAAAGGTAGGGAACCTGCCCTTCTGACGTTTTCTCCTTCCACAGGAAAGGCGCGGACCAATCCCCGCCTTGCTGTGAAAACGGTCTGTGGCGCCCCTACTCCCCCCTGTTATACTTGTCGTGGGATTCGGCCTTGATCTCCTTCAACTTATCGAGGGTCTCTTCCACCTTTTCTTCATCCTTGGCAAGGAAGGCCAGTTCCAGTTCGGCGTAGCCGACGAGGGTGAGTCCCATGAGACGACGTGAATCTGCGAGTGCCCTGATCTTCTCCGGCCCCTCAGGCAGCTCCAAGATCTGTTTCGGAATCCACTTCATGGATGCAACGACGATCCGCGATCCCTCCGCGACCAGGGCTGCGCTCTTGGTCCAGCGCTCAGGATCTCTCCTGAGCCGGCGCAGCCGCTTGAGTGATCCGCTCATAAGGTCCATGGCCTCTCCCATGTCCTTCGGTTCGGGCTTCTCTGTCTCCTCCCCGCCCCGGGCATGGGGGGCCAACCCGAACAGGCCCACGGCGGCAACCAAGGTAATCAGCTTGTGGAATGACTCTTTCTTCATGACGCCCCATTACTCGCGAAGGCCACCAGATTTGTCAAATTCTCTTGACCTTCATCAAATACTCTCCCCTCCGCCGGAAAAGGCACGCGGGGGACCCAACCCTATTTCGAGATCACTATCCCAGCCATCCGGTAGAGCTCAAGTGCCTGCTCAAGGGAATATCCCTGCGGCGGGAACTTGCGGCGACTTTCACTCTGCACTGCTCGCGTCACCCCCTGGCGAAAGCGCTCGATCTCCAGCTTCCGTTCGTCGTCACTGATCCCACGCTGGACGCGTAAGGAGCGCTCTTCATTCACCCGGGCCATGGCCCGAACCAGCATGGCATGGAATTCCTTGGGATCGAAGGCACGGGACTCAAGCATCTCGGAAATCCTGGCGAAACCGCTGTTTCCGAACTCAACGGCGAGATCGGAGCTCACCACCGAACATCCCGTGAACCCACGACCATTCGAAAACTTGTAAGCGGTCGCCCACTTCTTCAGGGCGGGCCAGTCGATCGGATACTCCTGCCCTTTTTTGAGCTGAATCTTCATCGGCACACAGTGGTCCTTGATCACCCCGATGATCTTGGAATCGGACAGGGCATGAGCGCGTAGGAGGCGCCCCTCCAGCCCGCAGGGTTCCTGGGGAGGGCCTTTCTGGGGCACGTAGAAGAACACAAAGAGCGGTTTGCCCGTAGTCCTGGCCTCCTTCACCGCATTTGCGACATGGATCCGCCAAGGGATGCGATTCCACGAAAGTTTGCCCGCCTCCTCAACCTCCAACACCTTGGACACCATCTTCTTGGCTTCCGCCTGATCCCACGGTTCACGGGCCAAGACCAGCGGAAGAAGTAGTCCGAAATTCGCAAGGAGGATCGGGATAATTCCTTTCAAGGTCAGGTAGCCTAGCAACCTGCCACCGCAATCACAAACTCCACTTCAAAGTCCGATCAACTTATTGGCCCCGGCGCACCTGGCGCAATCGGGCGCCTCCATCTCACCCATGCCCGCCCCGGCTCACCAGACATCCCGAAACTACAGAACGGGGAAGAATCTCCCCCAGGCACTCTCTGAAGTCCATCAAGGTCCATGGGGCCCTCTTGAGTCCTTGCGTCTCCCCGCCGTTGCCGGAAGGCTTTCTGTGAATAACTTTCGCGTTCCATCATCGGCCTCCCCGGTTAGAACCTCACTCCGTGGCCGGCAAGGAAGGCAAGCTCACCCCCATGATGGCGCAGTACCAGGCGATGCGCCGCTCGCTTCCCGACGATGTGCTTCTCTTCTTCCGGCTCGGCGACTTCTACGAAATGTTTTTCGAGGATGCCAGGGAGGCCGCCGGACTCCTCAATGTGGCTCTCACCAAACGCGGTGGAGTTCCCATGTGTGGTGTCCCTCACCACGCTGCGGAAAACTACATCGCCAAACTCATCAAGCAGGGCAGGCGGGTCGCTATCGGGGAGCAGACCTCCGAACCGGTGCCCGGCAAGATCGTGGACCGGGAGATCTCCCAGATCATCTCGGCCGGCACCATCGACAACCTCTCTCTGCTCGATGACCGCCGCCATAATTACCTCGCCGCGGTATGCGAACACCGGGACGCCTTCGGCCTCGCGGTGGTTGATCACTCCACCGGTGAATTCACGTTGGCGGAGTTTCCCGACCGCCAGCAGCTGGAAGACGAGCTCACCAGGCTGGCTCCCTCCGAACTCCTCATCTCCGACGAGCAGCTCCAGGTCCTCGGCAGCCTCCCTGACAACCTGCCCTACGACGGATACGCGTTTCTCCTGGACCAGGCCGTCCACACCCTGCGCGACCATTTCAAGGTGCAGTCGCTCGACGGCTTCGGCTGCGCCGACATGCACCCTGCCCTCAGCGCAGCAGGTGCGATCCTGCACTATCTTTCCTACCAGCTGCGCCGCTCCTGTGATCATCTTCGCGGATTGGCCGTGCGGCAGATCGGTGAGCAGGTCGCCATCGACACCGCCTCCCAGCACAACCTCGATCTTGTCGACTCGCGGTCCGGTCGCCAGCACACCCTGCTGGGTGTGCTCGATCGTACTACCACCCCGATGGGGGCCCGCAAACTGCGCGACTGGATCCTCCATCCCATCTCGGACCGTGACGCCTTGGAAGCACGGCACGATCTTATCGGCAGTTTCCTCGCCGAGAGCTTCCTGCTCACTCACTGCCGGGAGAGCCTGAAGGAGATCCGCGATATCGAGCGCTGCACCGGTCGCCTGGCCCAGGGCTCAGGTAATCCCCGCGACCTTCAGGCCCTGCAGACATCCCTCTCTCAGATTCCATCCCTCCGCGCCGATTTGGATGCCCTCCCCTCCCAGCAACCTGAAATCTGCCACCTGAAAACTGAAATTCTCCAACAGCTCCACGAGTTTCCCGAACTGGTGGAGTTACTGGAGAATGCTCTCGTCGACGAACCGCCGGTCTCCCCCAGGGAAGGAGGCCTCATGAGGGATGGGTTCTCGACGGAACTCGATGAGCTGCGCTCCGCTTCCCGCGATGGCAAGGAATGGATCGCCCAGATGCAGCAGAGCGAACGTAAACGGACCGGGATCGACTCGCTCAAGATCAAGTTCAACAACGTCTTCGGCTATTTTATCGAAGTGACCAAGGCCAACCTTTCCAAGGTTCCTGGGGACTACCAGCGCAAGCAGACCATGGCCAATGCCGAACGCTACATCACCCCCGGCCTGAAGGAGGTCGAGAGCAAGGTTCTGGGTGCTGACGAACGGGCCAAGCAGCTGGAGTACGAGGAGTTCCTCAAACTTCGCAGTGAAATCACCTGCCACCTCGACGAACTGCAGCAATGCGCCAACGGACTCGCCACCCTGGATGTCCTGCTGGGTCTGGCCGAGACCGCACAGCTCTACCAGCACACCCGCCCGGTCCTCGATGACTCGCGCGATCTCGAAATCGTCAACGGTCGGCACCCCGTGCTGGAGCAGACCCTTGTCGAGGAAAAGTTTGTTCCCAACGACTCAAGACTCCTCCACGACGATTCGCGTCTTCTCATCCTCACCGGTCCCAATATGGCGGGAAAATCAACCTACATCCGCCAGGTCGCTCTCATCGTCCTGATGGCCCAGATCGGCGCCTACGTTCCCGCCGAGTCCGCGCGCATCGGTCTGGTCGACCGTATCTTCTGCCGAGTGGGTGCCAGTGACGACCTCGCCCGGGGCCAGTCGACCTTCATGGTGGAAATGAACGAAACCTCCCTCATCGTCAACAATGCCACTGACCGCAGCCTGGTTATTCTTGATGAAATCGGACGTGGTACCGCGACCTTCGACGGTCTCTCCATCGCCTGGTCGGTAGCCGAGCACCTGCATGACGTCCTCAAAAGCCGCGCTCTCTTCGCCACCCATTATCACGAGCTCTGCGACCTCGCCAATACCAGAGAGGCCGTCGAGAACTACAACGTAGCGGTGCGCGAGTGGAAGGAAGACATCATCTTCCTGCGCAAGATCCTCCCCGGACCGGCTGACAAGAGCTACGGCATCCAGGTTGCCCGCCTCGCAGGGCTCCCCGCCCCGATTATTGATCGAGCGAAGGAGATCCTCACCCATCTGGAGATGAACGCCGGACGCCCCCAAAGCCAGGGATCAAAAACGCCGCAACCAGCTGAGAGCATCCCGTTCCCGCGTGCGGATTCCCCACAAATGGACCTTTTCAGCACGTAGCGTTACCGGTCGCGCCGGAGTTCGGCGAAAGAAACCCGAAGGGCAGGTCCGTGGTCCGGACCACCGGGACAAATTCTCAACCCTTGACTCGGAATCCCCATCCACGATGCTCTCTCGTAGGCATATGGAGATCGTTAGAGCAGTCCGCGAGGCTGGCGTGGTGGGCGCAGGCGGTGCAGGCTTTCCCGCTCATGTGAAGCTTGAGGCGGATGCCGAGTACGTGCTTGCCAATGGCGCGGAGTGCGAGCCCCTCCTGCACAAGGACGCCGAACTCACTGAAACCTACGTCGACCAGGTCCTGCGGGGGATGGAGTTCTCCATGCAGGCGACCGGGGCCGACAAGGCGATTTTCGGCATCAAGGCCAAGCGCACCAGGACGGTGGCCCTCCTGGAGGAGGCAACCAAGAGCAAGAAAATAAAGGTTCAACTCTTTGGCGACTACTATCCCGCAGGTGATGAGTTCGTTCTGGTCTATGAATGCACCGGGCGACTCATTCCACCCGGTGGAATTCCTCTTCAGGTCGGAACGGTGGTCCACAACTCCGAAACGCTCTATAACATCGCGGAGGCGGTGGAGGGGCGCTCCGTCACCAGGAAGATTCTGACCATAGCCGGGGAGGTGGCCACACCCATGAGCATGGCTGTGCCGGTGGGAATCACCCTGCGGGAAGCGATCGACATCGCGGGGGGCCCAACCACCCGCGATTACTCCGTCTTCGTGGGTGGGCTCATGATGGGAAAACTGGTGGAAGATCTCAGCCAGCCCGTGACCAAGACAACCGGTGGGCTCATTGTGCTGCCCACCAGTCACCGTCTCGTCCAGCGCGTCCTCACGCCCAACAAGGCCATGCACCGGATCGGCAAGTCCGCCTGCGATCAGTGCAGTTACTGTACGGAATTCTGCCCACGCTATCTCCTGGGTTATGACGTCCAGCCACACAAGGTGATGCGAACCCTCGGGTTCACCGCCAGCGGCAAGCACAACTGGAGCAAGTGGGCGGATCTCTGCTGCGCCTGCGGCCTGTGCACCCTCTACTCCTGCCCCGAGGATCTCTTTCCCAAGGAAGCCTGTGACCAGGCCATCGCGGACCGCAAGGATGCTGGCCTGGAACGCTGGCTCGGACCCTCCACGGAGGTGAAGGCGCATCCCATGGAGGGCGGCCGGCACGTCCCTCTGAAGGCTCTCATGCAAAAGCTGGGTGTCACCAGCTACAATGTCCCCGCGCCCTGGCACGACATCGATTACGAGGCTCGCAAGGTGACCCTCCCGCTCAGTCAGCACGTGGGCACTCCCTCCGAGGCGGTGGTCCGGGCAGGAGACAAGGTGAGGGCCGGCCAGCTGGTAGCAGACATTCCGGAAGGAAAACTGGGTGCGCGCATTCACTCCAGCATCGAGGGAACCGTCACCGCCGTAAACGGAGCCGTCATCATCGAAAAAACCTAACAAGATCTCCCCATGACCAAGAATTCCATCGGCATCGTCGAACTCTCCAGCATCGCGGCAGGGTATTCCACCAGCGACGAAATGCTCAAGGCCGCCAACGTCGAGATGTTGCTGGCCCGGTCCATCTGCTCAGGCAAATACATGGTCATGGTGGGAGGTGAAGTGGCCGACGTCCAATCCTCGGTCGCAGCTGGAATTGAGATCAGCGAGGGGGCGGTTATCGACTCCGCGGTCCTTTCCAGCATCGATCCCAGTGTCTTTCCCGCCATCTCGGGGGCCACCCCGGTGGACAAACTGGACGCTCTGGGCGTGATCGAGTCCTTCTCGGTAACCTCCCTGATTGAAGCGGCGGATGCCGCAGCCAAGGCGGCCGACGTGCAACTGATCGAAATTCGCCTCGCCATGGCCCTGGGCGGCAAGGCTTTCGTCACGCTCACCGGCAAAGTTTCGGCGGTGCAGGCCGCAATCGATGCGGGCTCCACCCTGGTCTCGGAAAAGGGACTCCTCGTGCACAAGGTCGTCATCCCGCGACCGCATGAGAATCTCCTCAACGAGTTGATCTAATCCCACGATTCGCGCCGGCAAAGGGCGCTTCCGCGGATTTAACACGGCAAAGACCGCCCCAGGCCTGAAATCTAGTTACCCGTGTCGTCCCACTTGGAGACTTGCCTCCCTGGGGGCCACGGGGTGACCATCCGCTATGCCTAGAATTTTTCCACTCCTTATCCTTGCAGCCCTGGCGCAACCGGCCCTGGCGGAGGACCGCGGGCACGCGGCCAGGATGGCTGCAAGCCAGAAACTCTTCAGCAGCCGGGTGAGTGGCATCCTGAAGGAGCACTGTGTGCGCTGCCACGGAGGCGACAAGACCAAGTCGGGCCTCAACCTGATCACCCGTGAGGCCCTCCTCAAGGGCGGAGACCAGGGGGTCGCGATCCTTCCAGGCAAGCCTGGAGAAAGTCTCCTCTACCGGGCAGTCGCTCATCTTGAGGAGGAACTGGCCATGCCACCAAAGAAACCACCGCTCCCCGCTGACGCGATTGCCGCCATTGAGGAATGGATTGCCCTGGGAGCTGCCTACGACCAACCGCTTCTGGACAAGAACGTAGAGGAAAAGGCTCCCCTGCAGGTGTCTGACGAGGATCGGCGCTACTGGGCCTACGCCCCTTTGCTGGAAAGTGCTCCTCCCCCGGCGGAAAACAACGCGTCCTCCAAAATCGACCGTTACCTGGCCGCCAAACGCCGCGAGCAGGGACTGGTGGCGGCAGCTCCTCTTCATTCCCGCAAACTCATCCGACGCGCCTACTTTGATCTGATCGGACTGCCGCCCACCCCGGACGAGATCGAAAAATTCGTGAAGAGCGAGGATCCGCAGGCCTACGAGAAGGTCATCGACGACCTCCTCGCCCGCCCCGGGTTCGGTGAACGCTGGGCACGACACTGGCTCGACGTGGCCCGATTTGCAGAAAGCCACGGATTCGAACACGACTATGATCGCAAGTTCGCCTTCCACTTCCGCGATTTCGTCATCCGCGCCCTGAACAACGACATGCCCTACGATCAATTCGTGAAGTGGCAAATCGCAGGAGACGAACTGGCACCCGATGATTCGGAGGCGCTGACTGCGACAGGCTTTCTTGGAGCAGGGGTTTACCCCACCCAGATCACCTTCAGCGAAGCGGAACGCATTCGCTTTGATGCCACCGATGACATGGTCGCCACCATGGGATCAGCCATGCTGGCCACTACCATCGGTTGTGCCCGTTGCCACGATCACAAGTACGATCCCATTCCCACTCGCGATTACTACGAGCTACTCAGCGCCTTCACGCAGACGGTACGAACCGAAATCGACCTTGAACCCAACAAGCCTACAGGAGCGGCAATGGACAAGTTCAAGGAGGCCATGAGTAAGCTGCAGGCGGAGGCAGAAACCTTCAAGAAGGACCAAGCTCCGAAGAAGCTGCATGCCTGGCTGCAATCCAACCGGGAAAGCAATCCAGCCGAGTCCACTTCGGCCTGGACCATCCTGGTGGCGGAACCCCTGGTCTCCAAGGGGGGCACAACCTTCAAACGGCAACCGGACGGCTCCTACCTCGCAGGCGGGGTGAATCCCAATTCCGACGTCTACACCTTCGTGAGTACCTCACCGATCGAGGAGCCGCGTTCGTTACGCATCGAGGCTCTGACGCATCCGTCCATGAAAGGCGGGGGACCAGGACGGGCCGGCAACGGCAACATCGGTCTCTCTCACCTGGAGGTCTCTGCCGGATCCACCGCCCTGAAACTGGCCAACCCTCGAGCAACCTTCAACCAGAGCGACAGTCTCCATGTCAACCTCGTGATCGATGGGAATCCCAAGAGCGGCTGGGCCGTCGACCCGCAGTTCGGAAAGGATCACGCAGCTGTCTTCGAGATCACAAATCCCGAGGCAGTCAAAGGCGTAAACAAACGGCTCTCCCTCAAGCTCCACTTCAACCTGAACACCCAGCACAACATCGGGCGCCTGCGGGTCTCCGTCAGCAACAGGTCGGCGGTGAATCTTCCCCTGCGGGAAGGACAGACCGATCCGGGCGAGGTCGCCCGCAGGGAATTGCTGGCCCTCGACAGGAAAACCAAGGGTGCGGCCCAGGATGCGGATCTTGCGCGCATGATCGAACTCTACCTCCAGATCGATGCCGCCTGGGCCAGTTTAAACGGCCGGATCAGCGCTCTCAACTCCACCCGCCCCCAGGGCAAGAAAGAGAAAGTGATGATCTGCAGTGAGGGGTTCAAGCCCATGCGTCACCACACCAACAGCGGCAAGGTGCCCGACTTCTACAAGGAAAGCTACTATCTGGTGCGCGGCGATCCGGACCAGAAAAACGGCAAGGCTCCCCAGGGATTCCTCAATGTGCTCATGCGCAATGGGGCAAGTGCCGGAAACTGGGTGATCTCCAGACCGGCCGGGGCTCGCACGTCCATGAAACGCAGTGGAGTAGCGAAATGGATCACCGATGTGGAGAGTGGCGCCGGACATCTTCTTGCCCGCGTCATCATCAACCGGATCTGGCAACATCATTTCGGCCGTGGAATCGTGGAATCCGTCAACGATTTCGGCTTCCAGGGCTCCAAGCCAACCCATCCCGGGTTGCTCGATTACCTGGCCCGCGATCTCATCGCCCACGGATGGACCCTCAAGCGCATGCACAAGAAGATCCTGATGAGTGCAGCTTATCGCATGGGCTCCTCCGACAACGGGACCAACGCCAGTGCCGATCCTAAGAACCTCTACTGGTGGAAGCGGGAACCCCGTCGCCTGGAAGCCGAGGTCATTCGGGACAATGCCCTGGCGGTAAGCGGGCTGCTTGACCACAGGATGTACGGAGCCGGCACCCTGGACCAGAGCATGAAAAGGCGCAGCATTTACTTCTTTGTCAAACGCAGCAGGCTGGTGCCCATCATGCAGCTTTTCGACTGGCCCGACTCCATGACAAGCCAGGGACGGCGAGCGGTGACTACCACGCCCTCGCAGGCCCTTGTCTTCATCAACAGTCCGCAGGTACGCGAAATGGCAACTCACTTTGCAAAAACCGTAATGGTCGAGAGCGATCCGATCGGCAGCGCAGTCTACCGCGCCCATGGATCGCCTCCAACCGAAGAGCAGCGGAAGCGAATGCACAATTTCCTCAATGAACAGATCGCGAGTTACGGCGGGAAGAAGGAACCCGCCCTGGTGGATTTTTGCCACGCCCTCCTCGCTTCCAATGAAATGATCTACGTGGAGTAATCCTGATGAACTGCAATCGACTTGAAGACGCCTGGACCCGGCGTGAACTCCTGAGCAAGGCGGGCGGTGGACTGGGTGCCCTTGCCCTCGCGTCCCTCCTGCACGAGAACGGCCACGCGGCGATCAAACTGGGGAATAATCCGCTGGAAGCCCGTAAGCCGCACTTCGATGGCAAGGCCAAGCATGTAATCTGGCTCTTCATCAACGGCGGTCCGTCCCACGTTGACACCTGGGATCACAAGCCGGAACTCACCAAGCGCGATGGGCAGAAGCTGGAGGGCTTCGATCCCTCCACGGGATTTTTTGAGAATGCGGTGGGACCTCTCATGAAATCACCCTTCGAATTCAAGCAGCACGGCCAGAGTGGGGCCTGGGTCTCCTCCATTTTCCCACATCTTTCCAGACACGTGGACAAGATGGCATTCGTGAAGTCTTTCCACACCCAGTCCAACAACCACAGCCCGGCCCTCTTCATGGCCAACACGGGTGTTACGCGCATGGGCCATCCCTGCGTGGGGAGCTGGGTGGGCTACGGGCTCGGCACCGAGAACGAAAACCTGCCAGCCTTCATGGTCATGAGCGATCCCAAGGGCCGCGGACTACCCAAAGGCCACGCGGCCAACTGGGGCAACGGGTTTCTCCCGGGGTCCTTCCAGGGAACATGGATCAACACCAAGGGCGACCCCATCCCGAACCTGAAACGCGTCCCGGGCATGAGCGAGAAACAACAACGGGCCCAGCTTCGCTTCCTGCGGGAAATGAACCAGTCACATCGGGATCGCACCGATGCCGAACGGACCCTCACCGCGCGGATCAAGAGCTTCGAACTCGCCTACCGCATGCAGGAGGAAGCTCCCGAGTGCGTCGACGTCAACTCCGAACCGGATCACATCAAGAAGCTCTATGGTCTCGATAATGAACAATGCAGCCACTTTGCCCGCCAGTGCCTGATGGCACGGCGTATGATCGAACGTGGCGTGCGCTACGTGCAGATCTACTCCGGGGGAATGGAGAACCAGCGCAGCTGGGACGGGCATAATGACATCGTGGGCAACCACACCGGCTTCGCCGGCGAAACGGACCAGCCCATCGCAGGCCTCCTGCAGGACCTGGAGGAGCGGGGACTCCTCGATGAGACCCTCGTGATCTGGGGCGGAGAATTCGGCCGCCTTCCCGTGGCCCAGAAGAGCCAGAAACCCGGCCGCGACCACAATCCCCACGCCGGCTGTTACTGGTTCGCCGGAGGTGGAGTGAAGAGCGGAACCTCCTACGGCGAAACCGACGAACTCGGGCACCAGGCCGTCGTCGACAAGGTCGAGATCCACGACTTGCACGCGACTATCCTCCATCTCCTCGGACTCGATCACAAGAAGCTCACCTTCAAACACAATGGCCGCCGTTTCCGGCTGACCGATGTGGCGGGACGGGTTATTAACAAGATCGTCGCCTGACCTCGGCAGGGGCAATTAGATAAGGAATCCTTATAATCCGTGTCATTCGATCCCCTTTTTGTGCTAATATTGGAGCTAGAAACCACGTTCCACCCTTGAAATTGGCCTCGGAATAAGACTTCTTACTAGCTCCGAGGCATTGGCTTCCATCCTGTTTCATCATGAGCATTCACGCCCGACTCAACCCTGAGGCCCAGTCCAATCTGGATGCCCAGCGCCGGGCATCGATCTTCACGAGCCTGATCATTGCCATCCTCTCGGTGATTCTGGTGGTGCTCATCCTCTTCTTCATTCTCCTGCCTTCCCTGGCGATCAAGTCCCCCATCATTGTTGCCTACTCTTCCGGCTCAGAGGAGGAAGACCCGCTCCAGCAGAAGCGAATCACCCGTGAGGTCACTCCCAAGCCCAATGCGCCCTCCTCGTCCATGGCCAAGGTCATGGCCTCGGTGACGCCTTCTCCGACCGCCGTGCCGATTCCGGAGATTGAGGCTGTTCCGGCGCTGACCTACGGCTTCCGGGACGACATTGGTAAGGGATGGGGCACCGGCGGCAACGGAGGCGGGGGCGGCTTCGGACGAATCCCCGCTACCATGCGGAAGCGCTGTTCGGCCGCGGACCGCATGCGCCGGCTCAAGCAGAGTGGCGGCAACGAGGCATGCGAAGAGGCGGTGGTGAAGGCCCTGCGCTGGTTCAAGAAAGTTCAGCGCCGTGATGGATCCTGGGGTGGCAGCAGCCAGGTGGCCCAGACCGGATTGGTTCTCCTCGCCTATCTCGGTCACTGCGAGACGCCTCTTTCCGAGGAATTCGGAGAAGCCGTCACCAACGGCATGGTCTACCTCATCGAAAACAGCGTGAAGAACAAGGGCCGGCTGTGCACCAACCGCGGTGACAACCACTGGGTCTATGAGCACGGCATCGCAACTTACGCGCTCGCCGAAGCCTACATGTTCTGCAGCCAGCTCGGCCTGAACATCCCCAACCTGAAGAATTCCGTGCAGCTGGGCGTGCAGTGGATCATCGACAACCAGAACCACTCGGGAGGATGGGAATACGGCTTCGATGAAGGCAGCCGCGGAGGCGACATGTCCATCACCGCCTGGCAGCTGCAGGCTCTCAAAGCGGGCTACCATACCCGCCTCGACTTCCGCAACCTGCCTGAGTGCATCAGCAAGGCACTCAATTATTGTGAAGGCCGACAGAACAGTAATGGCGGCTTTGGTTATACCGGCACGAGCCCGGTGGGTGGCGAGCACTTCACCCTGACCGGAGCGGGGGTCCTCTGCTTCCAGCAGCATAAGGGAACCAATCATCGTGCCGCCCGCAAGGGGATGGACTATATTGACCAACACGCCAGCATCAGCTACCAGGGAGGGCCCTGCAACCTTTACGAGCACTACTACGTGAGTCAGGCCGCCATCAACCACGGCGGCAGGAGCTGGCTCGGCTACAACGATAAGTTTCGCGACACCCTCCTGAGCGGCCAGCAGGGCGATGGCCACTTCCGGGCCCCGCCCAATCCCGGACCGGGCAACAAGAATGATCCGGTTTACCACACCGCCCTCGCCACCCTCATGCTGGAGGTTTACTACCGCTACCTCCCGGGCACCGGCTTTGGGCTCTAAGGCCCCTGCAGAGATTTCGCTCTCTCTCAATCGTTCCCGGAAGGATCACGGTGGGGCTGTATCCTGCCCGCAAGGCAAGCCCGATCACAAACCTGAGCCACGGCTTCCGGGCTTCGAAAGCAAACCGGGACGGGACCGTCGCGATTCTCCTCTCTTTCGGATTGAGCCTTTCATCCTGTGGTCTCCGCACGCTTGCTACAACCTCCAGAATTGCTAATCTTGTCGAATGCCATGTAGGGTCAGCGTAATCGCCTCCCTGCTCCTGTTCTGCCTATCGTCTGCAGCGCTACGGGGAGAATCCGTGTCCGCCGCCATCGACCGGCTCATCACCGCCAAGGCCAGTGGCCCTCTCGCGCCAGTAGCCGACGATGCTGCATTCCTGCGGAGAATTCACCTTGATCTCGTGGGCAACATTCCCACCTCCGTCCAGACCCGTACCTTCCTCAGGGACAAAGCAGAAGACAAACGTAGCCGGGTCATTGATCAACTGCTTGCCAGCAAAACCTTCGCTGAACACTGGACCGACCGCCTCTCCGTCATGCTACTGGAGAGACAGCAACTCAGCCAAGTCCCCGACGATGAATGGCGGGCATACCTGAAAAAGAGCCTGCAGGACCAGCCACGCTGGAACGTTCTCGTAGGCGAGATGATTGCTGCTACCGGAAAGGGGGAATCCCGCGCCGCAATGAGATTCCTTGGAAAAGGTGATCACCGCCGCCTCACTGAGGATATCGCCCGCCTTTTCCTCGGACGTGATCTTGAATGCGCCCGCTGCCACGATCATCCCTCCGTCGACGATTGGACTCAGGCGCACTATTGGGGCCTCTACGCCTACCTGAACCAGACCAGACTCGCCACCCACTCCAGAGAGAAGCGATCATACTTCGTGGAGAACCTCGCCACCAAGAAGGTGGAGTTCCAATCCGTCTTCTTCGACGACCAGGAGGACACCGGACCCCGATTACCGGGCGGGAAGGAAATCCCCATTCCAACGTTTGACGAACATCAGGGCTTCGAAAAACCCGCTGCTGACGGCCTGCCCGCCGTGCCCAAATTTCGCCCGCGCGAACGGCTTGCCCGTGACCTCGCTTCCGGCCGAAACAACCTCTTCGTCCGCAACAGCGTAAACCGCTTCTGGAAGCTCATGATGGGTCGGGGATTCTGGATGCCCCTCGACCAGGCCCATAGTGAAAACCCACCCTCGCATCCCGAACTCCTTGATCTGCTGGAACGCCAGTTCGTCGCGCATCAGTTCGACATAAAGTGGCTCCTCCGCCAGATCGCCTTCAGCGCAAGCTACCAGCGCAGCAGCCGGCTTCCCCCCGGAGAGACGGAGGTCGAACCGGAGAACTACCGCGTGGCTCATCTCAAGGGGCTGACTCCAGAACAACTCCTCCACTCCATCCTGCGGGCCACTGGCAACGAGGAGGTTCGCGCTCAGGAGTCGACAGGCGAAGAAAAGTTTGACCGCCGCGGCTACTTCACCGGCACCAACACCGGCCTACCCACCGCCTACGCCGACATCCGGACCATTTTCGTGGAAACCTTCGGCCAGCCCGCCGGCGTGCCCGAGGACGACTTTGCGCCGGGACTGAACAAGGCTCTCTTTCTCATGAATGACCGACTCGTTCTCCATTGGCTGCAACCACGAAAGCACAACCTTGCCTCCCGGCTTGCCCAGATGAAATCCCCAGATGCCATCGCCAAAGAGCTCTATTGCGCTGTTCTCTCCCGCCTGCCGGAAGAGGATGAACAGCAGGAACTGTCTACCTATCTTGAAGCGCACCCCGACCGCCGCAGGGCTGGCCTCTCCGATCTCATCTGGGCTCTCCTCACTTCAACAGAATTCCGCCTGAATCACTAGAGCAGAAGAAGAATGCCCCATCCCGGATCCGCGTCCTGCCAATCCCCCTTTCACGCCCTGTCCAGACGTCGTGTCCTCGGCCTCCTTGGCGGCAGCATTGGATTTGGCAGCCTGGTCCAACCCGCCATTGCCCGGGAAATCGCCAAAAAGAACAAGCAAGTCTGCCTTATCTGGCTCGACGGTGGCATCAGCCAGTTCGAGAGCTGGCATCCCCTGCCCGGCAGCCAGTTCGCCGGACCGTTCCGGAGCATCCCCACCAGCATCCCCGGCATCCACTTCAGCGAGCTGCTTCCGCACACCGCCAGGATCGCGCATAAGATCTCGATCATTCGCAGCATGTGCACCAAGGATCCGAATCACTCAACCGGCGTGCCCAGGATCCAGCGTGGGGACCCCATCGACCGTGGAGTGGACTATCCCTACCTCGGCTCCGCAGTCGCCAAGCTCCTCGGACCCGCCGACCCCGAGCTCCCTCCCTACGTCTGGATCAAACCCGGCAACGGCGGCTTCATTGCACGCGAAGCCGGATTCCTCGGTGCGGAGTACGGCGCACTGGCCCTCGGAGACGGAAAGGCCCCCATTCACATCCACCGCCCCGAATCCATTTCCGCACAACAGAACGAGGCCCGGCAGATTCTGCGAGAGCGTGCCAACCAGCGTTTCAAGTCCTACCGGGGATCCTCTGAAATTGATGCCTACGAGACCAGCTATCGTATGGCCCGGCAGCTCATGGCCCGCAAGGACATCTTCGATGACACTCGGATCGATCCCGGGGACCGTGAACGATACGGTAGCCATCCGCTCGGCCGCCACATCCTCCGAGCCCGTCATCTACTGGAGTCCGGCGTACGATTCGTAAAGGTCAACAGCTATCACTGGGACACTCACAGTGACAATTTCAACATGTCACAACGCCTCATCCCGCAGATCGACCAGCCTTTCGCCGCCCTCATCGACGATCTCGATGAGCGCGGTATGCTCGACAATGTTCTCGTCGTTCTCATGAGCGAGTTCGGCCGTACGCCCATCATCAATTCCCGCCTCGGACGCGATCACTGGCCGGATTGCTGGAGTCTCGCCCTGGCCGGCTGCGGCATCAGGCGGGGCGCCATCGTGGGAAACAGCGACAGGGACGGTGTCTTCGTGGACGGAACCGGTTACGACATCGGCGATCTCTTCCATACCATCTTCAGCGTGCTCGGAATCGACCCCCGACGGAAAAAATACCGCCATAAGGGGCAGAAACTGGCCATCGCACACGACGAGTGCAGGCCCATCCGGGAGGTCATGACATGAACCCACCCCCACTCGATGCCACCGCTGTCTGGATTTCGCGCGAAATCAAGTTCCCGCGCCAGCTTTTCCGCGCACGCTTCAGCCCCGATGGCCACACCATCGCAGCCGGAGGACAGGACCGGTTGGTCCATCTCTGGGATCTCAGGGGAGAAGAGCCGTTGCATCGCTTCCTGAACGGGCATGAGACCTGGCTCTCCTCGCTCGCCTTCCACCCAACGGCACCACGTCTCTTCACCGCCGACTACCAGGGCGTCATCCACTGTTGGAACTACCTCGATGTAAACTCCTCCAAGCCGATCTGGACCATTCCAAGCGCCGACCGTGACAACTTACGTTCTCTCGTGGTCACTCCGGATGGCAAGCACCTCATCAGCGCTGGAGATGACGCGATTATCAAATTCTGGCGTACGGACAATGGTAAGGAGCTCACCAGGCTGGAAGGCCACCACGAGTGCATCTTTTCTCTCGCTGTTTCACCCGACGGAAAGCATCTCGTAAGTGGCGACCTCCTTGGCACGATTCGTCAATGGGATCTCGCTGACGGTTCAAAGTTCGTCCGGGTACTGGATGCCTCTCTCCTCCATACCCGTGGAGAGCAGTTCCTCGCCGACGTAGGGGGGGTGCGCAGCCTTGCCTTCAACGCAGAAGGCACTCTCCTCGCAGCGGGCGGGATGAAGGACGCCAAGAGTAATGCCTTCTGCCCAGGCAAACCCACTGTCCTAGTCTTCGACTGGCTCAATGGGAAAATCCGTAGCGAACTCCGAATCAAGGGCAAGAGTGACGGCCCACTCAATTCTCTCTGCTTCCTCTCAAACGGAACCCTCGCTGGCCACACCGAGATGCTGCACACTGATTCAGAACTGGTATTCTGGAAAATCGATCACCTGGATCCGCTCCATTCCCTCGTCAATCCGTCCGCCTACGAACTCAGCCTGCACCCCGATGGTCGCCAACTCCTTGCCGCCTGCTACCTGTCAGGAGGCAGTAGCGGCAATGGCGCTCGCAAGAGGGACCGCGAGAAGTACCTTTCAAATGGCTCTACCCTGCGCGTGTTCAGCCTCTACAAGCAACCGGCAGGCACCTGAGGCGGGCCCCGAAGCCCTGACCCACTGTCCATCCGGAGCATCGACGCCTTGATCCTGGCAGAATTTCCATCTGGACGGGTCATCCTTCCCTCCAGAGACGAAAACCCCTTGGACTTCAGGTCATTTCGATATTGTCTCGCTCCGTGAGCACAGCAGTTGTCACTGGAGCAGGATCGGGAATCGGCCGCGCCATTGCGGTCGAGCTCGCGAGGCAAAATCACGAGATCGTCATCCTCGAGGTCGACGAAGCGGCCGGGGAGGAGACTGCCGCTTTCATCCAGAAGTCTGAAGGTTCGGCCCGCCTGGTCCCCTGTGACATCTCACAAACCGACTCTGTCCGGTCTGCCTTCGACCAACTCGAATCTCTCGACATCCTGGTCAACAACGCCGGAATCGCTTCGGTGGGCAATGTAGAGACATGCACCCCGGAGGAAATGGACCGTATCTACGAGGTCAATGTGAAGGGCATGTATCACTGCCTCCACTTTGCTGTTCCAAAGATGGTCGCGAGTGGCGGGGGTTCCGTGGTGAACCTTGCCTCGGTGGCCTCCTACCTCGGGATCTCCGATCGTTTCGCCTACTCCATGTCCAAGGGTGCGGTCCTGAGCATGACCATGTCGATTGCCCGTGACTACGTCAACCGGGGCATTCGCTGTAACTGCGTCTGTCCCGGCCGGGTACACACTCCCTTTGTCGATGGTTATCTCGACAAGAACTACGCCGAACACGAGCGTCCGAAGATGTTCAAGGCCCTCAGTGAATGGCAACCGATCGGCCGCATGGGAACACCCGAGGAAGTCGCTGGCCTCGTGGGGTACCTCACTTCCGAGCAGGCCAGTTTCATCACTGGAAGCGCTTTCGAGATCGACGGTGGCGTGACCAATCTTCGCTAGATCCCTCCCTTTTACCCTAACCTGTTACTTTCACTTACCCCTGTCCTCCCATGAAACTCACTCGCTTCCTCCAAGATGGATCGCCCACCCCGGGACTTTTCCTCGATGATGCCACTATTCTCGACGCCTCCGCCTTTGGCGAAGACTGGAATGAGGATTTCTTCGGCAATGATGGCCTCCCACGTCTCGAAAGCTGGCTGGCCCAGAATCGAGAAACCGCCCCCACCCTGGAGGCTTCCGGGATCACTCTCGCGCCGGCGGTGGCACGACCGCCCAAGATCATCTGCATCGGCTTGAATTACGCCGCCCATGCTGCTGAAGGCGGTCTGGAACCACCTGCCGAACCGGTTCTCTTCTCCAAGGCCACCTCGGCCTGGAGTGGCCCCAACGACGACCTCGTTATTCCCCGTGACTCGGTAAAAACCGACTGGGAAGTGGAACTCGCCTTCGTTATCGGCAAACACTCCAAGTATGTCGCCGAGGAGAACGCCCTCGCCCACATCGCGGGCTTTGCGGTGCACAACGACTACTCTGAGCGCGAGTGGCAACTGGAAGGAACCGGTCAGTGGGTAAAGGGTAAGTCCGGTGACACCTTCGCCCCCTTTGGGCCCTACCTTGCCACCACCGACGAAGTGCCGGATCCCGGCAACCTGCGCCTCTGGCTCACGCGCAACGGAGAAACCCTGCAGGACAGTAACACCAGCGATCTGATCTTTTCCATCCCGCACCTCGTGGCCTACGTGAGCAAATTCATGTCGCTTCTGCCCGGCGATGTCATCTCCACCGGCACCCCTGCCGGGGTCGGCATCGGATTTGACCCGCCACAATTCGTACAGGAGGGCGACGTCTTCGAACTCGGGGTCGACGGCCTCGGTATTCAACGGCAGGTTGCGGTAAAGGAATCCTGACTCTTCGTCCTTTCGCTGCCTTGAAGATCACCGGCTTCAGAACCCACGACGCGCGCTTCCAGACCTCCGACCAGCTGGACGGTTCGGATGCGATGAATCCGGACCCCGACTACTCGGCGGCCTATGTCGTGCTCGAAACGGATGGCGATCACGAAGGACACGGGCTGACCTTCACCCTCGGGCGGGGTAACGAACTCTGTATCGCCGGGATCAGATCCCTCGTACCCTGTCTTATCGGCATGTCGCTGGAGGAAATCACTTCCGACATGGGAGCCTTCTGGCGCCATCTTACCGGAGACTCCCAACTGCGCTGGGTGGGACCTGACAAGGGAGTCATTCACCTTGCCACCGGCGCGGTAGTGAATGCCGTCTGGGACCTCTGGGCCCGGGCAGAGGGCAAACCAGTCTGGGAGCTTGTCGCCGGGATGACGCCCGAAGAAATTGTCCGCTGCATTGACTTTCGCTACCTCACCAACGCGCTCACCCCGGAGGAAGCCTGCGATATCCTGGAACGTGCTCACGAAGGCCGGGAGGAACGCCTGGCCCGGCTCCTGGAGCATGGCTATCCGACCTACACCACCTCGGCGGGCTGGCTCGGTTACTCCGACGACAAGTTGCGGCGCCTCTGCCAGGAAGCGGTTGATGCCGGTTGGACGCACCTGAAACTCAAGGTGGGAGCCGATCTCGATGATGACATCCGCCGCCTCCGAACCGTCCGAGAGGTGGTCGGCCACCAAATCACCCTCATGGTCGACGCCAACCAGGTCTGGGAACCGGACGAGGCCATCGAGTGGATGAAATCCCTCGCTGAATTCGACCTCTGGTTCCTCGAGGAACCCACCTCACCGGACGACGTCCTCGGACACAAGCAGATCCGCGATGGCATCGCTCCCATCAAGATCGCCACCGGGGAATGCTGCCAGAACCGGATCCTTTTCAAGCAATTCCTCCAGGCCGAAGCGATCGATGTCGTCCAGATCGACGCGACCCGCGTGGGAGGCCTGAACGAGAACCTCGCCATCATGATCATGGCAGCCAAGTTCGGGAAACCGGTGTGTCCCCACGCCGGCGGAGTAGGCCTGTGCGAGTACGCCCAGCACCTTTCCATCATCGACTTTCTCAGTATCTCGGGATCCTGGGAAGGACGGGTGGCCGAGTACGTCGATCACCTGCATGAACATTTTGTCTCCCCCTGTGTCCTGAAGAAGGGCCGTTACCAGGCACCCACCATTCCGGGATTTTCCATCGAAATGAAAAAAGAAACTCTGGCGCAATTTCCCCCCAGTTAAGAACAGAACCATGGACCTGAAGCTCAAGGACAAAGTCGTGATCGTGACCGGGGGCGCCAAGGGCATTGGAGCTGCCGCAGTGGAACTCTTTGCCCGGGAGGGCGCCATCCCGGTCATCGTGGGACGCAGCCCGGAAACCGGCAACTCACTACTCGAGCGTATCGGGGCCACCGGCACCCGTGGGCTCATGATCGAAACCGAACTGACCGAGGTGGAAGCCTGCCGCTCCGCAATCATGAAAGCCCTGGAGACCTTTGGCCGTCTCGACGGCATCGTTCACAATGCCGGCGTCAACGACGGAGTCAGCCTCCGTGCCGGACCGGACGAGTTTATTGCTTCCCTGCGGCGCAACCTCTTCCACCTCTACAACCTCACCCACTTCGCCCTCGATGCCCTGATCGAGAGCGCCGGATTCATCATCAATGTCTCCTCCAAACTGGCGGTCACTGGCCAGGGAAGCACCTCCGGCTATGCCGCGGCAAAAGGTGCCATCCACGGGCTGACCCGGGAATGGGCGGTCGACCTCGCCGATCACGGAATCCGGGTCAACACCGTTGTGCCAGCCGAGGTATGGACGCCCATGTACGATTCATGGATTAAGACCGTCGAAAACCCGGAGAAAACCCTTGAAGCAATCCGGGCCCGCATTCCGCTTGGCCAACGCATGACAAGTGCCGAGGAAATGGGCAACGCCATCGTGTTCCTCGCCTCCCCCTGTTCCGGGCACACCACCGGCCAAATCCATCACATCGATGGCGGCTACGTTCACTTCGACCGCTCCTACGGGAACATCGAGAAGGACGAGTCCTGATTACCGCCGCCCATGCTCCCGATCCTTGCTCCTTGAACACCCGGGGGGGCGCCCCTGCGAAACTGCTTACCCACTGGTGTCCACCAGGACGTGGTCAAAGGGCGGCGGTTTCAGCGCAGTGGTCTGCAGGTAGGCATCCCATTGAGCCAGCTTGGCCAGGTCTCTGGCTTCGCCACGGCGCTCCATGCGCTCCCGCCTCACTTCCGGCGGACAGGAAACAAAATGCACCTCCACCGGAACTCCGAAGCGGTCTGCAAGACGTGCAGGCCAGTCCTGTTGCCGGGATTCCCGTGTAAAGGGTCCCACCACGACCACCGGAAGGTGTGAAAGATTCGCTTCCGCCACCTGGAAAAGCGATTCGTAAACCGACTCCCGGAAGATCTCCTTGTAACGTGGCGAATCCCTGTCGTCACGGGAAAGCCCCGCGGCCTGCATTCCCGCCTGCACCACCGGCTCGGTGACAATGTCATTATCAAGCAGAACCCCGCCCACCCGGGCAGCCAGTTGTCGGCCGTGATGGGTTTTCCCTCCGGCGGGCGGGCCGCAGACCACGTACAATTTCATCTCATTCGATGTGCAATCTTCTGGCAGCCTGGCGCACGACAACCCCACCGCCCGCACCCGCTGCGGGGGTAGCTTCCGGAATCATTTGCAGTAGACATGGACTCCCCGTAGCAGAGAGCGGGGAGTCCCTCAAGACCTTCGCCCTCTCCCTCCGGGCCCGGCATTCCATTGCTCTTCCGGAAACAGGCGACCACCTGCACTGCCGGGCGATCATAAATCCTCCAAATCCCTGCCGCTCCGTCGCTGCTCTTGCATCCACGGGCATTTTCTCCGAGGCTGTCCCCATGTCCCAGCGAACGGGCGTTCTCCTCCTCGTCTCCGGACCCTCCGGGTCCGGCAAGACGACACTCTGCCGACGACTGGCCAGGGACGGGGAAGCTCACTACTCGATTTCCTGCACTACGCGTCCAGTCCGGGAGGGTGAGGTCAACGCCCGTGATTACTACTTCCTGAACCGGGAGCAGTTTGAAACCGACGTAGAGGCTGGAAATTTCCTCGAGCACGCCGAGGTCCACGGAAATCTTTATGGAACTCTGAAATCCGAGGTTCTTGAGTTCCTGAAGCGCGGCGAGGACGTGGTCCTGGACATCGATGTGCAGGGCGCAGCTCAGGTGCGATCCTGCGATGACCCTCTCATTGCCTCCAGTCTGGTGGATCTCTTTGTCATGCCGGCGAGTGAAGACGAATTGCGTGGACGCCTGACAAATCGCGCCACCGACACCGAGGGAGTGATCGAGCTGCGTCTCCGTAATGCCCTGGAGGAAATGCGCCATGCCGGTTCCTACACTTACCGGCTCATTTCCGGATCAAAGGAAGACGACTACCGGCGTTTCAAGTCCCTCCTCGTCACGGAGCGCCTGCGTGTTTCGCGCCTCGCCTGAGGAGAAGTGATCCCCTCTGGAAAAAATTCTTCGCAACATCGGCACAGATGGAGGTTAATTCCGACACATGATCATTGTTCTTGGAATCACCGGATCCATTGCCGCCTACAAGGCGGCCGACCTCGTCTCGCAATTAACCAGGGATGGTCACGAGACGCACTGCGTCATGACTCAGGCGGCTACCGAATTCATTACCCCTCTCACTCTGCAGGTGCTCTCCCACAACCCGGTCCTCGTCTCGTTGAAGGACGAAAAGCAGTCATGGAAGCCTGACCATATCGACCTCGCTGATCGCGCAGACCTCTTCCTGGTCGCCCCCCTCAGTGCAAATACCCTGGGAAACTTTGCCAACGGCCTCGCACCCGATCCCCTTTCCAGTATCTATCTCGCCACCGAGGCCCGGGTCCTCCTCGCACCAGCCATGAATGGCAAGATGTGGGAACACCACGCCACCCAGCGCAACATCGCGCAACTTAAAGCCGATGGATGCCACTTCCTCGGCCCTGAGGAATCCGGTATGCTGGCCTGCGGATACGAAGGAGCCGGCCGGCTCCTCCCGGTGGAGGAGATTCTCGATACGGTCAGGAAACTGGACGCCTCTTCCGGCTAAGCTAGTTTCATCCCGGTCCGTAACTCTCCCGTATTCCGACCTCGACTCAGTTCCGTGAACATTCTCGTCACTGCCGGTTCAACCCGCGAACCAATCGATCCGGTCCGATACCTCACCAACCGGTCTTCCGGCAAGATGGGTTACGCCCTCGCCAGCGCGGGGGCACAACTTGGACACCGCGTCACCCTGATCTCAGGCCCCACCAACCTTGATATCCCCATCAATGTGGACTACGTCCCGGTTGAAACGGCCCAGGAGATGTTCGAGGCCACAAGTATCCACATCGCCAGGGCGGATGCCGCCATTTTCTCGGCCGCCGTGGCGGACTACCGCCCGGCCACCTTCGCGGAAAACAAGATCAGGAAGTCCGAGGACCATCTCACCATTGAGCTCGTTCGCAATGCCGACATCCTGGGATCGGCGCGTTCCGAGTTCCACTACGAAGGCGTGCTGGTCGGATTCGCCGCCGAAACCGAGAACCTCGAAGAACACGCGCGGGAAAAACTGCGTCACAAGAGCTGCGATCTGGTGGTGGCAAATGACGTCTCCCGGAGCGGCATCGGCTTCGACTCCGATCACAACGAAGTCCTCCTCATCTACCCCGACCGGACCGAGTCCCTGCCTGTGGAAACCAAGGAGCACCTTGCCCACCTCATCTTGCAGGCCGTGCAGGAATTACGGATTCGGAAGGGCTAACCTTGGAGGACGTCTCGCTGGTGCTTTCGGGAAAATAGCGGTATCAATCGACGAACTTCTGCGGTTTTATCAGCCCATGACACCCCTTCAGGCTGCCGAGCAGGCCGCGCACCAGGCGGGCGCCCTCCTCCGGGAGAACTTCCACCGCAGCAAGGACATCGACGAGGCCCACCACCACGACGTCAAACTGGCTCTTGACCGGGAATCACAGGATCTCATCACCAAGGTTCTTCTCGATGCCTTCCCCGACTATGCCCTCTACGGAGAAGAAGGCATAGCCGGCAACCAGGACGCTTCGCTGCAGTGGATTGTGGATCCCATCGACGGAACCGTGAACTACCTCTACAGCATTCCGCACTTCTGCATCTCGATTGCCCTGCGCGAACGGAACCAGGAGGAAATCGTGATGGGACTCATCTACGATCCCATGCTTGATGAACTCTGGACCGTAGAAAAAGGCGGCCCACCATTCCTGAACGGGAAACCGATTGCCTGCTCGAAACGCACTGCGCTCGAAGAATCAATCCTCTTCGTGGGATGCGGCAAGGACGAGGAATCGATGGCAACCGGCCTTGAGAGATTTGAACGCGCCTCCACCCGTGCCCGTAAAATGCGCATGATGGGGTCAGCCGCCCTTGGAATGGCCTACATCGCGGCCGGACGGTTGGACGCCTACATTGAGTCCCGCATTTCTCTCTGGGACGTGGCAGCCGGCATCCTGATGGTGGAGTCCGGAGGAGGGAAAGTCGACCTGACCCCGCATCCCACCATCCCGGATGTCTGGTCGGTGGTGGCCACCAATGGAAAGATCCCGATAGAAGAGATCCTCTGATCTGACAGGAAAGCGTTCCGGCAGCACACCGCGACCATCCGATGGCACGGAATCCGAAAGCGTGCCACATTGCACCCACCACCGACTCTACTTCCCAAAAGAAGGCAGCAACTTCCTTTCCACCTTGCCCCGCGATGAGGTCTAAGGTGCACTGAACACGTTAACCCCGCAGCCGCGGTCAACCACCACCACCTAACGCCCACCGACAATGAACCGCGTTGGAATTGGATACGATGTCCACCAGTATGCCGAGAATCGTCCGCTTATCCTCGGCGGCGTCGAAATTCCCCACTCACACGGCCTGCAGGGACACTCCGATGCCGATGTGCTCTCCCATGCCATCGCGGATGCCATTTTGGGAGCCCTGGGACTCCCCGATATCGGACACTATTTTCCCCCCAGCGACGCATCCATCGAGGGGATTTCCAGCCTGAAAATCCTCGCCAGGTGCCGGTCGCTGGCGGAGGAGGAGGGCGCAACCATCGTCAATATCGACAGCACGCTTATTGCTGAAGCTCCAAGGATTCTTCCTTTCCGTGAAGCCATGCGGGAGAAAATCGGAGCAGCACTCGGGCTTGGGACGCACTTGATCGGGATCAAGGCCACCACCAATGAGCAAATGGGATTCGTGGGGCGCGGAGAAGGAATCGCAGCGATGGCGGTGGCCTCGGCAGATTCGTAGAAGCCCGCCACCTACTCCCAGCCGGTCGCCTCCATCAGAGCCGACCCGATCTGGGCCGGGGTCTCCGCCACCGTGATTCCGGCGGCACGCAGAGCCTCCTTCTTGGCCTGAGCCGTGCCCTTGCCGCCCGAAATGATCGCTCCCGCGTGTCCCATGCGCCGTCCGGGTGGTGCGGTGGCACCCGCGATAAAGGCCGCAACAGGCTTATTACAGTGTTCACTGGCCCAGGCAGCCGCTTCCTCCTCGGCCGCGCCTCCGATCTCACCGATCATGATGATGGCCTCGGTTTCCTCGTCATCGTTGAAAAGTCGCAGCGCGTCGAGGTGGGTCGTGCCATTGATGGGATCACCCCCGATGCCCACGCAGGTACTCTGCCCATACCCGCGTTGAGTGGTCTGCCAGACGGCTTCGTAGGTGAGCGTACCCGAGCGCGAGACGATCCCCACCCGGCCCCGCTTGTGAATGTAGCCCGGCGCGATCCCAATGCGACAACCACCCTGCGAGTCTTTGCTCCGACCGGGCGTCACGATTCCCGGGCAGTTGGGGCCCACCAGACGCACCCCACTGCCGGTCATGGCCGCCCTGACCTTCATCATGTCACGAACTGGAATCCCTTCCGTAATGGCCACCACCAGATCCACTCCGACATCAGCACTCTCAAGAATGGCATCACCTGCAAAGGCCGGCGGAACGAACACTGCCGAAACCGTGGCTCCGGTCTCCCTCACCGCCTGCTCCACCGTATCAAACACCGGGACCTTGTGTTCCCCGTGCTCGAAAGTCTGTCCGCCCTTGCCGGGGGTCACGCCTGCCACGATCTGCGTACCGTAGTCGAGGCTCAACTCCGCGTGGCGGCCGCCAAAACTTCCCGTAATGCCCTGCACCAGGACCTTCGTGTCTTCTTCGACTAGAATTGCCATTCGGGTAGATCGGTTAAGTCCCTGCAGAACGATTCCCTGCAGGTCTGATTATGTGGAGTCCTTTCATGAAGCGCGATCCCGTTCCGTTACTGCCAATCAGTCAGTGATGGCAGCCACCGCCTTCTCAGCCGCATCCGCCAGGTCGTCAGCCGCGATAATATTGAGTCCGCTGGCCGTCAGAGTGGCTTTTCCCGCTGCCACGTTGTTGCCCTCGAGCCGGACCACCAGAGGAATGGGCAGCCCGACCTCCTTGCAAGCTGCCACCACCCCATTAGCAATGACATCGCAGTCCATGATCCCTCCAAAGATATTGACCAGAATGCCCTTCACCGCTTTGTCGGAAAGGATGATCTTGAAGGCCGCCGCCACCTGCTCCTGCGAAGCCCCTCCACCCACGTCGAGGAAGTTGGCAGGCTCGCCACCATGGTGCTTGATGATATCCATGGTCGCCATGGCCAATCCCGCACCGTTCACCAGGCAAGCGATGTTGCCGTCCAGGCCGATGTAGTTCAGGGAGTGCCTGGAAGCCTCCACTTCCAGCGGATCCTCCTCCTCCACATCCCGGAACTCCACGATCTCCGGATGGCGATAGAGCGCGTTGTCGTCGAAGTTGAACTTGGCATCCAGGGCCAGGATGCGCCCATCGGTGGTCCCGACCAGGGGATTGATTTCCACCATCGAGCAGTCGCACTCAAGAAAAAGGCGATATAGATTGCCGAGGAGCTTACCGAACTGCCTGGCCTCATCACCCTTGAATCCGAGACCAACGGTGATCTTGCGCACTTCATACGGCTGAAGCCCCATCAGGGGATGCACGTGCTCCCGCAGAATCTTTCCCGGATTCTTCTCCGCCACCTCCTCGATATCCATTCCTCCCTCGGTGGAGGCGACAATAACCGGGCAGCAGGCGGCCCGGTCCATCAGGATTGCCAGATAGTACTCGTGCCTGACATCAACAGCCTCTCCCACCATCACCTTGCGAACGAGTTTGCCCTCCTCCCCGGTCTGCTTGGTCACCAGAACCTCGCCGATCATCCTGCCCGCGATCCCGGCCACTTCTCCCGGAGAGACGAGATGCACCCCCCCCTGAAAGCCGTTCTTGAACGTCCCCTTGCCCCGACCTCCCGCGTGGACCTGGGCCTTCACCACCACCCGGTCTCCTCCCAGCCCCGCCGCAGCGGCAGCAGCCTCCTCCGACGTGCCGGCCACCATTCCCCGGGGGCTTGGAACCGAAAACTGATCAAAGAGAATCTTAGCCTGGTACTCGTGGATATTCATGAGGCGGGCGGCGCGGAACCTACGCATCCCCCTTCTCGCGGTCAAGGCTGCAGGAGGCCGACCTGTCGATCACATGATCAACGGCGTCCGGAGCCATCTGCCTCCCGACCCTCACTCCCTCACCTCGCTTTCGATCGTGCCCCCAGCCACCCGGGTCGCGAGACGATCTCCGGCCCCGACCTGTGCCGGATCCGTCACGAGGTCTCCGCTCGCGGTCAGCGTGATGGAAAACCCCCGCTCAAAGGCCGATTCCGGTCCCAGGGTCTTCAGAAGACGTCTTGCCCGCTCCAGCCGCTGCGACACGACCTGCAGGCAGTGCCGGGCTTTCTGGACATAGCGCGCCCTGAATTGACGCAGGCTCTCCAGACGTTGCTCCACCACCAGGCGCGGGTGCCGCGCCTTCCATGCGGCCTGCCGGTCCGCCAGCCTCAACCCCCCGCGGTTCAGCTGCTCTTTCGCCGTTCGCTTCATGGCAGCATGGACTTCGTCCAGACGCAGCGTCGGCTCCCGCAGGACCCGTTCCACATCGTGCGCCAGCACTCCGCGCCGTGCGAAGCGGATGAGATCCTGGGCGGAGCGGAGTTTTTCCCGCACCGGCCTACGCAGACCATCGTGCAGGCGCTGCAGCCTTGCACTCAGTTCTTCCCCATCCGGAACAACCAACTCAGCGGCGGCACTCGGTGTCGGGGCCCGCACATCCGCGACGAAGTCCGCAATCGTGAAATCAATCTCGTGTCCCACCGCGGAAACAATCGGAATGGAACAGTTCGCGATCGCCCGCGCCACACTCTCTTCGTTGAAGTTCCAGAGATCTTCCAGCGAGCCTCCCCCGCGACCCACGATGATCACATCGCACCGCGGGAGATCATGGTGTTCCGGGTCACCCATCATGCCAATAGCCCGCACGATTCCGCGTTCTGCCCCCTGTCCCTGCACCGCCACCGGGAAAAGAACCGCCTGCACCCAGGGCGCGCGCCGGGAGAGCACACTCACGATATCCTGCAGCGCGGCCCCGCTGGCCGAAGTCACCAGCCCGATCACGCGTGGAAAGGCGGGCAGGGGGATCTTCAGTTCCCCGGCAAAGAGACCCTCATCGTGAAGCTTATTCTTCAACTGTTCGAACCGGGCCTGGAGCTCGCCCAACCCCACCGGCACCACCCGCTTCACAATCAACTGGGCCTGTCCGCGGGCCTCGTAAACCGTCACTTCGCCGAGCATCCGCACCTTCGCCCCATCCTGCAGCGCTTCATGCCCGGAACACCTCCGCTCGGCACTGAAAGCCGCACAGCTCAACTGCGCCTGCTCGTCCTTCAGCGAAAAATAGTAATGTCCGTTTCCCTGTTTGCGCAGGTTGGACACCTCTCCTTCCACCCACACATCCCCGATCTCGATCTCCAGGACGTTCTTCATGCGACGTACCAGCCTGCTCACCGACATCGCCCCGTCGTCTCCCCGCCGGTACTGCTCCCCCTGCTCACGCATGCGCATGGAGGCAGGTTAGAATACGAACCGCCGAATATGGAGGCGAAATTCACTGATCGCCAATCGTGGCCCAACCGTCGCCGGCTCCCCAGAGCCGGGAGCTGAGTTCCCGTGGTTCGCCTTCATTCCGCCCCCCATCTCCTGCCGGGCTCCCCAATTCCTTGCCAAACCGCCTGCGGGACGTTTCCATCGCGGCCCACCACATCCAGCGAGACCATGGCTGACAAAGAATACACTGATCCGGAGCGCATGGAGAAGATCGTGTCGCTCTGCAAGCGACGGGGCTTCATCTATCAATCTGCCGAACTCTACGGCGGCCTCAATGGATGCTGGGACTACGGCCCGCTTGGCGTGGAGGTGAAGCGCAATCTCAAGGAATACTGGTGGCGCCGGAACGTGCAGGAACGGGAGGATATCGTCGGCCTCGATGGCTCGATCCTGACCCACCAGTCCGTCCTCACCGCCTCGGGCCACGTGGGAGGATTCTCCGATCCCATGTGCGACTGCCTCCTCAGCAAGGCACGCCTGCGTGCCGATCAGATCGAACCACAGAGTGGAACGGCCTACCACTACACCGGTGCCAAGGAGAGTGAGTGGAGTGTGGCACGCGATTTCGCCGTTCTTCTCCGGGAAGGCGAGAACGAAAACAGGGCCCGCAAGACTGCCAGACAGTTCTATGCCCAGTTTCATCCCAACAAGTCACTTTCCCCGAAGGCCCTTGAACTGGTGGGGGAATCCACCACCGAGGAGGAGGACACCACCCGCTACAATCCCGAGAACGGATCGCTGCTCACGGAAGCACGGGAGTTCAATCTCATGTTCAAGACCCAGATGGGTGCCTCTTCGAGCGAGGAAGACCCCAACGCCGTGGCTTACCTGCGCCCCGAAACCGCGCAATCAATCTTCACCCAGTTCAAGAACGTCCTGGATACCTCCCGCATGAAAGTGCCCTTCGGTATCGCACAGATCGGCAAGGCCTTCCGCAATGAAATCAATCCACGCAATTTCACATTCCGCTCCCGGGAGTTTGAGCAGATGGAGATCGAATACTTCTGTCGTCCGGAGGACGGCCTGCGACTGACCGACGAATGGCTGGAGAACCGCCTGACCTTCTACAACGATATCGGCCTGCCCCGTGAGAAGCTGCATGTGCTCGATGTCCCCGATGGAGAGCGCGCGCACTACTCAAAGAAAACCTACGACATCGAGTTCGATTTCCCCTTTGGCTGCCAGGAACTGGAGGGTGTGGCCTACCGGACGGATTACGACCTTTCCAAGCACCAGGAGCACTCAGGCAGGCCCATCGAGTACTTCGACGAAGCCACCAAGGAAAAGTTCATCCCCCACGTGGTGGAACCCTCGGCCGGCTGCGATCGCACCGTGCTGGCGCTGCTGTGTGAGGCTTTCGAGGAAGAAGAGGTGACCGACGCCAAGGGCAAGGCCGAGGTTCGTACCGTGATGCGGCTCCATCCGAGGATGGCACCCATCAAGGCGGCCATCTTCCCGTTGCTCAAGAAGAACGAGGAACAGGTGCGAATCAGCAGGGAGATCCAGCGCAGCCTCGAGCGCTTCATGAATGTCTTCTACGATCAAACCGGTGCGGTGGGCAGGCGCTACCGCCGACAGGACGAAGTGGGAACTCCCTTCTGCATTACCGTGGACTTTGAAACCCTGGGCGAGGAGAACCCCGAACTGAAGGACACGGTCACTCTCCGTCATCGTGACTCCATGGAGCAGGAACGGATCGCCATCAGCGACCTTCTCCCGCGACTTCTCGACGAGATCCAGTAACCCCCCCCCGGGGCAGATGGATGCCCAGTAGCGCGTGGCTTCCACCTTTTCCAGGGAAACAACGAGTCGGCACCCGTATCCTCCCGTTAGACTGTTCCCGTGAAGATCCTCGTGCTTGCCATCGGAAAACCAAAGCTGTCCTATGCCGCGGAGGGGGTGCAGGAATACTGCAGGCGGCTTCAACACTATGCACCGGTCACTCTTGAATACCTCAAGGGCCGCGACGAATCCTCAGCCTTGCTGGCAGGAAGTGAAGGGAGCTATCGCATCGCCCTGGACGAACGGGGACGCCAGCTGGACACTGTGTCCTTCAGTGAAAGGATCACGCAGCTGGAAAACCGGACAGGACTCAAGAAGATCACTTTTCTGATCGGGGGAGCAGACGGTCATCCCCCGGAACTGCGTGAGCGCTGCGACGAGATCTGGTCGCTTTCGAGGATGACGATGCAGCATGAACTCGCACTCGTGGTCCTGCTGGAACAGCTCTACCGCGTATTCACCATCAAGCGTGGGGAACCCTATCACCGGGCATGATCGGCCCTCTGGGCCTGCCGGGGGAGCTCATGGGGAAATGCCCCCCACGCCCATGGCGGAAGCGTTGACCCTCCCGCAAACCGCCGGTATCTGCCCGCCCCCGAGATTATCGCCGAGGGAAAGCGGCGCTAGCGATTGAGCATATGCCCAAGCATACCCTGCCCCTCGCCGGGTTGGGGCGTGTTCCACGGCATGGCGCTCACATCGCTCCCCGGGGGGCCCGCGGGTCTGGGCCCATCATCGACGGCGCAACTGCAGAGAAGGCAGCCCGCGGGAAGCAGGAGCAGGAGGAGGAGGCTCTTTCTCATGCGGAAAAAGTAGCAGATCGCCACCTGCTGGCAAGCGTGGGAATCAGTTGGCAGTCACCGGCCGCCAGTGGTCGACAATCGCGGATTGATGACGGCACGTTTGCCGACTCCATCCCTGCTCGGTCCCGATCACGAAAAAGACCGGTGGAATCACACTCCACCGGTCTGAAAGGCACTGAGTTGGGCGCTCCTGGCGGGTTACTGCCCGGCGGAGGCCTCCGCGAGGGTCACCTGGTCGCCGGGCTGGATGCGCACACCGGGATTGACGTCGCGCGCATTCAGGTCACAGACGGTCTGGCTGGCTTCCACCGAGTTCGGCGTAAGTCGTCCCAGCAGCCGGCCGTTGCGAGTGACCAGCAACTTGGACTGAGCCGTCACATTCGAGTTGTTGGTCCCGAGGTTGACGATCACGAAGCCCCAGGTCGAATTGACCGAGGTGATGGCGCCAACCTTGGCGTTGCGGGCGATCTTGGTCCGGATCTTGGACAGACGATCGCTCTCCCGGGCATTGGACGCACGCTTGTCGGCAACATCCTTGGTGAGCTTGGCGATGTGCTCATTGAGAAGATCAAGATCGTCACCCTTCTTCTTGCGCAGTTCCTGGAGGCGCTTGATCTCCGATGGAATCTGGGGCCAGGCGATATCAACCCCCTCAAGCGCCTTGTCGATCTTGGCCTTGATCTCAGCCAGCTGCCCCAGTCGGGCGTCGGCTTCGTCAATCTTGACCTGTTCAGCTTCCTTGGACTTGTTGTAGGAAACTTCCCGGCTCTTCATGTTCTCCATCTGGGCGATGAGCTCGGCGTTGAGATTCTGGGCTGTATCCAGTTGCTGCTCGGTGTCCTTAAGAATCCCTTCCTGCTTCTTAATGGAGGCTTCAGTCTTCGTTTTTACTCCACGCTTTTCCTCAAAAAGATCGATCTCAGCTTGGACCTTATTGGAGTTGTCCCAGCTGAAGTAAGCTGCGACCCCGATGACGAGGACGGAAAGAATGTAAAAAATAGTCTTCATTTTAGGGTAAAAGTAAGGGGTTTAACCGAAGGGATCCGCCTCATCGGGTTTGGGCTCGGGCTCGGGGGCGGGATCACCGAGTGGATCGGCATCGAGCGGATCGGGGCTGGGGACGGGGGCTGCTGCCGGATCAGGCTCCGGGGCGGCTTTCTGGGCTGCCCGCACGGTGTCGCCAACCTGCACGCTCTCGCCATCAACGACCGAGTCGGGAATGATATCCGCCGCGGCACTTTTTGATTCCACGGTGGTGACCTTGAGCTTGGCGATGACTTCCTCGTCCCGCAGGACTTCCAGAGTGGAGTTCTTCACGATCCCGAGATTATCACCTCCGGCCAAGGTCACGAACCCGAGAGTGGCGTAGACGCTGCGAATCCGGGTCTCGGCCTCCGGGTTGCTCTCGCCCGAAACGCGCCAACTGATGCGCTCGCGCACATCGGCCAGCGAGGCTTCCACCCCGGTGCGTTGTGCTTCGAGGTCGGCGCGGTTGGCTTCCCCCTGAGTGATATCCAGAGCAATCTGGCGAAGGTCGCTCTGAAGTTGGGTCAACTCGGCGAGAACCTGATCAACATCACCGAACTCCTTGATGCTGTCCTCCTTCTCGGCGACCTCCGCGGCCTTGGCCTTGGCTGACGCCTCCATTGCAGCCACTTCAGCCTTCAGGGTTTCGTTCTTCTCCTCCTGGTCGGCGTTCTCCTTCGTTTTGACTTCGTTGTCCGCATTGAACTCCGTAAGGGTTCCTTCGGTTTCCTCCAGGTTTGCGTTCACTTCGGCCAGATAGTCCTGCTTGCGCTTGAGCTGCGCTTCCATTTGCTCTCGCTTATAGATCCATCCTTGATAACCGTTCCCCTCGTCCTTTTCCTTTCCCTTGTTCTTGAAGGCGACGAAGGCAGAGAAGGCGAGGACGATTGCGGTCAGAATCGCAAATATGTTTGCCATGATTATTTAGTGCGGTTGGGTCTCGGGTCAGATGCAGGTGTCGTGTGGATCGATGGGCGATCTTGGACAGCGGGCAGGTGTGGATGCACAGTAACGACCAGCTTTCCACCGTCACAACCCTAAAATTCCCGGAAAAACCTTCAGTTTCTTTACAAAATGCTTGCCTCCACGCTATTTCCGCCGTGCCCATGAAGACAATCCTCCGGGTTCTCAGCTATCTGCGGCGTTACCCCTTACTGGGTAGCGCCCAGTTGCTCTGTGCCACTCTTATGGCTCTCAGTGTCATTGTATTCCCCTCTGTGGCGGGTCACGTGGTGGACGAAGTGATTCCGCGACCCGAGCACCACGGGCAGCTGATCTTCTGGGTTTCCCTTGGATTAGGGGGGTTTTTCCTGAAGGACGTTCTGAATTGTGGACGCATCATTCTGAATAACCACTTTGAGCAGCGAGTCATTTTCGACATCCGCTCTGATCTCTACCAAAAGCTCCAGCGACTCCCCCTTCGCTGGTTCGATGGCCGACGCACGGGCGACATCATGACGCGGGTGGTCGAAGACGTGGCGGCCATGGAACGGGTCCTCATCGATGGAATCGAACTGGGCCTGGTGGCCTTCATCCAGCTCCTGGCGGTGGGGAGCGTGATGTACTACACCGATGTCACCGTGGCCCTGTGGGCCACCCTGCCGGTCCCCTTCCTGATGCTCGGGGCATGGATTTACACCAAGGATGCGCGGGATCGCTACCGGGAGCAACGCGAGGCCTCAAGCGACATGAATGCCCTTCTGCACGACAATGTCTCGGGCATTCGCCAGATCAAATCCTACACCGCGGAAGAGAAGGAGCACGAACGCTTCAACTTATTCTCCGACAAGCTGAGGCAGGCCAGTCTGCGCATCATGCGCTGGTGGGCCTTCTACTCGCCGGGAATGTCCTTTGTCGGAATGGTGGGCTACGTCCTCGTTCTCGGCTTCGGGGGTCTGGCGGTGATGAACGGCCGGATGGAACTCGGCGAACTGGTCCTCTTCTTCCTCCTGCTCTCCCTCTTCTACGAACCGGTGGGCAAGTTGCATCAACTCAACCAGATGGCGCTTTCCTCCCGGGCCGCCGCCGACCGCGTCTTCGAGATCCTCGATGCGGAGGATGAACCCCACTCCGAGGACGGTGAACCGCTCCCCGAACCGGTGCGCGGACACGTGCGCTTCCGCAAGGTGTCCTTCTCCTACGGAAAACAACCGACTCTGCACGAGGTCACCCTCGAAGCCAGGCCGGGTGAAACCATCGCCCTGGTCGGGCCCACCGGCGCGGGCAAGTCGACGGTGGTGAATTTGCTCTGTCGCTTCTACGAGTACGGAAATGGATCCATCACCATCGACGGTCAGGAACTGAGCAAAACACGCAAGTCCTCGTTGCGCTCGGCCCTCGGCTATGTGACCCAGGAGGCATTTCTCTTTAACGGCACGGTCCGCGAGAACCTCTGTCTGGCAAAACGGGATGCCGATGAAGACGATCTCTGGTCCGCCCTGAGATCCGCCCGGGCAGAAGGATTCGTGAGGGAACTCCCGGAAGGGCTGGATACCAACGTCGGCGAACGAGGGGTGAAACTGTCCGGCGGGGAGAAACAACGGCTCTCGATCGCACGCGCGCTGCTCAAGGATCCCCCCATCCTCCTGCTGGATGAGGCAACCGCCTCGGTTGATTCGGAAACTGAACGCCTCATCCAGGAAGCACTGGAGGCCCTCATGGCCAACCGCAGCGCCTTCGTCATCGCACACCGTCTGTCAACGATCCGAAACGCGGACCGCATCTACGTGCTGGACGACGGAGCCCTTGTGGAACAGGGCACCCACGACCAGTTAATGGAAGCTGATGGACTTTACGCTGAACTTTCGCGGCAGGCCTTCCTCGCCGAGCAGAAGGAGGACCCAGCGTAAGATCGCCGTTTAGTCTTTTCAAAGTTTTCGCGTGAACTCTCGCAACTTCACTGTTCTTATCCCGCCCGCATTCCCATGATCGACATCCGCGCCATCCGCGAAGATCCAGATGCCATCAGGCAGCGCCTATCCGCCCGCCACGACGGTTCGGCGGATTTGATCGACGAGGTTCTGAGCTGCGACGAAAAACGCCGCAAGGCCGAAACCGGGAAACAGCAGCTGCAGGCCGAGCGCAAAAAGACCTCCAAGGAGATCGGCACCTTGCGCTCGAAGGGTGAGGATAGCTCCACCATCGAGGCGCAGGTGAAGAAAATCGCCGAGCAGATCAAGGGGCTGGAGGAAGAAGGTTCGGCAGCCGAGGCACGTCAGACGGAGTTGCTTCTCAACATCCCCAACCTGCCCCACGAGGGAATCCCGCAAGGCACGAGCGAGGAAGACAATCCCGAGTTGCGCACCTGGGGCGAAAAGCCTGCGATCGCCGATCCCAGGGATCACGTCGCCCTGGCAGAACATCACGGACTGATTTCCTTCGAGGATGGCGTACGGATCGCGGGGAGTGGCTTTCCGGTTTACCGGGGAACCGGAGCCCGCCTGCAACGGGCCCTGGTGCAGTACCTGCTGGACATCCAGACCCGTGAACACGGCTACGAGGAAGTAGGCGTACCCTACGTCGTCAAGCGCGAGTGCGGAACCGGCACCGGCCAGCTACCGAAATTTGCGGAGGAGATCTACCCCACCGAGAACGACGAACTGTTCCTCATTCCGACCGCCGAAGTTCCGGTCACCAACCTCTACCGCGAGACTCTCCTGCAGGAGAGTGATCTCCCCATAAAAATGACCGGCCACACCCCCTGTTGGCGCCGGGAAGCGGGCAGCGCGGGACGCGACAACCGCGGAATCATCCGGGTCCACCAGTTCGACAAGGTGGAATTGGTGCAGATTGTCCGCCCCGACGAATCCTTCAAGGCCCTTGAGGAGCTCACCGGGCATGCCGAGAGAATCCTGCAATCGCTGAACCTTCATTACCGGGTGATCGAACTCTGTGGCGGCGACCTCGGGTTCGGCGCGGCCCGGACCTATGACATCGAGGTGTGGGCACCGGGGCACGGAAAGTATCTCGAGGTCTCCAGCTGCTCCAATTTCACCGACTATCAGGCCCGCCGCATGAAACTTCGCTTCAAGGACCAGGAGGGACAGAACCGGCTCTGCCACACCCTGAACGGATCCGGAACTGCTCTCCCACGACTCTATGTAGCCCTTCTTGAGCAGTACCAGGAGCCCGACGGCTCAATTACGATCCCCGAACCGCTGGTTCCCTACTTCGGCGCCGATAAAATCGAATAGGAGAACGGTGCCGGTACAGGTCGCGGGGCGCAATGAGCCCTGCCCTGATGGTGAACCCGTTCGTTATGAGCCCGCTGCCCACGCATATGCTGTCTTCCCGCCACCTCTGCCTGCCTTCTTGCTAAGCGGGTCGGGAACATCCTATGCTGGGACCCGCAAAAGATGCCGTTGCCTCTCGATTCGCGCTTCGCGCCCCGCCGTCGCTATTTGCTCGGAATCTCGGGGGGGCGCGATTCGGTGGCCCTGCTTCATGCCCTCCTCGAGGCAGGAGCCGACAAGCTCGTCCTCTGTCATCTCAATCACCAGTTGCGCGGGCTTTTCTCCGTCCACGATGCAGCTTTTGTCCGTGAGTTGGCTGAACTCCATGGATTACCCTTTGAGATTGCCCGGGCCAACGTCCAGCGTCGCGCCGAGGAAGAAAAGGTATCCCTCGAGGTGGCTGCCCGCCGTGCCCGCCACGAGTTTTTCGTGGAATGTGCCCGCAAGCACCGGTGTCCATACGTGCTCCTTGCCCATCATGCGGACGACAATGCCGAGACAGTACTCCTCAACCTCCTGCGTGGTTCGGCCGGACTGAAGGGCATGAGATATCAGTCCGATCTCACGGTGCACCGGAAAAAGCTCTCTTTGCTTCGTCCCCTCCTCGGGCTCCGGCGCCGAGAGATCGATGCCTACCTGGAGGAGGGCCGCATTCTCTACCGGGAGGATGCGAGTAACAAAGATCCCTTTACCGCGCGCAACAGGCTCCGGGCCGAGGCGCTACCGCTTCTTCAGGATCTCATGGAGCGCGATGTAGTGCCCGCCATCGTCCGGGCCGCTCGGGCCAGTCGGGAAGATCAGGAGGCCCTTGATGATCTTCTCGGGGTTCTCGACCTCGTGGATCCCCAGGAACGGCTCTTCCTTCCCAAGTTGCGCATTCTACCCGCCCCCTTGCAGCGTCGGGCCCTCTTTCTCTACCTGCTGGACTCGGACGTTCCCGACCTGTCCCGCGAGCTGATCGACCGCTGCCTCACTCTTTTGGATCGGTCCTCCCCTTCCAAGATCAATCTGCCGGGAGGGCGCCACTGCTGTCGGCGGGCGAGCAGGATCTTCGTGGAGTAGGGTGGCGGCACTGGGTTGGTCGGCGGTATCTTACGAGCCGGTGATTGGAGGGGCCTCCTCCTCTTCTCCAGTCCCCTATTTGGTGGAGACGTTGAGCTGCTCCTTCACCTTCTCTTCGATTTCGGCGTAGAGCTTCTCATCGGCCTTGAGGGCCTCCTTGGCCCCATCCCGGCCCTGGGCCAGTTGTTCCCCGTCGTAGCTGAACCAGCTTCCTCGTTTCTGGATGAGATTGTACTCAAGGGCCAGATCGAGGAGCGAGCCCACCGAGGAAATTCCCTCGTCGAACATGATATCGAATTCGGCCTCCTTGAAGGGAGGAGCGACTTTGTTCTTCACCACTTTGACACGGGTGCGGTTGCCCTGCACCGTGCCGTCGGTGGCCTTGATCTGGCCGATTCGGCGGATGTCCAGGCGGACAGAGGAAAAGAATTTCAGGGCCCGTCCCCCGGGAGTAGTTTCCGGATTACCGAACATCACTCCGATCTTTTCACGAATCTGGTTCGTGAAGATGCAAACCGTCCGCGCCTTGGAGATCAGGGCCGTCAACTTCCTCATGGCCGCGCTCATGAGGCGGGCCTGGGTGCCCACCGTGGCGTCGCCGATCTCACCTTCCAGTTCCTGCTTGGTGACCAGAGCGGCCACCGAATCGAGGACCACCACATCAATGGCATTGGAACGCACCAGTGCTTCACAGATCTGCAGGGCCTCTTCCCCGGAAGAAGGCTGCGATACCAGGAGGTCATCGAGCTTCACGCCCAGTTTACGGGCATACTGCGGATCTAACGCGTGCTCAACATCGATGAAGGCGGCCAGTCCACCCCGGCGCTGGGCCTGAGCGATGGCGGTCAGGGTAAGGGTGGTCTTCCCGGAGGATTCCGGACCGTAGATCTCGACGATCCGGCCCCGGGGTAGTCCTCCCACCCCGAGGGCGCGGTCGATGAGGAGGTTTCCGGTGGGGATGACATCGATATCCACGCAATGCTCATCGCCCATCCGCATGATAGCGGTCTCGCCGAATTCCTTCTGGATCGCGGAAATGGCAAGATCGAGGTTCTTCTTGCGAGCTTCCGCCATTTTTTCGGCAGCCTTGTCCCGGGCGGGTGAAGAGGAAGAGGCGGGAGAGGCGGCCGACTTGGGAGGCGAAATCTGTTCTTCGGAGGAGGCGGAGGCTTTCTGGTTGGCCATTGGCTTAGGTTTAGCAGTAACAGTACTCATGACAATTTCGATTTGGTATGCCGATAGATTAGCGGGCATCTGGAACGGTGGCAAGAAGAAATATGTTCTTGTGAACACTTGTTCGTTTGGACTGGTCCAGCCCCTGTAATAAGGGATCCAAGGTTCCCGGACCGGATCGCTGAACACCACCTCCGCAACAACCGGCAACGGCCCGGACCGGGGGCCGCACAGGGAATCGGATCCCGCTGATGGCAGATCCCTACTTCTCGCGAAGTTCCTCGGCCCGTTTGCGCAGTTCCCCAGCTTGTCGGCGCAACTCGGCCGCTTTCTTTTCAAGCTTGGTGATTTCGTCCTGCTTGCCCTCGAATTCAGCGAGGGCCTTTTCGCGCCCGGCCAACTCGGCAGCCAGCGCTTCTGCGCGGTCGTGATCGTCGTTATGTTCCCGTTCGATGCGCGCGATTGACTGGCGCAGCTTGTCAAGCTGCAGACGCTCCTTCGCGACCGAAGCTTCCAGTTGGGCCAAGCGTTCCCGGGACACTTTCATCTGCTCCTCGGAACGGGTCCAGTGGGCGTGATCCCCCTCAATCTTTTTCTGCACGGTCTCAAGTTCCTTCCGCGTCCTGGCCAGAGCCTTCCTGGCGGCGCCCTCATCAGGGCCTTTGCCCTTCTTCCCCGCCTCTTCCGCGATCTTCTCCTTCTCCGGCTCCTCGCCCTCATCCTGGGCAACCAGGAAAAATGGCCCCCTCCCAGGGCCATCGTGCAGGAAGCCCTGCTTCCGATCCGATCCGGTGAGGTCGAGGAGGAGGCCCTTCTTCTCCTCGAAGGTCAGCTCCCTGGCTGCTTCGAAATCAGTCTGCTTGCCGGTAGCCCCCGCAGCGGAGACGGAAATGAAGGCGCCAATCAAGGTAGTGGTAATCAAGGATTTCATTGGGAACGTGATGGTTATCGAAAGGGCGACGCTGGGCCAACGATTAGGGTCCAGTCCAGCGAAATACCGCCCTGGAAACCCTTTTCCACCCGGGATACCGAATTCCTGGTAGATCGACTGCCTCGATGTCCAGATTGAGACTATCGATACCCTCCGCAACCATAAATCCGGTAGGATCACGTGGTCATCGAATTCGATCCCGTCATCTACTGCGCACGGATACCACTGACAGGACCCGGCGCGCAACAGGGCGGAATGGTTCGACAAGTTCTTCCGTTATTATGAGGCCTCCGGCCTTTCCGACATGCTGATCTTCTCCCCCAGCCCGTTCCCCGGCGCACTCTCCTCGAAAAAGGGCCGCCCGAAAACACCCCCCTGGCGCTCCGCCAGTCGCAGGCGAACACCCCTGCAGACCATCCTCCCCGTCTTTCTCCTCACCTTGGCCATCCTCATGATTTCCTGCAGCAGAGCCACCTTCAAGTCGGAGCACCATCTCGCCACCAAATCGAGCCCGGTGTCCAAGGGTAAGGTCGTTCTCCTGCACGGTATTTTTGACACCCGCATCGGCATGCAACCACTCCGCAAGGCCATTGTGGCCGCCGGTTACGAATGTCTCGAGCCCTCCCTCAAGCCGGTGGACGGTCGCAAGGGCCTCGAGCCCATGGCACGACAACTCCGCGATCTCATTGAGGCGGAGTGGGGCCAGAACGCCGAGTTCTCCATCGTGGCCTTCAGCATGGGAGGGCTGATCTCCCGCTATTACCTGCAGGAGTTGGATGGTGCCAAACGCTGCCAGGGACTTTACACCATCGCCACTCCACACAACGGCACCTATCTGGCCTACCTCTATCCTGGCCGGGGTGCCAGGCAAATGCGACCGGAGAGCCCCTTCCTTGAAACCCTGCAGAAGAGTGGCCACATCTATGAAGACTTTGAGGTTCCCACCACCTCCTACCGCAGTCCGCTCGACGTCGTCATGCTCCCTCTCAAGAGCCCCAGGTGGCAGCAGGGCGACAACGTCCATTTCTGGTCCCCCATCCATTCCGCCCTGCTCTGGGAAAAAAAACTTCACACGGATCTGCTGAAGCGTCTGGACGCCGACAGGACACGCCGGGGGACCCTCGTCTCCCCCGCAGCTTGCAGTAGCCCACAACCACAGCTGCGAGCCATGGAGTATTGCATGTAGTGGGGCGGCGCGCCTTGTTGGAAGCCCTGCTCCTGGCCTATCGACCCTCGTAGGCCTTCTTCACTTCCTCGCCGATGACGCGGAACCCCTCCCCCACCACTTCCTCGGACATGGTGAAGGAGATGCGCAGGCACTCGTTCCGGTGAGGCCAGTGCCCATCTTCAAGACCGTAAAAGAAGTAGTTGCCCGGCACCACCAATACATCACGAGCCTTGAGGCGTTCGTAAAGTTCGAGGGATGTGATGGGCAGATCCTCAAACCAGAGCCAGAGAAAAAGGGCGCCCTCCCGCTTGTGAACGCGCCAGGGAAGCGAGGAATCGAAGTGTTCCTCCACCAGGGACCGGGCCCGATCCGACTTGATCCGGTAGAAGGGCTGTATCACCTCGTCGCTCAACCGCAGAATCTCTCCGTTCTCCAGCAGAGGCTGTATGATGGCCTGCCCTGCATTGGTGTTGGAAAGACCGACAATGGAAGTCATTGATGTGACCCAGCGGATCACTTCCTCCCGCGCAATCACGATTCCTGTGCGGGTGCCTGGCAGGCCTGTCTTGGAAAGACTCTGGGTGAGGATGATGTTCTCATTCCAGACCGGGGTGGCCTCGCTGAAGATGATGTTCGGAAAGGGCGCACCATAGGCATTGTCGATGATCAACGGAATCGCATGCTCCGCCGCCAATTCCGAAAGATGGCCGATCTCATTATCGGTCAGCACGTTTCCGGTCGGATTGGTCGGTCGCGAGACGCAGATGGCCGCCACTTCTTCATCGATCTCCAGGGAATCGAAGTCCACCCGGTACTTGAACTCGTGATTGCCGATCATCTCGAGCCTGGGCTTTGCCCCACGAAAAAGCTCTCCCCCGGCCGACTGGCTGGCATAACCAATGTATTCCGGCACGAGTGGAAGAAGGATCTTCTTGCGCCGCCCATCGGCGAAGCGGCCAGCCAGCGAATTGAAGAGAAAGAAGAAGGCCGTCTGACCGCCCGCGGTGACCGCTACGTTCTCCGGTCCCAGCTCCCAGCCGAATTCCCGGCTGAAGAGGCCCGCGAGGGCGGCCCGGAATCCACGGTTGCCGGCCGGTCCCTCGTAGTCGCCCAGCATGCGCTCCAGCTCCCCCTCCGACACCATGATTTCCTTCATGCGCTGGCGCCAGACGGCATCAATCTCCGGGATATGTGCCGGTTGTCCCCCACCGAGCATGCGGATGCGCTCCCCGCCCACCGTCAGAGCCGCCCCAAGATCTTCCATTAACTCACCGATCCCGCTTCCGGTGCACAGCCCCTGGCCAAATTCTGACAGCTCCCACGGCATGATAAATGAACTCCATCCGCTCTAAACCACCGTGGGACCGTCCACCACCACAATACTCCATCACTGCAAAAAAAGAGAGACCCGGGCAGAACCTGGGTCTCTCTCCTATTGATAGAGCGAAAACTGTGCTGGGCTGTGGTTCAGTCTTCGCAGGATTTGAAAATCACGGCAAGGCAGGGCTTCGGGTAGAGCGATTACGACAAACTTGACAGGCAGGCAGGGGGCAGTGGTGGCAGGCAGCGGGCGACCCGGGCAAACCGGTTCATCGTTGGCCTCCTAGGCAAAGGGCTCGGACTGCAGCACGAAGGTGGCACGTTTCAGGGTGGTCGTGCCGTGGGCATCGCTCATGAGCACACTAACCGTCCAGGTTCCTTCGACGCGGCAGGCCTTGTGGATGCCGGGCACGCTGAGAACTCCCACGCGATCCTTACGGAGGTAGAACTTCGACTCCACGGGTTTCCCCGCAAGACGGTCGTCGCTGGGAACCCCCCGCTTGACCTCAACCCACACCGCCGCGCCAGCGGGAAGGTTGCTCAGTTCGACCAGAACCGGCGGGAGGGTTTCGAAGACCTTGCCCTCCAATCCGGAAATCACGGCCTTGGTAGCGACCGGGCGGGGAGCGACGGAGGAGGTAGTGGTAGAGGCAGCCACAGGAAGGGCCGCAGGTAGGGAGGCGCTGACAAAAGACGCCAGGGTGAGGCTAAGGACGAATCCTTTCATGGTGGTGAGGTAAGGGTGGTCGTGCGTTGGCCGCGGAGGCCGACAGACTGACTAAGGCCTGCCTGATTGACGGACAAAGATTATCAACGTTTGTGTAAATTTGCTATAACTTTTTAATAAAATTTCACATTTTTCCTGCTTGGGATCTTGTAATACGCTTATTTTAAGGTTGTTGCGAATTTGCTAATAATTCTTATTATTTCACCATTTTCCCACCACGATCCAGTGGAATCCCCTTCATCCCCCCATTTCGCCGCCTGCAAGAGGAGGAATTGACGCCTCGCCGCTCATTACTAGAATTCGACCCATGGCAATCACGACAGGCGACTCCGCACCCGATTTCACCCTAACGACCCTCGGCTCCGACGGCCCCGAGCTGGTGACCCTCTCCCAACAGGCCAAGGGCAAGACAACGCTCCTGCTCTTTGTCCCGATGGCCTTTACCGGAGGCTGCACAACGGAATTATGCAGCCTTACGGCGGGAATCAGCGAATACGAAGAGCTGGGCGTGCAGGTTCTTTGCGTTAGTGGTGACAATCCCTTTGCGCAGGCTGCCTGGGCAGAAAAAGAGGGCATTGGGATCACCCTTCTCAGCGACTATGAACACGAGGCGACCAAGGCCTGGGGTGTGGCCTACGACAGCTTCCTGCCCGACAAGAACCTGCCTATGGGAGGAGTGTCCAAACGCTCTGCCTTCGTGATCGATGGCGAGGGTGTGATCCGCTACGCCGAGGTCAATGACAACCCGGCCGATCAGCCCAATTTCGAGGCCATCAAGGAGATCCTTCGAAATCTCTAAAAAACGAGCTACTCATCCGGCGACACGGGAGCGGGAGCCCCAGACCTTTCCACGGAGATCGGCGGCACTTCCGGTTCCGGCGCTACGAATGAGGAGGCGTCCGCAGGAGACAGAGGCTGAAGACTTTCCGGATCGGCGGGATCCACTGGCGCCAGGACAACCGCGGTCCCCTCCAGCGGAACCAGGGTTGAATCCGACACCCGGTCACTCACCATGATGGCAGGAACATACCCGATCTGCCCGGACTCCGTCTCAACCTTCACGTAGGATCCTTTCTCACTGAGCACCTTGAGCTGCGTACCGGGAACCAGCTTGGCGGACGGTTGCATATCTCCTTTCGGAAAGCGCCGGTAGAGACCGGCATTGGCATCGGTCACTTCCACATAGCTCCCCGGGGCGTAGCGTGGGCCGCCATTGATCGCCTCGGCCCCGCGCTGACTGCCGGGAGAGTCCAGTGGGTTATTCGAGGAATCATAATCCCGCGAGAGTGCCAACCCCCCACAGGAGGAGATCAGTGCGCCCATCGTCCCCAGCAGAAATGGTTGGATTACACGTTTCATGATGAGAGTGTGTACCAGACCTGCGGTGGGTCAATGGGATTTCCGACCGCCAAAAGAGCCTTATCGGTGACCAAGAACCGCATTCCGAACCCCTACCCCGACAGAGCCTCCAGACTTATCCGAGCCTCCTCCTCCCAGCTCACCCCCCGCCAGTGCAAATCGGTGCGCAGCCGCGCAGGATCCATTGCGGTATGAACCGGTCGCACCACTCTCATTCGCTCCATCCGCTCCATTGCTTCCGGTTGAACTTCCGGACAACTTTCCAGGAGTCCCGCTTCATGCCCCAGGCGCACGACTTTGGTCGCAACCGACCACCAACTCTCCGGCTCACCGGAGTGGGTCAGGTGAAAGAGTCCCGCCAGATCCGGCCTGCCCAGGAGGGCCGTTACCATCCGGCCGATTTCCCGCACCGAAGTCGGCTTGGAAAACTTGTCGTCCACGGCCCGAAGCTCCTTGCCGCCACGGGCCCTCCTGAACACGGACTCGACAATACCTTCTGACCCGGATCCAAAAACCCAGCTGACTCGCCCCACGATCGCAGACGGATTCTCTTCGAGGACGCTTTCCTCCCCCGCCCGCTTGGTTTGCGCGTAGTGATTGAGGGGCCACACCACAGCTTCTTCGCCCTTGAGGCCCTCGCTGGCGCCATCAAGCACGTAGTCCGTGCTGAAGTGGATGAGGCGTGCCCCGCGTCGGGCACACACGCGCGCCAGCACGCGGGGAGATTCGGCGTTGACCAGATGCGCCTGCCGCAACTGGCTTTCACAGCTCTCGACGTCCGCCATGGCCGCGCAGTTCACAAGAGCATCAAAGTGCAGACCCTCGAGCTTCCGCTCCAGCCCAGCGGGCACACCAAAATCAAGATCCTCCCGGCCCAGGCCATGCACTACGTGCTCCCCCTGCCACTCACGGATCAAAGCGCGCCCGAGTCGTCCCGTGCAACCGGTCACCACGATTTCCATGGAGCGATCCTAGCAGGTTCCCAGAATCCCCTGCAATGCGCCGTCATCAAAAAAGAGCCATTTCCCTTTGCCGCAATCCTGCCTATTCTCCCGCGTGCGCCAACTCCGCTCCATCCTCCTCACCGGGGGCGCCGGATTCATCGGATCCACCCTTGTCCGCCACCTCCTCCGGGCGGAAGGGCTGGAGCGCCTCATCGTGCTCGATAAACTCACCTACGCGGGGAACCGCGGCAACCTCATCGGCCCCGATCAGGATCCTCGCTTTGGCTTTGTGGAAGGGGACATCGCCGACCGCGAACTCACCGCCAGCCTCTTGCACGAGCATCGCATCACGGGGGTGTTCAATCTGGCCGCCGAGTCGCATGTCGAACGGTCCCTGGATTCCACCTCCACCTTTCTGCACAGCAATGTGATCGGAACTTCCCATCTCGTGGAAACGTGCCGGGCCGCTGCGGTCCCCCTCCTGCAGTGCTCCACCGACGAGGTCTACGGCTCGGTCTCACCCCCTGAGCGCTTCGTGGAAATCAGGCCGCTCAACCCCACCACCCCCTACGCCGCTTCCAAGGCCGCTGCCGATTTCTTCTGCCTCGCTGCCACACGCTCCCACGAACAGGACATCGTCATCACGCGTTCCAGCAACAACTACGGGCCCCGCCAGCACACCGAAAAACTGATCCCCTCCCTCGTGCACGCCGCTTTTCATGACCAACCGGTTCCCATCCACGGCGACGGCATGCAGATCCGTGACTGGATGCATGTGGATGACCACTGCCGCGGAATGATTACAGCCTTCCTCAGGGGCCATGCCGGAGCCGTCTATCTCCTCGGGGGGCAGTGCGAACGCACCAATCTGGGCATCGCCCGTAGCGTCCTCGAGATCCTGGCCAAACCATCCTCCCTTATCACCCATGTGGCCGATCGTCCGGGCAATGACCGACGTTACGCGGTGGACTTCAGCAAGGCCGTGGCGGGTCTGAGCTGGCGTCCGCAACATCGCTTCCGCGCCAGCTTTCCCCTGGTGGTCCGGGAGATAGCCGCCAATTTGCACCGCCAGGGAGCGGCTTGAAAGCCAGCCCCGGCATGGAACGGTCCGGACCGCCGCAAGCAGCAGAGTCCCCGGGCATGACAAGTCCCGGATTCCCCTAGCCCACGTACATCTCGCCCAGTTCCTCCTCCACGAAGTTAATATCACGGGCCGGGGCCCCCGCCCCTTCCCGAATACTCCGGAGAGTACGCTGCGTTCCGCGACGCGTGTTCGGTCCCGCCACCTTGTCGCACACGGTGTCGACAACTACCGGAGCGATGGCTGCGATTCCGAGCACTCCCAGAGCAAAGGCCACCGGACGTCGGGCGCTGCGGTGCATCATGTCACCCAGAAAGATCCCGGCCGCTACCCCGAGCGCAACCGGCCCACACTCGATGCTGGCTTCCACCAGCGTTCTTCCAGGATCCTGCGGTTTATCATTCACGAACTGAACCTAACTTACACTCTGCCGGGGAAAAACAAGAAATTCCTCACATCGCTGCTTTTAACCATCCCCAATGTTCCGGCACTATCGCCGCAGCATGTCGAGTTCATATGCCATGATCCTGGCGGGCGGCAGCGGCACCCGCTTCTGGCCCCTCAGCCGAAACGCAAAACCCAAACAGCTCCTCAATCTCTTCGGAGCCGATACCCTGCTCAGCCAGACCCTCGCCCGCCTTGAGGGGCTGATCCCCCGCGAGAACATTCTCATCCTCACCAACTCCCTCCAGGAAGACGCCGTGCGCCAACTGGCTTCTTCCCTGCCCCCCGAGAATATCTTCGCGGAACCCGCCAGGCGCGATACCGGACCGGCGGTTGCCCTCGGGATCGGTCTGGTAGCGGCACGGGACCCGGAGGCCTCCATGCTGATCCTGCCCTCCGATCAACTGATCCAGGACACCACCGCCTTTCAATCCGTCATGAGCGACGCCCTCGCTGCCGCCTCGGAAAGCGAGGGACTGATCACGGTGGGAATCAAACCCACCTGGGCCTGTCCTTCCTACGGCTACGTCGAGCGGGGAGGAGCAGCGGATCTGGGGGGCCTGAAGCTCGCCCATCGGCCTCACGAGGTGGTGCGTTTCCGCGAGAAGCCCGCTCCGGATCAGGCCGAAGAGTTTCTTGCCAGCGGGAATTTCGCCTGGAATGCCGGGATGTTCATCTGGGCGATCCCCACCGTCCTCAACGAGCTTCACAACCACGCGCCCGAGCTGGGGAGCTTCGTGGAGGAAATTCGCGACAGCAGCGACGCGGCCGGCACGGTGGCGACCCGCTTCCCCGAACTCGCTCCCATCTCCATCGACTACGCCCTCATGGAAAAGGCCTCCCGCGTCCTCAACATCGAGGCCTCCTTCGACTGGGACGACGTGGGTTCCTGGATCTCGGTTGCCAGACACCTCGAAACCGTGGCCGATTCCAACCAGTGCAACACCCCGGTCACGGTGGTGGACAGCAGCAACAACATCGTCTTCAGCGAACAGAACCGCCGCATCGCCCTCCTCGGCGTGGAGGACCTCATCGTGGTGCAAACCGACGACGCCATCCTGGTCGCCAACCGCCACCGGGCCGATGAGATCAGGAAGATCGTCCAGGAACTCCCGGACGAGTTGCTGTAGGAGATTTCAAATCCCGCATTCCCCATGGGCCACCACCCCATTCTCGCCATCGATCACGGCCAGGCCCGCATCGGGCTCGCCGCCACCGATGAGCTGGGAATTGCGTCTCATCCGGTGGAAACCATTCACACGCGCCGGGTCGAGCCCTTCCAGCGCATCGCCCAAATCGTGGAAGAGCGAAGGATCAGGCTGATCCTTCTCGGCCTTCCCCTGCGCCTCGATGGCAGGGAAGGCGAAGCCGCCCACCGCGTGCGCGCCTTCGGCATCGAACTCGCCGGGAAGATTCCCGCGATTCCCATCCAATACAGCGACGAACGTCTCACCACCACCAGCGCCGCCGGGAAACTGCGCGAAGCCGGCAAGTCTGCCCGCGCGCAGAAAGACCTTATCGACCAGGTCGCCGCCCTCGAGATTCTCAACGACTGGCTCGCCGAGAACGAGTGCCCGTGAGAGCAACGACTCTTTCCCTGCCTCAACCGGGTTAAATTCCAGACCGGGATAACCCTAACGGTTCATTGTCCTGCCGGGGCTGGCCCCTAGTCTGGATGATAACTGAACCAGCATCCTGAATCCCATGTATTCACCGGTCCTCTCCACCATGATCGCAGGCGCGTTCCGCGACCACGCACCCGCTCCCCGCGAGTTCTCCCTCCTGAACCTTAAATCCGGTCAAAGCCTCACCATCCGCTACAAGTCGATAGGATGCTCCCACCACTATTCCTACCGCTTCGTCTTCACCGCCCGTGAAGTCGTGATCTACGCCCTGGACACCCCGGGGAAGATTGGCACGCCCCGCAAACTCGGAACCCACCGACTCACCGACGAGGAGCGCATCCGTCTGGATCGCCTCTTTGTCTTCTACGCCGGGAAGACGGAAGGCGGCTGCCCCACGGTGGACACCATCCGGTTCACCAAGCGTGATGGAACCCAGCGGGTGCGCACCACCACATACGTGGACGCGACCGGTAGCACCCTGAATCGCAGGGAGATGCTCCCCCTCCCGAACCTCGCCGGGCGCCTGCTCAGCAAGCATCCGGGCTAACGCCTCCCGGGGAAGGCAAATGACCTTTTTTGTCGCCCTCCAAGGTCACAGCTCATAACAACCCGGCATGCGAGTTCTCCTGGCCATCCTGTCGCTTCTCCTGTGCCTCCCTTCCGCCTCCCCCGCCGCCCCCAGGCCAAACATCCTCTTCCTCCTCGTCGACGACCTGCGTCACGACACCTTCGGCTTTGCCGGACACAAGATCTGCCGGACACCCCACCTTGACGTCCTCGCCAGGGAGAGCCACGTCTTCGAGAGCGCCTTTGTCACCACCGCCATCTGCATGGTGAGCCGCGCCAGCATCTTCACCGGCCAGTACGAAGCCCGCCACCAGATCCACGGTTTTCGCAACGAATTCACCGCGGATGCGTGGGACAAGGCCTACCCGGGACTCCTGAAGAAGGCAGGTTACCACACCGGCTTCGTGGGGAAATATGGCGTGGGCAACAAGATGACGGAAGCACGCAAGACCTTCGACTTCTGGCGCGGCTTCGCGGGACAGGGGCGCTTCCTCGATCCCAAGCGTAAGGACAACCAGCACCTCACCGCCCTGCAGGGGGACCAGTCCCTCGAGTTCCTGCGCACCGCTCCCAAGGACAAACCGTGGTGTCTCTCGGTGAGCTTCAAGGCCGTGCACTGCCAGGACGGAGCCAAGCGCCAGTTCCCCCCCGACAAGCGCGACGAGAAGATGTTTGCCGACATCATCATCCCACCAGCTCCGCTTTCCGATCCTGCGATCTTCCAATCCCTCCACGAGCCCCTCAAGACCTCCGAGTCGCGCCGGCGCTGGGAAATCCGCTTTTCTCCCAAACTCTTCCAGAACACCGTGAAGGACTACTATCGTCTCCTCTTCGGCGTGGACCGGGAGCTCGGACGCATGCGCGAGGAACTGAAGAAGCTGGGGGTGGCCGACAATACCGTGATCATCTTCACCTCTGACCACGGATTCTACCTCGGGGAACGGGGCTTGGCCGGGAAGTGGTTCGCCCATGAGGAATCCATCCGGATCCCCCTCATCATTCATGACCCCCGCCACCGGGAGAAACGCACGCAACCGCTTACCGAACTGGTCCTCAACATCGATTTCGCCCCCACCATTCTCTCCTACGCCGGGATTCCTGCCCCGGAGAGCATGCAGGGTCGCTCCCTCACCCCGCTCCTTGCGAAATCCGCCAAGGACTGGCGGAGTGACTTCTTCTACGAACATCACTTCATCCCTGATCGCATTCCCGAATCCGAGGCCGTTCGCGGCCAGCGTTGGAAATACATCCACTGGCTGGCCCCCAAGCCCGGGGTGGAGGAACTCTACGACCTCGCCAAGGATCCCCTCGAGCGCAACAACCTTGCGGGTGATCCCTCCCACCGGGAGGCCCTCGCCAAAATGCGCAGGCGTTGGCAGGAACTGCGGAAAGCGGCCAGGTAGGAGCGCAGGAACGTCTGGTGTCAGAGGTCCTCTCATCAGGCAAAAACGTCCGGTTTGATCGTTTCGATCACCCGAAGAAACCTGCGATCCCGCTTCCCTGCCTTCGGCCCCGTGTGATAAGGGAGACAACCATCGCCTTCCGTCCCATAGCGTTCTGTCTGAGCATCCTCGCCATCCTCGGTGCCGCCCTCCGGGCTCCGGGCGAGGAGAGCCCGCACTGGTCCTTCCAACCCCTGCAACCACCGACCCCGCCCGATGTGAAACACGAAGGCTGGGCCCGCACTCCCCTCGACCGCTTCAGCCTGGCCGCCAGTGAGGACGAATCAATTGCCACCGTCCCCCGGGCGGGCCTACGCATCCTGCTGCGCCGGGCCTACTTCGATCTGATCGGCCTCCCGCCAGCCCCGGCCCAGGTGAAAGCGTTCCTCGCAGATCAGTCTCCCGGGGCCTGGGCGAAGGTCATCGATGAACTGCTGGCCTCCCCTCATTACGGTGAACGCTGGGGACGGCACTGGCTTGATCTCGCCCGCTACGGCGACTCCAACGGCGGTGACGAAAACCACGCTTATCCACTCGCCTGGCGGTATCGCAACTGGGTCATCGACGCCTTCAACCGCGATCTCCCCTACAACCAGTTCGTCCGCGAACAATTGTCGGGCGATCTCATGACTCCCGCCACCGCCGACCGGATCGCAGCCACCGGCTTCCTCGCCATCGGCACCAAGATCCTGGCCGAAAAGGACCCGGTCAAGAAACGCGCTGACATTGTCGACGAACAGATCGACACCATGGGTCGCGTCTTTCTCGGCCTGGCGCTCGGCTGTGCCCGCTGCCACGATCACAAGTTCGACCCCGTTCCCGAACGCGATTACTACGCCCTCGCCGGAATCTTCCACAGCACCACTATCGAGGACCGGGAACTCAAACCCCCGGATGCCATTATAGCCCAGAAGGACCGGCGCGGGAAAATTGAAGTCCTGGGGCAGGAAATCGCACGGCACGAAAAGACCCTCGGAACCTTCCTGGACCTGGAAGGAACGATAGAATGGGAGGCCGAGGCCCACGACCGCGGCAATGTCATCGTCGACCGTGAGCAATATGGGCAGGGAATCGGCATCATCTCTGATCCGGGCGGCCAGAAGAACTACGCCGAGTACGATATCGAGATCGAAAAGGGCGGCACCTACGAACTCGCCCTGCGTTATGCCGCGGCGGCTTCACGCCCCGGACGCGTTCTCGTCGACGGCACGGTCGTGATCAGGGAGGCCATCTCCCGGGTCACCGGCGGATGGATGCCCCCCAACCAGCGCTGGCACCACGAGGGTCTCCTCAACCTGAAGACCGGCAAGCGCGTCCTGCGTGTCGAATCCGAACCGCTCATGTCCCACCTCGACAAGGTTCGTCTCATTCCCGTCCGCGAACCGGCCCGGGCCGCGACGGTGCGAAAGAAGATAGAGGCCCTCGTCGCCGCCCGGATCCGGCTGGAGGAGGAGGGAAAGGAGAACTTCCCCAAGGTCATGGCGGTGAGGGATGGCAGTGTTGCTGACGTCCGCATCAACCTCCGTGGCGATCCCCACGATCTGGGCGATCCCGTGCCCCGGGGATTCCTCTCCTCCGTGGGGGCGCCCACCCGCCCGGGCAAACTCACCACCCAGAGCGGACGGCTCGAACTGGCGGAGTGGATGACCTCCCCAAAGCACCCCCTCACGGCCCGGGTCATGGTCAACCGGATCTGGCACTGGCACTTCGGGGAGGGACTGGTCCCCACCCCGGACAACTTCGGCACGACCGGAGCTGCACCAAGTAATCCCGCCCTCCTGGACCATCTCACCCACTGGTTTATCCAGGATGGCTGGTCCCTCAAGAAACTCCACCGCCGCATCATGCTTTCCAGCACCTATCAACTCGCCTCTACGGGGGGAGGGCGCATGGGACGGCGCATGGAGGCGGAGGTCTTCCGGGATGCGGTCCTGTCGATCTCGGGGTCGCTCACCCGCGAGGCGCCCGGCGGCCCCCCGCCCACCGTCAAGGCTCAGGACCCTTCCCCTGCCGACATCGCCCGCAATCGACAGGTCTACGAGGACTACCCTCACCGAACCATCTATCTCCCGGTGGTCCGCAGTCACGTCTACGACCTCCTCACCCTTCTCGACTTCCCCAATCCCACCACCCCGGTGGGCCGCCGCAACAGCAGCACGGTGGCCACCCAGGCCCTCCTCATGCTGAACAGTCCCTTCCTCATCGACAAGTCGGCACAGATCGCTGCCCAGCTGCGCTCCCACGCTGATCCGCTCCAGGAATTGTACCTGCGCCTCTTCGCCCGATCCGTCAGCCGGGACGAGCGCCACGAGGCCACGGAATTCCTCAAGGAAACGGGTAGCGAGAAGGACGAGGCCTGGACCCTTCTCTGCCACACCCTTCTCATTTCCAACGAATTCCTCTACCTGCGATGACTGGTTCGCTCGCCACTGCCGACGTGCTTCCCCGCCGCGCCGCCCTTGAGCGCATGGCCCTCGGCTTCGGTGGTCTCGCCCTCAACTCCCTGCTGGCCGAGCAGGCCCGGGCGGGCGGAACCCCACGACCACAGGCACTCTTTCCCGCCCGGGCCCGCCGGGTGATCTTTCTCTTCATGCACGGCGGGCCCTCCCACGTGGACCTCTTCGATTACAAGCCCAAGCTCCAGGAGTACAATGGGAAGCCACTTCCCTTTCCCGAACGCAAGGTGCAGTTCGCCAAGCGCGGGAATCTCCTGAAGCCTCCCTGGCCACTCCGGCAGGTGGGCCAGTGCGGCCACTGGATGTCCGAGCTCTGGCAGCATCTCCCCAAGGTGGCGGACGAACTCTGCATGCTGCACTCGCTGTGCGAAACCAACGTCTCCCACGGAGGAGCCTGCATGAAGATACACACCGGAGACGAAGCGCTCCTTCGCCCGAGCATGGGAGCCTGGGTGAACTACGGACTCGGCAGTGAGAATAACAACCTGCCCGGCTTCGTCACCATCTGCCCGACCTCCCTGCATGGCGGCTCCGACAACTTCGGGCCGGCCTTCCTGCCCGCCGAGTTCGGCGGTGTTCCCCTCGGCACCCCCGGCTATCCCAACACCCCGGCGGCGGATGCCCACTTCCATTACATGAGCAACGAGCGCGTCAGCCCCCGGAGGCAGGCCCTGCAACTGGGCCTCCTGCGCCGCATGCACGAACGCGAATCCGCAGCCGGCAACGCCGGCGCCCAGCTGGAAGATCGCCTGCGCAGCTTCGAGCTCGCCTTCCGCATGCAGATGGCGGCCCCGGAAGCGACCGACCTCTCCGCTGAAAGCGAGGCGACCCGCAAGCTCTACGGGATGGACGATCCCCGCACCGGGAACTTTGCCCGGGAGTGCATCATGGCTCGCCGCCTCGCCGAACGTGGCGTGCGCTTCATCCAGGTCAGCCACGCCCACTCGCTCAAGTTCAACAACGAACAATGGGACCAGCACTCCCACCTTGAGAAGGGCCACTCAATCAACGTGGGCCAGATCGACAAGCCAATCACCGGTCTCATCCTCGACCTCAAGGCCCGCGGCCTGTTGGATGACACCCTCGTGCTGTGGGGCGGGGAATTCGGACGAACCCCCACCACCCAGCAGGGCAACGGCCCGGTGGGACGCGACCATCACCCGGACGGTTTCACCATGTGGATGGCCGGAGCAGGGGTGAAGGGCGGTCTTCGTTACGGCAAGACGGACAAGTTCGGCTATCATGCAGTGGAGAACCGCTGCACGATCCACGACCTGCACGCCACCATCCTGCACCTCCTCGGAATCGACCACACCAAGCTGACTTACCAGCACAATGGCCGGGACTTCCGTCTCACCGACGTCTACGGCGAGGTAGCGCAGGGTATTCTCGCGTAAAGTGAGCCGCCCGGCCAGCGGAAGCGTGACTTGAACCCTGGGAAAGGAACCTTGGATCTTCCCCCATGTCGCATGTCACCCGTCTCCTCCCCGACGGTCCCACCAATACCACCCTCTCCAACCAGAACACCGACGGGCACGTCATCATCGACGTCGTGCGCTTCGTGCCGGTTAGCAGGGAAGAGCCCGATTCTGCTCGACGGAAGAGGAACGACTGCAGAGGCTGGGGCGTGTCTGGCCTATCCCGCAATATCGCTACTCTGGCGGCAGTCGGCCTTTGTCTCGTCCTACCCTCCTGCGGCCAGAAGGATACTCACGAAAAGATCATGGGTGACACCCTGGAACTGATGGAGCAGTTCGCCACCGCCCTTGAACAGGCCAGCGACAATGAAAGTGCCCGGCAGGCCGCTCGCGAAATCGAGGAACTGGTGGAGGAGTTCGACGAGATCGCCGAGCGCTCCGATGCGGTGGGAAAGCCCACTCCGGAAGTGGCGCAAGATCTTGCGAAGAAATTTTCCAAGCGCCGGACGAAGGTCCTTGGACGCATCAGTGCGGCCACCACCAGGGCCAGATCACTTGATGAAGGGAGCCTTCTGGAATCACTTGAGCACCTGGGGAAATCGTGGTCCACCATTCCCTAGGAGGTGCCCCTTTCCTGCGGAGGTTCTCCATCGACAAGCTTCCTGCCCCCCTTAGCATGCCCGGGTGAAGCTCCACCCGCTCTGCCCTCCCCTTCTTCTCCCGGCGTTCTGCTCCACCATCCTCCTCGCGATCGCCGCCCTGGCAACCACAGGTCAATCCGCCGCCGCAGATCGCCCCAACCTCGTCTTCATGATAGCGGACGACTGCACCTATCTCGACATGGAGGTCTATGGCGGGCAGGCCCGGACTCCGAATCTCAACAAACTGGCCAAGGAGGGCCTGAAGTTCACACGCTGCTTCCAGACCGCGCCGATGTGCTCACCCACCCGGCACAACATCTACACCGGCCTCTACCCGGTGAAATCCGGCGCCTGGCCGAACCACACCTGTGTCTATCCGGGCACCAAATCGGTCGCACACTACCTCAAGGACGCCGGATACCGGGTGGCCCTGAGCGGCAAGACCCACATTGCACCCAGGGAGTCCTTCCCCTTCGAGTATTCCGGCGACTTCCGCAACAACGGACCCGCAACCAAGCCACTCTTCCCGAATCTCAAGAAGTTCATCACCCAGTCCCGGTCCTCGGATACTCCCTTCTGCCTCTTTGCCTGCTCGAACGAGCCGCACTCGCCCTACACCAAGGGAGACCCATCCGCCTATCCGCCCGAATCGCTCAAGCTTCCCCCGTCTTGGGTAGACACCCCGGCGACACGCGATTCCTACTCAAAGTACCTTGCCGAAATCACCTACTACGACTGGCAGTGCGGAGCCCTTCTCTCCCTCCTCGATGACTCTGGGCTGCGGGACAATACTCTCGTCGTTGTCGTTTCCGAACAGGGCTCGGGCTTTCCATTCGCCAAATGGACCTGTTTTGAACTCGGCCTCGCCTCGGGAATGATTGCGCGCTGGCCGGGCAGGGTGAAGCCCGACACGAAAACCGATGCCCTCGTAGAGTATGTCGATATCACTCCCACCTTCCTTGAGGCCGCGGGCGCAAAACCACAGAACCTGGATGGCAAATCCTTCCTGCCCATCCTCCTCGGAAAATCCACCGGCCACAAGACCTACACCTATGGCCTGCACACCACCCGCGGCATTATCAACGGCAGCGAGGCCTTCGGCATTCGCAGCTGCGGAACGAAGCGCCACCGCTACATCCGCAATCTCCATTCCGAGACGGTCTTCACCAATGCGGTGACCCGAAAGGAGGGAGACGGAAAAGCGAATTTCTGGGCCAGTTGGCACCGGAAGGCCGAGGAGGGAGACGCCCACGCCAAAGCGATGATCGCCAAATACCAGAAGCGCCCGGCTGAGGAACTTTACGACGTCCGGGAGGACCCCCATTGCCTGGTGAATCTCATTGGAGATTCCAAGCTCGCCGCCATCCGGACCGACCTCTCAAAACAACTGGACACCTGGATGAAATCACAGGGCGACAAGGGTGCCTCTACCGAGGAGATTGCTCACACCCGGAAGGCAGGTTTCCAGAAACGGCAACAGAAGAGCCCGAAGCGGAAGAACCGGTGAACTCCGCACTTCGGACTTGCCATGCCCTGCTGATGCTGTCGCCTTCTCACCCCAATACCATCGCGTGGAAATGACGACCATTACCCCCATGAAGATTCCTGCCTGCACCTGGGCCACCGCCCTTCTCTGCGCCACCGCTGTTCCCGCTTCCGCCGCCAAACCGGACTCCTCCTCCGGGCCGGCCCCACCGAGACCCAATATCGTTTTCATCATGGCCGACGACCTCGGTTGGGGCGAGGTCGGCTGCTACGGCCAGCAGAAAATCAAGACTCCCAACCTCGATCGCCTGGCCGGGGAAGGCCTGCGCTTCCTGCGCCACTATACCGGGGCCCCGGTCTGCGCCCCGGCCCGCTGCGTCCTCATGACCGGGCGCCATCTCGGCCACGCCGAGATCCGCAACAACGGGGACTCCAAGAACGGACGTAAATTCCCCGGCCAGTGGCCCATCACCGCCGGAGCGGTCACCATGGCGGAAGCACTCAAGAACGCCGGCTACGCCACCGGGGGGTTCGGCAAATGGGGCCTCGGACCCACCGACAGCACCGGCTCACCCATCCGACAGGGCTTCGACCGCTTCTACGGCTACAACTGCCAGCGTAACGCCCATTCCTTCTTCCCGCCCTTTCTCGATGACGACGAAGGGATCGAAACCATCAACGAGAAGGCCATTCCCGGGCACCAGCGCAAACCGAAGGGGACGATTGTGGCAAACGACTACCGGTCCGAAACCTACGCCCCAGACCGCATCCTCGCCGAGGCCCTGGAGTTTCTCGATGCCAACAGGGACGGCCCCTTCTTCCTCTACTGTCCCTTTGTCGAGCCACACGTCGCCATGCACCCGCCCCGCGAGTGGGTCGATCGCTACCCCGAGAAATGGGACGAGGAAAAGGGGGCCTATCGCGGACAGAACGGCTACCTCCCCCATCCCCGGCCCCGGGCAGGTTACGCCGCCATGATCTCCGACCTCGACGAACATGTCGGAGCCATCCTGAAACGGCTCGAGAAGCACGGGCTGGTCGAGAACACCATCGTCATCTTTACCTCCGACAATGGAACCACCCATCGCTCCCGCGATCCGAAGTTTGGAGTGGGAGGAGTCGACGCTGACTTCTTCAATTCCACTGCCGGGTTACGGGGCTTCAAGGGCAGCGTCTACGAAGGTGGAATCCGGGTGCCCTGTATCGTGCGCTGGCCGGGTGTCACCCCCGCGGCCACCACCACGGAGGTCCCCTCCTACTTCCCCGACTGGTTTCCCACGCTCTGTGATATCGCCGGGACGAAAGCGCCCGCTGACCTCGATGGCGACACGCTCGTGCCCCTCTTCCAACCGGAAAAGAAATCACAGGAATCCTTCCAACGTCGCAAACCGCTGATCTGGGAATTCCACGGCTACCGGGGACAGCTCGCCGTCATGGACGGCAAATGGAAGGCCGTCCGCCAGAAGGTCCGCACCAAGCAACCAGACGCCTGGGAACTCTACGATCTGGACAAGGACCACGCGGAATCCAGCAACCTAGCCAAAAAGCATCCCGACGTTCTGATGCGGCTGGAAAAGGCCTTTCTGGCTGACCGCAGCAACAACAAGCGCTACCCGCTCCGGCTCTACGAGTGAGGCGATCCCGGCCCTCCCCCTCACCGTCCGCTCCCCCTGCCAATGGCCAATTCCCCTGTTTCACAGGGGTTGGATTCCCCAAGAACTGAGTTCAATCACGCTCCTTCGGGAGTATACTCCGTTCAAGTCCAGGCGAAACATCGTTCCCTTCCTCACGTATCAGACCTCGCGAATGCGATCCTCCTCCATCCTCCTCATGGCGGCCTTCCTCACGCCGTGCACATCCCTCGGACAACCCGATGGCAGGAAGATCTATGCCTCCCATTGCGCCTCTTGTCATGGCGACAAGGGGCAGGGAGTGGAGGAAGAGCACGAGAAACCCCTCTGGGGCAAGAAGTCGGTCGACGCCCTCGCGCGCTACATTCACAAGTCCATGCCCGAGGACAAGGAGGACACCGTCGTCAACGAGGACGCCCGCGCAGTGGCCCGCTACATCTACGACGCGTTCTACAGCCCCGCCGCCCAAGCCCGGAACCGTCCCCCCCGGATCGAACTCCTCCGCCTGACCAACAACCAGTACCGGCAGTCAGCGGCAGATCTCATCGAGTCCTTCAAGCGGCCACAGACCATCAAGGCCGAACGCGGCCTGCGGGGCCGCTATTTCAACGTCGAGAAGATGAATAAGGAAAAGGAGCACGTCCTCGAACGGATTGATCCGGCCATCGACTTCGACTGGGGAACGGGCGTGCCGGCGGAAAAGATCAACCAGAAGGGTTTCTCCATCCGCTGGTCCGGGTCCCTTCTCGCCCCTCACACCGGGCTCTACCAGTTCCGGGTCAGGACCCACAACAGCGCCCTCTTTCTTCTCAACTCCTTCCGCGGAGATGACGACAAGAGCGCCTTCATCGACGCCTACGTAAACAGCAGGAATGAACTGCACGAGAAGACGGGCCGGAAGTTCCTCCTCGGCGGACGCGGTTACCCCCTCTACCTCCGCTACTTCACCTACCAGGAAAAGGTCGCCTCCCTGCGCCTCGAGTGGAAACCGCCCCACGGGGTCTGGGAAACCATCCCGAATGAGCACCTGATGCCCGAGGTGATTGATACCGTCACGGTGGTGGGCGCCCGGTTCCCGCCCGACGACCGCAGTCTCGGCTACGAACGCGGCGCGGGCGTCTCCAGGGAATGGCAGGAGGCGACCACCTACGCCGCTGTCGACCTCGTCAACCATCTCATCACCTATCTCAACATTGTCTCCGGTCTTAATGAAAAGGAGCGCAAGGATCCTGCCGCCCTCCGCCGCTATGCCCACGAGTTCGCCGCCCGGGCCTTCCGGCGTCCCCTGACCCCGGAACAGCGAAGGACCTTTGTGGACTCCCGTTTCGACCAGCAGTCCGATCCCCCCGTCGCCCTGCGCCACTCGATGCTCCTGGTCCTGACCTCTCCCCGCTTCCTCTACCCCGGCCTGGCGGAGAACAAGGGCCGCCCCGACAGCTACACTGTGGCTTCCCGGCTCGCGCTCACTCTCTGGGACGGACTGCCCGACAAACAGCTCCTGCAAGCCGCGAAGGCAGACAACCTGCGCACGCCGCAACAGATCTCTGCCCAGGTCCAGCGCATGCTCCCCGACCGCAGGACGCGACAGAAAATGCAGGGCTTTTTCCGTCACTGGCTGGCCATCGATAAGCACGAGGAACTCCGCAAGGATCCCAAGCTCTACCCCGGCTTTGATGATCGCCTCGTCACCGACCTCCGCCGCTCGCTCGAACGCTTCGTCGACGACGTGGTCTGGAGCGAAGCATCCGACTATCGTCAACTCCTGCTCGACAAACATCTCTTTCTCAACCAGCGCCTCGCCAACTACTACCGGACCGACGCTTCGCCCGGCAGTGGATTCCAGAAGGTCGCCCTCCCCGCAGACCAGCGCTCCGGCATCTTCACCCACCCTTTCCTGCTCTCCGCCAATTCCTATCATGACAACACCTCCCCCATTCACCGGGGAGTGTTCCTGAGCCGCCACGTCCTCGGCCGTCTCCTCAATCCCCCCCCTGAGGCTGTCGCCTTCAAGAACGAGGAATTCGATCCCTCCCTCACCATGCGCGAGAAGGTAACCGAAATGACCAGGGAAACCTCCTGCATGGAGTGCCACCGGGTGATCAATCCCGTCGGGTTCAGTCTCGAAAACTTCGACGCGGTCGGCCGCCACCGTTCCCAGGATAACAAAAAGCCGGTCAACACCGTGAGTGACTACATCAATGAAAAGGACGAGAAGGTGCGCATCTCAAGCGCCCGCGACCTCGCCAATCTGGCGGCCGGGAGCAGGACTGCTCACCAGTCCTTCATCACGCACCTCTTCCACCACTTCACCAAGCAGTCCATCGACGCCTACGGGCCCGGGACCCTCGAATCCCTGCGTGCAAAGTTCACAGAATCTGGTTACAATATCCGGAGTTTGCTCGTAGAATTAACCGTCCTCGCGGCAAGCCATCAGGCTGAAGACAAGCCCCTTGCCGCCCAATGACCAGAAATTCAACCCCGGGACCAGGACCAATGACGATGCGAAACCGCCGCGACTTTCTCCGCGACCTCGGCCTTTCCGCTGCCGCCCTTCCCTTCGTGGCCGGGCTCCCCAGCCTGCAGGCCGCCGAAGCGGTCGCCCGCCGGCAGCGTCTCATCATCGTGTTCTCGCCAAATGGCACCCTCCCGCCGCACTTCTGGCAGGACAAACCCGGGCCCCTGGGCGACCTCAAGGCCATCCTCGAACCCCTCGCGGAGTTCAAGGACCGCATGCTCATGCTGAAGGGGCTGCACAACCGGATCCGGGGCGACGGCGACCAGCACCAGCGCGGGATCAGCTGCCTCCTCACCGGGGTTGAACTCCTTCCTGGGAACATCCAGGGCGGCTCCCACAACCCCGCAGGGTGGGCCGATGGCATCTCCATCGACCAGGAGATCAGGAATTTTCTGCAGGACAATCCCTCCACCCGCACGCGTTTCGGGTCCCTCGAGTTCGGAGTCGCGGTGCCTGACCGGGCCGACAACTGGACCCGGATGGTTTACACCGGTACCAACAAACCCGTGGCCCCGATCGACGATCCCTACCAGATGCTCAACAAGCTCTACGGGCAACGCAAGGACCAGGCCACCCTGGCCGGCCTGCTCGACGATGTCCGGGAAGACCTCCGCAAGGTGTCCTCCAAGATCAGCGCGGAAGACCGACAGCGCCTCAGGGACCACCTCGAGCTGGTCCGTTCCATGGAAAGCGAACTCACCCGGAGCGGGGAAACGGACGAACTGGTTCACCCCGAGCCGGAACTCGATCCCAACATCGAACTGGTCAATGACAACACCCCGAAGGTCAGCCGCATGCAGATCGATCTCCTCGTCAATTCCCTCGCCAATGACATGTGCCGCGTGAGCTCCCTGCAGTACATGCGGTCGGTGGGCGGGGCCCGCATGCGCTGGCTGGACGTTAAAGAGGGCCATCACCAGCTTTCCCACAAGCCGATCAAGGACAAGAAATCCCAGGACAAGCTCCTGCGCATCAACCAGTGGTTTGCCGGGGAAATCGCCTACCTCGCCCGGAAGCTCGACAACCTTCCCGAGCCCGGGGCGGAGGGCTCCATGCTCGACCACACCACCATCATGTGGACCAACGAGCTCGGGGAGGGCAGCTCCCACACCCACTCCAACATCCCCTTCCTCCTCCTCGGCGGAGGGGCCGGTTTCAGGATGGGACAGTCCCACGACTACGGGGGCCAGCCCCACAACCGCCTCCTGATGTCACTGGCCCACTCCTTCGGCCACCAGGTGAAAGCCTTCGGCAACCCGGAGCTGAGCAAGGACGGACCGCTCGAACTCGCCTAGCCCGACTCCCCCTCCGGCCTCCGGAAACTGCAACAGCAACCCGGCGCTCCACTCGAGCGCCCGTCCAATTTCCCGGGCGCCGCAGGCTCCCCGCCAGACCAAGGTGAGTCTTTCCGATACCATCCGGTTGCTGCTCCTCTCCGCCATCTGGGGAGCCTCCTTCCTGTTCATGCGCATTGCCGTCCCGGAACTCGGCCCCCTCCCCACCACCTTCGCCCGTATCAGCGGGGCCGCCCTCGTCCTCCTCCCCTTCCTCCTGCGCCCAGAGCACCGCGGCGCCCTCCGCAACTGCAAGGTCCCCCTCCTCATCCTGGGCCTCTTCAACTCCGCCCTGCCGTTCTCCCTGTTCTGCTGGGCAACCCTCCACCTCGAGGCCGGATTCACCTCCCTGCTCAATGCCACCACCCCCATCTGTGCCGCCCTCATCGGGTTCTGGTGGCTTCGCATCCCCCTCACCAGGTTCCAGTCCCTCGGCCTGCTTATCGGCCTTGTCGGCATCGCGATCCTCACCGGGGACCAGTTCGACTTCCGGCGGGACGGAGCGGGATGGCCCATCCTCGCCGTCCTTGGGGCCACCGCCTGCTACGGCTTCGCCGGGCACTACGCCCGGACCAGGCTCGCCCACCTCTCCCCGCTTGCGGTCTCGGCCGGGAGCCTCCTCGCCGCCACCCTCGTCCTTCTCCCCCTCGCCCTGCTCTTCCCTCCCCCGGCCCTGCCCGGCAAGGGGGCGCTTGCCAGCGCCCTCACCCTCGCCCTCCTCTGCACCGCCTTTGCCTTTATCCTCTTCTTCGACCTCCTCAAGCGCAACGGGGCCACCGCCGCGACCACCGTGACCTTCATCATCCCGGCCTTTGGCATCCTCTGGGGCACCCTCTTCCTGCAGGAGGAGGTCACCGGCCGCATGATCCTCGGGATGGCCGTGGCCCTCCTCGGAACAGCCTTCGTCACCAGACTAATCCCACTGCAGCACTCAAGATAAGGGCCGGAACTCTCCTCCCGGACGGCCCGACGCCCACCGGCTGGAATCAATCGGGAACCGTGGGCACTACTGCCGGCGGTCTCCCGCGCTCCCCGGGCACAGAGGAGTCAGCTTCAGGCACGCCGACGCCCCTGGCCTTCTGCGGCTGCACCGGTGGCCCCGTACCCGCCAGCCGGTAGATTGCAAACCCGGATAGATGGGGTTCCTTGTTCTGAAACTTCGAATCCGGGCTGAGAAGGAGATCCAGACTGCCATCCTTTACGTCCGCCACGTAAGGGCCGAAACGATTCCAGGCTCCCAGCGTCTGCTCCTTGCCCAGCTCTTTGGCGACCGGTTTTCCCATCACGTTCAAACGCAGCGACCGCACCGAGTTGCCCCCATCCTCCATCATCCACATATAGACCTGGTAGCGCCCGTTCTCCTGGGGCCACTTGATCGAAAGCTTCGCATTGTTCACGGACACCTTGCTCATCAGCATGCCTCGCAATCCCGGTCCTGCAACATACCCGAGGGGTTGCTGTAGCGAGGTCGCCACCTGCGCAGGCGCGTCCTTGCCCGCCACATCTACCTTGAGCCCCGCCGCCTGGGCCTGGGCATGAGACATCCAGGTGCCTCCGTCCACCGCCACCTCCCCACCATTAAGATTCACCCCGGCCATGAACTCCCAGGCCTGGGGCAGCGCCTGCTCTCCCACCCGGGTCCATCCGCCCGCCCGCACCTGCACCATCGCTCCGTCCTTCGGTCGATCAACCTGCACCGATCCCTCTGCCACTTCCACCAGGGTCTCCTTCGCCTGGCTGTGCACGGTCACCCTCGTGCCCTTCAGCGTGATCCTGGCATTCATGCTGCGAATCACCATCGGCTTGCCCACCGGCTGCGCGGCCGCTTCCACCGTCAGTTTCCCCAACCCCAGTCGAAGCTGCTTGCCGTCCTTCTGTTTTTCCAATGTGACCTCACTTCCCGACCGGATATGCAGATACGTTTCCTCTTCCACGTAAGCCACTCGCGCAGACCCCTCGCGCACGGTAATCACGTCCCCTTCCCTGAGTTCGAACCCGCTCCGCAAATCGCTCTGCCTGCCAAGCTCCCGTGTGATGACCCCCTCCCCGTCCACCGAGTCGACCTTGGCGATCACGCCGTCTCCCTCCGGTGGCCCGGGCGTCTTGCGGGTCAAACCGAAAAAGAGCGCTCCCCCGATTCCGATCATCAGTATTACCGCTAACGCGATAAACACAGTCGGATTGCTCTTGCTCGCAGAGCGAAGCCTTTTCGGAGGGGAATGGCCCTGAAGAGTCTCGGGACGTGGATCAGCATAGCCGTATCCCTGGACGGGACCGACTCCCTGTCCATATGGATTGGTCAGGCCGCCATCCCCGTAGCTCTGGTCATAAGGCTCCGGAGGCAATAGCTGCGCTTGAAGCGGCCGCGCCTGTCCCCCCTGCGGCTGGCGACTGTCCTGCAGCGCGATTGTGGCAACCGGGGAAGGAGGCGCCGACCTCGACGGGGGCGGAGGGGGCGGAACTGCCGCCCGGGGAACCTGCACCGGGGCCTCATTCTCCACTTCGACGACCTCTTCCTCGATCACCTCATACTCATACTCATATTCATACTCATATTCATACTCCGCCTCCTCTGCCTCCTCATCCCCCGCAACCGGCTCTTCCGCGATCTCTCCGGATCCCTCTCCGTCTTCCTCACGGAGCTCTTCGGTGGAATCTTGCCCCTCCCTTCCGTGAAATCCGGTCTCCTCCGCCATTTCCTCCTGGATGGCCTCCTGTGCGATCACTGCGTCCTCCGCGGCATCCTCGACCTCTCCCTGGAAGGATCCCCCTTCCGCAACCGCCTCCAATCCGTTCTGGACCTCTGATTCCGCACCACCCCCGACAGCTTTTTCGAGAGTCTCTCCCCCGAAGATCTCTGCGACCGGCGGCGGAGCCTCCTCCGCGGCCATAACTTCCGGCGGAGGGGGCGGCTCCACGGGGCTGACCGGTTCCATCTGCGCCACCGGCACCGGCAGGCCCTCCTGTCCTCCGGGAGCAACCTCCACCACCACTTCTGGTGCGGACGTGGCTTCCGCCGCAAGCTCGTCATAAAAACCCGTGGGCGGTTCCTCGCCAACGCCCAGAAACTGCAACGCTTTCGGCATCTCCGCGGAAGTTCCCATGATCAGCTTGGGTGCAGCAGACACCGCGTCCGCGTCTACCTCCGTGATCAACCTGGGCCGCTTCGGGGCAGAGGAATCCGCCCCGGGCTTGTTTCCATCATCTTCCCCCTCCTTCTTCTGGTCAGAGTCTTCAACCCCGTCCTCATCAACCTTGGGAACTTTTGTATCTGTCGCTCCCTCATTTCCTTTCTCGATCCGTTCCACTCTACCCCCGGCTTCCCGGAACTTTCCCGTCGCCACCAGGTCCGCATCGAACCGGGCGGCGAACTCCGCATCCTCTTCCCGGAGTCCCGCCAACTCGGCCAGCGCCTCTTCGTCGAGCGTGTCCGCTACGTAGCGCTCCAACAGTTCGTCCCGGGTCATCTCCTGTGTCCATAGCATCTCAACCACCCCCCCGCATCCCAAATTCCACGCGGAAATCTCCCGGGCAAATTATTCTGGACACGTGTTCTTGGGCGACAGACAAATCCACAGCACTGGCGTTCGCAGGAAAGCCCGGCAAATCTGCGAACAGGCGTTCTCCCAAACCAGTCAGATGTCCATCACCCTCATCACCGGAGCCAGCCGCGGGGTCGGCGCGGAGCTCGCCTGGAAACTGGCAGGCGAGGGCCGGAAGGTAGCGGCTCTGGCGCGAAGTGGGGAGAAGCTGGAGGCGCTGGCCGAGCGGGCACGGGCGGAGGAGCTGCCCGGAATGATCATTCCCCGTGCCGTGGATGTGCGGGAGGCGGCGGCAGTGACCGAATGCGTGAACGCGCTGGAGGTCGACGCCGGGCCGACCGAGGTCCTGGTCAACAATGCAGCAGTGGTTCAGAATATCCCTTTTGCGGAGCAGTCCCTGGAGCGGATCGATGCGATCGTGGACAGTAACCTGAAGGGAACGATGTACTGCACCCACGCGGTGCTGCAGCACATGATCCCCCGCAAGGCGGGACGGATCGTGAACATCTCCTCCGTGGCGGGGGTACGGGGAATCGCGGGACAGGCGAGCTACTGTGCCTCCAAACACGGGATGGTGGGATTTGCCGATGCCCTCACCCAGGAATTGATTCCGCACAATATCCAGGTGGCCACCATCTGTCCGGGGGCAATCGACACGCCGCTGTGGGATCCGGAGAAAAATCCTTATCCCGGGGACATCAGTAAAACGATGCAACCCGGTGAAATCGTGGACCTCGTGTGCTACCTGCTCGCTCAACCGGATCACAGCATCTTCAAGAGGATCGTCATGTTCCCCCGCAACGAGTGGCACTAGGGAGCTGCTGACGACGGAACCCGCGTGCCAACACAGGAACCGCGGTTCCGATCTTGTTTCCACAAACTCAATTATCGTTTCCTGCGCCCCCCCACTTCATCGCCATCTCGTTTTGTCTCCTGATTCCTGGCAGCAATAGTCAGTGGAGGAACAACCTCGCCTTGAGACCGCCTCTCAATCCGAACCACTCCGCGACAATATCGGAGCACCCTTCCCCGCTGCCGCGGGAGGGATGACAGAAGTGACGATCTTGAATGCTCCCGCTTCGCCCCGCTACTACCGGTTTCTTGAACTCGATCCCTGCCCGCCCAATCGAGGTATAAATATCTGTTCTACAGGGGGCCGACACCCTGCCGACCCCTTTCTGTCATTGCCTTTCCAGACGTCCCGGGCGAACCTCAACGCGGTAATTCCATCCGGGAATTCTCCTCTGGCCTACAAAATCCCCCCGGCCCACAGCACATGAGACCCATTACCCGCTATCCAGCGGCGGCGCTTTATCTTGCCCTCGCCTGCACAACGATCCCCCACGTTCCCCTGCGTGCTCAGTCCCTGGTCATCCAGGAGTTCATGGCATCCAATCAGGATACCATCAACGACGAAGATGGCGACAATGAGGACTGGATCGAGATCCTCAACCCGGGTGGAGCAGCGATAAATCTGGACGGCTGGTTCCTCACGGATGACGCGGCTATCCTCAACAAGTGGGCCTTCCCCGGCATCATCCTCAATCCCGGCGACCAACTCCTCGTCTTCGCTTCCAGCAAGAACCGCAACGATCCGGCAAGCGAACTTCACACCAATTTCAAGCTGACCAGCCAGGGTGAGTACCTCGCCCTGGTCCGCCCCGACGGCTCCACCGTTGAGCACCACTACGCCCCGACCTTTCCCCTCCAGGTTCAGGATGTTTCCTACGGCCTCCAGCAATCCACCTCGAGTTCGCCCCTCATCTCCCCCGGAGTGGCGATAAAGTACAAAGTGCCTGTCAACGACGACGACGACGTCAATGAAGGAACTAACCCGAACTCATGGATCGGAACGGAATTCCCGGACAGTTCCTGGAGCAGCGGCACTACGGGAGTCGGCTATGCCACCACAAGCCCGGATGACTACGATCCGCTGATCGAGACCGACGTCCAGACCCTGATGTGGACCCAGCGCTCATCCATCTACATCCGTATTCCTTTTACGGTCACGGACCCTTCCACGATCTCCGGGCTTAACCTGAAAATGAAATGGGATGACGGATTCGTGGTCTACCTCAACGGGGATCCTCTCCCGGTTGCGGAAGAGAATGCCCCTTCTCCCGATCAACTCGACTACCAGTCCAGTGCCACGGCCTCCCATAGTGACAGTCAGGCGTTGATCTATGACAACTACTCTCTCTCCACCTCCCTCCTCACGGTGGGCTCCAACGTTCTCTGTATCCACGGCCTCAATACCTCCACTGGAAGCTCGGATTTCCTGATCCTGCCCGAATTGGAAGCGACCAGCGTGACGGACACGGGCACGCCCTCCTACTTCACCACTCCGACCCCGAATGCACCCAACACAGGCGGGGGGATCACACCGGGACCCCTGCTCCGGAGTGTTACCAGGAATCTCCCTCCCCTCTCCGATAACGCCAACCCGCTCGTGATCGAGGCGGAGGCTCTTCCCACCATGCACCCGATCAACGCCGTCACTCTCAAGTGGCGTGTGATGTATGGGACGGAAAACACCGTCACGATGGTTGACGATGGGAGCGGAAACGATGCCGTCCCCGGGGATGGCATCTACACCGCCACCATTTCAACCAGCACCCTGTCCAACGGAGAGATGATCCGCTGGAAGGTGACAGCAACCGATACGGCCGGCGGAAGTTCCCGCCAGCCTCAGTTCCCCGATCCCTTCGACTCTCCCGAATACTTCGGGACGATCGCGGAAGATCCCTCCGTTGCGAGTTCCAACCTTCCGGTCTTCCACTGGTTTACCTCCAGTCCCGGGGGTGCGACTACCTCCAACGGCTCCCGCGGATCCGTCTATTTTCTCGGACAGTTCTACGACAACATCCAGGCTGACCGGCACGGCCAGTCCACAGGCGGGTTCCCAAAGAAGAGCTACGACTTCGACTTCAACAGGGGTGACCGCTTCCGCTACCAGGAAGGCGAAGGCCGCGTGAAGGACATCAACATGCTCACCAACTGGGCCGACAAGTCAAAGACGCGGAACACGCTTGGATATGAAATCGTGACCAGAGCGGGCGAACCAGCGCACTTCGCCTTCCCGGTCCGCATCCAGCAGAATGCCGCCTTCTTCAGCACCGCGGACATGGTGGAGGATGGTGACGATCGCTACCTCGAACGTGTCGGCCTTGATGGCGAGGGAGCACTCTACAAGATGTACAACCGTCTCGATTCCTCAAGCAGCGGAGTAAACAAGAAGACGCGCAAGAACGAGAACAACCGCGACCTGCAGGCCCTCGTCAGCGGATTGGGCCAATCGGGGGATGCCCGGCTGCGATACGGCTACGACAATGTCGACATTCCCGGCACGATCAACTACCTGGCTGCTCTCGACCTGACCAACAACCGCGACCACGGTCACAAGAACTACTATCTCTACCGGGATACCAACGGCAGCCGGGAGTGGCGACCGCTGGTCTGGGACATCGACCTGTGCCTCGGACGCAACTGGGTGAGCGGTCCCGCCTACTTTGATGACAGCTTCACCAACAACAGCCTGCGGGCCGGACCATCCAACCGCCTGAAGACGTTCATCTTCAGTAACTCGATCCTCAACCAGATGTACCTGCGCCGCATGCGCTCCCTGATGGACAAACAGATCGGCCCTCCCGCTTCTCCGGTCAACTACCTCGTAAACCGCGTCGACGAACTCGTGGCCCTGATTGATCCCCGCGACAACGGCCTGCGCAGGGGCTCTGACGACGCCGATCTCGACTACCTGAAGTGGGGATCGTGGGGGAATCGCAACGCCATGCGGCCAGCTGCGGACCGGATCAAGCTTGATCACGTTCCCTCACGACGAGCCCATCTTTACGGTCTGAGTGAAATCCCCCCCGCCCAGCCGGTTGCGCCTCCCATCCGCATCAGCAGCATTGACTACAACCCGGCCACCAGTGGGGCCTCTCCGGACCAGAGAGGAGAATACTTCATCCTCGTCAACCCGAACAGATCTGCAGTCGATTGTTCCGACTGGGTGATTTCAGGCGGGATTTCGCACACCCTCCCGGCCGGCACGGTTATTCCAGCAAGAGGACGCCTTTACGTGGCACGTGAGGCGGCGGGATTTCGTGCCCGCAGCATCAGTCCGAAGGCCAACGAGAAACGCTACCTGATCAGCGGCTATGACGGACAACTCTCAGCCCGCGGAGAAACCATCACCCTCACTGACGATGCCGGCAACCTGATCGACAGCAATAGCTACACCGGAAGCCCCACTCCCGGGCAGGATTTCCTGCGGGTGAGCGAGATCCTCTATGCTCCGGCGGCACCCACCGCCGAGGAACTGGCGAGTATCGCAACCCTCAACGGATCTGAATTTGAGTTTGTGGAATTGACCAACATCGGCCCCTCGCCTCTCGACATCAGCGGGGCACAGTTTGTGGAGGGCATCTCCTTCACCTTCCCCGATGCCTCCATCCTGAACCCGGGCGACCACATCCTGGTGGTAGCCAACCTGACGGCCTTCACCCTGCGTCATCCGAGTGGCCTCAATATCGCCGGGGAATACACCGGCAAACTCGACAACGACGGCGAGCAGTTACAGATCCTTGACGCCCTGGGGGAGAACATCCTTGAGTTCTCCTACAACGACGTCTGGCATGATCCCACCGACGATGACGGCTACTCGCTCGTCCTGCTCGATCCAGCCACCACACCGGTTACCGATTTCGATCGCCCGGAAAACTGGGGTGTCAGCCTTACGGAAGGTGGTGATCCCGGGACAGAATCCACCGGCACCTCGATGACCTACACCTTCTGGAAGTACCAGCACTTCACCGAAAACGAGATTTCCGATCCCCTCGTCACAGGCGACTCTCTTGATCTGGATTCCGACACCCTCGGAACCGTCCTGGAATACGGATTTGGACGCAACCCCCGGGCCAGTGACGCAGCAGAAAGTTACCGCGCATCGATCGTGACCGACGGCGGAACAGACTACCTGGCGATGACTTTCAGGCGCCAGAAAAACTCCCTCGACCTCACCTACCTCGTAGAAGTCTCCAGTAATCTCTCCGATTGGACCACCACCAATACGCTGACAGGCACGCCGGTGGACAACGGTGACGGCACAGAGACCGTCACCATCCGGGACAATGTGGTGGCCAGCCATGGCACACCGCGATTCGGGCGCATCACCGTGACGGTGGGTCCGTAGCATCACCCCCCTCCCCCTGGCCGGGTGGTCTGACAGGCGGTGGAAACGGGTAACTCAAGGCCCCGGGCGTGTCGGAGAACCTCAACTTGCTTGGGACCCGCGTTCACCCCGGAAGGAGGTCGTTCATTGCCGGACCGCCATCCCATGAACCCGTGATATTTCTCCTTTGACCGGGAGCAGGGGGCAGAGGAGGATCGCCCCATGTCCATGCGAACGGCAAGCCTCACCCTCTCCTTCTGCATTTCCATCAATGTGGCGTCCCAGGCGGTCGAAAACTGGGACCAGTTCCGCGGTCCTGGCGAACATGGGCAGACGGAAACCAAGGGGCTCCCCACGGAGTGGGGAGAGGATAAAAACGTGGCCTGGAAAACACCCGTCGAAGGCAAGGCCTGGTCATCGCCAGTGGTCTGGGGAAACCGTATCTGGATAACCAACGCCAATCCAAAAGGAACCGAGCTCTCGGTGGTCTGCCTCGACAAATCCAACGGAAAGGTTCTCTACGACAAGCTCCTCTGGAAAGTGGAGAAACCCCAATTCTGCCACGCCTTCAATTCGTACGCCTCTCCCACCCCGGTCCTTGAGGACGGCCTCGTCTATCTCACCTTCGGGTCTCCCTATACGGCCTGTCTCAAGGCTTCGGATGGCGAGTTGATCTGGAAGCGCACCGACTTCACCTGCGATCACTTCCGCGGTGCCGGCTCCTCGCCCATTCTCTACAAGGATTTCCTCATCCTCAACTTTGACGGCGCGGACCATCAGTTCGTGGTGGCCATGGATAAGAAAACCGGAAAAACCATCTGGAACACGTCCCGCAGTGTCGACTACCGCGATCTCGACGCCAACGGAAAGCCCAAGCGGGGCGGCGACATGCGCAAGGCCTACGGCACCCCTCTCATCGTGAAGACCGCGGAGGGCAGGGACCTGCTCGTAAGCGCCGGGGCGATGGCCCTCTACGGCTACGAACCCATGACCGGGAAGGAACTCTGGCGGGTGGAAACGATCGGCACCCACTCCACCTCCTGCCGTCCGGTCACCGGCCACGGGCTGGTCTACGCCACCATGGGCTTCAGCAAGGGCCTTCTCCTCGCCGTGCGGCCCGACGGGAAGGGCCACGTCAGTGGGAGCCACGTCGCGTGGACCTACAACAAGGCCGCTCCCAAGAAACCGTCCATCCTCCTGCACGGGGATCTCCTCTTCATGGTCGACGACGGCGGGGTTGCGGCCTGCCTGGATGCGAAAAGTGGCAAGGAGATCTGGAAGGAACGCATCGGGGGGAACTTCTCGGCCTCCCCCATCCTGGTTGACGGCAGGATCTACCTCTTCGACGAAAACGGCAAGGGAACCGTCATTGCCGCCGAAAGAGCCTTCAAGGTGATCTCCTCCAACGAACTGGAAGCCGGATGCATGGGATCACCGGCCGTCGCGGGTGATCTCCTCATCGTGCGCACCAAGAAGGCCCTCTACGGTATCCGCACCCGGTAATACACCGAGGCCCTTTCCTACTTCCCGAAGGCGTAGAGGTGATTCTGCGTCTGGACATAGAGAGTGCCGTTGGCGACCACCAGGCTGGAATAGATGGGCCCCGAGAACTCAGCAATACCGATCTCCTCAAGTTTGCGCCCCTCCTTCAGGATGACCACCTCCCCATCCTCGGTTCCGATATAGATCCTGCCGTCAACCACCAGGGTGGAGCCCCAGATCCGGCTCAGGGTGTCGTGGACCCAGACGGACTTGCCGGTCCTGGCGTCGACGCAGTGCACCTGCCCCGTAAAGTCGGCCACATAGACCAGGCCATCCTTGACTGAAGGGGTCGAAAGTGACCGGTTGATCTTCCGGTAGGTCCAATCCGCCTTCCCGGTCTCCGCATCGACACAACTCAACATGCCCACCCCGTCACCGTTCTCGGGGTCCTGTCCGATGGTGACATAGACCTTGCCCTCGTGATAAACGGGCGTCCCCACGATCTCGCTGGGACCCTTGTAGGAGGGATACTCGCGGGGCTTCCCCTTCTCGTCGACCCGGTACTCAGGTGCGTTGGCATCGATCCGCCAAAGCTCCTTGAGGGTCCTACGCCCCTTCGCCGTTTGTTCCCCATCAAGATCAAAGGCATGCAGGAAGCCGTCCCCGCCCCCGAAGAAAATCGCGGGTTGTCCCCCGTGCCTGCCGATACAGGGCGACGACCAGTTGCAATGCATGGTCGCTTTTGCGATTCCAGCCTGCTCCACGTTCCTGAGTTTGCCGGTGACGGCATCGAGGGAAATCAGACAGGGCGCGTCGGGGGTCGAGTTGTGTTCGTGTTCTTCATCGAGGCCGTTCGACGTGGTGGAAATAATCCTGCCATCCGCCAGAGCCACTGAACTACTGGTGATATTGTGCGGCACCACTCCCAGGGACTTCATCATGTCATAGGTCCACAGGATGTCGGCATCAGTCGGACCCGGCTTATGGGGCTTCTTGCCCGGACCGGCCATATACTGGCCCTCGCCCCCAAAACCCTGGTTCCCATCTGCCAGCCCTTTCAGGTCCAGACAGGCCACCTCGCCACGATTGGTCATGACATAGCCCCGGTCACCATCGATGAGAGTGGAGGAGCAGATCCCAAGGTACTCCCAGTCCACCTCGTCACCTCCCGGCAGCTTGGGCACGGTCAATTGCCAGAGAAAGGTCCCGTCCTTCTCCCGGAATGCCATGACCACTCCCCGGTCTCCCACGATGGCCGGATTTCTCGGATTCTCGTTATTGGTTCCCACCAGGACCAGCCCATTGCCGATGGTGGGCGTCCCGTAAGCCTCCGTGCCGAGGGCGACCACCCACTTACACCCCTCGGCGGTGGCGGGATTGATCTCGCCCTCCCTGTCCTCAAATTCCTCCCCGCCCGAGATCACGACCAGCAGGCCCTTTTCAGCGGAGACCATGTTCTTGTCCGGACTACCTCCCCACTCGGGCCAGGGAACCGCCCCGCTCCGGAGTGATGGAAGAAAGAAAAAACCACATGCAAGAACGGGGAGGAAGGAGGACATCATTTTCACGGGAAGAGTGACAACTCATACGGAGCCAGGGTGCTCAGACTTTCGCCGAGACCTGAAGGAATCATTGAAACAATGACGTCCCTCGGCGAGTGGAATCCCCACAAAACTGTCGTCCTCCGGCCACCCCCTCGTGTGGGGACCTTCCCACGCGGCGTTAGCCGCTCAAAAACAACGGACGTCCCGGTCATTGCCCGGACCTGTCCATCCAGTCAGGACGCGTAAAAGACCCGCCGACGAATGTCCGCGGGATCTGGTCCCGGGTGTGAACCGGCCCGCTTTTCCCCTCCCTGCCAATCATTTTCCCCCGGAGAGGTCCTGCCGCGCTCGACCCGGAAAAGGAAACTGTTAGATTCTGTTAGGTGGCTCTGCCTCCTCGGCGATCCAATCGCATATCTGTCTCGCCAGTCATCAAATATTAATGATGTCAGGAAACAGCATGCTGCCACTACGTTGTTCTCCGGAGAAACCCATGCCATCTTTCCTGCAAATCTGACCGGATTTGGCAGACTGTTCCTGTTAATCCCAAGACAGCATTGAAGAGTCCCTCCTGCCGTTGTAGGGTCAAGCATGCCAAAGACCCCGCTGGTTCACGGATTCTGGACATGTGCGACCATCGCTGCCTTCGTCCTCGGGTCCCACTACTTTCCGGGTGCAATCACGGGGCGGCGGGACGTAGCCAACACCTCCACCTCCGGCGGTTCTGCCAAGAGCACCGCGTTACGGGGCGAGCGAAACTCCGGCACAGGGCAGACGCCTCTCCATGGCAACTCTTCTGCTCTCTCAGGTCCGGAAAAGGGAAATCTCCTGCGCCATCCAGTGGGAGCCCTTACCGCCCAGGAGATCCTGGCTCTCGGGAAAACCTTCAAGGCAAACAGCAACCCTATTGAGCGCCGTCTTGCCTTCTCCCGACTGCTGGAAGGTTTGACTTCTGCAAACGGCCTCCTGATCCGTGCTCAAATTGAGCACCTTTCGGAAAACAGTTCCGAGTTCCGCGAGTTCCACTACGCTTGGGGCGCCCTGGCAGGGGAGGCCGCCGTGCTACACGGGAAGGACACTGCCAAGCAGGACATGGCTGCCACCTTTACGGGCTGGGCCAGCGCCGATCCTACGGCCGCGATGACCTGGTACGAGGGCGCCAGGAAACTGGAGGGCCTGGATCACAACAGCCTCAAATGGGGCGCTCTGTTCGGCCTCGCTCATGCCAACCCCGGGACCGCCCTGGAATTCGTACTGCGGCGGGGCGGGCAGGATAAGAATACTCTCAAGCGCATGACCCACGTTGTTACCAGCGAGGTTCTGCGTGGCAGCCCTCCCGCCGAGGCCGCCGCGTGGGTCGAGGCCATCGCTGACGACAGGCTCCGGGCCTTTTCCCGGGAACACCTCGCCGGTAAGTTCGTAAAGAACGATCCGGAGTTCGCCGCAGAGTGGGCCGCCGGCTTGAATGAACAACCAGGAGGAGAGCGGGTGGTTGATCAGGTCAGTCGTGACTGGGCCAACCGTGATCCCCAGGCCACCATCCAGTGGCTGGAATCGCTGCCTACAAGCGAGGGACGCACAGAGGGCTTCGGTTCCGCCTTCCGCTCCTGGGCCAGTCGTGATCCCGAGGCCGCCGGGAATTATCTCAACGACATGCCCCGCTCCCCGGAGCGGGACTCGGCACTGGGGGGCTTCGCTTCCCGCATCATGCACGAAGATCCGGTCACCGCGATTTCCTGGGCCGAAGCCATCGCAGATCCGGGGCAACGCGAAGAAGCCCTGATCAAGACAGGACGGCACTACTTCCGGCATCAAAACCAGGCTGCTGCGGAGTGGCTGACTGGCAGTGGACTCTCCGAGGAAGCACAGCAACGGATACGCAGCCGGGACTGAGCGGGAAAAACCTTCCTGACGGGACTTCCCTGAAGGAACTCCAAGAATCTGCTTGGTTCCCTCCCCATGGAGGGGAAGATTTCTTCGTGATGACGCGTGTTTCCCTCGCTGTCGTGCTCATACTCTTCCTGGGCCCGGACCTGACTATTGCTGATGAGACGAACTGGACCCAGTTCCGTGGGCCCGGAGGTTCCGGGGTGGCGGAGAACTCCAAGCCACCCGTGGAGATCGGACCCGCCCACCTGGGGTGGAAGACCCCCATCCCTCCCGGACTCTCCTCTCCCGTTCTCGCCGGTGATCGCCTCTTTCTCACCGCGATCGAACAGCACCGCCTCTTGACCATCGCGATTGACCGCCGGGACGGCCGGGAGCTCTGGCGACGGGCCGTTCCCGAGGCCCCCATCCAGAAGGTCCACAAGGCCAACACGCCGGCCTCCCCATCCGCTCTGGCTGATGCGGAGAATGTCTACGTCTACTTCGGATCCTACGGGCTCCTCGCCTACCGCCACGATGGAACGGAAGTCTGGAAGAAACCTCTCCCGACACCACGAAGCCTCTATGGCTCTTCCACCTCCCCCATCGCCTACAAGGATCTCCTGATCCTGGTCATTGACGACGATGCCAACCTGCAGAAGAGCAGACTGAGCAAATCGAGAATTGTCGCCCTCAAGCGGGCAACCGGTGAAACCGCGTGGGAGACGGCCCGCCCCTTTCTGCGCAGTGGCTGGTCGACCCCGACCATCTGGAGACACCAGGAGGCTGACGAACTCGTCGTCCTCGGCCATGGCCGGGTGGTCAGCTATGACCCGGCCAACGGCCGGGAGAAATGGTTCGCGAAGGGATTCTCCCGTGAAACCATCGCGGTCCCGGTCCAGGGAAATGGAAAGGTCTACCTCTCTTCGGCTCAACTCGGGGGCGTCTCTGATGCTGAGATCGATCCCAAGCCCTTCTGGAAGGCCATGCTCAAGTTTGACCGCAACGGCGACGGCAAGTTCGGCCGTGACGAAATCACCGAACAATTCACCTGGCCGCTCAGGCCGGAGCTCCCACTCGGGCACCCCGGTTGGGGCATCCCCCTTCCCGCCGATCCGGGGCGTCGCCGACAACGCCAGCAGGGCATCTTCGGCTGGGCGGACAAGAACCGCGACGATCTCTGGACCGAGGAAGAACTGGCCGCTCATATCTCCAACCGGCCGGGGAAGCCCATCCTCATGGCCATCAAGCCCGGCGGAAGCGGGGAACTGGGCCGGGAGCACATCGCCTGGGAGCTTAATCGCAGCGTTCCTGAGATTCCCTCCCCGCTCTTTTACCAGGACCGGATCTACATGGTCCGCAACGGCGGCACCCTGGCCGCCGTCGATCCGGACAAGGGCGGACTAAGTTATCGCGGCCGGCTCGGGGGCACCGGCCAGTACAGTGCTTCACCGGTGGCTGCCGGCGGCCATCTCTATCTCCTCTCCGACGAGGGAACCCTCTCGGTGGTCAAGGCTGGCGAAACGTTTGAACTGGTGCACCGGTTCCAACTCCCCGAGGAGGCTTCCGTCACCCCTGCCCTGGATGGGAATACGATCTACCTGCGGGGCGTGCGGCACCTGTGGGCCTACCGGGCCCGGTAAAACGGGGTGCCCCCGCGAACTACTCCGCCGGCTCGGCATCAAATAAATCGCCCGCTGCTTCCCCGGACTGGAAGATCTTTTCTATCTCCTCAGGCAGCAGGGCCCGGTGCCACAGGGCCACATCGTCGATCTTGCCAGGATGGTGCTGCTGGTCGTCGGAGTTGCGCCCGATGCAGAGTCCTGAATGAGATCCGATGGTCCCGCCTGCCAGGAGATCGACCTTGAGGGCCTCGCCCGCGAGCACCCCGTCGAGGAAGAGGCGTAGCTGCCTGCTCTCACGTTCCACCGTAACCGCCACGTGGTGCCACTCCCCGTTCACGAGGCTGTCCTTCTTGGCCGTAAGGTCAGAAGCCGTATTGCCATCACCCACCCGAAAGGTGAGACCACTGCCATCCTTCTGGATCCATATTGCCCATCCAGCCTTCTGGTCTGAGCCTGCCCCCGCCGAAATGAGCCGGCGGGCCTGGCCATCGGCGGAACCGGGATTGCGGGTGAACCAGAGGCTGACGGTGCAGGACTGATCCGCAATTGCGAACTCGTTCTTGCTCCCGATGTCCAGGCTGCCTCCCTGGAAATCGAAGGCCTCTCCAAATTTTCCGGGCGCCGCGCTCACCTGGCCCTTGATCATGGCCTCCTCGATCACGCGGTCGTGCCTGTTCGGTTTTCCGGGTCCATCCTCCTCGGGCAGCTCACCATCTTTCCGCAGGCCAACGAGTTCAGCCAGGATCAGCATGTCACTGCTGGTGCAGCCGGTATTTGTTGCATTGGGTTTGCTCTTCTCCCCGTCATTGAGGGCATGGACGGCCAGCACGTTGGTGCCCGGGACCAGCGACTGGATCCGGCGGGTAGCGAGCTTCACGGCCTCGGGCTTGACGGCGGCCCCGTCGTTCCTCTTCTTTTCGGCCCCGGAGTTCCATAAGAGGGGAAAGGGTGCGTTCCGGCTGCCCACCACTGATCCATTCAGGGAGACCTCGAATCCATCGTCGTACTGCATGAAGAGTGCCAGCCCCTGATAGTCGTCGGGGTTCTTCACCTCGAACGGGATCCGCAGGTAGAGACTGTGCGGATGCTTCCCCTTGGCTGTTTCGATCCTGGTGTGGAGAAGGTCCTTGAAATCGCCGGGGTCGTCCTCGTAGCCAACCCCGTTTTTCCCATCGAGCCAATCGACCGAATCATCGAACCCGGATCTGGTCCACCCGCGACTCCCGGGATCAGCGGCCGGCCGGCGGTAGCGCAGGGGCTGGCCTTTCATGATAAGCTTCTCCTCAACTCCGCGACTGGTCCTGGTGAATCGCGAATTCGCCTTGGGCTCCCGCCGGTTAAAGGACCAGTAAGCGAACAGCCCCTGTGAGATCTTCTCCGGCGCTTCCCGCCCCGCCACCGGCTCAGGGGCGGGCTCAGGCTCAACCGGGTCTGGTGCCGGAGAATCGTTCCTGGCAATCGCCACGCCCTTGCTGACACCCCTGCTCACCAGCGAGAGCTTTCCATCCAGCCCTGGACCGGACCAGTGAAGGGTCAGGGCAGGCCCGGACTCTCCCTCCCGCTGGAAGTACTCCACCCGGACAGGCGCATGTCCACGACGCAAAAGGACGCGTGCCGAGGCAAGAGCCCCGGACTCGGAGAGCACCTGCTCCTCTTCGTAGATCACAAGGGCCGCACCGGAGGAGGCTTGGAGCGTGAATTCATAAAAGCCCTTCTCAGGAACCCGCAGGTAGCCCTCCCATACCAGTCCGCAGGCTTCCTGTCCTCCATGCACGAGATTGAGCATGCCGTCGCCAACCTTTTCCTCGGTATGCTCTTCGCCCCCTGCGCTACGCAGTTCGGCCAGGCTCTGGAAATTTTTCCCGAACCGCCGAACCACCAGGTCGCGAATGGGGCCCCCGGCCTCAGCCTGGTCAGCTGCTCCGGGCGAGCCCGGGCTGCGACGCCCCTTCTCGTTCTCGGTGGTCCTCTCTTCCCCGGATATGACGGCCTTGCCAGGGCCATCCTGCATCACCGCGATCGCAATGACAACGAGCAGGATGGTCACCAGGGCTGCGATTCCAATCACCCAGGGCGCACTGGAACGTGAACGCGAGACCGTTATCGGGGCAACCCCGGGCGGGCGGGCTCCCGGGTTAGGCCTTCCCACCACCAGGCGGCCGTGACCACCGGCCACCCCCTCGGCCACCTTGGGAAGCTGGGCCAGAGCCAGCTGGGGCGCGGCCGCAGGCTGAGGCGCACCCGCCACCTTGCCGGCATCAACCACCTGCACGAAATAAGGCAGGATATCGAGATCGCTCTCGGCCAGGTCCGCCTTGTAGGCCTCCACATCGAAGGCCACCCTGCGGTAGGAAACCGTGCCCGCCACATCATCGTAGATGACATAGCTGGCCCGCACATCCGTGGTCCGGGGTTCCCCCACCGAGCCCACGTTGATGATATATCGCTGTCCGCGCTCCACCGGGAAATCGTGTGGAGGCAGTTGCTTCACCGGACCGCCCCGCACCGGCATGGTGTAAGCGAGAGGCAGGTGGGTGTGGCCGATGAATCCCAGTGAACCCGTCATTGCCTTCAGGTTCACTTCAGCCGCAGAGATCCCTTCGACGTAACCGAACTCACCTGGTTCCACGATCTCGGCGTGCACGAAACACAAATCCTGCCCGTCCATCTGGAGAGGAACCTGCATGAGAAACTGCAGGGCTTCCTCATCAAGTTGCTGGCGGGTCCACTCAATCACGGTGCGCGCCCGCTCGTTGAAAATGGCCGGATCGAGACGCCCGCAGGCAGCGGCATCGTGGTTTCCCAGAACGAAGTTGGCCGTGACAGCGCGTAGCGCGGCCAGCACTTCGAGAGGCCTCGGACCATAGCCCACCACATCCCCTAGGCACACAAGGGTGTCAGCCTCCTGTTTGATAATATCCTCCCGCACGGCCTCCCACGCCTGCCTGTTGGCGTGAACGTCTGAGAAGATGGCGTAGCGCATGGAAAATCCGGTTAGTCAGGTGGCCCTTGCGATTGGTCTATCCAATGCCAGACCGCTTGCCAATCTTGCTCTTCCCTGCCACCTCTTGGGGTGATTAGAGAGTCTCCTCCCCCGGTTCAGGGGCGACCGCAGATCTCGTCACAAGGTTTCTCGCCCGGAACCCTGTCTGCCCTTGAAAAACTAATTCGGACGCAGTGAACATCGAGCTCAATGTCTACTCCTCAGGCTCCCCGTCCTTCTCCTTGGGCCTGGGATCCTCTTCAACCTTGGGACGGACCTGGGGACGCGGGGCCGGATTAGGCACCCGTTGAGGGAGGGCAAAGGGCTGACGCTGAAGGCGGAGAGCGAACGTCTTTTCCACCCGCTCAATGCGCCTGCGCATCTTCTGGGGAGGCGCGGCCTTGTCCTGGGGGGTGACCCAGGGACCCTCGTAGATAATCTTGTTGGACAGGTCCCAGACCGTGACTTCGCGATCTTCAACCTCTCCGCTCACTTCCACCGAGCCATCATTGTCACGCATCTTGAAACCGTTTTCTCCAAGGCCGAAACGCTGTAACCGCTGGATCCCGTTGGGGACGATCTGGATGCCCCCACCCTGGAAGACCCCCGCTGGCAGCACGATCTGCGGAAGAGCAGGACGAGCTGCGAGGGTGACCTTCTTCTCCACCTGCTTACCTTTCTGGATCAGCTTGAGCGTGACTTCGTCGCCCTGCTTGTGAGCCGTAATCGCGTCACGCAATTGCAGCATGTTCCCCACCTGCTTGCCGTTCACCCCGAGAATGATGTCGTCGACTTCAAGGCCGGCCTTGCCCGCCGGGCTGTCGGCATTCACTTCCGTCAGGCGCACGCCATGGTCCAGCTTGAGTTGATCGGCGAGGGCGGCCGGCAGCTCACCAGCACTCACCCCGAGAAACCCGGGGGCTCTGGGTCCACCCGCCGGTGGGGCGGGAATTTCAATCCTCAGTCCGGGTTTCCCCTCAAGCTGACCCTCCCCCTGCACTTCCACCTCGATCTCAATCTGACCCTCCCCCTGCACTTCCACCTCGATCTCAATCTGACCCTCTCCCTGCACTTCCACCTCGACCTGAACCGGAACGGGATCAGGAAGCGGGGGCTCTCCCCCGGGCCTTTCCTCCTGGGCGACAAGCAAGCTCACGCCCAGCGCGAAGCCAGCCAGCGGGAAAAGGGGCGTCATTCTCATGGTCTTTGTGGGGGGCGACTATCCGGCGTTCGCTTCAACCGCCAGGGGCAGCGACACCGTTCAGCAGTTCCGCAACAAACCAGACTCTCCTTCCTCTGTCGACCTCTCTCTCGCCAGACCTCCAATTCCGACCTGCGGAGAGCGTCTCCTTCTTCCCTGTCCGGTTCAGTTCTTCACCCCGTAACCCGGGAGCGGCTTGCCATCGTCACCCAGCTTCCCCGTAGCCCACAGCAACCCGCGGGTCACAAGGTCAAGATAGGTGGGCTCCAGCATGGTCTCATTGTGATGGCCGATGGTGGTCCCGAACACGCGGCTTTTCTTCTTCCCGTATTCGTTGACCCATACACAGATGTGATTCTCCTTTGGACCGGAGGTTCCCTCCACCAGCGGGGTGGCGGTCTCCCAGACCTTTTCAATCCGGTAGAGTTCGCCCTTGGGCGTGGTCCACTCCGCGGGAAAGCCCTTCATGACCGGATGATCGGGCTTGAGGTTCTTCATCTTGATGGGGGCGTGACGCCCGTGATTGCGCGAGGTCACCCCGAGGAAGCTGCGCCACTCGTCCGCCCCCTTTGGAGCCGCGCGGTAACTGTGCATACTGCAATGCAGCACCACGGCCGGAGTGGTCTCGTGCGCCTTGGCAAGAGCCTCCACGAAAGCATCGTCCTTCACCCCACCGAAGCACTCGTTGTGCACGATCACGTCGTATCCCCTGGTCCAGTCCTCCTTGGAATAGATGCTGACCTTGTGATCCCGGGACGTTCCACCCTCGTGGACGATGGTCCAGTCCACCTTGGCACGCTGACTGATGCCCCCGGGAATGATGACCTTCTGCTGGTTGTAGTCGTGGCAACATCCACCGGTGATCAGCAGCGCCTTGAGCGACGCACCCTCCTCCTTGCTGTCATTGGCGACGGTTTTCGAGGCCTCGGGTGCACTCACTGCCACGCCCAGGGCGGCGAGGAGAGAAAGCGGCAGCAGGGCGGTGACAGAGCGGCGGGTAATCAGATTCATGGAGGCGAAACGGGTTGGTTCAACCGCCACGCTGGGGAATCGCCTGCGCCCTGTAAAGCACGGAGCTGATCACTCGACCCATGAGACCTGGAAATCGTCTCGGCGGACCCCCTCATTCAAGGTGGCCATCGTGAGGGGCTCGGCGAAATGCCCTTTTCTTCAGATAGAGGTTGCGGCGAGCCTTGACACTTTCCACCCGAGGCGCCTCGCCTCTGTCTCCCAGCAGCGTGAGCGCGGCCTCTACATTCGAGATTGCCGCAGAAAAGTCTCCCATTTCGGCGTATGCAGCGGCGAGGGCATCCAGGACGGCTGCGTCCTTTCCACCCGTCTGTTTTCTGGCGGACTCTGCATAGGCCACTGCGCGGTGGCCGTCGCGAAGAGACGAGTTCGGATCGGCGGCCAGAACCCAGGCCGCGCCCCGCAGGGCTGCGCTGTCCTTGCCGGCCGAGCGGCCAATCGCCTCCTCGTAAGCAATCAAAGCGCGCTTCCCGTCGCCCAGGCGGTTGACGGCATCTCCGAGCAAAACGAGCATCCTCTGGAACTGCGGAAGTCCGGCAAAAGATGACTTGTAGCGCTCGTAGTAGGCGATCCCTTCCCGATCATAGCCACGTTGGAGCAATTTCAATCCGATCGGAAAAAAGTGCAGGCGGCGCGGCGGCGCGAACCACTGCCCGCCGAAGAGCTGAGTGGATTTTCGGCGCGTGGCATCGCCGGCGCTCAGCTCCCCGAGATCGCGGAGGAGGGTCGCAACCTCGATCCGGCCCCGGTAGAAAACCGCCAGATTCCCGTCCTGATCGAGCAGGAAACTCGCGGGCAAAGGGAGTTCAGTGAAAATATCGAACTGGAGATCGTGGACCATCTGCAGTTTTTCAATGGTTGCCTCGCTGGCAAGTCCCCTTCGAAACGGGAAATCCAGTTTGCGCAGGATCCGTGTAGCGGCCGCCTCGTCCCCGCCCGGGGTGATGGGGTCGACCGAAATAGCAATCACGTCACAACCCTTGGCCCGCAGTTCGGCCTCCCTCTCTGCCAATTCCTTCAGTTCGGTTACACAGGGCGCACACCAGCTCGCCCATAGGGTCACGAGCAGCGGCTTGCCGGTGTCGAGCGGCAGGGAATCGATGGCGGGGAGTGGAATCCGGCTCAGACAAACAGTCCTGGCAGACCCGGAGGGAGCAGGCAGGACGACCGGACCGGGCGAGAGAGGTTTCGCGGGTGTGGCCCGCCCGATCTGGACGACTTCGGCCCGGCCACTTCTCTCCCGGAGCCGATAGAATGCGTTGCCGCCGAGATCCGGAAAGCTCTCCCTGGATCCGTTCGGCCAGCGCACTTCCACCGTCACCAGGCCGGGGTGGTCGCCCAGCCCGAAGTGAAGCCACTTGGACGATTGGGAAAGGAATCCGTCTCCGGCGCGAAGGGTTTTGGCGAGGGGGACATCCTCCTCCCCGCCCAGGTGGACGTTGACCCGGGCTCCGATCGCATCGCGATTGCCGACCGTTCCTTCGAGCCGGATGGCGATGAAGCCGTTCCTCCCCGGGAGGTCATTCCGGAAAAACCGCAGCCGCGGCGCCGAGCGGTTGGAGACGAGGAAATCGATATCCCCGTCACGATCCCAGTCGGCCCGCGCAACGCCGCGGCCGTCGTCGGGTAGATCCAGCCCGGAAACCGCCGAGACATCGCAAAACGATCCGTCCCGCAAATTGAGAAAACAATGATGCGGTTCGCGCGCACTGAAACTGCGGCCCTGCTTGACCACATCGAGAAAGGACTCCGCTGCGCTACTGAGCCCTCCTCCCAACGAAACTCCCCCTCCTGACGACCCGACCTGCCGCCAGAAAAAACTTCACAAGTCGCCGGTGTCCGGGGTCGTGATGTAACCGTTGGCAACAAAGAGATCTTCCCAGCCATCGTTGTCGAGGTCCGTGAAAACGGAACTCCATGCCCAACCCGCCACCATCGCTCCGCTCTCTTCGCTTGATTCGGCAAAGGTGCCGTCTCCCCCGTTCCGAAAACAGCTGTTGCCGCGAACAAAGCGGCGATAGAGCGACCGGACCGGCTGCCCGCTTTTCGCCAGGAAGTTCTCCTGGGACGTGATGCGGCTGCCCGCGGAGGAGAACATGTTGCCCACGTAAAGATCCATCCATCCGTCCCGGTCATAGTCGGCCCAGCTGACCGACATGCCGGAGCCGTAATCGACCGCCCCGGCTCTCTCCGCGACCTGTGAAAACCTGCCGCCGTCATTCCGGTAGAGACAGTTCTTTCCGTAGTCGTTTGCGACGTAGAGATCCTGGTCTCCGTCGTTGTCGTAATCCTCCCAGGCCGCCGCCAGGCTGTGCCGCGCATTGTTCACTCCAAGTCCGGCCTGCTCGGTCGCATCGACGAATCTCCACGCGCCGTCATTGCGGAAGAGCTGATTGCGCCCGCCGTCGTTGGCATCGTGATAGAGAAAGGGGCGCTTCGGACTCAGGGCAAAATCCACTGTGACATAGAGATCGAGATCCCCGTCGCCATCGTAGTCCGCGGCCGACAGGGCATGCAGATCGTAGTCCGCCGAAGCGAGCTTCGCCACGGGACGAAATCCCTTTCCCGTGTTATTCTCCAGCACCTGGGTTCCTTCGAAGGTCGCCAGGACAAGATCCTGATCCCCGTCGTTGTCCAAATCGACAAAAAGCGCGCTTGCCGTGTTGTCGAGCCAATCGACGCCGAATTCGGCGGAGGCATCCTGCGCCGTGCCGTCCGGCTGATGAAGGAACAACTTGTTAGGCAATCCCGCCGACTGGCAAAGGTAAACGTCATCCAGACCATCGCCATTGGCATCACCCACCGCGATTCCGTGACGCTGAAAGTAAAGCATGCCATTGACCCGGCCCACGCGTTGGAGCCAATGGTGCATTCCGAGGCCCAGCTCGCTTGCGAAAGACGTATTTTTCCCGAAGGCTGCCTGCGTACAGTCCGAGAACCATGGCTCGGCATGCTTGCCCTGAACCGACTCGAATCCGCGCGCTCGGATACTTTGGATGAGTGGCGGAGTGGAATCATCCGGCCACCGCCAATCGCAATTCCAGCGGGCTCGAATCTGGTCGCGTCCCGATGCGGAGCGGGTCTTGGCTTTGAAATGAATCGTCGTGCGGACCGAGCCATCTGCAAGAATGTTGGCCGCCGTCAGTTTTAACGAAACGTCGACCCGTGAGTCGTCGTTGCCAAGACGTAGTTCGTCTCGCAGGGCCTTGAGGGACTCTTCAAAGGACGCAAGGCCGTATTGGGAGAGCGCTTGCGACCGGCTCGCGCCGTCACCGTCACGCACCACCCGAATGCTGGCGGAGTCGAAACCCGTCTCCCCATGATCGTGACGAAGGGATCCGGCCCGAATATCCTCCGTCGCGATTTGCGAGAGGTCTTGCCAGGCGCTGGAGTCCCCGGCGAGCAGCGTCGCGAGACGCTCGAGTTGGGGTTCGGCCTGTTCGGCGAACACCTCGGTATCCCAGCCTCCTTCTGTGGGGTCGAGGAGGCGCACGGTTTGCTCCGCTCGCTTGGTCAATGGAATCGAAGCGGTAACACCTCCCTGCTCGCTGATCCCCGTCTCTTGCGCCTTCTGAGCGCGCTTGCACCCTGTGGTTAGGAGCAGCGCGATGGGGAGGAGGAGCCTTGTGAGAACGCAAACTGTTGTCCTCCGGACCTTCATTCGTTGGCAGGAATACCGATTCTCGAATTGGAATCCGAGCCAATACTCCGACATTCCGCTGATTGCACTATACAGCAAGCGCCGTTCGGAAATAAAGTGGGGACCCATGCAGTTGAGATCGCGAGTATCCTTCACGTTGGGTCTCGCGGTGATCCTGGCTCTTTTCTCCGGATGCTCGCGGGAGGAAAAGCCTGCGGCCGAGATTGCAGAGCCGGAGTCCTCTGGCCTCGAAGAGGAGTTTCTACGCCACGCTCAAGCTCTCGAGGACTCGACGAACCGGTACTTTGGCCGCCGGCAGATCACGGAGCTGAACCTTGCCCTTCAACAGGCGAGCCTCTCCCCGGAAGAACGGAGCAGGTCCCTCGCCCAGTTGGCCTTTCATCACCTGCGGCTCGGGGAGGGTAAAGCGGCGCGCCGAGCCATCGATGCGGCATTCCAACACGGGGAAGCGCCCTCGCCCCAAGCGAAGATCCAATTGCGAAGGGCCCGTGCCATGATTTCCTTGCGTGAGGCCGAGATCGAGAACTGCGTGCAGCGCCACAATGCGCAATGCTGCATTTTTCCCCTGGCGGACGGAGGGTTGCACGAAGTGGCCGCGCCAGCCAGAGCAGCCACCGCCGATTTGCTCGAGATCCTGAAATCGGTTCCGGAGGATGAAATGGTGCAGTGGCTTTTGAATCTGGCGGCCATGGCAACCGGGAATTACCCCGATGCGGTCCCCGAGCCATTCCGCATTCCACCGAAGCATTTCGAACCGGGCGAAGCGGGAAGTGGCATCGACCCATTTGTCGATGTCGCCCCCAAGTTGGGAGTCGATACCTTCGACCTTTGTGGCGGAGTGGTGGTCGAGGATTTCAACAACGACGGTTACTTCGATATCCTGAGTTCCACTTCCGATCCGCGCGGATCGTTGCAGCTCCATTTGAGCGAAGGGAGCATGCGATTTCGCGATGCAACCGACGAATCTGGAGTTCGGCAGCAACTTGGAGGATTCAATTGCGTGGCCGCCGACTACGATAACGACGGGGACGCCGATTTGCTCGTTCTCCGGGGCGCGTGGCTGGGAACCCAGGGTGCGATTCGAAACTCCCTGCTGCGAAATGACACCAGTCCTGGCGGAGGAAAGGTGCGATTCACCGATGTGACTGCCGCAGCCGGGCTGGCCGATCCGGCCTACCCCACCCAGACCGCGGCCTGGGGAGACCTGGACAATGACGGCGACCTGGATCTCTTTGTCGGCAATGAATCGGCAAAGGAACTCCGCTCCAAGGATTCGGTGGGCGACTTTCCCTCCCAGTTGTTTCAGAACAACGGCGATGGAACATTCACTGACATCGCTGCCACGGCGGGAGTCCAAAACGATCGGTTTTGCAAGGGCGTCACCATGGGCGATTACGACAACGACAACGACTTCGATATTTTCGTGTCCAATGTCGGGAAAAACCGGCTCTACCGGAACAACGCCGATGGCAGCTTCACCGACGTCGCTCCGCAACTCGGCGTGGCCGGACTCAATGAATATGATTTCGCGCCCTGGTTCTTCGACTTCAACAACGACGGTTGGCTCGATCTCTTTGTCGGTGCGTACGAGGCCCAGCTGAAGCATTTCATGCGCGATGCGCGCGGAGCGCCCCATGCCGCCCGGATTCCACACCTCTATCGCAACAACGGCGACGGCACCTTCACCGACATCGCCAGGGAGGCCGGCCTTGACCATCCCTATCTTCCCATGGGCGCAAACTTCGGGGACATCGACAACGACGGCTGGCTCGATCTCTACCTTGCCACCGGCGACTCCAATTTCGAAACCCTGACACCCAATGTCCTCCTGAAAAACCTCGCCGGCCAACGATTCGAAAACGTAACCTATGCCGCGCGCCTGGGACATCTGCAGAAGGGACACGGTATCGCTTTTGCCGATTTCGATCGCGATGGAGACCTCGATCTTTACCACCAACTCGGCGGGTTCTTTCCGGGCGACAAGTTCCACAACGCGCTTTTCCTGAATCCCGGAACCGGGAATGGCTTCCTCAACGTAAGGTGCCGGGGAACGCAGAGCAATCGGTCGGGGTTCGGCGTACGGGCTGCACTGACCATCGAGTTCCCCGACGGACAACGGCAGACGCTCCATCGCGGTGCGGGCTCGCTAAGCAGCTTTGGTGGTTCACCCCACGACTCACTGCACTTCGGAATTCCCGCTTCCGCAAGACCGGTTGAATTGCGTATCCACTGGCCGTGCTCGGATGTGGAGCAGAAATTCTCCGGTCTTGAGGTGAGCACCACCATTGAAGTGATGGAAGGGAAGAGCGAGTTCCACCTGCGGGAAGCGCTCTGACCCCCCTTCGGAATGCTGTAGATATGCCAATGATCAGAAGATCCATGAGATCAAAATTGCTGTGCTGATGAGTCCGGCTTCCAGGTTGACCCCGCGGAACCAAGTTGACAGGATGCACAAATAGAGGTCTCGGCTTCCGCTGCTGGATCTCCTCGCCCGCAGAATTCGCCCCACGTCCCACTCCGATCATGAGACCCAACCAGCTCCTTTCATCCGCATTCGTCACCCTGCTCTGGCTTCTCGCCTACTCGGGCGTTGCCCCCGCCGCCCTCGTCATCCATGGAAAGGATCCAATCGACACCGTCGGCACGCCCGATGGATGGTCGGGCATTGCTTCCTTCACAACGCCCATCGAGGCTCCGCCCGAAGGGCCCTCGTCCGGAATGGTCGTGAGCTGGACCTACGGCGTCGGGCCGGGCCGATCACAGGGAGCCCATGTCACTCCTCTCCTCCTCGAGCGAAATGGCGGGGTCTACAGCATCATCGGAATCGGCGAGACGCGTGAACCCACCCGCGACGACGTCTTTGAAGAAGAATTCTCGTTGCAGGACGGAACAGACACCTTCGATACGGCGAGCGGCAGCACCTATCACATGGCGGTGCTCCAGCAACGGGACGGCGGCGACGACAGCGCCGGCGGGGTGATTCCCTTCGGCGGCGGGGGCGGGGCCGGCATGTTCTACCAGAACACGGTGGGTCCAAACCACGTCGCCAGTGTCGACGACGTGGTCAGCAACGGCCACGCCTCCGGAGCGGGCGGGCGCCATTACAACATTCAGTTCCACATCGAGTTCGGGGCCAAGAGCAAGTTCCAGATCGAGGTGACTCACCTGGCGGACAGCGACGAACTCCAGATCAAGTGGGACAGCGAAACCGGAACACTCTACAACTTGCGGAGCGAGGCGGATCCTTCCGCCGCCGAGCCCATCAACTGGCCCATCTTCGACGGACATTCCGACATCGCGGCCACCCCGCCAGAGAATATTCTGACCATCCCCATGCCCGCTGACCTGACGCGGCTGTTTGTGGTTGAAAGTTTTCCGGCCCCGCCCGTGACCCTCTTCGCGGACGACCTTGAGTCGGGGGCCGAGGGCTGGACCACCGTCGTGAATGATGCCATCGGAAGCACCCGATGGGAACTCGGATCCCCCTCCGGTTCCACCGGACCCCTCTCCGGCGCCGGTGACTCCGCCACTGCGTGGTCCACCAATCTCGGCGATTTCGGTCCGGATTCCGACATTTCCCTGCGGTCCCCCGCCTTCGACCTGAGCGGTGTGGCCAGCGCGGAATTAACCTTCAAGGCCTTCCGCGACGCCGACGGATTTGGCGACTCCGCGGTGGTGCGCTTCCTGCGTGCTGCCGACTTCCTGCAACTGGGCCCGGAAACTGCCCTCGACATGACAGAATTTGATGTCGACTACACCACCCTTGAGGTTCCCGTCCCGGCGGAGGCCATGGGCGAGAATGTGATCATCGAGTGGAATTTCGTGAGCGACGGCAGCGCGGATAACTTCAGCGGACTGACCATTGACGACATCGAGGTGGTCGAATAGCCGGGAGAACTGGCCCCAGCCAAGAAGGAGCACCCTTTCGCTCCAGGGCCCCGAGGCCCAGGTGGGAGAAATGCCGGGCTGGGCGGATCACACCCCTGGCCGGTGATCAACGCGTCCTTCCCCTCTCGGCTCAGGGTGCAGCACCGGAGCTCTTCCCGGGAGGCGTAATCTTGATCGACTGCGGCTGCGTCTCTGCCGGCAGGAGAACTGAAGCACGTGGACTGGATTGCGAAAGATATCCCGATCCCACATGAACTTCACGGACCACTTTGCGTCCATCTTCCAACGTTGCTTCCACTCTGGCCCCGGGCTGCAGGGCCACTCCATCCGTCGATGCTGCCATGAGTTGACGGTCGCTCTGATTAAGAAACGCCCGCACGCCGACATCGTTGATCCCGATCACAAAATCCGGGCGCCCATCAGCATTGAGATCGGCACAAGCCAAGCCCTTGGCGTCGCCCGGGACAACCAGACCGCTTTCGCGGGGTGAGACTGGTTCGAACGTCCCCTCGCCATTCCCGCGCAAGAACATGCTGAGACCACCCGCCATGCGGCCTGTTTCCAGCTGCGGCGTATAATGATTCTGGACCAGATAGAGGTCGAGGTTCCCATCCCCATCGCAATCAATCAGGGCCGAGCCAAACGCAGGTGCAGTTTGGACAATGCGGGGAAGTGGGTGAAACTCGAATCGGGCGCTCCCATCGTTGATGAAGATCCCGCTCTCCAGAGTGGTGGCGGTGAACTTGAGGGAATCGCGAAAGCATTCCGGCCGGTAGATTTGCTTCAGCTCGGCCAGAGCGAAGGCATTGAAGGTCTCGAACTTCTTCGCCAGGTGGGGAACGGCGCGGGTCGAACAACTCTTCCCGCGAACCGGATAGAGGACCCCGTCCTCGTACTCCGCCTCGATCAGTCTCTTGGTCCCGTTGCCTTCAAAATCACCATAGTAGAGAAGCGCCGGTTTAATCGCAGTGGCATGGTACTTCGAATTCAGACCGAAGTTACTCGCCACGTAGTCGATGTCCCCGTCGTTATCCACATCGCCCGCCGAGAGGCCGCTCCACCAGCCCAGGTGGGACGCGAGTCCGGCGGCGGTCGTGGCCTCCTCCAACACTCCCGACCGATTCCGGAAGATCCTGACTGGTCCCCACTCGTAACTCACGAGCAAGTCAAGCCAGCCATCGTTGTCAGCGTCCGACCAAACCGCCCCGGTGGCCATGCCGGACTCTGTGAGCTGGGGCGCCACTTCCCCCGTGACGTCACTGAATCTGCCCGATCCATCGTTCTGCAGAATCCGGCTCACCGGGCTGGTCGGATAATGTCCCGGGATCATGCGTCCGCCAACGAAGAGGTCGATGCTTCCGTCCCGGTTGAAGTCCGCGGCCGCAACCGGTCCCCCGCTGTCGCGCAAGTCCGGCAGGTGTCCCTCGGTCTTGGAGAAGTTCCCCTGCCCGTCGTTGAGATAGAGGCGGTCCCTCAGCAGCGAAGCCCCTTCCCTGGCCTCGTATCCCCCGCTCACGACATAGAGGTCTTGGTCTCCATCGCCGTCACAGTCGAAAAATACTGCGCCCATGTCCTCTGCGATGGCGTCCGGATCAAAGGGCGTATCGATGTCGGGTCCAAACTTCTCGCCTCCTTCATTGAGATAAAGCGCTCCCGGCCACCCACAGGCTCCGCCGAGGTAGAGATCCTCCAGACCGTCTCCATTGACATCGGCGACCGCAATTCCGGGACCGAGTTGAGAAAGCTTGTTCGGCAAGAGCGGTTGTCTCGAAAAGTCATCGAACTCCCGCTCCTGGACCTTGGCGTGGGCCAGGACATCGGACGGAGAGAAAAACGGCTTCGACGGGGCCGGTGCTACGCTGTCACTCTTCGTGTCCTGGACGTCTTCCTCCTTGATCGTGTAGATTTTCCCCGCCTCAATATCCTCGAAGACCTGCACGCTCCCGCTTGGCCAGCTCACGGTCACCTTTGTGATCATGGTCGCACTACCGAGTCCAAAATGGAGCGCTGGATCGTTGCTTGAAAGGAATCCCGTCGCCGGATTCATTTGCCTGACCTGTTCCCGGCCATCATTGGTCTCGACCCTCACGAGGGCACCAATCCCAAATCGATTGCTCCTGGTCCCCTGCAACTCCACCAGGATCCGATTCCCGTCCGCCGAATCATTGCGGTAGATTCCCACTGGTTCATCCAAATTCACCGTGACCAGGTCGAGATCGCCATCACGATCGAGATCGCCATAGGCCGCGGCATAGGTCATGCCCTCGTGATCGAGTCCCCAGGCTGCCCCGGTTTTTTCGAAGGACAGGTTCCCCCGGTTGACGAAGGCCAGGTTCTTCTCTTTTTGCGGGGGGTACTTTTCAAAAAGATCCCAATCCGTGTTGCCGACCCGCAATTCCGAGAGGGGGCGGTTCTTGATGATGTCGGACGCGGTGAAGGGCCGCGACATCCCGTTGCTGATAAAGACGTCAACCATTCCGTCATTGTCAAAATCCGCGAGCTTCGGTGCCCAACTCCAATCTGAATTCGCCAATCCCGCCATATACGCGGCGTCCTGGAACCTGCCTGTTCCGCTGTTGATCAGGAGAGCGTTGCGCATCAGTTGCCTGGGTTCGGAGGTCGACATGAACCATCCCTTGCTCGCCATGTCTCCCATGCTCACCTTCTGTTTGAAGTGCGTCGTGGCCGCCATATCGACAGAGAAAAAATCCAGTAATCCGTCGTTGTTCAGGTCCGCCACATCGGCGCCCATTGAGTACCAGGTGGTGTGGGGAACGCTCTCCTTGATCACGTCTTTGAACATCGGCGTGCCCGATTTTCCGATCCCCTGGTTCAAATAGAGATGATCCGGGTCTTCAAAATCGTTGCCCACGTAGAGATCCAGCAATCCATCGGCATTGAAATCCCACCAGGTCGCCGAGAGTCCTTTCCCGGGGCTGGCACAGAGATCGCCACAGTGGTCGCTGGAATCTTCGAAGACGATTTTGCCGGCCTCTCCGCTGACACCTTTGTTCAGGAAGAAGAGATTCTTTTGCCCAACCGGATACACTTCATCCCTTCGGAACTCTTGTCCTCCTCGTTCGAAAGTGCCCACGAAGCGCGTGTCAAAATATTTCCGGTATTCCGGTTTCACAGTGGGGGCACCCCCCTGGTAGATGACGCCGTCGGCGGGTTGACCCCCCTCGCGCACGAACTGGTTCGTCAGCACGAAGAGATCGAGGTCCCCGTCGTTATCGACATCGGCGAAGGTTGGCATGAGGCACGAACTCACCACGTCCAGGCCGAATTCCTGACCCCGTTCCGTGAAGCGCGCCTTCCCGTCATTGAGGAAAAGCTGGTTGGGCGCCTCGTAGTTGCAGACATAGAGATCCAGGTCGCCGTCGTTATCGATGTCGGCCAGCGCGGCCCCCGTCCCCCAGCGATTGCCCCCACCGACTCCCGCCTCCGCAAACTCTTCAAATTCCAGCTTGCCGCCTTTCTTCTGCAGGTAGAGAGCGTTCTCTCTGGGGCCGCTCGTGAAGAAGAGATCCGGCAGCTTATCGCCGTTCAAATCACCGATCGCCACCCCCCCCACGGCGTATCCCATTGCGTAAAGGCGCTTCAAGGGATGCGAGGTATCGAGAGGATTACTGAACCCCACCCCTGTGTGCTCAACAGAGAGACCGGTGAACAGGGACGTCCCTTCGGACGATTCCGACCTCTGGTTCAAGTCACTGATGGACAACAGGTCATGGTCGTCAGTGGTGGTGGTCTTCTTGCCGCAGCCGGTCAGATTACACGACAGGACCAGAGAAACTAAGGAAATCCCGAATATCGGACTACTCATAATCTCTTTCATGATCAACAGGTTATCTGCATTTTCTCCTTGTCGCGTCATCGGGGCCACTCTAAAAGTTTTTCTGATCAGCACAATTCTCTATCCTGTTCGCACAGACAAACCCAAGCGTAAGCACATGAAGACAAAAGTAGCAACCACCATTCTAGCCGTAGCCGGTCTCGGCATGGCAAACGCAGCCACCGTTATCGGCGATGGCGTCGGCGTCGCTGACGGCACCGGAGGTGCCGACGGCTGGTCCGGAATCAGCGTGCTCGAAAGCGCGGTCATCGACTCCACCACCGAGGGCGGCGGTCAGCTCCAAGCTACGTCGGTCTCGATCCAAGCACAAAGGGTCGGAACCAACCACTTCATCCCTCTCCTCGTCAATTCCGCGAACGAGATCGCCTGGATCGGCCCGCAGTTGACCCCGACCGTTGCTGGACTCAATACCTTCGCCATTACCGGAGCAGACCCGATTGATGCGTCAGGCGGGGACCTTCGCCTCGGCGTCTGGCAGTGGAATGAGGGTGTCAATAACAGCAATGGTGGAACCATCACCTTCGGCAACGGCGGCGGCGGGATGTTCCAGATGGACGTCGATGGAACGCAGGGTGCCGCTGGGGTTTCGTTAGGCATGGCGGTTACGTCAGGGCACGCCTCCGGCGCCGGTGGCCGCGACTATAATGTCGATCTGACGGTTGCGCCTCTTGTGAGCGCCGATAGCGACGGCGACGGGTTGCCGGACTCATGGGAACTCCTCCACTTTAACGACCTCAGCCACGACGGCACCGCCGACACCGACACCGATGGCCTCACCGATCTTGAAGAATACAATGCGGGCACCGATCCCAATGATTCCGACAGCGATGGAGATGGCGTGTCCGACGGGGCGGAGACCGGAACGGGGACCTTTGTCGATGCCAACGACACCGGCACCGATCCCCTCAATCCCGACAGCGACGGTGACGGTCTCAGCGACGGCGTCGAGAACCCGGACTTGGCCCACAACCCCTTGGACCCGAGCCAGCAGCCGGGCACCAACCCCAACCTCGCGGATACCGACGGCGACGGCAAGGATGACGGCGCAGAACTCGCAGACGGAACGGACCCCACCGATGAGAACGATGGTGGCCTCGTGGCTGCGGAGAGCGTCATCATTGGCGACGGCGAAGAGCGTCCTTTTGCCACCGGAGGAGGTGCCGATGGCTGGTCCGGAATCAGCGTGCTCGAAAGCGCGATCATCGACTCTACCACCGTTCCCGGCGTGGGGGACCTTGTCGAAATTACGGAGGTGTCGATCAATGCACAAAGGGTTGGCGGAACTAACCACTTCATGCCCCTCCTCGTCGACTCCTCGAACCAGGTCGCCTGGATCGGCCCGGAGCTGACCCCGACGCAAGCTGGCCACAATGTCTTTCCCATTATCGGAGCGGACCCGATTGACGTCAGCGCCGAAACCTATCGCCTGAGTGTCTGGCAGTGGAATGATGGTGTCAATAACAGCAATGGTGGAACCATCGGCTTCGGCAATGGCGGCGGCGGGATGTTCCAGATGGACGTCGATGGAACGCAGGGTGCCGCTGGGGTTTCGATAGGCCAAGCGGTTACGTCAGGGCACGCCTCCGGTGCCGGTGGCCGCGACTATCATATCGATGTGGTGGCCACCCGTATTACGAGCGCCGATAGCGACGGCGACGGGTTGCCGGACTCATGGGAAACCGCCAACAACCTCGATCCGGATGACAACGGCGAAGATCCAAACAACAACGGCATCGCGGGCGATCCGGACCAAGGCGCTGACGGCGACCCGGACAGCGACGGCCTGACGAATCTGGAGGAACTCGTCCTCCACACCGATCCGCAAGAGAACGATACCGACATGGACGGACTCCTCGACGGGGTTGAATCCAATACCGGGACCTGGAACGGCGCCGATGACACCGGTACCGATCCGACTAATGCCGACAGCGATGACGACGGGCTCAGCGACGGCGTCGAGAACCCGGACTTGGCCCACAACCGCCTGGACCCGAGCCAGCAGCCGGGCACCGACCCCAACCTCGCGGATACCGACGGCGACGGCAAGGATGACAGCGTAGAACTCGCAGACGGGACGGACCCCACCAACACGAATGACGCGCTCGTGCCCACGGGTGTCCTCGTTGGTGATGGCGCGGAGCGTCCTTTTGCCACCGGAGGAGGTGCCGATGGCTGGTCCGGAATCAGCGTGCTCGAAAGCGCGATCATCGACGATTCGACTCTTCCCGGCGCGGGGAACCTTGTCGAGGTGCTCGAGGTGTCGATGCTTGCCGCGGGTGGTCGCCATGGCGGAACACACCACTTCATGCCTCTCCTCATCGACTCCTCGAACCAGATCGCCTGGATCGGCCCGGAACTCACCCCGACGCAGGTTGGCCACAATGTCTTTCCCATTACCGGAGCGGACCCGATTGACGTCAGCGCCGACACCTATCGCCTGGGCGTCTGGCAGTGGAATGATGGTGTCAATAACAGCAGTGGTGGAACCATCGCCTTCGGCAACGGCGGCGGCGGGATGTTCCAGCAGGACATCGATGGAACGCTTGGTGCCGGTGGGGTTTCGATTGGCCACGAAGTTACGACAGGGCACTCCTCCGGTGCCGGTGGCCGCGACTACCATATCGATGTCTTGGTGGGTCTTTCCGAGCCCAACGTGATCATCCTCACCGACGTCTCTTCCGATCCTGGGGCCGGAACCCTCAGCTTGAGCTGGGAAAGCAAGGCCGGAGAGCTCTACAATCTGCGCAGCGAGGCCGATCCCGCACAGATCGCAGCAGTGGTTCCCCTCGACTGGCCCATCTTCGGCGGCAACGTCGACATCGCAGCCACTCCGCCAGAGAACACCCTGACCATTCCCATGCCCGATGACCTGACGCGGCTGTTTGTGGTTGAAGGTTTTCCGGCCCCGCCCGTGACCCTCTTCACGGACGACCTTGAGTCGGGGGCCGAGGGCTGGACCACCGTCCTGAATGATGCCATCGGAAGCACCCGGTGGGAACTCGGATCACCCTCCGGTTCCACCGGACCCCTCTCCGGCGCCGATGACTCCGCCAGTGCGTGGTCCACCAATCTCGGCGACTACGGTCCGAACTCCGACATTTCCCTGCGATCCCCCGCCTTCGACCTGAGCGGTGTGGCCAGCGCGGAATTAACCTTCAAGGCCTTCCGCGATGCCGACGGATTTGGCGACTCCGCGGTGGTGCGCTTCCTGCGTGCTGCCGACTTCGTGCAACTGGGTGCGGAAACGGCCCTCGACATGACGATATTCGATGTCGACTACACCAACCTTGAGGTTCCCGTCCCGGCGGAGGCCCTGGGCGAGAATGTGATCATCGAGTGGAATTTCGTAAGCGACGGCAGCGCGGATAACTTCAGCGGACTGAGCATTGACGATATCGAGGTGATCGAATAGCCGCCGGCAGGACTGGCTCCTGCGGAGAAGGAGCACACTTCCTCCGCTCCATGGCACAGGCCACTCAGCCCCCGGGATGGTCCCGGGGGAGGGAGCTGTCTTGCTCCCCCTCCCCGCGCAAGTTTTTCCTGTTGGCGAATCGGCTCGACTCTCCAACCTCCAGGTATTCGTCAGGAATCAGGGGTTGAATCCCAAACATCCGACTCAATTCACTGGATGCCGCAGTGTGGTACGACTTACAACAGGCCCCTGGCCGATGCACCCACGTCTAAAGATTCTCTCCATTGCAGTGATTTTCCTGATTGGGATAGGCGTGTGGATGCTCCTCAACGACACCCCGACCAGGAATCCCGCATCAGATAACACGGTGGAGGGAATCCAACCGCGACGGAGCGCCCTGCACGAACGACCGGATCAAATCAACGGTGTCGATGTTCGGATGACGCCGATCAAGATTCCGGCCTCGGCACCCGCCACGGCCGCCGACCTGCACGAGCGAAAACTCGATCCCCGAGCCGACGGGTGGGACGGCGAAGTCCTCGGTGAGGCGGCGTTGAATCAGCTCCGAAGGATTCTGGCCAGCGACGCCGAAGGCGGGGATGCCTGGCCACTCTCAGCTGGCTTTGCGTGCACGCCGCTCCGGCCGAACCAACGGGCAGAGGTTTTCCGAACCGGCGCCATGGCAGTCCACCGTGGCGAGATCCCGCAGGAGATGACCCTGCGTGGAGAGGCCGCGCTGCGGGCTCAAGTCAAAGCTGTGGGTGTGCTCCCGGGGACGCGGGTGGAGATCAAGATCGTCCGCGTCGCACCGCGCACCGATGGGTTTTCAACCCGGGCGTTGGTAGAGCTCTTTCGTGTCGATGACCGCAGGCGGAAGCAGGTCTCAGCCCGGTGGGATTGTGAGTGGTTGCAGGTGGAGGACGACGGCAGTGAGTCCGGGCCTCTGCTTCATCGCCTTGCGCTCGCGAGCTACGAGGAGACTGTGGCGACCTCCGGGCGCGCGATGTTCGAAGATGTGACCCACGCGGTGATTGGGGACAGTGCAGGCTACCGTGGCCAAGTCCTGCGGGGAATGAACCACTGGGCCGCGCGACTGACAAAGATCGACGACCTCCATTTTTTCGGCCATCACGGTCTGGCGATCGGGGACGCGAACGGCGACGGTTTAGAGGATCTCTACCTCTGCGACGGCGGCGGCTTGCCAAACCGGCTCTACCTGCAGAACGCCGATGGGACCGTGCGCGATGCCTCCGCGGAGTCAGGAGCAGACTGGCTCGAAGAGTCGAAGTCTGCCCTGTTCCTCGATCTCGATAACGACGGTGACCAGGACCTCGTCGTGGCGACGGTTGCCTTGTTGCTATTCATGGAGAATGATGGTCGGGGCAGGTTTAGCGTTCACGGTGGCATCCCCGACCTGCCCGACCCGCATTCGATGTCGGCGGCAGACTACGACAACGATGGTGACGTCGATCTCTTCGTGTGCAACTACGGCGCGAAGCCGGCCGACGCAGGGCGCAGCGGGTTCGAGGCCACCGCGCCAATCCCGTTCCACGACGCGAACAACGGCGGTCGCAATGTGCTCCTGAAGAACAACGGCAAGTTCCGCTTTATTGATGCGACCCGGGAGGCGGGCCTGGAGACGACCGCCGGCCGGTGGAGCTTCGCGGCTGCCTGGGAGGACTTCGACGATGACGGCGATCAGGACCTTTACGTGTCCAATGACTTCGGGCGCAACAACCTCTTCCGCAACGACCAGCTCCCGGGGGGTGGCATACGCTTTCGCGACGTGGCAGGCGAGCTGGGCGTCGAGGACATGGCTTCGGGGATGTCGGTGGCCTGGGCCGACTACAACCGCGACGGGAAGATGGATCTCTATGTCGGTAACATGTTCTCCGCCGCGGGAAACCGCATCACCTCCCGGCAGCGCTTCACCGGAAACCGCCCCAACACGGCCAAACAGCTCCAGCGCATGGCACGCGGCAACACGCTCTTCCAGGGCTCCAGCGATGGCCGCTTCCACGATGTCAGCGAAACAGCAGCCGTCACCATGGGGCGTTGGGCATGGAGCTCACTGTTCGCCGACCTCAACAATGATGGCTGGCAGGATCTCGTCGTGGCCAATGGCTATTTGACGAACGAGCGCACCGATGACTTATGAAGCTTCTTCTGGCGCCAGGTCGTGGCGCCCTCCCCGACCGAGAGGAAGGATGCCGAAACGGTGCGGGATTACAGTGCCGCTTGGTCGGCTATCATGAGGCTCGCGCGAGCGGGTTCGTCCTGGAGCGGCCGCGAGCGACACTGCGCCTTCCTTAATTGCGGTGACGTCGAACAGGGGGCGCGCTTCGCCAACGTATCGGCGGTCTCCGGACTCGACTTCCCGGACGACGGCCGCGCCCTCGCGGTGACCGATTGGGATGGCGACGGCGACCTCGATCTCTGGGCGCGCAACCGCAATGCCCCGCGGCTCCGCATGCTGCGCAACAATGCGAGCACGGACGATCCCGGGGCGCAGAACTGGATCGCTCTCCGCCTGGAGGGCCGCCAGGTCAACCGCGACGCCATTGGCGCACGCGCCGAGGTCGTGCTCGCGGATGGGACGCGTCTCCAGAAGACGGTGCATGCCGGCACCGGGTTCCTCTCGCAGTCGAGCAAGTGGCTCCACTTCGGGCTCGGCAGTGGTACTCCGGAGATCCGGTTGGTCAGGGTGCGCTGGCCGGGTGGCAACTCGGAGACGTTTGTCGGGATCGCGAACAAGCGGCGCCACCGCCTGAGCGAGGGTGCCGGGAAGGCAGAACTGCTCCCGCCACGCAGCGGGGTCGCAGACCATGCCGCCTCCGATCAGGAGCCGCTCCCGGCTTCCGGAGCTGCCCAGATCATCCTGCCGCGTCGGATTCCTCTCCCGACGATGACCTTTCACCCTGCAGGCGCATCTGCACCAGTCCCGCTCCAGGAGGGATCTCGCCCGCTCCTCCTCCTGATTTTCTCCGGGCACTGCGGAACCTGCCGGACGGAGATGACGGAATTCACCGCGGAGGCGCAGGCCATCCGTGAGGCTGGACTGGAGATCCTGGCACTCTCGTCGGACTCGCTGGCACCGGGCGGGGATGCGGATGGGGCCGCAGCCAAGCTCATCCAGGAAACTGAATTCCCGTTCCCGACCGGTTCCGTCACCGCCGCCTCCGCGGGTCGGATCCGCCACCTCCTCGGCTCCCTCTTTGACTATCCCCCCCCTTTCTCGGTCCCGCTCGGCCTCCTCCTCGACGCCAAGCGGAATATCGTTTCCATCTATCGCGGTCCGGTTTCGCTCGAGACGCTTGTCCACGACCTGCGCCACGGTGTCGGCGGGCACATTGATTTTCTGCGCGACCTTGCTATCCCATTTCCGGGCCGATGGCACACCAAGTCCATCACCGAATCCGAGCTCGCAGAGTTCGTCGCGAAGTACTTTCATTCCTACGACCCCGCCGAGCGCCTGCGCTACCTGGAAATCGCCATGACGAGTGCGCTCAGCTCGAACCGTGCCGATAAACTACGCCGCCAAGTCATCGGCGGTCACTTCGCGTGGGCGCGTGATTACTCCAGTGGCGGCAAAGTCGACCAGGCGACCTTCCACTTTGAGAAGACCCTGCAGTTGGATCCGGAGAACGGCCCTGCCCATAACGATTTCGGCGCCTTGCTCGCCAACCAAGGCAAGCTCGCAGAGGCCGAAATCCACTTCCGCCGCGCCCTCGTGATCGACCCGGACAACGCCCTCGCCAAGCGTAACCTCAAACTCCTGACCCAGCTGCGCAACAAGTAACCGCAATCCTGTCCGTCTCCAGCCGGTATCCTCCCGGTCGTGTCCAGATAGTGGAATCGTCGATTTCATGCCGCATCCCGGCCGCAGTAGCGAAGCAATCCGCCCAACCGCTCCCCAGCCTGATGGGGTCGTTGAAGCCCGGGAAATTGGACTGGAAAAGTTCGCGTTCGCCGGCGGCGTTGGCATTCAACCTCGTCTCAGTTCGCGGTCGCCCTGATCTGGAAGAAAAGGCGCTCCGCAAGGGGATCGATCAAGGGGTAGCGCATGCTCACCAGCACCGCTCCATCGCCCAGCACCTCGGCTGACACAAACTGCAGGGCGCTTTCGCTGTAATCGAAGACCTGCAGGTCACTACTCACCCCCACTTCGTAGGTCAGCGCGTGACCGCCCGGGCGCGTCCGGTAGTGAACGAGAATGGCATCACCACCCGCCTCGGGACCCACTGAAACGGCAGGGGAGAGTCCCCCACCGTTGAGAGCATCGAGGGCAAACGCGAATTCGCCAAAATTACTCACTCCATCCCCATCCGCATCGGCCTCCGCGAGGCGATCGGGGACGGGAGTTCCCGCCGGAAAGGCGGTGGCCGCCCAGGTGGCGTATGAAACGCCACTCAGGGGTGCTGCCGAAGCATTCCAGTTGAAAGGATCATCCCCGTAGATCCCCACCGCCACCCGCACGAGGGAATCACCGGCACCATCCGGGGAGAGGGGCCACGAGGGGACGTCATCGTAGTTGACCAGGTCCTCAATCAGCATCGGGTAAAAAGCGGGCGAACCATCACCGGGAACCACCAAGGCGTCCGGGCGCAGAAGCCGTATGGAGCCCCCCCCATCATTCAGCTTGGTGGGCACGGCCCCGTCGTTGGTCCAGGGACCGAGGATGGGAACGAGCGGATCGAGCCCGTACTCGCTCCGGAATCCGCTCAGGGCCACCGCGTCCGTCGGATCGAAGTCAACGAGGACAAGGAAGGCTCCCGGTCCCAGGGAAGTGGCCACGGAAAAGTCAAAGTCGACCTCTCCGCGAAGCTTCCAATTCGCAAGGTTCGCAGCCGTGTCTCCAGCATTGCAGATCGCGATGAACTCGCGTCCATCGTCGATCCCGTCCGGATTGTAATGAATCTCCGCGATGACCAGCGAGCCCACTCGCACCGCATTGCCTCCGCTCTCATTCAGAAGGCCGAAGGTCTGGCTCGTCATGGGATAGAGCTCCCCTGAACTTCCGTCCGGCCAGCGGCCAAACGACTCCCCCGCCGCCGCTGCGCCAAACTCCACCCGATCAATAAAGCGCAACAGGTTCCCCGTCGCATCCGGTTCAAGGAGGTAGAGATCGTCTCCCTTCGATCCACTCAGGGCGAACGGAACCAGGCTCTCCGCGTTCGCCACGTTGTTGAACTCGCTCGCGTCGAAGGTCAGCAACCCTCCTGCCGGCAGCACGGTGTTGTCGGCAATGCGGTATTTCTTGAACTCGCCTGCGTCATCGCTCACGAACCAACCCCCGATGTCGAGATCGCCACCCTGCGTATTAAACAGTTCGAAGACATCCACCTCGGGCGGATCAGAGTTGCTGAGAATCTCGTTGAAGACCACGCGATTGTCCGGCCCTGCTCCATCTCGTCCCGGGGAGCCGTGAAACTCGCTGCTTGCCCGCCAGTTGCTCCCGCTGTCGAGATAGAGATCCTTCCCGGGCTGTACCACCGGCACCAGGGAGGAATCCTCCACCTCGGCCGCACTTCCACGTCCATCTGCTCGGCCGGGCCATGATCCGGCATCGTTGTAGGTGACCGTCTGCAGGGGGGCACCAGCAGCATCGGTCACCACGATCCTCTCCCCGTCATTATCGAGGGCCCCCGACCACGCACCTGCCGCCTGAATGCCCGGGAAGTGCCAGGGCGACCCGCTGCTCCCGTAGCGCGCGTGAAAGGCTCCCAGGTCTTCCACCGCCACAATATGTCCGCCCGGCGGCACCACCGATCCCAGCGGAAAGGTGAAGTGCACGCCATCGGAGAGCGTCACCCCGGTGAAGTCGACCGTTGCTCCCGAGGTGTTCTTGAACTCGATGAACTCGTAGTTCTCCAAATCGTAGGGATGCCAGTTGATCTCCGTGATGGTGGCGTTCGCCGCGGCCGCCAGTTGCGTTCCGACCAGGATGAAGCCCGCCTCGTTCAAGGCTGACCAGGTCGTCCCATTGAACACACGTGCGCGAACAACCGTGGCGTCGTCGACAATCAGGCTGCCGGGGGTAAAGGCGGTAGCGCGGGGGCTCACTGTGCCTCTGCGGGCCCGGGGATCGCTCCCGTCGGTAGTGTAGTAAATCGTCCCCGTCGGCGCGGTAAGGCCGGGCGCGAACCCTCGCGCCACAAAGCCGCCCCGGACATCGAACTCCGGGGCATCCACGGGATACCAGTCGGAATGATTCCGCAACTGGTTAAGCAGGTTCCTGGTACGCACTTGAAAATAGTTGTCCATGCGGTTCAGCTCATTCTGCCATTCGCCATCGCGATCCCACGGAGCACGAGCGGCGCCCCCCTGCCATCGCGCCGTCTCCGCGATGATGCTGGTCCGGATCTGGTCCGCCCTGAATTCGTGAATCTGGGCCACCTTGATGGGCGTAAGCACTCCATCGTGGAAGCAGTGCTTGTAGACCCGGTCGCGAAAGAGAATCCGAAACTCCTCGTCACCCATGAGACTCTGGAAAATTCCGTCGGGCACGTTTTTCCCGAGCACGTTGGCCCCGGGATCCTGCAGGCAGATATCGGAATCCCAGCCGAAGAACTTCCAGCCGCCGGACGGCGAACTTGGACGGCCTGGTCCGGCCGCCATCCAGTTCTGGTTTGGATTCCAATCCCAGGGATTTCCCGCGTAATAGTTCAGGATCTGGTAGTCGATGAGATTCTCGACGTCGATCCACCGTATAGCCGCCCCCCTCCCGGCTCTGGCGGCCGACTTCACCGAGGCCCATGTCGCCTGCCAGTTGTCGCTGCCGGCCTTGGAACCGTTCGCCCCATTGGTGTACTCGTAGTCCTCCGGCGACCCCGGCAGGTAGGAGGCCATGAAGTCATCGTTGGGCCACTCATGAAGGTGATACTGCCCATGGTAGGCCCCATTGACGTAGACATGCACCCAGCGACCGTGCAGCGATTCGTGTCCCATCGCGAACTGCATGTCGCCGATCCAGCGGTTGCGCAGGTACTGGGCATCACCCTTCTGCGGTCCCCCGCTGTTGCCCGGATTGCCCGGACTGGCGAGCCAGAAGAAGGAGTCGTGGGAGCCGCTTCGCAGGTTCAATCGGTTGAAGACATCCACCGCGCCAGTGCTGTAGGGGTGATCCTTGAACAGATCGTAGTGCAGCTTGGAGGTGCTGTATTGACCGCGGAAGTAGAGCCGGAAGTTGTTCTTGGGAGATCCAATGCTGTGTCCGCCCACCGCCTTCACTCCGCAATTGATGTGAAAGCCGGGCTCGGATCCGTCCGGGGTGAAAAACTCCACCGAGCGTTCCGACTCGCTGTTGTTGGGCAGGCCTCCCACGATCGAAACCGCAGGCTGCGCGAGAAGGGCATCGTCCATCAATCCGCTGTAACTGGCATGGTTCACGATGCTGGAGTGGAACCCCGGCTGCCCCACCACCCCGTCCCTGGCAGGGCTGTTCACGCCATTGATGAAAAGGTAGGTGTGAGTGACCGCCGACTGCACCGCCGCGGAGGCGTGAACAGCAATGGCGCGGATGATGCGGGTTCCCCGGGGGCTGCCCCTGCTGTCGGGCCTGATCATGATGGGGCTGCTGTAAATCGTGCCGCTGTTTGCGGAAGGCCTGGCTCCATTGGTGGTATAACGAATGACTGATCCCGGCACGGTCGCGCTCAGGGTCAGGTTGAAGCTTGCGTCGTAGAATCCCCGCTCCCGGCTGAAGATGACTTCGTTGGCTCCATACTGGAAGGCAGGACCGTTCATTGCCTCCGGCGTCGGAGTGAGAAACCCCTGACCACCCCCGAATCCATCGTAGCCGAATCCGATATCCGGGACCTGGGCTCCAAATGAATACTGGTCCACGATGGTGACCCCGTCCGGCTTCACCAGGGCGAGGTAGTCACCCACACTTGAGAGCTCGAAATTGGCATGCAGCTCCTGGCCTGCCACCGCACGGTCCCTGCCCGAGGCAACGATCAGGAGGTAGCCGTTCGGTCCCACCTCGGTAGAGGGAAACTGCCACTTGGTGAGGTCATCAGGATCGTCCGTGAGATACCAGCCGCTCAGGCTCAAAGGGGATGCCTGCTCGTTATAGATCTCAATCCAGTCTGAATAATTCTGATCCCCGTCCTGACGTCCGGTCACGTTGCTGGCCACGAATTCGTTGATGCGGAAACTCGGATCGAGAATCGCGATGACGAGAGCTTCCTCCTGCCAGAACCCGGCCAGATCAGTCGTACGCACCCGCAGGTCGAGGCCCCCTCGCCCGGCTGGAATGGCCGCCGCCAGGCGCAATTCATCTCCGTTGGCAATCGTGAAAAGGTCATTGTCGGCATCACCCGGTCCCGGCACCAGGGTGTACTCGTGCTGGTCTCCTGAATTCCCGTCCGTGGTAGACAGAGTGCCCACCAGCACGCCGACCGGCGCATCAGTGTTGATGCTGCTCGCCGAAAGAGTGAGGCCACTCGGTGCCAGGGCAGCGGTCACGGTCAGGACGAAGTCCTTCTCAAGGGTGAGCGTGTCGCTGTCCGTGGTCCGCACCCGGATAGTATGATTCGTCCCCGCTGCGCCCGGCGTTGCGGCAAGCGTGAGCCTGTCATCGGCGATCGCGAAAACCCCACCAGGGTTGGAGACCAGGGTGTAGGTGTGCGTGTCATTCAAGTTGGGATCGTCCGTCATGAACGTCCCGATTTCTGTTCCGACCGGCTGGCCCGGAAAAAGGTCTCCCGCCGCCAATAAGAGGTCGTGCGGAGCCTCCGGATCGGACAGGAATTCGATTTCGAAGTTGAAGGAGTAATTCCGTCCCCCCGCCTCGGAGGAGTAGTTGCTTCCCACAACGTCATTGACGACCGGCACGTGATTGGGGCCCGCGGTGTTTTCCACGAACATGCCGCCCCCGCCACTCCCACCGAAGGGAATCAGACCTCCTCCGTTGTCGTCGCCTCCGTCCCACTGCTGCAACACCGCGATGTGGTAGGTCGAGCTGTCGCTCATATCCACCTGGTCACTGCCCGCCGTCAACCCGAAGGCCTCCGACTGCAATCCCGGACTGTTGGGCGCGTGAGAAGTTCCGATTCCATGGATGCGGTAGGCTCCCCCGCTACGCCGCACCAGAATGGGCGTGACATGATGAAGACCATCCGCCCGGTTCGAGTCCGCCCAGAAGTTGAACGTCGTCACCGTGCCCAAATCGATGCCTCCCGGACCGCTGATGACGGGCTCCATCACGAAGAGCCCTGACCAGCCATCCGGACTGCCATCATTGATGAGGGAGTCTCTCCCCGCAATGACCGTCTCGGCCGACACGGGGAGACACAGGAGGAGCGGGGCAAGAAAGCGGGTTAACTTCATGAGTCAGGAAGAGGGAGGCGCCGGAACGAGGGAATAGGGGTCGATTCACTGCCGGTCGTCGTAACCACCCACCATTTCACAGACCATTGGCAGTCCGGTCAATCTGACATTTCGGAACAATTTGGATTCCCTCCCCCAAAGTGGTGAACCGTCGTTTACACCGGACAAGCGAAAGTAAGGCGATCCCGAATATTGGCCTGCTCCAAATACATTTCATATTCAATAAATCATGCGCAATTTTTACTTGTCGCGTCATCGGGGTCACCCTAAATTTTGGGTTGATTAGGACAATTACTCTCTCCTCATCGCACAAACAAACCTGCATTCATGAAAACCAAACTCGTCCCCTTCATCCTTCTCGCCAGCGGACTCGGCATGGCAAACGCAGCCACCGTTATCGGCGATGGCGTCGGCGTCGCTGACGGCACGGGTGGTGCCGACGGCTGGTCCGGAATCAGCGTGCTCGAAAGCGCGGTCATCGACTCCACCACCGAGGGCGGCGGTCAGCTCCAAGCTACGTCGGTCTCGATCCAAGCGCAAAGGGTCGGAACCAACCACTTCATCCCTCTCCTCGTCAATTCCGCGAACGAGATCGCCTGGATCGGCCCACAGCTGACCCCGACCGTTGCTGGACTCAATACCTTCGCCATTACCGGAGCAGACCCGATTGATGCGTCAGGCGGGGACCTTCGCCTCGGCGTCTGGCAGTGGAATGAGGGTGTCAATAACAGCAATGGTGGAACCATCACCTTCGGCAACGGCGGCGGCGGAATGTTCCAGATGGACGTCGATGGAACGCAGGGTGCCTCTGCGGTTTCGTTAGGCATGGCGATTACGTCAGGGCACGCCTCTGGCGCCGGTGGCCGCGACTATAATGTCGATCTGACGGTTGCGCCGATTCCGGAGCCCACGGTTTTCCCCTTGATTGCCCTCTCCGGTTTGGGCCTGCTCCTTCGCCGGCGCCGCTCATAGAGAGCGCCCACGGAGAGAACAGCTACTCTTTCAAAAGCGCACCGTTCAGGTGCGCTTTTTTTTGACCAGGAGACCTGCTCCGTGTCCTGTCTTTCCCACCTGCGTCCGGCCAGGAACGCTGGAACTAAACCCTCTTCTTTGCTCGAATCAATCCTCTTTCCTTCACCAAAGTCATGCGCATGAAACTAATCCTCACCTCTCTTTCCATCCTGGCCGGCGGTGCAACCATCGCGGGCGCAGCCACCATCATCGGCGATGGCGCGGCCCGTCCATTCACAGGAGGAACCCCGGACCAGTGGTCCGGAGTCAGCGTGCTCGAAACCGCTATCATCGACTCTAACACCGTTTCCGGCGTGGGGGATCTTGTCGAAATTACGGAGGTGTCAATGTTCGCCGGGGATGATCGCGCTGGCGGAACTCACCACTTTCAGGCCCTCCTCATCGACTCCTCGAACCAGATCGCCTGGATCGGTCCTGAACTCACCCCGACGCAGGCTGGCCACAATACCTTCCAGATCATCGGAGCGGAGCTGGTTGACGTCAGCGCCGAAACCTATCGCCTGGGCGTCTGGCAGTGGAATGAGGGGCAGGATGACAACGCTGGTTCAACCATCGCCTTCGCCGCAGGTGGCGGTGGCGGGATGTTCCAGCAGAATCTCAATGGAACGCTTGGTGCCGGTGCCATTTCAATCGGCCACGATGTTTCGGGCGGGCAGGTGCACTCTGCAGCCGCAGGGGGCCGCGACTACCACATCGATGTGGTGGCCACCCGTGTTGTGACCGCCGACGGCGATGGCGACGGGTTGCCGGATTCATGGGAGACCGCCAACGACCTCGATCCGAATGACAACGGCGAAGATCCGAATAACAACGGCATCGCGGGCGATCCAGACCAAGGCGCTGACGGCGACCCGGACAACGACGGCCTGACGAATCTGGAGGAACTCAACCTCCACACCGATCCGCAAGGGGGCGATACCGACATGGACGGGCTTCTCGACGGGGTTGAATCCAATACGGGGACCTGGAACGGCGCCGAAGACACCGGCACCGATCCGAAAAATGCCGACAGCGATGACGACGGGCTCGCCGACGGCGTCGAGAACCCGGACTTGGCCCACAACCGCCTGGACCCGAGCCAGCAGCCGGGCACCGACCCCAACCTCGCGGATACCGACGGCGACGGCAAGGATGACAGCGAAGAACTCGCAGACGGGACGGACCCCACCAACGAGAACGATATCCTCGTGCCCACGGGTGTCCTCGTTGGCGATGGCGCGGAGCGTCCATTCACAGGAGGAACTCCCGACGGCTGGTCCGGAATCAGCGTGCTCGAGACCGCCATCATCGACGATTCGACCCTTCCCGGCGCGGGAGACCTTGTCGAGGTACTCGAGGTGTCGATGTTTGCCGGGGCTGGTCGCGCTGGCGGATCACACCACTTCATCCCTCTCCTCATCAACTCCTCGAACCAGATCGCCTGGATCGGTCCGGAGCTGACCCCGACGCAGGACGGCCACAATGTCTTTCCCGTTACCGGAGCGAACCCGATTGACGTCAGCGCCGAAACCTATCGCCTGGGCCTCTGGCAGTGGAATGATGGGCAGGATGACAACGCTGGTGGAACCGTCGCCTTCGCCGGAGGTGGCGGCGGTGGGATGTTTTACCAGAATCTCGCTGGAACGCTTGGTGCCGATGCCATCTCGATCGGCCACGATGTTGCGGGCGGGCAGCAGCATGCCTCCGGTGCCGGAGGCCGCGACTACCATATCGATGTCTTGGTGGGTGTTTCCGAGCCCGACGTGATCATCCTCACCGACGTCTCTTCCGATCCTGAGGCCGGAACCCTCAGCTTGAGCTGGGAAAGCAAGGCCGGAAAGCTCTACAATCTACGCAGCGAGGCCGATCCCGCACAAATCGCAGCAGTGGTTCCCCTCCACTGGCCCATCTTCGGCGGCAACGTCGACATCGCGGCCACTCCGCCAGAGAACACCCTGACCATCCCCATGCCCGCTGACCTGACGCGGCTGTTTGTGGTTGAAGGTTTTCCGGCCCCGCCCGTGACCCTCTTCACGGATGACCTTGAGTCGGGAGCCGAGGGCTGGACCACCGTCGTGAATGATGCCATCGGAAGCACCCGGTGGGAACTCGGATCACCCTCCGGTTCCACCGGACCCCTCGCCGGCGCCGATGACTCCGCCACTGCGTGGTCCACCAATCTCGGCGACTACGGTCCGAACTCCGACATTTCCCTGCGGTCCCCCGCCTTCGACCTGAGCGGTGTGGCCAGCGCGGAATTGACCTTCAAGGCCTTCCGCGATGCCGACGGATTTGGCGACTCCGCGGTGGTGCGCTTCCTGCGTGCTGCCGACTTCGTGCAACTGGGCGGGGAAACGGCCCTCGACATGACGGTATTCGATGTCGACTACACCACCCTTGAGGTTCCCGTCCCGGCGGAGGCCATGGGCGAGAATGTGATCATCGAGTGGAATTTCGTGAGCGACGGCAGCGAGGATAACTTCAGCGGACTGAGCATTGACGATATCGAGGTGATTGAATAGCCGCCGGCAGGACTGGCCCCTGCGAGGAAGGAGCACATCTCATGGATTCCAAGATATCGGGCAGCCAGTTTTGCTGTTTGCACTGACAGACACTCCCGCAACCCCGGTATATAAGTTTATGAAAGCGCTCCTCGGCACCCTCTTTTGTCTGTCCCTTATCCCGGCCCCCGGATTTGCCGATATCTCCAAGAGCCAATTCGAACAGCTGACCGAATTGTGCACGACGGAGAAGAAATCCTCCGGTTGGCTGGCCCTCAACTGGGAAATCGATCTCTGGAAAGCACGTCAACGCGCGGCCAGGGAAGGCAAGCCCATCTTTCTGTGGGAAATGGATGGGCATCCCCTCGGGTGCACCTGAAACAATGGGGTGGCGGACCGTGAGTTCGTATTCGGCCGGGCTGATGTCCAGAAGCTGTTGCGGGAAAACTTCGTGGTGGTTGCTGCCGACGATTGGTACCAGCGGCGCCAGAACGATGCGGCAGGAAGGTTTTTCCGCTCCGTGGCTGACCAAGGCCCCCGCAAGGGGGCGGGGGGGGCAACCCGGCAGGGTCGCTACACCTTCAGCGCCTCTGGAAAGTTGTTGGGATTCAACAACAATCGAGATCCCCGACGAATGATATCAATGCTGCAGAACAGCCTGCGCAAGTTCCGGGCCCTCCCGCCCACCGAGCGCACACCTGGTGCCGTGCAGGTTCCACCCCTGCCCTTCAGTGCACGCGACCAGCGCTACACCCGGGCTCTCCCCAACGACATCATCCCTGTCAAGGTCCATGCCCGTGTCCTGACGGAAAACGGCCAGGGTGAATACGCCGCTTGCGGGCAACCGGGGGCCAACACCGAAACCTACCGGCACAGTGGCTTCGGAGTTGCCACTGATCACCTCTGGCTCAAGAAAGCGGAACTCGGACAGTTGAGCAAGCTCGCCCGGGAAAAGCCCGGACAGAAGGTGTCCGATATTCTCGCCATGCGTATTGCCCGCTTCCACCTCGTGGACAATACCCGTGGTGAACCGCCCCACTGGCGCAGGGACGAAGTCCGCAAACTCGAATGCAGGACCAGTCCGATGACAACTGCCTCCGGGGCTCCTTACAGGAATGCCTTCCGCATCGCAGGAAAATTCCACCTGGAGACCAAGGATGGCAAGCGAGGCTACCAGGGTGAAATCGACGGTTACATGCGCACTCATGTCAATACCGGGGAGTTCGATCTCCACCTAGTCGCCCTCGGTGATCACTGGGGCGAAGGTCCATACACGCGGGGTGCTCGTTCCGGTAAAAATCCTCTGGCAATTGTCTTCACCGCCGCGGACCGCAGCATAATCCAAAATCAAATCCCCCCCCAGGCTGCCCGTTGGGAACAGGGCTACTTCGAGGCTCATCGGCACTAGTTCGCATGCAACTTCGCGTGGTGACGGATTCGTCTTCTTCAACAAATGCGGGGTCAAGCTGCCAGAGATCGAATACGACGCCCACCCATGGAAGAGAGGTCACAAACTCTTTCTGATTGCACCGCGCCCTGAGAATGCGGAACGTACCCGGTAGAACCTTATCTTGCCTGGCCCCATGAAGAAATTCCTCGCCCTTGCCTTCACCTGCACCCTCCCACTCACCTCCCCCGCCGACACCAAGTCAGGCGAACAGAAGGAGAAGCCGGACGCCCCATGGCCCAGTCACTACTCCAAGGGACGCAAGACCTTCGATGGAACCGGCAAGCATTACATGGGCCGGGAGATCTCCTACGTGATGGGCCACCAGGCCATCCGCTGGCTGGAGCGTGCCAACCGCGAGGAAGAGGAAGCGCCCAGCAAGGCGATCGCAGCCCTCAATCTGAAGCCCACTGACGTCATCGCCGACATCGGGGCCGGCTCCGGCTACTACACCTTCCGCCTCGCTCCCCTCGTGCCCAAGGGCAAGGTGATCGCAGTTGATATCCAACCCGAGATGATCGCCTTCCTTGAAAAGAAGGAAAAGAAACTGGGTCTGACCAACGTGGAAGCCCACCTCGGTGAGATCGATGACACCAAGCTCAAACCCAACTCGATCGACGCCGCCCTCATGGTCGATGCCTACCATGAGTTCTCCCATCCGCGGGAGATGATGGAATCCCTTTTCAAAGCCCTCAAGCCGGGCGGTCGCATCATCCTGCTGGAATACCGCGCCGAGGATCCCACCGTTCCAATCAAGCCGCTCCACAAGATGACTGAGGCACAGTCGCGCAAGGAAATGGAGATCGTCGGATTGAAGTGGAAGAGCACGGACTCCAAGCTGCTTCCCTGGCAGCACTTGATGATCTTCGAGAAACCGCCGAAGAAGTAACCTGATCTCGCAATGGTTGGGGGAAATCGGGGTGAAGGTTAATACGTAAAAATCCTCCACTGCTTCCGGAGAAGTCCTTTCCTCTCACGGGAAAAGACACCTCGTCCGTTTACCTCTAATCTCATTCTGCTCCATTTGGTTCTTGCCGTAAAGGGTTAGAATTTGCCAATTATCAATGAGACCAAATGAACTCCACAAGCAAGATCCTGAAAGTTGTGTTCCTCCTTGGCAGTCTCATTGCCTTCTCCGCCCTGACCTCCTGCGAAACCATGGCGGGTATCGGACGTGATCTGCAGTATGCCTCCCAGGCTGCGCAGAACAGGTAGCACTTGCTACTTCCACAGTGCCCGGCATCCCCGCTCCCGCAGGGGAGACTCCCGTAGTGCCACGGCCCATCCAGCGCTGATCACCTTCCCGGCGTATTTCCCCGGAATCCTCCGGGAGGGCGCCAATTTCTGTCGGCAGGGGAAGAGACGGTCCTGTGGGTCCGGATCGGTTGCAGGGTTTGCCCAACTTTCCAACGTGCCCTAAGCTCGCACCCGTGAGCGACGTTCCCGAAAGCCCCCCCCGCTCCTGGGCCGAGGTCGATCTCTCCGCCCTGCGCCACAACCTGGCGGCGGCAAGGGGGCTGAGCGACCAGCAGGTCATGGCGGTGGTCAAGGCGAGCGCCTACGGCCACGGCCTGGAAGCCGTGGCCTGCGCCCTGGAGCAGGAAGAGATCGCATTTTTCGGGGTGGCCAATGTCGGGGAGGCCCGCCGCCTTTCAAAGACCGGGGTCCGGACGCCAATCTACCTCCTGGGGGGAACCTTCCCCACCGAACGGGAAGAGGTAGTGGCTCACCGCTGGCTGCCCTGCCTCAATACCATGGAAGAAGCACGCCACTTTGACGAACTTGCCCGCCATGGAGGCACCGTTGTGGAAGCCCACCTCACGGTGGACACCGGGATGGGACGGGGCGGCTTTCTCCCAGGCGACGCACCAGCGGCCCTGGAGGCCATCCGGACCCTCCCCGGAATCCAGGTCACCGGACTTGGTTCCCACCTTCCCTCCGCCGACGAGGATAGCGAGTTCACACACGACCAGTTCGAAGCCTTCGACTCCCTGGTCGAGTCCCTTCCCCGCCGAAACGAACTGAGACACGTCCATCTGGCCAATTCAGCCGGTCTCCTCGGCTACCGGTCCCGCACCACCAACCTGGTGCGGCCGGGGCTGCTCCTCTACGGCGTCTCACCCCTGGACGGGCACGGCACCACCCTGCGCACCGTGATGACCCTCAAGTCGCGGGTCGCCGTCATTCGGGACCTCCCGGCCGGGCACGGCATCTCCTACGGACGGACCTACGTCACCACCCGTCCCACCAGAGTGGGCACGATCGGGATCGGCTACGGCGACGGCTACCCCCGTGCGCTCTCCAACCACATGCCCGAAGTTTTTATTCGTGGACACCGGGCTCCCCTTCTCGGCCGCGTAACCATGGATCAGGTCATGGTCGACCTCACCGATCATCCCGGCTGCGACACGGGTGACGAAGTGGAGCTTTTCGGTCCCAATATTCCTGTCGAGGAAGTGGCCAGCAGGGCCGGAACCATCCCCTGGGAAGTCTTCACCAGCATTACTCCACGGGTGGAGCGGGTTTACTCCGGGTGACCTCGAACCTGGATGAGCCCGTTCATTATCAAAGCCCGGGGCCGCTAGTTTCCAACCTCCGGGCGCACCGGAATTCCCCGCTCCTGCAGGTAGGTCTTTGTTTCCGACACCGTAAACTCCCCGAAGTGGAAGATGCTGGCCGCCAGGACGGCATCAGCATTGCCCTCCCCCAGGACCTCCACCATGTGATCGAGAGTTCCGCAACCACCGCTCGCAATGACAGGAATGCCCACCGTATCGCTCACCGCCCGGGTGAGTTCGATGTCGTAACCGTCCTTGGTGCCGTCCGCATCCATACTGGTGAGGAGGATTTCTCCCGCACCGCGATTGTAGACTTCGCGGGCCCACTCGATGGCATCCAGGCCCTCCACCGGATTCCGTCCGCCATGCGTGTAAACACCCCACTGGCCCGGTCCCTGGCGCTTGGCATCGATGGCCACCACGATGCATTGGCTCCCAAAGGTGCCGGCTCCTTCGTCCACCACCTCAGGACGATTGATGGCAGCGGTATTGACTCCCACCTTGTCGGCCCCGGCCAGAAGCATGCGCCGCATGTCCTCCACCACCCGGATTCCGCCACCAACGGTAAGGGGCACAAAGCAACGTTCCGCGGTCTTGCGCACGACCTCCACCATTGTCTCGCGTTCGTCGGAGGAAGCCGTGATATCAAGAAAGACAATCTCATCAGCCTCCTGTTCGTTGTAGGCCACCGCACAGTCAACCGGGTCCCCCGCGTCACGCAGGTCGACAAAATTGACCCCCTTCACCACCCGACCATCGGTCACGTCAAGACAGGGAATGATACGTTTGGCCAGCATGCGGACGCCGCGACTATGACCGATTCACACCACTTGCCAACCCTCAGGCGGCTTTCCTCCCGGACCTGCCTGCGGACACCGCCAGGCTACTTCCAGCCAAAGTAGACCATGGCCGTGATTCCCACCACGAAACAGTAATAGGCAAAGTACTCGAACTTGCCTTTCCTGATCGTCTTGAGGACGAGGTAGACCGCAAGGAGACCGGAGAGAAAGGCGGCCACGAATCCACAGACATAGGCCGCCGCCGCATCGCTCTGCGCCACTGCCTGTAGATCCTTCAGCTTCACCAGGGTGCCTCCGCCGATGGCCGGCAAAAACATGAGAAAGGAAAACTCCGCTGCCTTTGAAGCCCGCGCCCCGGAAAGAAGACCCGCCGTGATGGTGGCCCCGCTCCGCGAGATTCCCGGCAGGATGGCCAGGGACTGGGCCACGCCCATCCAGATCGCATGCTTGAGACCGAACTCCTCTTCCCTCGGACGAACCAGCTTGGGCAGGAGCAGGATCACTCCCGTCCCAAGCAGACAGCCCCCCACCAGAACTGGATAAGCGTAGGCTCCTTCGAAAAAGCTCTTGGCGCTGAAGAAGGCGAGGGTGGCCGGGATGGTCGCAATGATGAGCCAGAGAATCATCTTCCGTTCCTCGATCCGTTCCTTCTGCCACAAACTGAGAAGCAGACCCACCAGACGGTGTCGAAAATAGAGGATTACACTCAGGAAAGTGCCAAGGTGCAGGACCAGTTCAAAGGTGATGTCCTGCTGAGCCCCGGCGCCCGCTTCCCGCATGCCCAGGGCGTGCTGCAGCAATGCGATGTGCCCCGAGGAGGAGATGGGCAGAAACTCCGAGAGCCCCTGCACGATTCCCACCACGATTGCTTTCCAGATCTCCATGTCTTTAGGATTGTAAGGGTGGGAGTTACGCAACGGAGGGTGCCGGCCTCAAGCGGGGATGTTTCCGGAACCGGAGAATGCTTCTCCCCGATTCCTGGTGACACATCCTTTCCGGAGCAGATCGTAGCAGCAAACCATTATGCCTCGTCCTGTTCCTTGTCCCCCTTGGACGCCGCTTCACTACGAAACGTTGAAAGAATCAGGAAAAAAGCTGCCACGCATATACAGGAATCCGCCACATTGAACGAGGGCCAATGTCCTTCAGAGGCGGGAAACAGCTTTCCGTAGAGCCCGATTCTGAAATCGAGAAAATCCACGACGTAGCCCTGCGAAAGGCGGGAGAAGAATCCGTCCTCCCGGTAGGCTGGCAGGACGAATCCCTGCAGGACCCGATCGGTGAGATTCCCCAGGATTCCTGCTATCAGTAATCCTGCCGCCAGTCGCAGAAGAAGGGTATCGAAGGCCCCCCGCTTCCAGAAGTGGAGAAGGGCTCCCAGCGCAACAACCGCAATCACGAAAAATACAACCGGCGCCCAGGGGGTTCCATTGCCCAGCCCGAAGGCCGCTCCCTGGTTGTGCACGCGCACGATCGTAAAGAAGTTCTCCACCACCACGTGGGACTCCTGCGAAAAGTTGGATCCTGGCGCGGGCGGAGAAAAATTCCAGACTACCAGCCACTTGGAAACCTGATCGAGCAGGTAGAGTGGCAGGACAAATGCCAGGAGCAGGCGCCGGAGGGAATTCATGACACAGCCCCCGACAATACTTCCTCGCACCGCCCGCACAACCCCGTCCCGTCTTCTTCCACGGACTGCCCCGCGGCCGGCGGCTCGTAACGGCGACAGCGGGGACACATGGGATGATCCGTCCTGGACGCACTGGCAGAAACCCCCTCGCCCTCTGCCAGTTTCAGGTCGGAGAGAATGAAGAACTCGGTAGCGAACTCGCGGTCGCCGAGGAGTCCGCACAACCCGTGCCCGGCGGGCAGTGCCAGCTCAACTGCCGCCTCGTTGTTCTTGTTGAAAACCTTGGCCTGCACCTGGGATTCGATGGCATTCTGGATCACCTCCCGCAATTCCAGGAGCTGGTTCACCTCCGTGGTCGCCTCTTTCCCCGAGAAGCGCTCGTCAGGGACGGGAAAGTCCTGTTCGTGCACGCTGCCCTCGCGTCCCGCGTGCTCCCAGGCCTCCTCCGCGGTAAAAACCAGGATGGGAGCAAGGAGCCTGGCCAGCGCGTCGACCACGTTGTTCATGGCAGTCTGGCTCGCCCGTCGACGCAAAGAGTCTCCCGCATCGCAGTAAAGCCGGTCCTTGGTGAGATCAATGTAGATGGCACTGAGGTCCCGCGCGCAGAACTGGTTGATAACAGTGAAGACCTTGCGGAATTCGTAGGCGTCGTAGGCGCGGCGGCACTCACTCACGACTTCGTGCAGACACTCGAGAATCCAACGGTCCACCAGGGTCATCTCCTCCGGGACGACCGCATCGCTGGATGCATTGAAGCCATGCAGGTTCCCCAGCAGGATGCGCAGAGTGTTGCGGATTCGCCGGTAGGGCTCTGCCACCTGCTTGAAAAGATCTTCGCCAAAGGGCACTTCGTTCTGCCAGTCCACGCTGCTCACCCAGAGACGCAGGATGTCAGCACCGTACTTGTTGTAATAGTGAGCCGCATCGATGGGCTTGCCCGCCTTTTCCGCCTCGCTCTTGGAGAGCTTGCCCTTCTTGTCCTGATCAACCACGAACCCGTGCGTCATCACCGTCTTGTAGGGAGCGCTTCCACGGTAGGCCACACTCAGCATGAGCGAGCTCTGGAACCATCCGCGATGCTGGTCGGTGGCTTCGAGATAGAGGTCTGCCGGGCTCTGCAATTCCTCATGACGATCCATCACCGCCACATGGCTGCTGCCGGAATCGATCCAGACGTCCAGGGTGTCCCTGCACTTGTGCGTACCCTCGGGCAGGCCCAGGCGCGCCACCAACTCCGCTTCCTCCAGTTCGAACCAGATATTGGTTCCCTCGCGCTCCACCAGGTCGGCCACCTTGCGGACCAGCTCCGCGTCCAGGAGGACTTCTCCCCCAGGCGTGAAGAAGACCGGCAGGGGCACGCCCCAGGTGCGCTGGCGACTGATGCACCAGTCAGGCCGCGACTCCACCGTGCCACGAATCCTGTTACGCCCCCAGTGGGGGAGCCACTCGGTCTTGTCAATCTCCTCCAGGGCGATCTCCCTCAACCCTTCCAGCGAAATGAAAAACTGCTCCACCGCCCGGAAAATAATGGGGGTCTTGGAGCGCCAGCAATGCGGGTACTCGTGCTGATAATCCTCCCGTCCAAGGAGGACTCCCAGACTGGACAGCATCGAGATGATCTCCTCATTGCTCGCGAACACGTGACGGCCCACCAGCTCCGCCACACCAACCTCCTCGGTAAACTTTCCGTCGTTGTCTACCGGCGAGAGCACCTCGAGGCCGTGCTCCCGGCCCGCCACGTAGTCGTCCGCGCCGTGACCCGGGGCAATGTGTACCATTCCCGTTCCCGTTTCAGTCGTGACGAAGGATCCCAGGATGACCTTGCTCAGACGGTCCAGGAAGGGATGCTGCACTTCCAGTCCCTCGACCTCTCTTCCCTTGAACTCGACCAGATCCCCGGCTGGCGAAAATCCGGTCTTGCCCGCAAACTCCTCCACCAGGTCCTTGGCTACAACCAGGTCGTGACCCTCCCCCGCTTCATTCGCGAAGCGTCCGGCCACGTAGAGGAAGTCCTTGTGCAGGGCCACTCCCACGTTGGCGGGAAGCGTCCATGGAGTGGTGGTCCAGATGACCAGGCTGTAGGGACCTTTTCCGGCCGCCGCAGTCACCTCGCGAAACTTCGCTTCCGAACCGTCCGTAAAGGCAAACCGCACCCAGATCGCCGGGCTCGTCTTCTCCTTGTATTCCACCTCTGCCTCCGCCAGGGCGGTATGCGCTCCGTAGGACCACTGCACCGGCTTCTTGCTCTGGTAGACCGTCCCCTTCTCGACCAGGGTGGCGAAAACCCGGATGATCTCGGCCTCGTAACCCGGATCAAGAGTAAGGTAGGGATTCTCCCAGTCGCCAAAGACGCCCAGTCGGCGGAAACTTTCGCGTTGGATGTCAATCCACCCGCGCGCAAACTTTTCGCAGCGACGCCGGATCTCGGCCGGTTCCTCATCCCGCGCCTCCTGGACGACCTTGAACTCGATGGGCAGCCCGTGGCAGTCCCAACCGGGAACAAAGGGCACCTCGCAACCCGCCATGGTGCGCGACTTCACCACCAGATCCTTGAGCACCTTGTTGAGCGCCGTCCCCATGTGAACGTCACCATTCGCAAAGGGGGGACCGTCATGCAGGATGAATCTGGGTGCTCCTTCCGCCCGGCGGCGGGCCACAATTTTCCTGTAGAGGCCGTCTTCCTCCCACTGTGCAAGGCGCCTGGGCTCGTTCTTCACGAGATCGCCCCGCATCGGAAAACTCGTCTGCGGCAGTGACAACGTGTCCTTGTAGCCCTTTTCCTGAGCGCTCATCGACCTTCCTGTAGCGGTGCACCCCCATCGCCGCAAGCCCTGCGTTCCCCTTGATTACAGGGATTACGGCTGGGTTTTTGACTTTTCCACGGGGATGGAGCAAGCTTCCGCCATGAACATGATCACGGCGCTCCTCGGGGCCACCGGCCTGCTCCTTGTGGTGGCGGTCGTCCTGTCCGTCATGAAGATGAGCAATGCCAGCGAAGAAGCTGAGCTCAAGGAGCTGCGGGCCGAACTGGCCGCCCTGAATGACCAGCAGAGTCGGCTCAACCCTCCTGCTCCGGCCCCCCCGCTTGATCCCGGCCCCACTGCATCCGCGCCGATCACCCCGATTCCTGCCCCAATTTCCCCTTCCTCCTCGAATCCCGGCAATGGGGTGGCCGTCCCGCCCGCAGCGCCCACCCTCCCCTCCACGGTGAGCGAGGTTCCGGCTCCCGGGGAAGGGGCAGTAACCCGCACCCAGCTCGAGGCTGAGCTGGCCAAGGCCGAACGCGAAAACGAACTCCTCAAGGAAGAGGCCAAGCAGGGCCTGATCTCGAAGCCCATGATCGAGGCGGCCAAGAAGCAGAAGGCCCGGGCCTCAACGGTCCGGCAGGCCTGGCTTCAAGCCAAGGTGGTCGAATGGGTGGACAAGCAACCGGACCAGCAGGCGGGCGGCTTCGCCATCATCGAACTCCACCGGGAGATCCAGCCGGGCACCATCCTCGCCATCCGCCGACAAGCGGGAATCTACGGGCAGCTCAAGGTCGCTCACATCTTCGAGCCCGAAAAAACCAAGGCCTCTGCCAACCCCGTAAGAGGCACCTTCCCTGATGGGGCCCCCCCGGTCATCAAACCCGGAGACGAACTGATCCTGCCCCCATTCGGGAACTAGGCAGCCGGGTGGAAGGTTCCCGGTTCATGCCGTGGGACCAGCCAGCTCAGACCTTTGCCTCCCCCAGCCAGCGAAGAAAGGCCTCCTCGTCCGGAGGCATCTTAACCGCCACCTTTTCACGATCGGCCAGGCAGGCCAGGCGCTCCGGAATCTCAACTGCTCCCTCGCCCAGTTCCTCCTCCATCACATCCAGGAACTTGGAGGGATGAGCCGTCTCCAGCACGATCATCTCATCCCCGGGATGATCCGCCCGCCACGCTCCCGCGGCAAGGCAGCCAACCGCGCCGTGAGGTTCGATCACATAGCCGGTGCTGGCCTTGACCTCCCGGATGGCTGCCCGCGTCTGCTCGTCGTCGAAGCGGCAGCCCACGATCCGATCCGCCATCAGGCCGTGCTCATGATGACAAAGATCCAGGAGACGGACAAAGTTGCTTGGCGCACCCACATCCATCGCGTTGGAGATGGTCGGCTGACTGGGTCGTGGCTCATAACTCCCGCTCTCCAGGTAGGCGGGAACCACGTCGTTCACGTTGGTGGCCGCAATGAACTGCCTCACCGGTAACCCCATCAGGTTCGCAAGAAGCCCCGCAGTAAGGTTTCCGAAGTTCCCGCTGGGCACCACGAAGACGGGCTCGGCGCCCTCCGGAAGCTGCCGGGCGGCATGAAAATAGTAGAAGGCCTGTGGGATGAGCCGTGCGATGTTGATCGAGTTGGCGGAAGTCAGGTTCCGCTCCTCCGCCAATTCGCAATGGAGAAAGGCCGCCTTCACCAGGCGCTGGCAATCATCGAATGTTCCTGCCACTTCGAGCGCGGTGATGTTGTCCCCCAGGGTGGTGAGCTGCTTCTCCTGCAGGTCGCTCACCTTGCCACTGGGATAGAGCACCACCACCTTCGTTCCTGGCACGCCATGAAAGGCGCTCGCCACCGCTCCCCCGGTATCCCCCGAGGTGGCTACCAGCACGATGAGATCCCGTTCATCATCGCGCGTGAGCCAGCCCATCAGGCGCGCCATGAATCGTGCTCCGAAGTCCTTGAAGGCGAGGGAGGGCCCATGAAAGAGTTCGAGAACGTGCATCTTCTCCGCGATGGTCACCAGCGGCGCATCAAAATTGACCGCATCCGTCACCATCCTCCGCAGGGGTTTCTCCGGCACCGCTCCTGCAAAGATTGACGAGACAATCCGGTAGCCCAGTTCCGCAAAGGACCACCCACGCCAGTGAGCCCAGAACGCTTCGTCCATCACCGGCACGCTCCCCGGCATGTAAAGCCCGTTGTCGGCAGGCAACGAGCGCAGCACCGCCTCCCGGAGATCGACGGATTCATCCGTCGAACTGGTGCTGTAGAATCGCTGCGCCACGAGGGAAGTTCTCGGTTGTCAGGTGCCGGTTGTCAGTCCCGAATTCGAGCTTCCGCTCACTCTCCCCTGCTCCCCGCTACGCAACCACATGCACTCCGCGCGGGTTGACCATCGACACGTAAACCTGATTCTCAATGGGCACCTCGCTAAATACCCGCGCGATCTCCCCGCCCACGCGCCTGGCCGTTTCCTCTCCTTCACAAAGGGCAAAAACGCTCGGTCCCGCCCCCGAGATGCTGAATCCCAGAGCGCCCGCAGCCATGGCATCGCGTTTGGCCCGGTAAAATTCGGGAATGAGTTTCTGCCGACGCGGCTCCGCAATGACATCATGGATGGAACGGCTGATCAGTTCGTAGTCTTCCTGGATCAATCCACACAACAATCCCCCCAGGTTGCCTACCTGCTGGGTCACATTATCGAGAGGCACCTCCCGGGGCAGAATTTCCCGGGCAACCTTGGTCAGAATCTCGATGTCGGGATGGACAACCGCAGCCCAGAGATTCTCCGGCACGGGCAACTGTGCGATATCGAGTTCCTGATTGGACCGAATGAAGACAATCCCACCCAACAGGCACGGGCCCACATTGTCAGCATGCCAGGCCCCGTCCGCACTCGACTCTCCCGCCATGGCAAAGGGCAGGAGCTGTTTCTTGCTCAGGGGTTCCCCGATCAGCTTGTTCACCGCGTAGGCTCCGGCCACCGCGCTGGCCGCGCTCGAACCCAGGCCGCTGCCGAAGGGCATCTTCTTATGGATCTCCAGTTCGACCCCGCGGTCGAGCATCCCGAGGTGACGGAGAAGATCCAGCGCCGCCACACCCGCGGTATTCTCGGAAACCTCCGTGGGCAGCTTCCCGTTATCTCCGGTGATCTCAACAATGCGCAACCCCGGTTCCGGAGAATGCCGGGCCACAATCTCGTCACCCGGAGCTTCAATGGCGAATCCCAGCACGTCATAGCCACAGGCCACGTTCGCCACCGAGGCGGGGGCAAAGACACGCACTTCCTTGAGCTCTTCCTGGACCATGATTCGTGGGAGGGGCGAAGCTCCTAACAGCTTTCACCTTCCACGACCAGTGATTTGTAGCCACTTTCCGGCTGGGCTGAAAGGCCGCATGCCCCCAGCGGTCCACCAGCTAAAGAAACGGCACCAGGGGGATTCCCTTGCTGTGCTTTCGCTTATACCTGCCGTCCCCTACGCTGAGGCACTCGACCCGCACCCGGGCCAGGCCCCTGCCCTTGAAGCCGAGCTTGCTCGCGGCGCGGGGAGTGACGTCGATGATACGCCCTGCTATGAATGGCCCACGATCGTTGAGGCGCATCTTGATCGATTTACCATTGGCAAGGTTGGTCACTTTCACCTGACACGGCAACGGCAGCGTCTTGTGGGCACCACTCACGGCAAAGCGCCCCACCTTCTCCCCGAGGGAGGTTCTCCCCCTCTTGAAGCCCAGAAAGCTGCTCTCATCATACCATGAGGCTATTCCGGTTTCCTTATAACGCAGCGCCTGCTCCACACTCATGGGATGATAACGCACCCCCCTGATCGTATAGGACCGCGTCATGTAGCCCCTGTAGGCACCTCCCCCGCAGGAGGTCAGCAGAACGGACCCCAGCACCGATACAAGAAACCAGTATTTCCCCATGTCCTCATCCTGACAGAACACGCGCAGCCTGACAATGCTCCCCGCTTTCGGATCGGAGAGGGGGATCAGGGTGCCCCTGCCGATATTTCCGCCCTCGCCGGCCCCCTTGGCTGAAGTCGATGCTACGCTCGACCCGGTAACCCTGTATGGGGTCCACGCAGAAGAATCAACCCTGACAGGGGTGTCGGCCCATCCAGCACGATCACAGCGAACCCACCGTCCAGCGGGCTCTCTGGATCTCTTTCCACGGAGTAATCCGGGCGAAAAAGCCGATCAATCAGCCTGATCCACCTGTCCCTGCTGCTGGATGACGGGAAGAATCCGAGCCACCTTCTCCTTCATCTCCTTGCCAGGCTTGAACTTCACCACGGCGCGGGGCGGGATGGGGACATCCTGCCCCGGGTTCTTCGGGTTGCGGCCCACCTTCGCCTTGGTCTGACGGACTTCAAAGGTCCCAAAATTACGCATCACCACTGTGTTCCCCTGGGCCAGCTCCAATGTGACGGCGTCCAGAGTCTTCTGGACGACGTCGAAAACCTGCTGCTGGGTCAATCCCGTTTCATTGCTGATCCGGACCACTAAATCTCGTTTCGTAATCGTCGACATGGAATAGCTTACGGTTTCTATGGACACCACATCCCGCGCCAATTGTAACGCCAAAACGAGTGACAGATTAGGAGTCATCCTATCTTGCCACCCGTCAACTGATTTGTCGTCTTAAAGTGCAATTTGGCGACTTTGCACAATTCCTGCGCTCCGTGCCTTTCGAGGAAAATCCGACCCGCCTCCAGCACAGGTGGACCAGCCCCCAGAGCCAGGGGGATTTCCCACTGTTCAGCCGCTCGCGCCATCCACCCCACAAAGGCCTCTCGAGCCAGAATGGAAGCGGCGGCGACCGCCACATCACTCTCACCCTTCGTCCGCTGCTGCAGCTCAAGATCCACTCCCTTGCGCTCCAGCGCACGCTGCAGGACGCGCGGGTTCGCAAATTGATCACTCAGGGCACGCGGACAATCCGGCACTCTTTCCGCCAACTCTTCAATGGCTTTGGCGTGACCCCAGGCAAGTAACTCATTCAGGTTAGAAAATCGTTCGTAGAGGTCATTGTAGCGTTCCGGGCCAATCAGGACCACGCACTTCACCACGCCACGCGTCTTGCGGATTACTCCCGCCAGGGCCCGGATTCGATCACTTGAACTCACCCGCTTGGAGTCCATTACACCCGCCTCAATGAGAGATCGGGTGCTCGCCCCGTCGGTGTAGACCCCGGCAATCACGAGGGGGCCAAAGTAGTCCCCCTTGCCGCTCTCATCGATCCCGAAGTGGGGCTGGAACATTTCCGGATTATGAACCTCCTCGTAACCAAGCCGCGCCTCCCCCAGGATCTCCGGCTCCAGAGTGAACTTGACGAAATCCTCGGTCTCCTTCCCCTGCACCAGCACCTTGGGGCCCTTCTCATAAACCGTGATATTGAGCTTCCCCTTGCGCGCCCCGTAATGGGCATAGGGCTTCTCCAGGAATTCAAAGCCTTCACGGTCCAGGATTCCCCGCAACTTTTCCACATCCTCCTCCCCGATCTCCTGCGTGTAGGTCGTTAATGCCACCACGGGACATTTTCCAGGTTCGACCTCTCTTCTGCAATGCCCGATATTCTCCCCGTGCCCAAACCTGTCGCTACCCGACACGCCCTGCGGAACGTCCGGGCCTTCCGCAGTGCACTCCTCCGCTGGTTCGACCAATGTGGCGCAGACTATCCCTGGCGGCGAACCACCGATCCCTACGCCATCCTGGTCTCCGAAGTCATGCTCCAGCAGACCACCATCGGCGCGGTGATCCAGAATCGCCGCTTCGAGCGCTTTCTCGAGGAATTCCCTGACCTGAGAGCCCTCGCCGGGGCCTCCGAGAGCGAACTGCTCCGCAGCTGGGAAGGCCTCGGCTACTACAACCGCGTGCGTAATCTGCAAAAGACCGCCCGCACGATCCTCGAAACCCACGGTGGAGTATTTCCAGTCGACCCCCCGGTTCTGGAATCTCTCCCCGGCATCGGTCGCTACACCGCCGGCGCAGTGGCCAGCTTCGCCTTTGATCATCCCGCGCCGATTGTGGAAGCCAATATCACCCGCGTCCTGAGCCGCCTCTTCAGTTACAGGGAGCCCATCGATACTCCCGGCAGCCGCTCCCAACTCTGGTCCTGGGCAGAAGCCCTGCTCCCTCCCTGTAACGCGCGTGCCTTCAACTCCGCTTTCATGGAACTCGGACAGTCACACTGCTCCCCGCGGTCTCCTCATTGCCCGCAGTGTCCGGTCCACGATTTCTGCACCACCCGGGACCCCTCCACCCTTCCCCTCAAAAAGCCCCGGCGCCCCACCGAGGAAGTTGACGAACATGTTCTCTTCGTGCGCAAGCGCAGCGGTCCCGTCCTCCTCGCCCGGGAAGAGGGCTCCCGCCGCAAGGGCCTGTGGAAGCTGCCCGAACGGAGTCACGATCAGCTGGCAGATTTCCCTCTCCTTGCCACGAGGAGTTACGACATCACCCACCACAAGGTGACCATGCGCATCTACCGCTGCTCCCTCTCCCAGCTTCCTCCCGCCTCCCGTGGCACCACCGAGGAATTCCACTGCTCCAAGGCCCTCCGGAACCTGCCCATGCCCTCCCCCTTTCGGAAGGCCCTCGCCGATCTGCTCTGAACTTCAAGCATCGACCCCGCAACCTGTCCTTTCCCCCGATGTTCTTTCATGTAACACTTAAAGCCCATGAGACTCATCAATTCCGTTGCTAGTTGCCCAACCTGCCACCGTCGCAACTTTCTCCGCAGTGCCCTCGCAGGATCCGCCGCTCTCTTCACCGTGCCCGGTGCCCTGGCAGAGGCCCTCACCCGTACGCCCCGGGACGTGGAGGGGCCCTTCTATCCCGACAACCTTCCCCTGGATACCGACAATGATCTCCTCGTCGTCAACGACAAGATTACTCCCGCAGTAGGTGCTGTAAGCTACCTCGGCGGCGTGGTGATGGACACCAAGGGGCAGCCGCTCCGCAATGCCGTCGTCGAGATCTGGCAGGTAGACAACCAGGGGATCTACCTCCATTCCAAGGCCAACGGACAGGACAAACGGGACCAAAACTTCCAAAGCTATGGACGCTTCCTCACCGGCTCCAGGGGTCATTACCACTTCCGCACCATCAAACCGCCTGCCTATCCCGGACGCACGCCTCACATCCATGTTGCAGTCTCGCACAGGAACAAGCGTATCCTCACCACTCAACTCTACATCGAGGGTGAAAAGCAGAACGCCAGTGACTTCCTCTACAAGCGACTCGGCGGCGGGGATCCCAAGCTGCAGAAACTCGTCACTGTTCCCTTCAACCCGCTCAAGGGATCCAAGGCTGGCGAACTCACCGCCCGACTCGACCTGGTGGTAGGACTCACTCCGGAGGACCCCGGCAAGACCGAACGGGGCAGCCAACCGCGCAGGCAGAAACGCCAGTAATGGCCCCGGACACGGGATGGGCTTGGCCAGGATACCGCCAGATTCAGGAGAGGTATTTGAGCGACCACGAAAGTGCTGGATTCACTGCTTCTCCCTGAAAGGGCGCAGGTAGTTTACATCGAAATGTTTCGCGCAGATCTATTGCTCATGAAGAGTTGAGAGAGAACCCCGACAGGACAAACCGGGCGGCCCGGAACCTTGTAACCCTCTCCCCAACCCTCCACCCCTTTCTCTCGTGAGAGCGCTGATCAAGAAAGCCTTTCTCCTTGGAGCCGGTCTGGGCACGCGTCTGCGTCCGCTCACCGATATTCTTCCCAAACCGCTCATCCCGGTCTTTCACCGGCCCCTGATAGAGCACCTTCTCGACCACTGCCTGGCCTCCGGGATCGAGGAGTTCGCCATCAACACTCACCACCTGCCCGGGAAATGGGAGGAAGCATTCCCCGACGGGGCCTATCGAGGTGCACCCCTCACCTTCTTTCACGAACCGGTCCTTCTCGAAACCGGAGGGGGGCTCAGGAACATCGAATCCTGGATCGAGGCCGAACCGTTCCTCGTCTGCAACGGCGACATCCTGACCACCCTGGAAATCGATCGCCTCATCGATACTCACGTCCGCTCCGGTCGAACCGCCACCATGGGACTGCGCTCAACCGGACACGAACCCCATATTGCGATCGAAGGCGAGCGTATCGTGGACATCAAGAACATGCTCGGCATGGCCCCTGGAACGCATCAGTTCGCCTGCGTCTACTGTGCCCAGCCCGAATTACTCCAGCGCATCCCCCCCGCCGAAAAAATCTCCATCATCCCCACCTTCCTGGACCTCATTCGCGACGGCGAATTGGGCGCCTCCTTTCACGACGAGGGGATCTGGCTCGATCTGGGCACCCGCGAATCCTATCTCGATGCCCACCACCACGGAGAGTTGGGTGAGCTGCGCCACCCCGAGGCTCACATTGACCCCACGGCCATGGTGGAGGCCTCCGCAGTCGGCCCGGGTGCTTCCATCGGGGCCGATGCCACCATCCTGTCCTCCGTTCTCTGGCCCGGCGCCAAAATCGAGGAGGGTGCGCAATTGACAAACTGCATCGTCTATTCGTCCACTCCCGCCACCGGCGCCCAACACAACGTCGATCTCTGATACCAGCTCCCCCTCAAACCGCACCAGCCCGGGGTCCGGAACCATCATCCGGCATTCCATCTCAACTCCACTCCATCATTCCAACCTGACGGCGACGGGGACGTCGCCGTCCACCAGCCTTCCCCTCATGGCCGCCGATACCCTGCTCACCGCGGTTCGCGCTCACCTCAAGCTCGATCCGAACCACGCCGTCATCCTGGAGCCCATCAAACGTGGAGCATCAGGGCGCACCATCGTTCGTCTCAAGGCGGAGGGGCACCCCGCCTTCATCGGCATCCACTACACGCTCGACCGCAAGGACAACCGCTATTTCCTCCCCGTCGCCCGCTTTCTCAGGAAGAACCGTATCAACGTCCCCGAAGTCCTCTATGACAATCCAGGGCGCAACATCGCCCTGGTGGAAGACCTGGGCGAAGACGACCTTCTCTCCCTTGCGGACCAGCCGTGGGATCTGCGCGAGCCCTACTACCGCAGCGTGCTCGAACAACTCGACCGCCTTTTCTACACCCGTCCGCCCAAAGACCTCGAACTCTCCCCTGCCTTCGGGCCTGAAACCTATGCCTGGGAACAGGATTACTTCATCGAAAACCTGGTGGAGAAGCACCTCGGCCTCGACGGCACCGAGCTCCGCAACAACGAAGATCTCATCCGGCTGCGCGAGAACCTCGGTTCTTCTCACCGCAATCTCGTCCATCGCGATTTTCAGTCCCAGAACATCATCCTCCACGACGGCAAGGCCTGGCTCATCGACTTCCAGGGCCTGCGCCTGGGCCGCCAGGAATACGACCTCGCTTCCCTTCTCTACGATCCCTACCTCGATCACTCCGAGGAAGAGCAGGAAAAACTCCTCGATCTCTGGGAGGACATCACCGAGGAGCGCCCCGTCCCCGAGCTCCTGCGCGACTGCGCCACCCAGCGCCTCATGCAGGCTCTCGGGGCCTACGCCAACATCCTGCACGAACAGCACATCGACTGGTATGCCCAGCACATACCCCCCGGAGCAAAGCTCCTCCTCTCTCAGGTCCAAAATACCATGCTCGAGGGCCCCCTGCGCCCGGTCCTGGAGAAAGCCATGGAGGAATAGAATTTCGTTTTCCGCATTCAGTCGTCACCCTGCCCGCTCCCTCCTCTCCACCGAACCCGGCGTCCTGAACACCGACCCCTCCCATGACTCCCTGGCTCGTTCGCCTCATTCTCGCCCTCCTCGCCCTTGAGGCCGGGGTGTGCGTGGCCTTTCTGGCGGACGACTGGAAACCGCTGCGTGAAAAAGAGGATGCCCTCTTCGAACGACTCCTCACCAAGTCCCGCGAAGGGGATGAATTTGTAATCGACGCATCAGAGCCGGCCCCACGCGTCCGCCTCGTCCGGCCTCTCGTCGAGGGCACGGCCCAGCCTTACCTTCACGTCAAAATCGACGAGAAGGCCGCGGAGGATCTCCATTACCCTCTGGAGCCGGAGGACTGGTGGGGCCTCCTCAACCACATGCACGACGTCGGCTGCCGCGTGGCCGCCATCGAGGAACCCCTCACCTGGGAAGGGGAAGGGATCGCCCACCTCGGCCGTCTCGCCAGCCTCAACACGGCTCTTTCCCGGTTCGAAACAGTCATCCTCACCGTCGATCTCCACCGCCCCTCCAAGGGCCAGCCGATCCCCACCTACCTGCAGGCGTGCGCTATCCCACTCTCCAACGTGACCGGCGAAACCGGTCGACTCGTCAGAGTCAATCGCGTCCTCCTCCCGCCCTCCGCCACCCCGGCGCCCAACGTCCAGTTCTCCTTCCGAACGCAGGAGAGCATCGAAGAGGCCCGGCCCGAAATCCTGCGCTGGGATGACTATCTCATCCCCTCCTTCCCCCTCGCAGTGGCCATGGCGCAGGCCAACGTCTCGCCCGACCAGGTTCACATCCAGCTCGGTCATCACATCCGACTGGGCGACGGTCCCATCATTCCCATCAATGAGATTGGCGAGTTGCAGATCGAACTCATCGAAGACCCCGCCTACATCGAACGCCTCGCCATCGAAGCCTACAGCCCCAGCCAGATCGGAGACACCCACGAGGCGATCAAGGAAAAGACCACTACCATCCCCCGTTGTGTTCTCTTTACCGATGCCAGCCGCGACAATCCCTCTCCCTGGAGAAAAAGCCTTCACCTGCAGAAGATCATCAGCTCCCTGGATGTGCTTCCCCGTCCCGAGGGCGTGGAGACCCATCAACGTCTGAGCGTGATGGATGAAGTCGCCCTCCTCGGCACTATCGCCGTGATTGCAGCCCTCCTGCTCGGCCTGCCGGGTTTCTTCCGTCACCTTTCCTACTTCGCCCTGCTGATCGCTCTTCCCTCCCTTCTTGTCGCCCTCTACCTCGGTTCGCAGAAGTGGACCCCCTTCGCCCCCGCAGTCGCCACCGTGCTGACGGGCTGGATCCTGGCCACCCGCATGGCCCGCTACCTCCCCGGACGCGGCCCCCGGGATCCGGACCGGAATGCCGAGTCTGCCCCGGCTCCCGCGACCGATTAGGGCCTCTTAATGCATTTTCCACTTTCCGCCCGGGCGAGCCGCCCCTAAGTCCTTCTTTCCCATACCTCCGTTTCCCGATTTGTCCTGCCCGCGCCCAGCACCGGCGGGACCAACCATTTTACCGGTCTCCTTTCTTTGACCACCAAAGACAAAGCCTCCATCCTGGTTGAAGCCCTGCCCTACCTGCAGCGCTTCCGGGGGAAGACGTTCCTCATCAAGATCGGGGGATCCGTCATGGACGATCCCGACCTCCTGAGCTCCCTCATGTGCGACATCGTCTTCCTCGAGGTGGCCGGCATCAATCCCGTCCTCGTCCATGGAGGAGGGAAGGCGATCTCAGCCGCCATGGAGACAGCCGGACTCGAGGCCAGATTCCTGGGAGGGCTCCGCGTCACCAGCCCCGAAGCAATCGCCACCGTGGAGGAAACCCTGGGCAACACCATCAACCCCGAACTCGTCGACCTCATCAACCGGCAGGGAGGACGCGCCACCGGCATTCCCGGAACCGGTGTCTTCCAGGCCAGGCGCATCCAGGGAGAGGGAGAAGATGGAGACCCTGTCGATATCGGGCGGGTGGGAGAGGTCGAGTCCTGCCACACCGACGATGTCCTCTACGCCACCACCTCCGAGATTGTCCCGGTCGTTTCACCCCTCGGCCGGGAAATCGACACCGGCAAGACCCTCAACATCAACGCCGATCTTGCCGCGGCGGCTCTCGCCTGCACCCTGCAGCCCGCCAAGCTGGTCTACGTTTCGGATGTCCCCGGCCTCCTCGCCGACCCCGGGGACCCCGCCAGCCTCATCCCCTCCGTCACTCCCGGGGCGGCAGAGGGCCTCATCGATTCCGGCATCATCTCCGGTGGCATGATCCCGAAGATCCGTTCCGCCATCGGAGCCCTGCAGGCGGGTGTCGACAAGGTCCACTTCGTTGACGGACGCGTCCCGCGTACCATCCTGCTGGAGATCTTCACTCCCGAAGGAATCGGGACGGAAATCACGCGGTAGCGTCGCGGCGCCCTTCACGAACCGCGCCAGCTCCACAATTCCTGACCTTCGACCCACTCGCCTCATGACCACAGCCGACAAACTCGCTCACTACGTCCTCCCGACCTACGCCCAGTTCCCGGTGGCACCGGTGAGGGGCGAGGGAACACTCCTCTGGGACGAAAACGGAAAGCGCTATCTCGACTTCTGCTCCGGGCTTGCCACCTGCACCCTGGGACACGGCGAAAACTCCCTCTCGCGCGCCATTGCCAGACAAGCCAGGGAGCTGATCCACTGCTGCAACCTCTACCAGATCGACAAGCAGGCAGACCTCGCCAAGTGCCTGGTCGAAGAGTGCCTCAACCTGCCCGGGCGCGTCTTCTTCAGCAACTCGGGAGCGGAATCCAACGATGGCCTCATCAAACTGGCGCGCCGCTTCGGTCATGCCCGCCCCGATGCCGAAGGCCGGGCGCGCTACGAAGTGATCACCTTCCACCGATCCTTTCATGGGCGCACCCTCGGGGGCATCGCCGCCACCGGTCAGGACAAGGTCAAGAAGGGATTTGATCCCCTCCTTCCCGGCTTCCGCCATCTCGAACTGAACGACCTCGACTCCCTGGCCTCCAGCATCCAGCCCGAAACCTGCGCGATCCTCCTGGAACCGATCCAGGGCGAAGGAGGCATTCACCTTGCTACAGGAGAGTTCCTGCAGGGGATCAGGGAGCTTTGCCGGGAGCATAACCTCCTTCTCCTGCTCGACGAGATCCAGTGCGGCCTCGGACGCACGGGCGAGATGGCAGGCTGGCGCACCATCGAGCCCGGCCTCGTCCCCGACGCAGTCTCCTGGGCCAAGGGCCTGGGAGGCGGATTTCCCATCGGGGCGTTCTGGATTTCCGAGCGCATCGTGACCGGCGACAGGCCTCTCTTCGACCTGATGGGAACTGGTTCTCACGGCTCCACTTTCGGCGGAAATCCCCTTGCCTGCGCTGCCGGTCTCACCGTTCTCCGTGAAGTTCTCGACCAGGAACTGCCCCAGCGTGCGCTTGAGCACGAGAAGAACATTCGCGAAACGATTGCGGGCTGGCATCATCCCGCCATCACGGAGGTGCGCGGAAAGGGGCTCCTCCTCGGGATCGGACTCAACCCCGGAGCCCTCAGGACCCCTGAAAACGATGATGCCTCCATCCATTTCTCAAGACAACTGGCCAGTGCGGGCCTCCTCTCCCCACCCGCCGGATCCGACACCGTGAGGCTCATGCCACCCCTTACGGTCTCCCCTGCGGAAATCGATGAAGCTCTCGAAATCTTCCGTCAAACCCTCACCAGGGTTTGTGCCTGAGAAAGCGGATTTTTCCCCGCTTTCCTTGCCTCCCACCTGATTCCCCGGCAAACTCCCCTCTTTCCCGTCTCCAGACAGGCATCCTTGGCCCTGTAGTCGATCCCCACCAACCCCGAATACTCAGATTACATGGAACACCTTCTCTCCATTGAGGCGATGTATCCGCAGAACATGGTCAAGTATATCGACCATGCGGTAACCCTCAAGACTCGCCGGGGCCAACACGAGGAGTTCCCGCTGGAGGGACAGGTCTGGGCTCTCCTGTTCTCCAAGTCCTCCACCCGCACGCGGGTTTCCTTCGAAGTGGGCATCCGCGAACTGGGGGGCTCTCCTCTCTTCCTCAGCTCCAATGATATTCAGCTGGGCCGCGGTGAACCGATCAAGGACACGGCCCGCGTCCTCGGGCGCCTGGTGCATGGAGCGATCATCCGCACCTTTGCCCAAAGCGATGTGGAAGAGTTTGCTGACTACTCCGGCATCCCCACCATCAACGCCCTTACCGACGACGAACACCCCTGCCAGATCCTCGCTGATCTCCTCACTATCCGGGAGAAACTGGGTGGCTGGGACGGCCGGAAGATCGCCTTCGTGGGAGATGGCGGCAACAACATGGCACGCTCGTGGTGCTGGGCTGCCAAGCACCTCGGCTTCTCGCTGACAATCGGCTCACCTGAATCTTGCCAACCTCCGCCCGACTTCCTCGGCAGGCTCGACACCTCTAACATCACCATCACTTCCGATCCCGCCGAAGCCATCGCGGATGCCGATGTGGTCAACACCGACGTCTGGCTCTCGATGGGCCAGGAAGGACAGACCGACAAGGAAGCGCAGTTCGGTTCCTACCAGGTCAACAGTGCTTTGCTCAAGGGCGCCGCCCCGAACCATATCGTCCTCCACTGCCTCCCTGCCTACCGCGGGAAGGAGATCAGCGAAGACGTCCTTGAGCAACACGCCGACACCATCTTCCAGCAGGCGGAAAACCGCCTCCACATCCAGAAAGGCATCATGGCTCGCATGGCCAAGCACCGCATCCTTTGATCAGAGCCTGGCCGACAAGACCGCCCACGCCATCCGCCGCGACGGATCCGGAAGGCGCCCGCCTCCTTTCCCCGGACCCCGATGACCGGGCGATCAGGCGCCTGCCACGCCCCCGGCAGCTTGCAGATGAAATCATCCTTCCCGGCCTGAAGACGGCTCTTCCGGCCCCCAATCACTTCATTTGTCGTGCTATTGGACTGAAATCACGCTTTCTTCCCTCGCATCTTCGCCCCCCAGGCGGGCAAAAGTCCCCCGCGATAATCGTCTCCCGGATAGGATGTCCATCGAACTGACCAGGAACTTCTCCATCATCGCCCACATCGATCATGGGAAAACGACCCTTTCCGATCGTCTTCTCGAGCGCACCCAGACGATTTCGGAGCGGGAGAAGCAGGATCAACTCCTCGATTCCATGGACCTTGAACGCGAACGCGGAATCACGATCAAGTCGCACCCGGTAACCATGTATTACCAGCCCCGCAGCGGGGAGCGCATCAAGCTCAACCTTCTCGACACCCCGGGCCATGTTGACTTTTCCTACGAGGTTTCGCGCAGCCTCGCGGCCTGCGAAGGTGCTCTCCTGCTGATCGATGCCGCCCAGGGAGTGGAGGCTCAAACCGTCGCCAACGTCAATCTCGCGATGGAACAGGACCTCGTCATCATCCCGGTCATCAACAAGATCGACCTTCCGGCTGCCGATATCGAAAAATGCAAGAAACAGCTGGAGGATATTCTGGCGATCCCGGCCGAGGACGCCATCCCGGCTTCCGCCAAGGAAGGGATCGGAATCGAGGAGATCCTTGAAGCTGTCGTGGAGCGCATCCCGGCACCTTCGGGAAAGGAGGACAAGCTTCTTCGCGCCACGGTTTTCGATTCGATCTACGACTCTTTCCGCGGGGTGGTGTCCTACGTGCGTCTCATCTCCGGGTCCATGAAGCGCGGCACGCGCATCAAGCTCTTCGCAACCGAAAAGACCTACGAGGTCAAGGAAGTCGGTCACTTCACCCCCAAGATGACCAAGGTGGACACGCTGGAAGCAGGCGACGTGGGTTACGTTATCGCCAATATGAAGTCCGCCAGCGAGGTGAAGATCGGGGACACCATAACGGACAGCGTGCACCCCTGCCCGCAACCCCTGCCCGGCTTCAAGGAAGTACGACCCATGGTCTTCTCCGGGGTCTATCCGGTCGATTCCTCCGATTATGAGGCGCTCAAGGCCGCCATGGGCAAGCTCCAGATCAACGACGCGGCCTTCACCTTCCAGCAGGAGAGTTCGGTTGCGCTGGGCTTCGGCTTCCGCTGCGGATTCCTCGGCCTCCTTCACATGGAGATCGTCCAGGAAAGACTCCGTCGCGAGTTCAACATGGATGTTATCTCAACTTACCCGTCCGTCATTTATGAAGTCAGCAAGACGAACGGCGAACAACTCCTCGTCGACAATCCCTGCCTCCTGCCCGACCTCTCCGAAGTCGATGAGATACGGGAGCCCATGGTGAAGGTCTTCATCATGACGCCCTCCGAGTATATCGGGGACATGATGGCACTCGTGATGGAAAAGAGGGGCAGTGTCGATCATACCGAAACGGTAGACGAATCCCGTGTCATACTGCATGCCGTTCTCCCCCTCTCAGAGATTCTGGTTGATTTCAACGACCGCCTCAAATCCGCCACGCGCGGCTACGGCTCGATGGACTACGAGCATCACACCTATCAACCCGCTCACCTCGTCAAGATGGACATGCTTATCGCGGGGGAATCCGTGGACGCCTTCTCCACCATCGTGCATCACGAAAAAGCCCCTGCCTACGGACGCCGCCTGGCCGAGAAACTGAAAGATGTCATCCCACCCCAGCTTTTTACGGTCGCCATTCAGGCCGTTCTCGGGGGCAAGATCATCGCCCGGGAGACCATTCGTCCCATGCGCAAGAACGTAACCGCCAAGTGCTACGGCGGCGACATCTCCCGCAAGCGCAAGCTCCTCGAGAAGCAGAAGAAGGGAAAGGCCAAGATGAAGGCCATCGGCAAGGTCAACATCCCACAGGATGCCTTCATCCGCGTCCTGAAGAGTGGCGATTGATCGACCCGGAGGAATCGCTCTCACCCTCATCAGACCCGCTTTCGCCGGGACCGCCTGTTCGCTTGCTCGAACGTCGAATCAAAGTTGCGCAGACGATGTCCCCTGCAGGTTGTTCATTCCCTGGCCCTGATCCGATCCCCGGAATCACAATGCTCATCAGATCCCATCATCCCTCCTGCCGTTCACGGTATTCCGACTCTTCCCCTTGCCCCGGATCGGTCCCCGTGCTAGCTAGCGCGACCTTGCGGGACTTCTTCGTCACGATCCTCGCCTTGCTTGCCTGTGGTGCTGTCTGTGCCCAGAGCCGCCTGACGCCCCCTGCGCAAAACAACGCGGAACCCGCCACGCCCGGGGAGGGAGCCCACCGCTCCCCCGGGAAGCATCTGGCCGCTGCGGAGAAATCGCGCAAAGCCTACCTCACCTTCCAGATCAGACGGGCCGGCCTCTCCGCCGACGACCTGATCACCTATCGCGGATTCTACATCTCGAAAGACGGACTGGCCGTCGCCCCGCTGCAGGCCTTCGACAGCGGAGATTTCATGGCCCGGAACGAAACCGATGGCAGCGAAGTCAAGGTAGTGGGTCTGATCTCGGTGGAAGCCGACTACGGATTCGCGATCATGCGCACGGATCAGAAGGAACGGCCCTTCCTCAGGTTCTCACCGACCAGGACCCCGGTCGGTGCCCGTATTGCCATTCCCCGGCCCAAACAGAATGGCGGGAGCGTTACCGCTCCCGTTCTGGCGCGCCGCAAGGCGCCCCTTTCCCGTGCCCAGAAGTATCTCGAAGTGCTCAGCCTGGGTGTCAATTTCGGGGAACACGGCATTCTTCACGTGCCCGCCGGCACCCCCGTCCTGAACCAGGAGGGCGAGGTTGCCGGCTGCCTCTATCAACCCACCATCAATTCCCGGCAACGCTTTCTCCTTGCCGCTCCCGTCTCCGCCATCGCCCTGAAATCTCCCGTTGACCCCAGGACGGCGCCCATCATCCCCTTCCCCCTTCCCCCCGGATTCCAACCAGCCGATCCCCTCGCCCTCGACGCCGCCTACCTGCTGGGACGCGATGCCCAGCTCGCGGGCGAAGTGGTGCAGGCGGAGCAACTGCTGCGCAAGGCCCTCGCCAGGCACCCCCAGAGCGCGGTGGGCTGGCAACGCCTCGGTCTCGTGCTCCGCGACCGTAACAGGGGCGAGGAAGCGATGAAGGCGTTCCAGAATGCTGCCGACTACGGCAATAACCTGGGCTCTTTCCTCCTCAATCAGGCCGATCAACTCAGTCTCATGGGCAAGCTGGAGGAGGCCACCGCCCTCCTCGCTGAATCCTGCAAGACCACACCCTTCGACTATGATCTGCATCGCGCCTACGCGGTGGCTTTGCGCGCGCTAAAGGACGAGACATCCGCCGAAAAACACCTCAGGATAGCCACCGTGCTTGCTCCCGATTCCCTGCGTTGCTGGAATCTCCTCTCAAAATGCCTCGCCAGGCAAGGCAAGTGGCCCAGTGAAAAGAAGGCTTCCGACAAAATCTACGAACTGGAGAGCCTTTACCGCCCCCGCTGATCGCAACCCCTTCAAAGTTTCTTACCCATGTTTGCTCCCCGCTGGAAAAAAGAATCCAGGCTCCTCTACAAGGGCGCCAAGAAGTTCCTCAATTACAAACGCGATCTCCTCACGGAGGAAAAGGTGGCGAACATCGGGGAGACCCGCGCCAAGTTGCTCGAAGCAATCAAGGCGGGAGACCGCGACAAGGTGAAGGAGGCCGAGAAACTCGTCGCCAAGGCCTGCGAGAACGCCCTCCCACGCTATCGCCGACCCAATGCCCTGGAGGAGAACATAGAGGTCTTCTTTGTCGCCATCGTCATCGCGTTGGGCATTCGCGCCTACTTCCTCCAGCCTTTCCGCATTCCCACCGGATCGATGCGGCCAACCTTGAACGGCATTATTGGCGAACCGCTGGCACAAGAGAAGTTTCCCGCCTTCCCGGTCAAGGCCTGGCAGGCCGTCGCTGGCGGCCGAAAGTACATCTACAAACGCCTGAGCAGCGAGGAGGAGCGCTACATTCTCCCCCATCCCACCAGTAGATCCCCTCAGGGAGCTCCCATCCCCTGGATCGAGCAGAGGCAGAAGTGGCAATTCTTCACCGAGACCACCATCCACTTCGAGGACGGGGCGGTAGTCAAGCTGAAGGCTCCCAGGAGTGCTCTTGAGAACATGGGAGCGCTCGACAAGGAGCACCTGAAGCACAACATGGACGGATCACGATGGTGGCTCGTTCCCAACACCATTGCCTCCGGCTATACCACCAGCGGGGACCTCGTGCTCGTCGACAAGGTCTCCTACAATTTCCGCCGGCCAAGACGTGGCGAAGTCTTCGTCTTCGACACTCGCGGTATCAAGGGCATCCAGGAGCGCTCCGACAATCCTCAGGGTGCCGGCTCGCACTACATCAAACGGCTCGTGGGCGTGCCCGGCGACAACCTCCAGATCGTGGGAAGCGATCTCTACATCGACGACAACCCGGCCGGGGAGAAGAAAATCCGCCAGGTCATGAGAGGAGAGGGATCGCACGAGAACTGGCCTGGTTACCAACTGGCCGCCAGTGAGGGCCGCATCGGATGGCAGCGTTTTCTCGACGATCCCGAGGATGTCCTGGCGCTGAAAAGCAGGGAAGACCAGCTCAAGGCAGGCATGGACCCGATCGAGGCCACTCTTCGCCGCGAATACGCCGCCATGGGTGACAATACCAGGAACTCCCTCGACTCCCGCTACTGGGGACAGGTGCGGGAATATAACCTTGTGGGTCCCGCTCTCCTCGCCCTCTGGCCCTTCGGCTCCGGCCACTGGGGACTGATAAAATAGACCCTCGCCCAATTCCAGGGAATCGGATCGTTCCATCTTCAGACCTGCGATCCCGACCATTTGAACCCCCCTTCTCATGTTCTCCGCCCGCTGGAAAAAAGAAGCGAAGCTTCTCTGCAAGGGGGCCCGCAAGTTTCTCAACTACAAGCGGGACCTCCTGACGGAAGAGAAAATCGCCCGCATTCAGGACGCCCGCGCCCAACTGCGCGCCGCCATCAGGGATCATGACCGGGAAGCAGTGAACGCTGCTGAGCAGCTCCTCACCCGGTCCTGCGAACAGGCTCTCCCCGGTTACCGCCGGTCCGGCGTCATCCCCGAGAACATCGAGGTCCTTTTTGTGGCCATTGTCATCGCGCTGGGAATCCGCGCCTACTTTGTCCAGCCCTTCCGCATCCCCACTGGTTCGATGCAGCCCACTCTCAACGGTATCGTCGGTCACAGGCTCTCCGGGGAGCAATTTCCCTCCTTTCCCGTAAAGGCCTGGCAGGCCGTGATAAACGGACGGAGGTATATTCACCGCGAGATGAACAGCTCGCCATCGGAAAGACGTTACCTTCTGCCGCACCCCGACAATGGGGCCGGGGATTTCAATGCCTGGATCACCGAAGGCCAGCGCCTGCAGTTTTTTACCGTCACCGGACTGCACTTCGAGGATGGCGAGGTTATCACCCTCCCTGCCCCCCGCAGCGCCCTCCAGCAGATCGGTCTCAGGATCGAGACGGACTACGAACGCCAGCTCTCCTACATCCCACCCGCCACCAGGGTGTCCGGATACACCACTACCGGTGATCTCGTCCTCGTCGACAAGGTCTCCTACAATTTCCGACGACCCAGACGGGGCGAGGTCTTCGTCTTCGACACCCGGGGCATTGAGGGCATCCATCTGCGGAGCCAGCGCGAGCAGGGAGCGGGATCCCACTACATCAAACGTCTCGCCGCGGTACCAGGGGACAAGGTTCACATCGAAGAGCCTGTCCTCATGATCAATGATCAGCCTGCCAGCGAGACCTCCCTCCGCATGGTGGGAAACCGCGAGGGCATCTACGCTGGACCGGTTGGCGTCGGCTACCAGCCCACGAGAAACTATCGCGACATTCTTCCCCAGTTCATCCGAAAACAGGATGATGCCGTCCACCTGCAGGATCGTGAAGATCTCCTGGTCCAGGGACGAACAGGAGTGGACCTCGCCCTCCAGCGGGGTTACTTCGCCCTCGGCGACAATACCGATAATTCCCTGGACTCCCGCTACTGGGGACCGGTCCGGGAATACAATCTCGTCGGACCCGCTCTCGTTTCGCTCTGGCCCTTCACCACCGGGCACTGGGGGTTGATCAAATGAAAAGCGCATCCGCGATGAGCGAAACGGCAGAAATCACCCGCCGCGCCAAGTCCAACCTGGCCTTTGCCTTCCTGTGTGTCCCGCGCGAACGCCGCGCCGATCTCAATACCTTCTACGCCTTCTGCCGGGTTGTCGACGACATCGCTGACGACACCACCATCCCGACCGAAGAAAAGCGGGCCGCTCTGGGGGCCTGGAAGGAAGCCCTCGAACGAAGCGACAATCCCGATGGCAGCCTTGAATCCGAGGTCGTGGCCATGCGTGATCGCCACTCCATCGATTCAGAACTCATGCAGGAGATCATCCGCGGGTGTGAATCCGACCTTACTCCCCAGCATTTCGAAACCTGGGACGATCTCCAGAATTATTCCTACCGGGTCGCCTCCACGGTCGGCCTCATCCTGCTTCCCCTCTTCGGTGCAAGCGAGGAAGCTCGTGACTACGGCATCAGTCTCGGCCACTCCCTGCAGCTCACCAATATCCTTCGCGATATCGGAGAGGATCTCGACAACGGACTGCGCATCTACCTCCCTCTCTCCGACCTCCACCGCTTCCAGTATACCGAACGCGACCTCATGGACCGCGTCCACGACGATCGCTTCCTCGCCCTCATGAACTTCGAAGCGGAGCGGGTGGAGCGCCTTTTCGAGGAAACCGTGAATTTGCTGCCTCCCGCCGACCGCCGGGCCCTTCGCGCCGCCGAGGTCATGCGCAAGATCTACCACGCTCTCCTGAAGCGCATGCGTGGCGACCAGTTCCACGTCTTCGACCGGCGCTACCGCATCTCCAGCTTCCGCAAATTCAGCATCCTGCTCCGTCAGTTTATCTGCTGAAAGGCAATTAAGGGTGGTTCCGATTTCCATCTGCGACTATGATCCGTGGATCGATGGTAATTCAATCATCGCCTGAGTCATGATCTCCCCGAGAATTCCATTGCGGCGCTGCATCCCGGCCGGCCTGGCTGCAGTCTCACTGCTAATCCTGTGTTCCTGCCCAGAGGATCAGAACCAGGGGACGGGGATCGGAACCGTGCAAAAAAAACTGGTCCGCCCGGCCCCAAAGCCCCGCCCCGACAGCTACAAAAAGGGCTACAAGACCGAGAATCCCCAGCAGATCATCAGCCCCTATCCGCCCCACAACCTGATCGATATCAGCAAGAACCCCAAAACCGGCGAACCCTTCCGGAAGGGAGACTTCGCCAAGGATCCCAGCAACGGGCAGATCTTCCGGATCCCGTAACCGGGTTGCCCGGTCATCCGGATTTCCATCACCGCGCTCTCCAGCAAGAGTGCGGTTTTCTTTTCCCGCGCCGCCCCCCGGGAACCGGCAACCCGGGACTGACACGCCACCTCAGGTCTCCCCCCGCTCCTCCTTCTCCAACTCGATACGATCGGCCAGGTTCCGTGCCTTCACCCTGCGGTTCCGCTTGGCCCAGCGCTCCGTGGTCATGCGGCGTTTCCTGCGCCTCCTGTTGAGTTCCTCGATCTCTTCCTCCAATCGCAGATAACTCTGGTAGCGCTTCGGATCGATCCTCCCTCCTTCCACTGCGGTCTCAATGGCACAGCCGGCATCCTTCTGGTGCTTGCAATCGGCAAAGCGACATTGAGTCGCCAGTTCCTCCACGTCCGCAAAGCTCTCGCGCAGGGTCGCTTCGTCGGTCCACATCTGGATCTCACGCACCCCCGGATTATCGATGAGAAGTCCGCCTTCCGGCAGCACTATCAACTCACGGTGGGTGGTGGTGTGCCGGCCCCTTCCCGTGACTTCATTGACCTCACTGGTGTCCTGCCACTCCCCTCCCAGCAACTGGTTCACCAGAGTCGACTTGCCTACTCCGCTGGAACCCATCAGGGTGATCGTCACCCCGGGCCGCAGGTAACTCTGCAGGACTTCGAGACCCTGCGATTCCAGAGCACTCGTGACGTGGATCCCGGCCACTTCGCTCAACTCCCTCACCTCGCCTGCTGCAGCGGCACAGTGCCCCTCTGAAAAAAGGTCGGCCTTGTTCAGCAGGATCACCGGCCTGGCCCCGCATCGCTCGATCAGCATCAGATAACGCTCGATACGGCGGGGGCTGTAGTCCGGCCCCGGATCGGTCACCACCACCACAATATCCACATTTGCCGCCATCACCTGCTCCTGGGCACTCTTCCCGGGCATCTTCCGGGAAAAGCGGGAGAACCGCGAAAGACGCCCGCGGATGACCACCTCGTCACCTTCTTCTCCTCGGTCCAACACCACCCAGTCGCCCACCGCTGGCAGGTCCGCATCCGTCTCCGCTTCATGCCAGACCTTTCCCCCGAGGACACAGTCGATCTCCTCCCCTCCCTCCAGCAGTGCACTGAAGTTGATCTTCGTTTCCCGGATCAACCGACCGGGGACGAATCCCTGCCCGGTCCAGGACGCAAACTCCCCGGCAAAGAACTTGTTCCAGCCCAGGTCTTCCAGCGTCATTCCTCCGCAAGGTTCATCCGGATTCGGGACGCTGGAAACCGAAATCTTCAGCGAAGGCGATTGCAATCGCACCTGACACAACATAGCCCATGGCGAACAGGCATGCGCGCATTGCTCAAAACCCGGCCCGAACCGGGACTCGAACTCCTCGATGTCCCGGTCCCCGACATCGGCCCCATGGATGTGCTCATCCGCATTTCCAGGACTGCCATCTGTGGAACCGATCTCCACATCTGGAACTGGGATTCATGGGCAGGAAAAACCATCCCCATCCCCATGACGGTGGGCCACGAGTACTGTGGCTACGTGGAGAAAACCGGATCGGGCGTAACCGATCTGGTCCCCGGTGACTACGTCTCTGGTGAGGGGCACCTCGTGTGCGGACGCTGCCGGAACTGCCTCGCCGGGCGCCGCCACCTCTGCCCCAACACCGAGGGCGTGGGGGTAAACCGGCCCGGAGCCTTCGCCGAGTTCCTCTCCCTCCCCTACCGCAACGTCTACAAGCTCGACCCCGCCATCCCCGAGAACCTGGCCGCCATCTTCGATCCTCTCGGAAATGCGGTTCATACCGCCCTCTCCTGGGACCTCGTCGCCGAGGACGTCCTCATCACCGGCGCCGGGCCCATCGGCTGCATGGCTGCCGCCGTCTGCCGGTTCGCCGGTGCCCGCCACGTGGTGGTGACCGACCCCAATCCCTTCCGCCTCGATCTCGCCAGGCAATTGGGGGCCACCCGCACCATTAATATCGATCAGGAGTCGCTGGCTGATGTGAAGGATGAACTCGACATGAAGGAGGGATTCGACATCGGACTCGAAATGTCCGGACACCCTTCCGGACTGGCCGACATTCTGGAACACTCCTCGCATGGTGCCCGTATCTCCCTCCTTGGTATCTTTCCCGACAAGTTTGAGATCGACTTTGACAAGGTCATCTTCAAGGGGCTCATCCTGAAAGGCATCTATGGTCGCGAAATGTTCGAGACCTGGTACAAGATGAGTTCCATGATCCGCGCCGGCCTGGATCCCACCGCCGTGATCACCCACGAGTTTCCCGTGGCCGATTTCGAGGAGGCCTTTCAAACCATGCTCTCCGGAAAGAGCGGAAAGATCGTCCTCAACTGGTCCTGAACGGCCCGGCCCAACCGGGCCCACAACGCTCCGCAGTTAGAGGTTCAACTGCCCAGCCAGTCCCGCCTGACGGAAGCGGTTTTCTCTCTGGTTTGACTGTATTTCTGGCCATAATTCCCCGTTTTTGCTCGGAAATGATCACATTTTGCTCATTTTGGCGCATAGTGTTCAATCAACTTCCAGGGCGGCGCGGCAGCCTTTACCGGCGCCTCGTCATTCCGCTCTCCGCCTTCGTGCTCCTGGCCTCCCTTGGGCTGGCGATCTGGATTTCCTCCCTCCACCGACGGGAGTCCATGCGTCGCTTTCAGCAAACCGCCGTCAGCAATGCCGGCTTCATGGGCCAAGTCCCCCTCCCGCGCTCGAGTGAAATGGCCCGGCGGCTATCCGCCATTCTCGAGGTCAGAGTCGCCTTCCTTCGGGCGGACGGAACCATTGTCCGTTCTTCCGAGGACGGATGGCCCAGGGATCTTGGAACAGTTCTCAAGGAGATCACAGGAAGCGAAACCACCGCCACCCGGGTCGGGGACCATGATCTCGCCATCACCCCGCTCACCGGATCGCAGGACCATCTCATTCTCGTACGCGGGAAGGAAGGCGGCCTGGCCGGG